>ENA-ORXT01000001-ORXT01000001.1-marine-metagenome-genome-assembly--contig:-NODE-1-length-610078-cov-11.096179_pt1 | contig 610078 bp, 507 predicted proteins | sample MGYA00237868_ERZ511482 | MGnify/ENA metagenome assembly ERZ511482
GTCATTGACTTTTTGGGCATGATGGGCGATTCCAGTGATAATATCCCTGGATTACCAGGGGTTGGCGAGAAAACAGCTAAGAAGTTTTTAGCGGCTTACGGCAGTATGGAAAACCTTTTAGCCAATACACATGAGCTGAAGGGCAAAATGAAAGAGAAAATTGAAGCTAATGGCGAATTGGGTTTACTTTCAAAAAAGTTAGCAACCATTATGTTGGATGTTCCAGTAACTTTTAATGCGAAAGATTTTGAACTCGACCAACCTGATGTTCCTAAAGTGATTGCCATTTTTCAGGAGTTGGAATTTAGACGTTTGACTGATAATTTCGTGAAAACATTTTCAACCGAAACGCCAACTACAAATCAAACGACAAAACCTTCAGAGGTAACGGAAACCAAAGCAACACCAACGGAAGTTAAATCTGCTGGTGCAGGGCAATTCTCTTTATTTGGAGCAGCCTCAACTTCCGCGGAAGCGCAAACAGAAAACACATCACAACGCAAAACTGCCGAAAATAGCTCACATTTCTACCAAAGTGTGGCATCTGGTATGGCAACCAAATTGTTTATTAAAAACTTGATAAACCAAACATCGGTGTGTTTTGATACGGAAACTACGGGTTTAAATCCGTTGACCGCAGAATTAGTGGGTATTGCATTTTCATGGGAAGTTGGCAAAGGGTTTTATATACCATTTCCGGAAGATAAAACAGAAGCACAAGAATTGATTGAGGAATTGCGTCCGTTTTTTGAAAGTGAAACCATTGAAAAAGTGGGGCAAAATTTAAAATATGATATTAAAGTTTTAGCGAAATATAATGTTGATGTAAAAGGGAAATTGTTTGATACGATGTTAGCGCATTATTTAATTAATCCCGATATGCGCCACAATATGGATATTTTGGCGGAAACGTATTTGAATTACACCCCAATTTCTATTACGGAATTGATTGGTAAAAAAGGAAAGAATCAACTCTCTATGCGAGACGTTCCTTTAGAAAAACAAACTGAATATGCGGTTGAAGATGCTGATATCACATTGCAATTAAAAGAGCATTTTAAAAATGAATTGGACGAAGCCAATACTCAAAAACTGTTTGATGATATTGAAATTCCGTTACTTCGAGTGTTGGCTGCCATGGAATTGGAAGGTATTAACTTGGACGAGAAATTTTTAAATTCTTTATCTGAGGAGTTGAATAATGATATTTCAAATCTTGAAAAAAGTATTTATGAAGCTGCTGGCGAGGAATTTAATATTGCGTCTCCAAAACAATTAGGAATTATTCTTTTCGAAAAATTGAATTTAGTAGATAAGCCTAAGAAAACAAAAACTGGGCAATACAAAACAGGAGAAGATATTTTAAGTTATTTGGCCAAAGACCACGCTATTATTCAGAATATTTTAGATTATCGTGGTTTAGCAAAATTAAAAAGTACGTATGTTGACGCGCTTCCTACACAGGTTGAAGAAGCTACAGGTCGTGTTCACACAGATTATATGCAAACCGTTGCCGCGACAGGACGATTGAGTAGTAACAATCCCAACTTACAAAACATTCCTATTAGAACAGAACGCGGGCGTCAAGTACGTAAAGCGTTTGTGCCTAGAAACGACGATTATATATTGCTAGCTGCCGATTATTCACAAATAGAACTTCGTATAATCGCCGCTTTAAGTAAAGAGGAAACGATGATTGAAGCTTTTAAAAATGGAGAGGATATTCATGCCTCTACCGCTTCCAAAGTATTTAACGTGGCTATAGATGAAGTGACTCGGGAGCAACGTAGCAACGCCAAAACCGTAAACTTCGGTATTATTTATGGCGTTTCTGCATTCGGATTAAGTAATCAAACGGATTTATCTCGTGGCGAAGCTAAAGAGCTTATTGACACGTATTATGAAACCTATCCGAAATTGCGAGCTTACATGAGTGAGCAAGTCGATTTTGCACGTGATAATGGTTATGTGCAAACCGTTTTAGGGCGTCGTAGGTATTTAAAAGATATTAATTCTAGAAATGCCATGGTTAGAAGTGGCGCAGAGCGTAATGCCGTAAACGCACCAATTCAAGGTAGCGCCGCCGATATTATTAAAATTGCCATGATTAATATTTATAATAAACTGGAAGTTGGTAATTATAAAACAAAAATGCTACTGCAAGTGCATGATGAATTGGTTTTTGATGTTTATAAACCGGAATTGGAAGATATGAAAACATTGATTAAGACTGAGATGGAACAGGCTTTTGTGATGGATGTGCCGTTGGATGTGGAGGTTGGTATTGGTATTGATTGGTTGGAGGCGCATTAGGAAATATTATTTTTTACTATGAGTAAACATGAAAATTATGAGATTTTAAATTTGATAGGATATGGCCTTTCAAAATTTAACAATGATTTTATCAAAGAGTTTGGTTTTAAAACTAAAACATCATTTTATGATTATTTAGTTAAGAATAATATCGCTGAAACAAAGAGTACTATAAAAAATAGAATGGACTTATTTGATCCATTTTTCGAAGATAACGGCAGGAAAGCTGGTGGCAAAAAGGAGAAACATATATACACCGGAAACTTTTAATTGATGGTTTATTTGGGAACGAAAAGGCTAAAGGTTATTCTGATATTGTCAAACTATTCTTAAAAGAGAATTATAAATTACAAGACTTTTCTGTAGATGCAAAACCTATAATAAAATCAAAATTTAAAAAACTTCAGGAAACTGGCTTGGAAGCTGAAATCTATTTCATAAATAATTTTAATTCCATAGATGTTTTTGAAGATGGACAGATAGAAGATGCTAGATTATATGGGGATGGATATGATTTTCAAATAGATACAAACAATTTTTCTTATTTAGCTGAAATAAAAGGGATACGAGAGAAAAAAGGCAAATTCAAATTAACAGAAAATGAATATAATAAAGCTTTAGAATATATAGAAAATTACATTATCACATTAGTATTGAACTTAAATGATTCTCCTAAATTTTTAACAATTGAAGATCCAATAAAAAATTTAAAGAAAGATTAATAAGATCAAAAGATTCGAAAGAATATCATTTAATAAAAGATATATGCTGAATTTTGAAAATAAAATAGAATACTTAAAAGAAGTATTAGAAGAAAAAGAACGTAATTATGCAGATAGCTTTAAAAATGACTTATATATTTTTGTCGGCGATTTTATACAATCTAATCCTAAGCTATTATTTTTAAAAACATTGGACTCAAAAGTAAAAATTGACGATTGGGTAAATAAATTGACATCAAGAATAGTTTTAAAATTTGATGAAGAATGCGAAACAATTAATGATTTTATTTACGATTATATCGTAAACGGTTAATAACTAATCTACTTAAATTAATGTTACGACATTAAAACAATCAATAAACTTGATTATATATCTGAAAATATGAATTGAAGGATTGTCCCCTTGAGGGGACTTTAGGGGTGTCCAGAGTTCTGCACATAAACCATGAAAAACAAAATAATCCCATACCATCCAGAATTAAAACAACTCGCAAGACAGCTTCGAAAAAACAGCACTTTACCCGAAGTATTATTATGGCAAAATATTAAACAACGTGCTTACAGAGTTCAATTTCACAGACAGGTACCTATGTTAAATTATATCGTTGATTTTTATTGTCATGAAATTGGGTTAGCTATTGAAATTGACGGTCAAAGTCATGACCATAGTTATTTGAATGATGCTAAAAGACAAGCGGAATTAGAAAAATATGGCGTTACCTTTTTAAGGTTTTCAAATGATGAAGTTAAAAAGAATATGTTTAGTGTTTTGTTGGTTATTGAAGAGACTGTTGATAGATTGAAGAAGGAAGTTTAATGCTCTGAAAAACACCCCTAAAGTCCCCTCAAGGGGACAATCCAAACCAAGAAGCTTTTAAGTTGATATTAATATTTCACTACCAATAAACATTTGATAAATTCAAAATATACAAACAACCGCTCTCTGGTTCTCTGTAATCGTAAACATATCGTCTTTTTACATTTTAAAAATTTTTAAATTCTAATGTCCAAGTTAAGAAGAATAGGTTTAGTGTTCTTTTGGTTATTAAGGAAATAGTTAAAGAATGATGGAATCTCAAGAAAAACAAACCTCTAAAAACACCCCTAAAGTCCACTCAAGGGGACAATCTAGACCAAGAAATTTTCAAGTAAAAACAAATATTTCGATACCAATAAACTTTTAAAAAACTCAAAAGAAAACAACCTACCTCCGCTACTTCTTACTGTTAAACATAGCCAGGTTTTTCTTTTTTATTAAAAAATAAATTGATTATAATTTTAAAGTTTTAATCGAAGTATTGTCCCCTAGAGGGGACTTTAGGGGTGTTCGGAAATAAAAGAAGAATTTACCTCCGCTTTTTCTTCCCCCTAAACTTAGCCTTATTCTTCCTTTTATTAAATGGAATAGCATCGTCATAAGTATTTTTAGGCTCACCAGATGGTTTGTTTTTACGCCACTTCTCTGCTTTTTCAGGAAGAAGTACTTTCAATAAATCTTGACGCCCTAATTTATTCAAAGTCTTTTTAATCCACGCTTTATTTTCATCTTTATACCAAAAGAAAAAACGATGTTGTTCATCTTTTTCTTTGCGGGTTATAGGTGTGTTTACTTTTTTGAGTGTGTAAGGATGGTAACCACTATAATAAATTACCGTAGCCACCGTCATAGGTGTTGGTGTAAAGCCTTGCACTTGCTCTAATTGGAAACCCATATCCTTAGTTTCGGCAGCCAGATTCGCCATATCTTCAACCTCACAAGCTGGGTGGTTTGAAATAAAATAAGGAATCAACTGTAGCTTTAATCCTTTTGCGATATTAATCTTATCAAAACGTTCCTTGAACTTATGGAAATAACTGAAAGACGGTTTACGCATTAATTTTAAAACAGGATCGCTGGTATGTTCTGGTGCAACTTTTAAACGTCCGGAAACATGTTTGGTCATCACTTCTTCCGTGTAATCATCAAGCTCTTTAGGATCTGAATTTTTATTAAATTCAGGAACCAACATATCATGTCGGATTCCAGAACCAATAAATGATTTCTTCACTTTTGGATGACTATCCACCGCCTGATACAAATCTGTTAACGGTTTATGCGATGTATCCAAATTACTACAGATTACAGGCGAAATACAACTAGGCGCCACACACTTATCGCATATAGATTGCACTTTCCCTTTCATTTTGTACATATTTGCACTCGGCCCACCAATATCAGATAAATACCCTTTAAAATCGGGCATATTTGCCACAGTATCAACCTCTCGCAACACAGATTCCTGACTTCTGGAAGCAATAAATTTACCTTGATGTGCAGAAATGGTACAGAAACTACAGCCACCAAAACACCCACGGTGTATATTGATGGAAAACTTAATCATTTCATAAGCTGGAATAGGTCCACGCTTATTATATTTTGGATGTGGCATTCGTGTATAAGGCAACTCAAAAGACGCATCAATTTCATCTTCCGTCATGGTTGGGCATGGCGGATTAATCATCAACGTTTTATGGCCTACTTTCTGAAAAATACGTCTTGCCGCTAACTTATTGGACTCCTGCTCAATAACCTTAAAGTTGGACGCATACTTTTTCTTATCCTTTAAGCAAGCTTCATGCGAGGCTATTTCTACATCTTCCCAATTACTATTTTTAGGAATTTTTGCGCCTGCATCCAATAAAACGGCTGTTTGTTTAATGGTTGTAATACTTGAAAACGGCACGCCCTTTTGCATTAACCGCACGACTTCCCGCAAAGGCTGTTCGCCCATGCCATAAACCAACATATCTGCTTTTGAAGTTTCCAAAATAGAGGGCATTAGTTTATCACTCCAATAATCGTAATGTGTTACACGACGCAGTGATGCCTCGATACCACCAATTAAAATGGGTGTATCTGGCCATTTTTCCTTTAAAATATTTGAGTAAACAGTAGTGGCATAATCTGGTCTAAAACCAATATCGCCGTTTGGTGTATATGCGTCCTTATCACGACGCTTTTTATTCGCATTGTAATTGCTAAGCATGGGGTCCATACAACCACCGGTGACACCAAAAAATAATTTTGGCTTGCCCATTTTTACAAAATCCTGAAGATTATCATTGACATTAGGTTGCGGCACGATAGCGACGCGCAGACCATAACTCTCTAAAATCCTACCAATAACCGCAGGTCCAAAAGACGGATGATCCACATACGCATCGCCACTAAACAAAATAACATCTAGCGCATCCCAACCGCGTATTTTAACCTCTTTATTTGTGGTAGGCAACCAATCCGAAAGTTGTAAATTCTCCATAGCGCTACAAAAATAGACAAAAATTGGCGCTTGAGCATGATAACACGATTAATTTGGGCGTTACCCAAAAAGGATTGGGCTTTCCGTTTCAAGTCCTCTACCCTCTATTGCTAATAATATAAAATATAAATTCAAAATATTTTCAACTCACCAGGCCACTTTAATTTGGACACACTCTTTTAGGTTTAGTATGAAGAGATTATAGTATTTAAGTATAATACGTAGAAATCCATTTTCAAAATATAACTAAGGTGCCGGGTTGGGAAAAGTGTTATGCACCGTATTTATCTGATCCACAATAGCATCACTCAACACCATATTTATACTCTCAATATTTTCCTGTAATTGATTCATTTTTGTTGCTCCAATAATAGTACTGGTTACAAAAGGTTGTTGGTTTACAAAAGCAAGCGACATTTGTGCTAAGCTCATATTATTATCTTCTGCAATTTTTAAATACTGCTTTGCGGCTTCAACAGCCTGCTCGCTACTATATCTTGCAAATCTTGGAAATAATTTGAGACGCGAATCATCACTAGCCGTTTCTTTTATATATTTTCCAGACAAAACACCAAATGCCATTGGCGAGTATGCTAATAAACCAACGTTTTCTCTATGAGCCACTTCGGCTAAATCGGTTTCAAAAGTTCTGGTTAACATGGAGTAAGCATTTTGTATAGTTGCTACTCGCGGTAAATTATGATGTTTCGATTCTTCTAAATACCGCATAGTCCCCCAAGAGTTTTCGTTTGAGATGCCTATATTTCTAATCTTCCCTGCTTTAATTTCGGATTCTAAACTATGGAGAACGTCGTTAAAATTATCTTCCCATTTTGTATCTAGTTTAAAATTTCTAACACCAAACCTATTGGTGTCGCGTTCTGGCCAATGGAGTTGATATAAATCGATATAATCGGTTTGCAATCTTTTTAATTCTAAATTAATCGCTTCTTTAATCGACTTTGAACTAAAACCAGTAGTTCTTATATGTGCTGTATAATCTCCCCCTCCTGCAATTTTAGATGCAATAATTAATTTATCTCTTTTAGCTGATTTTTTTAACCAATTCCCGATTATCTTACTGGTTCTTCCACTCATTTCTGCATTGGCAGGAACTGGATATAGTTCGGCTGTATCAATAAAATTAACACCTTGACTTACAGCATATTCTATTTGCTCGTGCGCTTCTGCTTCTGTGTTTTGATTTCCCCAAGTCATAGAACCTAGACATATTTTACTAACTTTTATATCGGTATTTGGGAGTGTTGCATATTTCATTTATAGCTTTTTTTTAAGACGTGTAAAGATAAAAAACCCATATACACTTTTTTAACTCAAACACTTAAATATGTGTTAATACAGACAAAAAACGCTTTAAAAGAGATTGGTGTTTTAAAAGTTTTTTGCGTTAGGGATTGTAGTGGAAAGCCCACAGTGACCTTTTAGGAACGAGGACTTGTAGCGAAAAGCCCGACCCTTTTTGGGTAACGCCCAAATTATTTTATTACTCGCTTAATAACTTAGAAAGCGCATCCAACTTTGGTGTTAAAATAACTTCTATACGTCTGTTTTTAGCTTTTCCTTCTGGAGAATCGTTTAAGGCTACAGGCGCATATTCACCACGGCCAGCAGCTGTTAAATTCTCAGGATTTATATTGTTATTTTTTCGTAGAATATTAACGATTGCCGTGGCGCGTTTGGTTGATAAATCCCAGTTACTGGTTAAAGTTCCGTTGCCTTTGTATGGTACGTTATCGGTGTGACCCTCAATTAACACTGCAATATCTGGATTGTCGCCAAGTACGTTACCAAGTTGCTTAACGGCTCTAGTACCTTCCGATCCAACAGCCCAGCTTCCTGAGCTAAATAACAACTTATTTTCCATAGACACGTACACTTTCCCAGCGCGCTGCTCTACTGTTAACCCTTTACCTTCAAAATCGGTTAAAGCTTTTGAAATAGCGTTTTTAAGCGCTGTCATTGCTGCATCTTTCGAGGCGATAACTTGCTCCAACTCTGCTACACGATTTGAGCGATCTTCCAACGCTTTCTTAAGTTTTGCCAGTCTTTCATTTTCATCTGCTAAAGCTTGCTCTTTAGCTTCAAGTTGAGCTAAAAGCTCTCTGTTTTTTTGAGAGTTCGCAGCAATAGATGCCGAACTGTTTTTCTCTAAAGCAGTGTAAGATGCCTTTAAATTGTCCAAATTTGATTTTGCGGCGTTATACTCACCCTGTAATTTATCGCGTTGTGCTACGGCCTCATTATATGCTGATTGTAATTGCTTTAATTCGTTTTCAGCTGCTGTTTTAGCGCTTAACAGTGTTTCGCTATTGGTGGACAGTTTTCTGTTTTCCTTTTTTAAATCAGCATATTTTTCTTCTAATTCTTTATACACTTTTGGTGATACGCATGAGGCTAAAACCACGAGTGCAAATACTGTGAAAAGACTTTTTTTAATCATGTTGATAGAGTTCATTTGTTGTTTGTTTTGTACTTAGTTTTCTATTTCTAGCAGGATAGGACAATGGTCGCTATGTACTGCATCGGTCAATATAACGGCTCTTTTTATATTTTCTTGTAATGGTTTTGAAACCATAGCATAATCCAATCGCCACCCTTTGTTATTGGCACGGGAATTAGCGCGATAACTCCACCAACTATATTGTTGTAATTCTGGATTTATAAACCTGAAAGAATCTATAAATCCTTTATTAATAAAGCTTCCAATCCAATTACGCTCTACTGGTAAAAACCCAGAAACACCTTTCATTTTAGGATTATGGATATCTATTTCCTCATGGCAGATATTATAATCACCACAAATAATAAGGTTTGGAATATTCTCTTTAAGGTTGTTTATGTACTCTTGAAACAGATCCATATATTCCAATTTGTGATTTAATCTGGCATCGTTTGTGCCCGATGGCAGATACAAACTCATGACGGAAACACCATCAAAATCCGCACGAATGTTTCGTCCCTCAAAATCCATGGACGCTATTCCTGTTCCGTATTCTACATGATTTGGCTCCATTTTACTTAAAATAGCAACACCACTATACCCTTTTTTTTGAGCGCTATACCAATAGTTGTATGTATAGCCTGCTTCTTCAAAAAGAGTCAAATCTAATTGCTCTTTCATAGCCTTTATTTCCTGCAAACAAACTACATCTGGATTAGCGGCTTTTAGCCAACCTATAAAATCTTTTTTTATTGCTGCTCGAATGCCATTTACGTTATAGGATATAATTTTCATTGTTTTTAATTAAAGTTTGAAAAAATCCTGATTGATATCAGGATAGAGTTGTTTTCAATAGAAACAAATCTAATTTCAGCTAAAATAAATAATGCGTTACTTTTACACCATTAAATATAGCAGGAGTTTTAACGAAGCTATTAACAAAATATTTTAAGTGTTTTGTAGTTTAAATATCTGATGAAGTTTTTTACAAGTATTCTTATAATTTTAATTGGTGTTTGCGGGTTTTCGCAAAACCCAACTTCGAACTATAAAAAGAAAAGGGTTGCTGTAAGGGATTCCATCAAAATTGATAGTTTTAGTATTAATCCCAGATCATTTTCTGTCAGAAAAAAAGACCATTCAGTTATAGATTCAACATTTTATAATGTTGATTTTGTTAAAGCTATTTTAACATTTAGAAAACCTGTTGAAACCGATTCTATTATTATAAATTATTTAAAGTTCCCAGAATTTTTAACGAAAACGTATCAGCAATTAGATGAGAAGATTATTGTTGAAAACAATAATGCTAACCAGACACTTTATAAATTATCTCAACCAAATACCAATAGTACTTTTATCCCTTTTGATGGTTTAACAACATCAGGAAGTATCTCGCGTGGTGTTACTGTTGGTAATAATCAAAATTCCGTTTTAAATAGTGAGTTGGACCTTCAAATCACGGGTAAACTTAATGATAAGGTTTCATTACGAGCATCCATTCAAGATGCTAATATTCCTTTACAGGAAAGTGGTTATAGCCAGCGTCTAGATGAATTCGACCAAGTATTTATCGAGTTGTTTAGTGAGCATTGGGATGTTCGTGCAGGAGATATTGATTTGGTAAACCCGAATTCTTATTTCGCAAGTTTCTCAAAGCGTGTTCAGGGGTTAAATTTTAATTTGAAATTAGGAGAAGAGGATAATCGAACCAACTTATTTGCTGCTGGCGCAATTGTACGTGGTCAATTTACCACCAGTCAGTTTACAGCACAAGAAAGTAATCAAGGACCGTATAAATTACAAGGACCAAATGGCGAATTATTTGTGCTTATTGTTTCAGGTAGCGAAACGGTTTATGTAAACGGTATTCCTATAAAACGTGGTGAAGATCAAGATTATATTATTGATTATAATGCAGGGGAAATTATTTTCAACTCTACTTTCCCTATCACTTCCGAAATGCGAATTACTGTTGATTATCAATTCAGTGACCGTAATTATTCGCGTTTTGTAGCTTATGGCGGTGGGACCTATACAAACCAAAAATTTAGTATGGGTATTTCAGTATATTCCGAAATCGATGCTAAAAACCAACCTTTACAGCAAAACCTTTCAGAAGAACAAGTTGAAATTTTATCAAATGCAGGAGATGATAGATCACAAATGGTTGCCCCTTCTGAAATTAGTGAAGAATTAAACGACAATAGAATTTTATATAAAAAGGACCTTGTTGGTGGTGTTGAAACTTTTGTGTTTTCAAATGATCCTGATGATGAATTGTTTCGTGTAACATTTACATTGGTTGGAGAGAATCAAGGCGATTATGCATTGAGTAATATTAACGCTATTAATAACATCTATGAATATATTGGTATTAATCAAGGGAATTACGCACCAGTTGTTCAGCTTGTTGCACCTACCAAATTACAAATAGCCGTTTTAAATGGAAGCTATAAACCTTCTGGAAAAACGACTATTAGTTTTGAAGCTTCCGGCAGTAAAAATGATTTGAATTCGTTTTCAAGTATTGATGATGGAAATAACGATGGGTTTGCTGGAAGAATAAATATAAATCAAAATTTAATAAAAAAAGACAGTCTTTGGAATGTTGATACTTATATTGATAGTGATTATATAAGTTCTGATTATCGGAATATTGAAGGCTTGTATAATCCAGAGTTTAATCGGGATTGGAATTTAGACCAACCTCCTGGAAATGAAATTGCAAGTGATTTAGGAAACCAAATTCTTTTTAATTCTGGTTTTAGACTTTTTCATCATAAAAAAGGAGTTGTAAACTATCAATTTGAACATTTGAATTTTTCTGATGGTTTTAATGGAAACCGACATTTAGCAAACGCAAATTTACTTCTTGATAAATTTAATATATCCTCATTTTCAAGTTTTTTAAAAGTAGATTCCAATATCAATGTCTCAATTTTTTTGAGGTCTTACAACCGGGTCACATATAGCATGGAAAAAAGTTGGATTGGGACAAAAATTGCTATTGAAGATAATGAACAACGCACTAATTCTACTCAAGAGCTTACACCTTTAAGTCAACGGTTTAAATCTTACGAAGTATTTTTTGGTGTTGGCGATAGCACCAAAATTTTTACAGAAATAGGTTATAAATACAGAGTGAATGATAGTATTAGAAATAACAAATTACAAAAGGTAAACACATCAAACACATTTTATTTAGACTCTAGAATTATTCAAAATAAGAATACAAATCTATCTTTATATGCTAATTACAGAACGCTAGAGAATACAGATGAAACCATTGAAGATGAAAACTCGATAAACTCAAGATTACAGTTTAACCAAAAGCTTTTTAATCAAATAGTACAATGGAATACCATTTTTGAAACAAATTCGGGTCGATTACCACAACAAGATTTTACCTATGTTGAAGTTGAAGCAGGACAAGGTACTTATACTTGGATTGATAATGAAGTTGATGGGATTATTGGCGTTCAAGAGCTTGAGGAATTTGAAATTGCACAGTTTAAGGATGAAGGTCGGTTTATTCGCGTGCTTTTACCAAATCGGGTATTTATTAAAACACATCAAAACAGATTGAGCCAAACGCTTACTATTAATCCTTCGCAATGGTCTGTTTCAGAAGATAAATCCAAAAAATTCTGGTCGCATTTTTATAACCAAACTAGTTATTTAATTGACCGAAAAATTAAAAGAGAAGGTAGTAAATTTAACCTAAACCCTTTTAATGATAGTGAAAAAGATCAATTAGGCTTACAATTAAATTTTAGAAATGTATTGTTTTTTAATCGAGGCAAGCAGCATTACACAACCTCTTATACCTTTTTAGATAACACAACTAGAAATGTATTATCTGTTGGATTTATAGAAAATAGCTTAAAAAGTCATCAACTTAATTTCAATCATAAACTATCTGGTAACTGGTTAGTTAATATGCTTTCTGCTTTTGATAATAATGAGAGCATTAGTGAGAATTTTACTAGTAAAAATTTCAATTTTAACGAAGCTCGGTTTAACCCAAAACTGTCTTATTTATTTAATGAAAATTCTAGCTTTGATGTATTTTACCAATATGCCAGTAAAAACAATACCATTGGAGATATGGAATCTTTAAAACAACAGAAATATGGCATGTCCTTTACTTTAGCTAGCAGTCAACAAAGTGCTTTAAATGGCGAATTTAATTTCTTTTCAAATGATTATTTTGGAAATGCAAATACACCTGTTGCTTATCAAATTTTAGAAGGACTACAGCCAGGGAAAAACTTTACGTGGAGTTTATTAGCTCAAAAGAAATTGACCAAATTTTTAGACTTGAATCTGAGTTATTTCGGTAGAAAAACAGAAACTAGCAAAGCGATTCATTCAGGTTCCGTGCAGCTAAAAGCTTATTTTTAAAATTTGGAAACATCTGCTTTTTCAAAAACAGATATGATTGCTTTTACAGCTTCGATATAAAACCTTGGATGGATATTTTCATAATCATCAGTAGATTCATGGTAATCCTCATGGTCTTCAACTCCAAAATATAAAAAAGGAATCCCTTTTTTATAAAAATTTGCATGATCTGACGAATAGGTCCAATCATCTAAATCATCATTCCCATCATGACCTATAACCAACTTCAATTCATTTGAGTTTTTAAAAGTTATTACCAAGTCTTTTAATTTTTTATTTTCTGAAGTTCCAGAAACATACAATTCTTTCTTATCGCTTCGGCTTATCATGTCCATATTAAAATTAACAATAACATCCTTTAGTGATACTATAGGATGGTTAACATAATATTTGGAGCCTTGAAGTCCTAATTCTTCACCATCAAAAGCAGCTAAAATAACAGAATGCTTAGGTGCTTTTTCTTTAAAATACTCAGCGAAAGCAAACAATGCACTTATACCAGAAGCATTATCATCTGCTCCATTATAAATTTTATTATTCTTAATCCCTTCATGATCGTAATGTGCACTTATAATAATATATTTCTTAGGGAATTTAGTACCTTGAATATGTCCGAGAACATTCACTGCATTATATATATCTTTCTCTTGGGTAAATGAGAATGATTGCTCAAAAAATTTCCCGAAAGGTTTAACTTTTAATGCGTGGAATTGATTAATTATGTATTTTCTTGCCTTATTAGCTCCTTCTGTACCAGTTCTTCTACCCTCAAAAGCATCCGAGGATAACGATTTAATATGCTTAAGCAGTTCCTTCTCGTTGAATGAAGTAGGTTGATTGATTTCGGGTTGAGCAAAAATAGGTATAAAATAAAGTATTGAGGAAATAAAAATTAATAGTAGTCTCTTATTCATAAAATACTCTTAATTTATTAAAATTAATTTTTATTCCATAAAGCAAATTTTAAACCCTTATCAATTAAAATTACTTTATTAAAAAAGCAAAGCCCATAACAAAAAATGATATGGGCTTAAAATCATATAATTAAATCGTTTTATTTTACACTAGCTTTCATCAACTCTCTATTCATTCGAGCTATATTTTCTAAAGAAATCCCTTTAGGACATTCAACCTCGCAGGCACCAGTATTGGTACAGTTACCAAAACCTTCTAAATCCATTTGGGCTACCATATTTTGAACACGATCCGCTGCTTCAACTTGTCCTTGAGGCAATAACGCATATTGAGATACTTTTGCACCTACAAACAACATAGCACTAGAGTTTTTACAACTTGCCACGCAAGCTCCACAACCAATACACGTTGCGGCATCCATAGCCTCATCTGCAGCATGTTTAGAAATAGGAATTGAGTTAGCATCCTGAGTATTTCCTGAAGTATTAACAGAAATATAACCTCCAGCATGTTGTATTCTATCAAAAGAACTTCTATCTACGACTAAATCTTTTAGTACTGGAAATGCTGCTGCTCTAAATGGCTCGATAGTAATGGTATCGCCATCTTTGAACATACGCATATGCAATTGACAAGTTGTAACGCCTCTATCCGGCCCATGAGCTTCTCCATTAATATACATAGAGCACATCCCGCAAATACCTTCTCGACAATCATGATCAAAAGCTACAGGTTCTTCGCCTTTATCAACAAGTTGCTCATTCAAAACATCCATCATTTCCAAAAAAGACATGTGTTCTGAAATTTCAGTTACTTTATAATCAACCATCTGACCCTTTGCATTCGAGTCTTTCTGTCTCCAAATTTTAAGTGTTAAATTCATAGCGTCTTTTTTTATTTGTAGCTTCTTTCTTTTACTTCAATATTCTCGTATTCTAACACCTCTTTATGTAAAACAGCATCTTTCGGTTCTCCTTTATATTCCCAAGCGGAAACAAACTGAAATTCTTTTATTCGCTTAGCTTCTCCCTCAGGTGTTTGATACTCTTCTCTAAAATGTCCTCCAGCGGATTCTTCTCGTACAAGTGCATCTTTAGCAAATAATTCTCCTAATTCCAAGAAATCTGCAACACGTCCCGCTTTTGCTAGTTCTTCATTATATTCCTTATCACCTCCAGGAACAGAAACTTCTTTCCAAAATTCTTTTCTTAAATCTGAAATTTCGTGAATAGCCTGAAGAAGTCCTTCTTTGTTTCTTGACATACCACATTTATCCCACATTATTTTACCTAATTTTTTGTGGAAATAGTCAACAGATTTTGAACCTTTATTATTTACAAAAAAACTAATGGTTTCGTTTACAGCTTTTTCTGCCTCATCAAATTCTGGTGTATTTGTGGAAATTTTACCAGTACGAATATCATCTGATAAATAGTCACCGATTGTATATGGCAAAACAAAATAACCATCTGCTAACCCCTGCATTAGTGCTGATGCTCCTAACCTATTTGCACCGTGGTCTGAAAAATTTGCCTCACCGATACAATACAATCCTGGGACGGTAGTCATCAAATTGTAATCTACCCAAACACCTCCCATGGTATAATGTACTGCAGGATAAATCATCATTGGTGTTTCATAAGGGTTTTCATCGATAATTTTCTCATACATCTGAAATAAATTACCATATTTGGCCTCTACTATAGCTTGACCTAATTCATAAATTTTTGCAGCAGAAGCATTTTCAATATTATGAATTTTAGCTTGCTCTTCTCCATAACGTTTTATAGCAGCAGCAAAATCCAAATACACAGCTTCACCTGTAGCATTTACTCCGAAACCAGCATCACAACGCTCTTTAGCAGCTCTTGAAGCCACATCACGAGGTACTAGGTTTCCAAATGCCGGATAACGACGTTCCAAGTAATAATCTCTTTCATTCTCAGAAAGGTCTGTCGGTTTCTTATTGCCTTCTCTAATGGCTTTGGCATCTTCTAACTTAGCGGGCACCCAAATACGACCATCATTTCTTAAAGACTCAGACATTAATGTTAATTTAGACTGATAATCTCCAGAACGTGGTATACAAGTTGGATGAATTTGTGTGTAACACGGATTCGCAAAATACGCTCCTTTTTTATGGATTTTCCATGCAGCAGTCACATTACTCCCCATGGCATTAGTTGATAAAAAATAGACATTACCATAACCACCAGAAGCAATTACCACGGCGTGAGCTGAATGACGCTCAATTTCACCCGTCACCAAGTTTCTAGCTATAATGCCTCTAGCCTTTCCATCAACTTTTACAACATCAAGCATTTCGTGACGATTGAACATTTCAATCTTTCCGCGAGCAATTTGGCGATTCATTGCAGAATATGCACCTAATAATAATTGTTGTCCGGTTTGTCCCTTAGCATAAAATGTTCTTGAAACCAATACGCCACCAAATGAACGATTATCTAATAAACCTCCATAATCACGGGCGAAAGGAACCCCCTGCGCGACACATTGATCGATTATATTTGTAGATACTTCAGCTAACCTATATACATTGGCTTCACGCGAACGGTAATCGCCTCCTTTAACAGTATCATAAAACAATCTATATGTTGAATCACCATCACCTTGATAATTTTTTGCTGCATTAATACCGCCTTGCGCTGCAATAGAGTGTGCTCGACGAGGAGAATCTTGGTAAGCAAATGCTTTAACATTATACCCTAGCTCAGCCAGAGTTGCTGCGGCAGAACCTCCAGCTAAACCTGTACCCACAACAATAATGTCGATATGTCGTTTATTTGCAGGGTTTACTAAATCGATATGGTTTTTATAATCTGTCCATTTATCTTGAATTGAACCTTTTGGTACTCTTGAATCTAAAGCCATAGTAGTATAAGATTAATGGTTAAAATAATGAAACAGTGCGATTATTATAAATCCTAATGGAAGCACAATTGAATATATTTTTGCAGCTAATTGTAAGCGTTCTTTTCTGATAGTTGACGCCCCCATAGATTGAAACGCAGAAGCAAAACCATGTAATAAGTGTAACGCTAAAAAAACAAATGCAACAACATAAGCCGCTACTCTAATAGGATCAATAAATTTATGCGTTAACTCTTCATAATATCTAAATCCGCTATTTACATTTTCTGGGTCCAGCAACCCGCTCATATCACCTTTAAAATATTTAACATTTATTTCTGGTGCCCAAAAATCGTAAAAATGAAGTATTAAAAATGCTAAGATAGCTGCACCACTCCATATCATGTTTCTACTGACCCATGATGAATTTGCATTACGATTATTATTAGCATAAGATACATTTCGAGCATTTCTATTTTTAATTTCCAAATAGAACCCCATTAAAAAATGGAATATAACTCCAAAAATTAATACCGGCTGTAATACAAACTGTACTAAAGGGTTCGTTCCCATAAAGTGTGACACTTCGTTAAACATATCTGGGCTGAAAATAGATAAGCTGTTTATTGCGAAATGCTGTAACAGGAAAAACATTAGAAAAAATGCCGAAAGTGACATAGCAACTTTTCTTCCAATTGAAGATTTGAAAAATCCGCTCATTTATATATTATTTTTGATTTTAACAAAGGTAGCTATGGATGCACTCTTAGGCAAATAACACATGCCATGTTTTATTATTTAGAATGATTTTAAAGAAACAGCTATAACACAGTAAAATGAGTCTTAAAAATATTATTTACCAGCTTAATCTAATTTTTAATTATTCAACAATAAGTTTTTTTGTAATAAACGTGTTTTCAGAATAGATATTAACAAAATACATACCTTTGGAAGTGTTCTCTAAATTAATGATTTTTGTTTCCGGAGTGTTTGATACATCAATATCCAATATTAGTCTTCCGCTCACATCGTAAATAACAACCTGATCCAAATTAGCGAAAGAAGATTTTATATATAGCTGTTTATTAGCTGGGTTAGGATATAAAGTGATTTCATTTTCTACTTTATTAACATCATTAATGTTTAAACCACAATCACCCGAGTAGTTAGTCATTGCAGGTATTCCACAAGCACCACTAGAGGTACTTCTAGTTTGCACATCATTTGCCGCTATTACATTATTGGCGCCTAAAATTCTGGTATCTTCACCGTTAAACAGTTTATAATGCATAACATCAGTAACTGGCTCTATAACGTGATCTAATTGATGACCGTGACCCAATTCGTGAAGTGCTACACTTTCAAAATCAAATTGGTCATCAGTTGATTCATTTGTTGTGAAATTCCAAGTTTCGATAGATGATGAATTAGTATTGTCTGGATTATCATTAAAAACAATATCTAGTTCAATAACATACCATTCCAGGCTCTCATTACCATTAATCCTACAAGCAGAATAATGTGAAGTACAACGCCCCAAAACATTATCAGCCAATTCATCTCCGACATCAAATCTAATAATATTAACACCATCCCTAGAAATTACATTTGTTGATGATGTTGAACCAATTACCCAATTAACTCCAGACTCACAACGCCAAGTATCAAAAGCTCTTAAAAACGAAGATTTGGCAGAAGCATTTGTATCAAAACCTGTAAACATTTGCCATGTATATCCTCCAGATCCATTACCACTTACATGTTTAGTAGCAAAAGCAATATCCACTCCAGCATTAGGCCCTGCATTTATTTGATTACTAACTATATTTAATTCGGCATAGGACACTGTTAATGTTGCACTAGAGTTAGCAAAAGCGTTAGTGTTATCTGTAACTCTAATCGGTCCTGATCCTGCCTTGGAAGGCACCTCAACTGTTATTTGATTGTTTGACCATGTTAATACTTGTGAATCTAAAGCATTAATAAAGGAAGAGCCACCTTCATCTGATTCAGAAAAGCCAACTTTTCCCTTAATTGAACCAAAACCAGATCCATTTATTGTTAAAACTGATTTTGTTCCTGCTGAAATAGTTGAAGGAGAAAAAGTTATTGATGTTGGTATTAAAACACCCTTTACTTTTCCGGCTTTTAATAATTGTTTTTCTTTAAAATTAAAATAAGCTATATCAATGTAATTTTTTTTGGTATAGGACATAATTTTATCGTAAAATGAGGTAGATATACCTTTTAAACTCTTAAATGGATTTGATGCCACATTTTGATATAAGCTATACTCATAAAAACCTTGAGCACTTGAATATGGCTTAAACTGTTTTTTAAAGGATTTAGAATTTAATTTTATATTAGAGTTTTCTTCTAAGGTAAAAACACCTATATTACTTTTTGTTAAATTTAAACTAGGTGTTACAATCTCAGCGTGTAAACCAACTACACCACCAAGTGTTATAACATCAATAGTATTGAAAACCTGACCCTTAAAAACTTTGTAAACTTTAATTGTGTTTAAAGTGTAAATATTATTTTTTCCTTCATCCCAAAATGATTTTTTTGAAATAACTTCCCCCTCAATCACTAAACTCGATTTTTCAATTTGTTGTTGTAGTGAGACCTCTATCATTAATCCCTGAGCGCTAACATATAGCGCACCAAAAACAAATGTTAAAAAACTAGTAAACAAAAGTTTTGATGTAATTTTTTTCATGTTTTTTTAATTAGATTTAGAATAAAATATTCTTGAGGGAATATCAAATATAGGGAATAAAAATATATATTTTTATCCCGTATATCATTATAGCTGGAAATAAAGGTTATCCAACACTAAATATTTTTAAATTACAGATAGTTTGTTTTAAAAATTTAAAATAGATTTTTATGGCTAGAAAGAAATTATTTTTAACTTAAATAATAAATAAAATCGTAACGATATATTTATTTTTTCTTAACATCTATAAAAAGATATCATACTGTGCTCTTTAAACTATAAAGATGTGCTGCTTATTTAATAATGTATAAAATTAAAAAAACGCCATAAATTTTTCAATTGAAAAATTCAAGGCGTTTCAAGTTTATTATACTTTTATTATTTAATTCACAATAAGTTTTCTATTTATTGAAGCGTTATTCGATTTGATATTTACAAAATAAAGCCCTTTAGAGATACCTTTTAAACTAATTTTGTTGATTCTTGAAGAATTTAAAATATCGTATTGAGTAATCAATCTACCATTTGCATCATATATAACTATTTTTTCTAGATTAATAGACGCTGTATTTTTGATTGAAAATTCTGTATTTGCTGGATTTGGATAAAGCGCAATAGAATTTTCTAATTCATCATCCTCAACACTTAAAGAGCACGTTGTAAATTCAGTCATTAAATCCTCACCGCATAACATATTATTTACACTTCTTTCTTTAACGATATTTCCAGCCTCAATATTTGAACTATTTAAGCTACGCACATCTTGGGCAAAAGCTAAGTTAAAATCCATAGCATCATTATTATCAATCACATGACCTAAGCCATGTGCATGTCCTAACTCATGAAGTGCAATACTTTCAAAATCAAAAGCAAACCCAGTAGGACCAGGCCCAAAATTCCATGGCGTTTTATCAGGATCACTAAAAGGATCATCTGTAGGCGTATCAAAAATCATATCCACATCTATAACTATCCAATCTGTATTATTACAAGATGATGTTGTGGTTATAGTTTGGCCTAATGTTCCTTCACTCAAAGGGTTTGAAGCCGTATCAAAAGTAATTACATTTACGTTATCTGTTCCAGAGCTAATAGACACACTTGTATTATCACCGATTATCCAATTGATTTTAGTTTCACACCTCCATTTGTTAAAAGCTCTCATATATGCAGAAACAGCATCTATATTTGTACTAAAATCCAAATTCATTTGCCAAGTTAAACCACCATCTCCATTATCATCGTAGTATTGATAAGGATATACATTACCCCCACTCTCTACAGTTAATAGTGCGTAAGACACTGTTAAATCAGATGTTGAATAACCAATATCTCCAGACCCATCTATTATACGGATATCTCCTGTCCCTGCAAAAGAGGGTACTTCAACCACAATTTCTGAATCACTCCAAGAAAAAACCTCAGAATCCAAAGCATCTAAATAATCTGGATTTGAGTCATCATCTAACCCTCCTGAATCCGCATTTCGAAATCCAACTTTACCTTGAGTACCAAAATCATTTCCCGTTATTGTTAACAACGTTTTTGTTCCGGCACTAATAATAGAAGGAGAAAATGAAATATCTGTTGGGACTAAAACACTTTTGGCACTTCTCGACTTAGAGAATTTGCTACCTAGTGTAAAATTAGACAATACTCTATATTTAGATTTAGTATAAGCCTCTATATTTTTATACAGGGAGGACTTAATATCTTGATTTTTACTAAATGGATTACTAGATGTATTATTATTTAAATCATATCTGTAAAACCCTTGCATACCACTATATGGCTTAAATTGTTTATCCGCACTAGCTGAATAAAGTGTAAAAACACCAATATCGTTAGATCTTAGCGCTAAACCATGCGATACATTTTGGGCCATACCACCTACCTTTCCACCAGGAGTTATCACTTCAATAGTTTCTAATTCTTGTCCTTTAAAAACCTTATAAACTTCAACAGTATTTATTGTGAATATTTGAGTGCGGCCTGCATTCCAGTAAGACTCCTTGTTAATAACTCTACCTTCAATAACTAAGTTTGAAGCTTTAATTTGTTGTTCTAACGAAATTTCTTTAAGCATAACTTGAGAATTTAAATCAGATACTCTGATCAAAAAGCATAACGCGATTAAAAAAATTTTGGGCATAGTAATTTTTTTCATGACTAATTATTTTTTAAATATTGAGAGAGGGAGCAAAGGATGAATAACAGCGCAAAATACCAATTTTAAAGTGCATTACAAAATCTTTTTAATCAAAATATACTTATAATATGTTAATTTTGTTATTACAAACAAAATTATAACTATGAAATATTCTTCTATAAATTCCAAACTATTTATAAGAAACAGAGCGAAATTTAAAAATAAAATGCAACCTAAAAGTTTGGCTGTTTTCAATTCGAATGATATCTATCCTATAAGTGCAGATAGCACCATGCCTTTTGAACAACATAGAGATATTTTTTATTTAAGCGGTGTGGACCAAGAAGAAAGTATTTTAATTTTATTTCCAGATTGCCCTAAAGAAAAGCATCGCGAAATTCTTTTTCTAAAAAAAACCAATGCCCATATAGCTGTTTGGGAAGGTGAAAAATTAACTCAAGAAAAAGCCTTTGAAACAAGCGGGATCAAAACAGTTTATTGGCTAGAGGACATGGAAAAAATTATGTTTGAAATTATGACGCAGTGCGATACGGTTTATATTAATACTAACGAACATTATCGTGCAAATGTTGAAACTGAAACTCGAGAAGATCGATTTACAAAATGGTTAAAAAACAAATATCCTGCACATTCAGTAGCAAAAAGCAGTCCTATTCTACATACCTTACGCTCTATAAAAGAACCAACTGAAATTGATTTAATTCAAAAAGCTTGCGATATTACCAAAAAAGGCTTCCATCGAATTCTAAATTTTGTAAAACCCGGCGTTTGGGAATATGAAATAGAAGCGGAATTTATTCATGAGTTTTTATGCAATCGCTCAAAAGGCTTTGCCTATACTCCGATTATAGCTTCAGGAAATAATGCTAATGTTTTGCATTATATAGAAAACAATCAGCAATGCAAATCTGGTGATTTAATCCTAATGGATGTTGGAGCAGAATATGCTAATTATTCTAGTGATATGACGCGTAGTGTACCAGTCTCTGGTCGTTTTTCCGGAAGACAAAAAGCAGTATATAACGCCGTACTTAAAGTTAAAAAAAACGCTACCAAAATGTTAATTACCGGAACGGATTGGGCAGAGTACCATGTTGAAGTTGGAAAATTGATGACCAGCGAATTATTAGGTTTAAATTTGCTTGATAAAGCTGATATACAAAATGAAGACCCCAATTGGCCAGCTTATAAAAAATACTTTATGCACGGTACAAGTCACCATATGGGGTTAGATACACATGATTATGGAATTTTAACTGAGCCTATGCAACCTCATATGGTATTTACTGTAGAGCCTGGAATTTATATACCAGATGAAGGTTTTGGAATTAGGTTAGAAGACGATGTTGTGATTCAAGAAAGTGGTGAACCACTTAACTTGATGAGGCATATACCTATTGAAATAGATGAGATTGAAGACATTATGAATACATAAAAAAGGCCGTTTTAAAAAACGACCCTTTTTGCTAAAAGCACAAATATTATAAATTTATAGAGTGACTAATTCAAATATATAATTGTTTAGCTTTTGTAGCGTGTTGATTTTATCTTTCGAATTAATTAATAGAGAAATGTTATTATTACTACCCCCATAAGAAATCATTCTAATTTTTACATCTTGTAATATTTGAAATAATTTGTAAGTATCTTGGTGGTTTACAACAGACTGCCCAACTAAACATACAATACTTTGATTGTTATCGACCTCAATCAAAGCTATTTTTTTTAATTCAAATATTATGTTTTCTAAATTTTTATCATCATCAATAGTTAAGGACACCGCAACTTCAGATGTTGTAATCATGTCTATTGAAGTTTTATAGGTTTCAAAAATCTCAAAAACTTTTTTTAAAAAACCATGAGCTTGTAACATTCTAGCCGATTTTATTTTAATGGCTGTAATGTTATCTTTAGCTGCTATTGCTTTTATTCCACTTTCCGATGTGCTTTTAGATATTAAAGTACCATGCGCGTCAGGTTTCATGGTGTTTTTTAGGCGTACAGGAATACTATCTTTTCTAACGGGTGTTACCGTTTGCGGATGTAAAATTTTAGCTCCAAAATAAGCTAGCTCTGCAGCTTCCTCAAAAGATAGATTTGAAATAGCCCTTGTATTTTCAACATATCTAGGGTCATTATTGTGCATCCCGTCAATATCTGTCCAGATCTGAACTTCTTCAGCTTTAATAGCTGCCCCAATAATAGTTGCAGTATAATCACTACCGCCACGTTGCAAGTTCGAAACTGCATCAGTATCATCCAAACAAATAAATCCTTGCGTAATGTAAATTTCAGAATCTTCAGCTTGATCCAAAACGCTTTCAAACTTAGTTTTTATATAGTTTAAGTCTGGCTCTTTAAAGGCATCAATTCGCATAAAACCTAAAGCTGGCAATAATGAAGATTTCACACCTTCTTGTCTCAAATAACTATTAAACATATATGTTGAAAGCAATTCACCTTGAGCCAAGATTTTATTTTCTAGAGTTTCCGAAAAAGCTTTATTCGTACATTCAATTAAAAGTTCAAAAACACCTGAAACATAATTTTTAACATCTAAATTTAAAGGTATATCCTTTAAAAGCGAATCGATAGTATTAAAATAAGTGTCATGTAAAGTATTAATTTTATTAATAGCGTTATTTGGAGCACCGTTTTCAATGTCGCTAGCAATAGCAACCAATTTATTTGTTGTACCAGACATTGCAGAAAGCACAACAATCTTCTTGTGCCCATCGTTAATTATTTTTTTAACATTGCTCATATTTTCAACAGAGCCAACAGATGTTCCACCAAACTTTAATACCTTCATTTTCATCGATTTGAGATACAAAACTATAACTCATTTTCCAAACAACTTTATTTTTAATAAAAAAAAGTTATTTTTACACAAATTGTTAAATAATTAACAATAATTCTATATATGAAAACGGTATCTAATTGTGTTGAAGATATTTTAATAACACAACCTTATTTAGAGGAAGCTTTATCTAGAAATATTATAAATTTTAGCGCACTCGCTTTAGAGCTTGTTGAGCCAATTAGTAAGATGCTTAAAAAGGATGTAAAACCTGGAGCTATCATGATGGCTTTAAGGCGCTATAACCCTCCTGTATCTTTAGGCAATTCTATTAAAATGAAACGTGTTATTCAAAACTTAGGCGATATTACGGTACGCTCAAACCTGACTGACTTTACCGTTAAAAACTCAACTACTTTAATTGATAACCATGCAAAGATTTTAGAACGTATTAATAAAGAGGAAAAACTATTTTATGCTTTTACACGAGGAATTCATGAAAGTAACATAGTAGTTTCAAGCAGTTTAAAAGATTTTGTAAACACGCACCTTGAGAATGAAATATTTATTGCAGTTCAAGAAAACTTGTCGGCAATTAGTATAAATTTACCACAAGACAATTCAAAAATCGCAGGTTTATATTATCATTTTTTTAAACGATTAGCTTGGGAAGGTATTGTTTTGTATGAAGTATTATCTACAACCAACGAATTTACTATTTTGGTTGAAGATGAATTTGTTGATAAAGCATTTGCCGCTATTAAAAGAGTGAAATCCTAGTGATTTACTTTCAACTTTTTAAATACATTTAAAACTATAAAAGCAACAATAGCAGGTAAGACCCACCCTAAATTTTGATCTGCCAAAGGAATTATTGATTTAATAGGTTTTAAGTTTTCATAAGGTATCAAAAACCCTAAAAAGTCTGGAATACTAAAGATAAATGTTATTAAAACAACGGATTTAAACACAAGTTCTGATGCGAATTTTTCTGGAATAACATTTAATATAATAAGCACAATACAGAGGGGATAAATAAACATTAACGCAGGTAAAGCAATGTCTATAATGTACTTTACATCCATTTGTCCAATTATAACACCAACTATACAACAAAAAGAAGCAGTAAATAAATACGCTTTTTTATAACTTTTAAAATAAGCTTTAAAAAAATCCGCAAAACTTACAATAATAGCTATTGCCGTTGTAAAACATGCTACAGCTATTAATATACTTAAAAAAACGGAACCAATATTGCCTAAAGTTTTTGTGGCTAGCCCGGAGAGTAAATCGGTTCTGGATATATGTTCATCAAATTGTCCGCCGTGAAAAGCCCCAATTGCGATTAAACCTGAGTAAATAATCAACAGGCCAAACATAGCAATTAATCCAGATTTAAAAACCATTATTTTTTTTTCTGTAAACGACAACTCATTTTTAGAATTATTAATGGATACTAAAACCACACCACCCATAATAATTCCCGCCATGGCATCATAAGTCTGATACCCTTCTAGTAATCCACTAATAATTGGCAACTCAAAGCTTGATGGCTTCAAGTCGGTTACTGGATAAAAAATGCCAATACTAATTATAGTCAAAACGATTAAAACAATTATTGGAGTTAAATATTTGCCTAATATGCTCAATACTTTATTCCTGTTCATTACAAAAACGAAGACCAATACAAAATAAATTAAACTAGTAAGCAAAGAACTTGTGCCAAAAAAAGGAGCAATTGCCATTTCGTGAGTAACTGCCGCAGTACGCGGACAAGGCAAAGATACCGTAATGGCAAACAAACAAAAACAAAAAATCAAACTGAACAATGGTGATACTTTTTTCCCAAAATCGAACATGGTTCCTTGTAATCTAGCATGTGCAAAAATGGCTAACAAAGGAATTATGGTTGCAGATAATATAAAGCCTAGTGTAACCAACCACCAACCCTCACCAGATTTAAAACCCAGCAACGGCGGTAAAATTAAATTCCCAGCACCAAAAAAACCAGCAAATAATGCAAAGCCAAAGACAAAGGTTTCTTTAGTTTTATTCATAGTATGATTTTATCTTTGCGTAAGATAAATTAAAAATGATTTTAGAGCACAAAGGCATCCCTGTTTTTTTTTCAGACTACGGTCATGGAAACGCTGTCGTTTTACTCCACGGCTTTTTAGAAAATAGTTCAATGTGGAATCCTTTTATTGGTTTACTTTCCCAAAAAAACAGAATTATTTGTATTGATTTATTAGGTCATGGAAAAACTGGGTGCCTGGGATATATTCACAGTATGGAACTCATGGCTGAAACTGTAGAAGCTATATTAAATCATTTAAACATTAAGAAATACACTTTTATTGGTCATTCTATGGGTGGTTATGTAGCACTCGCTTTCGCGGAAAGAAATCCAAATACTATTAACGGATTATGCCTTATGAACTCAACTGCAAATGAAGATGCTTTAGAAAAGCGGTATAATAGGAATCGTGCTATATTAGCCGTTAAGCAAAACCATAAGTTATTTATTAGAATGGCTGTTGCCAATTTATTTAGCCCTAAAAACAGAACCTTATTTTCTGAACAAATAACAGGTATTATAGAAAATGCTCAAAAAACCTCCTTGCAAGGTGTTATCGCTGCACTTGAAGGAATGAAAATAAGAAAAAAAAGACGGTTGTTTTTTGAAAATGCCCCCTTCAAGAAATTATTTATTTTAGGTAAAAAAGATCCTGTTTTAAATTATAAACTATTAGTATCCCAAGCTGAAAAGTCCGATATTAAAATTATAAAATTTTCTGGTGGACATATGAGTCATATCGAAAATAAAGATAAATTCTTACAATGTATATTGCATTTCATCTAATATATGTATCTTTTTATCGATTTATTTGTTTTTTATTTTTAAATTTATCAAACCCAAAACAAATAAATCGTGAAAAAACCTACTTTAATCCCTAAAATGTATTGTAACCTCTTTGGGCATGATTTTGAAATTACTAAAAAAGTAACTTATCATGTAAAAGAATATAAGTGCAAACGCTGCAAAAAAGAATTGACTACAAATAGTAATGGAAATTTAATAGAACTCACTCCCAAGTTTAAAGAGATAAATACCATTCTAGAAAGAATACATAACTCTAGAAATGAGCGTTTAAAGAATAAAACTCTCGCTTCATCGATTTATTAATTTCAGACTAAAATAATAGCTAGTTTTTTTATACTTTTATTAATCTCTCTTAGGATTAATTAATAAAATAACTAAAATGAAAAACATGCATTGCATCGTTTTTAGTCATGACTATAAGGTAACTCGACAAGTTACCTATCATGTAAAAGAATACACTTGCAGATACTGTAAAAAACAGCTTACAACAGCCGGAAATGGGAATTTGATTGAACTTACTCCAAAATTCCGAGAAATAAATGATGTTTTAGAGCGTATTTATCAAAAACGAAAAATTAAGGCACTTAACCTTAAAAATGAAGTAAATAAAACGAACTCAAATAACATTCTCGTTTTTAATCATTAAAATTTTTCCAACCTTGTGCTTTAATTGGTATTCTGGTATTTGACCTTGTGACTAAATGAAGACCTTCCCTCTCTTCTTTAATATGGCCAATAATACTTAAGCTTGGGTTTGCCTTAATTTTTAGAAAATCGTTTTGGGAAATAGTGAAGAGCAATTCATAATCTTCACCACCATTTAATGCAACCGTTGTACTATCAATTTTAAATTCCTCGCATGTTGAGATAACTTGGGGATCTAACGGTATTTTTTCTTCATATAAATCGCAGCCCACTTTACTTTGTTTACAAATGTGTATAATTTCTGAAGATAAACCATCGCTAACATCAATCATGGATGTAGGATGGACATCCAACTCGTTCAATAACTTTATTATATCCTGTCGTGCTTCGGGTTTTAATTGCCTTTCAATAATATAGGTGTAAGCTTCTAAATCCGGTTGACTATTCGGGTTTACTTTATAAACTTGTTTTTCACGTTCTAAAACTTGTAGCCCCATGTAAGCAGCTCCCAAATCACCAGAAACTACTAACAAGTCATTTGGTTTTGCACCACTTCTATACACTTCAGTATCGCCTTTAATTTCACCAATTGCAGTTACTGATAGTAATAAACCAGTATTTGATGATGTGGTATCGCCACCTATAACATCGACATTATAAATGCTTGCCGCCGCTTCAATACCAGCATATAAATCTTCCAAAGCCTCTAAAGGAAACCGGTTTGAAACCGCAATAGATACTGTAACTTGGGTTGCTTTAGCGTTCATTGCATAAACATCAGATAAATTAACCATAATGGACTTATATCCCAAATGCTTTAATGGCATATAACTTAAATCAAAATGTACACCTTCAATAAGTAAATCTGTGGTTACAACAACCTTTTTGTCTTTAAAGTTTAAAACTGCCGCATCATCGCCAATACCTTTTAAAGTAGAGGGTTGCTTAACTTTAAAATGTTTCGTTAAATGGTCAATTAGCCCAAACTCCCCTAAATCGCTTAACTGTGTTTTTTGCTGGTTTTTATCTTCTATCATATTGCAAAAATAAGAAGCTATATTTGTTTTTACTATATTTGTAATAAAAGATAGCTTAATTTAGTTATACCAATAAACTTAACTATGAGATTTTATAATTGTATTAAACCTTTTTTTATTGCATTTATTCTTACTTTTAATTTACAATCTTGTAAAAGTGAGGACGATACTGTAAGTCAACCAGAGGATAATTCAATTAAAACCTCAGCTGTCTGTGAAAATGGCTTTGCAGATATTTACCCTTGTAAAGGTTATGATTTAATGGGAAACATACCTTTATCGGTTTTAGCATCAAATCTAACTACAAGTACCAATACTATTGATGGAAATGACGTTTGGGGCTGGACAGACCCTTTAAATGGCAATGAATACGCTATAGCTTGCACAACAAATAGTACAGCTTTTGTTAACGTTACCAATCCTACCAATCCTATTTTTTTAGGGCGGTTGGATACAGAAACAATTGCAAACTCTTGGCGAGATGCCAAAATTTATAACAACCATGTTTTTATAGTTGCCGATAATGCAGGCGCACATGGCATGCAAGTTTTCGATTTAACACGATTAAGGAATATTACAAATCCTCCACAGAGTTTTGACGCAGATTTTGTTTATAATGGCGTTACTGAATGTCATAATATTTTTATTAATGAAAATGAAGGTGTCGCTTACTTAGTAGGTTGCAATATTTACAATGGTGGCCCTGTGTTTATAGATATTTCAAACCCGACGAGCCCAACAGAAATTGGAGGTTACGCAGATTATGGGTATTCGCACGATGCTCAAGTTGTCACTTATAATGGCCCAGACACGGATTATACAGGAAAACAGATTTATATAGGAAGTAACGGAAATCGATTTGGATCGAACACTGTAGTCATTATTGATGTTACAGATAAAGCAAACCCTATATTTATTTCAGAAATTGATTATTCAAATCCTGGATATGCACATCAAGGTTGGTTTACAGAAGATAAAAAATATTTTATTTTTGGCGATGAACTTGATGAGAAAGATTCAGGAACAAATTCTAGAACTATTGTTTTTGACTTTACTGATTTAGACAATCCGACATTTAAAATGGATTATTTAGGTGTTTCTGCTGCTGTTGACCATAATGGCTATGTTAAGGGAAATAATTTTTTCCTTGCCAACTATACCGCAGGAATGCGTGTATTAGATATTTCAGGGATTGAAAATAATTTAATTATTGAAACTGCTTTTTTTGATACGCATCCAGAAAATAATAGTACAGATTTTAATGGTGCATGGAGTGTATATCCATATTTTGAAAGTGGAAATATTATTATAAACGATATTAATAGAGGCTTGTTTGTTATTAGAAAGAGTGAAATATAATTTCGCATTATGTACAGCAATTATAAAAAAAACGTTCTTGCTTTAAGCCTGTTAATTATACCTTTTCTAGTATTTAACTGCTCTAAAAATGATGATGTTTCAAAAAAATCCGCACTTGTTTTAAAAGAAGTTGACTTTATAAAAACGCTTGGAGGCTCTAAAAATGAAAGTGCCAAATCAATTATTAAAACCTTTGATGGTGGTTACGCTATTTTAGGACATACACAAAGTATGGATGGTGATGTAACTACTAAATCTAACACATCTTTTGATTATTGGCTTCTTAAATATGACCAAAACGACAGATTGCAATGGCAACGAACGTATGGGGGAACTGGTGATGATCGAGGCAACCATATCATTCAAACTAAAGATCGAGGTTATGCTATGATTGGATTTAGTAGAAGTAACGATGGGGACGTTACGGAGAATGCCGGAGCTAATGATTTTTGGGTTATAAAATTAAATGCTTCAGGAACTATTTTATGGCAAAAAACTTATGGCTTTTTAGGTGATGACAGCGGCGTTTCCCTAATCGAAACTAATGATAATGGATATCTACTTGTTGGCGATTTAGATGTTACTGCATCAAATGGTGAAGGTAAAAACAATAGCTCTTTTTCAACAAAACATGCTGGAGGAGATTATTGGGCTATTAAAATAAATGATTTAGGTGAAAAACAATGGAGCAAATTTTATGGTGGCTCATTTACAGACACGCCTTACGGTGTTATTCAAACAAAAGATAACGGATTTATAATTGTAGGGTCTTCAGATAGTGATGATGTTGATATTAAAAACGAAAAAGGAACTTACGATTTTTGGGTGGTTAAAATATCTGAAACAGGAAATTTAATTTGGGAAAAATCATTTGGGGGCTCTCAAATTGATGAAGCCTATGCTATTTCTAGAAGTAACGATGGTAATTATATTATTGTTGGCGATACTAGAAGTGACGATTTAGACGTTTCGAATAATAATGGCGCAGCCGATTTATGGGTTATTAAAATAACACCTTCTGGCAATCTCGTTTGGGAGAAAAATTTTGGAGGTATCAGTTTTGATGTGGGTCGTTCTATTTTAAAAACGCAAGATGGTAGTTTTATTATTTCTGGAAACTCTAGAAGTGCAGATGGTGATTTACAAAACAATAATGGCCAAAATGATGCTTGGCTTTTAAAAATTGACGACAACGGTTATTTAAAATGGAAAAAAACTATTGGAGGCTCTAATATTGATTATAGTTTTAGCGCCACAGAACTAAATGATAAATCTATCATTGCTGTTGGAGAATCTGCTAGTTCCGATAAAGACATAGCAACAAATAAAGGCTTTACGGACTTATTAATAATAAAAATAAAATAATTCATCGAATGAAAAAAATCACCCCCATATTTCTAATATTTTTAGTAAACCTATTTTCTTGTAGTGAAGATATTGATGATAAAGTTTCAAAATCAGAAGCTAGCATTACATTTAATTTTAGTCATAATTGGGATGGAAATGAAGTTACGAATGCCGATTTTAATACTATAAAATTCATTAATGCTAATAATGACCAACTGAGTATTGAAAGACTTAGGTACCTAATCTCAAAAATTACTTTCACAAGAAATAATAATGAAAAATTTATTTTAGATGGTTATAATTTGGTAGATGTAACTAACAATCAGAATTTATCTTTTACGCCAACAAATTCAATTCCAACAGGAACGTATAGTAATGTCGCATTTATTTTTGGTTTTAACAATGAAGATAATTCAAACAATTACGCAGACTTAAATTCGGCTTCATGGTTCGTTCCTGAAATGTTAGGTGGCGGTTATCATTATATGCAACTTGACGGGAAATTTATAAACAATGTTGATGAAGAACAAGGTTTTAATTATCATTCGATTAGGGCTGTTGCTAACCCTGGCCCGAACCCAACATTTCCTCAAGACACCTTTTTTGAGGTTAGTCTGGGAGAGGTAACCGTTTTTAACGACGCTACATTTAATATAGAAATGAATATTGCAGAATGGTTTAAAACACCAAATAATTGGAATTTGAATGAATTAAACCAAATGCTAATGCCAAATGCTAATGCCCAAATCATGATTTTTAAAAACGGGCAAAACGTATTTAACTTAGAATCCGTTAAACAATAAAAAAAACTTGGAATTTTGGAAGCTACAATTTATTGCTCTCTTGTTTTGCTTTTCATGCGAAAGTGAATCGACAGATAATTATGTAGCTACACCAAGCCCACTTGTAATACCTCAACTTTTCGAAGCTAATATTTTAGCGCCTGTAATGCCTTTAGATAATCCGCAAACAATTGAAGGTATTGCTTTAGGAAAAAAATTGTTTTTTGATAAAATTTTATCTGTCGATAATACAAAGGCTTGTGCCGATTGTCACGCTCCAGAACTTGCTTTTACAGATTCAGAAAGGTTCAGTAAAGGCGTTGATGGTAATTTAGGAAAACGTAACGCCATGCCATTGTTCAATTTAGCATGGAATTATGATGAGAAATTCTTTTGGGATGGCAGTACTTTTAGTTTAGAGCACCAAGCATTTATTCCTGTTACTGACCCTGTAGAAATGAAAAATACATGGGCTGAAGTTGAAAAAAGACTTCAACAACACAATAAATATCCAAACTTATTTGAAGAAGCCTTCGGCACCGCAACAATTGATTCTTCTTTTATAACCAAGGCTATATCTCAATTTGAACGCACCTTAATTTCTGCCAACTCAAAATTTGACAAATACCTTTTAGGCGAAACTGAATTAAACCCTCAAGAACTTAATGGTTTTAATGTATTTATGGATGAAGCTAAAGGGGATTGCTTTCATTGTCACGGTAGTGCTAAAAACCCACTTTGGACGGATAATGATTTTCATAATAATGGTTTAGATGAAACCCATACAGATTTGGGTTTAGGAGCTGTAACCGGTGACCCCGCAGATCATGGCAAATTTAAATCACCATCTCTTAGAAATTTAGTATTTACAGCACCTTACATGCACGATGGTAGATTTGCAACTATTGATGAGGTTATTAACCATTACAGCGAAGGGCTAAAACGCTCTTCAACTATTGATCCTTTAATGAAAAAAATAAATCAAGGTGGTGTGGGTTTATCAGGTAAAGATAAAGCTGATTTAAAAGCATTCCTTTTATCATTATCAGATTATGAATTTATAAGTAATATCAACTTCAAAATAGAATAATACTACTCAAAATAATGCATTTTATCTAAAAATATAGTTTTTTGTCTAATATATTGTAATTTTACTTAATTTAGCGGTTCCCAAAACTACCTAAAAGATGAAAAAAGAAATAAATTCAAATATTTTTTGCTCTGCCTATGGGCATAACTATTTTAGATTAGATCGATCTAATGAAAATACGCCTGAATTAATATGTAAATGCTGTAAAGGTTTTTTTAAATTTGAGACTAATGGAGATATAACTCCTGTTTCTCATAAAGAAATTAAAACATATGCGTCGCTTCCTTTTAAAAAGAAAAGTGCTTAAACTTAAATTTTATTAAAATAAAATATTAGTTTTTCTTTCAAAACACACAGTTTTTAAAGAATGAGCTACTCCTTATCGTCACTCAATTTAATAACCTCATCAATCATAATATCACGTTGATTATATACCTCTTCAAAAGCACCAGCTCCGAATAACTGGTCGGCAAGTGTGGCTTTAATGTATTGTTTAACTTCTTCATGGTAAGCAACAAAAGTTATTTTAGAATCTGTTCTTAAGTTCAAATAATCTTGAAAAGCAAACACTAAATCGTCTTCAACCTCATAAGCATCTATAAAATCCTGGCGTGAAGTATTATCGTAAAGATGTCGGTCTTTTTCTAATTCTTCAAAAACAAAATTGCCAAAAAAACCACGGCGTAGTAAAAACGAAAGCGTTTCGTTTTGCATACTATTATCAATAGGCACAAAAACATCTGGGATGATGCCACCCCCACCATATACAATTTTCCCTTTTGGAGTTGTGAATTTTAAAGAATCATCAACTTTAATATTTTCAGAATCAAGAAGTTCTCCGCTATCCAATCTTTCAAAATACTCATCGTAATAGTCTTTATTTCCTGTATTATATGGGCGCTGAATGGAACGACCTGTCGGCGTATAATATCTAGATACAGTTAAACGTACGGCACTGCCATCACCCAAATCCATTTCACGCTGTACGAGTCCTTTACCGTAAGAGCGCCGGCCAACAATGGTACCTTTATCGTTATCCTGTAATGCACCAGCAACAATTTCACTTGCCGAAGCAGAGTTTTCATCTATTAACACATATACTTTACCATCTTCAAAATCACCTTTACTTGTAGCGATACTCTTCTCGATATCACCTCTTTTATTTTTGGTAAACAAAATAAGCTTGTCATCTTCAAGAAACTCATCTACAATTTGTTCCGCAATACCCAAGAATCCTCCTGGATTATCTCGCAAATCTATAGCTATTTCTGTAGCGCCTAAAGCTTCAAGATTTTCAATACCTGCTTTAAACTCCTTATAAGTAGATTCTGCAAAACGATTTACTTTAATATATCCCAGCTTTTCTGTAAGCATGTAAGCTGCATCCACACTTTTAATAGGGATTTTTCCACGTTTTACTGTAATATTTAAAAGCTTTGGCTCCCCTTTCCTATAAACCTTTAGGTTAACTTTAGAGTCCATAGGGCCTTTCAATTTTTTAACTAGATCACCATCTTTAAAATTATCGCCATAAAGCGAATCGCCATCAGCCATAATTATCCTGTCACCACCCAAAATACCCGCTTTAGCACTTGGTCCATTTTCGATAGCACGAATAACCGCAATAGAATCTTTATAAGTATAAAAACTAATACCAATACCTACAAAATCGCCCTTCATTTCTTCGGCAACACGTGCCATATCTTCTTTAGGGATGTACACCGAATGTGGATCAAGGTTTTCCAAAATACCATTTACAGTAACATCTACAATGCTATCGGTATTTACTTTATCAACATAATCATATTCAATATAATCTATAAGCCTGTTGAGTTTGTCTTTTTTACTTTTTGCAGAAAACAACCTATCCGAGGAGTCGTTAAAATCTAACTTTCCGCCAATAAAAATGCCTGCTGCAATGGCAAAGCCAAAAATTAGTGGTAAATATTTTTTCTGATACGGCATTATGCTTTTAAGTCTTCAATTTGTTTAAGTTCTATTCCAGCTTTTTCTAGAAACTTTAATCCAGAATCGTCCTTATACGCCTTATTGTAAACCACCTTTACCACACCAGCTTGGTGGATTAATTTACTACATTCCTTACAAGGCGACAACGTTATATAAAGCGTGGCACCTTTGCATGATTGTGTGGAAGCTGCTACTTTTAAAATGGCATTAGCCTCGGCGTGTAAAACGTACCATTTGGTGTAACCTTCTTCATCTTCACAAAAATTTTCGAAACCCGATGGTGTCCCGTTGTATCCGTCAGATATTATCATTCTATCCTTTACAATTATCGCCCCCACTTGCTTACGTTTGCAGTAGGATAGTTTTCCCCACTCTTGTGCAATTCTTAAATAAGCTTTATCGTATTTAAGCTGTTTATTTTCTAGCATCAATTGTTATTTGGGCGTTACCCGAAAAGGGTCAGGCTATCCGCTATATCTTTTGCGAAAAGCAAAAGGATGCCGCTTCTATCCTTAACGCGAGTACATGTAACGAATATAGTTAGTTCGTATTTTAATTACAATGCAAAATGCGTTAAAGTTTTAACAAAGTTATTACCCAAAACTATTGCCAGCGTTTTAGATAGCATTGTAAAACAAAACTGTTAATACTTATTGTAGAATTGGGTACTTGAAAAGAATGGTATAACAGTAGCAATAGGGATTATAGTAACTCAAAAAAATTTAAACTATAAAACTACTATTTAAAATCATGGGAATTACCAAGCCGACCACTATAGCGGAAATTACCATAATCCAATCGCGTTTTGTAAACCTAAAAATAGTTTGCACAATGTAACCTAAAAAAAGCACGATAAATACAATAATAATTTGCGCTATTTCAATACCCAAAGCGAATTCTAGAAGCAATACAAACTTGTTATCGCTATGGCCCAACAACATTTGAAACTCGCGTGCGAAACCCAAGCCGTGCACCAAACCGAAAAAGAGGGTTGATAGAAACAGGATACCTACTTTTTCGCGTTGCGCCCCTTTACCAGAAGTAAATATGTTAAAAAGGGCAACAATCAAAATAGTAATGGGTATAAGAAATTCTACAACGGATCCATTTACGATTAAAATTTTATAGGCAGCCAGTATTAAAGACAGCGTATGCCCAAGCGTGAAAATGGACACAAGTAAAAGCACGCGTTTCCAACCTTTAAAAACGTAAGGAACAGTTAGTACAATAAGAAATAAAACGTGATCGTAAGCCTGGATATCAAGCACATGGTTAATACCATACTCTACGTTAAACCAAAAATTTTCAAGCATAATAATTAAGATTTAGGGCTGATTTGGGTGATTACAAAACTAAATTTAAAAATCAAATATACAATTATTGAAATGCTTATAAAACAGTATTATATATTTCATCTAGTTAAAAAAATATTTAATTCATGGTTATTTTTCATTTAGAAAATTTCATTGTTTTTTTACAGGTTTAATTATAAAATAGCATTTAAAAAAAAACGAATAATATACATGCTTCAAACTTAAAAAAACATATTTAATTAAATAGTAATGAATAATAAATAAACGATTAGTATATATTTGTAACCTATTTTAAATCAATGTAAAATGCACTTTAAAAGCCTAGTCCTTTTAAGTTTTTTAATTATTTTTTCAGCTTGTAAAAAAGATAAAGAAAACAGTACAGAAAATAAAATTGAACAAATTAAAAGTCAAGAAATTACTGAACAAGATATTTCTAGATTAAAATATGTTGAATATATTTTAGATTCCAAAACCAACATTATTGTTCAAGATTGGCCAGATTATTTACAATTAGAAGATGTGGTTGCAAATATTAAAAAAGGTGATTTGGTATATTTTAATGATAATAAAAAGGTTATTCAACTTCTTATAAAAGAACTTAAACAAAACATTCCTAATGCATTAAATTCTAAATCTATTCTTTCACGGATCTTGGTTTTAGAGACTAAGCTATTTAAGCTTGAAAGTTTATTAAACTTAACAACAACTAGCAAAAAAGAACTTCTTGGAGCTATAAAAGAGTTTTTAATATCGTTTTCAAATCTAAACTTTCAAATGAATAAAAAAGTTGAGTTTGATTCGCGCGTTATTGAAAAGCCTTAACTTTAAAACATATATATCTATATAACTAATAATGAGTTCGTTATTGCAACAATTATATTATTTTTTATTCAAAAGAGGTTAGCCCAAAAATTTTAATTCTTTACGGGCTAAGATTATAAAATTTTATAGTAAAACTCTTAAAAAAATACTAATTATTTATAATACTTAGGTAATGAGTAATATTTTCATAATGTTTATTACAAATATTTAGGTAATATCAAATTAAAAAAGTATATTTAAGATTAACAAAACATTAAATATTTATGGGAATAAAAAGTTTTCAAGGAGCAAGACGACAGCAATCCGGAGGTGATGATAATACATCGTTAACTGTTAGTGATTATATGACAAAAGATTTGATAACATTTACTGCAGATCAAACTATTGAAAGTGTTATGCAAGCTTTGATTAATAATCGAATTTCTGGTGGCCCTGTAGTTAATGAAAAATGTGAATTGATTGGCATCATTTCAGAAAGCGATTGTATTAAGCAAATTAGCGAAAGCCGCTATTATAATATGCCAATGCATGACATGACCATTGAGAAATATATTACTACAGATGTTGATACCATTGATGGGAATTTAAATATTTTTGATGCTGCAGGTAAATTTGCTGATAGCCCAAGACGCCGATTTCCTATTGTTGAAAACGGAAAATTAGTAGGGCAGATAAGTCAGAAAGATGTCCTTAAAGCCGCCATGAAATTTAAAGGGCAAACTTGGAAATAAAATTCTAACTTTTTTAAATTACAGAATATATTTTTATAAAACATCTACTCTTAATAGAGCTTTTGGTTCATCTGTGACTAAAAGCTTTTCTTTTTTTGTACCTACTAGCGTTAATATTTTTGAATATGAAAAACCATCAATAGGCTCATTAAGCGTTTCCCATTCCGCTATACCTTTTACAGCAATGGGTTCATTTAGCTCAATAATCCCTTCAGAATATCTGATGGTTTTATTTACGCCTAAAAAACCCGTGCTTTTTTTGTTGTGGTATTTTAAGTAAGCTTCTAGTTTTTCTGGAGCGTCGTTTCTAAATCCGGAGTTTTCTTTATAATCCTTTACCAAAAAAAAACGCCGCATTGACTTTTGTACTGATGACATTTTTACAATAGCCATTTCAGAATTACTTTCAATAAAAAAATCCTGATGTTTTTCTTCATTTATAATTTTTGTCCAATTTTTATCGCCTTTTACCTCAACAATAACGTGGTAGTAAACACATTTTCGCCCACTAAGAGGCGCTATTAAAGGCTCGTTTATATGTTTTGCTTTACCGATAATTTTAGCATACGCCTTTTCTTGTATCCTATTAATTGGTTTTTTTTTGCTTTTTTTAAACTCACGGAGCATGATTTTTTTATTACTAAAATAATATGCTACAATGGCAATAATAACGACCACCAGAAACATTAAAGCTGGAATTATAAAGTTTGGGTTTTCTTTTAAAACTGATAACATATCTTCCATACAATTTAGCTTTCTCGTTTTACCAATGCGTAATAATCGCCCTCTAAAGGTAAATATCCTTGGTCGTAAACAAAATAATAAATAGTCCCAACTTTGGTTGTATAAATACTCGTAAAATAATTAAAATCGAAACCTGCCTCAATTAATTTAGCGCGAGAGGTTTTAGTTTTCTGATTAGGATTTAAAGTTTCTAAAATCCTGTAGTTTTTCCGAAGCCTATTGTTTGTATTCCTGATTAGATTTTTACTATCCTTATTTACCTTGTTGTTATACGCATTTCGGCAACCATCAGAACAGAATTTTTTATCAATTCTGCCAACTATTTTATCACCGCATTCTAAACATTGCTTTTCCATATTCAATATTTTTATTAAAGTGATTAATAATGGCTTGAATTCCGTAACAACTTATATATTTCTCACTCAAATTGTTTTTACAGGATATGTCATTACTACAGACAATTACGCCCAAATACTTTCAAGTGTATAAGGACTACCCGCGTATAACCAATGTTCGCCGCTTAAGAATCTGTAATTTTTATCTAAAGCTGCTATTTTATTCATATCAATTTTTGATAATTCAACCAACTGCGCTTCAAAATTTTGAGTAATTCTTCCAGGGTTTACCGATTTTGGAATTACCGATATACCTCTGTGTAACGCCCAACTTATTAAAATTTGACCTGGCGTTGCATGTTTAGCTTTGGCTATTTCAAGAATAACAGGATCCTGTAATAATTTAGGTTCATTTTCTGCTTTAAATTTATCGGCCCTATCCCCCGAACCTAATGGTGCGTATGCTGTAACATGTATATTATTGGATTTGCAAAATGATAACATGTCGTTTTGCTGAAAATAAGGATGCGATTCTACCTGATTCATTTCTGGTTTAATTTTAGAATTGGTAATGAGTTGCTGCAATGCTTTAGGCCCAAAATTGGACACCCCAATATGTTTAGTTAAACCAAGTTCTACAGCATCTTCCATACCTTTCCATGTTAATTCGTTCGGTAATACTTCCAACGAAATAAAATCTTCTGCCTTACTCACAAAAGGAACTTCCTTTTTTTGGGCAACAGGCCAATGTATTAAATACAAATCTAAATACTCTAATTGTAAATCGCTTAAAGATTGTTTTATCGCAATCATTACATCTTCTCTGGCATGCATGTTAGACCATAATTTAGATGTAATCCATATATCTTCTCTGGCTACAACACCATCTTGGAATAGTTCGTTAAGAGCTTTTCCAACTTCTTTTTCATTACCGTAAGCAGCAGCACAATCAATATGCCGATACCCACCTTTGATTGCTGTTTTTACAGCGTTGTAAACTTCGCCTTCAGCAGATTTCCAAGTTCCTAAACCAAATGCTGGCATGTCGTCGTTATTTCTAAATTTTAATTTTTTCATTCTTTTCTTTATTTATATTTATCGAATACATCTTTTCGATTATTAAAAGAACTCTACTTTAGCCCTTTACTTACTGCTATATTAAACAAATATACCATAAAAAATATTCGTTTACAAACGACTACAAACATTTACAAACGAATTTAAACAAGTAATAACCGAATAATATTTAGAGGACATAACATCTTTGCAGTGTTGAATTGATGCTGGCCTTGTTTCAGTAACCCATTCACAAAACACAATTTAAGTAAAATCAAAAAATCCTGAAACGCGTTCAGGACAAAGTATTAACTGTTTAACGATTAAAAATTTAAAATTATGAGCACACTTAGAAACAAAGTACAGTTGATTGGCAATTTAGGAAACGATCCTGAAATCATCAATCTTGAATCAGGAAAAACTTTAGCGAAATTTAACATTGCTACAAATGAAAGCTATACCAACAATAAAGGTGAAAAAATTACAGATACCCAATGGCACAATATTATAGCTTGGGGAAAAACCGCCCAAATCATCGAAAAATATGTAACAAAAGGTAAAGAAGTTGCTATTGAAGGCAAGCTAACTTCGCGAAGTTATGATGATAAAGATGGGAACAAACGCTATATCACAGAAATTGTGTGCGGGGAATTGTTGATGTTGGGTAAGTAAAAAAAATTAAGAGGGTGGTTTTAAAGCTACCCTCTTATAAAAAAATTCGACAAAATGCATTTTTAAAGGATGTATAGCAATTTAATCGCGTGAAATTTTAATTTTAAGAATATATTTCCTTAAGTTTGAAGTAGTTCAATGTCCCAAAACATGAAACGCCTACTACTACTAACATACCTTCTTAGCATTGGAATATATGCCCAAAATAATGTTTTCGATATTCAAGAAAGCAAGGGAGAACTATATGAGTATGCTGAATTTGCAAATGCTAGAAACTTAGATTTAAGTATTAGCGAAATATCGCAAACCTCAGTTATAAAATACGAACGCTTAAAATCTAATAATCACAACGTAGGTTTTACAACAGATAATTATTGGGTACGATTTAAACTAAAAAACAGTTTAGACATACCAAAGACTTACTATTTAGAAACCGCTAGACCCGTTACAGATATCGTTAATTTGTATCAAATTAGCAATGGTCAAGTACAAAATTTTAAAAGTGGTGATAAAATCAATTTTAATGAAAAACAAGTAAAGCATAGATCGACTATTTTCAAGTTAGAACTTCCTTCGCAAGCCATTCAACACATTTATATTCATTATAACAGTGATGGAGAAACTATTAATTTACCATTAAAATTAAAAGATGAATCTGCCTTTTGGATGTCTAACTACAAGCAACAACTTTTTCTCGGTCTGTTTTATGGGTTACTCTTTTTGGCTGGCATTATCTATTTATTTTTTTACACAAGCTTAAAAGAAAAGTCCTTTTTGTATTATAGCCTTTATGTTTTTTCTATTGCGCTAATGCAAGCATCTTTGGATGGTTTTATGCACGAATATATTTTTCCAAATGGCGGGTATTTAAGCAATAGAACAGTATTAATAACCGCATTATTTTCAAATTTATTTTTACTTAAATATTGTGAGCACTTTTTAAAAGTTCGTAGGGATTTAAAAAGCTTTAAAAAAACATACAAAGTTACATATGTAATTTTAGCAGTGTTATTTATAATGCTATTTACAAATAAAACCACACTTAAAATGGCATATCCACTTAGTAACTTAAATGGATTGTTTAGTTTATTTTTAATTTTAACTACCATATTTACTATGCGTTATAAACGCATAAAAATTGATCCTTATTTTTCTTTTGGAATTTTGTTTTTAGTAATTGGTTTGCTTGGTTTTGTAATGAATAATTTAAGTTTATTGCCTAACAACTTCTTCATTTTAAATAGTGCAAAATTTGGTTCTGGTTTTGAGGTTATTTTTCTATCATTATCAATGACAAACCTTATTAAAGAACTTCGTTTCGAGAAAGACAAATCTACAGAAGATGCTTTAACCAAATCTCAAGAAATAAGTGCTCTGAAAACTTATTTCATGTCTAATATGAGTCATGAATTAAGAACCCCAATTAATGCTATTATGGGAATTGCTGAAAATGAATTGGAATTTCAAAAAAACAAAAATGATAGAAAATCTTTTGAAATAATTAAAAATGCCTCAATAAGCTTATTAAGCAGTGTTAATGATATTATAGACTTTGAAAAAATTGAAAATAATCAATTAAATTTAAATTATTCAACATTTAACCCGTCAATAAAAATACATCAAATAAGCAATAACTGGAAAATTGAAGCTAAAAAAAAAGGTCTGGATTATACTTTTGAAATGGATTCTGAAATACCCACAAATATATACGCAGACCCTGAGCGGTTTGTTCAAATTATAAATAATGTTTTATCTAATGCCATTAAATTTACAGAAAAAGGTCATATTTTATTAAAACTTAAATGTTTAGAGCAACCTCAAGGCATGTCACGCTTTTCGATTCAAATTTCCGATACGGGCATTGGTATAAATAAAAAATCTAGAAATCAAGTTTTTGACAGTTTTAATCAAATGAAACTTAATCATAAAAGACAATTTGGAGGTATAGGCCTGGGTTTAACAATTGTGAAACATATAGTTAAACTGTTTGATGGTTCCGTAAAAATTGAAAGTGAATTAGATAAAGGCACTGATGTTTTTATTGATTTAAACTTAAAATGTATTGCAAAAGAAAGGCTTGTTACCGTTTCAAAAGAAAACAGAGAAAACCCTTTACATATCTTAGTTGTGGAGGACAATAAATTAAACCAAATTGTGATGAGGAAAATTCTAGGGAACTCTTCTCAAATCACATTTGCTATAACTAATAATGGCCAAGAGGCTATTGATGCACTCAAAAGCAATATTTACGATATTATTTTAATGGATTTACAAATGCCCGTAATGGATGGTTATGAAGCCACTCAAATTATTAGAAGTGGACAATTAGGCAAAGCTATTCATAACACACCAATAATTGCTGTAACTGCCGATGCTATGCAAGAAACAAAAAAACGCGTTTTAGATTTAGGCATGAACGATTATATAACTAAGCCAATAAATAAAGACTTGCTTTTTGAAAAAATATACGCTTGTAATTTTAATATTAACGATAAAACCCCAGATACGCCAGATCATTTAAAAATTGCATAATCCTCACGAAACGCAATTTAAAATATAAAATATTTCATAAATTTATAAGAATAGTACATATTATCTTTAAAAATAAGTTGTTTTAAATGATTTTTTTTTAATTATTCATAATCTAAAAACGTGAATTTAAAAAAATCAATAAATTTCGAAAAACAATGTGTTGTTTAACATTAGCTTCATTACTTTTATGGTCAATTTTCAATAGAACTATACATGTCCGTAGAGCCAAAACTAACAAGATTCAATCAAAGTGTTTTATCAAAATATCAGATATACAATAGTATATTCATGACTTTGCCTTTTGATGCTGTAACCAAAACAGGGGTTTTATTACCTTTATTCCATGAAACCTGTAAAAAAGGATTTAAAGAAGGTGATAATCCAACAACTATTGTTGAAACGTTTTTTAAAAAATACCAAGGGCGCCGAGATGAAAAAAGTCAAATAAACTTACTTTTTAGATTTATTCAATATATAGAAAGGCAAGTGGTTTTATTTGACGCTATTGAAGACGCTGCTTTCCCTGTGGTGAATAATATGGATGGCATAGGTACATTAAGAAACCTTAAAGGCTCGTCCATGTCTGAAGGTAATTTTGAAGAACTAAAAGAATATTTAGAAGAGTTTAAAGTACGTATTGTTTTAACTGCGCACCCAACTCAATTTTATCCTGGTTCAGTTCTTGGAATAATTACTAGTTTAACTAAAGCAATTGAAGAAAACGACCTTTCTGAAATAAACAATTTATTTGGACAATTAGGAAAAACACCTTTCTTCAAACACAAAAAACCAACCCCGTATGATGAAGCAAAAAGCTTAATGTGGTACCTGGAGAATGTCTTCTATGAGTCTTTTGGAGATATCTATAATTACATTCAAACAAACATTTATGGCGACGGAAAAAGACATAATGATATTATAAATATAGGCTTTTGGCCTGGTGGAGATAGAGATGGAAATCCATTCGTTAAGCCTAAAACAACTTTAAAAGTTGCCGCTAAACTTAAAAAATCCATACTTAAAAAATATTATGGAGACGTAAAGAATTTAAGACGAAAGCTTACTTTTAAAGGGGTTGAAGAACGCATTGTCCGTCTAGAAACTATTCTTTACAATTATAGTATTGACTTAAATACAAAAAAAACAATTACGGTAAAAGAACTTAGAAATGAGTTATTAAGCATAAGAGATGTGGTCGTAGAACAACATCAATCACTTTATGTAACCGAAATTAACAACCTTATAAACAGAGTGAATCTCTTTGGTTTTAGATTCGCTACACTAGATATAAGGCAGGATAGTAGGATTCATCATTCCGTTTTTACAACTGTAATAGATTATTTAATATCAAAAGGCAACTCCTCTTTCCCGAATAACTATCATGATTTATCTGAAAGTGAACAAATAAACATACTTTCAAAAGCTAATGATGACATTGAAGACTTAGATGTTTTTGAAGATGAAATGGTAAGAAATACACTAAAAACCATTGCCATTATAAAAGACATCCAAAAGAGCAATGGCGAGCGTGGAGCCAACAGGTATATTATTAGCAACAACCAAACGGCACTTAACGTTATGCAATTATTTGCTATGTTGAAAATAGTGGCTTTTAAAGACGACCTTACTGTTGATGTTGCACCGTTATTTGAAACTATACCAGATTTAGAAGATGCTCCAAGAGTTATGGAACAACTATACCAAAACCCAGAATACATGGCTCATTTAAAGGCTAGAGGAAACAAACAGGATATAATGCTTGGATTTTCTGATGGCACAAAAGATGGCGGCTATTTAATGGCAAACTGGGGTATTTATAAAGCTAAAGAATTACTTACTGAAATGTCCAGAAAATACGGTATTACCGCTATTTTCTTTGATGGCCGTGGCGGACCACCAGCAAGAGGTGGCGGAAAAACACATAATTTTTATTCATCACTAGGGCCAACTATTGAAGATAAAGAAGTACAAATCACTATACAAGGACAAACTGTAAGTTCTAATTTTGGAACTTTAAACTCATCACAATACAACCTTGAACAACTAATAACCTCCGGATTGAAAAACAGAATTGATGGCGAGAAAAACAAATTATCTGACAACGATAGGTTTGTTATGAATGAACTTGCAGTTAGCAGTTACGAAACTTATAAAGATTTTAAAAGTCACCCAATGTTTATTCCTTATTTGGAACGCATGAGTACTTTAAAATACTATGCTAAAACCAACATTGGTAGCCGTCCATCAAAAAGGGGGACATCGGATAAATTAGTATTTTCAGATTTAAGAGCCATCCCTTTTGTAGGCTCTTGGAGTCAACTAAAACAAAATGTACCAGGTTTTTATGGTGTAGGCACAGCATTAAAAGCTTTCGAAGACAAAGGTGAGTTTGAAAAAGTTGAACAACTCTACAACAACTCCAAATTTTTTAAAACACTATTAGAAAATAGTATGATGTCTTTAACAAAGTCGTTTTTTGATTTAACCAAATACATGGCAGAAGATGAAGAATTTGGTGATTTTTGGAAAATTATTTTTACAGAATACGAAACTACAAAACGCTTACTTTTAAAACTTACAGGTTATAAAGAATTAATGGAGAACGAACCAGCTGGAAAAGCCTCTATACAAGTAAGAGAGTCTATCGTTTTACCCTTATTAACGATACAGCAGTTCGCTCTGAAAAAAATTCAAGAGTTCGAAAAAGCTGGTGTTGATAAAGATAATCCAGAAAAGCTTATTTATGAAAAAATCGTAACACGTTCTTTATTTGGCAATATTAATGCTAGTAGAAACTCAGCTTAAATATTTAATATCTGAGAAAAACGTAAGCCTTCATTTATATAAATGAAGGCTTTTTTTAGTTCATTTAGGCTAATAAATTATAAAAAGGTTTTAGTTTTAGGCACGACTATCAAATACCAAGAATCATTTTTGCGATCCAGAAATAGAGTAAAATGCCCAAAATATCGTTACTTGTAGTTATAAATGGGCCTGTTGCTATGGCTGGATCTATACCGCGTTTGTTTAAAAATAAGGGGACAAATGTCCCGATAAGACCAGCAACAATTATTACGGCTACAAGCGATGCGGATATGGCCAAGGCGGTAATCATTTCACCTTTAAAAGCCCATATAAATAGGAAGAGGAATAGGGCGAGTATGAAACCGTTGAGGGCTGCGAGAAACATTTCTTTTATTAAACGGCTATTGACGCTGCCACGAACATCATCATTGGCTAAACCTTGAACAATAATGGCGCTAGACTGTACACCAACATTCCCTGCCATGGCTGCAATTAAAGGTGTAAAAAAGAACAGAACAACTGCTTTGCCTGTAAATAATCCTTCAAAACCCTCCATAATCAAAAAGGCACCTATACCACCAACGAGCCCTAAAAACAGCCATGGTAGGCGGGCTTTTGTGAGCTGTAAAATAGTATCATCTGCTTCAACATCACCTGTTATACCTGCTGCCATCTGGTAATCTTTATCGGCTTCTTCTTTTAAAACATCTACAATATCATCAATTGTGATTCTGCCCAAAAGCACTTTATTATCATCACTCTGAATTACAGGAATAGCCTCCAGATCATACTTTGCCATGATTCTTGCTACCTCTTCAGGTTTTTCATTAACGTTTACAAAATCTACGTTTACCTTAACTAAGTCTGATATTTTCTGTTCGCTTTTGGCAACTATTAAATCTTTTAAGGAGAGTCGACCTATTAATTTTTCTTCTTTATTTACCACGTAAATTGAGTGTACACGGGTAACGTCTTTGGCTTGGCCGCGAATTCTGCGCATACAGCCTGCTACCGTCCAGGTTTCATAAACTTTTACAAGCTCTTTTGCCATGAGGCCACCTGCGGTATTTTCATCATAAGCTAAGAGTTCTGTGATTTCTGCCTTATGCTCTTGGTCTTCAATTTGGCTGATGACATCTCGCTGACGTTCTTTTGGTAATTCTGCGATGATATCCGCGGCATCATCTGTATCCAACTCTTCAACTTCTTCGGCAATTTCTTTTGCGGAAAGATTTTTTAAAACTTTTTCCCGATTGTCCTCATTTATTTCCATGAGGATGTCTGATGTGGTATCGGAATCTAAAAGTTTAATAACATATACGGCTTCTTCTAGATTTATTTCATCTAAAATTTCAGCAATATCGGCATAGTGAAACCCATCGAGTAGTATTTTAAGTTCTTTATCATTTTGTTGTTCGATAAATAACTCGACCTTCTCCACGAGTTCATCAGTTAATTGAAATTGTATATTTTCGCTTTCTTCTGACAAATGAAAAGTTTTAATAATTTATTCGTCCTCTTCAATTAACTGCGTAAGTGCTATAAAAGCTTGAACACTTAATTGTTCCGGACGTTTGCCAAAGATACTATTTGCTTTTAAATTATCTGATAAATTGAATGTTTTTAAACTGTTACGCAAGGTTTTTCTACGTTGTTGAAAAGCGGCTTTAACAACTTTAAAAAAGAATTTTTCATCGCATGGTAAGGCATAATCTGCTCTTCTCGTAAGCCTTAAAACACCGGAATCTACTTTTGGGGGTGGATTGAAAACATGTGGCGGCACTGTAAATAGATACTCCGCGTTGTAGAATGCCTGTGTCAATACAGATAGTATGCCATATACCTTGCTACCTGATTTGGAGCATATACGTTGTGCTACTTCTTTTTGAAACATCCCAGAAAATTCTGGAATTTGGTCTCGCATTTCTAGAGTCTTAAAAACAATTTGTGTAGAAATATTATAAGGGAAGTTGCCTATAATAGCGAACGGTTCATTATTAAAAACGTGGTTTAAATCATACTTTAAAAAATCCTTTTCTATTATTCTCGGTGCCAGATTAAGATAATTGGCTTGCAGGTATGTAACCGATTCCGTATCGATCTCTATAACGTAGGTGGTATAGTTTTTTTTCAGTAAATATTTAGTTAAAACACCCGTACCAGGTCCAATCTCCAAAACATTTTTGTAACTATTTAAAACAAGCGTATCTGCTATTTTCTCTGCTATAGACTCATCATTTAGAAAGTGCTGCCCTAAATGTTTTTTTGCTTTAACCTGATGTTGATTACGATTATACGACACTTATTATTGCTTGTTTTGTGTGAAATACGAAGATATGGAACTAAATTCCGAAAACTAAGTAACAACGCTTATTTTTAGGGAGATGCCAAGTAGCTTAGCAAAGCTCTTTTCACAGCTGTTGGGTTTTTTTAATGTCTATTTGAAGTTTACCGTATATTCATCTACAATGGCAAGCTCCGTTCTAAACGTAAGCATTTTATCTGCAAATTTTTTCAGGCCTTCGCTTCTTAGTTTTTCGGCGTCTTCTTTATAATAAGCCTCTAAAGCTTCTCGCGAGTAAGAGCGGTATTGAACAGAATACGTGACACCACCCATATCCTCTTCCACCAAAACTTTAGTCAAGGTTGCCTTTTCAAACTTCCCAGTACCTAAAACTTTGGGAATATGTGCCTTGATCCATGTGAGCCATTCCTCATGAATAGACTCGTCTATATTTGCTGTTACGTTGTAAATAATCATGACATGTTATTGTGTTTTATTGGAGTGTCTAGTTTATCGCATCGCCTCGTAATGTTCTGTATCGTTTTCTAGCATCTACAAAATAAATACTATCGGCATGATTAAAAATAATTTGTTCAAATAAAGCTTTTGCCTGATCAGGAAGGTTTAAGTGCTTTTCATAAATTTCCGCCAAACAAAAAAGTGCATCATCAATTAAGATACCTTCGCTATAATTTTCAATAATACGTTCATAGTTTACTTTGGCTTTATCAAAATGATTGTTTAACTTAAAAAGCTGGGCCTGCTTAAATAAGGCTTGCGGAATAATGGGTTCTGTTTTATGTTCATTAAGAATTTTATCCAATAACATAATAGCTTCATCATTCCTGTTTTGAAATGCCAATAAATCTGCTTTTGCATACTGCTTTAACGCTGTTTGAAGTGAATCTTCATATTTATTATCTGAAATCAATAGTTTTAAATCCAACGCATCATTCGCTATAAGTTGTGAGGTTGAAGCCTTTAAGATTTTAAGTTGGGATTCTGCCCATTTAAAATCGCCTTTATAATAACTTGCCTTAGCGACTTTAAAACGTGCCTCTTGAGATATAGTACTATTTTTGAGATTACGTTGAATTTGGGTGTAATAAATTAAAGCCTTACTGAACTTTTCCTGAAGCACAAGAACATCTCCCAATTCCAGTTTAATACGCGCTTTTTCCAAAGTGGCTAGTGGTTGCCTTAAACTATTTTCTAAAAAATCCGTTGCATTGTCTGTTTCATTTAAATAAAAGGCCAAAAAGTGCGCATAAGCTATTTGTAATTCTAGGGTTTCAGCTTGGTTTCCGTAAGTTTCCAATAATTCAAGATAGTTGTTTTTAATAGCAGCATAATTGGATTTTGAGCTTTCCCTAATTTTTATTTTCATCACATTTTGGTGTGCCTGAAGTTTTGTTTTATTATCTTGAGCAGTTTCAATAATGTAATTAAAAATAGTTTTGGCTAACTCGTTTTCATATTCAGATGAAGCAATTTTAGCAATTTCTATAATCCGATTTAGGCTTTCCGGTTGCCTTTTATAAATCGCTTTTTCTTGGATAAATGCTTTTTTAAAATCTTTTTGTTGAATGAATAGCCAACTTAGCAACTCGTTCCAAAGTATATTTGGCTCTTGTTGATTTTTTTTTAAGAGCAATTTACGAAACAACAGATTGTTTTCATTATCGGCATCCTCAGTAATAAATTCGTTTACCGCTCGTTTCACATTCCTAACAACTGCAGTATTGGACTCCGCAAAGTTTAGGTAGCTATTAAACATCTTTTCAATATGGCCTTGCTCGCCATATATTTGTGCAAGTTGTACGTTAAAATTAAAATTTGGGTTTAAAATACTAGCTTTTTCATAAGATATTACAGCTTCATCCAACAGTGAGTGGTTTTGAAAACTTTTAGCTATACCAAACACATGACTTGCTTTTTCGTCGATAATTGCAATCGCTTTTTTGTAGTTTTCATTTGCTTTTTGCAAGTTGTTTTTTAGTTGGTAATTATACCCTAACTCTACAAGAAACGCGGGATAGTTTACACGTTCTATTAATTCCAGAATGAATTTTTCAGCTTCGTCATATTGTTCTAGTTGTTGATATGTGTTTATAACGTTATTGATATAGGTAATATTTGAAGACGATTTAGCATACAATTTCTTATATTCTACCAATGCTTTTTCATAGTCCCCATTTTGGAAATAATCCTTAGCAAGTGTCGCATTTTGGGAATACAAAACACCAGAAATTAACAAACAAAAAAACAAAATATATCGCATGTGGTAAATATAAGAAATGTAAGGTGTTGATATTGTACATAATTAAATTTTTTAATAATTGAAAGCGCATGACCATAAGCATTAGTTCAATTCCTTTTTAAATATATTGAACTAAAAAGTGCCCGATAAAATCGGGCACTTACCAACCAAAACAATTTTCTATTAACTACTTGTTAATTAAATACTCGATTGGGGACAGTCTTTATTTCTTATAAATTTCTATATAGAGAAACGACTATTTTTTATACTTAGTATTATATCTGTAGCTATTTTATATAAAACACGTTTTACTCTATGCCATTTTAATCGTTTTATACAACAAAAGTTACAGAGATGTCAACTCATTTTTATTTGATATTGACGGGTTTAAAGTTAGATTGCACTCATATTTCTATTCATCCGCAATGGTTGTCTTAGAATCTTCGGAATTGGAATCTGAAGTCAAAACTTTGGTTGCAAAAAAAATTAAAATAATTAATAGTACAATGCGTAATGCATTCTTCATAATGAGTTAGGTTAATAAAATTTGGTTAAGCGAACTTGAAAAAAAATTATTAAAAAAATGAAGAAACACATTAAAATTCGTCAAACAGCAATGTTAATTTGTATTTCATCGGTAAAAAATAATAATTACCATAAATTTGTAGGTTTTTACTTTAATTTATTATTTTGAATCCAGTATACTGCTGAAGCACTTCAGGAATAAGAATGCCCTCTTCAGTTTGGTAGTTTTCTAGTATTCCAGCGAGTACTCTGGGTAATGCTAAAGCGCTTCCATTAAGAGTGTGCGCAAATTCATTTTTACCATCACTATTTTTAAATCGAAGCTTTAAACGATTCGCTTGGAACGTTTCAAAATTAGATACAGAAGAAATTTCTAACCACCTATCTTGAGCTGTAGAAAATACCTCAAAATCATAAGTAAGTGCAGCTGTAAAAGATGTGTCACCTCCACATAAGCGCAAAATCCTAAATGGCAATTTAAGATCTTTTAAAATATCTTTTATATGATCTACCATGCCATAAAAAGCATCATAAGATTTGCTAGGGTGCTCTACACGAATAATTTCTACCTTATCAAATTGGTGGAGCCTATTTAAACCTCTTACGTGTGCGCCGTAACTTCCTGCTTCACGACGAAAACATGGCGTATAACCGGTAATACTTTGCGGGAGTTCGCTTTCACTCAAAACAACATCTCTAAAAATATTTGTTCCAGGTACCTCAGCAGTTGGTATTAAATACAAATTATCTTCGGTTACATGATACATTTGCCCTTCTTTATCTGGTAATTGCCCTGTACCAAATGCAGAATCTTCATTTACCATAAGTGGTAATTGATATTCGGTATAACCCGCAGCTGTATTTTTATCTAAAAAATAAGCAATTAATGCACGTTGTAGTCTTGCACCTTTACCTTTATATACCGGAAAACCTGCCCCTGCAATTTTATTTCCTAATTCAAAATCTATAATGTCGTATTTTTTTGCTAATTCCCAATGAGGCAAAGCTTTGTCATGTAATTTTGGAATATCACCTTCTTTATAAACCGCTTCGTTATCTAATTCCGAATGACCACGAACCACTGAATCATGAGGTACATTTGGTATTTTGTAAAGCAATTCGTTTAAAGCTTCTATCTTATCGTTTAAGGCTTCAGAAAGTGCTTTTGAGGCATCTTTTAATTGACTTGTTTTTTCCTTTAAAAGATTCGCTTTTTGAGCTTCACCAGATTTATACAAGTTTCCTATTTCTTTTGATAAGGTGTTGGATTCAGCTAAAGTATTATCTAACTCCGTTTGAATACGCTTTCTATCTTCATCAAAAGTAATAACATCATTAATCATTTGTTTGGCATCAACATTTCTCTTTGCTAACCCTGCAATAACTAATGTTTTGTTTTCTTTAATAAAAGGAACCTGTAACATGATTTAAAAATTTAAGCAACAAATTTAATGAATTGAATATATAATCAATCTTCTTTTGAGGGTAAAATCCAATTGTTGTGCTTAAAAACATGCCACTTGACACTGGCTATATCAATATCAGGATTTATTAACGTTTTGTATGGTTTTCCATTAACGCTAATTTTTGCGTTTATATAAACCGCTACATCTTCTCCTTTATCTTTAAAATCTTGCTTTAAGCGTTGTGCAAATTGCCAGATTACATCTGGTTTCGCACTTGCAGATCTGATTTGTTTTTTACTCAAATAGTTATCTAATTTAATATCTATACGCTTTTTAGTACGCTTGTTTTCAACTATATAAGAGGTTTTTCCACTTTTTGAACGAAGCATCATACGCCATGAAAGTCTGTGGCCCTCTTCCGTCCAAAGCACATTATCTTCAATAAAATGATGTCTTAGCGGCAAACCAATTTGAATTAAAAAATAGATACCAAAAATTATAATTATTGGTTGTTTTGATTTTGGAATGATAATATCATACAATTTGTAAAACGGTTTCTTTTTTAAAAACAATTTTTGAATTTTTTCAGCAGGAAAAAAAAACAGAGTAAATGCTAAAGATAAATATGGAAAAATGCCTATTTGAAATACAATTGAATTAAACAGATGAAAGAAAATGGATACTATAAAGGCATATTTTCTTGTAGGCTTAAATAGCAGCAAAGGCACAATTAAACCATCAAATAAAATACCACCATAAGCTAAAATATATTGCAACCATTTTTGTTGGAGTAAATCGCCAATGAGAAAGTAATGTTTTTTCCCACTCATTAATATCTTTATAACTGAACCATCTAGCCAGTCTGGATAAATTTTGGCTATAGATGCATAGGTATACACAATAAATAACTGAAGGATAATGACTATACGACACCATTGCGGCATGGAATAACATGTAATTTGGGGGTTTAGTTTAGCATCAAAAGAAGCGTATTTATGTGCTGGCAAAAAAACCATAATGGCACTTAAAAGCATTAATAAATAATAATGATTATTATACGATGATTTTTGCATTAAATAGGTTGCAGACCACATTAATGTAAAAGCTAACATACTAAATCGGTACTTATAGCCCACCATAATTAGTAACCCAAAAAAACCCATTATGGCATAGTAAAAATACATGCCAGTTCCTGGTAATGGTTGTAAAAACTCAAAACCTATAAAATTAAATGTAAAATCTGGCTCAACTAAAGTACGTTTTATCCAACCTGTAAAAATAGCACCAACAGTTTCTAAGAAACAAAGTAGACCGAAAATAACCCTGAAAACTACCAAGGCTGAATTGTCAATATGTTTAAATAACCAATTATTCAGCATTTTGACGTGAAATAAATAGTAATGCTGCTTCTTTATCTTTTGCTAATTGATTTTTTAAAGCTTCAACCGACTCAAATTTTTCTTCTTCCCGGATACGGTGGAGTAAATCTATTTTTAAAACACTTTCGTAAATATCGTTTTCAAAATTAAAAAAGTGGACTTCAATAGTTTGTTTACTACCATTAAAGGTCGGGTTCATACCTATGTTCATCATCCCATAAATTTTAGCACCATTAATTATTGAACTTACAATGTAAGACCCCTGTTTAGGAATAATTTTATAATTCTCTTCAATTTCAATATTAGCTGTTGGGAACCCAAGTTCTTTTCCTAAGCCTCTGCCCTTCTTAACTTTTCCTGTAAGCATAAAATGATACCCTAAAAAGGCATTCGCTTTTTCTATCTCGCCTTCATCTAATGCTTTTCTTATTTTTGTTGAGCTTACTGCAACTTCATCAATATCTTGAGCAGAAATCTCTTCGACTTCAAAACCGAACGTTTCGCCGTAAGTTTTTAAATTATTAATATCTGCATTTCTATTTCTGCCAAATCTATGATCATAGCCTATAATTACCTTTTTTGCGTTTAGTTTTTCGACTAAAATCTGTTTTACAAAATCTTCGGCCGAAAGTCTTGAAAAATCATGAGTGAATTTTTTAATAAGTAAGTAATCCAAACCTAATGCGTCTAAAATAACACGCCGTTCGTCAATTGTGTTTATTAATTTAATATTTGAATCCTTTTGAAGTACCATTCGCGGATGCGGAAAAAAAGTAAGAATCACAGATTTTAAGTGCGCTTGTTTTCCAGTATTAACTAAGCGGTTTATTATTTTTTTATGGCCAATGTGTACACCATCAAAAGTACCAATTGTGACTACGGCTGCTTCGGTAGGTTTGTAGGATTCTATGTTTTTTACTTTACTCATTTAATGGCTCAAGGTATTTGAATGAACTAAAAAAATAGATTTATTATATTTGGTAAAATTAATTGCCCCTTAAAAACTATTTATGAAAACAAAACTACATTATGTTTTAACAATTGCAATGCTTTTGTTTGTATTTTCAAGTTTTGCTCAAAATCTGACATGGAAAGAAGTTAAAACTGTAAAATATTCACAAAAATTATCGGATTTAAATTTAAACAAGAATGAAATAAGTTTGTTTAAACTTGATATAGTTTCCTTTAAAAAACAGATTGCTTCCTCACCGTTAAAAGGTTTAGTAAAAACAACACAAACAAAAGCAATTAATGTTCCAGTACTAAAAGGAAAATCAGAAAGTTTTATGCTCTATGAAGCATCCGTTTTGTCTCCAAAACTTGCAGCGAAATACCCAAATATAAAATCTTACGTAGGTGTTAGTATCCAAAACCCAAATACGAGATTGCGCATGAGTGTTTCCCCCAAAGGAGTTCAGACCATGATATCCTATGTAGGGAGGCCAACTGTTTTTATGCAACCCATAGCAAAAGGTTCAGATACTTATGTGGTGTATGAAAAGAAATCTAAAAACAAATTAAAAAATCGCTTTCAATGTAAAACTATTGATGCGATTGAAAAAAAATTCAGTAAATCTAGTACATCATCAAAAATAAATGAAGGTGGTGCAAATAATAAAATGTTACAAAAATTTAGAATAGCTATATCTACAACTGGGGAATATACAGCCTATCATGATGATGGAAACGAAGCAAACGGAGATGCTGTTGCTGATGCTCTGGCCGCAATAAACGCAACATTATCCAGAGTTAATCAAGTGTTTGAAGCAGATATGGCAATTAGGTTTGAGTTGGTCGATGCAACTCAACTTATTTATACAGACGCTTCTACAGATCCTTACTCAATTGCTTCTGTAGGTGTAGATTCAGATAATAGTAATAATATTAACGGATGGGGGTTACAGGTTCAAAACACATTAACCACAGAAATAGGCAATGCGGCTTATGATATTGGTCATTTATTCGGTGCTTCAGGAGCTGGCGGAAGTGCTGGTTGTATTGGTTGTATTTGTGAAGATGATTCGGCATCTACAAATGATAAAAATAAAGGAAGTGCGTTTTCATCGCCATTAGATGGAATTCCTGAGGGTGATACGTTTGATATTGATTTAGTTATCCACGAGTTAGGCCACCAAATGGGGGCCAACCATACATGGTCTTTTGACACTGAGGGAAGTGGCGTAAATTCAGAGCCCGGTAGTGGTACAACTATAATGGCATATGCAGGACTTGAGGGCCAAAATAATGTAGAACTCAATAGTGATGATTATTTTCATTACTATAGTATCAAGCAAATATTAGATAATGTAAATACAAAAAGCTGTCAAACCACTGAGCCTATTAACAACAACCCTCCAATTGCTAATGCTGGAAGTGATTATAATATTCCTAAAGGTACAGCTTATATTTTGAAAGGGGCTGCAACAGATGTTGATAGTGGAGACAACCTCTCTTATTGCTGGGAACAAATAGATAGCGGCTTAACTTCCTATCTAAATTTTGGACCAGATTTAACTTTTAGTTCTATGAACAGATCATTGCCTCCGTCTAGTAATCCAGATAGGTATATTCCAAAATTTTCAAGTGTTTTAAATGGAGATATAACGCAATCAAACCCAGTATTAGGAAGCGATTGGGAAACGGTTTCAAATGTAGCAAGGACTTTAAATTGGGCATTAACGGTTAGAGATAGAGCCCCAATAGCTCCCGCTGGAGGACAAACGAGTTACGATAGGATGCAAATAACTGTTGAAGATGTCACCCCTTTTTCCCTTAAAAATCCTGTATTCTGGGCGCAAGGATCTACACAAATTATAGAATGGGTTGTTGGGCAAACAAATAACGCTACAATAAATTGCCAAAATGTAAATATTAAATTATCTATTGATGGCGGATTAACGTTTCCAACCACCATTGCTTTTAATACTCCTAATGTAGGTTCTTTTTCTTATACTGTTCCTGCAATTTCAAATACCTCGAACGCAAGATTGTTAATTGAAGCCGCGGATAATATTTTTTATGACGTTTCAGATTATAACTTTTCTATTTCAAATGAACCCGATTTTTTTATAGTTGAAGAGGTTTTTAATCCAATTGATTGTGGTGACACAACTGTTGTGTACAATTTTGATTATGAAGTGGCTAATGGTTTCTCTGACAACACAGTATTTAGTGCATCAGGTATGCCTGGTAATGGAACTGTTTCTTTTTCCCCAGAAAGTAGATCTAATTCTGGGAATGTCACCATGACAATTAACAATTTAGATGGTGTTATCCCCAATAATTATAATATAATAGTAACTGGTACCGTAGCATCATCTCCTTCAAAAACAAAAAGCACCACTTTTGATCTTCCTTTTTTCAATAGTACATGTACTTCTGAAGGCAATGTAGAATACAACACAGGTACAACTCTAGTACAATTTAACACCATTAACAATCAATCTTCCGAGGTAAAACAATCGGGATATACTTTTTATAATAGTTCTAATACTGATTTAAATAGAGGAAGCGCATACAATTTAAATATTAATGTAAATACGGATGGTAATTTTACAACAAATACAATAGCATGGATAGATTGGAACCAAAACTGTGAATTTGAAGCAGGTGAAACCTATAATATGGGGGATGCTACAAACATTACAAACAGTGCAACAGCGGAAAGCCCACGTTCCATAACCATTCCCAATAATGCTGTATTAGGAAACACATTAATGCGTGTTTCCACTAAATATACTGGGGATTCAGGTGCAGAAGCGCCTGCTCCATGCGAAAATGGTTTTGATGGTGAGGTTGAAGATTATATAATTAACGTCATGCCAACATTGTATATCGAGGAGTATGGTTTTGAAAATTTTTCAGTTTATCCGAACCCTAGTGACGGAGACTTTACTATTCAATTGAGTACATCATTATCTAATGAAATTAATGTTGGAATATTTGATTTGAGAGGCCGTGCTATATTTAGTAAACTTTATAATGAAGGTGGAGATTTTAAAAAAACAATAAGACTAAAAAATGTTCAATCCGGTATGTATATTTTAAACATAAGTAATACATTACGACAAATAACAAAAAAAATTATTATTAATTGATTGATACAATTTAAGTTGTAAACTTAGGAAAATGAGCTAACTGTTATATCTATTTTTATAGCCGACTTAAAGGCCCTTTGGAATTGCTTCAATCAATTTTTTAGTGTATGCTTTTTGGGGGTTACTATATATCAGATCGGCATCATCTAACTCTTCAATTTTACCATTATTCATAACCAATAATTGATCAGAAACATATTTTACAACAGCTAAATCATGAGATATAAAGATATATGTAAAACCAAACTCGTTTTTTAATTCATTAAGTAAATTTAGAACTTGTGCTTGAACGGAAATATCTAAGGCAGAAACCGATTCGTCACAAACAATCAATTTTGGTTGTAACGCTATTGTTCTAGCTATACCAATACGTTGGCGCTGCCCACCTGAAAACGCATGTGGGAACCTATCAAAATAATCTTCAGATAACCCTACACGATTTAAAATATCAATCACTTTTTCTTTTCTTTCTTTGTCAGAATTATAAAGTTTATGAACTTTCATGGGTTCCATAATAGCTTCGCCAACAGGTATTCTAGGATTTAAAGAAGAGTAAGGATCTTGAAATATAATTTGTATATCTTTTCTAAGCCTTCTAACGGAAGCTTTTGATAGTTTGGTAATGTCAACGCCGTTATATAAAATAGCTCCTGCGGTGGCTTTATCTAGTTGTAAAATAGCATTGCCTAAAGTAGATTTTCCACAACCAGATTCACCTACCAAGCCAAGAGTTTCGCCTTTATATAGTTTAAAACTTACACAATCAACAGCTTTAAAATATTCAGCTTTGGAAAACCAACCAGATTTGGTTATATATTCTTTTTCAACATTTACAACTTCTAAAAGTGGTGTTTTACTGTAAAGTTTTTTGTGGTTTTCTTTACGCTGTTCCTCTGAAATAATCTCAGATGGTATTTCATTATTCAAGAAGTCCTGAATGGTTGGTAAGACTTTTAAACGCGTATTTAAAGATGGACGAGAGTTTATTAATGCTCTGGTATAATTATGTTTTGGGTTTTTAAAAATAGCTTCAACCAAACCTTTTTCAACAATGTTACCCTTATACATGACCAAAACACGGTCTGCTATTTCAGATAGCAAAGCCAAATCATGAGTAATAAATATAATACTCATTTTTGTTTCGATTTGTAAAGCTTTTAATAAAGCGATAATGTCCTTTTGTACGGTAACATCCAAAGCCGTGGTAGGTTCGTCAGCAATTAAAATATCCGGTTTACAAGCTATGGCCATAGCAATCATAACACGTTGCTTTTGCCCACCAGAAATTTCATGGGGGTAGGCTTTAAAAATACGCTTAGGTTCAGGTAATTTTACTTTTTCAAAAAGCAAAAGCGTTTCTTCTTTTCGCTGCTTTTTTGATAAGCTTGTATGTTGTAACAATATTTCTTGAACTTGCTTTCCGCAAGTCATTGATGGGTTTAATGAACTCATGGGTTCTTGAAAAATCATCGCTATTTTATTGCCTCTTATATTTTGAAACCCTATTGGAGAAAGTTGCGTTAAATCAGTATTATTATATATAATTGACCCCGTATTTATAGTAGATAGTTTTTTAGGAAGTAAACCTAAAATAGCAAGAGAAGAAACTGATTTTCCAGATCCAGATTCTCCAACTACACCCAATATTTCATTTTTATTTAATGCATATGATATGTTATGGATAACTTCATTTTTACCGAATGAAATGGATAAATTTTTGATTTCTAGAATTAAATTCATCTATAAACTTGGAATATTTTTACTCAAATATACTAAATAGAAAATTTAACTTTTAGGTAAAGCAAATAAGACTTCTATGATTTGTCGGTACTTTCTTCTTAAGTATTGTGGGAAAACCATAAAAGGTATAGCAATCAATAAATCAGTTTAAAAAAATACAGTTTTTAAAAAAAATAGAATTATTTTAAATCCTGTAATTAACCTTAATTAACCAACTTTTATGAAAACGAATATTTTAGCATTATTGACACTTTTTTACGTTTTTTATGCTTTTTCGCAAACGCCGGGAGTTTCCACTTATTATCAACAAACCAATGGAGACTCTAGGCAATATATTGAGTACATACCAGGTAACCTCCCAATAATTATTTCTGCACCTCACGGGGGAGTAAAACAGTCAGGTCAAACCATTGGGGGCACTTTTTATCCAGATAATGATAGTACGTTGCCAGATAGAAATTGTGGAACTAACGAACGTGATGATAATACTGAAATTCTAGTTAGAGAAATTCAAGAAGAAATTTTTGCATTAACGGGCTGTTACGCCCACGTTATAATAAATAATTTGCATCGCTCTAAATTAGATCCAAATAGATCGCAGACTGAAGCGACTTGTGGTAATGCTAATGCTGCTGACCATTGGAATGCATTTCATAATTTTATAGATCAAGCAAGCACAAGCGTAGAAACCAATTGGGGCAAAGGGCTGTATATTGATTTACACGGGCAAAGCCACTCTATTCCTAGAATAGAATTAGGGTACAATATATCTAATAGCGAATTAAATAACGCAAACCTTAATGCTAGTAATATTACCAATAAATCGACTATTAGGAACTTGATAACTTCAAATTTAGGGGGCTTGAGTCATGAGGCGCTTGTTAGAGGTAATGAAAGTTTAGGTGCCAAATTAAAGGGTACAGCAGGCACTTTTTATAATGCCAATGTCAATTCAGGGTGTAATGTGTCATCAGGCTATAGAGCGATTCCAAGTAATTTTGATAGCGGAGCCTCCAATAGTTGTGATGATACAAGACCTTTTAGCAACTCTTATTTTGATGGTGATTTTTATAATAATAGAAGACATGGATCTGGTCCTGCCGCAGCAGACGGTACTGGAGGAAGCGGAGACATTGATGGTATTATGTCTGAAGTAAACAGGCGTGTTAGAGACTTAGGGACGTATAAAGGAAATGTTTATGATTCTCGACCTCAAACACTACTCCCCTTCGCAAAAGACTATGCTGCCGTACTTTTAGATTATATAGATACGCATTATAACGATTTTGCAAATTTTAACTATCCATTAGTTGTTTATAATACATCTGATTCAGATCCAATTCCAAATGTGACGGGCATAACAGGCGGTACTTTTTCAAGTACGTCAGGATTATCTATAAATACATCAACAGGAGATATAGATGTCTCAAATTCTACCATTGGAACTTACACCATAACTTATCAAGTAGGGACTTGTGGCTATTATACCAATAGCCAAATTATTCAAATAATTGATAACATACCAGACACTGAAGCTCCTATAGCTCCAACAAATTTAATAGCTTCCAATACTACACAAACAACAACGAGTTTATCATGGACTGCAGCATCAGATAATGTTGGTGTAAGTGGATATGATATTTATCAAGATTCTAATAATATTGCCTCAACAACTAATTCTAATTTTAATGTAACGGGGTTGGTTGCTAATACGGACTATTCATTTTATATTATTGCTAAAGATTCAGCAGGAAACGTATCTGACGCAAGTACTGTTTTAACAATAACCACAAATGCAACCGTAATAAATTATTGTAGTTCAGCTAGTACAAACGTTAATGATGAATTTATCAGCAGCGTGCAACTAAATACAATAGACAATAATTCTGGAGCACAATTCTATTCAGATTTTACAAATCTATCAACAATTTTAACTAAAAACTCACAATATACCGTTACTATTACGCCCACATGGACAAGCCAAACTTATAACGAAGCATATTCCGTATGGATTGATTACAATAGAGATGGCGATTTTGAAGATGTCGGAGAACAGGTTTTTACCCAAGGCAATACACAAGCCACATCAGTAAGCGGAAGCTTTATAATTCCCTCTACTGCTTTAGAAAACACAACCAGAATGCGGATATCGATGAAATATAATGCGATTCCGACATCCTGTGAAACTTTTCAATACGGAGAAGTTGAAGATTACGAGGTAAATATTCAGGGATTAGGACCAGATACTACAGCTCCAATAATGACTTTGGTGGGTGCTTCGTCAATAAATTTAAATATAGGAAATATTTATTCGGAACAAGGCGCTACAGCTTCAGATGATTTGGATGGCGATATCACTGCAAATATTATAGTTGGAGGAGATACAGTAAATACGATTATAGCAGGTACTTATTTAGTAACTTATAATGTGAACGATGCTGCAGGAAATCCAGCAACGCCATTAACAAGAACAATAATTATATCTGCGCCTGGTTCAGGATGCTCTGGGGGTATTACATCGTTTCCATATTTGGAAGGGTTTGAAAATACCTTAGGTGGTTGGACGCAATCTGTATCTGATGATATTAACTGGACCGTTGATAACAATGGTACGCCATCAAATAATACAGGGCCTTCAAGTGCAATTCAAGGCGATTATTATGTATATGTTGAAGCATCAACACCTAATTTTCCAAGCCGAAGGGCAATTCTAAATTCTCCATGTTTTGATTTAAGTACATTAAATGATGCAAAGTTCAGCTTTAATTATCATATGTTTGGTGCTTCAGACATGGGACGCATTGACTTAGAAGTATCTGAAGATGCTGGCGTTACATGGACAAGTTTATGGAATGAAACTGAAAACAAGGGTAACTCTTGGCAAATAGCAATAGTTGATTTATCAGCTTACATTGGTGGCGGTATTCAATTGAGATTTAATAGATTTGTAGGCAGTACTTGGCAGGCAGATATTGCTATTGATAATGTTAGTTTAGTCGATGAGGAAATTACAATTTCAAATTGTTCAGGAGGTATAACTAATTATCCATACGCCGAAAGCTACGAAAATACGTTAGGAGCATGGACACAGTCTACAAATGATGATATTAATTGGACTATTGATAGCAATGGTACACCATCAAACAACACAGGGCCATCGAGCGCTATAACTGGTAGTTTCTATATTTTTGTAGAAGCATCTGGTAACGGCTCAGGTTTTCCAAATAAGCAAGCCATTATAAATTCACCCTGTTATGATCTTAGCCAAGCATCTTCGGCTACATTCAGTTTTAATTATCACATGTTCGGATCAAATGATATGGGAACAATAGCCTTGGACGTAAGTAACGATAATGGTATGAGTTGGACTTCCATTTGGACTGAATCTGGGAATAAAGGAAATACATGGTTATCTGCTAGTATAGATTTATCAGGATATACAGGCAATAGTGTTCAACTAAGGTTTAATAGAATTACTGGTGGTACGTGGCAAGCAGATATAGCTATCGATAATATAGGTTTAACTATAGCAATTGCTACAGCCAAAAATAATTCAAATTCAAAAGTATTGAATACGACTAGTGGTAGTACTTTAAATTCATTTAAACTTTACCCTAATCCTGTTTCAAATATTTTAAATATTAAGTATTTAAAAAATGTAAAGCTGATATTCAGGATAATTAATGCATTAGGCCAAACAGTTAAAACTGGAGAAACCACTAAAAAAATTCATGTAGATAATTTAGATGCTGGACTTTATTTTATCGAAGTAAACGATGGTAAAACTAAAATAATCGAAAGGTTTATAAAGAATTAAATCCAAATAACATTGATAACTTAATAACAAAAAGTCCAGAAATCAAGTTTGGACTTTTTGTTATATATGAATAATTTCATCGTCATTTAAAATAGCATCTCCACGTAATCTCAGAAATATTTGCGCAACCGCAATAGTGTCTTTTTCACAATAAACAATAATCCTATCAATTTCATTCTCTTCATAATAAACACGGTATACTTCACTACCATCTATATCATCTTTAGGCGATGGGATACCTAAAACATTAGTCATTAATTTTAAGGACGTATATGTTTTATAATCTCCAAATTTCCATAATTCTAAGGTATCTAAATGAGGTATTTCCCACGGTTTCTTTCCAAATAAATTAAGTTTATAAGGTAATTCAATATGGTTAATTATCATACGGCGTGCTATATATGGAAAATCAAATTCCTTTCCATTATGAGCACAAAGCAAATGTTTAGTTTGACTAAAATGTGAAATGAGTAAATTTTTGAAGTCTTTTAAAATAGTGACTTCATCACCATAAAAAGAGGTAACCCTAAATCTTCTTAAATCTCCCTGATTTGCAAAATAACCTACTGAAATACAAACAATTTTACCAAATTCCGCCCAAATGCCTGCACGGTCATAAAATTCGTGAGCAGTAAATTCATCTTTTCTTTGATATTTTGATTTTTGCTCCCAAAGGGCTTGTTTGGCATCATCCAAATCATAAAAATGCTGTGTTTCAGGAACAGTTTCAATATCTAGAAATAATATGTTTTCGAGATTTAATTTTGAAATCATTTGTTAAGCATTTTATAAGCTTCATTAATATAAGAAGATATATCGGTAGTAAAAGATCCCACTTGTTCATTATTACCTTTAGAATGCCCGAGTCTTACGATAATAACATTATCATTGGGCTCGACAATAACATACTGGCCTAAATGCCCACGCATCATAAAAAAATTTTTTTCGCCTATTACTTTTAACCACCAGCCATAACCATACATAGAACCATCATTATGAACAGGTTTTATGGATTTAGCTACAAAGGTAGAGTCCAAAAGTTGTTTGCCGTTCCATTTGCCATGGTCTTTATATAACTTACCAAAACGTGCAAAATCTTTAGCATTACTTGCTATACAGCAGTACGCTTTAACCAAGTCGTGCGATTCACTATCCACCTGCCAAAGCGTTGGGTTTTCAGACCCTAAAGGTTTCCAGAAACTTTCCGTTAAATAATTATATAACTTTTTACCAGTTGCTTTTTCAATAACCATAGCCAACATTTGCGTATCGCCACTTGAATATTTAAAATTTTTTCCTGGTTCGTCAATTACTTTTAAGCCAAGCATGACTTTAGCTAAATCATCATCAAAATACGCTCGTGTTGTGATAGATAGGGGAGAATAATATTTTTCATCCCAATTTGTACCAGACGCCATACTTGATAAATCGCCAACGGTCATTTTTGCAGCTAAACCATCGTTAAAAGTTGGTAGAAAATCACTTACAGGTTGATCTAGGCTTTTTATATGTCCTTCCATAAGTGCTTTGCCTAAAAGACCACTTACATAACTTTTTGCCATGGAAAAGGAGTTAGATTGTGAGTTTTCATTAAACCCATCATAATAATCTTCAAACCAGATGCTATCATTTTTTATAATAATATATGCAATCGTGCCGTTGCTTTTATTTATAGAATCTAGACCTTTAGTTGCCTTAATGGTATTGTAATTGCTATGATTTGGCCATGGCTGGGGTGTACCGTTTTTAATAACTTGATTGTCAAATTTTTTATAATCTTCTAGATATGCCGTTGTGTAACCTTGAAGATATATGGTTCTTACGGCTTTTATAAGATAATCCGTATCTGTAACATATAATACAACAATTAATAATCCGAATAAGATCACTATCCATTTTAAAAACTTTTTTAAAAATGTCATTTCTTTAGTTTAATGTAGAACTTAAAGATAAGAAAATACTTTTCTAATTTAAGATAAAAATAGAGCGAGTTGCTTATACGGGTTTTCATGATTGATAAGCCATTTTTTTCGATGTAAGCCTCCTGCATAACCCGTTAAAGCACCATTACTCCCAATAACACGGTGGCAAGGCACAATAATCCATAACGGATTTTTACCATTAGCATTGGCTACAGCCCTTATAGATTTTACATCGCCTATTTGTTTTGATAACTCTAAATAAGTGGTTGTTTTACCATAAGGGATTTGCTCTAATTGTTCCCAAACTTTCTTTTGGAAATCGGTTCCTTGAACATTTAATTTTAAATCGAATATTTTTCGAGAACCTTGAAAATATTCATTAAGTTGAATGGCGCAATCCTCTAACTCAATAGGGATAATATCTGTTATTTTTTCTTCGGAATTTAAAATAGTTACCGAAGCAATACCATCTTCATCTCCAACAATTTTGGTAAAACCTAAAGGCGAATTGATGATGCAAAACTCCATTATTTAGATACGTTGTTTTCTTCATAAATGCCTAATTTTTTTGCACGAACCTCCCAACTCTTTCTTGCTAAATGCTGAAGGTCTGAAACATTATCGCTTTCATCCATAATCTCAAGTCCAAGCAGTGTTTCAATAACATCCTCCATAGTTACCAAACCGCTCACAGAACCATATTCATCGACAACTAATGCCATATGGTTTCTGGTTTCTATTAATTTTTCGAACAAAGTTGGGATTGGTAAATTACGCTCCACAACAATAATATCCCGCTTAATTTCAGATAATTTTTTAGACTTATTATCAAGGGCCATTTCCTTGAAAATTTCATCTTTTAATACAATTCCTGTAATATTATCAGCATGATCTGAGTATACAGGTATTCTTGAAAAACGGAGGTTTAAGTTTTGTTTGAAAAATGCTTCAACCGTTAAAGTTTCATTTTCAGTTTTCATAACAGATCTAGGCGTCATCACATTTTTAGCAAAAACCTCTTTAAAAGTTAAAAGATTTTTAATGATTTTACTTTCGTTTTCTTGAAACACACCTTCCTCGTGCGCCATGTCTGCCATTACTAAAAAGCCTTCACGACTTAAAACACTACCATGACCTTTTCCGCCAATAAGTTTTGTTGTTAATTGAAGTAACCACAAAATCCCTGTCCATTTTAAAGGGAAGATTAAAATAGTTAATGCTTTTGATGTAAAATTGGCCAGTTGTTTCCAATAGGTAGCACCAATAGTTTTCGGGATAATCTCCGAAGCTACCAAAATTAAAAAAGTCATAATTGCAGAAACTATTCCTACAGTGTTTACACCTAAAATATTCCAGCCATAACCAAGACTTTCTGCTTCAATACCAACCATCATGGCACCTAAAGTATGTGCTATAGTATTAAGCGTAAGTATAGCTATTAACGGTTTATCTACATCTTTTTTTAGTGATTCTAAAGTTAAAGCATAATCTTTGCCTTCTTGTTTTTTAACATTTATAAAAGTAGGTGTAACACTTAATAAAACAGCTTCGAGAATAGAACATAAAAAGGAAAAGAAAATAGAAATAGTTGCCCAAAAAATTAGTGTGCTCATTAAATAGATTTTAATTTGAAGCTAATTTACAAAATCAATTTAACAATATCTTTCCTAATACCTATTAGGAATCAATTATTTTAATAACAAAATACTATTGGTTTTTTGATACCTATTAACTATGAAAAAAGACTATTTAATATCTAAAAATACGCCTCCGGAAATTGATGGTGCTGCATAAATAAGTTTTCCAGAAATTGCGCTTGTATAATTTAAAGATACCCCAAGTTTTTTGGTCATATAATAATTAAGTTCGGCACCTAAAGTAACAAACTCTATATTATTTGCAAAAATGCTTCCTTGCGAGGTTTGCGCGCTTAAACTGCCATTTTGCAATGATCTTAAAACATCAGCCCTACCAATTAACCATAATTTATTTTTTGAAATATTAGCTCCAAGTTCAAAACCTGTTCTCAATTCATCTGAAAAACCTTCGGTTCTATTATTAAATCCAAGATAAAATTTGGCATAAGATGGCACATGGCCTATTGAAAAGGATGTTCCCAGATTAGTTTGAAGCAATTGATTGAATTCCCCATCACCTGTTTGGAAACTTCCATCACTCCCTCCCGCGCTATCTCCCGTAGGAAGTCCAAATTTTAAAGATGCAGATAAGGCATATCTTTCCGTTTTTAAAATACCATATCGTATTCCAATTTCTATATCTCCGAAACTATTAAACGCTTCGCCTTCGGATATTTTTTGACCATTGGTACCTGAAACTTCATCATTTTCTACAGCTCTTGAAAAAAATGGAATATAGGTAATAACATCAAATGTATTTGAAATACCGTATTCTCCATAGAGGCTAATATTAAACTGACTTCGTGTTATATTAGGGTCGGTTTCACCGGTATCGGTATAATGTTGGTCTGCCTCCAAATACCAAGCAGATAATTTGTAATACCCATTTCCTTTACCTTTTGTCCATTGCGAAAAAACTGAAGTAGAAAATAAAACCGTAAATGAAATTACAAAAAGAATTTTTTTAGAATTCATCATATTAAAAGTATATTGTTAATTGTTTATTTCTCCCTCTCCTACCTTAACACCAAAAGGTTTACACCAGTATAACACATAAGCGTAATCGTTAATACCCTTATTATTTATTGTATAGGTATGTGCGCCACTAAAAGTAGTTACAGCAGCTATTTCAAGAGCACTACCAATAGAGTTTGGATTGTTACTTAAATAAACATAAAGCCCAGGTAAACTCGTTGATGCTTCATAATCACTTTCAATAGCTAATAATAAATTATTTGAATTTTTAATTTCAGATAGCGTGAAACTTCCTTTTAAGTTGTAGCTACTTGTAGTTTTTATGACTCCTGATTTCAAATTTGTATTTTCTTCTGCCTCATTAATCGTTATGGAAGTCGTGTTTTCAATCGTTTTATTATTGATAACCGTTTCAGCTTTTATGGTTGCAGTGCCAGCGGATACACCAGTAACTAAACCATTTACATCAACAATAACTTTAGCAGGATTACTACTAGACCAAGTTATATCAGTAACTTCTTCCTCTCCTGAACCGTTATAAAACTTAACATTATATTGATGAGTTTCAGATACAGCAATGTTTGCCTTAGGATTTAGAAAAACTATTTCTTCGGATTTTGGTCCAGAAATATCGGGCGTTATATTTATGGGTATCGTATTTTCTACAATTTTACTATTTACAGTGGCTTGTGCTTTTATGTTTGCATTACCTTCAGAAATACCCGTAACCAAACCATTAGCGTTTACCGAAGCAACGGAATTATTGTCGCTAGACCAATTAATCGTTACCATTTCCTCTTCTCCAATGTTATTAAAAAACCGAACGTTAAGTTTATAGGTTTCTGAAGCCGAAATGCTTTCCACAGGATTTAAAAATCGAATCTCCTCAGAAATCGTATCATTAATAATATCTTCCCCTATACAATTGTATAAAAGACCCAAAATTAAAACAAAAGCGACATGTATGTTTCTCATAACATTATAGTTTTGTAGTATGTCGTTTATATAATTATATAATTACATGACATACTCGTAAAATGTTAGAGTATTCTTGAAATTTATTAAAAAATTAAATTTCCCGTCTGAATATCAAGTATTTAATAGTTTAAAAGTTTTACAACATCTTTAGCAAAGTAACTAGCAATAATATCTGCACCTGCACGTTTTATGCTTGTAATTTGTTCTATCATAACAGCGTCATGTTCTAGCCAGCCTTTCTCGGCAGCTGCCTTCAACATAGCATATTCTCCTGAAACTTGATAAACAGCTACAGGAACATCTACTTCATTCTTAATTTCGCGAACAATATCCAAATAGCATAAACCAGGCTTAACCATAACAATATCTGCACCTTCGTCAATATCCATTTTAGTTTCTTTAAGAGCTTCAAAACGGTTAGCATAATCCATTTGATAGGTTTTTTTATCCTTCGGAATATCTATTAAATCTACAGGAGCAGAATCCAAAGCATCTCGAAAAGGTCCATAAAAAGCAGAGGCATATTTAGCGGAATAACTCATTATGCCAGTATTGATGTACCCTTCATCTTCCAAAGCTTCACGTATAGTAAGGATACGACCGTCCATCATATCACTCGGCGCTACAAAATTAGCACCGGCTTGCGCGTGCGAAATACTCATGTCTGCTAAAAATTTAGCAGTATCATCATTTACGATTTGTCCGTTTTCAATAATACCATCGTGTCCGTAAACAGAGTATGGATCAAGCGCCACATCAGTCATTACGACCATGTCAGGGCATGCATTTTTAACTGTTTTAATAGCGCGTTGCATTAATCCACTTGGATTTAATGCTTCAGTTCCTTTATTATCCTTTAAGCTGTCTGGAACTTTCACAAAAAGCAGTATTGATTTTAAACCTAAGTCCCAAAGTTCCTTCACTTCGCTTTCCAATAAATCTAAACTATAACGAAAATAATTTGGCATCGATGGAATTTCATCTTTAATGCCTTTTCCTTCAACCACAAAAAGCGGTACTAAAAAATCGTTTGGGGTAATAATAGTCTCACGAACTAAGCAACGAATAACTTCATTAGTTCTCAACCTTCTATTTCTGCGTAATGGAAACATAGTATTTATATAAAATTATTTTGATAATGCTTACTTTTATCAAGTACAAAGTTAATCATTAAAACTCATTTCCCTGTTGCAAGAATCCCTAAGTAATCTAGAGTTTAAATTTCCTTGGAGAAGTTACCAGCACACGCTTTTAAAAAATTTCGATAGGCATATCTCAGACCATCATTTTCATGTTATTGCACCTCCAGGATCAGGAAAAACAATTTTAGGAATTGAAATTTTAAGACGATTAGGCAAAAAAACATTGGTTTTGGCTCCAACTTTAACTATAAGAGACCAATGGGAAAATCGACTTCAAGAATTTTTTACAGAACAAAATGATTTTAAAGCGTTTTCATTTAATATAAAATCTCCCAGTGAAATTACATTTTCAACCTACCAATCGCTTTACGCACTTTACAAATCTTTTGATGACAAAGAGGAGTATTTTAAATTTTTTAAAAAGCATGGTATACAAACAGTAGTTTTAGATGAGGCACATCATTTAAAAAATGCGTGGTGGACATGCTTAATTGATTTAAAAAAAAGAAATTTTTTGTTTGTTGTAGCGCTAACAGCGACGCCGCCGTATGATAGTAGTAAAAGAGAACTTACTAAATATTTTACGCTTTGTGGGGAGGTGGATGATGAAATTGCAGTGCCAGACTTAGTGAGAGAACATGATTTATGCCCGCACCAAGATTTTGTATATTTCTCAAAACCTGGCGATTTAGAAATTAATTTTATTGTTGAATACCGGAATAAGATTTCTCAGTTTCAAGACGAATTATTAAAAGATGAAGCATTTATTTCATTTCTTCAGAAGCATAGATTTTATAAACATCCTAAAAATCATTTGGAGGCTATTTACACTAAAACTTCTTATTTTTCTTCAATTTTAGTGTTTTTAAATGCATGTGAAATTACAATTGAACGTAACAAGCTTGAAATTTTAGGGTTTTTAAAAAACGAAGTTATTCAATTTCCAAAATTAAATTTAGAATGGTTGCAGATTTTGTTACAAAATATTTTAGTTACCGATAGAGCGTATTTAACCATTCATGAGGACTATTTGGCAACACTTGAAAAGAAGTTGAGACGGCTAAATGTATTTGAAAGAAACCAAGTTAATTTTGTTGGCGAGCACGTACTTTACAAATCCTTGGCATATAGCCCTAGTAAACTGAAAAGCATTGCTGATATCGTGGCTTCTGAACGGAAAACGCTAGGTAAACGTCTAAATTGTGTTATTCTAACAGATTTTATACGAAAAGAATTTTTGAAAACAAAGGCCATTGATATAGATTCGATTAATAAAATTGGCGTGCTGCCCATTTTTCAATATATAAAAAACAAATGTTCTAAAAATGAGGAATTGGCAGTGCTTACAGGAAGTATTGTAATCGTCCATAAATCTATTTTAAATGCTTTTGAAGCTATTGAACCTATAAAGCATTTTTCATTTTCACCCTTAGAGATTGATAATTCGTTTTTACTTATTACCTCTAAAACTAAAGCTAAAAATTCTATTGTTCATATTTTGACCGAACTTTTTGAAAAAGGAATCATTAAGGTGCTAATAGGAACAAAATCGTTATTGGGCGAAGGCTGGGATGCACCTTCAATAAATAGTTTAATTTTAGCATCGTGTGTTGGGTCCTTTGTATCCTCAAACCAAATGCGTGGGCGGGCTATTCGAAAAGATGCAGATAAACCAAAAAAAATAGCGACTATATGGCATTTAGCCTGTATTGACCCAACAGCGACCGATGGCGGAAGAGAGGTTGCTATTTTAAAACGACGATTTGAGGCGTTTGTTGGAATAACAAATACCCCAATCCCGTTTATTTCGAATGGTTATGATCGGCTTAATTTTCCTGAAAAAATTTTAATTGAAGATATTGAAAACCTAAATCAACAAACGTTACAAAAAGCAAGTTGTAGAGCAGCCATAACCGAAAGATGGAGCACCTCTATTGGTAGTGGAACTAAATTAACCAAACAAGTAAAATTGCTTCATCTTGGAGACAAACCTTATCAAGCGCAAAAGCAAGTCTATTTTTTCGATGTTGTTCGTTTTTTTATTACGGAGTTATCACTGACTATTTTATTTTTCTATGTTGAATTTATACTGGAAGGTATTCAGCTTATAATAAGTCGTGGCGTAGCATATTTTATTTACGCTTTTATGGCTGCATTTGTAATTCGGTTCGGCTATAAATTATACAAAGCGGTTTTGCTTTACTTACGTTACGGATATCTTCATAAAAAAATTCGGAAAATGGGCTTAGCCATATTAAACACTTTAAATGAACTGCATTTTTTGAATACTGAAATTGACAATATCGAAGTGATTTCGCAGCGTTTAAATAAAGGCGATGTAGTTTGTAGTTTAGTTGGCGCAAATAATTATGATAACGTATTGTTTTTACAAGCATTAACTGAATTAATAAATCCTATAGATTCGCCACGTTATTTAATTATTAAAACGAGTTTTTTAAGAAAACGTTTTAAAATTGAAAACTTTTATTCGGTACCTGAACGCTTCGGGAATAAAAAAGAAAATGCTTTAGTATTTAAAAAGTACTGGGAGAAATATATGGGAAGAAATAGGCTTGTGTTTACAAGACTGGGTGACGGTAGAAAATTGCTTTTAAAAGCAAGGTTATTTCATGCTCATAATACTTTTAAAGAAGTCTCGAAAAACATCGTTATTTGGAAATAACACGTAGTTGTAAGACAAAAAACCATCGAAATCGAATGAAAAATATTAAATTTAAAGTTGGAATTGTTCCAAAAACATCTCAAATAATTGAGGTTTATGATTGTTCAGGAATACATAGACCAACAAAAGATAGCGAACGAATTACGAAAATGTATGCAAATTCAAATCTGATTATAACTGCGTGGTTGAATAACGAGCTAATTGGAATTTCACGTTCGATAACTGATTTCTGTTATGCTTGCTATCTGTCGGATTTAGCCGTGAAAAGTAAATACCAAAAGGAAGGAATTGGAAAACGACTAATTGAATTCACTAAAAAGAAAATCGGAAAAGAAACTGCACTAATTTTACTTTCAGCAGAAATTGCGATGCAATACTATCCTAAAATTGGTTTTGATAAAATTAACAATGGATTTATAATTCGTCGGACAAAATAAAAATTAAACGGAATTGAATAATAAAGCGAACAAAGCCTACGCAAAAACGTTGTATACAATATCCAATAACTCGGCAATGGCATATTTTATTTTCCGTTAAAGGCATTCATAGTATTGTTTATACCTGCTAATCCGAAAGATTTAATAAGCTCTATAGATTTTTCTAATCGTTCTTTGAGCGTATTTAACTCATCGACTGTCCACTCTCCCAAAACATAATCGACTTGCCTACCTTTTGTAAAAGTATCACTTATTCCAAACCTGAAACGGTTATATTTTACGGTGCTTAGTTTATCTTGAATATCTTTTAAGCCATTGTGCCCACCATCGCTTCCTTTTGTTTTTACGCGAATGCTACCGAAGGGTAAATTTAAATCGTCGGTAATGACCAATAGATTTTGTAAAGGGATTTTTTCTTTAGTTAACCAATATTGAACAGCTTTTCCGCTTAAGTTCATATACGTGCTTGGTTTTAGGAAAATGAATGTTCTTCCTTTTAGTTTATAGGTGGTAACGTCTCCTAGTTTATTTGTTGTAAACGTTAGGTCTTCTTGTTCTGCAAAATGATCTAGAACCTTAAAGCCTATGTTATGGCGGGTGTTCTCATATTTATCCCCAATATTACCTAAGCCTACTATTAAAAACTTTTTCATAGGGTGTTGCTGTTCTATATGGTTTTTATATTTGAATAAGTTTGACAAAAATTGCCACATATCTTTATTTTAATGCTAAAATACAGTATACCAATTTAATTATATAATATCGCATTGCAACTTGTTCCTTTTATTTCTAAGCATGCTAAAAACATTTAATACATTGTTTCAATTTGGTAACCTGCGTTAGAGATTGAATGGCATGTTTGAGCTCCCCGACTTTTTAGGAGGGAGCGAGTAGTGAAATCTCGACCCTTTTCGGGTAACGCCCAAAATATTTTCCTATGCTATAAAAACAAAAAAGCATCCCAAAATATTGGAATGCCTTTTTATTATTATTAAATAATGATTTATTCTTTTACTGCAGCGACATCGTCAGTTTCAGTTGCTGGAACATCTCCTGCTTCAACACCTTCTTCTCCTTCTTCCTCTTCTTCATCAGCAATTGCTGTTCTAGAAGTTTTTATTTGACAAACAACAATATTGTCTGTATGTAAGAATGTGTAATCTCCACTTGGCAAATCGCCAACGGCAACTTTATCTCCAATTTTAAGAGGTGTAATATCAATCTCTATAAAATCCGGTAAGTTTGCCGGAAGTGCTTTTATTCGCAGTTTACGGTTGTTTCTTCTTAAAACACCACCATTTTTAACACCTTTTGAGTTACCTATAAGGTGAACAGGAATGTTCAATGCGATTTCTTTATCTTCGAATAACTGGTAGAAATCTACGTGTAGAATTCTGTCTGTTACTGGATGAAATTGAAGGTCTTGAAGTACGGCATTTAAAGTTTCTCCATTATCAAGCTCAATCACAACTGTATGCGCATTAGGCGTGTATACAAGTTTAGAGAAAGCTAATTCTGGTGCTGAGAAATGCACTGGCTTGTCTCCTCCGTATAATACGCAAGGAACCTGACCAGCATTACGTAAGGCTTTTGTTGACTTTTTGCCCACGCTTTCTCTTTGAGATCCGTTGATTGTAATTGATTTCATAATTTTTGTTAATTGTTTATATAAATAGTTAAATAATACTCTGTTTTGGGTGCATTACATTACAAATTGTGAACTTATGGATTTGTTGTTATGCACTTTCTCCATAACCTGCGCAAATAAATCAGCACAACTTAATACTTTAACTTTATCACTTAAAGGCTTAACGGGTATAGAGTCTGTTACTAAAAGTTCTTCTAATTTTGAATTGTTTATGTTATCGTAAGCTTTGCCAGATAATATAGGGTGCGTACATATAGCTCTTACACTAAGTGCGCCGCGTTCCATCATTAAATTGGCTGCTTTGGTTAATGTTCCAGCGGTATCCACCATATCATCCACCAATACTACATTTTTACCTTCTACGTTACCAATAAGTTCCATATGAGAAATAACGTTTGCTTTGGCTCGTTGCTTGTAACAAATTACAACATCACTCTGTAATGCTTTAGAGTAGGCATAGGCTCTTTTAGAACCTCCCATATCTGGCGATGCAATAGTTAAGTTGTCTAAATTCAATTTTCTTAAATATGGCAAAAATATAGTTGATGCAAATAGATGATCTACAGGTTTTTCAAAAAACCCTTGAATTTGATCTGCATGTAAATCCATTGTTATTACACGGGTTGCACCAGCGGCTTCAAGCATTTTAGCTACTAACTTCGCTGCAATTGGCACACGGGGCTTATCCTTTCTGTCTTGTCTTGCCCAACCAAAATAAGGCATTACAGCAGTAATGTGTCTAGCCGAAGCACGTTTTGCAGCATCAATCATTAACAACATTTCCATTAAATTTTCTGGCCCAGGGTTTGTTGAGCCAATAATAAAAATGCGTGTTCCTCTTATCGATTCTTCATAAGAGGGTTGAAACTCACCATCGCTATATGTTGATGTAATAACGTTGCCTAGTGTTGCACCATATGATTTGGCTATCTTTTCACCAAGAACTTTACTTTGTGTACATGCAAAAATTTTAGCTTCTGTTATTACGATTGGCATAGTTAACTTGTTGTTTTAGAGCGCGCAAACACTATATTTTTTTAACGAGGTGCAAATTTAGACATTTATTTTAACCTGAAAAGTATATTGAGTGGTATTTTTTCTGCGTATTATCGAAAAAAACTATATTTTTGCTGTCTTCAATAAGCTCAAGTGGTGGAATTGGTAGACACGTTGGATTCAAAATCCAATGTCGCGAGACGTGCGGGTTCGATTCCCGCCTTGAGTACTTTTTAAAACTGTAAAACTTTACATGTAAAGTTTTACAGTTTTTTTATTTGTACTTTCCCCCCAAGTTCAATACAATTTAATAGCGTTTTAAAATGAAACTCAAAATTTTAATCACCTTAGCTTTCATATTAATAATTTCTTGTAAATCTGAAAAGAAAAAAACTATTAATAGTATAAATACAGAAGAATGGATTTCACTTTTTAACGGTAAAGATCTCTCAGACTGGACTATTAAGTTTACCGGTGAAGATTTGAACGTTAATCATAAAGAAACGTTTATTATTGAAGATAGCATGATTAGAATTAATTATGATAATTACGAAAACTTTAATGGTAAGTTTGCTCATATGTACTTTAAAAACCCTTATTCTTATTATAAATTAAAGTTTGACTACAGGTTTACTGGAAAACAAACAAAGGGGGGGGCTCATTGGAATGTTAGAAATAGCGGTGTTATGTTACACTCCCAATCGGCTGAAAGTAATGCATACAATCAAAATTTCCCTGTTTCGATAGAATTACAACTTCTAGGCGGTTTAAAAAATAATGAAGATCGCCCTACAGCAAATGTATGTACTCCGGGAACCGCTGTTGTAATGGGTGATACTATAAATTACAAGCATTGTATTCGTTCAAACTCAAAAACTTATTTCGGAGACCAATGGGTGCATGCTGAGGCGATAGTTTTGGGTGGCGATTCTATGACTTTTATTGTTGAAAAAGATACTGTTCTTAGCTTTAAACTACCCCAAATTGGTGTTACCAAACCCAATAATTATTATAAAGGTGAAGATTGGGAGGCCTGGGGTATGAATCCTGAAGCATGGAAAAATAAGGCTGGAGAAATACTATCAGAAGGCTATATCTCATTACAAGCTGAAAGCCATCCTGTCGATTTTAAAAATTTACAAGTATTGGATTTGTGTGGGTGTAAAGACCCAAAAGCAAAAAACTACAAATCCTATTATATAAAAGACAAACCAGAATCTTGTTTGTATTAATCAACCAACATATTTGGCGTAGCAACAGTTCTAAACCCTACGTGTTCTGATGAGGAATCCAAACTCGTTCCCATTCTAGAGGATATCCTATAACTAGCACAATACGAATCACTACATAAAAAAGAGCCGCCTTTAATAATTTTTTCTTTTAAATAAGGTTGGTTTGGTTTGTAAGCTTTTTGCGCTCCTTGAGGATTTATGACTTCTTTATTATTATTTTTAAGATGTTCATAATACCTAACATCATACCAATCTGAAACAAATTCCCAAACATTGCCAGCCATGTCATAGAGTCCAAAATCGTTTGGTGGATAGGTTTTAACAGGGGCTGTTCTTTCAAAACCATCTTTTAAAGTATTATTTACAGGAAACTCACCTTCCCAACTGTTTACAAATTTTGAAAGCTCAGATACATCATCACCCCAAAAAAAAATGGTACTAGTTTTATTTCCTCTTGCAGCATATTCCCACTCAGCTTCGGTTGGTAAACGTCTTCCTGACCATTTGCAATACGCTTCGGCATCTTCAAAACTAATATGTACCACAGGATGATTGTCTTTTCCTAGAATATGACTTTTTGGTCCGCTTGGGTGTTTCCAATTTACACCAATTACCCAACGCCACCATTGCGAAAAATCATATAAGTTAGGAACCGACGATTTTGTTTTCTTAAACATTAAAGAACCTGGTTGTAAAACACTATCGTGTGGTTTCGGCGTTCCTTTTGGCAATTGACTTTTCATAATCTCCCAATCAATTTCACGCTCAGCAACTGTTATATAGCTTGTTTCATCAACAAATTTTTTAAATTCGGCATTAGTCACTTCAGTAATATCCATAAAAAACCCATCAACAGTTACAGCGTGTTGTGGTTTTTCATGTGTCATAGCAGTTTTATCTTGAGGAACTGCGCCTTGTAAAAATGAACCTCCAGGAATCCAAAGCATACCAGCAGGTGGATTGGAAATAAGACTATCCAATTCTTTTGGACTCACTGTTTTAGTTGTAGTTTCATTGTCCGTATCATCTATAACCTGGATTATAACTTTTTTATCCTTGCACGCTAAAATAATTAAACAACAAAAAACGGCTACGATGAAACCTTTTACTTTAATCATTACAAAGTTTATAGAATTATATCTGTAAAAGTATTTATTTAATAGTTTATAACCCAAATATTGTGCATAAAGTATTAACCTCCTTTTTAGCTTTTAATTACCTTTGCATAACTTAAAATATGCTTTTATGATATATTCAATGACAGGTTATGGTAAATCTGTATTGCAATTGCCGACCAAAAAAATTACCGTAGAGCTTAAATCTCTTAACAGTAAAAATTTAGATTTAAATGCTAGAATGCCTTCTATTTACAGAGAAAAAGAATTAGTTATTAGAAAAATTCTTGCAGATAAGTTGGTTCGCGGAAAAGTAGATTTTTCGATTTATGTTGATGCGACTGCTGAAGATACTTCTACACAAATTAATACGCCAGTTGTTAAACAATATATAACACAATTAAAACAGGTTGTACATGGCGACGATATGGATTTACTTAAAATGGCAGTTCGTTTTCCAGATGCTTTAAATACCGTACGCGAAGAGATTGATGAAAATGAATGGAAAACCATTGAAGCTGAAGTACATCATGCTATTCAAGATTTAAACAACCATAGGTTACATGAAGGTGAAGTTCTTGAAGCAGATTTTAAAAAACGTATTGTTTCCATTGGCAATTTGCTCGAAAAAGTTATTGCAATAGATCCTGAACGTGTTGAAGGTGTTCGTGAGCGCTTATTAAAAGGTGTTCAGGAATTAAGAGAGAAATATGACGAAAATAGATTTGAGCAAGAGCTCGTTTATTATATTGAAAAGTTTGATATTACTGAAGAGAAGGTACGCTTAAAAAACCATCTTAACTATTTTAATGAATCCATAAACTCTGAAGATTCAAACGGAAAAAAATTAGGTTTTATTAGTCAAGAAATGGGACGGGAAATTAATACCATTGGTTCTAAAAGTAATTACGCACCGATGCAACAATTGGTTGTACAAATGAAAGATGAACTTGAGAAAATTAAGGAACAGCTATTAAACGTTCTTTAAAAAACAGTAGGCATTTCACCAATTGGCGCTGGTTATATTCAGAAAAAAAATGAGCATAAAATAAGTGGAAAAAACAAACACGAATAAAAAAGGTAAACTCATTGTGTTTTCTGCGCCTTCGGGCTCAGGGAAAACAACCATAGTAAAACATTTGCTAAGCAAAGAAAATTTAAATTTGGAGTTTTCAATATCAGCAACTTCAAGAGAAAAACGAGGCACTGAAGAACATGAAAAAGATTACTATTTCCTTTCTGCAAAAGCATTTAAAGATAAAATTAAAAATGATGAGTTTTTAGAATGGGAAGAGGTTTACAGAGATAATTTTTACGGAACATTAAAAACTGAAGTAGAACGCATTTGGGCCTTAGGGAAACATGTTATTTTTGATATTGATGTATCTGGCGGACTACGTATAAAACGTAAATTCCCAGACAAAACTTTAGCTATTTTTGTAAAACCGCCAAGCATAGATGAATTAAAAATTCGTTTGAAAAAACGTAAAACTGAAAGTGAAGACAAAATAAATATGCGTGTTGCCAAAGCATCGGCAGAATTAGCAACAGCCCCTTTGTTCGATACAATTATTATTAATGATAATTTGGAGAAAGCACTTTTGGAGGCGGAAAACAGGGTATGTAACTTCATAAACGCTTAGCATTAAAATGAAAATAGGTTTATATTTTGGCTCTTTTAATCCTATTCACATCGGGCATATGGTTATCGCTAATTATATGGCGGAATATAGTGATTTAGATCAGGTTTGGTTTATAGTAACCCCTCATAACCCTTTTAAAAAAAAAAGTAGCTTACTTGATAACCACCAACGGTTAGATATGGTGTACCAAGCCACAAAGGATTATATTAAATTAAAGGCTAGCGATATCGAATTTAATTTACCCCAACCTAATTATACCATAAACACACTCGTCCATTTACAAGAAAGATATCCAGATCATGAATTTGCATTAATCATGGGGGAGGATAATTTAAAAAGCTTTCATAAATGGAAAAACTACGAGGTTATTCTTGAAAATCATCACATTTATGTATATCCAAGAATTTCAGATAGCAATACCAAAAGCCACCGACAAGAAACTCAATTTGATGGGCATAAAAAAATACATGTGGTAAATGCTCCTATCATGCAACTCTCCTCAACCTTTATTCGTAAGGCTATAAAAGAAGGTAAAAATATTGAGCCAATGCTCCCTAAAAACGTTTGGGAATATTTGGATATGATGAATTTTTATAAGTAATCATATCAATCTTAGTTTTATTATTTAAAAAGAACATGCCTTAGTTATATTTCGATTTACTAAAGGATAATTGTGATAAATAAAGTAAAACTATATGTAATATTTAAATTTATTATCGTAATATTGCAATATTAAGTATTGCTAAAGAAAATTACTAAAATAGCAGGGAGATAAATTTATTGAACTATCTCTGTATTTATAACTGATATATATTTTATGGGCGCATCGAAAACCGATATGTATTCAAACGAAATTAAAAACATGGCAGCTATCGCTAAAGTGTTTGCGCATCCTGCTCGTGTTAAGATTTTACAGTTTATAAGTCGTCAGGAAAATTGTATTTGTAACGATATTGTAGATGAAATTGGATTATCTCAATCCACGATTTCTCAACATTTACAGGTTATAAATAAAGCGGGATTACTTAAAGGTAATTATAAAGGTAAAGGACTTTGTTATTGCTTGAACCTTGGTAAGTTTCAGGAATTTCAGTTGCTATTTAACACGTTTTTTAATACAACAAAATCCAATTGTTGCTAAGCCTTTAAAAGTATTTGATCATATTACTCAGGTCATTAAAAATTTAAAACTATGAAAACTAAAGATTTTTTTAACGTATTAAAAGTAAACAATAACAAATCCTTATTGTTTGAATATAAACCAAAAGAATTAGTTGCTGCAAATTATCATATTACAGAAGTTAAGCACATTAAAGTGGATTCCGTTGACTGTGGCGCTCAAAAAGAGTCTTGGAATGAAACTGTTATACAACTATGGGAAAGTCCTTCGGAAAAAGGGAAAACAGAGTTTATGAGTGTTGAAAAAGCATCTGCTATTCTAAAAAAGGTGGGGCATATAAAAACTTATGATTTAGAGTCTGAGGTGAAGTTTGAGTATAGTAACGCCAATTTCCATACGGCACAGCTTTTTGTCAATGATTTTGAAATACATGGCGAAAACTTAATTATTAAATTAGCGATTGAAAAAACGGATTGCAAAGCCAAAGAACTTTGTGGCATACCAGAACAGGTTGTTGATTTAGCAGAAAATAGTGTTGAAAAAGTAGAGTCTTGCTGTTCACCTAGTTCAGGATGTTGCTAATCTAAAAACAACTATGAATACTACTAACTTGTTTAAATCTATTTCTGAAATTATAAACACATTAGAAACCGCGAAGATATCAGAAGATAGGAAAGCGCTTCTAAAGCCTTTAATTGATTATTTAAAAGCAAGGATTAAAGCAAACGAACCGATTCGTTTAAATTTTATTTGCACACATAATTCCAGACGCAGTCATTTGTCTCAAATTTGGGCACAAACCATGGCGGCGTTCTATAGCATTAATAATGTATCGTGCTATTCTGGAGGAACAGAAGCCACTGCCATGTTTCCAAAAGTGGGAGAAACTCTAAAGAATCAAGGGTTTAAAATTGTTAAACTATCAGAAGATAAAAATCCTATTTACAGTATTAAATTTTCTGAAAATGACCCTGCTGTTATTGCGTTTTCAAAACCATTTAATGATAATTTTAACCCAACTAGAGCATTTGCAGCTATTATGACTTGCGATTCAGCCGACAAAGGATGCCCTATGGTTTTTGGTTGCGATAAGCGTATTGCTATTACTTATGAAGACCCAAAAAAATCTGACGGAACAACACAACAAACGGAAACTTATTTGAATAGAAGTTTACAGATAGCAACAGAGATGAAGTTTGTTTTTTCAAGTTTGGGTTAAAAAACAGGGATTGACAAAATGCATTTTATAGCCTTTGATTTTAAAAATCTGAAAGTTTTTTAGATTTAATTATATTCACAATTTAAACAAAAAGCAATCAAAATTTTTTAAGACCGCTTAATAATGAATTTGCATGTAGTTTAGAACATGACTTTATGAAACATTTCCACTAATTTCTTTTGGTATTGGGTGTAAAACTAAAATGGTTCTATGTTTACAAACTCTGTAAAGAATTTTACCGCCCAAATATTAGCAAAAAAATAAAACAAAGACTGAATATGCTATTACGCTCAAACTTGGTTATTTGTTGTATACTAACTAATCATGATTTAAAAGGTGAATTAAAAAAATCATAAAATTAAGTAGTGTTTGAAAATAATTAATTTTAGTACTTAACTAAATTATCCTGTGCGAAGCGTAAGTTTTCGTAATATTTAACTATAATTTGACACGCGTTACAAACGGGCGCTACCCATGGGGTTTAAATATTTTAAATAATAATAGACTCGCGTTAGTGATTGCAGTGGAAAGCCCGCAGTAACTGCGCCTTAGCGTAGTTACGAGGACTTGTAACGTAAAGCCCGACCCTTTTCGGGTAACGCCCATATTAAAAGTTTAATAAAGCAATTAGTGGTCGGTATTAGACCCAAAAACCTTACGTTCCAATTCGGCTTGAAACTCCTCCATAACTGGTTTTACAGTGCTTTCTGGCAAATCTGCAATCCGGATATACATCAAGCCATCCACAGAGTTGTTGAATAGAGGATCGACATTAAACGCTACTAATCGTGCATTTTGTTTGATGTATTTTTTAAGCAACACGGGCAAGCGAAGGGCACCTGGTTCAATCTCGTCTATAAATTTATCGAACTTGTTTAAATCGGCTTTCGCTTCATCAAAAACAAAATCTTTATCAGCATCCTTTAATTTTACTTTGAATTCCTTTTTAGGGCGCACGTATTGTGCAATGTAAGGATCGTAGTAATGCGATTTCATAAACTCCACCATGAGCGACTTAGAAAAGTTTGAAAATTGGTTACTAATACTTACGCCGCCAATTAAAAATTTGTGTTCTGGGTAACGTAATGTAGTATGTACAATACCCTTCCAAAGTAAAAATAACGGCATGGGTTTTTGCTGGTATTCTTTTACGATAAATGCACGACCCATTTCGATGGACTCGCTCATCATTTTATAGAGTTCAGGTTCAAAACGGAATAAATCCTGTAAATAGAAACCATCAATACCATGTTGGGCAAAAATATTTGAGCCTAACCCCATTCTATAGGCGCCAGCAAGTACTTTAGCATCATTATCCCACAGAAACATATGGTGGTAGTAGCTATCAAATGGATCTAAATCGATAGCCTCATTGGTGCCTTCGCCAACTTCTCTAAACGTGATTTCGCGCAAACGACCTATTTCCTGCAGTATGTTAGGCATGTTTTTAGATTGCGATAAAAAGACTTCATAATTTTTACTTTGTAGAAGCCTCGCATCGCCTTTTCTTAGTGCGTCAACTTCCCTGATCATTAAGGCATTGTCAACCGGTGTTATAATATTTTTTGGTGCTTTAGGTATTTTTAAGTTAGAGGATAGGTTCTCTAAAATTTTTGGCTTGTCCTCAAACGCGTGAGATAGCATATACGTTTTTTTTCGGAGGAATTCAGAAAACGCTTCAAGGCTACCATACTCTTTTTGGTCGGCAGCCGAAATGGGTTTGCCGATTCTTACCTGTATAGTGCGTCGTTTTTGTGTCAGCACTTCCGATGGTAATTTAGCAGTCCTAAACGTGTCACTAATTTTAGAAAGCTTATAAAATAATTTGCTGTTTTTAGCGTGGAAATAAATAGGTACTACAGGAACCTCAGCTTTTTTAACTAATTTCATGGCAGCATCTTCCCAAGGTCTATCCACAACCAATTTACCATCACGATATGTGGAGACTTCTCCAGCGGGGAAAATACCTAGTGGATGCCCATCTCTTAAATGGAGTAAGGCACTTTTAAATCCTGCAATACTGGATTTCACCTCTTTTCTGTCCTCAAAAGGGTTTACAGGCATGATGTAAGGTATCATAGGTTCTATTCTATGTAACAAGAAATTAGCTATGATTTTAAAATCGCTGCGTTGCTCCAACATTAATTTTAAAAGTAAAATACCATCTATTCCTCCAAGCGGATGGTTGGATACGGTTATATAGGCACCGCTTTTGGGTAAACGTTTTAAATCTTCTTCAGGAATTTCGAACTTAATTTGAAATTCTTCCAAAATACTATCCAAAAAATCGACACCTTCAAGATGCTTATTACGCTTATAAAATTTATTTAATGTAGATATTTTAAGGACTTTCATGAGGCACCAACCTATAAAAGTGCCTATAAAACCATATTTATCTAACTGTATGGCTTTAGCGACTTCTTTGGCGGTTACTAACCCTGTATCCTGCGGTTTGCTCATGGTGTAAATGTAGTAAATAAACTAAATATATCAATTCATAAAGGTATGGTTACTATTTGAACGGTTTTTGGAGTTAGTTGTTTAAGTAATATGTTTTTATCAGTTTCAATTTGATGTATAGCTAACTTATTGTAGTGGCGAATTGTATAAAGCGATACATTTTTATTAACTAGCACTTTAAATTTTGCTTTTAAATGTTGTAGAAGTTTGTCCAGATTATCATAAATATCATCTAAACATACCGAAAAGCTTATCGCGGAATTTTGAATCATACCGACTTTCATTTTATATTGATGTAAAAGATTAAAAATTTCGCCAATATTTTCCTCAACGATATATGAAAAATCCAGTGATGATAAAGAAATCAACACTTGATTCTTTTTTAAAATAAAACAAGGAATTATGGGTTCTAAAATTGTATTTTTTCCTATTTTGGTTCCTGGTGCTTCTGGGTTTAAAAATGACTTTACGTACAATGTAATTTCTTTACCTTGAAGCGGTTGCAACGTTTTTGGATGAATGACGGATGCACCGTAAAAAGCAAGTTCAATGGCCTCCCGGTATGAAATTTTGTTCAATAATTGTGTGTTTTCAAAATAGCGTGGGTCGGCATTTAATACTCCAGGAACATCCTTCCATATAGTTAAACTTCTAGCGTTTAAACAATAGGCATAAATTGCCGCAGTATAATCACTGCCTTCTCGACCTAATGTGGTGGTAAAATTATTTTTATCACTCCCCAAAAAACCTTGCGTAATGTTTAAAACGGATGTGTTAAATTTAGATGAGATTAAACTTTGGGTCGCTTTCCAATCTACATGGGCACGCCTGTAGCCATTGTCTGTTTTTATTTGAGTCCTAACGTCTATCCAATTATTTTTTATACCAATAGTATTTAAATATTCGCTTATTATAGTAGTAGATAACAGCTCGCCAAAACCTATGGCTTGATCGTAAACAAAATTATAATCGGGGGACTTATTGGTGTTTAAAAAGGTGTTTAATTCATCGAATAAATCGTTAACTTTTTTAAAAACCATATGGTTTATGTTTTTAAATAAATCCAGTAAAATATTATTGTGATATTTTTTTATGTCTTGCAGGGAACTTTGAAGCGCTTGTTTATTATCAAAATAGTTTTTTATCAAAGCCTCGATAGCATTGGTTGTTTTACCCATTGCCGAAACTACAATTAGCGTGTGGTTATACCCTGTTTTATTTAAAACTGAGACCAAGTTCTTAACGCCGTTTGCATCTTTTACCGATGCCCCACCAAATTTGAATACCTGCATGTTATTATAAGCTATAATTTTGCTATATAGTTATCAATACCTGATTCATCTAACCAAACAACATCCCAATCACGAAGTACCTTGGCCCCTTTCTTTTCATAGAAAGCAATGGCTTTTTCGTTCCAGTCTATAACCTCCCAATTTATACGCCTTACACCCAATTGATGTCCGTATTTTACAACCTCATCCAAAAGTGCCGTTCCTATGCCTGTTCCTCGCATGGGTTGGCTTACAATTAGATCTTCAAGGTGTAGAATTTTACCTTTCCAAGTAGAATACCGATTGTAAATTAAAGCGATACCTTCAATTTTAGCATCTACTTCGGCTACAAAACAATGAAAAGCCGGATGTGTTCCAAAACCATCATTTTGTAAATCTTCAACAGTAACCTCAACAGCTTCAGGTGCTTTCTCAAATATGGCTAATTCATTGATTAAATGAAGCACCTGTTGCATATCTTTCTTTTTGGCGTTTCTAATTGCGAAATCCATAGTTCATTATAAAATAAATCAAATATAGTTCAAAGTTATGGAGTTAATCATATTAATATTGAACGAAAACGATGTAGTTTATTAAAAATTACAGATATTTGTATTTAACAAAACTATCTTTTCATGGCTCACAAAAAGCAAACCCTCGGAGAATTCATCATTGAAAATCAATCATCATTCAAATATTCTTCCGGAGAATTATCCAGTCTTTTAAACTCCATTCGATTGGCTGCAAAAATTGTAAACCATGAAGTCAATAAAGCGGGGCTGGTAGATATTATCGGTGCTGCAGGCGATACCAACATACAAGGCGAAGACCAACAAAAACTAGATGTTTACGCTAATGATAAATTTATCCAAACCCTTACAAGGCGAGATATTATATGTGGCTTAGCCAGCGAGGAGGAAGATGATTTTATTACCATAAATAGCCAAGACGAAAACAATCAAAATAAATATGTCGTGCTTATTGATCCTTTGGATGGATCTTCAAATATTGATGTAAACGTTTCTGTTGGAACTATTTTTTCAATATACAGGCGTGTTACGCCTATTGGGACACCAGTACAACTCGAGGATTTTTTACAAAAAGGAACTGCACAAGTTGCTGCAGGATATGTTGTTTACGGCACTTCTACCATGTTGGTTTACACCACCGGCGACGGTGTAAATGGCTTTACCTTAAATCCTGCTATTGGGTCTTTCTACTTATCACATCCTGATATGCAATTCCCTGAAGATGGACATATTTATTCTGTTAACGAAGGAAATTATACACACTTTCCGCAGGGTGTAAAAAATTATATAAAATATTGCCAACAAGAAGAAGATGAAAGACCGTACACCTCAAGATATATAGGTTCTTTAGTTTCAGATTTTCATAGAAATATGATAAAAGGTGGCATATATCTCTATCCACAAAGTTCTAAAAATCCAAACGGGAAATTACGCTTGCTGTATGAATGTAATCCTATGGCGTTTCTAGCAGAACAAGCCAATGGTAAATCCAGTGATGGGTTTATTAGAACGATGGAAGTTGAACCTACAGAACTCCATCAACGAGTACCATTTATTTGCGGAAGTAAAAATATGGTTGAAAAGGCTGAAGAGTTTATGCGAGTATCTGTAAAATAACTATTGACCATTTTAAAATATATAATACATGCGAACTGAGAAGTTCGCATTTTTTTATGCCCAGTGTTTTGTTATAGTACATAATTATTAGTCTGGTAATGTCTTGACTCACGGACTTAGTACCATCAATCTTCCAAAGTATTTTTAAAAACTCAGGGTATTCCCTGAGTTTTTAATTTCAGGTTTTTCCCTGAACAAAAACTTCCACATTTTCAACACCTTGCATGAGCTATTAGTTCCTAAATGAAAACAATGACAACAAAACATGTTTTACAGATAAAATTTTGCATCCTTTTCGCCGCTGTGAGTCTTGGTTACAACGGCATTGCACAGAAAGAATCAAATTATAGTATCAATATCGAGCAAAATTCTTTAAAAGACCACAGGCAAAACCTACCTATTGGTCATCAAGAAATTCGCAGACTATTGGGTAATGACATAGGTCAAATGGAGTTTGATACGCCAGTTGCAAAAAACTTTAGAAACTATATAAAAAATTCCTTACTGGAAACAACATCTTATAACAGCGACAGTGGCTACAAAAATTATCATAGAAAAAGTGGTTCTGGAAAAATTCAACTATGCGCAGATGGCACTTACGTTGAAGCGCTTTACAACGAGATTATTGTAGATGTTGACGGCACAACCGCCACGAGCTCTGGCACAACCTATATTTCTGGCTATTGGGAAGTTGCAGCATTGCCAAATGGCATGTTTATAATTTTATTTTATAGCCAACACCCAAATGTCTTGGAAGAATACCCTAATGGGCTTCAACCATGGATAGTGCCAAAATATGGCGACGATTTTGTGTCCCTTCCCAGTGGCGAATTTTATAAGCGTACTGCGAATATCCATTGCAATTAATTAAACTTAAAACAACTATTTAAAATAACTAACCATGAAAAATTTAGTAAAAATAACACTCATAGCCTTTTTGTTAATGGCGCTAAGCTGCAGTAAAGATGATAGCTCAGCATCACAAGAAAAAACAAATAGTATTCCTGAAATAAATAATCAAACCTTTGAAATTGCAGAAAACATAACTGCGGCAACCATTATTGGTAATGTAGTGGCTACTGATGCAGACGCTAATGACACACTATCATTCAGCATTATTGCAAGCACCAATACCTTATTTGAAATTACGGATACTGGTGCAATAAGCCTAAAAACCAATCAAAATCTCGATTTTGAAACAGCAGAAAGCCACGTTGTAAACGTACAAGTGTTTGACGGTAAAGCAAGTTCAAACGCAGAAATTACCATAAACGTTACCGATATAGATGAAAATAGTACGCCCACTATTAGCGACCAAACCTTTACGGTAGCTGAAGATCTTGCAGACACCGTAACCATTGGAAATATTGAAGCAAGCGATCCTGATGGTAATACATTGGTATTTAGTATTACAACGAATGATAACGATCTTTTTGAAATAACGGATACTGGTGCACTAAGTTTAGCAACAGATAAAACCCTAGATTTTGAAACCTCAGAAACCCATAGCATTACAGTTGAAATAACCGACGGTACAGAAAGGGCCACTGCAATAATAACCATAAACGTTACCGATGTTGATGAGAATACAGCTCCAGAGGTTGACAACCAAGCCTTTACGGTGTCTGAAGTTATTGTAGATACGCAAATTATAGGCATTATTACTGCAACCGATTTAGAGGGAGATGCTTTAACCTATAGTATTACCACCAATAGCAACCCTTTATTTGAAATTGATGACACTGGCGCTTTGAGCTTAGCATTAAGCCAACATTTAGATTTTGAAACTGCCGAAAGTCATGATATAATTGTGGCAGTATCTGATGGAAGCGAAACCAGTGAAGCCGAAATAACAATTTCTATAACCAATGTGCCAGAACCCGCTTTTGTAACCACATGGGAAACTACAGGTAATAATGAAATTGTTACCATACCAACCCGTGCAGGAGAACTTTATTATAGTTATACAATTGATTGGGGAGATGGTAGCGTAGAGAGATTTATTAGATCTGATAGTTCTCATATTTATCAAACTATAGGGATACATACCATAAGTATTAGTGGTTCTGCATTCCCTGCAATATCTCTTGAGTTCAATGAAAATTCACAACAACAATTTCGTTCTATTGAAGATTGGGGAGATATAATCTGGCGTAGTATGGAAGGGGCGTTTACAGGTACTGATTTTGTAATTAATACTAACGAAGCACCAGACTTAAGTAGTGTAGAAAAAATGAATAGTATGTTCAGATATTCAAAATTCAACCAGGATATTGGAAATTGGGATGTGAGCCGTGTTACGGATATGAGTTCTATGTTCAGCAACTCAAAATTCAATCAAGATATTGGAAATTGGGATGTGAGCCGTGTTACGAATATGGGTGATATGTTCAGCATCTCAAAATTCAACCAAGATATTGGAAATTGGGATGTAAGTAATGTATTATATATGATTTCTATGTTCAACCAAACCGATTTCAATCAAGATATTGGAAATTGGGATGTAAGTAATGTATTATATATGAGTTCTATGTTCAGCTACTCAAAATTCAATCAAGATATTGGAAATTGGGATGTAAGTAATGTATTAAATATGAGTTCTATGTTCAGAAACTCAAAATTCAATCAAGATATTGGAAATTGGGATGTAAGTAAGGTAAATACTATGGGTCTAATGTTCAACCAAACCGATTTCAATCAAGATATTGGAAATTGGGATGTGAGCCGTGTTACGAATATGAAAAATATGTTTGAAACCAGCATTTTTAATCAAGATATTACCGCTTGGGATGTACAAAATGTAACCAATATGGAAGCCATGTTTAAGGCATCTAAATTTAATAAAATTGATATTTCTTCATGGAACGTAACTAATGTTAGTAATTGTTCTGAGTTTGGAATAAATTCAGATTTTCCTAATGAATTCTGGCCAAAATTTTTAAGTTGTGCGCCTTAAATTACAATTTACCAAATCTAGTAAATACTAACACAGGTTTTTTTCAATACTTGTTATTTTAAGAAAAGCCTTTAACAATAAAAGACGCCACGGAAGTACCGTGCGGTCATAACTTTAAATATAATATATCATGAAAAAAATTTAAGTTTTATTTTATTAGGACTATTAATAATAAATTTTAATGCTTACGGTCAAAAAAAATACTATCCACTTAGCGATAAACAGTATAAAAGCATTATAAATTTAAAAGACAAAAAGGAAATTACTTTAAACAATGGGAATGTTGCTTATATGCTTAATGTGAAACAATTAGAGTTGGCTGGTTAGATAAGTCAAGAGGTGTTAAATAGGTTAAGGCAAGTTGTTTGTTTCCTTCCATTGGAGCCTATGGCTTTGTGTGAAAATAATTGTAGAGAATGCCCTGAAGGTTACATTTGCGCATACTTTCTTAGGCCTGCTGCGGGTGCCTGTTTACAAGAAAGAGGATGTGAAGATCTATTTATTATACAACCAGGCCCAAAAAGATGTATTGAATTACCAACAAGATAATTTTGTAATGTGTGTTAATGTTTTTTTAGGTTATTTTGTGATAGAAACCCATAAAATAACCAAAAAGGAATTGCCAATTAGCTTTGGTTTAAAACCTTAATTATTTTTAAATCAAAGCTATTGGTATTTTATCTCTATATTTAATTAACTAAAAATTAGTTGTTTTGAAGAAATTTTCTCTATTATTTTTTATACTATTTACGATTTTGTTCGGTTTTTCGCAGTCAAACAAAGTTGACAGCCTTAAAAACAAATTGAAAACTACTAAAGAACCAAAAGAAAAACTAAACATATATGATGCTTTAGTAAAAGCATACATTAATAAAGATATTGATAAATCACAAGCTTATAATGATACATTAAAGAAATATAGCCAATCTTTAAATAATAAAAAGATGGAGATGACATCAATATATAATAATAGTTCTATTTCAAGACAAAGAGGGGATTTAGTTAAAGGAAAAAAACAAGCGAAAACTTTTTTATCTTATGCAATATCAAGCAATGATAGTATAGAAATATCTAAGGCCAATTATCAATTAGGTTCAATTAATGTCTATTTGGATGAAAAAGAAGCGGCTATTTTAAATTTTTTAGAAGCTTTAAATTATTTAGACAAAAATAAAAATGAAAGTCAAAAAGCTAAAATACTCAATGGTATAGCTATTATTTATTCTCAAACAAGTCAATACGAAAAATCTAAAGAATACAACCGTAAAGTAATAGATGTAGCTTTAAAACTCAAAGACTCTTCCTTATTGGCTATTTCTTATAACGGCAGAGGTATTACACTAAAAAATCAAGACAGTATAAAAAAGGCGTTATATTATTTTAAGAAATCTTTAAATATAGCGGAAAAAACGAATAATACTAGAGTAATGGGCTATCAATATAGAAATATTGGTATTATACATTCAATAAAAAAAGACTATAAACAGGCTGAACCATTCTTAGAGAAAGCATTAATGATAAGAAGGCAAATGAAAGATAAAAGCACTATTGGTGGTTCATTGTCAGATTTAGCAAATGTTTATATTGAGACTGATAGGTTAGATAGAGCAGAAAAATATTTAAACGAAGCAATAGCTATTTTCAAAAACAATAAAACTATTTCAAATGAAAATACCATGTACTATTATTTGAGCACACTTGAAGCTAAACGTGGTAATGCAGAAAAAGCATTGGAATTTTCAGATAGATATTATACCACGAGAGATAGCTTACAAAATATAGATTTACAAGAAAAAATTAATGACATTGATATAAAATACCAAACCGAGAAAAAAGACAAAACCATCTTAGAAAACGAGCTAAAACTAGAAAAATCCCAAGCTAAAACACAAACAATGACAATCCTAATCATCTCTCTATTATTAGCATCCATATTACTATGGTTTATATTTCAGCAACGCCAAAAACGCATTCAGCAGCAATTGGTAACCATCCAAAAAGAACAAGAAGTTCGTACGCTAGAATCTCTAATTATTGGAGAAGAGAAAGAGCGACTGCGTATTGCCAAAGAACTTCATGATGGCGTAAATGGCGATTTGTCTGCCATAAAATTTAAACTCTCCTCTTTACTTAAAATGAACAATGAAATCATTAATCAAGCAGTAACCATGATTGATAATTCGTGCCAGCAGGTTCGTGCTATTTCTCATAATTTAGTACCTCCATCATTAAAAAATTTCTCCTTATTTGAGGCTGTAAGCAATTATTGTGAAAATATGGACAGTATTCACGAACCAGAAATCCGTTTTCAATCTATAGGCGACCCTATAAATTTAAATAAAAAAATAGAAATTAATATTTTTAGGATTATACAGGAATTAGTTACTAATGCCGTTAAACATGCGGAAGCAAAAACTATCGATATCCAGATAAGTAATAGTAACGATGTACTTTTAGTTACCGTTGAAGATGATGGTAAAGGCTATACTAGTCATGATTTAAATGATGATGTAATGGGCATTGGCCTAAATAATCTTAAATCTCGTGTAGAATATTTAAATTCCAAATTAGATATTGTTTCAAATAGTCAAGGAACTTTCAATACCATAGAAATTGATTTAAATAAAATAAATGCTAATTAAAGCTATAAAACCATAAAATAACATATCGGTTTGGAAGGCTGTAAGGTTATTAAAAGCAAATGTTATTTGGGGAAAAAATCATATTTTGTGCTGTTATTTTAAGGACACACCAATAAGATATTAAAAAAAATGCGAACTTTTTAGTTCGCATTTTTGATGTAGTAAGTTTTATAACGTTACATGGCTACTAAGTCGCCCGTAACATCTTTTGATGGTAAATTGGATTTACCCATTAAATATAAATCCACCTGTCTTGCAGCTTCTCGACCTTCAGAAATAGCCCAAACAATTAAAGATTGTCCGCGACGCATATCACCAGCAGCAAATATGTTTGGAACATTGGTTTGGTATTTTCCGTACTCTGCTTTGTAGTTAGAACGTACATCTTTGTTTAATCCTAATTTATCTGCAAGCGTACTTTCAGGACCTGTAAAGCCAAGTGCTAATAATGCTAAATCACAAGGCCATGTTTTTTCTGTCCCTTCAATTTCAATTAATTGCGGACGTTGACCTGGAACCATTTTCCATTCTACATTAACCGTTTTTAAAGCCGTTAATTTTCCGCTCTTATCTTTTACGAATTCTTTAGTGTTTATTAACCAGTTACGAGTAACACCTTCCTTGTGGGACGATGATGTTTTTAATTGTAATGGCCAATACGGCCAAGGGGTAGTTGGCGAACGATGCCCTGGTGGTTTTGGCATAATTTCAAAATTAACTACCGATTTTGCACCATGGCGGTTTGATGTTCCTATACAATCTGAACCAGTATCTCCACCACCAATAACAATCACATTTTTATCTGTTGCCATAACTTGGTTTTCTACTTTCTTGCCAAATAACACCTTGGTTTGCTGTGTTAAAAAATCCATAGCCTGTACCACACCATCAGCATCAATACCAGGTGTTGGTAAGCTTCGTCTTTCCGTAGCACCTCCACAAAGCACAACCGCATCAAAAGCCTTTAAATCCTCAACGCTATAATTAACACCAACATTAATATTGGTTTTGAATATAATGCCTTCAGCTTCTAATATTTTTATACGGCGGTCTATGATACCCTTTTCCATTTTAAAATTAGGAATTCCATAGCGCAAAAGGCCTCCAACTTCATCGTCACGTTCAAAAACCGTTACAGTATGGCCAGCTCGGTTTAATTGCTGTGCCGCAGCTAGACCGGCAGGTCCGGAACCTACAATAGCTACCGTTTTATCGGTTCTTACTTTTGGAGGCTGTGGTTTGATCCAACCTTCTTTAAAAGCACGTTCAACTATATTTTTTTCAATATTCTCTATGGAGACAGGGTCTTCTATAATACCTAATACACACGATTGCTCACATGGTGCAGGGCATAAACGACCTGTAAACTCAGGGAAATTATTTGTGGAATGCAATATCCAAGAGGCTTTTTGCCACTCGCCTTGATGTACCATATGATTGAAATCAGGAATTAAATTTCCTAACGGGCAACCACTGTGACAAAACGGAATACCACAATCCATACAACGTGAGCCTTGTTTTTTCAATTCAGGTTCACTTAGTTCTACAGTAAATTCCTTATAATGTTTTACACGATCCTCTACAGGTGTGTATGTTTCATCTTGTCTTTCAAATTCTTTAAATCCAGTTACTTTTCCCATGACACTATGCTGTTGTTAATTCTTCTACCATTGGTTCTTCAGTCTCCAAACGTTTTAAAGCACGTTTGTATTCAATTGGCATTACTTTTACAAAATTTTCTAAACTTGTATCCCAATCTGATAGCAATCGTTTTCCTAGTTTACTATCTGTGTAAAGGGCATGTTTTTCAATTGTTTGTTTTAGATCTGCGGCATCTTCACTTGAAATAGCTTCAAGTTCTATCGTTTCCATATTACATAATCCGTTTGCGAATTTTTTATCTGGATCATAAACATAAGCGATACCACCACTCATACCAGCTGCAAAGTTTCTTCCCGTTTTACCAAGAACAATTACTTTTCCGCCCGTCATGTATTCACAACAGTGATCTCCAACACCTTCAACAACTGTTGTAGCTCCAGAGTTACGAACTGCAAAACGTTCGCCTGCAATCCCGTTTATGAAAGCTTCACCTGCAACTGCTCCAAATAAACAAACATTACCAACTATAATATTGTTTTCGGCCTTAAAATCTGCTGTAGCAGGCTTTTTTACAATTAATTTAGCTCCGGATAAACCTTTACCTAAATAATCGTTTGTATTTCCTTCTAAAATGAATGTTAATCCGTAGGCTCCAAAGGCTCCAAAACTTTGTCCAGCAGATCCTGTAAAGTTTATGTTTAGTGTATCTTCAGGTAAACCTAAATGACCATAAATTTTAGAAATTTCGTTACTTACAATAGCCCCAACTGTACGGTTTATATTGTTTATAGGGTAAGCAAGTGTCATTTTTTCCTTTCTATATAAAGCTCTGTGTGAGTCTTTCAATATAGTAAAGTCTAATACATTTTCTAAATTATGGTCTTGACCTTCAGTATTTCTTACTGTAAGTTCTCTATAAGCTGTCGGTCTGTGCAAAATACTTGATAAATCCAAACCTTTTGCTTTATAATGTGTAATAGCCCTGTTAGCATTAATTTTATGTGTTTGACCAACCATTTCAGCTAAAGTCCTGAACCCTAACTGCGCCATAATAGCTCTTAACTCTTCAGCTATATAGTAGAAAAAGTTAATAACGTGCTCTGGCGTTCCTTTAAAGTTTTTACGTAACTCTTTATCTTGAGTGGCAATACCTACCGGGCACGTGTTTAAATGACACTTACGCATCATAATACAGCCAGAAGCAACTAAAGGCGCGGTTGCAAAACCAAATTCCTCAGCACCTAACAAAGCGGCTATAGCAACATCACGACCCGTTTTTAATTGACCATCACATTCAACAACAATTCTACTTCTTAAATTATTTAGCACTAAAGTTTGTTGCGCTTCTGATAAACCAAGCTCCCAAGGTAAACCAGCATGTTTTAATGATGTTAAGGGCGATGCTCCTGTACCGCCGTCATATCCTGAAATTAATACAACATCGGCTTTAGCTTTTGCAACACCAGCGGCAATAGTACCAACACCAACTTCAGACACTAATTTTACATTAATCCTAGCTTCCCGATTTGCATTTTTTAAATCGTAAATTAATTGTGCTAAATCTTCAATAGAATATATATCGTGATGCGGCGGTGGTGAAATTAAACCTACAAAAGGTGTTGAGTTACGTGCTGATGCAATCCAAGGCAATACTTTGTACCCTGGTAATTGCCCACCCTCTCCAGGTTTAGCACCTTGAGCCATTTTTATTTGAATCTCCCTGGCGTTTGTTAAATAGTGCGATGTTACTCCAAAACGACCAGATGCGACTTGTTTTATTGCTGAATTACGACTGTCGCCATTTACGTCTTTCTGAAAACGTTTTCTATCTTCTCCACCTTCACCAGAATTAGATTTTCCTCCAATCCGGTTCATGGCAATTGCTAAATTTTCATGAGCTTCACGAGAAATAGACCCGTAAGACATGGCTCCTGTTTTAAACTTTTTAACAATCTCCGTCCATGGCTCTACCTCTTCTAAAGGAATAGGGTTTAGGTTATCGAACTCAAATAATCCACGTATGGTCATTAAGTTTTCAGATTGTTCATTTATCGCTTTTGCATATACATCATAACTTGCCTGATCGCTTAATCGAACAGCTTGTTGTAATTTTGAAACGGTTGTTGGATTGAATAAATGACGTTCTCCATTACGTCTCCATCTATAATCGCCACCAATATTCAATCCTAAATTTTTATCAATAGAATTGTCTGGGTAAGCTTGTTTATAACGTTGGTCAATTTCTTTTTCAATTTCATATAAACCAATGCCTTCTATTCTGGAAGCGGTGTATGGAAAATATTTTTCAACGAATTGAGAATTGAATCCAACAATTTCGAATATTTGAGACCCTCTGTATGAGTGTAAAGTAGAGATTCCAATTTTGTTCATCACCTTCAAAATACCTTTGCCAATGGCTTTGTTGAAATTATCAACAGCTTTTTGCTCATCCATATCAGTAATGAAGCCATCTTTAACTTGCATTCTGATAATTTCATTTACCATGTAAGGGTTAATCGCACTGGCACCATAACCAAATAACGTAGCAAAATGATGAGGCTCCCGAGGTTCTGCAGATTCGATAATAATATCGAAATAAGAACGCTTACGTAAACGATTTAATTGATGGTTGATATAAGAACAGGCTAATAAAGCTGGAATAGGCGCAAATTCCTGATTGACACCTCTATCGGAAAGGATAATAATATTCGTTTTCCTTTCTAAGGCTTTTTCAATTTCTATTATTATGGCATCAAGCGCGTTTTCCAAGCCATTCATACCTTCTACTTTTGGATAAAGCATTTGGATGGTTTCGGCTTTAAAACCATCAATATCAATGGTTCTAATTTTCTCTAAATCGGCATTTGAAATTACAGGGTTCTGAATTCTTAATTTTCTACACTGTCTTTCTGTGATGCTGAATATATTTCTATCTTTTCCTAAATTTAAGCTAATATCGGTAACAATTTCTTCGCGAATACCGTCTAATGGTGGGTTTGTAACTTGTGCAAATAATTGTTTAAAGTAATTGGATATAAGTTGAGGCCTATCGGACAAAACAGCTAAAGGTGTGTCAATACCCATAGAACCTAAAGCTTCTTTACCTACTTGAGCCATTGGTGTAATAACTTCTTGAATATCTTCGAACGTATAATTAAACAAACGTTGTCGTGTTTTAATATCAATAGTTTCAATAGGGCAGGTTTCGCTAGTGTAAGCAACGTCTTTTAGGTGTAGGCGCGTTTTGTCCAACCATTCTTTATAGGGTCTTTCTGAAACTATTTTACTCTTTATCTCTTCGTCCCCGATAATGCGACCTTCATTCATATCCACCAGAAACATTTTTCCAGGTTCTAACCTACCGTGTTCCTTTACATCTTCAGGAGCAACCTCAACAACACCAATTTCAGAAGACATAATTAACTTACCACTTTTAGTAACTGTATATCTTGAAGGTCTTAATCCGTTTCTGTCTAATAATGCACCGATATAATCCCCATCTGTAAAAGGCACAGATGCAGGACCATCCCATGGCTCCATGATACAGGCATTATACTCGTAAAAGGCTTTTCGCTCATCAGACATGGTGGCATGTTTTTCCCAAGCTTCAGGAATCATCATCATCATAATTTCAGGAAGTGAACGCCCTGTGTGTGTTAATAACTCAACCACCATATCCATAGATGCTGAATCTGATTTTCCAGGTAGAATTATAGGGAATAATTTATGTATTTGTGGCCCAAAAACATCACTTTTCATGATTTCTTCACGAACACGCATTCTACTTACATTACCACGAAGGGTATTTATTTCTCCATTTTGGCACATATGACGGAAAGGCTGAGCCAACTCCCAAGTAGGCATGGTATTGGTGGAAAAACGTTGATGTACCAATGCTAAGCGGGTTACTAAATCTATTTGTTGTAAATCGGTATAATATGGCCCAATATCCTCGGGCATTATAATACCCTTATATATTAAAGTTGTTGTCGATAAACTAGGCACGTAAAAGTAAATGCTTTCAGAAATTTTTGATGTTCTTATGGCATGTTCTGTTATTTTTCTTGCGGCGTATAATTTGGCTTTAAACGCAGCCTCATCAATGGCATCTGCCTTTCCTATAAAAAGCTGCTCAATATTAGGTTCTGACGCTAAAGCTATTTCTCCTAATTGAGAAGAATCAACAGGTACTTTACGCCATCCTAAAATGGTGAGTCCCTGTACCACGATTTCTTTTTCAAAAGTGGTTTTACAAAAATTATATTGGTTTGATGTTTTTGGTAAAAAAACCATACCAACAGCATATGCCCTTTGTTCCGGGATATCAAAATCGCAAACCCGTTTAAAATAATCGTGAGGGATATCAATTAACAACCCAGCCCCATCACCAGTTTTTCCGTCTGCACTCACACCACCACGGTGTTCCAATTTCACAAGAATTTCTAAGGCATCATGGATGATTTGATTTGTTTTCTCTCCTTTAAGATTGCAAATAAAACCTGCGCCGCAGTTCTCGTGTTCAAATTCTGGTAAATAAAGTCCTTGTTTCTTAATCATAGTCAACAGTAATTTAGTTTAAAAACTTGAGTTGAAAAGTAAAGATACGCTCTAGTTTTTGAATTACAATAGGGGGTTTTAATTATTTCGATTTTAGAAGACAACCGTATCTAAAAATAAGTATATATCAATATTAAACGTCTTTTTTAATGAATATTCAATTGTAAATTATTATCCATAGATAAGAATATCTGAATTTATAATAGCGTATTGGGTTTTATACGCAGATAATAACACTAAAAACTAGAAAATGCTGACAATAACTCAATAAAACCCATTATTGAAAAACCAAAAATTTTGTTAATAAAGCAAATACCCTCAAAAAAATAGGGTAAAAACTAAAATATTAATAAAAGTAACTCAATTACCCCTATTTTTTATGGGGGTTAAAACTTTTTGGTATAATTTAGCCCCGTTCTTAAGGATATTTTAGGTCTAGGAATATCTAACTTAAAACAAAAAACTAAATAAAATCTAGACCTAATCAAATTAAACAACTTAAAAATAAACAATGATGAAAAAAATTATTACACTTTCAATGCTTTTTATAGCAACAGTAGTATTTGCTCAAGAGGAAGCAACAAAAAAATTAAGTATTAGTGGTAGTGTTGATACATACTATCAAACAAATTTATCTTCAAGTGATACGGCTAATCCATTATTTAATGGTGGCGATGGTGGTTTCCAAAATTTCGGAACTTCATTTGCTAATGAAACTGGATTTGCTCTAGGTATGGCCAACATAATAGCATCTTACGAAGGTGAGAAAACTGGAGTTGTTGCAGATTTAGTGTTTGGCCCAAGAGGTGATGGTGCCGCTGGTGGTTATAACCTTAATCAACTTTATGCTTACTGGAATGTATCTGAAGGAACGACATTAACAATGGGTCGTTTTAATACCTATTTAGGTTATGAAGTTATTTCTCCTGTTGGAAATTTTAACTACTCTACGTCTTATTTATTTTCAAACGGACCATTTTCTCATGTTGGTTTAAAAGCTGATTTTGCTCTATCTGATGATTTTAGCTTAATGTTAGCAGTTATGAACCCAACAGATGTAAATAACAACTTAATTGGTGGTTATGCTTTAGGAGCACAATTAGGATATGCAGGTCAATTCTTAAACTTTTATTATGATGATAATGAGGTTTTAGGTTTCGAAATTGATTATACAGGTGGTTTTGATGTATCTGATGATTTCTTTTTAGGAATTAACGCTGCTTACGCTGATAATGATGGTAACGGTTTTTACGGAGCTGCATTGTATCCTCAATTGGCAGTTTCAGAAAGTTTCGGTATAGGGTTAAGAGGTGAATATTTTAGTCAAATGATTGATGGTGTTGATGATGAGCCAAGTGTATTTGCTACTACTTTAACAGGAAGCTACACCATTGAAAACTTAATTATCAAGCCAGAATTACGTTTAGATAGTAACTCAGAAGAAGTATTTCTTAATAGTGATCTTGAAGGAAGTAAAAGTTTATCTACTTTCTTAATTGCTGCAATTTACTCTTTCTAAAAAAATAAAAAACCCATTTCTAGATTTTCAATCTAGAAATGGGTTTTATCAATTAAACTAATCAATAAAAAACATATTTAATATGAAAAAAATTGAAGCAATCATAAGAAAATCTAAATTCAATGCTGTTAAAGAAGCGTTGCATCAAGTAGATGTAAACTTCTTTTCTTATTGGGATGTAACTGGTTTAGGTAACGAAAAAGAAGCGCACGTTTACAGAGGTGTTAGTTATAGCACTAGCGATATTCAAAGACGATACTTATCCATAGTAGTTAATGACGATTTTGAAAAGATAACTTTAGATGCCTTGTTAAAAGCTGCTGCTACAGGAGAAGTTGGAGATGGTAAAATTTTCGTTTCAGACATAACAGAAGCTTATAGAATAAGAACTGGAGAAAAAGGTGGAGCTACTTTAAAGAAAATTTCAAAATAAAATAACACTTAAAAAAGTTTATAATTATGGACGCAATATTTACAGCTAATAATGTATGGATGATGGTCTGTACGGCGCTTGTTTTCTTTATGCACACAGGATTTGCATTTTTGGAAATTGGATTAACAAGACAAAAAAATACAATTAACATTTTATTTAAAAATATATTTATAATCACTGTTGGATTGCTACTTTATTATTTAGTAGGATTTAATATGATGTACCCAGGTTTTGCAGAAGATTCTTCAGGAATTTTTGGTTTTGCAGGGTTTCTTATTGATGCACCAGCTAATGGAATGACTCCAGAATATGCAGATGGTGGTTACACATGGTGGACAGATTTCTTGTTTCAAGGTATGTTTGCTGCAACAGCTGCAACTATCGTTTCTGGTGCTGTCGCTGAGCGTATGAAGATTGGAGCATTTATGATTTTTACGATAATATATGTAGGATTGGTTTATCCTATCGCCGGATCATGGAAATGGGGTGGTGGATTTTTAGACCAAATGGGCTTCTATGATTTTGCAGGTTCTACATTAGTACATTCTGTTGGTGGATGGGCAGCTTTAGTAGCGGTTTGGTTATTAGGGTCTCGTATTGGTAAATTTAAAGATGGAAAACCTCAAGCTATACCAGGACATAGTATTCCTTTAGCAACTGCTGGTGTATTAATACTTTGGTTAGGATGGTTTGGATTTAATGGAGGTTCTGTACTTTCTGCAGATCCAGAATTAACATCATTAACTTTAGTAACAACTTGTTTAGCTGCTGCTGCAGGTGGTGTAATTGCAGTACTTGTTAACTTTTTAAAATATAAGAATTTAGATTTAACTATGTTCTTAAATGGTATTTTAGGGGGATTAGTTGGTATTACTGCTGGTGCAGATGTTATGACACCAGAAAGCGCTATTTTAATTGGTGGTATTGCAGGGGCACTTATTGTTTTTGCTGTTGCTTTTGTAGATGCTATTAAATTAGATGATCCTGTAGGTGCTATAGCAGTTCACTTAATATGTGGTATTTGGGGAACTTTAGCAGTTGGAATCTTTTCAACTAACCCAGAACATACATTTTTAATTCAGTTAACAGGTGTAGCTTGTTATGCAGTATTTTGTATAGCTACATCTTTCTTAATCATAATTACGCTTAAGAAAACTATAGGAATTAGAGTTTCAGAAAAAGAAGAATTAGAAGGTTTAGATTCTCATGAGCATGGAATGGATGCTTATCCAGATTTCAGATTGAATGAGCACTAACCTATAACAATTTAGTTTAGTTTAGTTTGATAAAAGGATGTCTTGCACTATGCAAGGCGTCCTTTTTTTTTAGCGTTACTTATTAAAAGGTGTTTGCTTTTACTAGTTTTCTTGATCATATTGAGACTAGACATACTGTCTAAGCTTTAAAACGTTCAAATCTGATTTCTTAAATTGCCCAGCAACACATTTAAACGTTCCAAATCTTTATCAACAATTTAAAATTCTTTAAAACTTCGTAAGTTTACTACATGAAAATACTCCACCTAGATACCAATCACGAACTTCTAATTAATCAATTAAATAATTTTGGCTTTATTAATCATGAAGATTACAAATCGTCAAAAGAAATAATAGAAGCCACAATTCATGAGTATGACGGCATTGTTCTTAGAAGCCGTTTTTCTATAGACAAACCATTTCTAGATGCCGCTAAAAACCTGAAATTTATTGGTCGTGTAGGAGCTGGATTAGAAAACATAGACTGTGATTATGCTAAACAGAAAGGTGTGTATTTAATATCTGCACCAGAAGGCAACAGAAATGCAGTTGGAGAACACAGTTTAGGCATGTTGCTGTCTTTATTCAATAAACTAAACAAAGCAGATGCTGAGGTGCGACAAGGTAAATGGCTAAGAGAAGATAATCGCGGTATTGAACTAGATGGAAAAACAGTAGGGCTTATAGGTTACGGAAATATGGGTAAAGCCTTTGCAAAAAAACTACGTGGTTTCGATGTTGAAGTGCTGTGTTATGATATTAAAGACAATATTGACGATGAGAATGCAAAACAAGTTAACCTTAAGGAATTCCAAGAACGCATTGATGTTTTAAGCTTACATACCCCACAAACTGCACGAACGCTTAATATGGTTAATTCAGATTTAATAAATTCATTTAAGAAACCATTTTGGTTAATAAATACCGCAAGAGGGAAAAGTGTCGTTACAAAAGATTTAGTTACAGCCATGAAAGCAGGTAAAATTCTAGGCGCAGGATTGGATGTTCTAGAATACGAGAAAGCATCCTTTGAAAATCTTTTTGCTTCAAAGTTGCCAACAGCATTTCAATATTTGATAACTTCTGAAAAAGTATTACTATCGCCACACGTAGCTGGTTGGACTGCTGAAAGTAAAGAAAAACTAGCCCAAACAATAGTGGATAAGATTAAAGTCGAATTTTGTTAATTTTAAATATGAAAAATACCATTATTGTTTTTTCACTGCTTATTTTATCATAATTGCTTCTATTTTAATTTAGTAAGTATTATAAATAGATATGTTTCATCTACTTGTTAAGTTAAATGCTAAACGGCGCACACAAGCCATTTAAATATCAAAAACTTCAATATTATATAATTTGTTAGCTTTACAGCAAAAGTATTATCGATTTAGTATTTTAGTATGAGCTTCAAAATTTACTAATTAGTTACTCTCGATTTTTTAACCAATGCATAATTCGAAATGAAAAGTACTGTAATTAAATACGGCATTTACGCATTAATAACTGGATTTGTTTTATTTGGGTCGCCCTTTCTTCTTGGAATGGCTGTAGATTTTGAATACGGAGAACTCATAGGCTACACCTCTATGATTGTTTCTTTATCATTTATTTATCTCGGTGTTAAGCACTACCGTAATCAGATAAACAAAGGAAAAGTATCTTTAGGAAAAGCTATAAGCATAGGTATGCTCATTGCCCTCTTTTCTTCGATTGGCGTTGCTGTTTTCGATTACCTATATACCGCACAAATAAATCCTGATTTTGCAAGTGAGTATTTAGAGCATTCTATAAAAAAAATGGAAGAATCACTACCTGCTAGTGAAGTTAAGGTTAAAGCTGCTGAATTAACAAAACAAATGAAAGACTATGGTAGCCCTGGTTTTATGGCTTTTATGATGTTTGTATCGGTTATGATTCTTGGATTAATGATTTCTTTAATTTCAGGTTTAATACTTCAACGTAAATGAATACAATATGCAATTAAAAGCTACAACACCTAAAGAATATCTAGACGCTTTACCAAAGCATAGGAAATATATTATTTCTAAATTAAGAGAACAAATTTTAAACAACCTTCCAAAAGGTTTTGAAGAAGCGATGAGTTATGGAATGCTCGGTTATGTAATTCCACACAAAATATATCCTAATGGCTACCATTGCGACCCAAAATTACCATTGCCTTTTATGAGTTTAGCTTCTCAAAAAAATTTCATAGCGCTTTATAGTATGCTGTTATACTCAAATAAAGAAGTGATGGATTGGTTTACATTGGAATATTCTAAACGATGTAAATATAAACTAGATATGGGGAAAAGTTGTATCCGTTTTAAAAGAATGGATGATATTCCTTTCGATTTAATTGGCAAATTAACCTCAAAAGTAAATGCAGAAACATGGATAGAAATTTATGAATCTACGCTGAAAAAATAGTGGTTTTTTTATCTAAAATTTCTTTAACTCTATAATGTAACGGCATTATAATGGACAGATATTGGACTAGTTATTTTTTTGGTTTTTTTAAATCTGGAATAAAAGGTATTGGTATTATTATCGTGATTATTCTTGACTTTATTTTTAGCGAAAAAGCTTGAACATGTATTTTATCTTCCATTTTAGTAATGCTAGTATTTTTTTAGTTATTTATTTCAATAAGTATGCGCAATCGCACAACTTTAAAAAAACTCATACCTTGGATGGTTGTTGATTTTTTAGTTGGTGTTTGGATAGGTAACGGTATTTCTAAAATAGTTTTAAAGAGCGTATGGCTGTAATAATTATTGCCCGTGTAGGTATTATATTTATACTAGAGCTAAAAAAAGGAAGTAAAGACGTGTCACTCTCATTGTCAACACTATAGTGGGGTTATTATATTATCCAAACAACTTAATAAAAGGGCTATTTAGCAACAAAATAATATATACTCATAAAATGATATATATCTTTTTAAATATACACCAACTTAAATATTTCTAAAATATCAAAAAACACTATAAATCGAATTTTATTTACAATTAAAGTCATGTGATTTTTAATGAATTAAAAAAATAAAGCCAACTCTTTCAAGTTGGCTTTCGAACATAACATAAATTAGCTATTAATTAGTATCTCATGTTCTAATCTAAATAGATGTTGGTCTAATCTAGACTTGGGATTCTTAATACTTGACCAGGATATATTTTATCTGGGTCTGATAACATCGGTTTATTCGCTTCAAAAATAACAGGGTATTTCATAGCGTTACCATAATATGTTTTTGCAATTTTTCCTAATGTGTCTCCACTTGCAACCGTATGAAACTGTGCTACTGGCTCTTCATTTTCAACAGTCATTTGATCATCAACGGTAGCAATACCATTAGAGTTTCCAACAACTAAAATAACTTTTTCTTTTGTAGCTTGATTGTAAGCAGCTCCAGAAATGGTAGCGGCATCATCATCAATAAATACTTTTAAGTTTTCAACTTCTAATTGCAAATCCGTAATGGTTTCTTCTAGTTTTCTAGCCGCAGCTTCTTCTAATTTTAATTCCTTTGCAGCAGCTTCGGCAGCTTCTTCTTTTGCCTCTTCAGCATCTGTTTTTCCAATACCAAATACTTTGGCTCCTGCATTTTTAATAAATGAAAATAATCCCATAGTTTTCTTAATTTAAGGGTTAGTGTTTAAATTTTAGGGAAGTTAACATATTTACTAATTTCTCTCTAACTCTTTTGACACAAAAAGTAATGCATAAGTCACATTTTAATTAAAATTTTAATTTCTATAGTCAGCATATAAAGAAACCGCCTAAAGTTGAATACTTTAAGCGGTTTCTAAACTAAATAACCAACCAAAATCCTTAATGATATGATATTAAACCTTTCGAGTATTTTCTCTTGGGTTTACCACTTTATCTTTTCTATGCTTACGCATTTTATCTGTTTTAACTTTTTTACTCTTCACTTTATCTCCAGATTTTAAATACTGAATATATCCTATGCCTTGAAACTCGTAAACCGTTTCAGATGCGGGATGAAATAATTCAATCTTACTGTCATTTATAACGCTCAATTCAAAATGTTCATTGCTTAAGTAATCATAATCTAGTGTTAAAGTTTTTAAGAACTCATTTCCGCTAACATCACCTACACCATAAACCCCTGTATAATCCCATTGAAGATTATTAATATCAAGACCATTATCATCTTGCGAGCTTCTAAATTCAGAATCATTTCCACCAGCTAAAAATTGTAAATAGTTTTCGTTATCAAACTCATTTATAGCCCCAAACTCACTGGTATACGTTTTTTCCCAAGCATCGTATTCTTGTAAAAAATAATGAATATTATCATAAAAAACGAAATCATAATCAAAATTACTACGTTGGTAACCATCTAAAAAGTAAGAGGTATCATTATTCGGGTTATATAATTCAATTGTATCATAATCCACTTCATAGATATCAAAAGTTGAAAAACCATCAATATCGTGTTGCACATCTAATACCATATTATAAGCATCGTATTCTCCAACATCAATACCAAATCCATTACCGTTATCACCTAAGCCTGCAATGTTATTATTTGCATATACCACACCATTTATAAAAGAAATCGTAAATGCTTTTTGCAAAAAAGGCGTTTCACCAAAACCACTAGTACTGTTAATATCAACATACCAAAGCTCATAAGAGTCTAACAATTGATTTGTGGTAATTAAAGGTGCATTATTAAAATCATCTATAATAACTTCATTAGTACAGGATGTAAAAAGTGTTGTTACTAAAACAAAACTTAAAAATATATTTATCGTTTTCATAATGTAAAATTTAAGGGTTACTGTTTAGGTAGTTTCAAAACACGTGCCAAAAAACAATAAACCTCTGTATCAACACGTTAAGTTGATTAATATTTTCCGTATTTTTGAAATAAAAAATGATTTAAGAACTATGGATAAACCTTTAAAATACGCAGTTTTTGGAGCAGGGAGTTGGGCAACGGCCATTGTAAAAATGCTTTGTGAAAATTTAGATGAAGTAGGATGGTATATGCGAAGCGTTTATACCAAGGAGCATTTAATAAAAGAGCAACACAACCCCAATTATTTAAGCTCGGTTGAGTTTAAGTTAGAGCAATTAAAACTCAGTAATGATATTAATGAAATTGCCAACTATGCCGATGTTTTGATATTTGTAATTCCCTCTGCCTTTATACATGGCGAATTGGAAAAGTTAACGGCACATATTGAAACTAAAACTATCGTATCTGCAGTAAAGGGGATTATGCCAGAAACAGGGCTTTTAGTAGGCGAGCATTTTCATGACACTTATAATATACCTTATGATCATATTGCCGTTATCGCAGGGCCTTGCCATGCAGAAGAGGTCGCTCTGGAGCGTTTATCCTATTTAACCATTTCATGTTCAGATTCTGAAAAAGCAACATCTATTGCCAATAATTTATCTAGTGATTATATAAAAACAACAACTAGCGACGATATTATTGGAATAGAATATGCCGTAATGCTTAAAAACATATATGCCATTGCCGCAGGTATAGCACACGGTTTAGGCTACGGTGATAATTTCCAAAGTGTTTTGATGAGTAATGCGATTCGCGAAATGAAACGCTTTATAAAAAAACGCCATAAAATGAAACGGAACATTAATAATTCTGCATATTTAGGCGATTTATTGGTAACGGGCTACTCTGTTTTTTCACGAAACCGCATGTTCGGGAACATGATTGGCAAAGGTTACACCGTAAAATCTGCCCAGATGGAAATGAATATGGTTGCCGAAGGTTATTACGCTACAAAAAGCGCACATATACTTCATGAAAAAAATGCAAAAAAAGCGCAGATACCAATTATTAATGCCGTTTACGAAATTTTGTACGACAATAAAAATCCTAAAAAAGTATTTAAGAGATTGACTGATAAGTTGGATTAACGTAAGGCCTCCCTTTCATGCTCTTCAAAGGATTAAAAACGCACAACCTAAATATTGTAAAGTCGGTAATTAAATTTTGGGCGTTACCCGAAAAGGGTCAGGCTTTCCATTACAAGTCCGCACTCCCAAAAGGTCGCTGTGGGCTTTCCACTGCAATCCCTAACGCAGCCATCTGCCAAAGCTATACGAACGCTTAAAGTTGTTTTTCATTATCGGATTTTACTATTTAAGCAAAGCGTCATTTAACCAAAACCCCTTTCGCATCCATAAGCGGTACAGGTTGCAGGGCTTTTGGATTAATCGTGTTTTTCCTGAACACGTATGTTTTATCAAACATGGTATGCCCCACAAAAAAAGAAACCTTAAAAGTGTTATTAAGTGCAAACAATTCCTCTTGCATCAGCTCAATTTTAGCATAACTTTTTTTTGGAAGTACATCCAACTTTTTTCTAAAAACTGAAGTTGTTTTATTTTCAGAATAACCACTGGTAACAATCAATACCATATCCAAATCAACATCCTTATCGTTAATAATATAAGCGTTCCAGTCCTGGGTTTTGTATATAGCATGGTATTCATTAACTATAGCTATATATACATTTTCGACTTTTGGAATAACAATATCGCCTTTCATAATAAACTAAAAAAATAATGGATAGGATTATAGCATGGTATTTAGGATAATTATATTGAAGATTTAAACTGCTCTAAAAACCGAACATCATTCTCGCTCAACAAACGAATATCGCCAATTTGATGCAGTAACATAGCTATACGATCCACACCAACACCAAATGCAAAACCAGAATATGCCGCAGCATCTATTTTACAATTTTCAAGTACATTAGGATCAACCATACCACAACCACCTATTTCTAACCAACCCGTGCCTTTCGTAATTTTGTAATCGGTTTCAGTCTCTAACCCCCAATACACATCAATTTCTGCACTTGGCTCGGTGAATGGAAAATATGAAGGGCGCAAACGTATTTTACTTTTCCCAAACATTTCGGTAGTAAAATGTTGAAGCGTTTGTTTTAAATCTGAAAAACTTACTTCCTTATCAATATACAACCCTTCTACTTGGTGGAAAAAACAATGCGACCGTGCCGATATGGCTTCGTTTCTATAAACACGACCTGGGGAAATAGTGCGGATAGGCGGTTTATTATTTTCCATATAACGTACTTGTACCGAACTGGTGTGCGTACGCAACAAAATATCAGGATTGGTTTGAATAAAAAAAGTATCCTGCATATCGCGTGCGGGATGGTATTCTGGTAAATTTAACGCCGTGAAATTATGCCAATCATCTTCAATTTCTGGGCCTTCACTCACATTGAAACCAATACGGGAAAAAACATCGATTATCTGGTTCTTTACTATGGAAATAGGATGACGCGCTCCAATTTGAATAGGTTCACCCGGTCTGGATAAATCGCCGTAAACACCAGCAACTTCTTCTTTACTTTCAAATTCTTCTTTTAAAACATTTACTTTTTCTTCAGCTGTGTTTTTAAGCTTATTTATGGTTTGACCAAATTCTTTTTTTTGATGGTTTGCCACATTTTTAAATTCAGAAAAAAAGTCATTTAATAATCCTTTTTTACCTAAATATTTAATCCGGAAGGCTTCCACCTCATCTATTGATTCGGCTTTAAAAGCCTCTGCTTCTAATATAAGCTCTTTAATCTTATCTATCATTTTAAGCTGAATTTATAACAACATCCATATGGCTTATTGAAATACAAATTTACATTTTTAAACAAAAAAAACGCCTTTATTAAAGACGTTTTATAAAGTTTCTGATTTTTTATTAAAATTGGGTATACACATACTTATACTTGAAGGCGGTACCATTTTCAATAACTTCTTGTTCGTAAAAAAATGTATTGTTTTCAAAAATTATGCTATAAACATTGGTTTCATCTTCTGTAACAACGGTATATATATTTTCCATATTAGTCCACGACCCCTTTTTAAGACTATCTAACTTACAAGCTTCATCAGGATTTTCATTACTATGCGTTTCGCGCATAAAATTACCGTTTGAATTAAAGAACAAAAAATTTTGCAAATCGCAAAAATCAACATTAACCTTAACACCATTACGAAACAATTCAGAATATTGCCATGATCCTTCGATAGCATCATTTTTAGGAGATAAATCATCATCCTGGGGCGGACAGGACATTAATGTCAGTAAACTTATTAAAGCTAAAAGATTTTTCATATGATATTTTAAATTTATTTATAACCTAACGCTTATAACAAATATTTATTATTCAATGTAATCAGTTTCTAAAAAGTAGTTTACAATGGCTTCTTTCATAAGAACACTTTGCTCACCAGCTTTTAAATGTGGTAGGGCTTCGATAGTTCTGTAATGTGGCCAGCCTTCCTTATCGACAAAATCGAGTTCGTAATATCCATAAGGCATAAGCAATTTACAAATGGCTATATGCATAAGGTCAAGCTTTTGGTCTTTTTTAAATACACGTTCCAGCTGTCCCAACTCTTGTACACCAATAAGGTAAATTATGGCATCAAGATCTAAAGTGTCTCCATCTGCAAATTGATTTGATAGTTTTTTTACTACCAATAGCCAGCGTTCTTTTAATTCTTCGTCTCTTGCCATAATAAATTGAAAGTCGCAAAGTTAGTAAACCTAAGTGGTAGTATTATTTTATATTTGTTTTAAATTATTTTTATATGAGTGTTATTGATATTGTTTTGGGAGCATTAATTTTATTTGGACTAGTTCGTGGGTTTATGAAAGGGCTTTTTGTGGAGGTTGCATCATTAATAGCTTTAATTGCTGGAGTTTATGGCGCAATTCATTTTAGCAATTTTGCTGCTGAATTTTTGCAAACTAAAACGGAATGGAATGAAAAAACTATAAATATTACTGCTTTTGCTATAACCTTTATCATTATTGTTTTAGCGATAGGGCTTGCTGGAAAAGCTTTAACAAAATTAGCTAATTTTGCTGCTTTGGGTATTATAAATAAATTGGCAGGAGGTGTTTTTGGAGCGTTAAAATTTGCCCTGATTTTGAGTGTTGTTTTAAATATTTTTGACACATTTAATAACACTGTATCCGTTTTAGATAATGACACTAAGCAAGACTCTGCACTTTACAAACCTATAAAATCATTGGTACCCCTGATTTTCCCTAATATTTTAGATGCTGAAAATGATTATACGCTTGAAAATAAGGCATAGAATAAAGCCACTTCACAGTAGCTTTATTTAAAATTGATTCATTTCGAATTATATCATTTCTACTTTTCCTGAAGATAACATATACACGCCACCAACTATTTTAATTTCGCCATTGGCTTCCATTTGTTTTAAAATAGAACTACGCTCTCTAATACGATTTATAGTTAGTTTTACATTATTCTCCACTGTTTTGGCTACAAAGTCTTTATTTGATGAGCTTAGCTCCCCATCAACTTCATTAGTACTTTGTTTTACAGCTGGCAAAATATTAGCTAGCATATCTGTAATATTCCCTAATTTTACACCATCACATGCTGCTTTTACGGCACCACAACTTTCATGACCCAATACTAATATTAATTTGCTTCCTGCTACTTTACAAGAATATTCCAGACTTCCTAAAATATCGATGTTTTCAAAATTACCTGCGACTCTGGCAACGAAAATATCGCCAATAGCTTGATCTAAAACTGTTTCAACAGGTACTCTTGAATCTATGCATGACAATACTACGGCCTTTGGGAATTGGCCACTAACTGTTTGCGAAACCAAAGCTGAATTATCAACAGCTTGCATATTATTATTTACGAACCTTTTATTCCCGTCCAGCAAATCATCTAACACATTTAACGGTGATAACTTAAACTGTACTTCTTTTGTAATTGCTGTATTTTTCATAATAGTAAATTTTAGTCTTTTATATGTGATTTAATCCATGACATAGCCTCATTAAAAGTTTTAAATATCTGTTTTTTAGGCACTAAATCAGGAATGATGTCGATACGTTCCATCATATATTTTGGCTGCTCGCTCAAGCCTACAAAAATAATTCTTTCTCCATTTTTAATAAGGTCAAGTAGCATATCCTCCATAGCATAAAGCCCAGATTGATCCATATACTCCATTTTTTCTAATCTTAAAACAACTGTTCCCGCCGAGGCTGGAAGCTGAGATTTAAGTAGCGAAAAATCCGCAGTTGAACCAAAAAACAAAGGCCCGTTTATATGTTTTATAAATACTTTATTTTTTAAATTGCCAGGGAAATTTATTTCGTCGTCCCAAGGTTCTTCTATAAACTGTTTGACGGTGGATCTTTTACCTAGCATATCACCTGCTTTCTTCATAAAAATTAAAGATGCCATGACCAATCCAATTCCAACAGCATAGACTAAATTCCAAAATGTTGAAAGTATTAGAACAACAAACATGATAAGAACCTCAGAACTAATTTTAAACGGCCCTATACCCATATCCCTAGGCAAAGTTGGTATAGCTTTTAAACCTTTATAATCCATTACGCCAATACCAACAGTTATTAGTATTCCAGAAAGTACCGCTGATGGAATTTGTGATGCCACAGGCCCTAAACCAAGTAAAATAGCCAACAGCAACAAACTAGCTATCATACCAGATAATTTTGTTTTGCCCCCAGATGATATGTTAATTACAGTTCTTATAGTTGCGCCAGCTCCTGGAATACCTCCAAAAACAGATGCAATACTGTTTCCTATACCTTGTCCAACCAATTCTTTATTAGGTTTATGCTTCGTTTTTGTCATATTATCTGCAACCACGCTAGTAAGTAGGGAATCAATAGCGCCTAATAATGCTAAAGTTAATGATGTAAATATATAAGGCGTTATATTTTTAAACTGAAAGCCTGTAAATATTTCCAAGTTTGGTAATGGCAGTCCGCTAGGTATTTGGGCAATCGGCTTATAATCTAACTTAAAAAATACCGCAATGGCAGATACAACTACTAAAGCCACTAATGTACTGGGAATAACTTTGGTTATTCTTTTAAACCCATAGATGATAATAATGGTTCCCAAGGCCAACATAAGTTCTAAAATATTTATATTTTGAAGCGCTCTAGGAAGGATTTTTAAAGTACCCCATACACCTGAGGTGTTTCTTCCTGCCAATATGCTTGCTTCCTTAAAAATTTCTGCATCATCTATTTTAATAACTTCGGATATGGCGGTATTATAATCTTGAATATTTAGTGTTTTACTAGACTTTTTACTCTTTATATCATTAATTTTTCTATCAAAAATAACTTGTTCAACTTCTGGTTTAAAACGGTCTATATAATCCTTATCTTCTTTTGAATAATAGCCAATAGATGGCAATATTTGAGTCACTAAAATAATGATTCCAATAGCCGTCATAAAACCGGAAACAACAGGATACGGTATGTATTTTATATACTTGCCTAATCCTAAAAGTCCTAACCCTACTTGACACAAACCTGCAAAAAGAAATACCGTAAGTATTATCGGCAAAGCTTTATCAATATCGCCATTATTAAGTGTAATAATAGTAGCAATAACGACCATACTAACAGCAGTCATGGGTGCTGTTGGGCCTGAAATTTGAGTATTGGTTCCACCAAAAAGTGCAGCAAAAAAACTAATAAAAATGGCACCATATAGTCCCGCTGCAGGACCAAGACCAGAGGATACTCCAAAAGCAAGCGCAAGTGGCAATGCAATTATTCCGGCAGTAATACCACCAAATGCATCGCCTTTTATATTTGAAAATAGCTTTTTCAAAGTAAATATTAATTAAGTTTACTCAATTTAAAAAATTCTATATAACTCTCAGGGTTTTCAACAACACCTCTCTCAGAAATAAGCTTAATAGCTATATTACGTTCCTTCGCCTTAAAAGCAAAATCATCCAGAATTTCAATTATATCATTATCTAAATATCTTGTTTTTCTTACGTCCAATTCCAATACAGAATCATGTGGCAAACTGTCAAGTTCCTTTAATATAGCACCCTTATTGAAAAAAGTAACCTCCTCAGCTAAAGTCATTTTTATTTTACCATCATCAACATCTTCACCTTCTTTATGTAAAAAATGTGAATTTTGAAAACTCTTAATCAAGATTACGACAATACCTACGCCTAAGCCTAAACCAATACCCCAAAGCAAATCGATAAATATAATACCTAAAACAGTTACTACAAATGGCACAAATTGTTTCCACCCGAGATTATACATGGTTTTGAATAATACGGGTTTTGCTAGTTTATAACCAACAATTAATAAAATAGCCGCTAAAACAGAAAGCGGTATCATATTTAATAATTTAGGTATTAAAATAACCGAAATAAGCAAGAAGAAACCATGAATGATAGCCGACATTTTTGATACGCCCCCAGATTGGATATTTGCAGAACTCCTAACAATAACTTGAGTAATTGGTAATCCACCAATTAATCCTGAAATTATGTTTCCTGTACCCTGAGCTAAAAGTTCTCTATTGGTTGGGGTAACATTTTTATGAGGATCTAATTTATCTGTTGCTTCAACGCATAACAAGGTTTCTAAACTAGCTACTAATGCTATTGTAAATGCTATAACCCAAACATCGGGATTTGTTATTACTGAAAAATTAGGGAAACTAAATTGTGCTATAAATGATCCTGCATCTTCTGGTATTGGCACATTTACTAAATGCGATTTATTAATAGCTAAAGCACTACCAGATGGTATTAGTGCAAAAAACAAAATACCTACTATAACAGCAACTAGAGGCCCTTGTATTATTTGAAAAATTTTTCCTTGTTTGGACAATACTTTATCCCACAACAATAATATAGCAATTGCAATAAACCCAATCGTCATTGAGCCAAGAGTGATATTATCAAATAGGTGCACTATTGCGGAAAATGTATTTTCTCCTGAAGATTCTAAAAAACTATCTGCACCTTCAGGTTCAGCATCATATCCAAAAAAATGAGGTATTTGTTTTAAAATAATTATAATTCCTATACCGGTAAGCATGCCTTTTATAACAGATGACGGGAAATAGTAACCGATAATACCAGCTTTTAAAACACCGAATAATATCTGGATAATCCCTCCTAAAACAACAGCTACTAAAAAATTTTCGTATCCTCCTAATGATCCGATAGCCGTCAATACTATCGCAGCTAATCCGGCGGCAGGACCACTAACTCCGATTTTAGACCCACTTAAGGCGCCGACAATGACACCTCCTATTATGCCTGCAATAACACCTGAAAAAAGTGGCGCTCCACTGGCTAAAGCAATACCTAAACATAAAGGCAATGCTACAAAAAACACGACTATACTTGCTGGCAAGTCATTTTTAATAGTTTTAAACATAATATAATAAAATTTTTTTGGCGTAAGAATACTACCAAAGATTTAGATAATAAATAACTAAGACCTTCTATTAAAGACCTTAAAATTTTAGTGTTAATAGTTTTGGAGGAGGAGATGCTAATTTTAAATATGGGTTCAGATATTTTTTAAGATAATATCCGGAGTTATAAACAATATCGTTAGCACCAAAATTTAAAGCTGTTGTATTTATGTCATGGCACAAAAATTCTTTTTCAGCATTTTTTTTGAACCCCTTTTCCTCTTCTTCGGAAGTTGTATAAAAAAAAGAAACGTCTATCGAATCATCAACCATAGTAATAATTGTTGGCGCCATTAAAAACATTAAGAACAATGTGGTAAATAATAAAGAAGTTATTTTTTTCAAAATTTAGTTTTGAATAAAGATATAAATATTAAGATTATAATGTTTAGCTTTTACTAGAATTCCTTTAATAATTTAATCTCTTCTGCAATCACCCAACCCACTTTACCGTCAGAGAGTTTAATTTTTTTCCAATCGTTGTAAGTTTCAATAACTTGAACTTTAGTCCCTTCATGTAATCTAAAGGATTCCTCACTTCTAGAATTAGGGTTACTTTTCACTTTACTTTCTTGAACAAAAATGATTGCTGGGTTATCCTTTTTATCAAGATTATAGTTATGAAATGTAAAAGCAAGCGTAACAAAAACTAATATTAAGGCTGTAATACTTCCTATAAAAGCCAAACGTTTATTTAAGGTGGAATAGGCAAAATAGTATATCAAGAATAATAAGACAAATATAAATACAAAAGCAATCGCCGTTTTTGCCCACCCATCAAAAGATAGTTTGTGTGTTGTGTTGTTTAAGAGTTTTGAAAATCCAGCATCTGGAATATTATCAATTGCATCAATAGTCATGTTTTTTGCAAATGCCAAATTATTTTTAATATCATCATCATTAGGGTTTAGTAATAATGCCTTTTCATAATAGTAAATACTTGGCGCAATATTATTAAGTTTATAGTGCGCATTAGCCAAATTGTAATACAAGTCTGCTGAATGCATTTCGGTTTCTAGAATAGCCTTATAATTATCTATAGCTTCAGCATATTTACCTGCATTGTAAAGATTATTTGCCTGATCAAACAACGCTTGGTTTTGTGCATAAAGTCCAAAACTGAACAAAAACGATATGATGTAAAGTATCTGCTTCATATTAACGTGCTTGTTTATCAATTAAAGAAATTGTTTTTGCAGCTTTATCATAATCTTCTTGCATCGTTACGATATCAATCGGCGTATATCGTGCTAGTTCGCAACTTTCTAAGATACTTTTAAAGTCGTTAATAATTGGTTCCTCAACCCCTTTTTTAATTAGTAAATTTTTAATTTTATCCTTGCTCAAATCATTACTTTCAATATGTAATTTTGCTTTTAAGTAATTGTGTAATGCTTTTTCTAAAGCAATGTAAAACGCTTCTTTTTTACCCAAAGATTTTTTTGCATTCCCTAAATACTTACGTGCTAACTTATTCGCTTTTCTAATTTTGTTACCATAAACATCGGCATCTCTAACAGCTTTCTTTTTACGAATAAAAATAGCCAAAGGAATCGTTAAAAAAGGCAGCAATAGTAAACTCCAAAACAAATTTGTTTTAAAAAAATAGTTTGATTTTTTATGAAAAAAATTAGTTTTTGTTTTTATAAATGCAAATTGGTCGCTATTTAGTACCACAGCCTGTTTATTAGTGTTTAAATTGCCATTGCTTGCTGATGACGTTGTGTTATTCGAAGGGCCATTTAAAACGCTAATTACGATTTCATCCGAAGACAATCTTTTATAACTTTCCGTTTTTAAATCGAAATATGAAAACGAAATATTTGGAATAGGATATTTCCCTTTGTATTGAGGTACCACGGTATAATTGTCAGAAATATTACCTTGCATACCTGATAGATTCGTTTTGATATTTTCTTTATGCTCTGGCTCATAAACCTCCAAGGAGCTTGGTAATGATATTTTTGGAAGTTTAAAGAGTTTTAAATTTCCATTACCATTTACTTTTACTTTAAGTTGAAATGACTCCGAAGCATCTAATTCCGTTTTGGATGATACCACGCTAAGTTTAAAGTCTCCAACAGCTCCAGTAAAATCAGCTGGTTTTCCTTTTTCTGGCAAAGGTTTTACCTTAATAGTTTTATTTCCAGCAGACACAGTTTTACTAATTCGCGTCATTAAAAAACTACCAAAAATATCGCGCCTATTTGAAGGGACACGCATGGAAAGATCTAAAGTTAATGGCTCGATGTTTAGTTTTCCAGTTTTTTGAGGATATAAAACTGTTTTTCTTAGTACTAAATAACGATAATCTTCACCTTTATAGGTGCCATTTTGAACTTTTTGACCTTGCGTATTTATATTCTGACTCCAAAAATCGTTATAGCGTGGCGTATCAATTTCGTTCCAATTATCAACCGCTATTTTAGGCGACACGTAAAGTTTGTAAACCACCGTTATAGCTTCGTTCAAATATGGATTTGTTTTTGAAACCTCAGCAACTAAATGGATGTTTTCTGACGCTAAATAATTTGGGTCGTTCGGATCTTTTGGAATATCGACCGCTGCAGTAACTTGAATTTTTATAGGAGTTGTTTTATAAATTTCATCTTTTATGGTAATTGTAGCTTGTGAAATCGTAAAACTTCCACGACTTTTAGGTGATAGAAAATAAGTATACGTTTTTTTAAAAGACCGTTTGCCATTAATCCAGGAATTACTTACCGATTGGTTAGGTCCGCCAACTACAGTAAAACCTTCAAAATTCGGCGGGTTAAAATTATCACCATCTTGATTCATTACAAAATCAATACGTAAGCGTTCATTTACACCAAGTTTGTTTTTACTTGCATTAGCTTCAAATTTTACTTGTGCTGAAGCAAAAGTTGAAACCAGCAGAAAAATTATTATATATATGTTTTTAATAAATTTCATTTTTAATGTTACGTAATACCCACAAGATCTTTTATGACAATATTTTTCAGAACGCTTAAGAGGATAATTAAATTTTCAACTTACAATTATGGTTTTTAACTAGACCATATCTTTAGTTATGTATTGTAACTAATTTTACCAATCTTTGTCTGTTTTAATTCTTACTCCTTTTTGTTTTTCCGCATTCATTTTTTCTTGAACCTTTTGCTCTTGATTATTCATAGCTTCCAACAAACTTTTTATTTGTTGAGGAGATAATTGCCCTGGTTGGGGTTGGGGTTTTTTCTTTTCTTCTTTGTCCTTGTCAGCTTTGCCTTTATCATCTTTTTCCTTTTCTTTATCAGGCTTTTCATCTTCATCTTTAGGCTTTCCGTCTTCATCTTTTTCATCCTCACCCTCCTTCTTGTCCTCCTCTTTTTTATCTTGGTCTTTATCCTCGCTATTTTTATCCTTATCTTTTTTGTCTTCGTTTTCTTTGTTTTCTTTTTCTTCGTCCTTTTTATCTTTGTCCTTTTTATCGTCTTTGTTTTGATCTTCCTGTTTTTGTTGTTCCTCAGCACATACTTTTGCAACTCCTAAATTATACCTTGTTTCATCATCAGAAGGATTATTTCTCAAAGCACTTTTATAGGCTTCAACGGCTTCTTTACATTTTTTATTTTGCATTAAAATGTTTCCGATGTTATGAAATGCTTTATGTTTTTCTGTTTTTGTATTAGCGACTTTGGTACTTTGTTCAAGCCTATAAATGGCTTCATTAAATTTTCCGCTCTTAATATAGGATGTCCCTAAATTATAAGACCCTATAACTGCTGTGGGTTGTTCTGAAATAGCTTTTCGATATGCCATTTCTGCTAAAACAAAATCTTCTCCGTTAATTAATTTATTACCCTCATATATATAATTATTTGCCTTTTTTGCAGCCAATAATAATGCCTTATCTTTTTCTTGTGAAAAAGATATAAAAGACGTTATTATTAATATGAATGTTAAAATGTGTTTCATTTTTATTTCTAAATTATAAAACTTGTTTTGTTTTGTTCGTTAAAAAAAATATAAAAAAATAAACTTTTAACTCAATAGGTTTGCGGCATCGCAAAAATTAAAAGTTTTCATTAAACAAATTTAATTTTTTCAACCATGCCGTTTTTCGCTCCAACAATAAAACATCAATTATTAAAAAAAAGATTGCAAAACCTAAAAACCATTGAAACTGATCTTTAAAATCGGCAAACTGCTTTGCTTCAAACTCCGTTTTATCCATTGTATTTAATATCTCACGGATATTTTCAACTACATCGTTAGTGTTTGCCCCATTAATGTATGCCCCGTTTGCTTCTGCTGCTATATTTTTAAGTGTTTCTTCATTAAGTTTTGTAATTACTGTTTCACCTTGATTATCTTTTTTATAATTCAAAATGACACCATTTCTTTTTTCTGGAATTGGCCCGCCTTTTACATCGCCTACACCAATGGTAAAAATACGAATACCTTCTTCACTGGCTTCTTCAGCCACAGCTGCAGCTTGTTCACTATGATCTTCTCCATCTGAAATAATAATAAGTACGCGATTGGTTTGCTCTTCATCATCAAAATAAGTTTTAGCCAATTTAATCGCCTCATTAATTGCTGTACCTTGAGATGACAACATATCGGTATTCATGCTTTGTAAAAACATTTTTGCCGATGCATAGTCTGTAGTTATTGGTAATTGAGGAAATGCTTTTCCTGCGTAAGCGATAATACCAACGCGATCACTAGCTAGATTATTAATAATTTGCGTTACTAATTGCTTTGATTTTTCCAATCGGTTAGGCGCAATATCTTCAGCTAGCATACTTTTAGAAACATCTAAGGCGAAAACAATATCAACACCTTCTCGCTTAACGGTTTCTAATTTTGTGCCTATTTTTGGATTTACCAATGCAACCGTTAAGCACAAAAAAGCTAAACATAGAACTATAATTTTTAAAACAGATTTAAATACCGATTTATTAGGGCTCAATCTTTTTAGTAAAGGCGAATCTGCAAACGTTTTTTGCATTCTGTATTTCCAAAATTGGAGCGCCAAAAACAGTAGTATTATCACTGGAATAATTACTAATGTCCAAAACCATATTTTTTCTTCTAATTGATACATAAAATATATAAATTCCAAAAATAAAACTCTAAATTATAAAATATCAGCGTTTTTATTCTTTTCTCTATCCCGTTATTTTATTATACAAAACTTCTAAAAACAGTAAAACGCAATAGTAATTCAATAAGCAATAATAAGCCTGCTAGAAGCACTAATGGTCTGTATTTTTCTTCGTAATTGTAATATTTAAACTCTTCTATTTCTGTCTTTTCTAGTTTATTTATTTCGTCGTAAATCTCTTCTAGTTTTTTATTATTAGTGGCTCTAAAATATTTGCCCCCTGTAACTTCTGCGATTTCCTTAAGCAATATTTCATCAATTTCCACTTGAATACGTCCATATTGGAAATTTCCATTTGGCAATATAGCAACAGGCGATAAAGCCATACCGTTTGTGCCCAAACCGATGGTGTATGTTTTAATAGCATATTCCACAGCTAATTCGCTTGCTATTTTTGGGTCTATAAAACCAGAATTATTTACACCATCCGTCAACAGGATAATAACTTTACTTGAAGCTTTACTATCTTTTAATCTATTTACCGAGGTTGCTAACCCCATACCAATGGCAGTTCCCCCTTCAATTATAGTATTGTATTTTATGCTTTTTAACGAACGAAGCACGATAGATTTATCACTTGTAATTGGTGTTTTGGTATAACTTTCACCTGCATATTCTACTAAGCCAATTCTATCGTTTGGGCGCCCTCTTATAAACTCTGATGCTACTTTTTTTAAGGCTTCTAACCTATTTGGCGATAAATCCTTAGCTAGCATACTTGCAGAAACATCAATAGCCATTACAATATCTATACCGCGGGTTGTTTTTGTTTTTGTTGATACATCCACAGATTGTGGTCTTGCCAAAGCCATTATTAATAATGCTAATGCCAGTAAACGAAATATAAATAACAAATGCCTTAATTTTGGGAACCAAGAACGTGTTATTTTAAACCCTTTTAAACTTGATATTTTTAATTCTGCGGTTTGCTTTTTATATTTAAAAATATACCAAAGCACAGCTAGTGGCAGCGCCAATAGCAGCCAGAAAAACTCTTTATTTACAAATTCAATCCCTTGAAACATTACTCTTCTGCCGATTTAAGTTCTACTGAGTTTAATATACGCTCTACCATTTGTTTTGCATAAAGATCTTGAGTCTTATAAAAAAGGAGCACTTGCTGAATCACACTTTCTGCTGTAAAACCGAGCATGACATAGTTTCCTTTTTCAAATTTATCTGTGCCTAGAACCGGAGTATCCATAGTTCCGAACACTTTTAAACCTTCCGCGCCATTTGGTGTTACAAACGTTTCATTTTTGGTAACTATATTTTGAGCACCAGCGTTTTCAAACAGCTTTAAACTTCCATCCATAGCTTGTTTCAGGTCTATTTTATTTTCACCCAAGTTTTTAACATTTGTGGTAGCTACTTGAATTTGGAATCTATCAATTAAACTACCATAGCTAAATTGTTCTAAATCGATTTGTTGCGCCATGTTTTCTGGCAATTCTGGTGTCGTTCTTTTTAAAACCTTTGGTGTCGCAATTGTTATTGGCGGAAATCCATATGCACTAGTTATCCATTTACCCTCCAAAAGCTCTTTACTATCATGACCAATTATAGTGTCCTTTACTAAATTAAAACCATATTTAATTGAGAGTCCTGTTAACGTTGCGACGAGTAGAAAAACACTAATACCAACAGTTAGCCAGATTTTTTTCCGCTTCCTTTTTTGTTCTTGCTCTTCTCTATATTTTTCGTCTAATAGTTTCTCTTCTTCCGTTGGTTCTGGCAATGCTTCCTTTACATGGTCTATTTCAAGATCTATAGTTTCTCTATCAATTTTAGCCAACTCAATATCTGGAGCAGATTTAGCAAACTTGACTAAATCGGCGCGTTTCAAAATATTTTCAAGATTTTTAATATCGTCTTTACTTAAATCGACTTGGTTGGCATCTTTTAAAATATTTAATCTTGTTATTAACTCATCGGTAGTACTTTCCAAGGCTTTTTCATACACTTTCTCATCCAAATATTTTCTGATGATAAAAGTCAATTCAGAATAATAATCCTTTAAATTTTGGTTCTGTAAATAAGCGCTTTCATCTAACCTAATTAATGCTAATTTTGCCCTATCGTAAGGAGGCAATAATGCGATTTTTTGATCTTCGGTTAATGGTTTTTTTCTCCAAATTAACCAATATAAAAGGAAACCAACTAAGCCAACAATAAGAATCGTTATTAATAGATATTTCCACCAATCACTCCCTTTTTTGTTAACAGAAATAATGGGTTTGATATCGTATAATCCTTGCGTGGTATCTACTACAACATTTTTAACTTCGACTTGTAATGAATCAGTAAAAAAAGTTTTATCGCCTATAATTATTTTTTGCCTCGGAATAGTGTAAGTCCCTGAATCAAATTGTGTTAATCCATATTTTTTAATCAGGTTAAATTTGTTTTTTTTCTTTAGCGTATCAATATCGTAAGACGCAATCATTTCCAATGGGGAAAATGTTTGTCCTTCCGGAAATACAACTAAATCTTTAGGATTTGCTTCAACTTGAATATGATAGGTAATTTGCTCACCAATTTTAATCGAAGTCGAATCTATTACAGATTTGACTTGCGCTTTAGAGGCCATAGCAAAAAGGCAAAAGATAATCAAGAGCACAACTGCTTTTAATTCAAAACTCTTAAATACGCTAAATGATTTATCCCTGTTCACTTTTAACTTTTAACTTTTAACTTTTAACTTTAATATTATCCTCTTCTTTTAAAATACCCTAAAAGCTTTTTTACATAGCTTTCATCCACGCGGCAATCGATTGCTCCAGCACCAGATTTAGTAAAGCTTTCTTTATAATAATCCACTTTTTGGTTGTAGAATTTTCCATAATTACTACGCACTTTTTTTGAAGATGTGTTCACCAACATCAATTCGCCAGTTTCTTCATCTTCCATTTGTACTATGCCTAAATTCGGAATATCTTCCTCTCTTTTATCATAAACCCTAATGCCCGTAACATCATGTTTACCTGATACGATTTTCATAGTTTGATGATAATCATCCGCTATAAAATCTGAAAGCACAAAAACAATCGCTTTTTTCTTCATTACATTTTGCATGAATTTTAAAGCTTCAACTAAGTTTGTTTTTCTACTTTCCGGTTTAAACTCAATGAGTTCACGAATGATTCGAAGCACATGCGAACGTCCTTTTTTAGGCGGAATATATAATTCAACTTTATCTGAAAATAATATAAGTCCGATTTTATCATTATTCTGTGTTGCTGAAAATGCTAATGTTGCAGCAATTTCAGTAACTACTTCATTTTTAAATTGCTGCTCGGTTCCAAACATCTCTGATCCCGAAACATCTACCATAAGCATCATGGTCAATTCACGTTCCTCCTCGAAGACCTTTACATAAGGCTCGCTGTAGCGTGCCGTTACATTCCAGTCAATATTTCGAACATCATCTCCAAACTGATACTGTCGTACTTCAGAAAAAGTCATGCCACGACCTTTGAAGGTGGAATGGTATTCCCCTCCAAAAATATGATCAGACAAACGGCGTGTCTTGATTTCTATTTTACGTACTTTTTTTAATAATTCTTTAGTATCCATGAAAATCCCCTAATCCCAAATCAAGATTAATTGCGGTTAAATGTTTATCCAATTAAATTTTATGTATTTTTTATTATAAGCCATTGTTCTAAAATGATCAACTAAGTAAGAGTTGCCCAATTTAGGGTTTACATGGCTTTTTTACGGCACCTCTATTTCATTAACGATTTTGTTTATGATATCAACTGAAGTTACATTTTCTGCTTCAGCTTCATAGGTAATACCTATTCTGTGTCTTAACACATCGTAAACCACAGCGCGAACATCCTCTGGAATAACGTAACCACGACGCTTAATAAAGGCATAACATTTTGCTGCTGTGGCTAAATTAATACTTCCACGTGGTGATGCTCCAAAAGAAATTAATGGTTTTAAATCTGGAAGTCTGTATTTTTCTGGATAACGCGTTGCAAAAATAATATCCAGTATGTATTTTTCTATTTTTTCGTCCATATAAACCTCACGAACAGCTTCTTGGGCTTTTAATATTTGAGATACAGAAACGACAGGGTTTACTTTATCCCAAGCACCTTTTAAATTAGCCCTCATGATTAATTGCTCCTCGTTAATTTTTGGATAATCAATAACTGTTTTAAGCATAAAACGATCGACTTGCGCTTCTGGCAGCTGATATGTTCCTTCTTGCTCAACAGGATTCATAGTTGCCATGACTAAAAATGGTTTATCCAGTTTAAAGGTTTCATCACCAATAGTCACTTGCTTTTCCTGCATCGCTTCAAGTAATGCCGATTGTACTTTTGCAGGCGCTCTATTTATCTCATCTGCCAATACAAAATTTGCAAAAATAGGTCCTTTTTTTATTGAGAAATCATTAAGCTTCATGTTGTAGATTAATGTACCTGTAACATCTGCGGGTAATAAATCTGGTGTAAACTGTATTCTACTAAAACTTCCATCTACCGCTTGTGCTAAAGTATTAATCGCTAATGTTTTTGCTAATCCAGGAACACCCTCCAACAAAATATGCCCTTGGCCTAATAAACCAATTAGTAAACGTTCCACCATGTGTTTTTGACCCACAATGACTTTGTTCATCTCTAACATCAATAAATCAACAAAAGCACTTTCTTTTTCAATTTTCTCGTTAATTGACTTAATATCAATTGTACCCGTTTCTTCCATCATTTTTTGTTTTATTAAAAGCCCGAATTTACGCTTCGTATTTTAGCAATGCAAAATGTTAAAAAAATTCATGTAAAGGTGTTAAAAAATGGTTAAAAATATTAATGAATATCAATGTTAATAGTATTCAACAAATAATTATTACAAGTTTTCCCTAAATATTTAGCACAAGAGTATTTTATTATTTGTAACGTATTCTTATATATATATTCTTTTAGTATTTTTATAAACGGTATGAACTCGATAGAAATTGAAAACTTGCACAATATTGATACCATGACAAATATTAATATGAAGGGTTTATAACAACGTAAGTAAAGCTATAATTCCACAAATGACCAATCGACAATTTGGACATATAATAATATTGGCTATTTAGCGTGGAAAGAAGTATTTCCGAAAGACACTGTATATCGCGCTCGTAAGTATGTTGTTTAAGCCAATACTCAAAGCATGCAAATGGATTTAAAATCTTAAGGTGTTAAAGTTGGCTCTATAAACCTTGGTTTGGTTAAAACCGATTGTTTAAAAGTTATTTTTAAATCTGAAGCGATAATTGTTCATGTTTACAAAGGTTTTAAAGCTTTACAGGCAAAGATATTCCTAGAATTATTATTTTTAGATCTAGGCTAACTCATATTAATATTGTTGATTTATTGGTATTTCCAACAACCCAAGCAAGCTATAGTGTTTAAAAAAAAGAAGCATGAAAAATTGGTTAAAATGCGAATGGTTTAATTTAATGTCCCAATATTTAAATGATAATGTTTTAATTGAGACGCTTTGGGCAGAGCTTAAAAATCAATACGAACATAAATCTAGATATTATCACAATTTTAAGCACATCTATAAAATGCTAAAACAACTTGAAGCATTTAAAACTGAAATTAACGATATTAATGTTTTAAAATTTGCAATATGATATCATGATGTTATTTACAAATCTACCAAAAAAGACAATGAAGAAAAAAGTGCTGCTTTTGCATTAAATAGATTAAAAAATATAAAATTTGATACAAAAAGAACAAAAATCATTTAAAACCTTATTATTTCGACTAAGAAACATGAATTAATTTTATATGAAAATATTGACAATGCTATACTTTTGGATTTAGATTTATCCATTTTAGGTACAGATTGGGAAACTTATAAAAAATACACCCAAAATATTAGAAAAGAATATGCCATATACCCTAACTTTTTGTATAAGTATGTAAGAAAAAAGGTATTACAGCATTTTTTAGAATGTGAAACATTATTCTTTACTGAAAGATATAAAATCAATTTTGAAACAAAGGCCATAAAAAACTTAAGAAAGGAAATTGAATTACTATAAAGCGAGAGACTAATACGAGACATCTTGAGACGCCAGAACAAAAAATAGAACCCTTGTAAATGATTAATAAACGCTTACTTATAAAACACCTTTTAGCTCATAACGATGAGAATAGTTTTTTTGATAAAAAAAGAAAAATTGATATTACTAATAAAGAAGGAAAAGCAAAATTTTTAAAGCATATTTGCGCACTCTCAAATAGCAACCCAAAAAACAATTCTTTTGTCGTTATTGGTGTTGAAGATGAAGACAATGCTATTATTGGTGTCGATTTTTTTGATGATAGCAAAATCCAAAACCTTATTAATGCATTTTTGACAAATCCACCAATTGTGCAATATGAAAATATTCCTTTTCCACATTTACCTAATAACAAAGTGGTTGGTTTAGTGACCATAAGACCAACCGGAAAATTAACTTCACTTAGAAAAAACATTTGGAAATACTACGGCGGCTCTGTTTTTTTTAGAGATGGAAGTATAAGTATGCCAAAGGTTTTTAAAAGCACTATTAAAGATGTGAATTCTAAAATTGTTGCGTCTATTGAAAAACATGCACAAAATAATATTGAACATACCTTAGATGGCGTTATGGATTTTTTGAACAACAGAAAAGACTACAATGCCCAGTATAAAGTTTTTAAAGAATATTTTGTGGTATGTTGGGCAGGGCAAAAAAAAATGGTGAATAATAAAATATTCTATTCTAGAGTTGACATTGAATTGATCAACGAACAAGTACGTTTGTTTTTTTCTGTTTTGGATGAAGTTTCTATAGCCGTTGATAACAATAGCTTTACGATTATAGAATTTGTGAATTTTGGCTTTGACGATTCCAATATATATTATCCTTTAGAAGAAACAATTATTAAGTTTGAAGATAATGCAAACTATACTATTGAAACGCGCTTGCTGTTTAAACCACCTCAATTTAATAAAAAAGATTTGTATCATATTTACAATACAAATAATGCTATTTTAGAAAAGCTCAAAAAAGGGCAAATATTAAAATCACAAGAAAAAATAGATTTAAAAAACTTACCGGCAGCGTATTTAATATGTTATTTGAATACGTTTCATGAGGCTATTGATAAGCTTAATGAAGCTAAACCTTATTTAAAAAGCTATAGCAAAGAGGTTTATGATTTGTATAAAGAATCGTTGCGCATACTAAGGAAGGTAAAATACAGTTAAACATTTTATTAGTTTAAACTTAACTCTATAATTTTGATATTACAGATATAATATTAACTTTGTATTGCTATTAATCTTTTTAATAAACCTTGTGCCCCAAATCGTAAGATTGGTTCAGGGTTTTTTTTTGCTTTCATTTAAGACTATAAAATCAACTTTAAACTTTGGGAACTAAGGCGTTTGGGATAGAGCTGCCTATTTACGCTCGCCAGCTTTTTAAGAGGAAACGAGTAGTGAAAGCCCTACCCTTGCGTAACGCCCAAAAAATTAGAATTTCAGTTTAAAATCTTAAAAAAAAGATGTAGGTTTGTATCTCAAAAAAAGAATATATGTCGTTTTCAGATTTGTTTGATAGTGGTTTTAAAAAGCGTAATGAGAATCATTTTGCTTCGATAGTTCGTGTTGCCATGGATGATGGTATTATTACAGATGATGAAAAAGCGTTTTTAGACCGTTTAGCCCGTAAGTTAGATATTGGAGAAGGAGATTATGAAATAATTTTAAAAAATTATAATTCGCACCCTATGAATGCGCCACATTCTTACGACCAGCGATTGGATCGATTATACGATTTAGCGCGGATGGTTTATGTGGATCATATTAAAGATGATAATGAAGAGACTTTATTAAGAAAGATTGCTGTTGGACTTGGATTTCATGTGGATAATGTAAAATACATAGTTGACAAAGCATTGACTTTAGTTAACAATGGTGTTGATTTAGATACCTTTACTGAAGAAATGAAAAACATGAACAAATAGTAGCTATTTCAAGAAAATATTTTATAAGTCGCCTAAAAAGCATTTTTTAGGCGACTTTCTTTTTTATGATTTGATGGCAATATATTTTAGTTCACTTTTATGATTTAAATTGATTGATTGATTTTTGGTCGATTTGGTTTATATATTCAATCTATAATTTTAAAAGTTATGCCATTACAATTAACCCTATTTATATATTTACTTGATCGACTCTTTGTAACACAGGACTTTCATCAAATAACTTGACAAGCTGGCATTTGAAGTAAAATGTGGGTTATTTAGCAAATACAGTTATTACAAGGAAAGTTTAAGGCATAAAAAAACCACCTAATTTCTTAAGTGGTTTTTTGCTCCTTCTCTTGGGCTCGAACCAAGGACCCTCTGATTAACAGTCAGATGCTCTAACCAACTGAGCTAAGAAGGAGTGTGCTTTTAGTAAGCGAGTGCAAATATATATTGTTTTTTAATTTCTGCAAACCTTTTTTTAATAAATTTTATCCAAATATGGCTTTATAAATATCATTTCCGTTTGCAAATAAAACCAAAGCTATTAAAAGAAAGAACCCTACCATTTGTGCATACTCCATAAATTTATCTCCAGGCTTTCTTCCAGATATCATTTCATACAGTAAAAACACAACATGACCACCATCTAGCGCAGGTATTGGTAATAAGTTTAAAACACCCAACATAATAGATAAAAAGGCAGTTATACTCCAAAACACTTGCCAACTCCAAAAGTCTGGAAAAATATCATAAATAGCTTTAAAACCTCCAACACCTTTGTAAGCACCTGTACTTGGTGTGAAAATAGCGCCTAATTGGCTCCAATAAGAGACCATTTTATCTTTAGCTTTGCCTAAACCAACAGGAAATGATTCAAAAAAACCATAATCCTTAACATCATATTTATAATACCCTAAAGCTTCTAATGTTTTAGGCGAAGAACCACCCGCAACAACCAATCCTAATAATGCCTCGTCACTAACTTTAAGAGGTAATTTAACTTCTTCTGTTTCTCTTTTAACGGTTGCCTGAACAGTTTGTCCTTTAAATTTATCTAAAGCCGTTTTAACCTCATCAACATATTTAGTCCGATATTCATTTAAACCAATAATAATATCGCCTTCTTTTAAACCACTCGCTTTATTGTATGAGGTGTCTGGCACTTGAACAACAATAAATGGTTGTCTTAAACTAATAAACCCTGTTTCCTTAGAGTCTAACAACTGTGCTAAGAAATCTTCTGGCATGGTAATAGTCGACTGCGAACCGTTTCTTTCGATAAGAATTTCTTTACCAAATAATACTTTTTCAGAAATTTCAGAAAAGGTTTCAATTTTATCACCATCTACGGCTAAAATTTTATCGCCAGTAAGCAATCCCGCTTTATTGGCAACCGTACTTTCAATTTCTAAACCATCCTTAATATTTTCATTTGGCAGAAATATATCTCCATAAAAGAAACTCATACCTATATAGATGAAAATAGCTAGTAAAAAATTAACCGTTACACCACCTAACATAATAATTAAACGTTGCCATGCTGGTTTAGAACGAAATTCCCAAGGTTGTGGCTCTTTTGCCATTTGCTCGGTATCCATACTTTCATCAATCATACCAGATATTTTCACATAACCCCCTAAAGGTAACCAACCAATACCGTAAACAGTATCGCCAATTTTCTTTTTAAATAATGAAAATTTTACATCAAAAAATAAGTAAAACTTCTCTACCCTGGTTTTAAAAAGTTTGGCAGGAATAAAATGACCCAATTCGTGCAAAACAATAAGCAACGAAAGACTTAGTAAAAACTGAGATATTTTTATAACAAACTCCATATATAGCTAAACAATTTTTAATAATCGTGCAAAAGTAAGCTTTTAAACCAAGTTTAAAAAAACATTCATGGAAAGGGCACTGTTTTAACAATATTTTATGTTTGCTTTAAAAGCACAACAATTAAAAATCGTCGTATTTTTGCAAAAGTTTTAATCTTAACGTTTTAAAATGCTTTCATTTTTTAAAGATTACAAGGTATTTGCTATAGTTTTTTGTGTTATTTCAGTTTTAATTATTGCTATTATTTATAACACTTTAAACGTTTATAGACCGCTACCTATTTATCAACCTACCATGGTTAATAGAGAGTTGGTCGATAGCACCATTCAGCACCAAAAAAAATATCATAAAATAGCCGATTTTAGTTTAACTAATCAAAACGGAAAAACGATTACTCAAAACGATTATAAAAATAAAATTTACGTTGCCGATTTCTTTTTTACAACCTGCCAAACTATTTGTCCAATTATGACGAACCACATGGTAACCATTCAAAAAGAAATTTTAGATGATGAACAAGTCATGCTACTCTCACATTCCGTAAACCCAGAAATTGATACCGTTGCACAATTAAAACGTTATGCTATTGAAAAGGGCGTGGATGATAACAAATGGAATTTAGTTACTGGCGATAAACGCGACATTTACAAATTAGCTAGAAAAAGTTATTTAGCAGTTAAAGATCAAGGAGATGGCGGCCCTTTTGATATGATACATACTGAGAATTTTTTATTGATTGATAAGAAAAAACAAATAAGAGGTTTTTACGACGGAACGAACCCTGAAGCTATTAATCGATTACTAGATGATATTTTAATTTTGAAAGCGGAAAATTAAGAACATAAAAAAGGCACTTTTCAAAAAAAGTGCCTTTTTAAGATTCAAAAATTTATATCTAGCTTATTTAAAACGCCTTTTTAAATTCCAAACTATAGAGCTTGTGTTACTAAATGTTTTTGTTTTTGCTCCTACTTTACTTTCTGCTACTGTTGTTTTAATACTTAATTTCATGATTTTTTAATTATTCGGGGTTTATTTACGGGTGCAAATGTAAGAGGCTTAAAATCAATGAAAAACAACACATTTAATAGGTTTATATGCTATATTATCTTTTTGGCGCTATAATTACGTATTGATTTTAAAATTGAAAACATTTCAATAAAAAAACTCGTTTAAACGCTTTAAAGTATAGGATAATATAAGTTGATTTATTAAATTGAAAAGGTTTAACACTTTAAATTCCGCTTAGTTTGCGTTAGGTATTGTAATATAAATCCCATAGCGGCCTTTTGGGAGTGCGGACTTGGAACGGAAAGCCCAATTTAAAGCCTGCACTACATTCAGAATATTGGTTACGCCCAAATAATATCATCTGTAACGAAACTTTAAACTTATAAACTTTTAAACTTATAAACTTTACACTACTTTTGCTTCTTTAAAATCAATCTAAATAAGCTTGGAAGATACTTTAGCACATTTAAAACGAGGAGAAAAAGCCATTATAACTGATGTTTCCTCGGTTAATATTCCTTTAAAATTATTGGAAATGGGGTGCTTACCTGGAAATCTAGTTGAATTGGTACAAATTGCACCGTTTCGAGACCCTATGTATTTGAATGTGAACGGATCGCACTTAGCCATTAGAAAAGAAACCGCAAAACTTATTTTAATTGAAAAAGTAGCGCATGAGTAAACAGATAAATGTAGCTCTTATTGGCAACCCGAATACTGGAAAAACATCGGTTTTCAATGCGCTTACGGGTTTAAACCAAAAAGTGGGCAATTATCCTGGTATTACTGTTGAAAAAAAGCAGGGTATTTGTAAACTTCCGCGTGGTGTAAAAGCACATATTATTGATTTGCCAGGAACGTATAGTTTAAACGCGTCTTCGCTTGATGAAAATGTGGTTATTGAACTTTTACTGAACAAAAAGGATAAAGATTTTCCTGATATTGCGGTTGTGGTAACCGATGTTGAAAATTTAAAGAGAAATCTTCTGCTTTTTACCCAAATTAAAGATTTAGAAATACCAACGCTATTAGTTATTAATATGGCAGACCGGATGCGTTATAAAGGTATTTCATTAGATATTGAGTATTTAGAAAATAAACTGAACACAAAAATAGCGCTAATTAGTACTAGAAAGAATGAAGGTATTGACAAACTGAAACACCTTATTTTTAATTATAAAGAGGTGTCTATACAGCCTTGTATCGATACCACTCAAATTGATGTTGATTATTTTGGCAATTTAAAAAAAGCATTTCCAAACCAATTATTATATAAACTTTGGTTGGTTATTACTCAAGATGTGAATTTTGGCAAAACCGATAGAAATGAAATTAACGCTGTTGCCGATTTTAAAACTAAAAGTAAAGGTGACTTAAAGCGTTTGCAACAAAAAGAAACAATTAAACGCTACCAGTTTATTAATAATGCGCTTGATAAAGGGCAAACTATAGACTTGAGCCAAGCTAAAGATTTACGTATTAAACTGGATAGAGTATTAACGCATAAAATTTGGGGCTATTTTATTTTTGTAATTATTTTATTGACCATATTTCAAGCTATTTACGATTGGTCTAGCGTACCTATGGATTTTATTGATAGCTTATTTGCAAGTTTAAGCGAATGGACAAAAAACCAGTTACCTGATGGGGCATTTACAAGTTTACTTGCCGAAGGTATTATACCTGGGCTTGGTGGTATTGTCATTTTTATTCCACAAATTGCGTTCTTATTTCTTTTTATAGCAGTACTCGAAGAAAGTGGCTACATGAGTCGCGTGGTGTTTTTAATGGATAGAATTATGCGACGTTTTGGACTTAGCGGGAAAAGTGTTGTACCCCTTATTTCTGGTACCGCTTGTGCTATTCCAGCCATCATGGCAACTCGTAATATTGAAAGTTGGAAAGAACGATTAATTACCATTTTAGTAACACCATTTACAACTTGTGCAGCGAGGTTGCCTGTATATCTAATAATTATTGCTTTGGTAATTCCCGAAGGGCGTATTTTTGGTTTAAGTTATCAAGCTTTAACTTTAATGTTGCTCTACCTTATCGGGTTTGGTACCGCAATAGTATCAGCATATATACTTAATAAGATTTTAAAAATAAAAAGTAAAACTTTTTTTGTAATTGAAATGCCCAATTATAAATTACCTCTTTTAAAAAACGTTGCAATTACAGTTATAGAAAAAACAAAATCGTTTGTTTTTGGGGCGGGTAAAATAATTCTAGCGATTTCTGTCATTCTTTGGTTTTTGGCATCTTATGGTCCTGGAGAGCAATTTAATAATGCTGAAGAAATTATAAAAACAGAATTTGCATCTAAGCATTTAAGTGCAGATAAATTACAACAAAAAATAGCATCACATAAGTTAGAACATTCATTTATTGGTATTGCAGGCCATGCTATCGAGCCCACCATAAGGCCTTTAGGTTATGATTGGAAAATTGGTATAGCCATAGTCAGTAGTTTTGCTGCTCGGGAGGTGTTTGTAGGCACTTTGGCAACTATTTATAGTGTTGGTAGCGATGAAGAGGAAACCATTAAAAACAGAATGGCTGGCGAGGTAAACCCTATTTTAGGCGGCCCTTTATTTACATTCGCATCTGGTATATCACTTTTACTATTTTACGCCTTTGCTATGCAGTGCATGAGTACTTTGGCTATTGTAAAACGCGAAACCAATTCTTGGAAATGGCCCATATTACAACTAGTTATAATGACGGCTTTTGCGTATATTATAGCTTTAATTGCGTTTCAACTTTTAAAATAATTGTTAACTGAGCACGGATTTTATAATTAATTTTTATGTGAAATTTTCAGCATTTTAAAGCATTTAAAATTTAAACGGTTTAATCAACTAAAATATCATGAACCATATAATTCAAAACATATTAGTTTTTTCAGCAATGGCTCTGGCGATATCTTTTCTTATTAAAAAAATTTTATGGAAAGAAACGAAAACGAAAAAATCCTGTGGTAGCGATGATGGTTGTAGCTGTCATTAAAGAACTTTTATTGCCTCTTTAGGATTTCTTGAATATAAATTGATTTATAAAGAATATTTAATTAATCATAAGGTGCTTTTGTTTTATTAATTTTAATAATACACAAAATACATCATTTTAAAATGAAGAAAATAATTCACATACTTGCCCTAGTATTTTTTTTGTTAAATTGTAAAAGCCATCGTATCCAGGAACATAATAAATCTATAATATTATTAGATAGTGATTTAAGTCTTTTTGAAAAATGGATTGGCGTACCGCATACAACCGTAAAAGATTTGCCAGTAGGAACATTTCAAGCAGATATAGTGACAAAAGGCTCACCCTTAGGCTTAAATAATGATGTAAAAAACACCTTTACAACAACAACTGAAAATGGTGAAACCGTATTAAATATATCAGGAGAAATTTATGGCTGTATTTCCACAAAAGCAAACTATAGCAATTACCATTTAAGTACTCTATTTAAATGGGGAAACAAGAAATGGGAACCAAGAATTAATGCAAAAAGAGACACTGGAATTTTATACCATAGTTATGGTGACCATGGTCGCTTTTGGAACACTTGGAAAACCGCATTAGAATATCAAGTACAAGAACAAGATTTAGGAGATTTTATTCCTTTAGACGGAAACACCGCTTCACCAAAAGTTGGTGGGCCAATAGTTGAAATACGTGGAGATTTTAGCGAAGTAAAAAGGTTTGACCCAAATTCTAATATATATTCAAGTGGTAGTGGCTATATACAAGCTGCCTCAGAACATGACGCACCACATGGTAAATGGAATCTTTTAGAAATTTATGTTATTGGTAACGATGCCATTCATTTAGTAAATGGGAAAATTGTTATGGTAGTTGAAAATGCCATGAATCCAGAAAATGGAAAACCGTTAATTGAAGGGCAAATACAAATCCAATCGGAAGCTGCTGAATGTTATTATAAAAACATGGTTTTGAAGCCTATTAAAAAATTTCCAGATTTTGTTAAAAAACAAGTTCGGTTTAAGCTCTAAATAATCCGCTATGGACTTGAATGCCATCGTTTTGAATACAAACTAATTCTGCTTCATGAAATTAGTAAAATAGAACTAGCTATACTGTTAATTAGTTAGTTATTAAATTCAAGGCTTAAATTTTTTAAAACTAAAGAGAAATACACTGTAGTATATTCATTTAAATATTTCTAAACTAATAAAGCGTAAAAATAATTAGGTATGTTTTGAAGTTCTGTTCCTATTGGTTTTAAACATCTTATTATTTACTTTTTTCCGAATAACTTTCTGTTAATGGATTTTTAAGTACCATAGCAATACACTAAATTTTAAACGACCTTTACATATAAATTATTAGCTATAACGTTGGAAATAACTAAACTTTTATTATTCAACTCAATAGTAATCGAATTATCGAAAGGCTCTCGTTGGAGTATATTTAAACGAGCGCCCAAGGCTATTTTATTTTTATCTAAATATTGTAAAAACTCTGCGGAAGAATCCTGAACTCCAACACAAATACAATCATCACCAATTTTAGATTCAGATAATAATATTTTATCAATTTTTTTAATGTTTCCCTTTTCATCAGGAATAGGGTCGCCATGGGGATCGTAAGATGGATAACCTAAAAAAGCATCTAATTGACTAATTAATTTTTTGGATTTTATATGCTCTAACTGCTCTGCAACCTCATGAACTTCATCCCAAGTAAAATTAAGTTTTTCAACTAAAAAAACCTCCCAAAGCCTATGCTTCCTAACCACATTTATAGCTATCTCATTACCGGATTTTGTTAAAATAACACCTTTGTATTTCTTATAATCGACATATCCTTTTTCAGAAAGTTTCTTAACCATATCAGTAACCGATGATGCTTTTGTGCTTATTTCTTTAGCAATCGCATTTGTACTTACCGTATTGGTTCCATAAAGCCCCAGTTGATAAATGGCTTTTATATAATTTTCTTCAGTTAAAGTAATCATTAGTGTTTTTTAGATAGAACAAATATAAAATAAATAATAGTATCAAAATAATTTTTAGATTAATCTAAAAATATATTTATATTTGCGTAAAAATAACAGATATAAATCATATCTGTATAATAAGTGAAAACAGAAAATACTATTATAATGTTATGAATTATCTATTGTATTTATGCTTATTATCGTTAACTTTAGTAACTTCACAGAACGAAAAAGCTAAAATTACTGGAAGGGTTACTTCAAAAAATAATCCTGTTCCTTATGCAAGCGTTTATATAAAAAATAGTTCTGAAGGCACTAATGCAGATGAAAACGGGAACTTCGAGCTTCTTCTAGTGCCAAATAGGAACATGGTATTAAAAATCTCCTCTCAAGGGTACAGGTCTTTCACCAAAAACGTAACGCTTACAAATGCTGAAACCAAAATTCTAAATATTGAGTTAATCGAAGATATTTTGGGGCTCGACCAAATTGTAGTAAGCGCCACACGAAATCGTATAAGTAAAAAAGAAGCTCCAGTAATTGTTAAGGTATTAAGCCCTAAGCTATTTCAAGCTACACAATCAATCTCTCTGGCTGATGGTTTAAATTACCAACCTGGTGTTCGCGTAGAAACCAATTGCCAAAACTGCGGGTTCACACAAGTAAGGTTAAACGGTTTGGAGGGGCAATATACACAAATATTAGTCAACAATCGGCCCGTATTTAGCGGTGTAAATGGCGTCTATGGATTAGAGCAAATCCCCATAAGTATTATAAACCGTGTAGAAGTTGTAAAAAGTGGTGGCTCTGCTCTTTTCGGGTCCAACGCCATAGCAGGCACAATAAACATAATTACCAAAGAACCTATAAACGATAGTTGGGAAATCAATTCATCACTTGCTTTAATAAATGGTACAACGGCAGATCGTAATGTAAATTTAAATGCCACAGTTGTAACCGAAGATTTATCAAGCGGTATAACCGTTTATGGCGTATTTCGAAATCGTGATGATTTTGATGCTAACCATGATGGTTTTAGTGAGGTAACCAAACTTACCAACAATTCCCTAGGCGCTAAAGCTTTTTTAAGACCTAACGACAATAGTAAAATAGGCTTAGATTTTACTGCTATAAGAGAGTTTCGTAGAGGTGGCGACCGTTTAGATATTGCCCCTCAATTTACAGATATTACTGAAGAATTGGACCATAATACTATTTTTGCAGGAGCAGACTATAATTTGTACAACAATGAGCGCACTAAAGATTTGAGCGTTTATGCCTCTATACAAAATACCGATAGAGACAGTTATTACGGTGGCCTTGGTGGAGGTAGAACAAGAACAGACTCTATAATTGCTAATAACGCCTTTGGAGTTACTAAAGATATTGCAATAGTTTTAGGCACCAAGTATAGTCATACATTCGGCAATAAAAATGTATTTACTACGGGCATAGAATACCAACTAAACGATACTGAAGATATCATTACAGGGTATAACCGTTTGGTCGATCAAAAAGTAAACAGTTTAGGGATATATGGACAATATGAGTGGAAACCTTCACAAAACTTCACAGCACTTATCGGCGCACGTTTAGACAATGTAACGGTAGATGGATTATATACCTTAGAAAACCTCACACGAACATCCGATGTGTCAGAAACTGTTTTAAGTCCACGCCTTACCCTACTTTATAACATCTCCGAAACATTAAAATTTAGAGGTGGTTATGCAAGGGGTTTTAGAGCACCACAAGCATTTAACGAGGATCTTCATATTTCATCTGTTGGAGGAGAACAACAGTTTGTCATTTTATCAGATAATTTGGAAAGCGAATTTTCCGATGCATTTACAGCATCCTTAGATTTCTCTAAAGATTTTAATAAAACACAAACCAACGTCATTATAGAGGGTTTTTACACTTCATTGCAAAACCCTTTTACCATTGTAAGCACTGGGAATACACTTGCTAATGGCTCTATTTTAGAAGAGTCAAGAAATGGATCAGGTGCTTTTGTTGCCGGAGCAAATACAGAATTAACAGTATCTCCAAACCCTAATTTATTTTTTCAAGCAGGATTAACAGTTCAACGCTCCATATATAAACAACCACAGGTAGTGTTTGAAACAGATGGCAACACCCCAAATGAAAACGATATTATTATAGACGAGTTTGTGCGAACACCCAATATTTATGGATTTCTAAATTCTAACTGGACTATTAGCGATCATTTTAAAGCCGATATTACGGCAAGCTATACAGGTAGTATGGTAGTACCAAGGGTAATTAGCGAAACTGGTTTTCTGGAGTTGGTAGATTCCGAAAAGTTTTTAGATCTCACCACAAAATTTACTTATCACTTTGATGTAAACGAGCGTTTTCATATTGAACTAAGTACAGGGATACAAAATCTATTCAATAGCTATCAGGAAGATTTTGACCTCGGTGCCGGTCGAGATTCCGATTATATTTATGGTCCAAACCGTCCACGTACATTCATTATAGGACTAAAATTAGGCGATTTTTAAAATTTTTAAAATGAAATACGGCATCATATTATTAATTACAACGCTATTGAGTAGTAGTGTTTATGCTCAAAAACCTACTATTGAATGGAAAACTTGGGCAGAACTTGAGCACGCCCTAATAGAACAACCAAAACCGGTACTCGTTTATTTTCATGCAGAATGGTGTGCCTACTGTAAAAAAATAACACGAGACGTATTCACTAAAGAAGAAGTTATAAAAAAAATAAATACGGATTACTATGCCGTAAATATGGACATAGAAACCACCCAACCCATCATACTCGATGGTGTTACCTTTGTAAACAAACAAGCAAAAACAAAGCGTAACGGCGTTCACGAACTAGCACTTTTGTTAGCCTCAACAAACAATAAAACCGTGACCTTGCCCGCAACCTTGCTTTTTGATAATACCTTAGCTTTAAAACAACATATTTTTAGTTACTACACTTCAAAAAAACTACTAAAAATTCTATAACAAGAACACGCTATGAAAAAAATTATTTTTATCCTCTCTTTTTCCTTAATCCTATTTAACTGTAAAAACGAGAAACAAAACAACGGCAAACCAAACATTGTGACCACCACCACCATGATAACCGATTTGGTTAAAAATATAGGTGGCGAAAACATTAACCTACAAGGTTTAATGGGCAGCGGTGTAGATCCACATTTATACAAAGCCAGTGAAGGCGACGTTACAAAACTCTCAAACGCAGATATCATTTTCTATAACGGCCTACATTTAGAAGGTAAATTAGTCGAGGTTTTCGAAAAGATGAAAAACAAAAAAACAATCGCCATTTCCGATGCTTTAGATAAAAAGACATTGATCGGATCAGACTATTTCGCATCCAATTACGACCCACATATTTGGTTCGATGTGGATTATTGGAAACAAGCCACAGAATTTGTTGTTAAAACACTTTCCGAAGCTTATCCAGAGCAAAAATCTGCATTTGAAGATAACGGCACAAAATACATCAAGCAACTAAATATATTAAAACACAATCTAGAAGCCAAAATTGACACCCTTCCAAAAGAAGAGCGTATTTTAGTAACAGCTCACGATGCTTTCAATTATTTTGGAAAAGCTTTCGATTTTGAAGTAGTTGGCCTACAAGGGCTTTCAACAGCTACCGAAGCAGGCGTTCAAGACGTGCAAAAACTCGCAGCTTACATTATAAAAAACAATGTAAAAGCAGTTTTTATAGAAAGTTCAGTGCCAAAACGTACTATCGAAGCATTGCAGGCAGCCGTTAAGTCCAAGAATCACAACGTCACCATTGGCGGCACATTGTATTCTGATGCTCTCGGTAATGCAGGCAGTATAGAGGGCACATACATAGGTATGTTCGAGCATAACGTAAATACCATCGTAAATGCACTTAAATAAGTTTTACATCACAGTTACAGTTTTCAGAATTACCAAGCTGCGATGTTTTCTAAACCCTGTAGTTTTATTATAAGAAAAATAAACATAACTAATTATTAGAAGCTATGACCTGCTAAAACATCAGCCAAGGTTAATTTAAAAGAGTAAATTAGTGGCAAACCCGCAGAGAAAAGAGATGTAATTTAAATTTAAAAAATAATAGAAAAACCAACACCCAAGTTTTCAACTCAGTCAAAATCATTAATCCTCAGAAATAAAGAGCACATAATACTCAAGCAATTTCCTTAGGTTAATATGGTTTTTAGTTCGCTTTGCATTAAGGTAAAATGAACATATAAAAAAAAGATATGACTCAAAAAGAGACCACTATGCCCGTAGTTAAAATAGCCGTAAAGGTAGACGACCTAACCGTGGCTTACAACTACAAACCCGTACTCTGGGATATCGATTTAGAAATTCCAGAAGGCGTACTTATGGCAATTGTTGGGCCTAACGGTGCAGGAAAGTCAACTCTTATAAAATCTATTTTAGGCATTTTAAAACCAATTGCTGGTAGCGTTAGCATTTACGGTAAACCTTATAAAAAACAACGGCAATTAGTTGCCTACGTACCACAAAAAGGAAGTGTAGATTGGGATTTCCCAACCACAGCTTTAGATGTTGTTATGATGGGAACTTATGGAAGTTTAGGCTGGATAAAACGCCCCGGGCAAAAAGAAAAAAAAGCAGCTCTTGAAGCTTTGGAAAAAGTAGGTATGCTTGCTTTTAAAAGCAGACAAATAAGTCAATTATCAGGCGGGCAACAACAACGTATTTTTCTTGCACGTGCGCTGGTACAAAACGCATCCATATATTTTATGGATGAACCCTTTCAAGGTGTTGATGCAACTACAGAAATAGCTATAATTAATATTTTAAAAGAGCTCAGAAAAGCAGGGAAAACAGTTATTGTAGTACATCACGATTTACAAACTGTTCCAGAATATTTCGATTGGGTAACTTTTCTAAATGTGAAAAAGATTGCCACTGGACCTGTAATGGACATCTTTAATGATGATAATTTAACGAAAACCTATGGAATTAATTACAAAGTGAGTATTCAAGAGTAAAATGAGTTTTAAGCCGCAGAAAAACTGCTTACTAGATTGGGAGAAATCATGATTATGAAAACTAAATAATAATGCAAAGTAACTGCATTTTTAAAACATATTAATAATGAAAAATAATTAATGGATATAACCGAATACTTTTCATTAGTTTTTACTGACTATACCCTAAGGACCATAACCTTAGGAACCGCTATATTAGGCGCGGTAACGGGCATGCTTGGAAGTTTCGCTGTACTAAGGAAACAAAGTTTATTAGGCGATGCCATTTCACACGCAGCCCTACCAGGAATTGCTATAGCATTTTTAATTACAGGAGCAAAAGATAGTAACATATTATTATTAGGCGCACTGGTAAGCGGACTTATAGGCACCTTTTGGATTCGAGGCATTATTAGTAAAACACACTTAAAATCAGATACCGCTTTAGGTTTAATTCTTTCTTTATTTTTTGGATTTGGCATGTTACTTCTCACATTCATTCAAAAACAACCCAATGCTAATCAAGCAGGATTGGATAAATATTTATTCGGTCAAGCAGCAACTTTATTGGTAAGTGATGTCTGGATGATGACGATTGTTACAAGTATTTGCGTTTTTGTATTGTTACTATTCTGGAAAGAGTTTAAAATATTATTATTTGATGCCGATTATACAAAAACATTAGGTTTTAATACCAAATTTATAGATATTTTAATTACCACATTTATTGTTCTGGCTATTGTTTTAGGATTACAAACTGTTGGTGTTGTTTTAATGAGCGCTATGTTATTAGCACCAGCTGCAGCGGCTCGCCAATGGACAAACAGCTTAAGTATTATGGTTTTTTTAGCGGCCATGTTCGGGGCATGTTCTGGTGTTTTTGGAACAGCCATAAGTGCAAGTCAAAACAACTTATCTACAGGTCCAGTAATTGTTATTGTTGCAGGTATATTTGTTTTCATATCATTTATATTTTCTCCAAGTCGAGGGTTATTATTTAAACAAATCCGTTTTATAAAAAATCGACGTGATCTACAACTTCACAAAACACTAGCTTTTATGTATCATATTGCTGAAACTCACGACGATATTGCACACCCGCATACTACAAAAATATTGAATAATTTTCAAGGCTATACAAAAAGTACACTTCAAAAATTAGTGCGAAAAAATTATGTAAAATTAGAGGGTAGCAATTGGAGTTTAACAGAAGAGGGTTTTAAAACTGCGTCAAATTTGTATAACCAACAAATGGAAAATAATGAGTAGTGCACAAATAGAAATACAACTTATTGCGAGTATAGTCGCTATAGCTTGCGCTATTCCTGGAACATTTTTAGTGCTTCGAAAAATGGCTATGATTAGCGATGCGATTAGTCATTCTATATTACCCGGAATCGTCATCGGTTTTTTTATTACACAAAATTTAAACTCGCCTTTGCTTATACTGCTTGCAGCCCTAACAGGAATTATTACTGTAGTGCTAGTGGAATATATTCAAAAAACAGGATTAGTAAAAGAAGATACAGCGATAGGGTTAGTGTTCCCCATTCTGTTTAGTATTGGTGTGATTATGATTGCTAAGAATGCAAACGATGTGCATTTAGATGTTGACGCAGTTTTATTAGGTGAATTGGCTTTTGCACCTTTTGATAGATTAATTGTTTCTGGAGTAGATGTTGGGCCAAAATCCCTTTGGGTTATTGGCAGTATTTTAATAATAACTGTTGGATTATTGTTCGCATTTTTCAAAGAATTAAAAGTGAGTACGTTCGATACTGGTTTAGCAGCCTCTCTAGGATTTTCGCCAGCAATTATCCATTATGGATTAATGACAGTTTCATCAGTAACAACCGTTGGAGCGTTTGATGCTGTGGGTGCTATTTTAGTGGTTGCTTTAATGATATCACCAGCTGCGACAGCCTATTTATTAACTAATGAATTAAAACGTATGCTTATTTACGCCATTTGTTTTGGCGTTTATAGTGCTATTTCTGGTTATTGGCTGGCACATTGGTTAGATGCTTCTATAGCAGGTTCTATAACCACCATGTTGGGATTACTTTTTTTAGGCGTGTATTTATTTGCTCCAAATAAAGGTGTTATAGCCGTCATGTATCGTGAAAAGCAGCAACGTACAGAAGTATCGTTATTAACCTTTTTACTTCATTTAAAAAATCATACAGAAGTAAGCGAACGACACGTTAATCACCTAAACGAACATATAAATTGGCAAAAAGTACGCTCAAAAACCGTTTTAGATTTAGCATTAAAAAACAATATGATTCAGCTTGATGAAAATATTGTATCCTTAACTGATAAGGGTGAGGAATTTACAACCCAAGCTATAGATTATATTATCACAAATCAAGATAATAAGATCGAGCACATGAAAGATGATTTCTTTTTATTTAGGGGGTAAATTAATTACGATAATTCTTGATTTCTAAGAAAATTTGATTTTAAATAGAATTTCAACAGATATACGTTTTATTATAATATTTTATTAAAAAGTTATCGAAATATTGGGGAATACTATTTAAAGACAGGGTTTTTTTTAAAAAATATATTTTTCCAAAATAAAAATCAAAGGTAGAAGCATTAATTAAGAATTAAATCAATGATGAAACATCTTTTATAAAAACCCTCAGTTTTATTAGCAAAAAAAACATGGCAAAACACAACGAACTTGGTAAAAAAGGTGAACAACTGGCGGTAGATTTTCTTCTGAAAAACAACTACGAAATCATTGAACGCAATTATCGTTTTGATAAAGCTGAAGTTGACATAATTGCAAAGAAAAACGATATTCTAGCTATTATTGAAGTGAAAACACGATCAACTTCTGATTTTGGAAATCCACAAGATTTTGTAAAACCTAAACAAATTCAACGCTTAGTAAAAGCAGTTGATGAATATGTAACCACGAATGATTTAGATGTGGAAGTGCGTTTTGATATTATAGCCATTGTAAAAGAAGGAAACAGATATAATATTGAACATTTAGAGAATGCTTTTTATCACTTTTAATACTTTTAATATCATCCTGAACTTATCTCAGAATCTCTTAAATTGAAAAAAAAATTATTGCTCAATTTCCTCTCCATTAAAATAAGCTTTCAAAACTTCAAAATCCGACGGTTTTAAAACGATTTTCTTATCCTTATCCAAAATAAAATAGGTTGGTGTTGAAGTAACACCATAAGCATTACCAATTTTATTATCCCATTTACCTTTACCATAAACATGGATAAATTCAGGGTAATCGTAAGTTAAGTTTTTCCAACCGTATGGCTCGTCCTCCAAACCAATAGCGACAACTTTTACCTTGTCTTTTCTTAAGGAATTTACAAATTTTTGTAGTTGTGGCACTTCATCTAAACAATGTGAGCAGGTACTGCTCCAAAAAACAATAATGTAATTTTCCGCACCTTTTAAGGTGCTCATTTTTTTTGTGATTAGCTTGTCTTGTTCTTTAACCTCAATATCAAAATCTGGGGCGACTGTGCCTTTTGATAGGTTTTTATATAATATTAATGATTGCAAAAGTTGTTGGTCGTTTAGCGTAACAGCAATATCCATCAAATACTTATCAGAAATATAATTTGATATTGATTCATGTTTTAAATCTGCCATTTGCTGCCATAAATCGAACAACATTATACGTTGTACTGCTTTAGGAGCTACTTTTATATGATTGTAAACCGAATCAATATTTTCCTTGTAGTTTTCTAATTCATCATCAGATTCAGAAGACATTCCAAAAACATAATTTAGCAAGCGTTCTTCTAAAAAATTAGAACTTTGAAGTATGGGATTATTAAAATCTACATAATCAAAATAGTGTTTTTTTAAATTATTAATATATGTTTTAACAGGTTCAATATTTTTTGGAACATACGGCTTATTCGCTTGTATAAAAGCTAATGCTCTGGTGCCCTTTGCAGCTTTTTCAAAATTTATTTGAGTTTCATTCTGCGTTTTAAAAATAGCTTTTAATGCCGTTGTATCTTTACTTTCTTGTCGAAAATAGTTACCAATACTTTGGGTTACCATGGACATGCTGTTCGTGTAGGAGGTTAGCAATTTATTTTCAGTAGATTTAATAAATTCAACACCAGTTTCAGAATTGAAAGTCAATTCAATATCTTCTTTTCCGTTGTAAATAATATCAAAATTATAATCTTCTTGAGGCACCGCATAAACCAAACGATACATCCCCTTGGTATTGGTGGAATCCAGTTTAAATTCAAAACTTCCATCTTCTTTGATTTCAGCATTTGATACATAATCTGATAATGTTGGTGTTACTTTATATAATAAAGCAAAATTGTATTCTTCAGCTGGTGAAAATATACCTTTAATAGAGTGTTGAGCAAGCAGTAAACTAGGGAGCAAAAGAGCTATAAAAAATAAGCGTTTCATATATTTAAAATCGTTTCAATTTAAAAATCAATAATCAAGCCACGATAGGTTTTAAAGCTTGTAAAGCTTGTTTTACCGTTTTTACGTTATCAAAAGTTAGCATTAATCTTAAGCCTGTTCGTGTTTGTTTCTCTTTCATTTTGCAAGCTTGCGAATGTGTTTGTACAAATTGCAACACTTGAGTAAAACTAGAGCTTTGGTAAAAATTACTTTGTTGATCTGTTATAAAATACCCAACCAGTTTACCCTTTTTCATAATTACTTTTTCAAACCCAATGTTAGTGGCTAACCACTTTATTTGGACACTATTTAATAAATCGGTCACTTGTTTTGGTAATTCTCCAAAACGGTCAATTAATGCCTGTTCAAAGGTATGTAATTCTTCTTCGGTTTTTATGTTGTTTAGTTCTGTATATAACTTTAATCGTTCTGCGATATTATTCACGTAATTATCTGGAAACAACAACTCAAAATCTGTATCGATCGTAACATCTTTAACATACACTTTAGTAGCTTCAACGTCATCATACAAATCTTTAAATTCGTTTTCCTTGAGTTCTTCAATAGCTTCATTTAATATTTTCTGATAGGTATCAAAACCAATTTCATTAATGAATCCACTTTGCTCGCCACCCAATAAATCACCTGCACCCCGAATTTCTAAATCTTTCATGGCAATATTAAAACCGCTACCAAGTTCTGTAAATTGCTCTAAGGCTGTAATACGTTTTCGCGCATCGTCCGTCATGGCTGAATATTCTGGTGTAATAAAATAACAAAACGCTTTTTTGTTACTACGCCCCACGCGACCTCGCATTTGGTGTAAATCGCTCAATCCAAAATTATTGGCATTATTTATGAAAATGGTATTTGCATTAGGAACATCCAATCCGCTTTCTACAATAGTTGTACTAACCAAAACATCAAAATTACCATCCATAAAGGAGAGCATAAGTTCTTCTAATTTTTTACCATCCATTTGTCCATGACCGATTCCAATTTTAGCATCGGGCACTAAACGCTGAATCATACCAGCGACTTCTTTAATATTTTCAATCCGGTTATGAATGAAGAAAATTTGTCCGCCACGCTGAATTTCATAACTTACTGCATCACGAATGTCTTCTTCACTAAAACGAATCACATGACTTTCAATAGGATAACGATTTGGCGGTGGCGTTGTAATTACAGACATATCTCGTGCTGCCATTAAACTAAACTGAAGCGTTCTTGGAATAGGTGTTGCTGTTAAGGTTAACACATCTACATTATCTTTTATAGACTTCAATTTTTCTTTTACAGCTACACCGAACTTTTGCTCTTCATCAACAATTAAAAGTCCTAAATCCTTGAATTTTACATTTTTATTTACAAGTTGATGTGTACCGATTATAATATCGACTTTTCCTGCTTCTAAAGCTTCTAAAGTTTCTCGTTTTTCTTTCGCGGTTCTAAAACGGTTTACGTAATCTACCGTTACAGGAAAATCTTTTAAACGCTCTTTAAATGTTCTTGAATGTTGATAAGCCAAAATTGTAGTTGGCACCAAAACAGCGACTTGCTTTCCGTTATCTACTGCCTTAAAGGCTGCACGTATAGCAACTTCGGTTTTACCGAAACCAACATCACCACAAATCAATCGATCCATAGGGCGCGCGCTTTCCATATCGACTTTAATATCTGCGGTCGCGGTACTTTGATCTGGCGTATCTTCATAAATAAAAGAGGCTTCCAACTCATGTTGCATGTAACTATCTGGGTTGTATTGATAGCCTTTTTTAGTTTTTCGTTTTGCGTATAATTTTATTAGGTTGAAAGCCACATGTTTTACACGGGCTTTCGTTTTTTGCTTTAGGGTTTTCCAAGCATTACTTCCCAATTTGTAAATTTTGGGTGGTTTACCATCTTTACCATTAAACTTGGTAATTTTGTGTAATGAATGAATACTCAAATAGAGTACATCGCGCTCACCATAAACCAATTTGATAGCCTCTTGCTTTTTGCCTTCTACATCTATTTTTTGGAGTCCGCCGAAACGCCCAATACCATGATCGATATGGGTAACGTAATCACCAATATCTAAATTTGTAAGCTCTTTTAAAGAAATTGCTTGTTTTTTTGCATAGCCATTTTTAAGATTAAATTTATGGTAACGCTCGAAAATTTGATGATCGGTGTAGCAAACTATTTTATTGTCATGGTCTATAAATCCTTGATGAAGTGATAAGATAATGGTTTGATAGTCTTTTACATCAAGATTAGAATCATCGAAAATATCATGAAAACGCTTAGCTTGCTGTTCGCTAACACAAGCAATATAATTTATATAACCATTTTCGTGATTGGTATTTAAATCTTCAATTAAGAGGTTGAATTGTTTGTTGAAAGCGGGTTGAGGCGTGGTATTAAATATTATAATGCTGCTAGGTGAATGATTAAATATGGTACTTGTACCATATTCGATAATAGAAAAATCGAGCAATTGTTTTTTTAATGATTTTGAATTAGAAAAAAGCTCATGCGGTTCGGCATGTTTTATATCTATGGAAAGGGTTTTAAAAGCATCTTCTGCTTTTGAATATAAATCGTCTATTCTTGAAAAAAGCAAATCGGCATTTTTTAAACAGACAACTGTTTTTTGGGCAATATATTTCAGGAAACTTTGCCTGCTTTCTTCAAGTAGTTTATTAGCTACGTTAGGGATGATGCTTATTTTTTTGATTTGCTCTATAGAAAGTTGTGTCTCGACATCAAAAGTCCGGATACTATCCACCTCATCGCCAAAGAATTCGATACGATAGGGCTCATCATGTGAAAATGAAAACACATCTACAATACCGCCACGTACTGAAAACTCGCCAGGTTCGGTTACAAAATCAACCCGTTTAAATTTATATTCGAACAGCATCTCATTTACAAAATCAATAGATAATTTATCATTTACACCAACTTTTAATGTGTGGCGTTCCAACTCTTTTCTTGTTACGACCTGCTCGAAAAGTGCATCGGGATACGTAACAATTATGGCTGGTTTTTTTTGTGAATTGATACGGTTTAAAACCTCGGCACGCAATAATACATTGGCGTTATCGGTCTCTTCAATTTCGTATGGTCTGCGGTAACTTCCTGGGTAAAATAAAACATCTTTAACACTTAGTAATTGTTCTAAATCGTTAAGGTAATGTGCAGCTTCTTCTTTATCATCAAAAACCAATAAAAATGGCTTTTCGGTAGTTTTAAATATACTAGAAATAATAAAAGAAAATGAGGAACCTACGAGTCCTTTTACATATGTTTTGTTTTGAGTTTTGGCAATAGCGTTTTGCAAATTTTGCACTTGCAAAGTCTGTAAATAGGATTGAGATATATTAGTTTTACTCACCTAATTTTGTTTTGAGGTGCAAATATAAGGTTTCGGATTGTGTAATTGCGGTTTGTCCCCTGTGATATTATAAACATTAATGATATTAATATATGCCTATGTTCATTTGTGCTGTTACGTTATGGATTAAATGGAAAAGCCCGTAGTTTTTAAGCATAAATACAAAAGCGAGGGCTTGCAAAGGAAAACCCGACTTAGGTCTTGAACTAAATTCAGATGCAGGTAACGCCCAAACTAATTAACGTTTTAAAGTTATGTGTCCTGTAAATCTCTGGTTTTCTATAATTATAACATACCAATAATCGGTTGTTTGCAAAAGCTGGCCATTTAATGTTCCATTCCAAGAAAAAGGGGTGTTTTCGGCATATTTTAGAAGCTTTCCGTACCTGTTGAAAATAGACACTTGTGAATAGCTATAAAACTCAATGCCTTTTAAATTGAAGGTATCGTTTATATTATCACCGTTTGGGGTGAAAAATCTAGGAATATAAAAATGAATGTGTTGTGCTGTTATAATTTGGTCGCAATTACGGTGCTTTACAGAGATGGTGTATTGCCCACCTTCAATATTTGAAAATGTGGAATTTGATTGAAAAACACTACCGTTTATAGCGTATAAAAAATCACCTTTATTTGATGTTGTTATTATAATATCTGAACCGCTAGAGGTTACCTCTTTAATTATCGGGTTATTGATTTGAGAAAGTATTATAGTTTTAGTAACAGTACAAGATCCGTTAGATACTTGAACGGAGTACGTACCAGGACTTGATACCTCAATTTGTGAGGATGTTTCACCACTACTCCAGAGGTAGTATGCTACTATGCTTGGATCTGTTGCCTCTCCGTTTAAAGTTAAATTTTCGTTTTCGCAGATAGAAATTGATTCGTCAACAACTTCTGGAAGTTTTGAATAATCTATTTTTATAGGAGTTCTTGATGCAGATGTACAACCTCCTAATACCGTTTCTGTTTCGGCGTAATAGATTCCGGAAATACTTGGTTTGTATGATGTACTATTTGCTGCGAGTAAATTTCCTCCTATATTTGCATCGTACCAATTTACTAAAACACCTGCTGGTATACTTACTGATAATGGTGTCGTGATATTTTCACAAATTGTTAAATCGCCATTACTTGATGGAGCCTTTGGAAATGGAATGACTTTAACTTCATAAATTTCTGACGAGGAATTACAAGAATCGTTATTTACATTTATCACAGATTCTGCAACTTTAACTCTATAAAAAACAGTGTTATTAATAGCCTTGGTTGAATAACTGTTGTTGGTTTCTCCAGGAATATCAATCCAGTTTATACCGTCTGTACTATTTTGCCATTGGTAAAAATGTGATGAAAAAATAGTGAAATCTGGTTTTGCAGTAAGTATTGTTGAAAAAGGGAGCGCATCTGCACAAACAGTTACCATATTCATAGCAAACGCATCCTCGATGGCTATGGTATCACCACAAGATTTAAATACAATATCATCTAATGCTAAATCATTTCCACAGCCACCAACACCATTATTTAGCATTTTTAGTATAATTGAGGTTTGACTAGGTGCTGTTTTAAAAACTAATGCATATTGTTGCCAATTTGGGCTTGACGTTCCGTTTATATCGCCAGTATCTCCACTAGCTAATAAATTGGTATCGGTATTGTCCCAAATTTCAAATTTTACGTTTATGGGTATACCGAATCCATCACAACGTGAGGTTGGCAGTAAATTAATCATCCACGAAGAAAATTCGTAAGTTGTGTTTTCACAAAGTCCGCTTATAGCTGTTCTGTAAAATTCACCAGAAGTAAAATCGGCATTTAAAACCAACATGCGTCCATCGGAATCTCCTGATGTATGGTCTGCAATATCGTGCCATCCAAACCAATTTGTATTGCTCGAAACATTATAAGCCCCATCAATAGGAGCCCTATTTGTATATGAATATGAAGTTGTTCCTCCCGGTAATGGTATCGTTTCTCCTGCACCAAACGTTTCCTTAAATATGGGGTCACCTGAATTCCCTGAACAAGAACCTAGTTGTGCTGTTACTTTTAATGAATAACAAAAGATTAATATACTTGATAATAAAACTAAGTGTACTTTATTTTTCAAATGGATTTATTTATTGAACTGTTTTCAAATTTATTTCCCAATACATTCTTATCTAAACAATAGGCTTCTGAATTAAAAAATTATATTTAAACCATTTAACAAGTTAATAAAATTTAATGCTTCGAAGTTTTTTATAAGTAGCTATGAATAATAACCAATTATCTCTTAAGTGTAAAATGGCCTGTGAATTTCTGGTTATCAATTACAATAATATACCAATAATCGCCAGTCGGTAAAAGTTGATTATTGAATGTTCCATTCCATGAAAATGGTGAATTCATGCTGTTTTTTAGTAACTTTCCGTACCTATCAAAAATGGATACTTGGGAATTGTTATAAAGTTCAATGCCATTTAAATTGAACGTATCGTTTACTAAATCTCCATTAGGTGTAAAAAACCTAGGGATGTAAAAATGTATATGTTTGGTAGTTATTACATCTGGGCAGTTTTTTTCTTTTACGAGGATGTTGTATGCCCCGCCTTGCACATTTGTAAATGTATTATTTGATTGAAAAATCATGCCATCTAATGAATATTCAAAATTACCTGTATTTAACGTGTTAATTATTATAGTATTTCCATCAGATTTTATGCTTTCAATTATTGGACTTTCAACCTTGGTAACTATGAATTTTCTAGTTTCAAAATCGCAAGTTGTCGAGCTCGATATTTCAACAGAAAATGTTCCTGATAAATTTGTTAAAATTGAAGCATCCATTGCTCCTGTGTTCCATTCGTAAATAGGGTTTGGTATATTTGTATTAGCTTGTAGTATTTGATTATCATTGCTGCAAATAACAACATCTTCAATAAATTCTCTTCCTGGCTGTGTGCCAGATATATCCCAGGTACATGTGGTATTATTAAACGTTGTACTCTCCCAACATTCCAAAATTGGTTGAGCGGGTCGCGTTCCAATGACTTGCCAAGTACAAGTTGTGTTATTAAAAGTAGCATTTTCCCAACATTTCAACAAAGGTTGTGTGGGCTGAGTTCCTATAAACTCCCAATCGCAGGTTGCATTATTGAAATTTGCCGTTTGGTAACATTCTAACGTAGGCTGCGGTATTTGTGTTCCTGTAACTTCCCAAGCACATGTAGTATTGTTAAAGGTTGCTTTTTCCCAACATTCTAAAATGGGCTTTGTGGGTTGTATTCCAGATATGTCCCATGTACAGGTTGTAACATTAAAAGTTGTGGTCTCCCAACATTCTAAAATGGGCTGTACTGGCTGTGTACCTGTTACATCCCAAATACAAGTTGTATTATTGAATGTTGCTGTTTCGTAGCATTCCAAAGTTGGTTGCGAAAGTTGTATTCCTGTTATTTCCCAACTACATTTGGTATTGTTAAATGTTACCGTTTCCCAACACTCTAAAGTGGGTTGTGCAGGTTGGGTTCCTGTAGTACTCCATGAGCATGTGGCATCGCTGAACGTAGTAATTTCCCAACATTCAATTGAAGGAGATGCAGGTGCCTTGGTAATGTTAATATCAAAAACATCAGAAATTGTATTACATAAACCATTATTTACATTAATAGCAGATTCTGCAACTTTTGTACGATAATAAGTTGTTGCTATCAATCCTGTTATTGTTAAGCTTGAAGTTGTTTCGCCAACTATATCAATCCAGATAGTGCGATCTGTACTTATTTGCCATTGATAAAAATGAGAACTAAATACTACATGATCTGGAATTGCAGTTATGGAAGTTGTATAAGGTATTTGTGTGCTACAAAGATTTACAGTATTACGTGCAATAGTATCTTCTATTTCAATGCTATCTCCACAGCTTTTAAATTCTATATCATCAATGGCCAAATCGTTTCCGTAGCCTCCAACACCATTATTTACCATTTTTAATATTATTGAATTTTGACCAGGCTGTGTTTTAAATAATAATCCAAACTGAATCCATTCTCCGTTTTCTGCATTTAAAGATCCTAAAAAATCTCCTGTATTACCAGACTTTAATAACGTTGTATTTGTGCTGTCCCAGATTTCAAATCTAACGTTACAAGGGTTCGGAAAACCTCCCGAGTGAGTTAAGTCTCTAGGGGTTAAATTTTTAACCCACGAAGAAAAGGTATAAGTTGTGTTTTCACATAGGCCAGAAACGGGTAATCTATAAAATTCACCAGGTACAAAGCTGGCGTTTACAACCAACATTCTGCCATTTATATCTCCACTAGTATGATCTTCTTCATTAAACCAATTCCATTGTTGATAATTCATATTGCTTACTGTATATCTTCCATCGGCAAATTCTACTGGAGGACTTCCAAGAAACATATATGTAGTTGCCCCCGGTACTGGTAGTTGTACATGTTGCGTTGCAGAAGTAGGCGCAGTTCCAAAATCTTCAACAAAAATAGGATTGCCAGAATTTCCTGAGCAGAAACCCAATTGTGCATTTAGTTTTAAAACTGAAATACCAAATAAAACAAAATACAATATGCTATGTTTAATTTTGATAATGAATACTTTTAGTTAACCATTAGTAATACACTATATTAGTAAATATATAGATTTTAAGCTATGAAATCGTTTGAAATACTGAAACATTCGTTACAAAGGCCTTTTGAGTGCCCGATAATATGCACGAAAATTATAACAATGAAAATTGGGCTAATAAAATTAGCGATTAATTTAATTGAAGTTTACAGTGGAAAAAAAATAAAAATATTTTATGCTGTATTGTTCACTTCAACTCAACATGAAAATATTGGAGGTTATTCTAAAATGGCAGACAAAGTTAAACATTTGGGAAAAAGGTTTTATTGAAACAGATTGTACCAGAAACACCTTTGGAATTTCAGTAAGTTATTGAGATACTCTTTAAAGTATACAACTTTGGAAAAAACAAAGCGAAGATTTACAAGCACAACGAAAAGGCAAAACAGATTGGTATACTTGGATAACGTAAAATATGTAAAGTTGAGCACGAGTATGAGTTTTAAAAAAAGTTACAAAAAGTATTATAAAATTATATTAAAACACATTTAAACCCATGGACTCAGAAAATATATTTTAAGTGACAAGTATAATAAACCATATAAAAAAGCATAAGGTAAAATTAGCAACAATCACTTTATTGTTTATTATTTATCTTTTCTGCTTACCAAAAAAACTTTTTAATAACCCGACAGCTACCGTTATTACAAGTTCTAAAAATAAATTATTAGGGGCTCAGATAGCAGATGATGGACAATGGCGATTTCCTCACAATGATTCTATTCCAGATAAATTCAAAACTTGTATTGTCCAGTTTGAAGACGAATACTTTTATAAGCATCCGGGTTTTAACCCCGTTTCAATATTTAAAGCTTTAAGAGATAATTTAAAATATAATAATATTAAACGTGGTGGAAGCACATTAACACAGCAAGTTATTCGCCTTTCTAGAAAAGCAACATCCAGAACGTATTTTGAAAAAATTAAGGAACTTATTCTAGCTACGCGCTTGGAATTACGAGATTCTAAAGATAATATTCTGGCATATTATAGTAGTAATGCCCCTTTTGGAGGAAATGTAGTAGGACTCGATGCTGCTGCATGGCGTTATTTTAATAGGCCCGCCACCGATCTTTCTTGGGCAGAAAATGCCACATTAGCGGTTTTACCCAATGCCCCTAGTTTAATTTATCCTGGTAAAAACCAAAAGCAATTATTTAAAAAGCGAAATCGATTATTAAATAAACTTTTAGATAATCAAATTATAGATTCGCTCACATACAAATTATCAATAGCCGAAAAATTACCTCAAAAACCATATATATTACCTCAAATTGCTCCTCATTTACTTCAAAAAATCAGTAAAACATATAACGGGCAATACATAAAAACAAGTGTTTATAAATCACTTCAAGAACAAGTTAATTTTATTATTAAAACGCATTATAATCAATTAAGGCAGAATGAAATTCACAATGCTGCTGTTTTAGTTTTAGATGTAAGAACAAGACAGGTTTTAGCCTATATAGGTAATACTCCAACAGATAAAGCACATCAAAAAGATGTAGATGTTATTGATAAAGCCAGAAGTACGGGCAGCATTTTGAAACCTTTTTTATATGCTGCCATGTTAGATTCTGGAGATTTATTACCCAAAACCTTAGTGATGGATGTACCTACCCAATTTGGAAGTTATCATCCAGAAAACTTTAATAAAACTTACGATGGTGCTGTTCCTGCAAGTCGAGCTTTATCGCGCTCCTTAAATGTTCCAGCGGTTAGGATGTTACGCGAATTTGGACTTGACCGTTTTCATCTTTATCTAAAAAAATTAAAGTTGAAAGATTTAAAATACAGCGCCAATCATTATGGCCTATCCTTAGTTCTTGGTGGTGCCGAAAGTAATCTATGGGATTTATGTAAAAGTTACGCTGCATTATCTTCAACCTTAAATCATTTTTCTGAAAGTTCTAGCGAATATTTTTCAAATGAGTTTTGTGAACCTACATTTTTAGCTTCGGAAGCTATTAATTTTGGCAATCTAACAAATGAAAAAACACTTTTTGATGCCGCTTCCATTTACTTAACTTACGAAAGTTTAAAAAACGTAAACAGACCTGAAAGTGATGAAAGTTGGGAGTTTTTTGATGGCTCTAAACAAATAGCTTGGAAAACTGGAACCAGTTTTGGATTTCGTGATGCTTGGGCTATTGGCACTACAAAAGATTATGTGGTCGGTGTTTGGGTTGGAAACGCTGATGGAGAGGGCAGACCAGGTTTAGTTGGTATACGAACGGCAGCACCTATTTTGTTTGATGTATTTGATGCATTACCGAACAGCGATTGGTTCTCACAACCTTTAGATGCAATGCAAGCAGTTTCTATTTGTAAACAAAGCGGGCATAGAGCCTCAATAAATTGTAATGATATTGAAGAACAATTTATTCAAATTAGTGGTTTAAAAACAAAACCCTGTCCTTATCATGTATTAATCCATTTGGATAAAACGAATACGTTTCAGGTAAATTCTTCTTGTGAAGATTTGGGTAACATCAATCATAAACCGTGGTTTAATTTGCCGCCTTTAATGGCTTATTATTATAAAGCTAAAAACCCTTTTTACAGACCGCTACCAAAATTTAAAAGTGGTTGTTTAAACGAAAATACCGTTTCTATCGATTTTATTTACCCAAAAGCAAATAACAGCATTTTTTTACCAAGAGATTTTGATGAAAAAACCAATGACCTCATATTAAAAATTGCCCATTCAAAACCCGGAAGTATGGTATTTTGGTATATTGACGATACGTTTATCGGTAGCACCAAAGACCTTCATGAATTAGCTATTAAACCAAAACAAGGAAAACATATTATTACCGTTGTTGATCAATTTGGCAACGAAGCGGAACGAAAGTTTCACATTTCAAATTAGTTATATTCTTATTAGGGTTTTAATCATGGCATGATCAGATTGGAAAGTGTTCATTTTTTCAGTTTTAAGAATTTTTAAATCTTTTGAAACCCAAATATGATCTAATGAAAGTAAAGGGATATTCCAAGGCCAAGTTTCTCGAAAACCATTCCCTTTTTCGTTAAACGCATGATTAAAATTAGACTTTGTTTTTTTTAAGAACAAAGATTCATAAGGCACATTAAAATCGCCTAAAAGAATAACATTTTCATTATCATCGGCTATGTCGTCAACATATTTAAAGCCCCAAGCCCTTGGTACATCGGTACTCCCCATAATGTCAATAGCGTAAAAAGTAACACCTTTCGTATTAAATTTAATAATATTATTTTTAAACTTAGTGCTTATTTCCTTTAAAATTTTTAATTCACTTTTGGAAAATATACTGATACCAGTATCAGATTTATAGAAATAATATTCAGGGTATTTTAATTTAATTTTATTTACATTGTAGGCTCCATGTTCTACCAATACAACAACATCTGGTATCACCGCATTCTCAATAAAAACATCTTCAAAATCTTTATCGCGAGAAGCATTCCAAAATACTATTTCAATATCGGAGTTCTTAACATCATCTGCAAAATTAATTTTGAAGCTTCTGTTTAGCCAAACAACTAAAAGTAAAAATGCTAGTATGATATTATACTTTCTTGTTTTTCCCAAAAAAATAGAAAGCACTAAAATAATTGTTATAATAACTGGTAGAGGATATGCGTAAAAATATATAGAAACTCCAAAACTTCTATCTTTCACTATGAAATGAATAGTTAGTAGTCCTAAAATAATTATAATATTTATTATAAAAAAAAGAGGTTTTATAAATTTTGCCATTATCTTAAAGATACCCCTTTAGCAGCCCACCACGGATGGATTTCTATTTTTAATCTTCCGGCTTTTACCATAGGGTCTGAATTAGCCAAACTATCTGCTATTTTTAATGTTGGGACGTTGTATATAGTAACGCCTGTCATATCACCATCATCCTCGAATGGTCCTGAAATATCCGCATAACCTAAATCATGCATTTTTTTAAGATGTTCCAAATGTAATTTTTGAAGTTCTGCAGTTTCTTCTTCATTTTGCCCACGTATTGCACTTCGCTTTAAAAAGGCCATAAAATACTGCTGCATTAAAATCGTGTCCTTTGTTTCTTCATCTATATAATCAAAAGTTTTAAATCCTTTAGATGTCAAATCTTCCTTAATTTGTTTTATTGTTTTTGGAACCACTTTTTCAACACTGTACGTTGATTCAACAACAATTGAATCTGTAATAATTTTTGAAACGTTTTCAACTTCGTTATTTATTTCCAACACTGAATTTTTTGAGTCGTTTTTGCATTCAAAAAAGAACGATACAAAGAGTAGTGTATATATTGTTTTTTTCATAATTACCATGTATTATAAGGTTGTTTGCTTAATTGTGAATTATAATATTTTGTTTGGCCTGAAACTTCTTCTCCCAACCAATTTGGTTTCTCAAAATTTTCGTTTTCATTTTTTAACTCAACTTCCGCAATGATCAAACCGGTATTATCCGCAAAAAACTCATCAACCTCAAAAATATGATTTCCAGCTTTTATTTCATATCGCACTTTATCAATAACTCCAGGTTCACAAAGTTTTAATAACTCCAAAGCTTCTTGCTTTGTTATTTCTTTTTCCCACTCAAAACGTGATAATCCATTTTTTGAAGATTCGCCCTTTATTGTTAAATACCCCTGACTTCCTTTTAATCTTACTCTAACAGCACGTAGTCTATTCGAATTTAAATACCCTTGGGTAATTCTAGAATGTTTAAAAGCCTCTGTTTTAAACACGTTAGAAATCACTAAAAATTTACGTTCTATTTCTATCATTTATAATTTAAATAACGATAAATCTAATTAATGTCTAAATTTACAGTATGTCTGCCGATTTACCAATACGAAAAATCATCCATGTGGATATGGACGCATTTTATGCCTCTGTAGAGCAATTGGATAACCCTGAACTTAAAGGAAAGCCTATTGCTGTTGGTGGTGGCGGGAACCGTGGTGTAGTTAGTGCCGCTAGCTATGAAGCTAGAAAGTTTGGTGTAAAGAGTGCCATGGCAGGACGTTTAGCTGCTAAACTATGTCCTGAGCTTATTTTTGTAAAAACTAATTTTGACCGCTATAGGGAAATTTCGATAAAAATTAAAAAAATTTTTTATGACTATACAGATTTAGTAGAACCTTTATCACTTGACGAGGCGTATTTGGACGTTACGAAAAACAAAAAGGGAAACCCTAGCGCCTCGATGATTGCTAAGGAAATTAGGGAACGGATATTTAAAGAAGTAGGTTTAACAGCTTCCGCAGGAATTTCTATAAATAAGTTTATTGCCAAAGTGGCTAGTGATTATAATAAGCCAAACGGGCAAAAAACGGTGACTCCTGAAGAGGTTCTAACCTTTTTAGAAAATTTAGACATTAGAAAATTCTATGGGGTTGGTAAGGTTACTGCTGATAAAATGTATCAAAAAGGCATTTTTACAGGATCGGATTTGAAACAGAAATCGTTAGAATACTTAACTGAAAACTTCGGGAAATCTGGTGGTTACTATTATTATATTGTTAGAGGCATTCATAAAAGTGAAGTAAAACCACACCGTACCAGAAAAAGTCTAGCCGCAGAGCGTACGTTTAGCGAAAATTTATCTTCGGAAGTATATATGCTTGAAAAGTTAGATCATATTGCTGAAGAGGTTTCTCGAAGGTTACTAAAAAGTAAGGTAGCTGGAAAAACAATAACCTTAAAAATAAAATATAGTGATTTTACATTACAAACCAGAAGCAGAACCTTACCCTACTATATTGGTGATAAAAGTGTGATTTTGGAAACTGCAAAAAATTTGTTATTCCAAGAAAAACTGAATAATTCTGTGCGATTATTAGGTATTTCTATGTCAAATTTAAATACTGGAGGCAAGAAAAAAACTGAAGTAAAAAAAAGTGTTAGTGTGCAGTTGCGATTTGAGTTTTGAAGTGACATGAAAAGAAACAAATTACAAAACCAACTTTATTATAAACACTTTGGAATAAATTACATTAACTCTCAGTTTTGAAAACCAAAACCTAGAAAACACCTACGTTAGTGATAGAAACGGCATCCTTTTAAATAGAAAAAACTGCCCAAAAGCAGTTTTTTCTATTTAAAAGATATAGTGTATAGCGCGACCTTTAGGTAACGCCCAAATAATTATAAAATTACAAATTACAAGTTTCAATTTCGGTAACACGCAACGTATTTACCATACCCTTATCTTTCATGGGCATGGCTGCTAAACTAATTAGCATATCGCCCACATCCAAATACCCTTTTTTACAGGCCATTCTGTTAACGTCTTCAATAGTTTCATCGGTACTTACAAACTTATCATAATAAAAGGCTTGAACACCCCAAAGTAAACTTAAACGGGTTAAGATACGTTTGTTTGATGTAAATACTAAAATATGACATGATGGCCTCCATGCCGAAATTTGAAATGCGGTATAACCACTATTGGTAAGTGTTGATATGGCTTTAGCATTAATTTCATTTGCCATATTTGCAGCGTGATAACATATCGATTTTGTAATGAACCGTTTGGTACGAATGTGTGGAGGCAATTGCGGTACTTTTATTAAGTCTGAACTTTCAACATTTTTTAAAATGTTTGCCATTTGCCTAATGACCTGAACAGGATACTGCCCTACTGAAGTTTCACCAGATAGCATTACCGCATCAGCACCATCCATTACCGAGTTTGCAACATCATTTACTTCAGCTCTTGTTGGTGTTAAGCTGTCGATCATTGTCTCCATCATTTGCGTAGCAATAATTACTGGAATTCTTGCTTTTTTGGCACGTAAAACCAATTGCTTTTGGATTAGTGGTACTTCCTCCGCAGGAACTTCAACACCTAAATCGCCACGAGCTACCATTAAACCATCGCAATGTGCAACGATTTTATCGATATTTTCTACAGCTTCTGGCTTTTCTATTTTTGCAATAATCGGAATTTTATGGTTTCCATGTTCTACTATTAAATCGCGTAGTTGCATTAAATCTTCAGCATGCCGTACAAAAGATAATGCGATCCAATCCACATTTAAACTAATAGCAAAAATAGCATCTTCAATATCTTTTTCTGTTAATGCGGGTTGTGAGATATCTGTATTTGGAAGGTTTACTCCTTTTTTGGATTTTAATGGTCCCCCTTGAATCACTTTTGCTTTGACTTCAGATTTACCATCAGTAGAAACGACATGAAATAATAATTTTCCATCATCTAAAAGGATACGCTCACCTGGTTTCGCATCTTGTGGAAACCTATCATAGGTCATGTAAACACGCTCTTTTGTACCTTCAAAACGCTCACCGGTTGCAAAAATAATTTCATCGCCAGGATTTACAAAAACTTCTTCTTTCATAACACCTACACGAAGCTTAGGCCCTTGTAAATCTGCTAGGATCGCTGCTGTGTAACCAAACTCTTCATTAAGTTCACGTATCATTTGGATACGTTCTTTAACATCGTTATAATCAGCGTGAGAAAAGTTTATTCTAAATACATTAGCACCTTCTTCAAGCATGCCCTTTAAAACTTCTTTTGTGCTTGTAGCTGGCCCTAAGGTTGCTACTATTTTGGTTTTTTTATCTATTAACATTAGTTAAAAATTAGGTTTTCTTTAGATTTCAATTGATTAGAGTCTACGCTGTAAGCGGTTGCAATTTGAGAGATGTTTAATATATTATCTAAAATATATTTTTCCTTACTGAAACTGAATGTGCTGTCTATTTTTAAAAAATAGTTTACCGTTTTATGCTCTGGCAATAATTGAAACGTTTTGGTTATTTTTTCCTGATTGTCGAATAACGACTTATATTTTTGTTGTTGTAGCGCTTCTGTTTTACAGACATTAGACACTAAACTCCATGTTATTAAATGTTTTTTATCTTCCCACTCATAAATTGAATAAGATACTTGACCGTTTTTAAAATCTATGTCTGATGGTTTTCTATAAAGCGTTATCCCTAAGTGTTTATTTAGAAGATATGCTAAACGATAATCTTCTAAATTGCAATGTATCGCTATTAGAGTGAATAAAACTTCATCAAAAGCATCATCTAGAATAAGTTTGTGAAAAGCCATAACTTATATTTAAACTTGGTAAATATAGTATATATAAAGATGAGTTGTATTAAGTAAATGCTAATCTTGACGATAAATATTACTAAAACGTTATAGTTTATTAATTTGCTGTTAGTGCATCTTAGACATTTTATTTTGAAAAGCAAAAAAGGCGCGCTTTGATGCTTTTTCTTCGGCCTTTTTCTTTGAAGTAGCTCTGGCTTTGGAAATTACCTTATCGTTTATAGAAAGTTTTACTGAAAAATGCCTAACGTCATCATTTCCTGTATCTTCATAAACGTTATAACCAAAAGTCTTTTTTTCTTTTTGGCACCATTCAATAAGTAAACTCTTATAACTGATTACTCTACCCTCTAAAGTTTCAATATCTACATGAGGAATAACAACGCGCTTGAAGATAAATTTTTCGCAATATTTATAGCCTTTATCTAAAAATATAGCGCCCACTAAGGCTTCAAATAAATTGCCATGAATGTTATCTCCAAATTGACCAGGTGGAATTTTACTATCTACTAAATCTATTAGTTTTAAATCTTTACCTAATTCATTTAAATGTTCTCTACTTACAATTTTTGATCGCATTTTAGTTAAGTAACCCTCATCACCACTGGGTACTTCCAAATATAAATGTGATGCTATTACGGAACTGAGCATCGCATCGCCTAAAAACTCCAACCTCTCATAATTAAAAGGGTTTCCTTTAAGGTCTTTAATATTCATAGACCGATGTGTAAAGGCTTTTTTATAGTATTTTATATTTTTAGGTTTAAAGCCAAGGATTTTAGTTAACTGCATAAAAAAATTCCCGTTGCGTTTAAAACGGGAATTTAGTATGTTACGAATGCTATCCATTCGGGATTTAATCTATTTTTTTGAATATTACACAAGCGTTATGACCGCCAAATCCAAATGTATTACTCATAGCTACTTTTACGTCGCGCTTTTGTGCCTTATTTAAGGTTAAATTTAATTCAGGATCAATGTTTTCATCTACTGTGGTGTGGTTTATCGTTGGCGGTACAATACCGTGCTCCATAGCTAATATCACCGAAATAGCTTCAATAGCACCTGCTGCACCTAAAAGATGACCAGTCATTGATTTTGTTGAATTTATATTTATAGCCTTAGCGTGACTTCCAAATACTTCTGAAATCGCTTTTAGCTCTGCAACATCTCCTAATGGTGTAGATGTACCATGCGTATTAATATGGTCAACATCTTCTGGATTTAAGCCTGCATTTTCTAAACAATTTTTCATTACCGCTATAACGCCAATACCTTCTGGGTGTGGTGCTGTCATATGATAGGCATCGGAAGATAAACCTCCTCCAATGCATTCCGCATAAATTTTTGCACCTCTAGCTTTTGCATGTTCATACTCTTCTAGAACGAGTGCTCCTGCACCTTCTCCTAAAACAAAACCATCTCTGGTCGCATCAAAAGGTCGGGATGCCGTTTCTGGACTTTCATTTCTAGTAGATAGTGCATGCATCGCATTAAAACCACCCATACCAGCAATAGTAACCGCTGCTTCACTTCCTCCTGTAACCACTACATCTGTATGGCCCAAACGTATTGAGTTTAAAGCATCAAACATAGCGTTAGCAGAAGATGCGCATGCAGAAACCGTTGTGTAATTAGGCCCCATAAAACCGTGTTTTATAGAGATATTACCTGGTGCAATATCAGCAATCATCTTAGGAATAAAAAACGGGTTAAATCTTGGTGTACCATCGCCTTCAGCAAAGTTTAAAACTTCATTCTGGAAAGTTTCTAATCCACCAATACCTGCTCCCCATATAACACCTACACGCAACTTGTTAACTCGATCTAGATTTAGTTTAGAATCCGCTATGGCCTCGTCTGCCGCTACCATAGCGTATTGTGCAAACTTATCCATTTTACGGGCTTCTTTTCTATCTATAAAGTCAGTTACATTAAAGTTTTTCAATTCGCAAGCGAATTTCGTTTTAAACTTTTCAGTATCATAATATGTTATAGGCGCAGCTCCACTTTTACCACTAATTAAACCATCCCAAAATTCATTTTTGGTATTGCCAATTGGTGTTAAAGCGCCCAATCCTGTGACTACAACTCGCTTTAATTCCATAAAGTACTTAGATTGTTTTTACTTATTTAGCTGCTTCAATATAAGAAATAGCTTGACCTACTGTTGCAATATTTTCAGCTTGGTCGTCTGGTATTTGAATATCGAATTCTTTTTCGAATTCCATAATTAATTCTACAGTGTCTAAAGAGTCGGCTCCTAAATCGTTTGTGAAGCTAGCTTCTGTTACAACTTCGTTCTCATCTACTCCTAATTTGTCCACGATAATGGCTTTTACTCTTGATGCAATGTCTGACATAATCTTTTAATTTAATGTTTTAATTAGTTGGCAAAAATAAAAATTTTATTTTCAAAACACATCTTTACTTTAAAAATGTGGTCGTAATTTACTAAATAACTTTTAAGTATTTATAATTTTACCTTCTAATTGTTAATATTTATTCTCTGAACATCATTAAACTTTTTTTAATTGGCTGTAAAATGTTACTTTTCGCATCCAGCAAAAAAAAGTTAAACAAATTCTTTTTTGTTTGAATAATATTTAACACTATAGTCTGTAAAATGAAACGTATTGTAATTTTTGCGTCCGGAAGTGGAAGTAATGCTGAAAATTTAATTGAGTTTTTTCACAACAGCGATAATGCGTCTGTTATTCAGGTATTATCTAACAATCCCCATGCCAAAGTTTTAGACCGCGCAAAAAGATTGAAAGTTAGCGCACTATCATTCAATAGAATAGCCTTTTCTAAAACAGATGATGTGCTTAATATTTTAAAAGTTTCAAAACCAGATTTAATCGTTTTAGCAGGTTTTTTATTGAAGTTTCCCGAAAAAATTCTACAAGCTTTCCCAAATAAAGTGATTAATATTCACCCAGCTTTATTACCAAAATACGGCGGAAAAGGGATGTATGGTATGCATGTTCATAAAGCCGTTGTTGCAAATCATGAAACCGAAACAGGTATCACTATTCATTACGTAAATGAAAATTATGATGAAGGTGCTATTATTTTTCAGGCCGCATGTCATATTGAACCTGATGATACGGTTGAGGATGTTGCTGATAAAATTCATAAATTGGAGATGGAGCATTTTCCGAAAGTGGTACAGAAAATTATAAGCTCTACTGCTTAATCGCCTTCCCAATATAGAGCGGAAATGGAAACGTAAAATATTAGAACTTAAATTTAAAAATATTCCCGCTTTCGCGGAAATGAAAAAATGGCAAAATCAAAGAAAAGGGCATATTACACCATTTGGAAAGGTCATAAAACTGGTGTTTTCGAATCTTGGAACGATTGTAAAGTCCAAATAAAAGACTTTCAAGGAGCACAATACAAATCGTTTTCAACGTTTGGTGCTGCAAAAACAGCTTTAGAAGGTAATTATTTTGATTATGTTGGAAAAAACAAAAATTTTATAAGTGAGTTATCTTCCGAAGAACTTAAAAAAATAGGCCAACCAAACTACAACTCCATTTCTGTTGATGCTGCTTCTAGCGGCAACCCTGGGATAATGGAATACCGTGGTGTGGATACAAAAACTAAAAAACAATTATTCATTCAAGGCCCTTTTGAAGAAGGCACAAATAATATAGGTGAATTTTTAGCTTTGGTACATGGTTTAGCTATCCTAAAAAAAAACAACAGCGACAAAATATTATACACAGATTCTAAAACTGCAATGAGCTGGGTTCGAAAAAAAACTTGCAATACAAAATTAAAGCCAAATAATAAAAATAAGCCAGTTTTCGATTTGGTTGAAAGAGCTATTAAATGGCTAAAAAGTAATAGTTACAATACCATTATTGTGAAATGGGAAACCAAAGCTTGGGGCGAAATTCCTGCGGATTTTGGACGAAAGTAATATTTTAAAAAAAACTTAATAGTATTAAATAAATTAAGGAATGCTATAATAGCATTCCTTAAAACTAAGTCCCTCAACTTTTACTGAAAACAGTAATTAATTTTAAGACACAGGATAGTTTAAAAAGTCACAATATTTCAATAAATTCTTCAACTAAAAGTTATTGATAAAATTTTTGCTTCAATAGTTTCCAAAAGAATTATATTTGCATAAATTATCAATATTCTTTCATGGGTAAATTAGTAATTGTAGGTACTTTAGCTTTTGATGCTATTGAAACCCCTTTCGGTAAAACCGATAAAATTCTTGGTGGTGCAGCTACTTACATAGGTCTTGCCGCTTCTCATTTTAATGTTGATGCTGCTGCAGTTTCTATTGTTGGTGGCGATTTTCCAAAAGCGTATTTAGATTTATTATCAAATAAAAACATTGATATTTCTGGTGTTGAAATTGTAAAAGAAGGCAAAACATTCTTTTGGAGTGGCAAATACCATAATGACATGAATTCTCGCGATACTTTAGCTACGGAATTAAATACACTTGCAAATTTTAACCCTGTAGTCCCTAAAGATTACAAAGATGCTGAAGTGGTAATGCTAGGAAATCTGCATCCTATAGTTCAATCTGGAGTATTAGATCAAATGGCTAAAAAACCTAAATTGGTGATTTTAGACACAATGAATTTTTGGATGGATTGTGCTTTAGATGATTTGCTAAATGTTATAAAACGTGTAGATGTTATTACCATAAATGATGAAGAGGCAAGGCAATTAACTGGAGATTACTCTTTAGCGGTTGCTGCTAGAAAAATTCATGAAATGGGACCGAAATATGTCGTGATTAAAAAAGGGGAGCACGGTGCGCTATTATTTCACGATGAACATATCTTCTATGCGCCTGCTTTACCATTAAAAGAAGTTTTTGACCCAACAGGTGCTGGAGATACATTTGCAGGAGGTTTTGCTGGATATATCACCAAAACTAATGATATGTCTTTTAAAAACATGAAGAACGCTGTTATTTACGGCTCCACCTTAGCCTCCTTTTGCGTTGAAAAGTTTGGAACCGAGCGTATGCAAAATTTATCAAGTCAAGAAATACATAAGCGATTATTGCAGTTTAAACAACTAACACAATTTGATATAGAATTAACATAAACCAACGCGCTCTAAAATAGAGTGCGTTTTTTGATTAACATAATTTTTTATTTCCACTTACTTAAATGGAAATCTTAATATAATTTTACTTCTGCGAAAGCGAAAACATATATAATTTATGAGTGATGCCTTAAAACACGAATGTGGAATAGCAATGATTAGACTTTTAAAACCACTTGAGTTTTACAAGGAAAAATATGGTAGCGCATTTTATGGTGTAAACAAAATGTATTTAATGATGGAAAAACAGCATAACCGCGGTCAAGACGGTGCTGGTTTTGCAAGCATAAAATTAGATACAAAACCTGGGGAACGCTACATAAGTAGAGTACGCTCTGTAGCGCAACAACCTATACAAGATATTTTTGCTCAAATTAACGATAGGGTGAATCAAGAATTTTTGGCACATCCTGAATATAAAAATGACGTTGCATCACAAAAAAAACACATTCCATACGTAGGCGAAGTTTTATTGGGGCATGTACGATATGGAACATTCGGTAAGAATAGTGTAGAAAGTGTACATCCGTTTTTAAGGCAAAACAATTGGATGCACAGAAATTTAATTATGGCCGGAAACTTTAACATGACGAATGTTAAAGAGCTTTTTAGCAACCTTATTGAATTGGGGCAACACCCAAAAGAATATACCGATACCATAACTATTATGGAGAAAATCGGTCATTTTTTAGATGATGCCGTTAGCAAAATTTATAAAGACTTAAAAAAAGAAGGTTATAATAAAAGAGACGCGTCTCCCCAAATAGCAGAACGTCTTAAAGTTTCTAAAATACTTCGGCGCGCTGCAAAAAACTGGGATGGTGGTTATGCTATGGCCGGACTTATTGGGCATGGTGATGCCTTTGTATTGAGAGATCCTGCTGGGATTCGCCCTGCATACTATTATAAAGATGATGAGATTGTAGTTGTAGCCTCAGAGCGCCCTGTAATTCAAACGGTTTTTAATGTTGATTTTGATAATATTAAGGAACTTGATCCTGGACATGCTATTATAACTAAAAAATCCGGTGAAGTAGCAATTAAAAAAATTCTTGAACCATTAGAAAGAAAATCATGTTCTTTTGAACGTATTTATTTTTCTAGGGGAAGTGATGCCGAAATATATAAGGAGCGTAAAATGTTAGGGGAATTATTGATGCCCAAGGTTATTGAAACCATAAATGATGATACTAAAAATACAGTGTTCTCTTATATCCCTAATACTGCTGAAACATCATTTTTTGGAATGATTGAAACAGTTGAGGATTATTTAAACGTCAAGAAAACGAAAGCTATTTTAAGCGGTGGCGGAAAAATGTCTGCTAAAAAAGTGACCGAAATTTTAGAAGAGCGACCACGCATTGAAAAAATAGCCATTAAGGATGTTAAACTTAGAACCTTTATTACGGAAGATAGTAGTAGAGATGATTTGGTGGCACACGTTTACGATGTTACCTATGGCGTTATTAAGCCCACAGATAATTTAGTTATTATAGATGATAGTATTGTACGTGGCACCACTCTAAAAATGAGTATTTTAAAGATGCTAGACCGCTTAAGTCCTAAAAAGATTATTGTTGTTTCTTCTGCACCTCAAATTAGATATCCTGATTGTTATGGCATTGATATGGCAAACCTTGAAAGCTTAGTCGCTTTTAGAGCTGCTCTAGAGTTGCTAAAGGAGGGCGGTAACTATCATATTATTAAAGAGGTTTATGAAAAATGTATCACACAAACAGATCTAAAGGATAAACACGTTAAGAATTTTGTAAAAGAGATATACGAATCTTTTACAGATCAAGAGATTTCAGATAAAATATCTGAATTACTTAGTGATGATAGCATGAAAGCAGAGGTGAAAATTATTTTTCAACCTGTAGAGAATTTACATAAAGCTTGCCCTAACCATTTAGGCGATTGGTATTTTACAGGTGATTACCCAACTGTTGGCGGAAATAGAGTTGTAAATCGTGCATTTATTAACTTTTATGAAGGTAATAATGAACGTGCTTATTAATTACAAAATTCATGATTTTATAAACTAAAATCGCAATACATGCATTTCATCCCAAAAAAATGTATTTTATCTAAAAAATAGTCGTGCTACTTAAATTACACATAAATTAGTGTCACCATAACATAAGTAGGTTAAGTTCATGGTAGATTTGGGGCAAAAAAAGGTGAACATCTGTTCGCCTTTTTTTATACCCTCTAGTTTTCTAAATAGTTTATTTTTTTTATTTAAACAGTTTATCCTAATTAACTAACACTATCCCTTTTAAGCCAATAATTAAGCCGTTTAACTAAAATATTTCAACAAACAACAATGCTGTTATATATTTGAATCACCATAACATAAGTAGGTTAAGTTTATGGTAGATTTGGGGCAAAAAGGTGAACATCTGTTCACCTTTTTCATTTTATATAGTTATTTAAAATCATTAATCGAGATAATTACTAATAAGTATTTTCAGTTTGCGTTAGTAATGAAAGTGGCATCCTATCTTGGGCTAAACGATATGCTTGTTTTAATACCTTTTAAGTTTTGTAAAATAAACTCAATCGAATACTGAAACAATTTTAGCAAAAAGATATAACGAATAGCATAACCCTTGGATAACGCCATAAAAAAAAGCAAATCCATTTCTGAATTTGCCTTCATATTTAAAATTCTAAATATTTTATTTAGCTTCTGCGTAACGTGTTTCAACCTCATTCCAATTAATAACATTAAAAAATGCATTAATGTAATCTGGACGCTTGTTTTGGTAATTTAAATAATAAGCATGTTCCCAAACATCCAATCCTAAAATTGGTGTACCTCCACAACCAATTCCTGGCATTAAAGGGTTATCTTGATTTGGAGTAGAGCATATTTCAACTTCACCTCCTTTTTTTACACATAACCAGGCCCAACCAGAACCAAACTGTGTAGCGGCAGCTTTACTAAACTCATCTTTAAAAGCATCAAAAGATTTATATTTTTTTTCAATAGCTTCTTTTAAGTCACCAGATAAACGGCCTTTACCTTCTGGATTCATAACTTGCCAAAATAATGAGTGATTGTAAAATCCACCACCATTATTTCTGACAGCTTTATTATCCATATCCAAGTTTATCAAGATGTTTTCAATAGTTTTCCCTTTTGAATCACCATCCAAAGCATCATTTAACTTATTTGTATATCCTTGGTGATGTTTGCTATGGTGTATCTCCATGGTTCTTGCATCAATATGAGGCTCTAAAGCGTCATAATCATATCCTAATTTCGGTAATTCGAAAGCCATAATTATTTTGTTTTAATTTATTAGTATTTTATTTTCTTTCAAATTTACACATAAAACAGGTCATTTAAAAATAATAAATTGCTATCAACTCATTGATAGTTTTTATCTTGTGATAAATTTATCTTTAATGCAACAAACACATCAGCCTTTCATTATTTATAATGCCTCTGCAGGTAGCGGGAAAACCTACACGCTTGTAAAAGCATATTTAAAGATTCTATTAAAATCAAATCACCCAGCTCCTTTTAAACGTATTCTGGCCATAACCTTTACCAATAAGGCTGTTGCAGAAATGAAAGCTCGCATTATTGAAATGCTCAAATTATTTTCTGATGTGAATACTTTAGCAAACCCGAACCCTATGTTTAAGGATATTTGCGATGATTTAAAAATGAAACCAAAACACCTTCTCGAAAAATCGAAAAATTTATTAAATACAATACTTCATAATTATGCAGCTTTTGATATTTCGACCATAGATGGATTTACACATAAATTAATAAGAACTTTTGCTTTCGATTTAAAATTGCCTTTAAATTTTGAAGTAGAACTAGATCAAGATTCACTTTTAAACGAAGCTGTGGATAGTTTGATTGCTAAAGCTGGTACTGATGATGAACTTACAAAAATTTTAGTCGATTTTGCTATTGAAAAAGCAGATGATGATAGAAGTTATGATATTGCTTTCGATTTTAATAAAATAGCAAAACTGTTAGTTAATGAAAATGAACTGCCTTTTTTAGAAACACTTAAGGGTAAAACTTTACAGGATTTTAAAGCGCTCAAAACACAATTAAAAAAAGAAATCGCGCATTTAGAAAAAAATATTGTTGAGCATGCTGGTCAAGTCTTGAAACTTATTGCTGAAGCAGGTTTAAAGCATACCGATTTTTCAAGAGGCACTTTACCAAATCATTTTAAAAAAGCCTCTACTCTGAATTTTAATGGACTATACAATAACAAACTTGAAGAATATATATCTGAAAAAAAAGGTGTTTATAACAAAACATTAGATCGAGACTTAGCAAATACTATTGAAGCATTATTACCTGAAATTGAAGTTTTATATAAAACGGTTAAATCGCAGGTTTTTCATTTAAAATTTTTAAGAGCATTTTATAGAAATGTAACGCCACTATCAGTATTAAACGCTATAAATAATGAATTAACAACGCTCAAATTAGACCAAAATAAAATGCTTATCTCAGAATTTAACGGCATTATTAGCAAAGAGATTGCGGCACAACCTACACCATTTATATATGAACGTTTAGGCGAAAAATTCAAACATTATTTTATTGATGAGTTTCAAGATACATCAATCATGCAATGGAAAAATTTAATCCCATTGTTGGACAATTCCTTATCTGGACTTAACGGAAGCACTATGTTAGTGGGCGATGCCAAACAAGCTATATATAGGTGGCGAGGTGGCAAAGCAGAACAGTTTATAGGTTTGTTTAATGATGATAATCCGTTTAACAATAAAAAACATGTTGAAAATTTGCCCTCAAACTTTAGGAGCTTTAAAGAAATAGTAAATTTTAATAACGGGTTTTTTAAGTTTTTATCTCAACAGGTTTTTACTAGCGAAGATTACAGATCCCTTTACGAAAACGCGCATCAAAACGTTACTAAAGAAGAAGAAGGTTATTTGAGTTTATCATTTTTACATATAGAAAAAGATGATAATCGAGATGAAGTATTTACCGAGGCTGTTTTAAAAACGATTCACTCAAGTTTAGAAAATGGTTTTAAGTTTAAAGATATTTGTGTTTTAGTTAGGAAAAAAAAAGAAGGTGTAGCTATTGCCGATTATTTGAGCCAGCATCAAGTTCCAATAATTTCTTCTGAGACACTGTTGATTAATAATTCGCCCAAGGTTGTTTTTATTAATGATTTTTTAGCGCTTTTAATGCAGCCAGAGAACAACGAAATAAAAATTAAAGTTTTAAATTATCTGGCAATACTATTTAGTGTTAAAGACAAACATGATTTTTTCTCGAAACACATCAATCTTTCAATTAAAGACTTATTAAAAAGTTTTGATGTATTCAATGTTTTCGTTGATGTTGGTAATTTACTGCAATTACCACTATACGATTTGGCAGAAACTATAGTTAGGCGCTTTAGCTTGGTAAAAACATCAAACGCTTACATTCAATTTTATTTAGATGTCGTTCTGGATTTTTCACAGAAAAAAGGGTCTGATATTTCAGGATTTTTAAAACATTTTGAAAATAAAAAAGAGAGTTTGAGCATTATTTCCCCTCAAGGGCAAAATGCGGTTCAAATCATGACGATTCATAAATCGAAGGGCTTGGAGTTTCCCGTAGTTATTTTTCCTTATGCCGATTTGGATATCTATAGTGAATTAGAGTCCAAAAAGTGGTTCAGTTTAGATAAAGATAAGTATAATGGATTTTCGCATACCCTTTTAAATTATAATAAAGATTTTGAAAATTATGGAGATGAAGGCCTTCGTATTTATAACAAGCATAAATCAGAAAAGCAATTAGATAATATTAATTTATTGTATGTCGCATTAACTCGCCCTGTTGAGCAAATGCATATTATTTCAACTAAAAACATCTCTTCAAAAGGGATTGTTAACACCAATAAATATTCTGGACTATTAATAAGTTATCTCCAACATTTAGGGCTTTGGAATGATTCAGAGTTAAATTATAGTTTTGGTGATTCAAAAACACTTTCAAAACATGTTTTAGTTGAAAAAGAAACGTTTTTTCAAGATACGTTTATATCAACAGCAAAAGAAGATCATAATATAAAAATAGTTACAAAGTCTGGATTATTATGGGATACAAGTCAAGAGGAAGCTATTGAAAAAGGTAATCTCATCCATAATATCATGGCAAAAATTAAAACGTTAGCAGATATGGATTCAATTATAGATGAGTTTTTAAACACTTCAACTATACATAGAAATCAAGTGTTACCGCTTAAAAAAACTATCTTACAGATTTTAGAACATCCCCAAATTGCCCGTTATTATACTGATGATTATACAATATATAATGAACGTGACATTATTACTAAAAATGGTATGATTTTAAGGCCCGATAGAATTGTTATAAACTCTAAAAACGAAGCCACAATTATTGATTATAAAACCGGATTTATAGATAAAAAGCATGAGCAACAACTTCAAACCTACCAAGGTGTTTTGGAAGAGATGCAAATAATTGTAAAAAAGAAAGTTCTTATTTATATAAATGAGAATATTATAGTGCAAGAGATTTAGGATACGAAAAACCAAAATAATAAAAACATCATGCACTCTAAATGCTAAAATATTATTTCTTTTAAAACCTTATAATATAGCAGGTTACATAAATAATTTTACTCACGCTTAGTTGTATCCGTTATAACCAAAAAAGGTGACTATGCTTTTTATCGAGGTAATTTATATTAACAAATTTTCCTTCCATTTAATCTTAAATTATTATAGTAAAATACGTTTACAACTATTTGTTAATCATATAAAAACTCATTTACACAAGACTATTACTACGTTTGTTAAGATTGGTAGAGGGTTGCAAATTATCTAAACTCATTCTTAACTAGCAAAAGAGTCAAGTAATCAATTATAGGAGTCAATGAAAAGTGTAATATTTTTATATATTTGTCTTTGTTAATAACATTTAACAACTTACTTTTGCAAATAATTAACACTTAAAATTAAACTTTTGAATATGAAAAATCTTAGCAGATTATTGTTCGCTATGTTGCTTGTACTTGGTTATAGCAACGTTAATGCGCAAGACCAAAACAATCCATGGCAAATTACCATTGGTGTAAACGCAGTTGATTTCTATCCTACTGGAGAAGGAGCACTTTCTAAAGGAGGTTTCACTGGTGACTCTTTTGGTGATGAATTCGGTAATGTTACTGATCATTACAACATTTTACCTTCTTTGTCTACAATCTCTGTTTCTAAATATTTGAGCGATGGTTTTTCCCTTGGAATTGCTGGATCTTTAAATAAAATAGAAAAATATGGTGATATCAGCACAAACCCTGATGTGACTAATGAAGTAGATGATTTATCTTACTATGGTATAGATGGTACAGTTAAATATAACTTCTCTGAAGATACTACTTTCGATCCTTTCGTTGGTCTTGGCGGTGGTTATACTTGGGTAGATGAAATTGGTGCTGGTACTTTAAATGGTACTTTAGGTTTCAATTTATGGTTTAGTGAAAACATTGGTTTAACTATCCAAACGTCATACAAACATGCTTTTGAAGAGTATTTAGATACACATTTCCAACATACTGCTGGTCTTTCTATTAAATTTGGTGGAACTGATACAGATGGTGATGGTATATACGACAAAGATGATGCTTGTCCTGATGTTGCTGGTTTAGAAGCATTCAATGGTTGTCCTGATTCTGATGGTGATGGTATTGAAGACAGTAAAGATGATTGTCCTAACGAAGCTGGTTTAGCAGAACTTAATGGATGTCCTGATACTGATGGTGATGGTATTGCTGATAACAAAGATAACTGTCCTACAGTTGCTGGTTTAAAAGCTTTAAACGGTTGTCCTGATGCTGATGGCGATGGTGTAACTGATGCTGATGACAAATGTCCTGATGAAGCTGGTCCTGCTGCTAATAAAGGATGTCCTTGGGCTGATAAAGATGGTGATGGTGTATTAGATAAAGATGATAAGTGTCCTGAAGTAAAAGGTACTGTTGCAAATAACGGTTGTCCTGAAGTTACTGAGACTGTTCAAAAACAATTGAATGCTTATGCTAAAACTATCTTATTTGATACAGGTAAGGCAACTATTAAGGCACAATCTGCTGCTGTACTAGCTGATATTATCGGAATTCTTAAGGAATACTCTACAGCTAAATTTACGGTTGAAGGTCATACTGATAGTGTAGGTAGCGATAAACTAAACCAAAGATTATCTGACTCTAGAGCTAACTCTGTTAAGGAATATTTAGTACAGAATGGTATCAATGCATTTAGACTTTCTGCTCTTGGGTACGGAGAATCTAGACCAATTGATTCTAACAAAACTAGAGATGGTAGAGCTAATAACAGACGTGTAGAAATTAACTTAGCAAATTAAAAGCTAACGACATTTTTAAATAAATAAGTTTTACAAAAAACGCTTCGGATATCCGAAGCGTTTTTTATTTTTATAGAATGATAACTTTTATTCACGATGTATTAAAAAATCTACAGAACAACAATCAAAACCTTTCTGAATTAACTTTTATTTTACCTAGTAAAAGAGCGGGAGTCTTTTTAAAAGATCAATTATCTGATGTTGTCGATAAGACTATTTTTTCACCTGAAATTATTAGTGTTGAAGAATTTGTTGAAGAAATATCTCAAATCAGATCCATTTCAAATACAGAGCTTCTTTTTGAGTTTTATACTGTATATAATCAATTAACTAAAAAAAACAAGGTTGATGCTTTCGAATCATTTTCAAATTGGGGTCAAATATTACTTCAAGATTTTAATGAAATTGATAGGTATTTAATTCCACAGGAAAAAATTTTTGATTACCTAAGTGCCATTCAAGATTTAAACCACTGGTCGTTAGAGGAGCATAAAACAGATTTCGTTAAAAACTATTTAACCTTTTGGAAAAAACTATATAGTTACTACACACATTTTACAGAACATCTTTTAAATAGAAAAACGGGATACCAAGGCTTAATATATAGAGAAGCGGTAAATAATTTAGACATCTATATTCAAAATAATCCTAATAAAAAACATATTTTTTTAGGTTTTAATGCCCTAAACACCTCAGAGGAAACAATTATTCAAAAATTGCTTCAAAATAATTTAGCAGAAATATTTTGGGATATTGATGCTGTTTTTATGTGTAATAGTAAACATGATGCAGCACTGTTTACAAGACAGCATAAAAAAAATTGGGCATACTATAAAAAAAATCAATTTAATTGGGTAACTGAAAATTATTCCAGAGAGAAAAGCATATCTGTATTTGGTATTCCCAAGAACATTGGACAAGCTAAACATATCGGTGCTCTTTTAAATGATTTACAAAAAGATAATAGTGCTTTAAAGCATACAGCTGTTGTATTAGGCGATGAAAATTTATTAATCCCGGTACTTAACGCTTTACCTTCAAGTATCCAGGATTTAAATATTACTATGGGATTTCCTTTAAAATCAATTCCATTAGCATCATTGTTCGATGCGCTTTTTAAAATACACAGAATGGAGTCAAATTCATTTTATTATAAAGACATTATCAATATTATAACACATCAATTTATAAGGCCTTTATTTTATGTTGATGGTATTGATTATGCATCGAAAATTATTGAAACTATTGATGGTAATAATCTCGTATATATCAATGTTGCTCGTTTAAAACATATTACAGATAAAAACATATTAATTATTGATTTACTGTTTTCAAATTGGGGGGAAACAATAGCATTCGCCTTAAAAAACTGCTCTCAAATAATTTTAACTATCAAAAACTATTTGGATATAAGCAAAAATTCAAATTCACTTTCATTAGAATATGTATTCCGTTTTAACGAACTATTTAATGAGTTAATAAAACTAAATGCAGAACACAATCACATTAAAAACGTTTTTACGCTATATAGTGTTTATAAAGAACTTTTAAGTACCGAAAATTTAGATTTTCAAGGTGAACCCCTAAAAGGTTTACAAATTATGGGTATGCTTGAATCAAGATCCCTAGATTTTGAAACGGTTATTATTTCTTCTGTAAATGAAGGTGTTCTTCCTGCCGGAAAAAGTAATAATTCCTTTATTCCTTTTGATGTTAAATTAGAAAACAAACTCCCAACTTATAAAGAAAAGGACGCTGTTTATACCTATCATTTTTATAGACTCTTACAACGTGCTAAAAATATTTATATTTTATATAACACAGAGGCAGATGTTTTAACTGGTGGCGAAAAAAGTCGCTTTATAACGCAAATGCAGCTTGAAGGGATTCATAACATCAATCATCAGATTATTTCGCCACAAGTACACCCCATAAAAACAGAATTAAATTCTGTAAAAAAAAATGATACTTTACAGGAACAATTAATGCAAGTTGCTAAGGATGGGTTCTCACCTTCATCCTTAACAAACTATATAAGAAACCCAATTGATTTTTATTATCAAAAAATTTTAAGAATTAAAGATCACGAACATGTTGAAGAAACCGTAGCTGCCAATACATTAGGTACAGTTGTTCACAATACTTTAGAGGATTTTTATAAACCGTTTATTGGTAAATTTTTAAGTGTTGATGCTATTAAAAGCCTAAAACCTAAAATAAATGAGCAGGTAACTTTTCATTTTAAAAGTGAATATAAAGAAGGAGATATAACTAAAGGAAAAAACCTAATTATTTTTGAAATAGCAAAACGTTACGTGTCAAACTTTTTAGACCATGAGATTAAAACGTTAAAAGCAGGCCAAAAAATAAAAATAATTGCTATCGAGGCAAATAATTCCATTGAAATTAAAATCCCTGAAATTAAATGTCCAGTAAAAATTAAAGGTAAAGTGGATCGGGTTGATGAATGCAATGGTATTACACGAATTATAGATTACAAAACAGGACGTGTACAGCATAGTCAAATTGAAATTGCAAATTGGGAATACATTACAACAGACTACAAAAAATATAGTAAAAGTTTTCAAGTGTTAACTTATGCTTATATGATGCAGAAATCCAGCGCGATAAATCTTCCCATTGAAGCTGGTATTATTTCATTTAAAAACTTAAGTGCTGGGTTTTTAAAATTCACAAAGAAAGAGGGTGCCCTAAGTCATTCTAAAAATAGTTTAATTACCCAGAATACTATTGATGCATTTGAAATTCAATTAAAGCACCTAATCTCGGAAATTTGCAATCAAGATATCGATTTCACTGAAAAAGAAACTTAAACATGACCATTTCAAAAAACAATACTATTCCCGGAAAACACAACAAGCCTATACTTATAGATGTTTTTTATAAGGAAACCAACACACCCAAACCTATTGCAATATTTTGTCATGGGTACAAAGGTTTTAAAGATTGGGGCGCTTGGGATTTGATGGCAGATGCATTTGCCAAAGCGGGTTTCTTATTTATTAAGTTCAACTTTTCACATAATGGCGGAACAGTTAAACAACCTATAGATTTTCCAGATTTAAAAGCTTTTGGAAACAATAACTACACTAAGGAATTAGATGATTTAGAATCCGTAATAGATTGGATATCTTCAAATTCCATAGTTGAAAATGAAGCGGATTTGGCTCATATAAACTTAATTGGTCATAGCAGAGCAGGAGGTATTGTTACCATTAAAGCTCAAGAAGATAATCGTATAGAACGTGTAATAAGTCTTGCTGGAGTTTCTAGTTTTGGCAGAAGAAACTCGGTAATTGGCGATTTGAAACAATGGAAAATAAATGGTGTAAAGTATGTTTTAAACGCACGAACAAAACAAAAAATGCCACATTATTACCAGTTTTATAAAGATTTTATTACCAATGAAGAACGCTTAACTATTAAACGTGCGGTTTCAAACTTAAAAATTCCGTATTTGATTATTCATGGAAGCAATGATACTAGTGTTTTAATTGAGGAAGCACATGCATTGCATAGTTGGAATCCTAATTCTAAACTTGAGATAATTGAAGGCGCAGACCATGTTTTTAACACAAAACATCCATGGAGCTCGGATAAAATGTCTCAACAATTAAATCAAGTTTTTGAAATAATAAGTATATTTTTGAAACGCTAAAGAATATAACCTTTTACTAAATGGAAATTGTTTACGATAATATAAACAAATTAAAGCAAGCCACGCATTTAAACAAGCATGAGAAATTAATTAGTGGCATAACAAGTGCTATAGAATCTAAAAATTTAGTAAAAGGAGACCGATTACCATCCATAAATAATATGGTGGCGGAAGTAGGTTTTGCAAGAAAAACTATAGTTAAAGCTTATGAGGAATTAAAAGGTCGAGGCATTATTGAATCTAAAAATTTTAAAGGCTATTATGTTGCTGATATTAACACAGGAACAAAATTAAGAGTAGCGCTTGTACTTTATGCATTTCATTCCTTTCAAGAAGATTTTTATAATACATTTAGAAAAGAGCTTGGTAAGAAATATGTAATTAATGTATTTTTCCATCACAACAATTTAGATGTGTTCAAGGATATTATGGCAAGAATTTCTGGTAGATATGGGATGTATGTGGTAGCACCTATACAGCTTCCAGAAGTTGATATTCTATTAAAAACAATTCCTTCAGAAAAATTATTGGTTGTTGATAGACATATATCGCTTCCTGCAAAATATTCCTATATAGCGCAGGAATTTGAAAATTCAACTTTTAATCAGCTTAAAAAATTATTACCGAAAATAAATACTTATCAACGTTTTGTCTTATTTTTTCAAGAAGGTTCTGATTATCCGATAGGCATACTTAAAGCTTTTAATAAATTTACCCAAGAATATAATATAAACGCTAAAGTCGAGGCTTCATACAAGAAAAAAAGCATTAAAAAAAACACGCTGTATTTTTTCATAAACGATAGCGATTTATGGGGTATGCTTAGGGACAGCAAACCTAAAAATTACAAAATTGGAGTGGATATTGGTGTATTAGCGCATAATGATGATGCTATTAAAGAAATTATTTTTGGAGGTATAACAACCATTTCCATAGATTTTAAAAAAATGGCGAAAGAATCTGCAAACTGTATTAAATTAAAAGAGCACACACGTAAAATAATCCCCTCTGAACTTATAGAAAGAAACTCATTATGATAAAAAATAAGTTCATAATAAGAACATATCATAAATTAGTTACGCTATTTTTTCCAAATTCTTAAAATATATCAATTTTTTTTATATATTTGCAAAGTAGCATAGAGTAGCACACTTTATTTTAAAAGTAGCATACTGTATCACAACTAAAACTAACTTTAATTTTTAACTTATGAAAAAAAACGTACTCAGACTATTATTTTGCTTAGTTTTTTCCCTATACGGGATAAGTGCTATGGCCCAAACCAAAACTGTTACAGGAACAGTTTCAGATAGTCAATTCCCACTCCCTGGGGTTAACATTATTGTAAAAAATACAGCAAAAGGAGCAACCACCGATTTTGATGGTAATTATAGCTTAAATGATTTAAAATCTTCAGATGTTATTGTTTTTAGCTACGTTGGTTATAAAAAACAAGAAATTACGGTTGGAAATAAAACCACTATAAATGTTACTTTAGAAGAAGATGCTGCATCGCTTGATGAAGTCGTTATTGTAGGTTACGGTACATCTAACAAACGAGAACTAACAGGTTCTGTAAGTACCATAAAGGGTGATGCCATAGCAACCACTGTTGCAGGTAACCCAACATCGGCACTTCAAGGTAAACTTACAGGTATACAAGTGGAAAATCCAGGCGGTCAACCAGGTGCTAAAGGAAATGTTTTTATTCGAGGTGTAAACTCTTTAAGTAATGCAGATCCCTTATATATCGTTGATGGTCTATTTGTAGATGATATGAGTTTTGTTAACCCCTTAGATATTGAAAACATTTCGGTTCTAAAGGATGCAGCAGCAGCAGCCATTTATGGTTCCAGAGCTGCAAATGGTGTGGTTTTAATAAAAACAAACCATGGTAGAAAAAATAAAGATTTAGAAGTTACTTTCAATTCTAGATTAGGTTTTGATACACCAAGTAAAAAATTAGACTTCATAGATGGACAACAATATACAGATTATTTAAACCAACGTTTTCAAAATGATGGAAGCTCAACAAGAGTTGACTATAATGGTGTAAATACAGATTGGCAAGATGAAAACCTTAAAAGCGGAATTATTGAAGATTATGGTTTAACATTATCTGGTGGAGGAGAAAAATCATCATACTTTTCATCCATAAACTATTTTAACCAAGATGGTATATTAGTAGGTTCTGGTTTTAAAAGATTAAACGCACGTTTTAATAGTGAGCATGAGTTTGGTAAATTTAAACTAACACAATCTTTAGGTGTTACAGAAGCTAAAATTCAACAAAATAATTGGTATGGGTTTGATGGTACCACAGCACCTACTGTTGCTTTAAGAAATACTACTAACGATGGTGGTTTTGAAGCAGCTTCTACAGGAGTTCAAGGTCCTGGTGGAGTTAATCAATTTGCTCTAGCTAGTTTAGAAGATAATTTAGTAACTACACGAACCTTGTTTGCTAGTTTAAAACTAGATTATAATATTACTGAAAATTTAATAGCTGGTATTAATTTAGGAGTTGATTATACAAATCAAAAACAATATCAATTTACACCAACATATTTTATGAGTAATGTTGATGCAGTAAGGAATGTTAACGATTTGAATGACGTTTCAGATGGAAGATTGGATGCCATTAATTTGTTATTCGAACCTACATTATCTTACAACAAAACATTTAACGATGTACATAAAGTATCTGCCGTTCTTGGTCATACACGCTTCGTTGAAACTGAAAACGCTAATGGAATTTACGGTCAAGGAACACCTTCTAATAGTATTAGAATAGCTGCCGCTTTACCATCAAACAATCAGATTGTTCTTTTAGGTCAAGACAATAAAGCAGGATTACTTTCCTATTTTGGTCGGTTGAATTATAATTATGATGATAAATATTTATTCTCTGGAACAATGAGGCGTGATGCTTCTTCTAGGTTTGCAGAGGCTAATCAAGTAGGATACTTCCCAGCAGTTTCTGCAGGATGGAATGTGTCCAACGAAGGTTTTTGGACATCAGAAACAATCAATTTCCTAAAATTAAGAGTGTCTTATGGAGAATTAGGGTCTTATCCAGATGTATTCTACCCAACACAAGCTGTATTTCTTGCCAATCAATCAAACACAAGTTTTGGTGGTGGAATTGCAAACGGTTTAGCACAAACCACACTAGCTGATGACGGTTTGGTTTGGGAAACTACAAAAACATTTGATATTGGTTTTGATATGTCTTTAATGAATAGCGCACTTACGCTTACAGCAGATTACTATTCTAAAAATGTTGAAGACGCACTGGTTCCAATTAGTATACCCTCAACCGCTGGTGTAAATTTGCCAGTAACAAGAAATGCTGGTACACTTATAAACAATGGTTTTGAATTTGATGTGACTTATAGAAAGTCTGAAGGTGATTTTACGTACAGTGTAGGTACAAATTTCTCATTCAATCTTAAAAATGAAGCCAAAGATATTCCTGCCACTATTTTAGGCCCTGGAATTGATGAAGACTTACGTGTGGTTAATAGAACGGAAGCTAATAGCCCTGTTGGTGCATTTTACGGATACATTGTTGAAGATAAAGTTGATCCTGCAACAGGGGATTTTATAAGAGTAGATACTGATGGGGTTGCTGGAATCACAGCCGATGACCAAACTATAATCGGTAATCCAACACCAGATTTTACGTATGGTCTTAATTTTAACGGAAAATATAAAAATTTCGATATTGCTTTAAACTTTAATGGAGTTGCCGGTAATGATATTTATAATTTGAGTAAGTATTACAATATTTTATGGCAAGATGGTGGTAAATTAACAGATGTCTTAAACTCTTGGACACCAACCAATACAGATACAACTATTCCGAGAGCTTCGGTTGATGATCCTGCTGGGAACAAGGCACCATCCTCTTTCTTTGTTGAGAATGGGTCTTACTTCAGACTAAAAAACATGGAAATTGGATACAATTTTGAAGAGAATGCATTAGGTATTGAATGGATAAAAAGCGTAAGGTTATCTTTAAATGTCCAAAACGTTTTTGTAATTACTGAATACTCAGGGTATGATCCAGATGTAGCATCAACAAATAGTGGTCGTGCCAATCTTAACACAGGTGTACCAGGCATACGAACAGATGTTAATCCTTTACTTGGTAGAGGTTTAGATCAAAGAGCATATCCAAATGCAAGAACATTCATGATAGGTTTACAAGCTAAGTTTTAAAAAAATAAAATATGAAAAATTTAATAAAAATAAAGTCCTCATTAGGCATAATAGCGGTTACGGTATTATTAACGGTTGGTGTGGGTTGTTCTGATGATGTTTTAAATCAAAATAACAACAACGCCACATCAACAGCAAATTTTGGTACATCAGTAGAGCAAGTCGAATCTGCTATAAACGGTGCTTTTCACCCTGTAACAGGAACTTTTTTCTGGGGCAGAATTGTACATACAGGGGGTATGTTACGTTCAGATGAGTTTAATGTTTTTCCATTTGGATCTAATACTGCAATGTCTACCTTTTTAGGGAATCCTGGAGATCGATGGGCTACAGAACCATGGCAAGAACTTTTTAAATCTATTGCTAGATGTAACAACATTATTAATAATGTCACAGAAGAAGGTATCTCAGACACCGAGACTAGAGAAAGTTTAGTGGGACAAGCTCATTTTTTAAGAGCTTTTGATTATTGGTATCTGATTAATCTTTATGGCAATGTACCATTGATTACCGAACAACCAGATTTGGATAATCTTTTAGTAGAGCAGGCTAGTACCGATGCTGTTTGGGCTCAAATAATTTCAGATTTAGAAATGGCAGAAAATATGTTACCTGAAAACTGGGGTGGGGATAATATAGGCAGACCTACATCTGGTGCGGCAACAGCTCTTAAAGGTAAAAGCTATTTATATACCAAACAATATAGCTCTGCTATTACTGCTTTTGAGGGCTTGATTGGTAAATACAGTTTATTACCTGCTGCTGAATTTGGAGATAATTTCACCACTACAAATGAAAATAATAGCGAGTCCGTTTTTGAATTACAATTTTTAGGTCAAGATACTTTCATTTGGGGGCAAGACATACCTGGAACTGGTACTATGGGGAATTTTCATATTGATTATGCACCACCAGCAAAATCTCCAGATAGAAGTCACGTAGTAAACCCATGGCTAAAAGAATTATATGATGCCAATAGTGATGTTATTCGTAGAAATGAAACTATAGTGTATGATTATACTGGAGCTACAGGCTACGGTGGCATGCCTTTCCTAACTGATTTTGCAACAAATAACTCCGATGGTAATAATGATATTCAAATTGCGAATGATGCAGGTGTAGAACCTATTTTTTCTAAAAAATATGCTGGGATGGATTTAGGTACTAGAGATCAAGTAGATTTCTTGGGCACAAACGTAGGAAATAATTGGAGGGTTATTAGGTATGCTGATGTACTTTTAATGTTGGCTGAAGCTTTAAATGAAGACGGTAGAACTTCTGAAGCCGTACCATTTATAGATGAAGTTAGAGATAGAGCTGGGATAGACTTAATTGCCGATTCAAACCCTGGAATTAACCAAGATGATATGCGTCAAGCAATAATTGATGAGCGCGCTATGGAATTAGCTGGTGAAGGGCATCGTTTCTTTGATTTAGTAAGATGGGGATTAGCAGATGATTACATGGGAGCAACATCTTTACACGTAACAAACGGGTCTCAAACCTATCACCCAAAATCTTTAAGTGGAGGGACTTTTGAAACGGCTAAACATGAACTTATATGGATACCAAGTTCAGAAATAGATGCCAATCCTAATCTACAGCAAAACGATGGATACAATTAAAATATTTGATTTAGTTTAGTTTGATTTTTTGCATAAGGCTGGGTTTCTAATTTGACCCAGCTTTTATGCTAATCAATAAAAGCAAAAACATTATAAAAAACATTAAATTAACCACAAATTACAATTGATAAAAATGACGCAAATTGCCGACACTATATCTAAAAACGACATTACTATTAAAAGTGGTTGTAAGCATTTTAAAACTGAAATCACTACGATTTCAAAAAATGCAAAGGTCTCTTTATATCATATACAAATAACTTCTGATACGCCAAAAAAACCAGAACCATTAACAATAACATGGAAAATCCCTGCACATAATGTAAAAGGTATTTGGAAACCTACCACAGATTTTGCTAAACGCATTCAGGCAGATTGGGAATTGGAGCATATGGAATCTAGAATTTCCATTGATGCACCAGTTATTAGCTTGTTTGGTCATGATGATAGTAACCGTCATACATTTGCATGTTCTAATGCTATAAATAAGTTAGAACTTAACGCAGAAATTAGAGAAGAAGATGATTGTTTTTACTGTCATGTCACTCTGTTTTTAGAACAACAATCTAAAATTGATAACTACAACATTCAATTACGCATTGATGAAGAGGAAAAACATTTTTCTGAAGCTTTAAAAGATGTTTCAGAATGGTGGGAGAGTTTTGAAAACTTAAAGCCAATCTCGGTGCCTGATGCTGCACTAGTCCCACTCTACTCTACATGGTATAACTTTCACCAAACTTTGAATGAAAATGTACTCATTGAAGAATGTGAGATTGCAAAAAAATTAGGTTACGGAGCTATTATTGTAGATGATGGTTGGCAAACCAATGATGGTAATAGAGGATATGACTTTACTGGCGATTGGGAGCCAGAACGTTTAAATAAAACCAAACAATTTGTTGAAGATATTCATGCTACAGGTATGAAAATTGGTTTTTGGTATTCAGTCCCTTTCTGCGGAAAAAAATCGAAAGCCTACAAACGTTTTAAAGGTAAATTTTTAACCGAAAATCATCGATGGGCACCCGTTTTTGATCCGCGTTACCCTGATATTAGAGAATATCTTATCAACATTTATAAAAATGCTTTGTTAGATTGGAATTTAGATGGTTTAAAACTTGATTTCATTGATGATTTCAGGCTGTATGTAGATACTCCAGAAGTTAATGATACTATGGATTTTATTTCCATAAATGCAGCAGTTGACAGATTACTAACCGATGTAATCACTACACTAAAGGAAATTAATTCTGAAGTATTTATAGAATTCAGACAAAAATATGTAGGGCCAGCCATGCGAAAGTACGGTAATATGTTTAGAGCTTTTGATTGTCCTGGAGATGCGACTATGAATCGTGTTAGAATTGCAGATATTAGAATGCTAGCAGGGAATACCGCTGTACATTCAGATATGATTACATGGCATAATAATGAGCAATTAGAGGTTGCCGCCTTACAAATGGTAAATACACTTTTTGGAGTACCTCAAATTTCAGTAGTACTTAAAGATATTCCAAAAAAGCATCTTGAAATGGTAAAATTTTATACTGAATATTGGAACACAAATAAAAACCTTATTACAAAAGGGCATTTCACACCTTATAGACCGTTAGCTAATTACCCCATCCAAAAAGTAAGTAATAATGGAAAAATACTTATCGGTTTACACGATGATCATGTTGTTCAACTAGATAAAACTTTTGAAAACATAGACATTTTAAACGCAAAATTGTCAGAGGGTGTGATTATAAAATCTGATGCGCATTTTGGAAATTATAATTGTAAAACTTATAATTGCAACGGTGAAAAAATAAGCGAAAAAACTATAAAACTAAATAAAGGGATTATGGAAATTCATGTCCCAGCCTGTGGTTTGATTCAACTAACTTTAAATACGTAAAATATGGATATGCTATCAATTATTTCGTTTCTTGGATTCACGTTATTGGTAGCCTTTATTGCTTGGTATGCCACGCGTAAAACCGATGAAACCTCAGCAGATGGTTATTACTTAGGTGGTAGAAGTTTGGGATATGTAACCATTGCAGGTTCTTTACTTTTAACCAACCTTTCTGCAGAACAGATTGTTGGCTTAAATGGGCAGTCGTTTGCCCAAGGTGTTTTAGTCATGGCATGGGAAACTTTAGCAGCCATTTCAATGATTATTACCGCTATTTATTTGTTGCCAAAATATATGCGCTCGGGCATTACAACAATACCAGAGTTTGTACAAGAACGTTTTGATGCACAAACAAAATCTATATTATCAATTTTATTTTTAGTAGCATTTGGAGTTGTATTACTACCTACCATTTTATATTCTGGTTCTTTAGCATTTAGTACAATGTTCAATCTACCTAATACTTTGGGTGTCTCACAACCAACAGTAATCTGGATTTGTGTGTGGTCTATAGGAATCATTGGTTCTATTTATGCCATTTTTGGTGGCTTAAAAGCAGTTGCCGTTTCAGATTTAGTTAATGCTATTGGGTTACTTATTGGGGGGCTTTTAATTCCTGTTTTTGGCTTAATGCTTATTGGAGACGGAAATGTTTCAGATGGTTTAAGTGAATTATGGACAGAAAACCCAGATAAATTTAATGCCAAAGGGGATATAGATTCATTTATACCGTTCAGTACTATTTTTACAGGAATGATGATTGCACAGATGTATTACTGGGGAACCAATCAATCTATTTTACAACGTGTATTTGGTGCTAAAAGTTTAGCCGATGGCCAAAAAGGGATGATATTGGCAGGCTTTGTAAAATTTCTTATCCCTATAATTGTCGTATTACCAGGTATTATCGCATGGCATCTTTTTGGTAACGATTTAGGAAATGCGGACCAAGCTTACCCTGCTTTAGTCAGAAAAGTGCTACCGGCCGCATTTTTAGGTTTTTTTGCGGCAGTATTGTTTGGAGCCGTTTTAAGTTCCTTTAATAGTTTATTAAACAGTAGTTCTACTCTGTTTGGAATTGATTTATACCGTCAATATTTCAATAAAAATGCATCTGAACTCAAGATGGTAAAAGCAGGTAAGGCTTTTGGTCTTTTACTCGCTGTAATATCCATGAGTATTGCACCGTTGATTGCCAATGCGCCAGATGGGCTATTCTCTTATATTCAAGAATCATTAGGAAGTTTAAGTGTACCCATATTAGCTGTTGTTGCTGTTGGTATGGCTACTAAAAATGTCCCAGCTTTAGGCGCAAAAATTGTACTTACCGTAGGTGTATTAATGTATCTAATTAGTCAATTTGTGTTAAGCCCACATTTTGTTGATGCTGCTTTAGCAGAAGCTGCTGCAAATGGGATTTCTAACGTAAAACAACTCGGTATTATAAAAGCAAAAGCATATCCACACTTCTTACATGTTATGGGTATCCTGTTCGTAATTAATGTAGGTTTTATGCTGCTAATGGGGAAACTATGTCCTAATAAAAATGTGTACAAACCAAAAGTTACAGAAGAAATAGATGTTACACCTTGGAAATATGCTAAAGTAGTAGGTGTAGCTATTACACTTTTAGTGTTAAGCACCTATTTAATCTTTTAAAAATGACATAAAACATTGAATAAAATTTTATTTACTAAAATGAAAAAAAGAACCTTAAAACTAATAACTTGCTTATTTGCTTTAATCTTATTTTTCAATTGTAACAAAGAAAAAAAATCAGTTGCTTCAAATAAAATTTTTAATGTGCTCGAAGCTTCAAATTCGGGTATTGATTTTACCAATACGCTTACAGAAAATGATAGCTTAAACTATTTTACCTACTCTTATTTATATATGGGTGGTGGTGTTGCTGTTGGCGATATTAACAATGATGGTTTAAAAGATGTATTTTTTACAGGCAACCAAGTATCTAACAGATTATATTTGAATAAAGGGAGCCTTAAATTTGAAGATATTTCTGAAAAATCCAGTATTTCAGGAGATGAAAGATGGTACACGGGTGTAACCATGGCAGATGTAAATGGAGATGGTTTTTTAGATATTTATTGCTCTGTAGCGGGTAAATTTCAACCTAAGGCAAATCAATTATTCATCAACAATCAAGATGGTACATTTACCGAAAAAGCACAGGAGTTTGGCTTGGCTGATATTGGCAATAGCGTACAAGCCACCTTTTTCGATTATGATAAAGATGGCGATTTGGATGTTTATATTGCTAACTACCCTATTACAAAATTTAATGCTTCAGTTTATGTTTATAAAGAAAAAATGAAATCTGTAACCGATGAAGAAACAGACCACTTATATAGAAACGATGGTAACATGTTTACTGATGTAACTAATGAGGCTGGTGTAAAAAGTTTTGGATTAACACTAAGTGCTACGGTTGGTGATTTAAATAATGATTCTTGGCCAGATGTTTATGTTTCAAACGATTTTGCTTCCCCAGATTACATCTATATAAATAATCAAGATGGCACGTTTAGAGAGGTTGCTAAAGAAGCTACATCGCATACCGCTTTTTACGGAATGGGCGTTGATATTGCCGATTTCAATAATGATGGGAATCTAGATGTATTTCAAGTGGATATGGATGCTAAAACCAACAAACGAAAAAAAGCTAACATGGCAGGCATGAACCCTGAACTATTTTGGGGTGTTGTGGATGCTGGCTTTCATTATCAATACATGCAGAATTGCCTACAAATGAATACTGGCATTTTTAAAAACGGAATTCCATTCTTCTCAAACGTGTCTAGAATTACGGGTATATCTTCTACCGATTGGAGTTGGGGACCGCTTTTCGCAGATTTCGACAATGATGGGCTTAAAGATTTGTTCGTTACAAATGGTACACGCCGCGAGGTAAACAATCGTGATTTTTTTAATCAAATTGATGATGCTTTTTCTTTGGACAGTGATAAAACCTTGGAGATGAGTTTAAAAATCCCATCTGAAAAAATTGATAATTTCATTTATAAAAATAATGGGGATTTAAAATTTAAGCAAGCAAACAAAGATTGGGGAATTGCGTTTGAAGGCTTTTCAAATGGTGTGACTTACGCCGATTTGGACAATGATGGCGATTTAGAAATTATTACAAATAATATTGATGATAAAGCATCCGTTTTTAAAAATAACAGTTCCAAAATAAACAATTATATCACAGTTAATTTCAAAGGAGTCTCCAATAATAAATTCGGCTTAGGAAACCGGGTTTTCATTACTGTGAATGGAAAAACGCAAATGCAAGAATTGACATTAACACGTGGTTTTCAATCTTCGGTTGCACCAGAATTGCATTTTGGTTTAGGTCAATCTGAATCCATTGAGGAGCTAAAAGTAGTATGGCCTAATGGTACTATTGACATTAAAAAAAACGTTTCTGCTAATCAAATTTTAACCCTTAGCCATTCCGACACAAGTTTTAAAAATCCACAAAAAATTATTGAAAAACCACTTTTCAATTCGAATATAAGTAATGTTTTTCCAGAACATAAGCACGAAGAAAACTCCTTTGATGACTTTAAATACCAAGTACTATTGCCTCATAAAATGTCAACATTTGGGCCTGCACTTGCTACAGGCGATTTAAATAATGATGGATTAGAAGATTATTTTGTAGGTGCCGCTTTTAATAGAGTTGGGAGTTTATATTTTCAAACTGTAAACGGTTTTAAAAAACAAGAATCTCCCTTTTTAGATAACGATAAATTAAGTGAAGATGTAGGTGCGTTGATTTTTGATGCTAATGGCGATGGAAATAACGACCTATATGTAGTTAGTGGCGGATATGAATTTTCATCAAAATCAAAAAAACTACAAGACCGCCTTTATATTAATGACGGCAAAGGTCATTTTACAAAATCCAGTAACTTACCAGAAATGATTTTAAGCGGTTCTAAAGTTTATAATTTAGATTTTAATAAAGATGGAAAACAAGATTTGATTGTATTGGGCAGACAAATTCCAGGTCTATATCCAGCTTCTGCAAACACTTACCTTTTAGAAAACAAAACTAAAAATGGGATTGTAAAATTTGAAGATATTACAAATTCTTCCGCAAAAGCGTTTAAAAATTTAGGCATGGCAACCTCAGCGATTATTACCGATTTTAATAATGACGGTTGGGAGGATATAATTATTGTTGGCGAATGGATGCCTATTAGGGCTTTTCAAAATACTGATGGTGTTTTTAAAGAAATTTCAGAAGAATTTGGTTTAACTAAAGATACTACCGGTTGGTGGTGGAGCATTAATGAAGGGGATTTTGATGGTGATGGCGACATGGATTATATAGTGGGAAACAATGGCTTAAACTATAAATATAAAGCCACAGAAGATGAGACTTTCGATATTTATGTCAACGATTTTGACCATGATAATAAAAAAGATATTGTTTTAAGTTACTATAATGGAGGCAAACAGTATCCTGTTCGTGGCCGAGAATGTTCGTCTCAACAAAATCCAAATATCAAAAACAAGTTCAAAAACTACGAAACCTTTTCAAACGCTACACTAGTTGATGTTTATGAGAAAGAGGCTTTAGAATCTGCTACACATTATAAAGTAAAATCGTTTGCAAGCATCTATTTAGAAAATAAAGCTGGTACGTTTATAAGTCATGAATTACCTGCAGAAGCACAAATTTCTAGTATCAATAAAATTCTAGTTAATGATTATGATAAAGATGGCGCACTAGACGTTTTAATTGCAGGGAACTTATATTCTTCTGAAATTGAAACACCTAGAAATGATGCGGGTTATGGTATGTTTTTAAAAGGAAATAATGATGGTACCTTCAAAGCAATAAAACCATCTGAAAGCGGATTTTTTACAAAAGGAGATGTGAAAGATTTGGAACACATTAAAGTGGATGGAAAGGACTTTATTATAGCTGCCAAGAACAATGATTATTTACAGTTTATAGAGGTTAAATAATTTCAATAATTATTTACAGTAAACGCAGTTTGTAATGTTGTTAAAGAATTTCCTCCAACCCAAACATTAAACTTACCGGGCTCTACCTCCCAAATTTTATTAGCTGTATAAAATTGTAGTGTTTTAGCATTTATAGTAAAGGTTACTGTTTTAGTTTCTCCAGCATCAAGCATTACTTTTTCAAAACCCTTTAACTCTTTTATAGGTCTTACCAAGCTACCAATAACATCGCGAATATAAAGTTGTACCACTTCTTCACCAGGTATATTTCCAATATTTTTAACATCCACAGATACTTTTATTTCTGCATCAGCACGCATTTCAGGCTTATCCAAAACTAAATTATCATAACTAAAGGTGGTATAACTCAACCCAAATCCAAAAGGATATAGTGCCGTTTTTGGTGTGTTTGTGTAACTCGAATAGGTAACATGTTTTTCATTCCAAGGGCGTCCTGTATTTTTTTGACTGTAATACAAAGGCTCCTGCCCAACATTGTGCGGAAACGATACAGGAAGCTTCCCAGAAGGATTATAATCACCAAAAATAACATCGGCTATGGCGTTTCCAGATTCAGAACCCAAATGCCAACATTCTAAAATACTTGGTGCAATATCAGAAACATGACTTAAATCCATAGGCCTACCGTTCATCAATACTATTACGATATTTTTATTTACTTCATAAACAGCTTCTAGCAAATCATTTTGAAGACCAAAAAAACCAATATTAGTTTGACTGCGACCCTCTCCCGATTGATATGCATTCTCACCTATCGCTAATAAAACGACTTCAGATTTTTTGGCAGCTTCAACTGCTTTTGCTATTCCAGATCTATCCGTTTTATTAAATTGTAAAGGATACAAAAACTGGTTTTCGCCTGGTTTTATATTAGCAATAGTTAAGTCTACACCTTTTGCATAGTGGATTTTAGTATTTTGTCCAACCATACTTTTAACGCCTTCCAATAAAGAAATAGCAGAATTATATTCGCCTTTGCCTCTCCAATTACCAAGCGGAGAATCTTTATCATTAGCCAAGGGGCCTATAACTGCAATAGATTTAATTTTTTTTGAAAGTGGTAATACCTGACCCTCATTTTTAAGTAGGACAATCGATTTTTTAGCCGCATGGCGTGCCATAGCTAAATGTGCTTTAGTATAAATTTCATTTTTTTCTCTATTTTCATCACAGTACCTGTAAGGGTCATCAAAAAGTCCTAATTTGAATTTTAAACGCAAAACGCGTTTTGTTGCATCATTAATATGGTTGATACTAACTTTACTTTCATCTAACAAGGCTTCCAAACTTGCTTCATAAGCATAAGACTCCATATCCATATCGCTACCAGCATTCATAGCTATTTGTGAAGCATGTTTTTTATCTTCTGCATAACCATGATCTATCATTTCTCCGATAGAACCCCAATCTGAAACTACAGCACCTTTCCAATTCCACGCACCTTTTAATATATCGCGCTGTAAATGCGTATTACCCGTTGAGGGAACACCATCTATATCGTTAAAAGCATTCATGAAGGTTGCTACGCCAGCTTCAGCAGCCGCTTTAAATGGCGGTAAAATTGTATTATGTAACTCATGCTCACCAACATTAACCGTATTATAATCTCTTCCAGCTTCAGCAAAACCATAACCTGCAAAATGTTTAGCGCAGGCCGCAATAGTATTGATGCTTGATAAATCTTCACCTTGAAACCCTTTTATACGAGCTACACCAATAACGCTGTTTAAATAAACGTCCTCGCCAGCACTTTCCATAATGCGTCCCCATCGAGCATCTCTTGAAATATCTAGCATGGGCGCAAACGTCCAATTTAATCCAGCAGCAGCGCTTTCTTTTGCAGCAATATGTGCCGACTGTTTAATAATACCTAAATCCCAACTCGCACTTTCTCCTAACGGAATTGGAAAAATTGTTTTGTAACCGTGTATTACATCATAAGCAAAAATTAATGGTATTTTTAAACGCGAATGTTCCATAACAATTTTTTGGGTTTCTCGAATAGAGGCTACTGATGTAACATTAAGCATAGAGCCAACTTCCCCTTTTTTAAGTTTATCTAATTTATACTGGTCACTATTTGAAGATGATGGCCCGGTGGCATTCCATTTCCCACTATATTGAACGAGTTGTCCAATTTTCTCATTCAAATGCATCAAATTTAAAACTGAATCTACTTTTCTTTCGATTTCATTATTCAAATTAGAGTATGTGTTTTGATTGATTTGAGATAATCCCCTTTTAGAGTTTACTATAAAAAACAAAAAACTCAAAATAAAGCTACAAATCTTAATAGAGGTGACGTTTTGCTTATTCATGAAAGTATTAAATTTTAAGGTTTAAAAAAACAGGGAGGTAATTTAATGAATATTATAAAACTATAGCCCTTGATAGCACCCCGTATTTCTCAAAATCAAAAGTAGATTTTAAGACCATAATATAATCAATTCTTATTATTATAACCTCATCAAATTTAAAACCATTGAAACGTTGATGAAAACACAACGGATTTTCGCCAAGGCTTAAGAATCAATCATGACTTAGTTTAGATTTTTAAGGAACACACCAAGAAGCTCTTAATTAAAATCCCACATGAGCATTATTAAAGGTCTTCCTGTGTAAAAGCAGATAGTTTTCTTTATTTATATATGACCTTGAGTTGCATTTGATACACAAATTTATTCTTTAATATAACATGCTGTAAATAAATATATTAAACATGCCAAATATTATGTTTAGATGGATATTCGATAATTCTAATCTGTTTTTGACCAATATTCTAGCGCATCAATGGCTTTATACCATCCTTTTATTTTGTTATTTATGAGTGTTCGCTCTTCAGAGGGTGTAAATATTGTATCTGTTTGCCAAATTTTTTGAATTTCTTCGGGGTTATCCCAATACCCAACTGCTAAACCTGCTAAAAAGGCTGCTCCCATAGCTGTAGTTTCTACTATTTTTGGTCGTACTGCTTTTGTATTTAAAACATCAGCTTGAAATTGCATTAGCATATTATTTACAGTTGCACCCCCATCTACCCTTAATTCTTGAATTGGAATTCCAGAATCCGATTCCATAGCTTTTAAAATATCCATGGTTTGAAAGGCAATAGCTTCTAAAGCTGCCCTTGCAACGTGCGCATCGGTACTCCCTCTTGTTAGTCCAAAAATAGTACCCTGCGCTTTTTGATTCCAGTGTGGGGCCCCTAAACCTGCAAAAGCTGGAACGAAATATACACCATCGGAATCTTTAACAGACTTTGCCAATGCTTCAACATCTGAAGCATGTCTTATAATTTTTAAACTATCTCTTAGCCATTGTACAACAGCACCTGCTATAAAAATACTGCCTTCAAAAGCATATGTTGTTTTATTATTAATTTTCCAAGCTACAGTCGTTAATAAATTATTTTTTGAGACTTTTGGTTGATCACCAATATTCATCAACATAAAACAACCAGTACCATAAGTGTTTTTTACCATTCCTTTTTCTGTACACATTTGTCCGAAAAGAGCTGCCTGCTGGTCACCCGCTATACCAGAAATAGGGATTTTAGCGTTAAAAAAAGTTGAATTTGTATGGCCATAAACTTGACTGGATTGTTTTACTTCTGGCAACATGCTTTTAGGAATAGTTAGCAACTCAAGTAACTCGTTATCCCAATCCATGGTATTTATATTAAACATTAATGTTCGTGATGCATTTGTAACATCCGTGATATGTTTTTCACCTTTTGTTAAGTTCCAGACCAACCATGTATCGATAGTTCCTAGAATTAAATCTCCAGATTCAGCTTTTTGTCTGGCCCCTTTAACATGGTCTAAGATCCATTTTACTTTTGTTCCCGAAAAATAAGAATCAACAACAAGTCCTGTTTTTTCACGTATTAACTTTTCATGACCTTGTTCTTTGAGTTTATCACAATATTCTGAAGTTCTTTTATCCTGCCAAACAATAGCATTATAAATTGGCTTCCCTGTGTTTTTATCCCAAACCAAAACCGTTTCACGTTGGTTCGTAATTCCTATTGCCGCTATATTTTCCACATTCAAGGATTTTTTAGCAATGGCTTCTGAAACAATCCCTGCTTGAGTAGACCAAATTTCTGTTGGGTCATGCTCTACCCAACCCGCTTTTGGAAAATGTTGTGTGAATTCTTTTTGAGCAACGGAAATTATAGCTCCTTTTTTATCAAAAATTATAGCTCTAGAACTTGTTGTACCTTGATCTAATGCCAGTATGTATTTTTCCATAATAAAGCCACCCTCTAAGCTCCCTAAAAACGGAAAGCAAGCTTACTCGGGTTTTTTTTTAATTAAACATTAATTTTAAATAATATAATGGTCTGCAATTGCATAAAAACTAGAAATTTGTTTTTGTTTCCAATCTTCATTTTTATTTAGTTCCTCTGCTAAAATATTTGCTACAGTTGGTGCTATTTCAATAGCTGCATTTGCATCTAAAAATAATATTCTTACACGCCTTGCCAAAACATCTTCTATAGTCCTAGCCATTTCATGTCGTGCAGCCCAAACTACTTCAGCTTTTGTAAACTCTAGTCTTTCATGTAATTTTTCGCCTAATCCAGGAGACTCTTCAATGAGTTTTTTAATATCCTTTTGGTCGCTTCCATAAACATGCAAATGCTGAGATTTATCTACAACTCCATTTGCACCATGAATCAATAATCCGCTGGTATTGCATTTTGCACTCGGTAATTTACCTAATTCTATAACTTTGTTTATGGTGTCTTGCGCCATACGCCTGTAAGTTGTCCATTTTCCTCCAGTGATAGTAACTAGTCCAGAATCTGAAATAATAATTTTATGACTCCTAGATATTTCCTTTGTTTTTTCTGAATTATCTTTTGGTGCTGCTAAAGGGCGTAATCCAGCAAAAATGCTCAAAACATCTTTTTTGGTTACGTTTTTTGTTAAATATCTATTTGCTGTAGCTAAAATAAAATCAATCTCTTTATCTAGTGCTTTAGGTTCTAAACTATGGCTATCCAAAAGTGTGTCAGTAGTTCCTACAACCACCCTATTATGCCATGGTACTAAAAACAATACTCTACCATCATCAGTTTTTGGAATCATAATTGCGTCATTTCCTGGCAAAAACGATTTATCTAAAACCAAATGAACGCCTTGGCTTGGGCGAATTCTATTTTTAGCAGTAGCATCGTCCATTTTCAAAACCTCATCTGTAAATACGCCCGTTGCATTTATAATGGCTTTGGCGTTTAATCTGTAAATTACATCGGTTTCGGTATCTTTAACAACAACACCATTTACGGTACCATCGTCACTCTTTATAAGTTGATTAACCTTAAAATGATTTAAAACCGTTGCACCTTGCTCAATACAGGTTTGCGCAATGTTTACGGCAAGTCTTGAATCATCAAACTGTCCGTCGTGATACACAACACCACCTTTAAGTTTTTCTTTTTTTATGGTTTCTAATCGTAATACGGTTTCCTTTTTTGCAATTCTAGTTGATTTTCCGAAACTCAGCTTTCCAGCTAAAAAATCATATACTTTTAATCCTACCGTGTAAAAGATGTTATCCCAATATGTATAATTAGGAATAATAAAAGACTGATTACTCACTAAATGGGATGCATTTTTCAACATTAACCCTCTTTCATATAAGGCTTCCCTAACTAAATCGATATTTCCTTGCGCCAAATAACGAACACCTCCGTGAACCAATTTAGTACTTCGGCTTGAAGTTCCTTTTGCAAAATCTACTTGTTCTAAAAGTAGTGTTTTAAATCCGCGTGTAGCGCTATCTAGGGCAACTCCTAGGCCTGTAGCGCCACCACCAATAATAATAACGTCCCATTCGGAATTAGCCTTTAACTGTCCAATTAATGTCTTTCTATCAAACAAACCTATTTATTTTTTCTTATGATTAATTTTATTTTGTTTCAAATATACGTAAATTATAACAAAACGAAACAAAACGAAACAAAATGTTTTTTATACGTTATTATTAAAGTAATATTTATCTTCATTTACTTTCATTTATTTATATTTGCTTTTATGCAAAGACATGAAACCATCTTAAGTATATTAGAGAAACAAAAGCATATTGAAGTTTTAGATTTATGTAAACGACTACGTGTTTCAGCTGTTACTATCAGAAAGGACTTAAAACTTCTTGAAGAAAAAGGGTTGCTATTTAGAACGCACGGAGGCGCATCCCTAGAAAATCCTTATATAAATGAAAAAGCGGTTATTGAAAAAGAAAAAATCTCAGTAGAAGAAAAAAATGGTATTGCTCAAGCAGCGGCTCGGTTAATAGATGAAAATGACTCCATTATGATTGCTTCTGGAACAACCGTACAAGCGCTTTCAAAATTTATAAAACCTAAAAACAAACTTACTGTTATTACCTCATCACTTTACGTTGTTTTACATTTAATTCATGATAAAAATATAGAAATTCTGCAACTTGGTGGCTATGTTAGGCACAGTTCCGCATCTGTAATAGGCTCTTATGCAACACATGTTTTGGAAAACATATCGTGTAGCAAGTTGTTTTTAGGTGTTGATGGTATTGATTTTGACTATGGTTTATCTACTACAAATTTTGAAGAAGCCCAATTAAACCAAAAGATGTTAACCTCTGCTCAAAAAGTAATCGTTTTAGCAGATTCCTCTAAATTTGGCAAAAAAAGTTTTGCTAAAATTTGCGGAATTACTGATGTTACTGAAGTGATAACGGACAAGGGCATCTCATCTTCAAACAAGAAAAAGCTTGAGGAAAAAGGAGTTAAAGTCACTTTGGTTTAATACAGCATAAAATTAATTACATAATATTTTTAATAATAAAAGAAATAAAGCGAAACCAAATTATTCATTTTACACTTATTCCATAAAAAAAAGCCTTAAAATATAAATACCATAAAGCTTTTTTAAATTATTGTGGAGCATATCGGATTCGAACCGATCGCCTCTACACTGCCAGCGTAGCGCTCTAGCCAAATGAGCTAATGCCCCAATTATTTTTATTATTTCAATCCGGTTAGAACTAAAACAGGTATGCTACTATGGAAATCTTTCTTCAAGATGGTATTCTTTTCCCACCGTTTAGCAAAAAAACCACGTTTACGCCTTACAACACATAGCATATCTGGCGCATGAGATTTAAAATGAAGCAATACACCCTGAAATGTCGTGGCATTTTCAGTTTTTGTAATCGTATTAACTGAAGATTTTAGCTCTTTACTTAAATCAAAGTCACCTTTATTGTGAAATGGAGTCTTAACCAATAGTAAATCTGCTGTAGCATTAAATTTATTTTTTATATCTAAAAGTGGGCGTAATGCATGTTTCTTTTTTATAATAGCTGATTTAAGAGCTACTAAAATACTTGAAGGCGGAGAAAATTTATAGTCTTCAGGAACAATAAGCGCAGGAACATCCATTTGCTTAACAATTCTACCCGACGTTTTTCCCAAATATACTTCATCTTTAATAGAATTTGTTCTTGGTTCAATTAAAACCAAATCTATATCTGCAGCTTTACAAGCTAACTCTAAAGTATCAATTAAATTACCTTTTAGTGTTTTCACAACAATATGGACATCCTTAGTATCTAATTGAGCCACTAAGTCTGCTAAGTAGGCTTTACTTTCTTTTTCAATAATTTGGTCAACCTTGATCATAGTGCCAGCTTTTGTATAAACATTATACACTTGCACTATAAAAAGTTTTGCGCCATAGGCTTCAGCAAAATCCACAGCATACTGCAAATGACTCAATACATTTTTTGATGATCCGACAGGTACTAAAATATTCTTCATGTCTATAAAGTTTGATAGCTAAATTTACAATAAATTTGATGCAAAAGTAAAACTTTTTTATGATTCGAAATGCAACACTAGCAGATATAAAAAAATTATCAATGAAATGAATTATACCCTAATAAAACAGGTTCAAAAAACGATATTGAACACAAGGAATTTTATGTTTTAGGGTTAAAAATGCTGTTTTAGTATGCAACACTTTATCCGCTTTAATGGATGAAGAATACAAACCAACCTGTTGGCTTACCGTAAATGATAAAAAATATATATGCATTGGTTAGATGTACATCCAAATTGCTAAAAATAAGTTTATGTAAAACAATTAATGCGTTTTGCAGTACAGTATGATTTTAAAAACTACTATTTATCTATCCAATTAGATACCTTTTCGCATAACAAAAGAAATCAAAAATTTTATAAACTTCGTCCGTATTAAAAACTTAGTTATATTTATTTTCCCGAACATAGTAAGTACCCTTTTATTGTTATAAATTCGTTTTTATGAGTACAAAAATTCGTTTAAAACAGATAAATAAATTGGCTATTCCAGCATTGGTTTCTGGAGTGTCTGAGCCTATTTTATCGTTAACCGATGCTGCCATAGTAGGAAATATTCCATTGAATGCCACAGAATCTTTAGCTGCAGTTGGTATTGTAACCACATTTATGTCCATGCTTATTTGGGTATTGGGACAAACCCGAAGTGCTATTTCATCCATTGTTTCACAATATGTTGGCGCTAATAAATTAGAGCGCATTAAAAACCTTCCAGCTCAAGCTATTTTTATAATTACATCACTAAGCGTACTTATTATAATTAGTACATATCCATTTGCAAAAAATATTTTTAAACTCTACAACGCTTCAGGTTTAATTTTAGATTATTCTGTATTATACTATAAAATTCGGGTATTAGGGTTCCCGTTTACATTATTTACAATTGCTGTTTTTGGAGCATTTAGGGGTTTACAAAACACATATTACCCAATGATAATAGCTATAATCGGCGCAACATCAAATATTATTTTAGATATTATTCTAGTTTACGGGATAAATGGTTATATAAGACCCATGAACATTGAAGGAGCAGCCTATGCTAGCGTTACAGCTCAAATACTAATGGCGTTATTTTCAGCTTATTTTCTACTTAAAAAAACAACCATTCCATTACAACCAAAATTCCCTTTTAATCCAGAAATTAAACGATTCCTTTTAATGATCCTTAATTTGTTTATAAGAACCATCGCATTAAACATAACCCTCTATTTTGCCAGCTCTTTTGCAACTGGTTATGGTGCCGAATATATTGCAGCCTATACTATTGCAATAAATTTATGGTTTTTAGGGGCTTTTATTATAGACGGTTATGCTAGTGCGGGCCTTATTTTATCAGGTAAATTATTCGGTGAAAAAGCATATGGAAAGCTTATTTTACTAAGCAATAAACTTATAAAATACGGGGTTATAATCGGTTTAATTTTAGTAGCATTAGGCGCATTGTTCTATTATCCAATCGGTCGAATATTCACTAAAGAGCCAGAAGTTCTTAAAGCATTTTACAATGTGTTTTGGATAGTCTTAGTTATGCAACCGCTATGTACACTAGCTTTTATTTTTGATGGCATATTTAAAGGTCTTGGTAAAATGAAATATTTGAGAAACGTACTCTTGTTTTCAACCTTCATCATATTTATTCCCATCCTATTCTTTTTTGATGGCTTAGGGTATAAGCTCCACGCGATATTTATAGCCATTACATTCTGGATTATTGCCCGTGGTGTCCCACTTATTATAAAATTCAGAAAACTATTTTTACCGCTAGCACAAAAAACTTAACTTTGAGCGATAATTAGACATTAAAAAATCATAACATGGACATCATGTCATTTTTAAGCGGAAACGGATTGTTTTTAATCCTCGGTATCGTTTTAATAATCGTTTACTTTGTAAATAAAAGAAAAAGAAGATAATGGGCAACAACATTCGCATCACCAAGCAATTCTCTTTTGAAACTGGACACGCATTATACGGCTACGACGGCAAATGCAAAAATGTACACGGGCACAGTTACAAACTATCGGTTACCGTTATAGGCAAACCTATAACCGACAATACCAACGTAAAATTCGGGATGGTTATCGACTTTGGCGACCTAAAAAAAATTGTGAAAGAGGAGGTTGTAAACGTTTTTGACCACGCCACCGTTTTCAACAAAAACACACCACATGTCGAGTTAGCAAAAGAATTATCAGATCGCGGACATAATGTTTTACTTGTTGATTACCAACCAACTAGCGAAATGATGGTCATAGATTTCTCTAAAAAAATAAGTAAGCGATTACCAAAGCACATCAAATTACACTCTTTAAAACTTCAAGAAACAGACACTTCCTTTGCGGAATGGTTTGAGTATGATAATGTTTAGGGCGTTACCCAAAAGGGTCGGGCTTTACACTATATCTTTTTTGTGCTGAACTTGTTTCGCTATACCATCAAGCGATTTCTGTTTTTTAAGAATCAGTATTGACCAAGCTTATAGTATCGTACAAAAAAGGATGCCGTTTCAATCCCTAACGCACATACTTGCTAAGCTTAGTTTAATCGTTCAATTTTAAAACCGCCATAAATGCCTGTTGCGGAATTTCAACATTACCAACCTGACGCATACGTTTTTTACCTTTTTTCTGCTTTTCAAGCAGTTTACGCTTTCTGGAAATATCACCACCATAACATTTGGCCGTTACATCTTTCCGTAGTGCTTTTACAGTTTCTCTTGATATGATTTTGGCACCAATGGCAGCTTGTATAGGAATATCAAATTGCTGACGCGGGATAAGCTCCTTCAGTTTTTCACACATCTTCTTGCCAATGTGGTGGGCGTTATCGGCATGTATTAATGCCGAAAGCGCATCAACCGGTTGTGCATTCAATAAAATATCCAAACGCACAAGTTTAGAGACCTTCATGCCAATTGGCGAATAATCAAAAGACGCATAGCCTTTTGATACGGTCTTGAGCCTGTCATAAAAATCAAAAACTATTTCCGCCAGCGGCATTTCAAAGGTTAATTCAACACGCTCGGTCGTTAAATATGTTTGGTTTAAGATAATACCTCGCTTTTCAATACAAAGGGACATGACATTTCCAACAAAATCGGCCTTGGTAATAATGGTGGCTTTAATGTAAGGCTCCTCAACGCGATTTACAGAAGATGGTTCAGGTAAATCTGATGGATTATTTACAATAAAAGCATCATCCGGATCTTTATTTGTGTAAGCATGGTAAGATACATTGGGAACCGTTGTAATAACAGTCATATCAAACTCACGCTCTAAACGCTCTTGGATAATTTCCATGTGGAGCATGCCTAAGAATCCACAACGGAAACCAAAGCCTAATGCCGCTGAACTTTCTGGAGCAAATACCAAAGAGGCATCGTTAAGTTGTAACTTTTCCATAGAATTACGAAGCTCTTCATAATCCTCAGTATCCACAGGATAAATACCTGCAAAAACCATAGGTTTTACATCCTCAAAACCTTCCACAATATTCGTGGTTGGGTTTGCAAAATCTGTAATGGTATCTCCAACTTTTACTTCTTTTGCTGTTTTTATGCCTGTAATTAAATAACCAACATCGCCAGTCTTTACAGATTGTTTTGCAACTTGGGTAAGTTTTAGAGTTCCTACTTCATCAGCAAAATATTCATTATCTGTAGCAACGAATTTAATTTTTTGTCCTTTTTTGATTTCACCATTAAAAACCCTAAAATAAGTTTCAATACCTCTAAACGTATTGTAAACCGAATCGAAAATCAAGGCTTGTAATGGGGCGTTGGGGTCGCCTTTGGGTGCCGGAACGCGTTTTATGATCGCTTCTAAAATATTGTCTACACCAAAACCCGTTTTTCCGCTGGCGTGAATCACTTCTTCGGGGTTGCAACCTAATAAATCGACAATATCATCGGTAACCTCTTCTGGATTGGCACTTGGTAAATCCACTTTATTTAATACGGGGATAATTTCCAAATCGTTCTCCAACGCTAAATATAAATTTGAAATTGTTTGTGCCTGTATACTTTGGGCCGCATCTACAATAAGTAAAGCGCCCTCACAGGCAGCGATGGACCGTGATACCTCATAAGAGAAATCCACATGTCCAGGTGTGTCAATAAGATTTAAAACATATTTTTCGCCTTCAAACTCATAATCCATTTGTATAGCATGCGATTTGATAGTTATACCACGTTCGCGCTCCAAATCCATGCTATCCAATAACTGAGCCTGTTGCTCTCTAGCGGTTACCGAGCCTGTAAAATCCAACAAACGGTCTGCAAGTGTGCTTTTACCGTGATCTATATGTGCAATAATGCAAAAATTCCTGATGTTCTTCATAGTCAATACGCCTTATAAAAAAGATGTCGCAAAGATATAGGTTTTTAGTTGAGTTTTATGAGTTAGACCTATCAGGTTTTAAAAACCTGATAGGTCTTTTTCGTATTTTAGCATAAAATAATTTAAAATCGTGTTCAAAACCAAAGAAGATATTATCAACAAGATCCACCTAATCATTTCGGTAATAATTGTTGTACCCGTTTCTTTTGTTTATGGTTTTAATCCCAGTTCTCATTTTGATATCCACTTGGATACCACAGACGAGCATAACTTTTTCAAAGCTATTATGGGCATATATCTAGGATTTTCAACATTATGGATATTAGGGGTTTTTAAGCCGAATTATTTGCAGCTTGCTTTAGTTACAAATGTTATTTTTATGCTAGGTTTAGGCTTTGGGAGGTTATTAAGTTTAGTTTTAGATGGCACACCTACGTTTGGCTATAGTTTTGGCACTTTTGCGGAGTTGTTTTTGGGTTTCTATGGGGTTTGGGTTTTAAAAAAACACATAAATCATTAATCTATTTAAAAGCCACTTAATGTTCAAATTATGAAAATGAAAACAGTATTTACTATTTTAGGTATACTATTGCTAGTTTTTCTAGTGATACAAATTGTTTACTATTTTAAAGTTCAAAATACTATTGAAAGCTATCCCTACACTGTGGTAAAAAACTACGACACCTTTGAAGTTCGTAATTATGAAGCGCGTTTATTTACATCGGTAAAACTTGGAACAAATGACTATAAGAAGGCTTCCAGTAAGGGGTTTTCTGTGCTGGCAGGATATATTTTTGGAGCTAATGAGACCGAACAAAAAATTTCAATGACATCTCCTGTGACCATGAGTTTGGAAGATAGTATGACGGTTATGTTTATGGTGCCTAAAAGATATAAGAAGGAAGACTTGCCAAAACCAGACCAATCTAATATTCAGTTTAAAAAGGTACCAGCAAAAACGGTTGCAGCCATAGCGTTTAGTGGTTGGGCCAACCCCGAGAAGATTGAATACTACAAAGCAAAATTGAAATCAGCCTTAGAGGCGCAGGGGCTTGCATACACTAATACATTTCACTTTTTTGGATATAATGCACCTTTTGAAATCATAAACAGACGAAATGAAATAACTGTAGAACTAGAAAAGCATACTAATTAAGCTACTAAAGCACCACAAATACCTAAACTTACAATTACATAAACCGTAGCAAGAATAAATAATATTTTAGCTGTTTTTTTTTGTTTTTTCAAAAAAGCAAATCCAATGATAGCCAATAAAATGGCAGGCCCGAGCATAATAGCGAGTATAAGATACACAAGGCCATCTAAATTCATATTGGGACTTAAAAGTAACATCATAATTTCTTTTTTAAAGCATCATTGTGCCACACATGCCTATACCGATAATGGCATAAATAGCTAATATGATAAAAATAATATTTGAAGCTTTTTTTTTCTTTGAACGTATAGCGATACCAATAATTAATAGAAGTATTGGAATTCCAAACGTAAAAAAAAGAACTAATAATATAAGCAAAAAGTAATCATTACCAGGACCATCGATTAATAACCTCATCATGACATTTCATTTCTTAATTCCTCTAATCGCTCTTTTTTATCATCCCTATAAAATAAATTCATGGTTTCAAAAGGAATAATTTTATTGTCTTTGTCCACAATATGTACACACGATTTTTTAATGGCACGCACATCAAAGTTATAAGCATCAATAAATTGCATAATAATAATACGAAATAAATTATCATAACCTAAATTTGGCGCATCGATATTTGGTAAACAGCACATGATGGATTTTAGATTTTCTTCAGCAACCTCAACCGAATTCCCTGTACTAAACAACTCAATCATTTTATCCTGAAGCGATTCATCTTGCTCGTAAATAATGGTATTTTTACTGTTATCCAACAAATCATTTGGGTTGATATATCGTGTTAACGGAAACACCTCACCGCCCAATTTAAGCGCATAGCCCATAACCAAAGCGTCCGGGTTACAAGGTACGGGCAACAAATCGTCCGGATTAAAAATATTCGTTTGTTCCATAATTTTTCGTCGCACTTCGGTAAGGGTCATACGATCGGTTTCTGGATTAAAATTTTCCAAACGTCCAGCAATTTGAGTTGGCTGTAATGTCACACCACGAATACATTTCTGCTTTAAAGCATAATCTATTATTTTTCCAATTTCATGGTCGTTCAATCCTTTTTGAAGTGTAACCACGAGCGTTGTAGATAGGTTTACAGCATTCAAATTGGCAATGGCTTGCTCACGAATATGATTTAAATCTGCACCCCGAAGCTCTTGCAAAACGCTGTTTTCAAAAGAGTCAAACTGTAAATAAATTTCAAAATCTGGGGCGTAGCTTTTTAGTCGTTCCGCAAAAGCGATATTCTTTGCAATTTTAATTCCGTTTGTATTCAACATCAAATGGCGAATAGGTAACGACTTCGCATAATCCATAATGTCCCAAAACTGCGGATGAATTGTTGGCTCGCCACCCGAAATTTGAACTACGTCTGGCTCCTTCTCATTTCTAACAATAGTGTCTAACATCGCTTTAACCTCATCCAAAGTGCGGTGCCTTCCATAGGTTGGCGAAGACCCTGCATAACAGGTTGGGCATGTTAAGTTACAGCGGTCTGTAACCTCTACAACCGTTAGGCAAGAGTGCTGCTCATGGTCCGGACACAAGCCACAATCATAAGGGCAGCCGTAATGTGTTTTTGTATTAAATTTATAAGGCGTTTCACTAGGCTTATTGTAGTTTCTAATATTTTTGTAGTATTCAATATCGTCTGCAATTAACACTTTAGAATTTCCGTGCTCGTTGCAGCGTTTCAGCATATAAACATTGCCGTTTTCGAACACAATTTTGGCATCTACACGTTTTAAACATTCGGGACAGAGGCTTAAGGTAAAATCGTAATAGGTATAATTTCTAACTGGCATAAATATGATTTAAAAGCCTCCCTCAATTCCTCCGAAAGAGGGAAGCCATATTATTGTAATTAATCCGTCAATTTTTCCTCTTTTTTGGTGAGACCAGGTGGGGCTTTCCTGTAATAAAGTAAACAAACTACACATAAAATTTGAATCGTACTCAACCCAAATACATAAAAAACATTCGGTTTTAAAAATTCAATAAAAAAGCGAAACCCAAAATACAGAATCATAAACCATTTAAATAGGTCGCCATTTTTCAGATTAGCTTTGTTTTTAAAACGCAATAATCCCAAAAACAGTATGATTAAAAATAACAATTCATATAAAGATGTAGGATGCCTTAATACACCATCGCCCAAATCCATACCAGTAAAAAAGGATGTTTCTTTACCATAGGTAAACTCATTGATTCCTGAAAGAAAGCAACCAATTCTGCCAATAAAAATACCCAGAACAATAGGAAGCACAAACAAATCGCCCGAAGATTGTTTTTCTCCAATACGTTTTTTAGCAAATTCGACACCAAGCAGTCCGCCAAATAAACCGCCCATAATAGTTTTGGTATTTAGTAATTGAATGACGTTTTCTTGCGAAATTTCTATGATTGGATTTTCTAAAAAACCAACCAATCGTGAACCAATTAACGCACCCAAAGCTGCGCCTAAAATAATGGAAAGCCTATGGCTTGAAGAAATGGTATCCGTGCTTCTTTTTCTTAAATAAATATAATATCTAAATGCTATAAAAAAGGACAGATACTCTAAAACAAGATGTATATTTATGTTATAACCAAACAGTTGTGGCTCAAAAGGAATATGCAAACGCTTAATTTTTTATAAATATAGATGTTTTTTGTGGTACATTTACCAACTCATAATAACGAATAGTTATGAAAGTAATATTTTCCATCTTATTTTTTATTTCTGGACTATTTAGTGTATTCTCTCAAATAATTAATGTTACTGAGGAGTTTTTGTTACCACCACATGTAATAGAATCTTCAGGTGCTATTTTTTTCAACAATAAATTAATTACACATACGGATTCTGAAGGCGAAAACAAACTATACGAATTGGATATTACTACAGAACAAATTACAAGAACAGTAACTATAACCAATGCTACGAATATAGATTGGGAAGATATTACACAAGATGACACTTCAATTTATATAGGCGATATCGGGAATAATAATGGCAGCAGAACCGATTTAAAAATCTATAAAATTTGTAAAACAGATTACCTAAATAGTACAAATGTAACTGCTGAAATAATTAACTATAGGTATTCTGGCCAAACAGATTTTACTCCAAAACCGAATAATACGATATGGGATGCCGAAGCACTGGTTTCTTTTGATTCTGATAAATTATTGCTGTTTACAAAAAACTGGGTAGATGGCATTACTAAAAGTTACATTATATCAAAAACACAAGGTACACATGTTGTAAGTCCGCAATTAAGCCCCTTAAATAGTAATGGGTTAATTTCAGGAGGGACATACAACACAACCTCTGGCAAATTATATTTAACAGGTTATGATAATGTATTAAACCCATTTGTTTGGATGAGCGACAGCTTTAATACAAATGATATATTTTCGGGAACAAATACACAAACATCACTTACATCGTTAGGTTTTGAGCAGATAGAAGCCATCGCTTTTATTGATGAAAATAGTTATTTAATGAGTTCCGAGTCGTTTTCAATTTCCAGTGGATTGTTTACACTGTCTGATAACGCTAAACTTATTTCATTTTCAACAAGTGATAAAGAATTATCAACTACGACCAATGCATCAATGCAGGATTTATTAGTATATCCGAATCCTTCATCAAATATTGTACACATTAAATGTAATCCTTTATCTTCTATTGAAATATTTGATACACAAAACAAAAAAATACATCATGGAATCGAAAATAAAATTGATATATCACATTTAAGTGTGGGTGTCTATTTTATAAAAGCGTGTTTTAAAAATAGTGCTTGCGATATAGAAAAGTTTGTAAAACAATAGTACTATAAGCCCTTTGCAACTTAATAGTTCATTGTATATTTGTGCAAAATTAATTTTTTAAGATATGTTTAAAAAAACCCTTGTCCTACTAGCCAGTTTTTTAGTATGCAATGCTTGCTGGAAAGATAAAAGTCCAGAGGATTTAATTCGATTGAAAGATAAATTTAAATCTCAGGTAGCTTCGTTTGAAAATAAAAAAGAAGTAGCTAACAAAAAAGTAACCAAAGGTTTAGAATCTTTAGGGGCTTTAAAAATGGCTTTAGAAGATGCCAAAAACGAGGATAAAGAGTTTGCAAAGGTTTATGGTGATTGGGAAAAAGTAAACAAGCGTGTAAATAACCTTAATAAGGAATACGAAGATCTAAAAACCAAAGCAGCAAATTTATTCACTGCAATGGAAACGCAAACCAATAGCCTAAGCGATGCAAAAAGTAGAAACACACTTTTAAAAGCAATAAACAAAGCAAAAACAAAATATAACGGTACTCTAGAAAATACATCTGAAGCTATTGGTAAACTGAGAGTATTGCATAATGATGCCGTTGAAGTGGTAAAAGCACTTGAGGTCGCCGCTGCATTAAATTCTTTTGACTCCATAAACGGACAAATGAAACGTATTGAGGAACGTGTTGATGGTATTATGCAAGAGCTTAACGTAGCTGTTGTAGAAAGTAAAAAACTCTACGAGAAAAAAATAACAGAATTAGGAGATTAATATTTTGGTAAAAATAGATAACATAGAACTTCCCGATTTCCCATTGCTATTAGCACCCATGGAAGATGTTAGTGACCCACCGTTTCGCACATTATGTAAAGAACAAGGTGCCGATGTGGTTTATACAGAATTTGTATCTAGTGAGGGCTTAATCCGTAATGCGGCAAAAAGCGTTATGAAATTGGATATTTATGAAAAGGAACGGCCTGTTGGCATTCAAATATTTGGAGCAAACCTAGATAGTATGTTGCAAACTATTGATATTGTTTCGGCATCCAAACCAGATATTATAGACATTAATTTTGGGTGTCCGGTAAAAAAAGTAGTGAGTAAAGGTGCAGGTGCGGGTATTTTAAAAGATATCTGCCTAATGGAAAAACTCACCGCAGAAATGGTAAAGCGCAGTAATATTCCCATAACCGTAAAAACACGCTTGGGTTGGGATCACGATTCCATCCGTATTGTTGAGGTTGCCGAGCGTCTGCAAGACGTAGGCTGTAAGGCCATTGCCATACATGGGCGTACACGGGCGCAAATGTATAAAGGCGATGCCGATTGGCAACCCATTGCGCAAGTTAAAAACAATCCACGAATGCATATTCCGATTTTTGGAAACGGCGATATAACCTCACCAGAACGTGCTGCTTCAATGCGTGATGAATTTGGGCTAGATGGTGCCATGATTGGACGCGCATCTATCGGGAACCCTTGGTTTTTTAAACAAGTAAAACACTATTTTAAAACGGGAGAGCATTTAGCGCCCATTTCTTTGGAAGAGCGTATAAAAGCTGCTCGCAGACATTTGCAGATGGCTATAGATTGGAAGGGTGAAGTTTTGGGTGTTTTTGAAACCCGCAGACATTATACCAACTATTTTAAAGGGATTCCACACTTTAAGGAGTACCGTATGAAAATGGTAACATCAGACCATTCTGAAGATGTATTTGCTGCTTTTGACGAGGTATTGGAAAAGTTTGCTGGACTTTATCTATAGAAATAGCCCTTAAAATAAACCATTTTAAAGACATTAAAAATTATAAGAGTTTAATAATGAATGACTTGCTTAATTTTATATCTTTATAGCAAAAATTCATCGTTATGTTTAAAAACATCTTTTTCTTAATAGGAGTTTTATCAACATTCACATACCTTAACGCACAACAGCCCTATGAGTTTATTGAAGTAATAGATATAGACGCTACGCCGGTTATAAGTCAAGGTAAAACAAATACGTGTTGGAGTTTTTCTGGTACATCTTTCCTAGAATCTGAAATTATAAGAATGACTGGGAAACAAATTGATCTTTCTGAAATATTTACTGTAAAAAATACATACCTAAAAAAAGCAGAAAATTATGTAATGCGTCAAGGTAAAGCACAATTTAGCGAAGGTGGTTTAGCACATGATGTACTAAATACTGTAGCTGAATTTGGATTAGTTCCGAATACGGTTTTTAGCGGATTGCTAAATCATGAAACCAACCACAACCACTATGAATTGTATGATGTGCTTAAAAGTATGGTAAAAACCTATGCAGAACATACTAGCAGAAAACTTGATACAAAATGGATAGATGCTATAGATGCCGTGCTCACAGTATATTTAGGAAGCAACCCTAAAATATTTGCTTTTGAAGGAAAAAGCTATACCCCAGAATCTTTTTTAGCAATGACGAAAATCAAGCCATCAGATTATATAAGTATCACTTCCTTTACGCACCAACCTTTTTATACAAAATTTATATTAAACATTCCAGATAATTGGAGCAATGGCAGCTATTATAACGTGCCCCTGGACGATATGATTAAGTCTATTAAAAATGCGTTGAAAAATGGCTATACTGTTGCATTGGACTGTGATGTTAGTGAACCTACGTTTTCCTCAAAAGCAGGAGTTGCGATAATTCCAATTAATTCGGAAAATAACCTAAAAGCTTTAAAGGCTATTTATCCGGAAAAAGTAATATCACAAAAATATCGTCAAGATGAATTTGAAAACTTTACAACTACAGATGACCATTTAATGCATATTACGGGATTATTTAAAGATCAAGAAGGAACGACATACTATAAAGTAAAAAATAGTTGGGGTACCAATCCTTATAGAAATGCAAATGGTGGTTTTGTTTATTTTAGCGAAAGCTACATGCGTTTAAAATCCATTAGTGTTACTTTTCATAAAGATGCCATGCTCAAAGTTGTAGCAAATAAATTGGGTGTTATTTCAAAATAATTGATTTGAAAATCTAATAAACTTTAATGTATTAAAAAAAATTGCCCAATCGAATCTACAAGAAATTTAATTTTAATAATGTCATTAAATAATAAATCAAATTACAACAGGCATTATGAGGGGACATTGTTTAGCTTAAAAAAAGGCTGTATCAGGAAATTTATTTCTTCTGGAAGATAAAAATTTTTTAACCGCATTAAATACCATCAATCAAGGTTTTTGTAATTCGTACCGAAGCTATTTTTGATGCTATAATACCTAATACAGAAATGGTTGAAAAGACGATGAGTAAATTTTCAAACTTGATGGTTATTGGGTAGGCCAATGTTGGTGTAATCATAACCAAACTGAATGCGTTTTGTAATACCACTATAATAAGTGCCGTGCCCAAGCCAATAAGCCCGCCTATAATACTCATTAAACTACCCTGTAAAAAAAATATTTTTTGAATGTCCTTTACTGTAGCTCCAATATTAAATAATGTGTTAAGGCTTCTTTTTTTATCGAGCATCATCATGATTAAAGACCCAATCACGTTAAAAAATGCAATAATTAATACAAGTGTAAAAATGAGGTACACTGCTAAATTTTCTGTGTTTAGCATTTTATAAAGTGCATCATTAAGTTGTGCTCTGTTTTTTAAAATCACTTTATTGCCCAAAATAGCTTGGATATTTGTTTTTGCATCTGCTTCGTTTATGCCATCTTTAAGTTTAAACTCAATAGCCGAGATTTGATTAGATTCGTAATTAAGCAAATTTCTAGCCAAATCTATAGGTGCATAAACATAAGTGTCGTTTAGCTCCTCGTTTATATAAAATACACCAACACTTATCGTTTTTATGCTATTAAAGGCGTTTTTTGTAGATGTAATTTGTTCTGTTCCGGGTTTTGGAACATATATATTTATAGGTTTTATAAAGTCCAAAACACCTAATGACAGACTATTTGAAATGCCCCAACCCACAACTAATTGATTGGTTTTTTGTACAACCCAACTGCCATGATCTAAACTGGAATCGATAGCTACTACGTTTTGAAAATGCTCATCAACACCTTTTAAAACGGTTATTGTATTTTTATCACCAGAGGCTAAAACCACACGTTCTTGAATAATTTTGGAATAATGAGCGATGTCGCTTAGTTTATTTAGATTTTTTTCCTCATTATCGGTAAGTATAAATGATTTTCCAACAGCTGTTTCGGCTTTTAAATCAGGATCAACTTGGCTTGAAAACTTGAGCGTAAAATCCTTTAAACCTGCAAAACCAGAAAGGACAATAAATAAAGAGGCAGACCCTAAAATAATTCCTATTACAGCAATATATGTAATAAAATTTATAGCATTATTAGAACTCTTTGAGAGCAGGTAACGTTTTGCTATGTATAAAGAGAAACTCAATTAATAACCTAAGATTTTTTCCTTTTTTCTAAAATAGTTGGGTCTTTTATGGGGTTTTCTTTCCCTTTTAATGATTTTTCAATCTGGTCTATATACTCTAAGGAATCGTCTATAAAAAATTCTAAATTAGGCATACGGCGCAATTGGTGTCTTGTACGTTGGGCCAATTCATGCCGAATTGCAGAGGTGTTTGATTTTATACCTTCTACTAATTCTTTAGCCTTACCATTAGGGAAAATGCTTAAATACACTTTTGCAACACCTAAATCTACAGTGACTTTTACTTTAGAAACAGATATTAAAACACCTCGCATACCACCCTGTGTGGCAGCCCTTTGCAATACATCAACCAAATCTGTTTGCAAAACAGATCCAATTTTTTTTTGTCTTTGACTTTCCTCTATGTCACTCATTGTTTAATACCTATTAAAGGTTTAGGTTGCAAAAATAATGGATATTTAAAGATTATATTACTTTTAAAACGATTTTCGTATTTTGATATGGAATTTAAGTTAAATTGAAACTGTTTTCAATTCCGCAGAACTGATAAAAGATAATTTTTTCCTTTTTTAAGGACATAACAAAACACCTCTTAATGAATAAAATCGAACATATAGGAATAGCCGTTAAAAACCTTAACGATTCTAATAACTTATTTTCCAAACTTTTTGGAGAACCGCACTATAAAATGGAACAAGTGAAAAGTGAAGGTGTAAATACATCTTTTTTTAAGATCGGTGAAAATAAAATTGAATTGTTAGAAGCAACTGACAAGAATAACACGATATCAAAATTTATTGATAAAAAAGGAGAAGGCGTTCACCATATCGCTTTTGAAGTTGTTGATATCGTATCTGAAATTAAACGCCTTAAAAAAGAAGGTTTTCAAGTTTTGAATGAAACGCCCAAGAAAGGTGCAGATAATAAGTTGGTGGCTTTTTTGCACCCAAAATCATCAAATGGAGTTTTAATCGAGTTATGCCAAGAAATTATGCCAAATAAAACTTAAAACGGCTTCAATTCTATTGCTTTGAAATGATATTTTAAATTCACTATCGATTATTTCAAAATTGATTTTATATAAAGGAATAATTTTTCTTGCTAACAATTAAAATAAGTATTAATATTGCACTCCAATTTCGGTCCTATAGCTCAGTTGGTTAGAGCACCTGACTCATAATCAGGTGGTCCATGGTTCGAGTCCATGTGGGACCACAAAAAACCCTTGTAAATCAATTGATTATAAGGGTTTTTGTTTTTAAGGCTATTCATTAGGGGGTTGGTATTTTTTCAAAATTCTGCTAATTTTAACTTTATTTTATACTAAAAAAGAAAATAATTGTTAGAATTCAAACCCTTATTTCACTTTAAACCTTTTATTTGTTTTCAAAACAACATGTCCTTTAAAAACATAAATAATTTTTTTTGAGGTATTAATTAAAATCAAACAGTTTATTTTACTTTAAATCTTTAAAATCAATGACGTGGTTTGGTTTACCATTTTTAGAAACCTGATCTAAAACTTCAGTTTGCCAGTATCTTATTGAAGATTTTAAATTAAAAAATAGAGCAAAAAATAAGAGTATGTGCGATTTAATTGAACCCTTTTCTAGGTATCAATAAAAACTTTTCAGAAATAAACTTTTTTTTAAATATAAATCACCAGCCAGTTTAGATTATATGGCTTAATTTTTGGAGTATATGTATTTTTAATTTTTAGAAATAATTTATATTTATATTTGCCTCGTAAATTTATAGTAAGATATTACTTCATACTTATTTTTAGTTTAAGGATTATTATAAAATAACAATCGAAAAGCCTAAAAAACTGCATTTAAACGATTATTTTTGTGTTTTAAAGATGTTTTTTGACTCTAAAAATGAAAAATATTTTTTAAACTAGCTTTTTTTTATACATTTGTGACCCCATGACAATACAAAATAAAAGAATTATTGCCTCAATCTTATTTGTATTAATAAGTTTTGTATGCGTAGCCCAGACCTTACCTGGCGCAACACCTCCGCCTCCAGGCCCACCACCACCACCAGGTCTTCCAATTGATGGAGGGTTACTTTATGGACTGGCTTTCGCAGTGTTTTATGGAGCAAAAAAATTATTGATAAAACGCAATAACTAAACTTATTTGTTTAAAACAACAAGTTTGGCAACATATTTTCCTAATACATCGAACTCTAAGTTGACCATAGTACCAACTTTAAAAGTATTGAAATTTGTATGCGCATAGGTATAAGGTATAATAGCTACGCTAAACGAATCTTTTTTAGAGTTTATAACAGTCAAACTTGTACCGTTTACCGTTATAGACCCTTTTTCAATAGTTATATTATTTAAAGCGCTATCGTATTTGAAGGTGAACACCCAACTGCCATTTTTCTCTTGAACCTGTGTACATTCAGCAGTTTGATCAACATGTCCTTGAACAAGGTGTCCATCCAGTCTGTCGCCTAACTTCATAGCCCGTTCTAAATTCACCTTATCGTTCAGTTTCAGGGTCTTAATACTTGTTTTATCTAAGGTTTCTTTTATTGCTGTTACGGTATATTCATCATTATTAATTGCAACAACGGTTAAGCAAACCCCGTTATGTGCAACACTTTGGTCTATTTTCAATTCGGAAGTTAAAGTACTTTTTATGGAGATATGAAGATTATCTAATTCAGTTTTTAAATTTGAAACGACACCTATATTTTCAATAATTCCGGTAAACATAGTATTGTTTGTTTATTTGGTTAAATTTGCGTTAATAAATGAATTTCAAAATTACGAACAAAAGTTGTCATTTTTAATGAAGCAAGAAGAAAATATAATTGTAGGAGTATCAATTGGTGACTTAAATGGTATTGGTGGGGAAATCGTTTTAAAAACTTTTGAAGACGAAAGGTTTTTAGATTTTTGTACACCAGTTATATTTGCTTCCGCGAAAGCGATGACATTTTTTAAAACACATTTTAAGTCTCAAATCAATTTCAATTTTATTAATAATCTAAGTGAATTGAGACAATACAAAGTAAACGTTTTAAACTGTTGGAATGAGCCCGTAACTATTGAATTTGGAAAGGAGGATTTAAACATTGGAAAATTCGCAATAAAATCTTTGCAAGAAGCTACAAAAGCTTTAAAAGATAATGAAATCAATGTTCTGGTAACTGCGCCTATCAATAAGTATAATATTCAATCTGATGAATTTAAATTCCCTGGCCATACGGATTATTTAGCTCAAGAGCTTGAAGGAGAAAGTTTAATGTTTATGATTACGGATACGCTTAGAGTCGGCTTACTTACAGACCACGTACCTGTTAAGGATGTTTCCACTCACATTACACCAGAATTAATAGAACAAAAAATTAATACTGTATATAATTCACTTAAAAAGGATTTTAAAATTGAACGTCCAAAAATTGCTGTTTTAGGTATAAACCCACACACTGGGGATAATGGCGTTATTGGCAGTGAGGATGATGATGTGCTAAGACCAACATTACATAAAATAAAAGAAGGCGGAAAATTAGTTTTTGGACCTTATGCAGCCGATAGTTTTTTTGGATCAAACAATTATAAAAATTTTGACGCTATTATTGCATCTTATCACGACCAAGGTTTAATTCCTTTTAAAACATTATCATTTGGGCAAGGTGTAAACTATACCGCTGGGTTAAATAAAGTGAGAACATCTCCAGACCATGGTACAGCTTATGAAATTGCTGGAACAGGCGTTGCAGACGAAAACTCGTTTAAAGAAGCTGTATTTAGTGCTATTAAAATTTACAAAAACAGAACAAGTTATGAACAACTTACTGCAAACCCACTAAAAAAAACACCTAGAAAAGACCGTCGTTAACGGCTTGAATACTAATTAATAACCTTCTAAAAATGAAAGCATTAAAAACATAAACAAAAAAATGTTGATAACTCGTGTCGAGTAAATAAAAATTTATATATTTGCAGGCTCAAAATAGATGTGATAATGAAGCTAATAAAAGAGTTTACAATCCCATTTGTAGGATTAAAAATTGGAAAACATCATTTTGAGTATAACGTAGAGCAAGCGTTCTTTGAACATTTTGAGTATGAAGATTTTAATGATGTAAATATTAATGTACACCTTAAATTAGAAAAAAAAGCAACATTATTAGAATTACATTTTAAAGTCTCCGGTTGGGTTAATGTTAATTGTGATTTAACAAACGAACCTTACAATCAAACTATAGAAAATGAGTTTGATTTAGTAGTTAATTTCGGAGAGGAATATAATGATGAGCATATCGATATATTGATTGTACCTCATGGAACTTATGAAATTAACATACAACAGTATATTTATGAATTAATTATACTAGCAGTCCCAATAAAAAGGTTACATCCAGGAGTTGAAAACGGTACTTTAGATTCGGAAATACTTGAAAAATTAGAGGAATTAAGCCCAAAGCTTAAAGATAAAAAAAACGAAGAAGAGGAAACGGATCCTCGTTGGAACACATTAAAGAAATTATTAACGGATAAATAAAATATAAAATGGCACATCCTAAAAGAAAAATCTCGAAAACAAGAAGAGATAAAAGAAGAACACATTATAAAGCAACTGCGCCACAGATTGCTACTTGCCCAACAACAGGCGAAGCGCATTTATATCATAGAGCACATTGGCACGAAGGAAAATTATATTACAGAGGTCAAGTGTTGATTGATAATTCTGAAAACATAGAAAATGTAGCATAAACAATTATGCATGCATATATAAAACGCTCATTTATGAGCGTTTTTTTTATGAAATACTTTTTCTGATTAACAAAAACACGTAATTTGTACATTATTAAACCAAAATTTAGTAGTTTTCATAAAATTTTGGACGTTTCTGTTCAATTTTAATGACTTTTTGGTAGAACAAACTTAAATGGTATGAGTAAAATTTCAGCAGCAATTACGGCTGTAGGCGCTTATGTGCCAGATTATGTATTAACCAACCAGATTCTTGAAACGATGGTTGATACTAATGACGAATGGATTACTTCTAGAACAGGAATCAAAGAGCGTCGAATTCTTAAAGACGACGGAAAAGGTACGTCTTACTTAGCCATCAAAGCTGCACAGGATTTAATTAATAAAAACGGGATGAATCCCAAGGATATTGAGCTTATAATTGTAGCAACTGCAACACCAGATATGAAAGCTGCTTCAACAGCTTCTTTTGTAGCCTCTGAAGTTGGAGCTACAAATGCATTTTCTTTTGATATGGATGCTGCATGCTCTAGTTTTTTATTCGGTATGTCTGTAGCTGCAAGCTATATTGAGTCTGGACGCTATAAAAACATACTTCTTATAGGTGCGGACAAAATGTCTTCTATCATAAATTATAAAGACCGTGCTACATGTATTATTTTTGGTGATGGCGCAGGAGCCGTTTTATTTGAGCCAAGTGAAGAAGGTCTAGGGCTTCAAGATGAATATTTAAGAAGTGATGGCACAGGAAGGGAGTTTTTGCAGGCTACTTATGGAGGGTCATCTCACAAATTAACTACCGAAATTTTAGAACAAGGGGGGCAATACGCTTTTCAAGAAGGACGCACCGTATTTAAAAATGCTGTATTCAACATGGCAGACGCTGCCGTTAAAATATTAGAACGTAATAATTTAACAAAAGATACCGTAGACTGGTTAGCTGCACACCAAGCTAATAAACGCATTATTGATGCCACAGCAAATCGTATAAATTTAGATGAAAATAAAGTGATGATGAACATTGAGAAATATGGGAATACCACATCGGCTACTTTACCGCTTCTTATAAATGACTACGAATCACAACTTAAAAAAGGAGACAATGTTATTTTTGCTGCTTTTGGTGGCGGATTTAACTGGGGCGCTATTTATTTAAAATGGGCGTATAATTCAAAACAATAACCACTAACTAATTAGTAATATTATGGATATAAAAGAGATTCAAAACTTAATTAAGTTTGTTGCCAAATCTGGAGCTAGCGAGGTTAAATTAGAAATGGACGATATAAAAATCACCATAAGAACAGGGTCGGATTCAGACACAACAATAGTGCATCAAGTTCCTGCTACTCAAATACCGCAACAAGCCTTGGCAGCTCCAGCAGCAGCAGCAGCACCGGCAGAAGCAACACCTCCTCCACCAGTAGCAGCTTCAGAAGAGTCAAAATACATAACAATAAAATCACCAATTATAGGTACTTTTTATAGAAAACCATCACCAGACAAACCTTTATTTGTTGAGGTTGGCCAAACTATTGCTGAAGGTGATGTTCTTTGCGTTATTGAAGCCATGAAACTTTTCAATGAAATTGAATCTGAAGTTTCAGGGAAGATTGTTAAAATATTAGTTGATGATTCATCTCCTGTAGAATTTGATCAGCCATTATTTCTTGTAGATCCATCTTAATTTTAAGTTTAGAAGTTTTAAGTTTAGAGTTTAAGTGTTTTTGCATTTAAGCTTATAAACTACTAAACCATAAACTCTTAAACTCGTTCAAATTATGTTTAAAAAAATATTAATTGCCAATAGAGGAGAAATAGCACTGCGTGTTATTAGAACCTGTAAAGAAATGGGCATTAAAACAGTAGCTGTTTACTCAACCGCAGATGAATCTAGTCTGCATGTTAAGTTTGCAGACGAAGCGGTTTGTATAGGGCCGCCGGCAAGTAGCGAATCGTATTTAAAAATGTCTAACATTATCTCTGCGGCCGAAATTACAAATGCAGATGCTATCCATCCAGGATATGGGTTTTTATCGGAAAACGCTAAGTTTTCAAAAATATGTGAAGAGCACGGTATAAAATTTATCGGGGCTTCTCCAGACATGATAGATAGAATGGGTGATAAAGCAAATGCTAAAGAAACTATGAAAGCTGCTGGGGTGCCTTGTGTACCAGGGAGTGAAGGTGTTATTAAGGATTTTTCTGAATGTGAAAAATTAGCTAAAGAAACCGGTTATCCAGTCATGCTAAAAGCTTCTGCTGGAGGGGGTGGAAAAGGAATGCGTGGCGTTTTCAAACCAGAAAACCTCAAAGATGCATGGGATTCCGCAAGGCAAGAATCGAAAGCTGCATTTGGAAATGACGATATGTATATGGAAAAACTTATTGAAGAGCCAAGACACATAGAAATTCAAATTGTTGGTGATTCTCGAGGAAAAGCATGTCATTTATCTGAAAGAGATTGCTCTATTCAACGCCGTCATCAAAAATTAACCGAAGAGACTCCTTCTCCTTTTATGACGGATAGACTCCGTTCTAAAATGGGAAAATCGGCAGTTAAAGCCGCAGAATATATAAAATACGAAGGTGCAGGAACCATCGAGTTTTTAGTAGATAAAAACCGTAATTTCTATTTCATGGAAATGAATACGCGTATTCAGGTAGAACACCCAATTACTGAACAAGTTATAGATTTCGATTTAATTCGCGAACAAATTTTAGTAGCTGCAGGCGTTCCTATTTCAGGAAAAAATTACACCCCAAAATTACATTCTATTGAATGTAGAATTAATGCAGAAGATCCTTATAACGGTTTTAGACCATCACCAGGCATGATTACGACACTCCACGCTCCTGGAGGTCACGGTGTACGTTTAGATACTCATGTATACGCGGGGTACGCAATTCCACCAAATTATGATTCTATGATAGCTAAATTAATTACAACAGCTCAAACCAGAGATGAAGCTATTAATAAAATGAAACGTGCTCTAGATGAGTTTGTTATAGAAGGCATAAAAACAACTATTCCTTTCCACAGGCAACTCATGGATCATCCAGATTATTTAGCGGGCAACTATACCACTAAATTTATGGAAGATTTTGTTATAGAAAAAAAAATAGAAGAATAAAAATATATATTAAGTCCCGATGTAAATAAATCGGGATTTTTTTTTGGCGTTACCTAGTTCCTGAATTTAGTTCAGAAACTAGGTCGGGCTTTACGTTACAAGTCCGCACTCCCAAAAGGTCGCTGTGGTCTTTCCTCTGCAATCCCTAACGCACAGCCAAACTACTTTTATAAATATAACTTAAACCTGTAACATTTTAATTATAAGTCATAAATCATACATTTCAAATTTTAAATTAATCAGTTTACCAAATACCTAAGAATATACTATTTGAAAAAATAGAACTTAAATAAAATCATTCTCTTAGGTTATGAAAAACAGTAAATTCTAGTGATAAAAAAGATTTTCAGATTCATTTTTCAAATTATTTTTTGGTTGTTCATAGGTTCAATAGCGCTTGTTTTGTTGTATAAATGGGTGCCTTTAAAAGTAACGCCACTAATGGTTATAAGATATTTTGAAAATGAACCTACTAATAAAACATTTTGGAAACATGACTGGATTCCTATAGATGGCATTTCAGAAAACTTGAAATTGGCTGTCATCTGTAGCGAGGATCAAAACTTTCTTAAACATAGTGGGTTTGACTATAAAGCTATTAAAAAAGCAATTGATTTTAATAGACAAAGTAAAACGACAAGAGGCGCAAGTACAATAAGCCAACAAACAGCTAAAAACGTATTTTTATGGCAACAGCGCACTTGGTTTCGTAAAATTTTAGAAACATACTTTACGGTTTTAATTGAGTTTATATGGCCTAAAGAACGTATTTTGGAAGCTTATTTAAATAGTATTGAAATGGGTAAGGGTATTTATGGAGCAAAAGCCGCAGCACAACATTGGTTCAATAAACAGGCCAGCCAACTTACCATCCATGAAGCTGCTGCAATAGCGTCTATTCTTCCAAACCCAACGGTTTATAAAGCCCGCCAAGCATCGGCATACATTCAGAGCAGAAAAGTTTGGATAGTAAGCCAAATGAAAAATTTTGGAACGTTGGAATTTAAAGACAATCATGACAGACCACATAAATATTAAAACCATACTGCACCAAAATTGTTTGGAATTTGTTAATGACAGATTGCAGACCGTTGTAAATACCATTACGGAAATCCAGCAATCATTACAATCTGAAACCAAAAGCAGTGCTGGGGATAAGCATGAAACGGGTCGCGCCATGTTACAACTGGAACGTGAAAAAGCAGGCCATCAATTAGCAGAAATTGAAAAATTAAAATTGGTGTTAAGTAAAATAAACCCAGAGGCTAAACATCAAATTATAGCTCTAGGAAGTCTAGTTTACACCACACAGTCAAATTATTTTATAGCCATAAGTGCTGGAGCATTGACCATTAACAATACACTATTTTTCGCCATTTCAGCAGCCACACCAATTGCGCAATTATTATTATCAAAAAAAGTTGGGGAAGATTTTATCTTTCGCGATACCACAATTAAAATTACAAAAGTTATTTAAAAGCGTTAATTTATTTTCTTATGTGTGCCTTGTAACGTACCTTAACATTATAAATTTACCATGTGAAACACGTTCTGCTTTTAGTCGTTTACTTCCTTTGTGTTTTATTTGGTTTTTCCCAAAATGAAACCTCTATAAATTTCGAAATTAAAAATGCCGGTATTCGTGTAGATGGTCTTTTTGAAAGCACAAGTGTTAAAATCCAGTTTGATGCCTCAGGACATGTAACGCAAATTGAAGGTATTATCAAAGTAGCGTCTATCAAAACAGGTATTCACATTCGGGATACACACCTTTTAAAGGCAGACTATTTTGATGCTGAACACTTTAAAAATATAACCTTGATAAGCAAATCCATAACCTTTCAACCAGATAGTACTTATCAGGTTACTGCTATTTTAACCATTAAAGGCATAGCAAAAAAGGTGAATATGCTCATAAAACAGGTTAAGATTGATAATTCATATAAATTAACCTCAAGTTTTAATATAAACCGGAAAGATTTTAATGTAGGAGGCGGAAATTTTTTTATGAGCAATACAGTACAAATCTATGTGGTTCATATTCATAAACTATAAATGAAAAAAAATCAATACGATATCATAATTATTGGAGGCGGATTAGCCGGACTAAGTTGTGCTATACATATTTCAAAATCCAACTTTAGGGTATTGATAATTGAGAAAAACACCTATCCCAAACATAAGGTTTGTGGCGAATATGTATCAAATGAAGTATTGCCATATTTAGAATATCTTGGTTTCAACCCTTTTGAGTTCGGAGCAAAACGTATAACTAACTTTCGGTTAACCACACATAACAATAAAAGTATTGAGGCCAAACTACCTCTAGGCGGTTTTGGTTTAAGTCGTTTCCAGTTTGATTTTCAATTATATCAATTGGCACTTAAAAATGGTGTAGAGGTGTATCATGATACCGTAAATAATATTACATTCGAGTCTGATGCGTTTCAAATTGAAACCAAGGCACATCCTGTTCTAAATTCAAAACTAATCGTTGGTGCTTATGGAAAACGTTCAAACCTGGATGTGAAACTCAACAGAACATTTATTATAAAAAAATCCTCGTATTTGGGTGTTAAAATACACGTTTCAGGACATTTTCCAGAGGATACAGTAGCGCTCCATAATTTTAAGGGCGGTTATTGTGGCGTTTCAAAAATAGAAAACGACCATATAAATCTATGTTATATTACAAACTATAAGTCTTTTAAAAGGTATAAAGACATTAATACCTTTAATGAGAAAGTGGTGTTTAAAAATAATGCTTTAAAAGCCATTTTTAAAAATACCGTTCCACAGTTTAAAAACCCCTTAACCATAAGTCAAATTTCTTTTCAAACCAAAAACCCGGTGGAAAACCATATCTTGATGTGTGGTGATACAGCAGGTATGATTCATCCATTATGCGGTAACGGGATGGGCATGGCCATTAGGAGTTCGCAATTAGCGTCTGAACTCATAATTGGTTATCTTCAAGGAAAAATAGCGTCCAGAAACGCCATGGAGCGCGAGTATGTAAAACAGTGGTATAAAACATTCCGTTTTAGATTAAAAGTTGGCCATATCATAGCTTATTTTTTTAATAAAGAATGGTTGGCACCAAAATTATTAGCACTATTAAGACGCGTTCCAAGTATAGTGCCGCTTATAATTAAAATGACACACGGTAAACCAATGAGAGTAAAATGAGTTTATTTATTGACACGACACATAGAAGTAATGACATAGAAATTATGGATGATTTTTCCATGAAAGGGGAGTTACTTCGTGATACTTTAGATAAGTTAGGCTGCATTAATAAATGGCTTGGTGGCAATAATATTACCTTAAGCGGTATTACCAAGCTATTACAACAGCAGCCTAAAGACAAGGTATTCACCATACTAGATTTGGGCTGTGGCCATGGCGATATATTAAGGTTGGTAGCAGATTATGGTAGAAAACACAACTTTAGTTTTAACTTGATAGGTATGGATGCCAACCAAGACGCGGTAAATTACGCCAAAGCATTATCCAAAGCATATCCCGAATTATCCTTTATAAAAGAAGATGTATTTTCAGAAAATCTTGATAAATTAGAGTATGACATTGTGCTAACCACACTTTTTTTACATCATTTTAACAATCAAGAGCTTATAACGTTATTAGATAAATTATCGCAAAAAGCCACTTTAGGCATTGTTGTAAATGATTTACAACGGAGCAAAATAGCGTACGCCTTATTTAAGTTGTTAGGTTTTTTTATATCCAATAAAATGATAACTGAAGATGGACTAACATCTATATTGCGAGCCTTTAAAAAAAAAGATTTAATTCGTATTTCAAAAACATTAAACCTCAAATCTCAAATCCAATGGAAATGGGCATTTCGTTACCAATGGCTTATTTTTAGTTAGGCGTTTAGAGTTAAGAATGGTTATCTAGAAAGCACTATAAGGGGTTTTAAAATTAAAAAATCCCCTCTACAAAGACAATTAGTATGGCAGTAAAAATAACATCAGTTGCAAAACAATTACCAAAATATCAAAGAGAGACTAAAGATATTTTACCCTTGGTGGAACTTTGGCTGAATGGGCAGGACGCCCGATTTAAAAGAAAAGTGCTCAAGATTTTCGAAAATGCTGCTGTAGATAAGCGGTATTCCATTATGAATCCTGAGGAGGTTTTCAACAAAACCTCTTTTGAAGAAAAAAACGCCATTTATGTTAAGGAATGTGTGGCACTTTCTGAAAAATGCCTACGTAAGGTTTTGAAAGGAGCACAATTAAAACCAACGGATATAGATTATATCATAACAGTAAGCTGCACAGGGATTATGATACCCTCCTTGGATGCCTATTTGATTAATAGCTTAAAAATGAATCAGAATATTGTTCGTCTGCCTGTTACTGAAATGGGCTGCGCTGCAGGCGTCTCAGGGATTATTTATGCCAAGAATTTTCTAAAAGCAAACCCAAATAAACGTGCGGTTGTGGTTGCTGTTGAAGCGCCAACAGCCACTTTCCAGCTAGATGATTATGCCATGGTCAATGTAGTAAGTGCCGCTATTTTTGGTGATGGTTGTGCCAGCGTTATTTTATCTTCATATGAGGATGAGGCTGGCCCCGAAATAAAAGATGAAGGCATGTACCATTTTTTTGATGCCACACATATGATGGGTTTTAAGCTTAGGAACTCTGGCTTGCAAATGATATTGGACCAATCGGTACCACAAACTATTGCCAATCATTTTCCTACTATTATTCATCCGTTTTTAGAACAGAATAAGTTAACTATTGCAGATGTGAACCATTTGGTTTTTCATCCTGGAGGCAAGAAAATTGTAAAGACGGTTGAGGATTTATTTGGTGCCCTTGGAAAAAATATTGATGATACCAAAGAGGTATTGAGACTGTACGGCAATATGAGCAGTGCCACAGTATTATATGTTCTAGAGCGATTTATGAATCAAGATATTCCAAAAGGCGACATAGGCATCATGTTAAGTTTTGGTCCTGGGTTCTCAGCACAACGTATTTTGTTGGAATGGTAAAAAAATTAAAAGTGAAAATTTTTAAGCTTGTCGATAAAAAAATGGTATGAATAAAGAATTTGAAAATCATAATTATTGGGCGCTAATTTTAGGCGGCAGTAGTGGTCTAGGTTTGGCAACGGCTAGGAAATTAGCAAAACACGGTATGCATATTTGTATCATCCATCGTAATTCAAGGTTGCAAGAAGATGATATTCAAGCAGCGTTTAAAACTATTAAAAATGAGGGTGTTCAGTTAAAATCTTTTAATACAGATGCTATGAACGTTGAAAAACGAGCACTTATTATTAATGCCATAAAAAAATTACTTGGAGAAAAAGGAAGGATAAGAACCTTAGTACATAGTATTGCCAAAGGCAATTTAAAAACTATGGTTTCAGAAAATAAGCCCGTTTTAAAAAATGACGATTTTACGCTAACGATAAACGCCATGGCCATTAGTTTATACGATTGGACAAAAGCCATATTCTTAAACAATCTATTTGCTACAGATGCCAGAATAGTAAGTTTTACCAGTGAGGGCAATACCAAGGCTTGGGAAAATTATGCGGCTGTTTCTGCTGCAAAAGTGGCTTTAGAAGCCATTTCAAGACATATAGCTTTGGAATTTGCAGCATTCGGTATTAAGGCCAACTGCATTCAAGCAGGTGTTACAGATACTGCTTCTTTAAAAATGATACCAGGTAGCGATACGATTATAGAACATACCTTGAAAAGAAATCCTAATAAACGTTTAACCTTACCTGAAGATGTGGCAAACGCTGTGTATTTATTAAGTAAGGATGAAGCCTCATGGATTACAGGAACAATTATTCCTGTGGATGGTGGAGAACATTTGCGGTAAAGCAAACACTTGTAAAGTTTAATAACTTATGTAGTCTCTTATAATGAAATAAAATGAATTCAGAACACATCATAAAATATTTACCTTATCAAAATCCATTTTTATTTGTAGATGGCATTGATAACGTTTCAGAACGTGGCTTAACGGGACATTATACCTTTAAAAAAAATGAAACCTTTTATAAAGGGCATTTTAAAAACAACCCCATAACACCAGGCGTTATTTTAACCGAATGTATGGCACAAATCGGTTTGGTTTGTCTTGGTATATTTTTATTGCAACATGAACTGAATGAAACAAAAAAACCTCAAATAGCCTTAACCTCGCATAACATGGATTTTTATATTCCGGTGTTGCCAAATGAAAAAGTCCATGTCATTTCAGAAAAGGAAGTTTTTAGGTTTAATAAATTAATATGCCGCGTGAAGATGTTTAATAAAAAACAAGATTTGATAGCCAGAGGAAAAATTTCTGGAATGTTTATTATAAAATAATACAGAGCGCAGGTTTTTATAAAACTTGTAACCTTAAAAGAACGATGAAAAAAAGAGTTGTTATAACAGGATTAGGAGTTATTGCACCAAATGGTGTGGGTTTACCTCATTTTACTGAGGCTCTAAAGCACGGAACATCAGGAATTACATACCATAAAGAATTAAAGGACTTAAATTTTTCGTGTCAAATTGGAGGGGTTCCAAAAATTTCTGAGAGCCTAAAATTAAAATACTTTACGGATTTACAACTTAGGGGTTTTAAAAGTTCTGGGATTTTATATGGTTGCATGGCTGGTATTGATGCTTGGAAAGATGCTGGTTTTTCAATTGATAGTGAAAGCCCTTTGGACTATGATACTGGACTTATATTTGGTACCGGGACTTCTGGTATTGAAAAATTTAGAGAAGCCATTTATAATATAGACGATAAAAATGTAAGACGCTTAGGCAGTACCGTGGTGTTACAAACCATGGCAAGCGGCGTGAGTGCTTACCTTAACGGTATGCTGGGATTAGGAAACCAAGTTACTACCAATTCATCTGCCTGTGCTACAGGAACTGAGGCTTTGATTATGGGTTTTGACCGAATCCAAAACGGAAAAGCGAAACGTATGCTCGTAGGCAGTTGTAGCGACCATGGCCCTTATATTTGGGGTGGTTTTGATGCCATGCGTGTCATGACTTATAAACATAATGAGCGCCCGGAAACAGGGTCTAGACCACTAAGTGCGACGGCTTCAGGTTTTGTTCCTGGTAGCGGTGCAGGTGCTTTTTTATTGGAATCCCTAGACAGCGCACTACAACGCGGGGCAAAAATTTACGCCGAGGTTTTGGGTGGCGAGGTAAATTCTGGTGGGCAGCGTGATGGAGGGACACTTACGGCTCCAAACGCAAGAGCCGTGCAACATTGTATTAAAAACGCCATATCAAATTCAAATATACATGCAAACGACATTGATGTTATTAACGGCCATCTTACGGCAACATCAAAAGATGGTCTGGAAATTCATAATTGGGCACACGCATTAAATCGTAAGGGCGCATACTTTCCCTATATCAATTCAACCAAATCCATGATTGGCCATTGTTTAGCAGCTTCTGGAGCTATTGAGTGCGTGGCGAGCATTATCCAATTAAAACAACAATTTGTTGCACCAAATATAAATTGTGAGGATTTGCACGCAGAAGTTATTGATAAGGTTGCTATCGCAAAAATTCCAACTCAAAAAATAAATTTGAATTTTAATGTTATTGCTAAAGCAAGTTTTGGTTTTGGAGATGTCAATGCTTGTATTATCTTTAAAAAGTTTGAGAACGCATCATTATAAAGTAATGCGTTTAAACTAACTTTACAATTAAAATTTGATATGGAAAACCAAAAACTTATTACTAAATTAAAGACCATTATTTCGCCTTATGTACAAGATGAAGCAGCTTTCAAAGCACTATCAGAACAAACCGATTTTGTGAGCGATTTAAAGATTAATTCAGCAAATCTGGTAGATATTATTTTGGATATAGAAGATGAATTTGATATTAGATTGGAGAATGAAGACATGGAAAAAATGCTAGATGTTAAGGCAGCCATGACTATTGTTAATAATAAGTTAGCCAGTAAATGATTGGTATAGATATTATAGATATTGCTGAAACCAGAAAAACAACCAATTGGCAACGGCCGCGTTTTTTAGAGAAGTTGTTTACATTGAAAGAACAAGAATTAATACGCCGTTCCAAAAATGTATTTATTACCGTTTGGCATTTATGGAGCATGAAAGAGGCAGCCTATAAACTATATACACAAACTCATGCTGAACGTTTTTACAATCCAAAACAATTTCAATGTGATATATATACACCACATTTAAAAGTGACATACAAAGAATTTGAATGTTTTGTGGCTACAAAAATCACGAGCGCCTATATCCTTTCTGAAGCGTCCGCAGTAAAAAAGCCAATATCCTCCAATGTGATACCACTAACATCGCAAGATTACCGTACTCAAAGTAAAACCACAAAACAAGCATTAATTTCTTCAGTTTCAACGCAATTGAATCTTATGGAATCCAAATTAGAAATATTGAAATCCAGTATTGGTAAACCGCTTTTATATTATAATTCCAAAATATCAACTATTGAAATTTCCTTAAGTCATCATGGCTATTATGGTGCTTTTGGATTTACGCCTTACGTTTTATAAACATAATTTTATCCCTTATAAACCTCATAATTTTAAATGCAAAAATTAAAGCGCATTATAGAACTCATTATTAAATTTAGAATAACCATTATTATTATCTTAACTGTTTTAATGGCTATTTCTGGATATCAAACCTTAAATAAATTATCGGTTGATAATTCTTTATCTATTTGGTTTTTGCAAGATGACCCGAGTTACAAGGCTTATATAGATTTTCAGGAAGAATTCGGTTCTGATGAAATTTTCGTGGCCATGTTTCCCGTTAAGAATGCTATTGGACCATCAGAAAAAGTAAAACTTTTAAACCTTCATAAACGTATTGATACCTTATCTTATGTCAAAACATCTTTCAGTTTAGCCAAAGCAAAATATCCTATTTATGCTCATGGTAAAATAAATTTTGATGATTTATATAATACCAATCGAAGTGAGAAAGGACTTAAAAATCTTTTATCAAAGCTACCAAATATCACATCACAATTAGTTTCTGAGGATTTAGAGCATCAATTTTTTTACATTCAACTTAACCCTACACCAGCAATTGAAGCAAAACGACAAATTATATTAGGAGAAATAAAAACCCAAATTGAAACTTATTATGACGATTATTATTTAACAGGGCCACCCGTATTAAACGAAGCCTATAGCAAAGGTATTTACAAAGAAAGTCTGCTTTTTGGAGTTTTAACTGTATTAATAATTACATTGATGCTGCTTTTTTTATTACCAAGTAAGCGGTACTTAATCGTATCACTCTTATCCGTTGCCGTACCTGTATCTTTATTATTCGGTCTTATAACTTCATTGGGGTTTGCCTTAAATATGATTTCCATGCTTATTCCAACCATATTATTGGTATATAGTGTAAGCGATGTGGTACATATTATTGTTATTTATCATAAGGAAGGATTGCGGCACCAAAACATTAGCCAAATAAAGCTCATTACACTTGTTATAAGAAAAAGCTTTACTCCTTGTTTCTACACTACATTAACAACTTTTGTGGGGTACTTTGCCTTATATTTATCGCCTTTACCGGCATTCAAAAATATGGGGGTCTTCACTTGTATTGGTTTAGTCATGAGTTTCTTTTTGGTATATGTCATTACCATAATAGGCTTTAGCTTTATGTCTGCGAGTTTTGAGCACGTAAAACCTGTTTTATCCCTAAAGTTTGTAAGTCAAACTAAATTTATAAATTGGTTAAATATAACTACCTCAAAATATAAAAATAGAATTATTATTGGGTTCACGTTAATTTTGATGTATGGTATCTTTTCTGTGTTTCAAGTTAAAATCGATACGGATTCTTCAGATCTTTTAGCTGAAGGAAAGGCCAAGCAAGATTTACGGTATGTTGAAAGTAAATTACAATCAAGTTCTAGACTTCAATTGGAAATTACTGCGGTTTCAGAAGATAATATGTTGACGAAAGATGCCATAACACATTTAGAAGCTTTTCAAAAAAAACTAAAAAACAATCCATTAATCGCATCGACTGTTTCAGTAGTAGATATTAAAGCGTTTCTAGAAAAACGAAATCCTGTATTAATTCAACCTACCATATCCCAATACCAGATTGAGAACACTTTAACATCTATTGATAGTGAAGATAATGCCTTTTTTAAGTTGTTTTCCAATGATTATAAATCGGCTGGAATAACGGTTAGTTTTAAGGAAATGAAAACATCACTTTTAGAGCATATGCTATCTGATATAAAACGAGATTTTGAAAACACGTTTGATACAAAAGTGCACGCCCTTAAAATTAATGGATTTGCCGTCGTTTTTGCTCAACTAAATAATTTTATACTGGAAACACAATTTAAATCCTTTTTTGCTGCTTTTTTGGTTGGTTTTATATGCTTATGGGTTTTTATTCGAAACTTTAAAACGACGGTCTTGGTCTTAATTCCCAATGCATTACCATTAGTCATTCTAGCCATTTTTATGAGTCTATTGGATATTCCCTTGGATGTCACTACAGCAATGATTACTCCCATTATGCTTGGTATAGCAATGGATGACACCATTCACTTGGTATATAAATATAAGCGTGTAAAAGGCGTGAGCGGCACTTCAGAAAAACGAATGAATAAGGCTATGATGTACACTGGAGGCGCTTTATTTTCAACTACGATTGCCTTGGTTGGGGGGTTTTTAGTTATCGCTTCCAGTGCCACACCGTCCGTTAGGGATTTCGGACTGCTTTGTGCTATAACCGTAGCCATAGCTCTAATCACAGATATTTTTTATTTGCCGGCACTCTTAAAGAAATTTGATAAATAGGTTATTTGTGTATTTTGAGATTTATGAGTCTGCCTATCTCCAAATGATCTGAATGTTGAAAAAATAATGGTGTTCCATTGACTTCTGCTTCGATTAAATAATAATGGCCTTTAAAATAGGAATTGGTCACAACTGCTTGTAAATGGGAATGCGCAACCCATTTTAATTGATGGGCATAGATTATAGTGCTGTCTATAATATTAAACTCCCCAAAAAAGGATGCTATTAAAGGGGTTTTCGGGTTTTTATAAAGTGTTTCTGGTAAATCGTTTACAGCGATTGTATTTTCGCTTAAAACAATCATACGATCTGCTGAGCCCAGAACATCTTCTTTATCATGCGTTGCAACAATGCATGTAATATTTTTGTTTTTCAAATACTTAAAAACACGCCGTCTTAAACTTTGCTTTTTAAAATTATCAATATGGCTAAAAGGTTCATCCAATAGTAAAATTTCTGGTGCTTTGGCCAATGCCCGTGCTAATGCAACACGTTGTTTTTGCCCACCACTTAAAGTTTTTACTTTGATATTTGCAAACTCGGTAAGTTCCACAACATCGAGCAACTCATTGGTACGCATTTTCTTTTCTTCCGGATAAAACCGAGATAGAAATTTGCCTATATTTTCTTCAACAGTGATAAAAGGCATTAAGTCAAACTCTTGTGCTACATACTTCATAAAATCATAGCCAACCACCAAATTGTATTTTGGACCTAATATGGGCGTTTTTTTCCAACGTATGTAGCCATGATTTAAATCATATTGACCATACAGAAGCTTTAACAGCGTACTTTTTCCAGAACCACTCTCGCCTATTATAGCAATATTTTCACCTGGTTTGGCATCAAAGGAAATACCTTTTAAAATTGGCGTTTTATTATAGGAAAAAATAAGGTTTTTTACGTGTAGCATTGCATTGCAAAAATATCATAAAAAAACACGCTTCCCATAAAGACGCGTGTTTTTAAAATATTAGTATTTAAATTATCCTTTAATTTTCTCATTTTGTTTTGTTGGTAAAACCTTAAAACCCATATTATATAAAGTAAAACCATATATATCAGCATACTGCTCAATAGTTTTGCTTACCGGTGTTCCTGCACCATGACCAGCATCGGTTTCAATACGTATTAATGTTGGATTGTTTCCTGTTTGCTTACTTTGCAATTCGGCAGCAAATTTAAAGCTGTGTGCTGGTACAACACGGTCATCATGATCACCTGTGGTTATTAAGGTTGCGGGGTATTGTACACCTTGTTTCACATTGTGAACTGGAGAATAGCCTTTTAAATATTCAAACATGTTTTTATCATCTTCCGCAGTGCCATAATCATAAGCCCAACCTGCTCCTGCTGTAAATGTATGATAACGCAACATATCTAAAACCCCAACGGCTGGTAAGGCTACTTTTGCTAAATCGGGGCGTTGCGTCATCGTAGCTCCAACTAATAGCCCTCCATTGGAGCCTCCTCTAATTGCCAAATAATCAGATGATGTATAATTTTTAGCAAATAAGTATTCCGCCGCAGCGATAAAATCATCAAAAACATTTTGCTTTTGCAATTTTGTTCCAGCATTATGCCAAGCTTTTCCATATTCACCACCACCGCGCAAATTGGGAACAGCAAGAATACCACCTTGTTCCATCCAAATGGCGTTTGATATGCTAAAACTAGGTGTTAAACTAATGTTGAATCCACCATAACCATATAAAATAGTTGGGTTTTTACCATTAAGAGCCAATCCTTTTTTGTGCGTAATAATCATAGGTACTTTTGTACCATCTTTTGAGGTGTAAAATACTTGTTGACTTTCATAATCTTCAGGATTGAAATCGATATCTGGTTTACGATATATTTCTGATGTGCCCTTTTCAATATCGTATTTATATATATTACCAGGTGTTTTATAGTTTGTAAATGAATAATATAAATCGGTTTCTTCTTTTTTAGTGCTGAATCCACCTGCGCTTCCAACTCCAGGCAATTTGACTTCTCTTATTAATTTACCGTTATAGTCGTATTGTAGCACTTTGGAAACAGCATCGACCATGTATTCAGTAAAAAAATAACCACCTCCTTTTGATGGAGACAGGACATTTTCAGTTTCCGTTATAAAATCTACCCAATGTTCTGGAGTTGGATTTGATGCGTCAACTGTAATTATTTTTTTATTTGGAGTTTTTAAGTTTGTGACTAAATATAATTTACTTCCTTCATTTTCGATCAGGTAGGTATCACTTTCAGTATGATCTAAAATAGTTACTAATTTACTATTTGGTTTTGTGAGGTCTTTAATAAGTAATTTATTCCCAGAAGTTGATACTTTAGGTCTTATTAACAAATAGCGATTATCTTCTGTCACATTTGCATAGATATAACGGTGTGTTTCATGAGGCGTTCCGCCATATATAACTTGATCCTTTTTTTGAGCTGTTCCTAATTTATGATAATATACTTTGTGCTGATCTGTTTTGGCAGATAGTTCGCTCCCTTTTGGTTTATCGTAACTTGAATAATAGAAGCCCTCATTTTTATACCAAGATATAACAGTAAATTTTATATCGACAAGCGTATCTTCGATAGTTTTTTTAGTTTCGGTGTCCATGATTACTATTTTTCTCCAATCACTTCCACCTTCAGAAATAGAATAGGCTAATATGTTTCCGTCTTTTGAGAAACTCATATTTCCTAAAGAAACGGTACCATCTTCAGAAAACAAATTTGGGTTCAAGAATACAGTTGCCGTATTTACGTTTTGCCCTGTTCTATACCTGTAGATAACATTTTGATTTTGCAGTCCATTATTTTTATAGAAATAGGTGTAGTTGCCCTCTTTAAATGGTGCACCTACTTTTTCATAATTCCATAATTTTGATAATCGGCTTTTTAGTTCATCCCGATATGTAATCTTATCTAAATACCCAAAAGTAGTTTTATTTTGAGCCTTAACCCAAGTTTCTGTAGCTTCACTTCTATCATCTTCTAGCCAACGGTAAGGGTCTTTAATTTCAACATCAAAATATGTGTTAACGGTATCTACAATTTTTGTTTTGGGATATTTCACAGAGATATTATTATTTTCTAAACTAGGGTTTTTACAAGCGATTATTAAGAGAGCGCTTATAAATATATATATTACTTTTTTCATGTTTGAAGCGTTTTAAATCAATCAAAAAATAAACAAAAAACTCCTGTGCCAATAGATACAGGAGTTTTATAACAAAATCTTAACAGTATTTAACTATACTAAACCGTTTTTGATTAAATATTCAGCAATTTGAACGGTATTTGTTGCAGCCCCTTTACGAAGATTATCAGCAACAATCCACATATTTAAAGTGTTTGGTTGTGTTTCATCACGACGAATACGACCAACAAAAACCTCATCTTTTTCATGCGCATAAATAGGCATTGGGTAGGTATTTGTATCTGTATTGTCTTGAACAACAACACCAGGAGTTTCGTGTAATAATTTACGAACATCGGCCAAATCAAAATCATTTTCAAATTCAACGTTTACAGATTCAGAATGCCCACCAGCAGTAGGGATTCTAACAGCAGTTGCTGAAATAGAAAATGTACGGTCATTCAATATTTTTTGAGGTTCTCTAGCTAATTTCATTTCCTCTTTTGTATACCCATTGGCTTCAAAAACATCACAATGTGGTAGTGCATTTCTTCCTATAGGATAAGGGTACGCCATTTCACCTTCTATACCAGCAATCTCGTTTTCTAATTGACGCACCGCTTTAATGCCAGTACCTGAAACCGATTGGTAAGTTGAGATTACGACACGTTTCATTTTATATTTTTTATGAAGCGGATTTAAAGCCATAACTAATTGAATAGTTGAGCAATTTGGATTTGCTATAATTTTATCATCTTTAGTAAGTTCACCAGCATTAATTTCTGGAACTACTAATTTTTTAGTAGGATCCATTCTCCAAGCTGATGAATTGTCCACCACTGTAGTACCAACTTCTGCAAATTTTGGAGCCCATTGTAATGAGGTATCTCCACCTGCTGAGAACAATGCAATATCTGGTTTCATTGAAACCGCGGTTTCCAGAACAACAACTTTATAATCTTTACCGTTATAGGTTACTGTTTTACCTAAAGATCGTTCTGAAGCAACAGGAATTAATTCTGTTACAGGAAAATTACGTTCTGCAAGTACTTTTAACATTACCTCTCCTACCATCCCAGTGGCACCAACTACTGCTACTTTCATATTTTTTAATTTAAAATAATTTCTGAAAACAAAATTAAGTATTAATTCCATTTTAAAAATTAAAAAAGCCCTCATTTAATAAAAACGAGGGCTTTTTAACAACAAATAACACAAAGTTATTTATTTAACATTTTGTTATTTTTTTAACAAATCTCTTATGTCTGCAAGTAATTCTTCCTGTGTTGGGCCTGCAGGAGCTTCTGGAGCTGGAGGTGTTTTTGTTTTATTGTAAGCTTTCACTAACATAAACATAACAAGTCCTACAATAACAAGGTTTACGATGGTGTTAACCCAAGCTCCCCACATAATTGCATTTTCAGGAGTTGTAACAACACCTGCTGCATCAACAACAGCGTCGTCCAACACGATTTTTAATGATGCGAAATCAGTTCCACCTGTAAAGTGACCAACAACTGGCATAACGATATTATCAACAAAGCCTTTTACAACTAAGCCAATAGCACCAGCCATAATTACCGCAACAGCAAATTCAATAACATTACCGCCTGTAATAAACTCTTTAAATTCTTTTAACATGTTTTATAGATTATAGGTTATTAGTCGACAAAAGTAAGTAAAATATTTAAATATTTGTTAAAATTTTTATTCCACAAAAACCCTTTTTATTCTCTGGGAAACAGATGTTAAGAGTTCATAAGAAATAGTATGGATAGTTAATGCAATACTTTCAGCTGTTGGTTTTTTCCCAAAAACAATAGCCTCATCACCCTCTTTACAGTCAATATTTGTAATATTTACCATAATCATATCCATACATACATTACCAATAATAGGCGCTTTTTTTCCATTAATAGTAACGAATCCTTTACCTTTTCCATATTGCCTACCAATACCATCTGCATGTCCAATTGGGAGTGTCGCCGTTTTTATCTGCACGTTACTTTTAAAGGCGCGGTTATAACCAACAGAGTTGCCTTTGTTTATAGTGTGGATTTGAGAAATCACTGTTTTTAAAGTGCCAATAGGTATTAAGTTTTTATTTTCTTCCTCAGAATTACCAAAACCGTATAAACCAATACCACATCGAACCATATCAAAATGTGCTTCAGGATAATTTAAAACACCAGATGTATTGCACATATGGAGTATAGGTTTGTACTCAAGCTGATTTATAATAGTTTTATAAATCAATTTTAATGTTTCAATCTGATTTAATGTAAATTCTTTTTCATCTAGATCTTCACTAGCAGCTAAATGTGAAAAAATAGATTTTATTTTTACAGATTTAACGTTATTTATTTTAGAGGTTACAGTATTAATTTCATGTTCAGCAAAACCTAACCGGTTTAATCCAGTATTGAATTTAATATGAATGGGATAGTCGTTTTGTTTTTCCGCAGAAGCGATAGAAATAAATGCTTTTAAAATTTTGAGATTATATAGACTAGGCTCTAAACTATATTCGATTAGTTTTTTAAAATTTATAATTTGCGGATGCAGTACTAAAATAGGTTGTGTAATACCAGCTTCGCGAAGTGCGATACCTTCATTAATGTATGCAACAGCAAAATAGTCTACTTTTAAATTCTGTAAATAATTGGCAATCTTCCCGGCATCACTTCCATAAGCAAAAGCCTTAACGACAGCCAAAAATTTGGTATCGGGTTGTAGCTTGGATTTAAGATGTTCAAAGTTATGCTTAAGTGCTTTTAAGTTAATTTCAAGCACTGTTTCTTGCGCTTTAGGCATTGGAGTCTTTTTGTTTGATCTGCATTTCTTCGGCGTCGTTAACTTTCATATGTTTCACTTTATCCCGAAGCATCGCTTTATAGTAAGCAGCTCTACTTAAAGGTTCATATTCATTATCTTCACCAAGTAAAACAAGGTTTTCGCTATTGTTTTTTCTGTAACTATACTGTGCCAAATTCCCTGTTCTAGTACACACCGCATGTACTTTTGTTACATAGTCTGCAGTTGCCATTAAGTTAGGCATCGGCCCGAAGGGATTGCCTTTGTAATCCATGTCTAAACCTGCCACAATTACACGAACCCCTTTATTTGCTAAATCGTTACAAACGCGTACAATTTCACCGTCAAAAAACTGAGCCTCATCAATACCAACCACATCACAACCATCTGCTAAAATAGGAATGTTAGCAGCAGCAGGTACAGGAGTTGAGCGAATTTCATTAGCATCGTGTGAAACTACCATATCCTCATTATAACGCACATCAAGGGTAGGTTTAAAAATTTCAACTTTTTGTCTAGCAAATTGTGCACGCTTAAGCCTACGTATAAGTTCTTCCGTTTTTCCAGAAAACATGGAACCACAGATAACTTCAATCCATCCAAATTGTTCTTTATGATTTACTGTATTTTCAAGAAACATTTCGTAATTTTAACACTAAAAGAAAATAATTATTCGTTCGTATAAAGGTGGCGTAAATTTATTAAAAACAAAAACCTAAAGTGCAAAAATTTTAAATTTATAAACAATGAAAAAGAAGCTTGAATCTGAACTTGTAAGTATAGCCCATAGAATTCTTAAGCTAAAAGGTAAAGAGGATGTAATTAAAATGCATACTGAGGTTTCTATACTTTATGAAAAATTGTCGGTATTGAAATTTGCACACGAAAATTTTGAAGCTGATTTACCAACTATTGGCAGCGATTCATCATTTTTTAATATGTTAAATAGCACTTTTAATAATAAAGTAAGTGATAATATTGAAGTTGAAGATAAAATATATATCAATCTCGATGATAGTGAAGAGGATGCCATTGTGGAGCCCGTAATGAATAAAATTAAAGATATGGTCGCTTTAATGCCAGAAGAGACTGAAACCGTTTTTAAAAAAACCACTCCAGAAGTACCTTTAAAAAAGAATGATTTGAGTGATATTACCGCAGGGTTTGAAGATATACCTATATTTGAACCTATTTCTAAATCGCAAAACGGTTTTACAAATGGTAAAAAAGCGTTAAATGAAAAACTTAAAATAGGAGGGTTCAATATAGGCCTGAATGATAAAATAGCCTTTATAAAAAATTTATTTGATGGTAAAAGTGAAGATTATGATCGCGTACTGTCGCAATTAAACACTTTTGAATCTTATACAAATGCAAAAAAATTTATTTTAGATATGGTAAAACCAGATTATGATAACTGGGAAGGCAAAGAGGAGTTTGAAAACAGATTTATGGAAACTATAGAGGCAAAGTTTAATTAAAATTCGGAAATTACCACATTAAAAAAGCTGAGGTTTGCGGGTAGTCGCTTTTTTGCAAACCAAAAGTACTATAAGATATAAAAACTTCCATAATACATCAATTTCTAACATGATGGTAATAAGTATTAATACATGAGTAAATTATATATAGTTCCAACTCCTATTGGAAATTTAAAAGACATTACGTTTAGGGCTATAGAAATCCTGAAAGAAGTCGATTTAATTCTAGCAGAAGATACTAGAACTTCTGGGAAACTGTTAAAATATTACGAGATTTCAACACATATGCAATCACACCATATGCATAATGAGCATAAAACGGTTGAAAACATAATTGAAAAGCTGAAAAGTGGTACTAAAGTTGCCCTTATTAGTGATGCTGGAACTCCAGCTATTTCAGATCCTGGATTTTTATTAACCCGTACATGTATAGAAAGTAATATTGAAGTTGACTGTTTACCAGGAGCAACCGCATTTGTACCAGCATTAGTAAATTCCGGTCTGCCAAACGACAAATTTGTGTTTGAAGGCTTTTTACCGGTAAAAAAAGGCAGACAAACCCGGCTTTTTTTATTGGCAGAAGAAACAAGAACCATTATTTTTTATGAGAGCCCCCATAAACTAGTAAAAACCTTAGGGCAATTTTGTGATTTTTTTGGTGAGGATAGAACAGTATCTGTATCCAGAGAACTCACGAAATTATTTGAAGAAACCGTTCGCGGAACAGCTAAAGAAGTTTTTGAATATTATAGTAATAAACCTCCAAAAGGAGAAATTGTAGTTGTTGTTAGAGGCAAAAGTAAATAAGATTAAAATATTAAAAATGAATATAGGTTTTTTTAAAAATAAACTAAAAAATAATCCAAAAAGTATCGAATTTTGTGAAACCATGAGTGTAGTAGATGAGCACTACAACTTTACACCCACAGCTTTTAAAAATGGCTCTTTGGAGAATGCAGCAGGACAAAATTCTGGGTCATGCAAATTATTTGCATTTGCAACATCACAAAAATTATCTAAAGAAGAAACTTTAGCCTGTTTCGGACAATTTTATTTTAAAGATGTTTTAAATAACCCGAATGGCGAAGGGCATCAAAATATCAGGAATTTTATGAAAACAGGTTTTGAGGGTTTATATTTTGAAAACACCGCTTTAACAGAAAAGTAATTTCCGTATTTTTATTTTTAAATTTTTTTGACAAAAACTTGAAAACTAATTAATAATGCACTAAGCTTTGTATATTTTAGGCAAAGTAAACTTAAAAACACTCCCCTTATCAATAACAGAGGTTACCGAGATGTCTCCCTGAAGGTCTTCTATAATTTTTTTAACCGTAGCCAAACCAATACCTGTTCCTTTATTTCCATATTTATCCAATGTTCCAACAACTGAGAAAAGATCGAATATTTTAACTGAAAAATCCTTAGGGATACCATTCCCATTATCTTTTACCTCAAATTGATAATGTGTTTTAGTTTCAACTAAACTGATATCAATTATAGCTTTTTGTTTTGAGTTGTACTTAATGGCATTAGTAATAAGGTTTATTAAAATTTGCATTAAGGCAGATTTGTTAATAAAAAGTGTATCGACCTCTGTATTAAAAATTAGTGACGTGTTGGCGTCTATGTTGGTAATGGTTTTTAATTCTTGAAACAAGGATTTGGTTTTGACATCTTCTCGTTTTTTCAATAAAACATCATCACTATTATAAAATTTTAAAAGCCCATCAATATAATCTCTTAAAATGTTCGATGAGGTTTTTAAATACTCGATATACTGTAACGAGTCTTCATTTAATTTGTCTTTGTTTTCATCTTCCAAAAGTTCAGTTAAAGAAATAATATTAGACAATGGCGATTTTAAATCATGGGATACAAGACGAGCAAAATTCTTTAAATTATCATTTCTCTTACTAAGTATGTCTTGATATTTAAGAAGTTTGATATTTTGTAATCGTTGTTCAAAAAGCTTAACAACTTGTTTGGAAAGCGCAACTAAGGCATCAATTTGTTGCGAACTTAATTGCCTTGGTTTATGATCATAAATACACAAAGTGCCTAATTTAAAACCGTTTGAGTCTACTAAGGCTGCTCCAGCATAAAAGATAGCTTGAAACTCACTTACTAAAGGGTTATCGATAAATCTTTCGTCTTTTCTTGCGTCTTCTATTATGGTAACTTGAGATTCTGCATTAATAGCATGACCACAAAATGAAGTATTACGTGGCGATTCGTTAAAAGGAACACCAAAATGTGATTTTAAAAAATTTCTATCTTTATCTAAAAGTGTAATTAATGATATAGGTACATCACAAATATAGGACATCAAAGCAGTTATATTATCGTAACTTTCTTCTGGTAGTGTGTCTAAGATTTTATATTTTTCTAAAGCAGCTTGCCTCTGTTTTTCGTTTTTAGGAAATTCTGGAGCTATCATAATCTTTTTTTATTTCAATCTTAATAAAATAAATTATTAAGACTAAATACTTAGGTGTTTTTAAAGGTTATATTAAAATTAACTAAAAGCTATTTTTAATCATTTAAATCTAGAAGAATTTTTGTTAAATAGCAATAATTGCTATTAATTTCAAGAGAGACTCATTATAGTTACTAAATAACAGAATTTATTTGGTTTAATTGACAATACAATTGTTAAAATTTTAGATAAAAAATGAAACAGCCAGTCGTAATTAAAAAAAATCAAATATGTTTCCCTTTTTCCCAACCATATTTTCCTAAAAAGTTATTGGCACTATCTACAGCGCCACTTTCAATAGAGGTTCCCATACTGTCATTCCAACGATTTAAATAGCCAAAAAGAGAAATAACACCAAGCATTTCAATAATGTCACCTTCATCCCAATATTCATACAAACGTTTTTTAATGGTTTCATCAACACCATTTGGCACTTGAGATGCTTGCAAAGAAAAATCTAATGCCACACGTTCTGCTTCACTAAAAGCAGGGTGTGTTTTATATTCCCAAATATTATCCAGTTGCTCCTGTTCTGCACCATAACGCTCTGCGGCACGAATAGCATGTGCTTGGCAATACCGACAACCAGTAGCGTTACTAGAAACCCAAGCAATCATTCGCTTTAAAGCAGAAGTTACGCGACCTTCATTTGCCATAACAGCTTTATTCAAAATAATAAAAGCTTTACTTATTGCTGGCCGACGTTGCATAGTTAAAACCGAGTTAGGACAAAACCCTAAGGTTTCATTGAAAAATTCAGCAAGTTCTTTGGTTTCTTTATCATGGTCGGCAGATAATGGTGTTACTAAAGGCATATTTTATTATTTATATAGTATTTTTGATACTTATTGGAAACATCTAAAAAATAAATTAAATATTTTATTTAGGATGTTACTTGCACACAAGTAAATGAAATAATTTCACCACAAGAAACAAAAAATAGTTAAGAAATGGCAGTTCAGGTTAATACAAAATGGCTAGGCGATATGAGATTTGAAAGTACAAATCCGTCAGGACAAAATTTATTTATTGATGCAGGAAAGGACAACGGAGGCAAGGGTGAAGGCTACCGACCTAAAGCACTAATGCTATCTGGTTTGGCGGGATGCTCGGGCCTGGATGTTGCCGCTTTAATAAAAAAAATGAAGCTAGACGTTGAAACATTTAAAATTGAAACTGAAGCTAATTTAACAGACGAGCATCCAAAATATTATGATAAAGTAGCCATGCATTTTCATTTTTATGGAAATCATTTAAATGAAAAAAAACTTCAAAGAGCTGTTGATTTATCCATTGAAAAATATTGTGGCGTTATGGAAATGTTTCGCCAGTTTTCAGAGTTATCTATAGAAACTCATTTCCATAATACTAAAGTAGATTTTTTTCCAGTTCAGTAGAATTAATAAAAATGCCCCCTCTCAATGCGTTGGACTTTAAAACCAAAACCTGAAACCGATAAAGTTGAAGCTTTACAAAAAGCACTTCAGGTTGACCCTATTACTGCTACAATGTTAGTACAAAGAGGTATTGAAACATATGCCGATGCTAAAACTTTTTTCAGACCAAGTTTAAAAGATCTACACGATCCCTTCCTGATGAAAGATATGGATAAAGCTGTTGCACGAATTGAAGAAGCAATTGCCAATAAAGAAAATATTTTGGTATATGGCGATTATGATGTTGATGGTACAACTTCTGTAGCATTGATGTCGTCCTACTTAAAAACGAAACATAATTTAGTTTACACATATATTCCTAACAGATATGATGAAGGTTATGGCATTTCCTATAAAGGTATAAACTTTGCTCTGGAGAATAATTTTACATTAATTATTGCACTAGATTGTGGTATTAAATCGGTTGAAAAAGTAGCACACGCAAAAACATTAGGCATTGATTTTATTATTTGTGATCATCACAGACCAGCAAAAGAAATTCCAAAAGCAGCCGCGGTTCTGGACCCAAAACGAGAAGATTGCGAATACCCTTTTAAAGAACTTTGTGGCTGTGGTGTTGGTTTTAAATTGGTGCAAGCATTAGCCTTTAAAGATGGGAAAACAACAAAAGATTTAACTGAGTATTTAGATTTAGTGGCTACCGCAATTGGTGCAGATATTGTTCCTATTAATGGAGAGAATAGGGTTTTAGCTCATTTTGGCCTGAACGTTATAAATACAAATCCAAGACCCGGAATTAAAGCTATTTTAGACCAAGTTGAAAAAGCCATATTAACCATTACCGATGTTGTTTTTATTGTTGCTCCAAGAATAAATGCTGCAGGACGAATGAAACATGGAAATTATGCGGTAACCTTATTAACTGAAGAAGAGCCAGATATGGCGCAAAAATATGCCTCAGAAATTAATGACTATAATTTAGATAGACGTGAAACGGATAAGCGAATTACAGAGGAAGCGCTTAAGCAAATTGAAGAACATAAAGAACAGCACCGCCTTACTACTGTTGTTTACCATGAAGATTGGCATAAAGGTGTTATTGGTATCGTAGCTTCTAGATTGACTGAAACCTATTACAGGCCCACCTTGGTTTTTACAAAAAATGGTGATAAATTGGCCGCCTCTGCGCGTTCAGTTAGAGGTTTTGATATATACAATGCTTTAGAAAATTGTAAAGCACATATTGAGCAATTTGGAGGTCATAAATATGCCGCGGGTTTAACCCTTAAAGAAGAAAGTTATGACGCTTTTAAACAAGCTTTTGAAGATGAAGTTTCAAAAACTATTGATAGAAACCTATTGATACCAGAAATTAAAATAGATTCCAAAATAGATTTACAAGATATAACACCTAAGTTTTACAGAATTTTAAAACAATTTGCACCTTATGGTCCAAATAATATGACACCTGTTTTTTTAACTGAAAATTTGATAGATACAGGTTATGGAAAATGTGTTGGCGCAGATAAAAGCCATTTACGATTAACTGCCACACAACTAAAATCTTCAAGTAGAATGGTAGGTATTGGTTTTGGTATGGGCGATAAATTTGAAATGATATCAGATAGCAAACCATTTAGAGCAGTATATTCTATTGATGAAAATAAATGGCGAGGTCATGTAAGTTTACAATTAAAGTTAAGAGATTTAAAAAAACATAACAAGGACTAGACTGCAAATTATGTTGAAAACAGATCCTTACGCTGCCTTAAGAATTAAAGAATTCAATATTTTTTTAGTTTTAAGATTGTTTTTAGTATTTGGGTGGTCCATGCAATTTATTGTTATTGAGTGGCAAGTTTATAGTTTAACTAAAGACCCTTGGAGCTTAGCTTTAATAGGAGCCTGTGAATTTGTACCAGCTTTTTTTATGGCTCCATTTTCAGGTCATATTGTAGACCAAAAGGAAAAACGAAATCTATTTGCGCTTTGTATTGGTGCTTTTTCTCTAATAAGTTTAGGGCTATTTTTACTAACTACGAATAGGGTGGTTACTAGCTGGTCAACAGAGATAATTTTATATTCTATTTACGGCCTTGTATTTTTTGGGGGATTTTTACGTTCTTTTTTTGGCCCTATTATTTTTTCTTTAATTGCTTTAATTGTTCCCAAAAGAATATATCCAAATGCAGCAACATGGAGCACAAGCACTTGGAAAACAGCTGCAGTTTTGGGGGCACTTTTTGGCGGTTTTTTTATAAGTTGGATTGGTGTTGCCAATACCTTATGTGTGGTTTTTATATTAGTTCTGATTTCATTTTTTCTAACTTTTTTAATTAAAAAGAAACCTATTTTAAATACCAAAATTGGCGAATCGATAAAGGAAAGTTTAAAAGCTGGTATTTTGTTCGTATTCCATAATAAAGCCATTTTAGGTGCTTTAACTTTAGATATGATTGCAGTTTTATTTGGAGGAACTGTTGCTATTTTAGTAATTTTTGCACAAGATATTTTGGAGGTTGGAAGCCAAGGTTTGGGCATTTTAAATGCATCAATATCTATGGGAAGCATCATTACTATGTTTGCGACTACTTATATTCCAATTAGCAGAAACACAGGTAAAAAACTACTTGTTTCAATTTTTATTTTTGGTTTAAGTATGATTGGTTTTGGTATATCGTCTGTTTTTTGGTTAAGTGTATTTATGCTGTTTATAAGCGGTGCTGCCGATGGTATTTCTATGATTATCCGTCAAACCATACTACAATTAAAAACACCAGATGATATGCGTGGCCGTGTGTCTTCTGTTAATTCTATGTTTGTTGGGTCATCTAATGAATTAGGTGCTGTGGAGAGTGGTTTAGCGGCTAAACTCATGGGGCCTGTTGCTGCTGTGGTTTTTGGAGGTACTATGACTCTAATCACGGTCATAACCGTTGGAATTAAAAACCCAGTTCTTAGAGAATTAGATTTGAGAGAAGACATGGAAGCTAACGGCAATGAGAGTTAATATTCTTTCAACTCTAAATTATTACCATCAAAAACCGCATAAGTGAAATACTGAATCCAATCGCCAAGGTTAATGTATTTTGAGTTTTCTTTAAGATTTATATTAAGTGGTAAATGCCTGTGGCCAAACACAAAAAAATCGCGATGCTTATCTTCTAGTTTGCGTTTGCAATATTGTACCAACCACTCGTTATCCTCTCCGAGGAAGGTGGCATCATCCTCACCGGAAATCATTTTATTTTTTACCGAAAAGTATTGGGCAATTTTCATCCCGATATCTGGATGACCCCATTTAAAAACCCATTTAAAAAAAGGACTTGTAAATACTTTTTTCATGCGTTTGTATCCTTTATCTCCAGGACCTAAGCCATCGCCATGACCTATAAAAAAAATTTTATCGTTAAAAGTAAACTCTCTTGGTTTGTGGTATACAGGAATGTTAAGCTCCTCTTCAAAATAACCATTCATCCAAAGATCATGATTTCCAACAAAATAGTAAATAGGGATTCCTGAGTCTGAAATTTCGGCGAGCTTACCTAAAGTTCTTGTAAATCCTCTTGGAACTACAGTTTTATATTCGAACCAAAAATCAAACAAATCTCCTAAAAGAAAAATAGCCGCCGCATCTTGTTTAATATCGTCTAACCATGCTACGAATTTTTTTTCGCGAGGAAAAGAGGCTTCTTTTGTTGGTGCTCCTAAGTGGTTATCTGAAGCGAAATATAGTTTTTTTCCTTTCGGGATTTGCATGGTGTAAATATAGTTTTTTGACACGAATTTTACGAATTATCATGGATAAGAATATTTTGTAGTAGTTTTTTTAGAACCTTATATCGAACTCATTTTGCCTTTTCCATTGCCTAAAAAAGCTATAATCCTTTCATAATTTTAGCTATTTTCGTATTCATAACAATGCTATGGCTTTCAAAAATAGTTTCATCTGAAAAAATTATATCTGATTTTATTTTAACATAAAAAGTTAAGACGAGATTATAGAAAAAACATTAGTGAAAAGCCTTAGTTAGCTGGCATAAGCGTTAGAGATTGAAAAGTCATTATTAAACTCTAATCCACTTTTTAGGAGAGAGCGAGTAGTAAAAGCCCGATCTTGTAGATCTTGAACTAAATTCATGGAATAGGTAACGCCCTAACTATTTTAAATAAAATTTAACTGATGGAACGTTTTATCAAGTATTTTTTTATCATCTACTTCTAACCATTTATCTAGAACTGTTGCGTATATAGTTCTGAAATCTATTTCGAATTTTAAATCGCCGTTATCATCTAAATCACTAAGGCTTGCCATGTTATTATATAAACCTTGCTTTTTAAGATTTTCTCCAATTACAAAAACGTTGTTGGCCGTACCATGATCTGTGCCCATACTTGCATTCTGTTTTACACGACGACCGAACTCAGAAAATGTTAGTATCAATGTGTCTTTAAACATGTTATTATCTATTAAATCTTGCACAAAAGCTTCTACGCTATTTGCGTAAATATTTAATAATTTTGTTTGTTTATTTAATTGGTTTACGTGTGTATCAAAACCACCAAGAGAGGTGTAAAAGACTTTGGTTTCAAGATTCGAATTAATAAACTGCGCTGTAGTTTTCATCTGTTTTCCAAATGTGTTATTTGGATACTCTTTTTTACTAGAAACCGTTTTACTAGTTTCGAAAATATATGTAGCAGACGATTGTGCAGCAATCATGGATTTGTATAAGTAACCTAAATTATGCTCGCTTAAATGTACATCATTTTTATTATTATGGATATTTTTGAAATATGGGCCTTTTGATAAATTATAAAAAGCTTTAGGATTTTGAGTAGCAATAGCGTTGAAACTTTCGCCCTTCATGGCTAAAGACAAACGTTCGTTAACCTCTAAGGCACTATGCGGGGTTTTACCATAATTATCTAAATAACGCCCTATCCAACCGGTTTGAGAATATGCATTAGAATCTGAAGCAGTTTGCCAAATATCCATAGACCGGAAATGGGACCTAATAGGATTTGGATACCCAACATTGTTAATTATGGATACATAACCTTTATCATAAAGTCTTTTAAGTGGTTCTAAACTTGGGTTTAAACCCACATGATCATTGAGTTTTAAAACATCTTTTTTAGCAATTCCCAGTTTAGGACGCTCTTTATAGTATATATCGTTTTGAAAGGGAATTACAGTATTTAAACCATCATTACCTCCAGAGAGTTGAATAATCACCAAACGTTTATAACCTAATTTGCTATTAGCAAGCTTTTCGAAGGCACGAACAAAGCTAGGAACCATAAATAGACTACTTGCTAATGATGATTGTTTCAAAAATTTTCTTCTGTCCATGATTAACACATTTGGTATTCTGGTAATGACATGAGCTGAATACAATATTCTTGCTTAGACACTTTTTCAAGCGACTTTAAATATACTTTTGCACTATTACTTATCTTGCATGCTAGTAAGTGGTTTTCTAAATCGCCTATTTCAACATTTTTAAAATGAAAATTAAAGGCTTTCCAATTGGTTTCAGTTTTGAAACTTTTACCATAATTCTTCTTGAAATTTTCTTTTTTTGTTACCATATTATGGTCTTGGTTTCCAGCTTTGGCTTTAGAAATATAGGCACTATTTAATAATAATGATGGTAACTTTAATCGTAAAATAATGGTGTTACTGTCTATCCAGTTTCGACCACCTTTCCAACCTGCAACATTTGGAGGGTTTAATAAAACCTGACCTAACAAGCGTTGAAGGCGTATTAATTGTTTTGGTGTTTTAAATTGCATTGGTACTGTAAAACTTAAACCAACTAAAAATTCTATTGGCGATTTTATTTTCGTTCCGATATTTTCTTCATTATAAAACCAATTTGAAGTTAATATGTAATGCATTAGTGTTTCAATATCATAATCTTTATAAAACACATTTGACATGGCGCTAACGTGGTTATGATTTATAGTATCATTAACAAAATAGCGGTAAATTTTTCCGCAAATATATTTAGCACATTGTTTTTGTTGTAAAATGATATCAATAATATCTTCTCCTGAAAAGTTTCCTTTTTTTCCAAAAAAAACTTTTTCACCTTCATAATGGTGGTGTTTTTTTAACACGAATTCGCCCTTTAAATTATGACTGTATCCTGTAAAAGCTTTAGCACTTTCTTTAATATCTTTTTCAGAATAATGCCCAATCCCCAATGTAAATAGTTCCATTAATTCGCGAGCAAAATTCTCGTTTGGTGTTTGCTTTTTATTTTGTTTTGTGTTTAAATATTTTGTCATAGCTGCTTCTTTTGAAATGGCATTAACAAAATCTTTAAAATTACCTAAAGCATGCTTTCTAAGTGTATTATTAAATTGCTGAATGTAGGTGATACTATTGTCTTTACACACAAAATGATTAGCCCAAAAAAGTGTCATTTTTTCCCTTAAAATTTCTGGAGCTGTTATTAATCTATTAACCCAAGCTACATTAAATTCTATTTCCTTTTTATAGCTTATTTTTCGAATTTTCCTGCGGGTTTCAGAATCCAACTTAGAATTCATAATCATACTACCTCTATATATGGATTTTATTTCTGAAATATCAACCTCTAACGGTATGAGTATTCTAGAAGCTGAAAATAGAGTGCTAACAACTTCGTCTTTGCTTTTTTTTGATAGCATATCTAACGTTTTTGGTAAAATTCCAAAACCTACGCGCCTATATAAATGTTGTATATGCTTAGCTTTCATAAAGCATTTTATTTAGAAATAAAATTCATTAAATATCCGTACTATGACTTTTTAGACTCCAGGGATTTTTAAAAGTTTAATTTAACCAACTGAAAATACAAAAAAACCGCTTCTCTTTACAACTTTAAAGAGAAACGGTTCTTAGTATATAAGATTATAAATTCTGAAGACTATTTACCGCCATCCAGTTTATCCTGCCAATCTGAAAGCGCTTGCCACTTACCTTCATAAGCCAATTTGGCTTGTCTAGGCCATGTTCCTGGTTTGTGAATTTTATAGCGTTCTCCCCCTGAATTTAAAACCGTTTGGCATTTTTCAACACTACATTCTGATAATGCTTTCCAAGTTTTTACATCATGATTATGAAATAACTGTTGGATTTTTGGTCCAATACCTTCGACAATAGTTAAATCGTCTTGTTTTACTTTTTTACCAAAAACGGCTTTAGCTGCTGCTACATCAAAAGGCACCAACGCTACAGCAGGTTTTTCTGAGGCTACAGGTACTATAGGTGCTGCTGAGGCTGTTAGTGAAGATGCTAAAGAGGCTTTTGTTGTTTTTAAATCACCTTCTAAAGACATTCTAGACGTTTTACAAGATTCTAAATCTGCTTCTAGTTTCGCTATTTTTTTATTACATTCATCTTGATTTCCGCCACCTAAAAGTTTTCCTAATAAGTAACCTAATACTGCGCAAATGGCACCGACTAATAATGGAATTAATATACACCAATTCATAATTTTATATTTTTAGTTAATTGTTATTACTGTTCTTCTGTTTTCTGCTCTTCCTTCATTTGTTGCATTATCTGCAATTGGCTCATTTGGCCCTTTGGATGAGGCTTCGATATTATTTTCCAAGATGCCATTTTTAGCTAAATACTCTTTTGCAAAATTGGCACGTTGTAGACCAAGAACAACATTATTAGCTGCATTTCCTGTATTATCAGTATGTCCAACAACTTGGAATTTTACACCTAATTTATCCACACAGTGTGACATATCTGCAATTTTTTGACGCTGCTCTGCTGTTAAATTAATAGAGGCCTCACCCGTTTGAAAATGTAATATTAATGGATTTGCTCTAACAGCATCGCAAGCTATTTTTAGGGCATCAATGCCTGAATTATCTGATGCATCTGTAGTTAAAATATTAAATGCTAAAGGACCAAATAGCGTGCTATTTTCGACGGTATTAATATTGTCATTTAACTTGCCATAAGTATCTATTTGTTTTGAAGGCATACCTTGTAAAACGAAATAATTTTTTACAGCATTTGCTCTAGCTATTCCTAGATTTGGATATGCAGAATTATTATCTTCGTCTCCGCTATAAAAACCAGTTACGTCAACTGTTTTTAATGGGTTTGACAAAAGGTAATCCTTAAGCTTTAAAATACCATTTTCCAAATCACCAGAAACGGGTTGTAAAATAGAAAAATTTGATGTTTTAAAATTAAAGTTGTCATTCAGCTTCATGTTAAAGTCACCATTTGCATCACTAATTATAAATGCTTTTTTGGTACCTTCATTAATTTCTGGAACTGCTGCACTTTTAGTCTCGCCTTCCTTGTATTCGCAACTTTCCTTGCCACAGCAAATGCTACAACATAAAAAATAATACAAAATAGTACCGAGAATAATTGTGAGTACAATTCCTAAAAGATAGGATGTTTTTTTACTCATTTGATTTTTGTTTTTGGTTATTTAATCACCTACAATATAACACTTTAAGGCATACTATTAAGAACCATTAAACAAAAAAAGTCACATTTAAAGAATTACAACTTTTAAACCCTGTTAATTATTGGATCCTACAAATCAAACTTAATCGCTTGTGCCAATGGCAATTCGTCTGAATAATTTATAGTATTTGTTTGGCTTCTCATATATACTTTCCAAGCATCAGATCCAGACTCTCGTCCGCCACCCGTTTCTTTATCTCCGCCAAAGGCTCCACCGGTTTCTGCGCTAGAGGTTCCAAATATTTACGTTTTCAATGCCACAATCTTATCCCGCAAAGGATAAGAATCTCTCAGCTTCTTTCAATTCATTGGTTGTAATTGCAGATTATAATCCTTGAGCCACACCATTTTGTTTTTCAATAACATTTTCAACCTCTTTCGAATAGGTCATCAGATATAAAAAAGGCAAAAGTTTTCTGTTGTACAATTTCAAAACTATTTTTAGTCTTATAATAGCTGGCCTTAATCACCATTGATAGTACACGAAATACCTTCTGGTAAGTTATTATCTTTTAAAACCGCCGAATAATATTTTGACAAGCAATAGCGCATAAGGTTCTTTTTTTCCGCCCCTTCCAAAAACATACATCACCACAAATCCGTACTAAAGCGGTGTTCTAAGTCCAAAAAAATACTGGAAAGTTAAATGAAAAAATAATACCAACACACCTATCGTGTGCTCTCATAACATGTTTTGAGCGTTCAGATGAGATGGTTTTACCATTTAATTGTCTTGATGATCTAACTACAAAATCGCAGATGTAAATCATTTCCTGAACCTAAGCGTAATCTTCTTCTAAAGACTTACACATTTAGTAGAACACTAACTTACCAAGAGAATCTTTTGAATTTCTTAATGTATTTCCAAACTGACTTACAAGTTTACCACATTGCGGCACGGGCGTATGTCTTCAAGATAAAAATGCTTTTGTCGCAGCATTCATTACGTTTTCATAAACAGCCTTAGTGGTCGTTTTTATTTTACCTATTAATTGTCCATCAATAGGAGAATACCTTTCAATGACACATTTATTGGAAAAACAATTTGCCCCAGTTGAAGTGCTTTCGTTTAGAGTTTTTTACCTAAAATTTTAAGTGCTTTGTTTATACTAAAAACAGTCGCTATTTTATTAATTATTGATTTATCGATTATACTAAATTTAATTGTGAATATAGGGATAAAAAGGTTTTTTTAATGAAATTTGTTTGCCGTTTCAATCTGAAAAGAATTATTTAATACTCCTTGGTTAGAAGTTGTATCAACATTATCATGCACCTGAAAATAGCTATATAAATAAGTATTTATATATTCAAGTCAAAATGTACAAAATTATACGGAGTACATTCTTGGCTTTAGTTTGAGGATAATTCTTTTTAAAAATTTCTCAAGTATTCGAACTAAATAATTTCAAAACAACTTATTTTAGTTATTATTCTTACTATGTATGACAGGATTTATTTATATTTAAAAAATCTTATAAATTTTTTATGAAAAGAACATATATTTCCTTCTTATTAATTTTCACTACGCTGCAATTTTACGCTCAAGTTAATTTTGAAAACGGTTATTTTATAAACAATCAAAGTGAAAAAGTTGAATGTCTTATTAAAAATATTGATTGGGAAGACAATCCAAAAGCTTTTACTTATAAATTTTCAGAAGATGAAGAGGCACAAACCAAAGTAATTAAAAATGTTATGGAATTTGGCATATATAACTTTTCTAAATATGTTAGAGCAGATGTTGGTATAGATAGATCTAAAAAAGACATTAATAATATGTCGCTATCAAAATCTCCCGAATTCCAAAAAGAACAGGTGTTTCTTAAAGTTCTTATAAATGGTAAAGCGAGTCTTTATTTTTACAAGCAAAGTAATTTAAAGCGCTTTTTTTTTAGTATAGATTCAAAGCCTATTTATCAATTAATTTATAAAAATTATAAAACAATAAATAATCAAATAGCAGAAAACAATGAGTTTAGGGCACAATTATGGAAAAATTTGAAATGTGGTACTTTAAAAAAATATCATTTTGAAAATTTGAGCTATTTCAAAAGCTCATTACTAAAAATATTTACCAAATATAATAATTGTATTAATGCAGAATACGAATCGTTTGAACCTAAAAACACCAAAGGGTTGTTAAACATTGTATTAACGGCCAATTTTGCTAATAACTCTTTAAAAAGCAAAAATACAGCGACAAAATTTCAAAAAGTTGCAGATTTTGGTAATAAAACAAATTTAGGATTAGGTTTTGAAATAGAATCAATTTTTAAATTTAATAAGAATAAATGGGCTGTAGTAGCCAATTTTAACTATCAATCCTTTGAAGGAGAAGCCGTTACAAAACCTTCAAACTTTTCAAATACTATAAATCATACACTCGATTATAAATCTATTGAATTGGCCTTTGGAGGTAGGCATTATTTATATTTAAATAAAAAATCAAAGCTGTTTGTAAATGCATTTTACATGCTAGATTTTCCTATTAATTCCAGTCTTGTTGAAACTTCAGAACAAACTAGTAGAAGAAATGAAATTGAGGTTGTAAAATCCTCGAATTATAGTATAGGAATTGGGTACCGTTATAACAATAAATATAGTTTGGAAATTAGACATGATGCAAAACGCGCAATATTTGACTTTCCAAGAACCTCCGAATATAATGGTATATCTTTGATTTTTGGGTTTAATATTTTCTAAGCAATAAAAGCTAAAAATTAAACAGATTATAGACGAAAAAACAAAAATGCTAAAATTCCTTTTTGGAATACTTATTTATAAGATCTAAGATTTGTAATCGTTGGCTGTGTAGTATGTGAAAAACACTGAATTTTAGCTGCTGGAATATAAAACAGTGGAATGTCCAATAAAAGTAGGGGACGTATTGGCGACTCTCCAATAATTGTAGCTGTAACTTACCCAAACAATAATATTTGTGCAATTTCAAGCACAGGTTGGGGTGAGTTTTTTATTCGTGGTATGGTGGCTTATAATATTTCTGCTTTAATGGCATCTAAAGGTTTATTTTTGAAAGAAGCAGCCAAAGAAGTAATACAAAATAAATTACCAAACATTGAAGACCAAGGTGCAACAGGTGGCATTATAGTCATTGATAAAAATGGAAATATGGCTATGGAATTTAATACGCAAGGCATGTTTAGGCCTACCATGAATAACACGGGCAAATTATATATTGGAATTTTTAAAGACTAGCGTAAATATACTCTACCAATTGCTAAAACCTTTACATAGAGTATTTAGCAATCGGTTTTACTATTTGATATTTACTTCCTTAAAAACAACTGTGTAAAATAATATTGTCCAGCATCATTTTTTATAGCACTAATTCCAATATGCGTAAAATTGCCTTCAATATTTTTACGATGCCCTTCACTATTTAACCAAGCCTCCATAACAGCATCTGCAGAGCGCTGTTTTGCGGCAACATTTTCGCCAACGCTTTTTGCATTCGCCTCGTCAATTAATACCTCAGCTCGGTCTTCAAAATTATCATGACTTATTTCTCCTTTTTCAATCATGAAATCTGTATGCCCTTCCGCAAGCTCATTTGCTAAATTATCCTCGCTTAAAGCATCTTTTCCAAGGGTTGATCTGTGTGCGTTAACCAGTTGAAAGATTTCTTCTTCGATGGAAAGTGATTCCGATTTTTCAATAGCTTCAGAAGCTTCATCTTTAGAACACGAAACAGTACATATTAATACAGCGAAACACAGTAGAATAGACCATGTTTTAAAATAGTAGGTTTTCATAAATATTGTATTTGGGTTATCGAATATACATTTATTACTGAACTTTGGACAGTTAACAAGCAAAATTTTAATATGTTTCTATGGATACATGACGTTTATCGAACTTTTTTATTAGCTCTCGAAAATAAATTATATAAAGTCCTAAGAGTTATTTAACACTACATAAAAACTTAAATACTGAATTTTAAACGTACTTTTATTAACGAGAAACATGCTAAGTAAAAAATCTTTCTTCTCTAAAAGTCATTTCATGTTATATTTGGAGAATAAAATCCCTAAAGCTTCAAAAAAAATTAGCCTCATGTGCTTTTCAATAACCTATTTTTTTAAAACCTATAGCATCATGTCATTAAAAAAGTTATTCACCTTCGCAGTACTTCTTTCTTTAGCAGTATCCTGCAAGGAGAAAATTGTTAAAACCAATAACCTTTTTAAGTTCAAGGACTACATTAGTTATACTACTTCTGGAATAACCTCTATAGCTAAACCTATTCAAATTAACTTGGCTAATGATGTTAAAGGTTGGGAAATGGGTCAGGATATCACAGATAATATTATACGGATAAAACCTTATGTTGAAGGTAAATTAACTGCTGTAAATAAACACACCTTAATTTTTACGCCAAATGAACATTTAAAAGCAAATACTGAGTATGTGGTTACCATAAAACTTAGTGCTATTTATAATAATATGCCTGATGGGTTTAACGATTATACGTTTCAATTTAAAACCATAACCCCAAGTTTTAATATTGAAACCAACCATTTACAATCGTATAGCAAAAATTGGCAATACCTTGAAGGTGTTATAAAATCTGCAGATGTTATACCCCTACAAGGTGCTATAAATTTAATTGAAGCCTATCAAAATGGTAAAAAATTACAACTTATTTTTAATGAAGCAAATGATAATGCAAATCTTTTTGAATTCAAAATCGATAGTATTAACAGAAAGATTAAGGACGATAACATTCTTGTAAAATGGAACGGTAAAGCTATTAAAGCTTCAAATACGGGTGAAAATACAATTTCAATTCCTGGCGTTAATAATTTTACTATTGTTGATATTGGTATTATTCAGTCTCCAGAACAGCATTTATCCATTAACTTTTCAGATCCACTAAAAAAACAACAAAATTTTGATGGTCTGGTTACCGTTCAGAATATAAAAAACCCTAAATATATTGTAGATGGCCATGTTTTAAAAGTCTATCCAGATGCCAAATTGGTTGGTAATATTCAGGTTGATGTATTTGAAGGCATCAAAAATACCGAAGGCCACAAATTAAAGACACCATTTTCTGAAACCATAGTTTTTGAATCCTTAAAACCACAAGTTCGATTAATTAGCAACGGCACCATTTTACCAAATTCAGAACAATTAAAATTTAATTTTGAAGCCGTTAATTTAAGTGCTGTTGATGTTCGTATAATCAAGATTTTTGAAGATAACATATTGCAATTTTTGCAAGACAACAATTTAAACAGTAACAACAATTATGAAATTAAAAAAGTAGGCCGGCGCATTGTAAAACAAAAAATCCCAATACAAACAGCAGCTGAAAACTCAGGAAAATGGGAAGCCTACAGTTTTGATTTAGCAACTTTTTTTAAGGCTGACCCAGGTGCTATTTACCGAGTGGAATTAAGTTTTAAAAAAAATTATGCTTTATATAATTGTGATGAAAATACTAGTATTTCAAATTCTGAAAATGAAGATTATAAGGCGTATTATGAAGGAGATTATTACCAGAGCGATACCTCACAAGTAGATACTGAAGACGAAGCATTATTGGAAGAAGCCTATTGGGATAATAAAGTGTATCGCTACAAAAATTACACATATAATTGGAATGAAGAACAAAACCCATGTCATGATGCTTATTATGGTGAAGATAAAATCGTTTCTCAGAACTTGCTTGCTTCAAACTTAGGTGTTATTGTAAAACAAGGTACAAACAACTCCTATTGTTTTGCGGTATCCAATATTTTAAATACAAGTCCTGAGGCGGGTGCAAAAGTCGCTATTTACAATTTTCAGCAACAAGAATTAGCTAGTAAAATAACCGATAATCAAGGTTTAACACGTATTGATTCCGGTAAAAACGCTGCATTTGCTATAGTATCCAAAGGGCAAAACAAAACCTATATTAAAATTTATGACGCTAATTCATTGTCATTAAGCAAATTTGATGTCTCAGGAAATAGTTTGCAACGTGGACTTAAAGGTTATATTTATGGGGAACGTGGCGTTTGGCGACCGGGAGATACGTTGCATTTAACCTTTATCTTGAATGACAAAACGAATCCACTTCCTAAAAAACACCCTGTGAAACTTGAAATTACTAATCCTAACGGAAAATTAGTTTATAAAAATATAACTACAGAAAATTTAGATAATTTTTACAAATTTACAGTTACCACCTCAACGGAAGACAAAACAGGACATTACAACGCTAAAGTATCAGTTGGTGGTGCAACATTTTATAAAGAATTAAAAATTGAAACCGTTAAGCCAAATCGTTTAAAAATTAAAGTCGATTTTGAGAATGAAATGCTTTCAGAAAAAAAACCACTTGAGGGTACTTTAAATGTAAAATGGCTCCATGGCTCACCTGGAAAAAACTTAAAAGCCGAGGTTAAGGCAAAATTCACTACTGCTTATACTGCATTTAAGGATTATAAAGGCTACACCTTTAATGACCCAACACGGAGCTTCCAGACAGAGGAAACAAATGTATTTGAAGGTAAATTAAATGAAGACGGTTTAGCGACTATCAACAAAAAACTAAACGTCGGTAAAAATGCTCCCGGCATGTTGAATGTTCAATTTTTAGTACGTGCTTTTGAAAATGGTGGAGATTTCTCTATGGATGCTTTTACAAAACAATACGCACCTTATGAATCGTTCGTGGGCTTACGTTCTCCAGAAGAAAAAGCTTACGGTTCATTTTTTACAGATGAAAATCAAACTTTTGATGTGGTTGTTGTTGATGAAAATGGCAAAGCTATAAAACGAAACAACCTTGAGGTTAAGGTGTATAAAGTGGAATGGCGTTGGTGGTGGAACGCCTCTTATGATAATTTATCGAGTTACGTATCGAGCAGTTACCACAAGCCATATGTAACTTCCAAAATTGATACGGATGCTAACGGAAAAGCAATTTTCAATATTAAAGTACCGGAAAATGATCGTGGGCGTTACCTCATCAGGGTTATAGATCCCGTTAGTGGCCATGCTACAGGTAGAACAGCTTATTTCTATAAAAATTGGTGGCAAAAAGAACCTTCAAGCGATAAGGAAGCTGCTAAAATGTTAGTGTTTTCAGCGGATAAGGAAAACTATAACGTAGGCGAAACAGCCAAAGTGACGTTTGCTTCTGGAAGTGAAGGTCGAGCATTAGTCAGTATTGAAAACGGCACGGAAGTTTTAGATTTTAAATGGGTAAAAACAGATAAAGATGAAACAACTGTTAATATTCCTATCTCAAAAGATATGGCGCCAAATGTGTTCGTCAATATTTCGTTATTACAACCACACGCCATTACGGCTAACGATTTACCAATTCGTTTATATGGCGTAATCCCTATTATGGTGGAAGATCCAAACACCAAGCTTGAGCCGCAATTGGTGATGCCAGATAAGTTGCAACCAGAACAAACGTTTGATGTTAAAGTATCTGAAAAAAACAACAAGGCCATGACCTACACTATAGCTATGGTTGAAGAAGGCTTACTGGATTTAACACGCTTTAAAACCCCAAATGCTTGGAGTGAATTTTTCAAACGTGAAGCTTTAGGTGTTAAAACTTGGGATGTGTTTGATGGGGTTATTGGTGCTTATTCCGGGAGTATCGATCAAGTATTTGCTATTGGTGGCGATGGCAATGCAGCGGGCGGAAAAAACAAAAAAGCAAACCGTTTTAAACCTGTTGTTACCTATTTAGGACCTTTTAAGTTAAATGCTGGGCAAACCCAGACACATCAAATTAAACTACCAAATTATATTGGTTCGGTACGCACTATGCTAGTTGCAGGCAATAATAACAATGAAGCCTATGGAAGTACCGACAAAACGGTTGAAATTAAAAAGCCGCTTATGGTTTTAGCATCGCTTCCGCGGAAGTTGAGCCCAGGTGAAAAAGTGACTTTACCAGTTACTGTTTTTGCTATGGAACCAAAAGTAAAAAACGTCAATATTAGTTTAAAACTGAGTGATGGGATTTCGATTATTGGAGCTACATCAAAAACATTAAGTTTTGCAGAACCTGAGGAGCAAATGGCATATTTTAAATTGGATGTTAGCAAAGCAAAAGGCCTTAATACTGTTGAAGTGATTGCAACAGGAAATGGCGAGAAATCAAGTTATAAAGTGGAACTGGATGTGGTGAACACCAACCCGATAACCTCAAAACATTTAGATAAAACATTGGTTGCAAATGCCTCTGAAACTTTAAATTTTTCAACCTTTGGCGTTGTTGGAACAAATTTCGCTACTGTAGCGTTTTCAACACGTCCTCCAATGGATTTTTCTCGTAGGCTGCAGTATTTAATTCGTTATCCGCATGGTTGCGTGGAACAGACTACATCAAGTGTGTTTCCACAATTATTTTTAGCTGATATTTTTGATTTGACATTTGAAAAAAAGAAAGACATTCAAAATAATATTGAAAACGGAATTAAGCGTTTAGGACACTTTCAAGGTGCTCATGGCGGATTAAGCTATTGGATTGGTGAATCTAGTGCCGATGATTGGGGCACGAGTTATGCGGGGCATTTTATGATTGAAGCAGAACAAAAAGGCTATGTGTTGCCGCTTACTTTTAAAAGTAATTGGTTAAAATATCAAAAACAGGCTGCGCAACAATGGAGACCGAGTTACAGAACTTATAATTCTGATTTGGCGCAAGCTTACAGGCTTTACACCCTGGCTTTGGCAGGAAATGCAGATTTAGGAAGCATGAACCGTTTACGTGAGTTTTCAGAAATTTCAAATGAAGCGAAATGGCGGTTAGCTGCTGCATACGCATTAGCAGGACAGAACGAAGCAAGTGCTGAAATTTCGCAATCAGCTAATATTGATTTTAAACCTCAGCAGTATAATTATTACACCTACGGTTCTGAAAATAGAAATCGGGCGATGGCTTTAGAAACTATGGTGCTAACAAAAAATTCTAAAATTAAAGAACTTGCGGAAGATATTGCCAAAGATTTATCAAGCACCCAATGGATGAGCACCCAAACCACAGCGTATAGTTTATTGGCGATGGCAAAAATGGTTAACGCTAATGGCGGAAAAGCGTTAAAAGTCAATTATAACATTAACGGAAAAACAGTAAGTATAGATACTAAAAGCGCCATTGCCCAGCGTGAGCTAAAAGTAATTGATGGTGTTAATACTTTATCATTTACAAATGCGAGAGATAATGTGGTGTATGTTCGGGTGTTAAATTCTGGAAAATTACCTTTAGGTGAAGAATTAGTTGAGCAACGTGGTTTAAGTGTTTCTGTGAAATACAAAGATTTAAAAGGTGACAGCATTGATATTTCTAAACTCATGCAAGGGCAAGATTTTGTGGCTACCGTAAGTGTTAGCAATTTGAAAAATGCTGCGGTTAATGATGTGGCTTTGACTGAAATTTTTCCATCGGGTTGGGAAATAGTAAACACCCGATTTACCGCTTTTGGAAGCACTGCCACAAGTGCCGCAAGACATACCGATATTAGAGACGACCGTGTGAATTTCTATTTTGATTTACCTGAAAAAGGGAAACATAGCACCAAAACCTTTAATGTAATATTGAACGCATCCTATTTAGGGACTTATTATTTATCAGGAATTCAAGCAGAAGCTATGTATGATAATGAGTATTTTGTTAGAACTAAAGGACAATGGGTAGTCGTTGGAAAATGATGAGTTTTGATTATTGCAGTTTGAAAATGATTTGTGCATAGAACATACAAATAAAACCTTACCCTATCAGCCAAAATAAAATCACAAATTTGAGAATATAAAATAGACTGCTGTCTAAATTATTGAATACTGTAGATTAACACACTTAGCATTGCAGAGAAAAGCCCACAGCGACCTTTTGGGGCAAGGACTTGTAACATGAAGCCGGCCGTTGTTGTAAAGCTAAAAATATTATCTTAACCGCGCTCAATAACCCAAACAGTACCTACCAGATGTGTTGGCTATTTTGGTTGAATGATTAAAACTAAACCTTTGCATTTGCCTATTTTCTTTGCAGATAATTTCCCTGAAATGGAAAAACGCCTTTTTTTTAATAAAAATAATATATCCCCAAAATTGTTAATAATTATTTTGTATGTTTATAACATAGTAAATGCTATTAAAGGTTAAACTTCAATAAACACTTAAAACACTGTATTTAAATAGAATTCTTTTTTGGATTCACATGAGTTTTAGTCCTTTAATTTTATTAACAACTAGCCATCTCTAAACATGTTTCTTAATTAATTTTTAACAAACTAGCTTCTCACTACTATTTTTTTGAAAAGCTATCTTATTATTGATTTTCATTTTTAGTATGGTTTTAAACCTTTTTACATCTTTATTATATGAAAGCACTTTTTTACACTAAGGAATTTCCGCCACATGTATATGGTGGAGCAGGAGTTCATGTTGAATATTTAGCAGGCGAATTGGCTAAATTAATGGAAATAGATGTGAGGTGCTTTGGTGATCAAGATGATAAATCGCCAAATTTAATGGTTAAAGGTTTTACAGATGATAAAGCTATTTTTAAAGACTCTGACGATAAATTAAAGTCCGTTTTTAAAACTTTAAGCACCTGTATAGATATGAATGCTGCACCTATTGATGCGGATGTGGTCCATTGCCATACTTGGTATGCCCATTTTGCGGGAATTGTTGCTAAATTATGCTATGGCGTACCCTTGGTTATTACCACCCATTCCCTTGAACCTTTAAGACCTTGGAAGCGTGAGCAATTAGGTAGAGGTTACGATGCATCTTCATGGGTTGAAAAAACAGCTATTGAAATGGCTGATGCACTTATAGCAGTATCTGAAGAAACTAAGGAGGATGTTATCAAACATTTCAATGTCGATGAAAGCAAAATCCATGTTATTTATAATGGTATTAACCTGCAACAATATATAAAAACGGAAACATCAACTACGCTAGATGAATATGGTGTCGATAAAAATAAACCTTATGTGCTTTTTGTTGGCAGAATTACACGCCAAAAAGGTATTATACACTTGGTTAATGCTATAAAATATATAGACCCAGATACGCAGATAGTACTTTGTGCGGGGGCACCAGACACCAAAGAGATTGGTCAAGAAATGAAAGATGCAGTTACCGAGGTTCAAAAGACACGAGATAATGTAATTTGGATTGATAAAATGGTTACTAAAGAAGAAATTATCGAATTATACTCTCATGCAGATGTTTTTTGCTGCCCTTCTATTTATGAGCCTTTCGGGATTATTAATATTGAAGCTATGGCATGCGATACTGCTGTTGTTGCTAGTGCTGTTGGTGGTATTAAAGAAGTTGTTGTACATGGTGAAACTGGACTTTTAATTCCGTTAGAACAACAAAAAGAAGCTCCTTTTGAACCTATTGACCCTGATAAGTTTTCAAGAGATTTAGCCAATGGAGTAAATAAAGTAATTGGAGACAAAGTATTAAGGGAAAATATGGCTAAAAATGGCAGAAACCGTGTTGAAAATTATTTTGATTGGATTGCCATTGCAAAACAAGTAGAAGAATTATACAAATCATTAATATAAACTAACTAAATAAACTACAAAAATATGATTAACAATAAAGTTTTGTCTATAATACTAGGTGGTGGTCAAGGATCAAGACTATATCCTTTAACAGATAGACGTTCAAAACCAGCGGTATCCATAGCTGGAAAATACAGATTGGTAGATATTCCTATTTCAAACTGTATCAATGCAGATATTAAACGTATGTTCGTGTTAACGCAATTCAATTCTGCAGGTTTAAATAAGCATATAAAAAACACCTACCACTTTAGTTTTTTCAGTAGTGCATTTGTTGATGTTTTAGCAGCAGAACAAACACCTGAAAGCAAAACTTGGTTTCAAGGAACAGCAGATGCCGTTAGGCAAAGTATGCATCATTTTTTACAACATGATTTTGAATATGCCTTGATCTTATCTGGAGACCAATTATACCAAATGGATTATGATAAATTAATTGCAGCACATGAGGAAAGTGGTGCCAAAATTTCTATTGCAACCATTCCTGTAAACGCTAAAGATGCCACCGGATTCGGAATTCTTAAATCGAATAGCGAAAACATTATAACATCCTTTATAGAAAAACCAGACGCTAGTTTACTACCAGATTGGACATCAGAGGTAAGTAGCGAGATGAAATCGCAAAAACGTAATTATCTAGCATCCATGGGTATTTATGTATTTAACAGGGATTTATTAATAGAATTGATGAAAAATCCAGATACTATCGATTTTGGTAAAGAAATTATACCTCAATCTATAGATGAGCATAAAACCTTAAGCTATCAATATGAAGGCTATTGGACCGACATAGGTACTATTGAATCTTTTTTTGAAGCCAACTTAGGTTTAACCGATAACATTCCTAAATTTGATTTATATAATAAAGAAAAACGTATTTATACACATGCTAGAATGCTACCTACCACCAAAATTGCTGGTACACAACTAGATAAAACCGTTATCTCTGAAGGGTGTATAATAAATGCTATAAAAATTGAAAAATCAGTTATTGGTATTCGGTCAAGAATAGGAAAAAACTCTACAGTAATTGATACTTACATGATGGGAGCCGACTATTATGAATCCCTTGAAGACATGCAGAATAACAAAATCGAGAACCTTATGGGAATAGGTGAGCATTGCTATATTAAAAACTGTATTCTTGATAAAAACTGTCGTATCGGTGACCATGTTAAAATTGAAGGAGGAAAACATCTCGAAGATACAGAAACAGAAACCTATTGTATTAGAGATGGTATTGTAGTCATAAAAAACGGGGCTACCATACATAAAGGAACAACCATAAAGTAAAACTTAAATTTTTTTATTTTTTCTTATATAATCAACTAAAATGCAGGATCAAAGAAGAGTTGTTATTGACCATGTTTCACCTAATGTAAATGGTGGTGAATTTTATATTAAACGTGTCGTAAATGAAATTGTTAACGTAGACGCACATATTATGGCTGATGGTCATGATGTTTTAAGTGCTTCTGTTTTATATAAACACGAAAAAGGTAGAGCTTGGAGAGAGATTAGAATGACTCTAGTTTCCAATGATGAGTGGCAAGCCTCTTTTTCAGTAGAAAAACAAGGTTTTTTCGAGTATAAAGTACAAGCTTGGGTAGATTATGCACTTAATTGGCGTTACGGCTTAATTAGGAAAATTAACGATGGTCAACACGTATTTTCAGAGCTGTTGGAAGGCGCAGAGCATATTGAAGCTCTGTTAAAAAAAGTAAACGCTGAAGATAGAGCGTATTTGGAACGCCTTCACAAACTATTCAAAAATGAAGATGATTATGGCGAGGCTATTACGGAAGCAACTACAGAAAGATTATATAACATATTTTTAAAAAATCCTTTAAAAACTTTTGAGAACACTACTAAAGAATATAAGGTTTACGTAGATAGAAAAAAAGCCCGTTTTAGTACGTGGTATGAATTTTTTCCGCGCTCTGCATCAGATCAAAAAGGGGCTCATGGTACATTTAAAGACTGTGAACGTTTATTGCCTCGTGTTAAAAGTATGGGCTTTGATGTCTTATATTTACCGCCAATACATCCTATTGGTGAGGTAAACCGCAAAGGGAAAAATAATACAACAGAAGCAAAAGAAGGCGATGTTGGGTCGACATGGGGAGTTGGTTCTAAACATGGCGGACATAAAGATATTCATCCACAGTTAGGATCGCTTGAAGATTTTAAATCACTCATTCAAAACGCCAAAGATAATAATCTTGAAATTGCCATGGATTATGCGCTACAAGCAGCTCCAGACCACCCTTGGGTTAAAGATCACCCGTCATGGTTTAAATGGCGACCAGATGGTACGGTTCAATATGCTGAAAACCCGCCTAAAAAATATCAAGATATTCTTCCTATTTACTGGGAAAGTGAAGATTATAAAAGTTTATGGAATGAATGTCTAGATATTTTGTTACATTGGATAGATTGCGGTATTAAAATTTTTAGAGTCGACAATCCGCATACTAAACCTTTTTATTTTTGGAATTGGGTTATTACCGAAGTTAAAGCAAAACATCCTGATGTTATCTTTTTAGCTGAAGCGTTTACAGCGCCAAAAGTTATGCAGCAATTAGCAAAGCAAGGGTTTACACAATCTTATACCTATTTTACTTGGCGTGAAAGTAAACATGAAATTATTGAGTATGTAAATGAATTAACTACAAGTGAGTTAAGCGAATATATGCAGCCTAATTTCTGGCCTAATACGCCAGACATTAATCCTTATCATTTACAAGGTGCGAATGAAGCCAAACACATTCAAAGATATGCACTAGCGGCAACATTAAGTTCCAGTATTGGTATATACGGTCCTGTTTTCGAATACATGCTTTCAAATTCTTTATTAGGAAAAGAGGAGTATTTAAATTCTGAAAAATTTCAAATAACCCATTATGATTGGGACATTCAAAATAAGCTTATCACCATTATTGCAAAAATAAATTATATAAGACATCATAACCCAGCACTTCAACAAACTAATAACATTAAATTCTGTCCTATCAATAATGATAACTTAATAGCGTTTTATAAATGGAATGATGATAGAACTAATGAAATATTGGTTATTATCAACCTGGACCACCACAATTCGCAACAAGGTACTGTTCAAGTGCCATTAGGTGACATAGGCGTACACCATGGTCACAACATTGAAATGCATGATTTGATTACTGATAGTCGTTACGACTGGAATAGCGAATGGTGTTTTGTTGAGCTACAGCCCACTATACCCTTTCATATTTTTAAAATAAATAAATAATTTTAGCATCTAATCGCTAAATAACAATAAACAAACTAAACTAACATGGCACAAGTAAAAGCACACAGTTTATTTACAGATTTTGACATCAACCTGTTTAAATCTGGTAAACATTATAGATTATATGAGAAATTTGGTTCCCATCTTGTTACCGTCGATGGTATTGAAGGGGTCTACTTTTCAGTATGGGCACCTACGGCAAAACAAGTATCTGTAATTGGCGATTTTAATTACTGGATGGAAGGTGAGCACCAACTAAATGTGCGCTGGGATTCCAGTGGTATATGGGAAGGTTTTATTCCGCTAATTGAAAAAGGTGCCGCTTATAAATATAAAATCCAGAGTAACAATAACGATATAAAAACCGAAAAAGCCGATCCTTATGCAAGGCGTTATGAGCATAACCCTAAAACAGCTTCAATAGTTTGGGATGATGATTATAAGTGGAAAGATAAAAACTGGATGAAATCGCGTAAAAAGAACAATGCTATCGATGCGCCTTACTCTGTTTACGAAGTACATTTAGGCTCTTGGAAAAGGCATGCCGAAGAAGATCGTTTTCTATCGTATTTTGAATTGGCCGACGATTTAGTAAAATATGTAAGTGATATGAATTTTACGCACGTTGAATTCATGCCCATTATGGAGTTTCCTTATGATCCATCTTGGGGGTATCAAGTTACAGGGTATTTCGCACCAACATCCCGTTTTGGATATCCAGAAGAATTTAAATATTTAGTTGATAAATTACACCAAGCTGGCGTTGGGCTTATTTTAGATTGGGTACCATCACATTTCCCGGAAGATGCACATGGTTTAGGCTTCTTTGATGGTTCAAATTTATATGAACATCCAGACAAACGTAAAGGTTATCATCAAGACTGGAAGAGTTTAATTTTTAATTATGAACGTAATGAAGTACGCTCCTTTTTAATAAGTAATGCAGTATTCTGGATGGACCAATACCATGCAGATGGCTTGCGTGTTGATGCTGTTGCCTCTATGTTATTCTTGGATTATTCAAGAGAAGATGGTGAGTGGGAACCAAATATGTACGGTGGTCGGGAAAACCTTGCCGTAATAAGCTTCTTAAAAGAACTGAATGAAGAAATATATTCATCTTTCCCAGACACACAAATGATTGCAGAGGAATCTACAGCATTCCCTATGGTATCTAAACCAACTTTTGTTGGCGGTTTAGGGTTTGGTATGAAATGGATGATGGGTTGGATGCATGATACTTTAGATTATTTTTCAAAAGATCCAGTATACAGAAGGCATCATCATAACGAAATTACATTCAGTTTAGCCTATGCTTTTACCGAAAACTTTATGCTTCCACTATCACACGATGAAGTGGTTTATGGTAAAAATTCTATATTAGGGAGAATGCCTGGTGATGAATGGCAACGTTTTGCAAACCTTCGTTTACTTTACGGTTATATGTTTACGCATCCAGGAACAAAACTCTTGTTTATGGGAAGTGAATTTGGACAATATAACGAATGGGACTTCCAAGAAAGTTTAGATTGGAACTTGCTAGAGTTTAAGCCTCATCAAGACATGCTAAACTATTATAAATCTCTTAATGCTATTTATAGAGATACACCTGCACTTTTTGAAAAAGGCTTTAGCAATGAAGGTTTTGAGTGGATAAGCCATGACGACCATGAAAATTCTGTAATTTCTTATATCAGAAAAGGAAATAATGATAAAGAGCATGTCGTAGTAGTTTGTAACTTAACACCTGCTGTTCGAAAAAGTTATAAGATAGGCGTTACAGCTAAAGGCAAATTAATTGAAATTTTTAATAGTGATGCTGAAGCATTTGGAGGTAGCGGTATTGAAAATAAAAAAGAAACAACAATTAAAAAAGAATCTTGGAATGGTAAAGACTATTCTGCAGAGATTACGTTACCACCTCTAGCCGTAACTATATTTAAATTTAAATAAACTTTAAAACCTAAATAGTACTATAACCATTTAACTAGTCTTTTTTTAACTAGTTAAATGGTTTTTTATTTTTAATAATAAATTTAGAATAATCCAAAAGTTTAACTTAATATTCGTTTAAAGTATATAAAAACTGTTTACTTGCACCCCATTAAATTATATACAATTTATTAGGTATTTATTTGATGATTATACACCGTTTTTCTTACGTTATTTAACCCAAAGAAATATTCTAACGCTTTAAATTTTAGTATTTTCGTTAACTAATTTACGATACATAAATTCTATGATTTTAAACACAGAATTAGAATATAAAGGGAATCTTTTTCCGTCAAAAATAACTTCCTATGATAAAAACCTTAACGTGCTATCTTTTACCACAGCAAACGGTGTTGTATTAGAGGTTACAGTGCGTAGGGATAGTATTCTTCGTTTTAGGTTTACAACAACAGGGAGTTTCGAAAATGATTTTTCTTACGCTATAACCAAATATGCAAGTAGAGGCTATAACCATCTTGAAGTCACTGAAAATGAGGATGATTATATCATCACAACAGCCAAACTTATCTGCCATATATCAAAATTAGATTTGCGCGCATCTATTTATGATGCCAATGATAAATCTCTAATCTGTGAAGATGAACTTGGTTTTCACTGGGAAGAAAGCTATGAGCACGGTGGAAATATTGTAAAAATGTCTAAAACATCACAGCCAGGAGAAAGTTTTTATGGCTTAGGTGATAAACCAGTGGACAATAATCTTAAAGGAAAGCGCTTTGAAAACTGGGTAACAGACTCTTATGCTTATGGTAGAGAAACCGATCCTATTTATAAAACAATTCCTTTTTACACAGGGTTACACGACAAAAAATCTTACGGTATATTTTTCGATAATACGTTTAGATCGTTTTTTGATTTTTGTCATGAACGCAGAAATATAACCAGTTTTTGGGCGCAAGGGGGCGAAATGAATTATTACTTTATCTACGGTCCAGAAATGTCAGACGTTGTTGTCAACTATACTGATTTAACAGGAAAGCCACATGAAATGCCAGCACTGTGGACACTTGGTTACCACCAATGTAAGTGGAGTTATTACCCAGAATCCAACGTTAAAGAAATTGCTTCTAAATTTAGAGCATTACAAATTCCTTGTGATGCCATATATTTAGATATTGATTATATGGAAGGGTTTAGGTGCTTTACTTGGAGTAAGGAGCATTTCCCAAATCCAAAACGTATGGTAAAGGAGCTTGCTGATGATGGATTTAAAACCATCGTCATTATTGATCCAGGAATTAAAATAGATATGGATTATTCCGTATTTACAGAGGGGCTCGAAAAAGATTACTTCTGCAAACGTGCAGATGGCCCTTATATGAAAGGTAAAGTATGGCCGGGAGAGTGTTATTTCCCAGATTTTACAAACCCAGAAGTTAGAAAGTGGTGGTCTAACTTATTTCAAGAATTAGTGGAAGACATTGGGGTTAAAGGCGTTTGGAATGATATGAATGAACCAGCCGTTATGGACGTTCCTGGTAAAACCTTCCCGAATGACGTAAGACACGATTACGACGGAAACCATTGTAGCCATAGAAAAGCGCATAATATTTACGGCATGCAAATGGCTCGTGCTACATATCAAGGCTTAAAGAAATTCTCCTATCCAAAAAGACCTTTTGTTATTACAAGAGCGGCTTATTCTGGAACACAACGCTATACCTCAAGTTGGACTGGCGATAATGTGGCAACATGGGACCACTTAACTATTGCAAATTTACAAGCACAGCGTATGTGTATGTCCGGATTCTCTTTTATAGGGTCTGATATTGGTGGGTTTGCAGAACAACCAAACGGCGAGTTATACGCGCGTTGGATTCAATTAGGTGTTTTTCATCCGTTTTGCAGAACACACTCCTCTGGAGATCACGGCGAACAAGAACCATGGGCTTTTGGAAAAACTATTACAGACGTTGTAAGGAAGTTTATTGAAATAAGGTACCAATTACTACCGTATCTATATACAGCCTTTTGGAGATACGCAGAAGAAGGTGTGCCTATTTTAAAATCATTGGTATTATACGATCAGCACGATCCGCAAACGCATTACAGAAATGATGAGTTTATATTTGGAGAAAAAATACTAGCATGCCCAATTACAGGGCCAAACCAAAAAGGAAGACGCTTGTACATCCCAAAAGGGACGTGGTATAATTTTTGGACTGATAAGCCCGTTGAAGGTGGTATAGAGCAATGGGTAGATGCAGATTTAGATAGTATGCCTATTTTTGTAAAAGAAGGTTCAATTATTCCTAAATACCCTATTCAGCAATATGTTGGCGAGAAAATAATAAATAAGCTTATTCTTGATGTTTATTATAAAGCAGGTAAAGAAAACTCTGAAATTTACGAAGATGCTACAGATGGATATGATTATATAAAAGGCAGGTATAGTTTAAGAAATTTTAAATTATCTGGTAGTAAAAAAGCATTAACAATCCAACAGCATAAAACAGGAAAATTTGTAACTACATATAAAACTTTTAAAATAAACTTACATGGCTTACCTTTTAAAATTTCTAAAGTAGAAGTGGATAACGTAAATATTCCTTTAAAAGATTTAAAAATAAATGGAGACAATACATTAGTGCTTACAAAAGAATTTTCGGTACTTCATATTATATAATAAAACTTCCTTTATAACACGTAAAAAGCCTATCTTAAAAAAGAAAGGCTTTTTTGTTCATTAACTGTCCTGTCCTTAATAAAGCCTTCATAATTTTAATCCATAAGCACAAAACCCAAAAAGTAATTGCAATATAAATTTTAATCTTTTTCAACCGTATTATTATCAGCAGTTGGCACCTCAGTAACGTCAAAAGGCTTTCCTAAATATACAAGTTGGTATCCTGATTCAATATTTTCAAACTCTAGACTATGGGATCTTATAATATGGAATTCGCCATCATTATCTTTTACGAATAAAGGAATAATATCTAAATCATCATTTGAAATCTTAATAAGCTTATCATAATGTGCTTTATCGTCTAAATCAATTTCCTGAATAGATGGATATTCTCTAGTTAATTCCAGTAAAGTACTATAATCATCTTTATGAGAAAATAACCCTTCTTTCGGGATGTTGGTATCATCCAGCATTTCTTGGGTCGTTATTAACCTAAACGCTCCGTTTTCACCAAATTGCTTGCTAAATTTATTAATAGCATACTTATTAATATCTGGGTTTCCAGTTAATGCCATTATATACCCTACATCACTAAGTTCAATATTATCCATTAACGTGTCAGAATAAATATTTGTGCTTATAGCTTCTAAGCCTAGTTCTTTGGCTTTTTCAATATTGCGTTCATTACTGTCAATAAGCACCACGTGCCTTCCATTAGTTAAAAGGTAATGACCAAGCAACCTAGACACTTTTGATGCACCAATTATTAAAATACCCTCAGACTTTTTTAGAAATACGCCAACTATTTTAGCAAATAATCGCGCTGTTGTTGCATTTAATAAAACGGTTCCTAACACAATCATAAATACCAAAGGTGTAATATATTCGGCACCATCAACACCCTGTCTTATAAGTTTACTTCCAAAAAGTGATGCGATACCCGCGGCTACAATACCTCTTGGACCAACCCAACTAATAAAGATTTTTTCATTGGTTTTTAATTTCGAACCAAAAGTGCTCAAAAATACCGCCGCTGGCCTTATTATAAATACAACAGCTGCAAATAGTGCTGCTGTATTCCAAGTATAAAGTAGTAGTAAATCTTCAATATTAATACTTGCTGCTAAAAGTATGAATAGAATTGATATTAATAAAACACTTAAAGATTCTTTAAAATAAAGCAACTCTTTTAAGTTACTCAATTTACTATTTCCTAAAACCATACCCATAACAACTACAGCCAGTAATCCAGATTCATGAGCAAAAACTTCAGACTCTACAAAAACCAATAAAACCGCAGATAATGAAACAACATTTAACAAATAATGTGGAATCAATTTTTTATTGACCGCAAAAGCTAAAGCATGGGCAAAAGTAAATCCAAAAGATGTACCAAAGAGAATAATTTTACCAAATTCCATTAAGGCTGTTTTAGTAAAACCACTATCCCCTTCTACGCTAATAAATTCAAAAACTAAAACCGCTACTAAAGCACCAATAGGGTCTATCAAAATACCTTCCCATTTTAAAACGGTTGAAATGTCTTTTTTTAAAGGAATATTTCTAAGTATAGGCGTTATTACCGTTGGCCCTGTAACAATAATCAAACCAGAAAATAAAAAAGAAAGCTGCCAAGTTAAATCAAAAATATAATGTGCCAATATTCCAGCACCAAAAAAAGTTACAGCAGAGCCCAATGTAATCAATTTTGTAATTACGGGGCCTACATGTTTTATTTCAGAGCGCTTTAAAGTTAAACCACCTTCAAAAAGAATAATACTTATTGCTAAAGAAACAAAATAGTATAGTCCTTCACCTGGAAATAGCCCTTTTCCGCCAATGGGTTTTCCCATCTCATCGAGTAAAGGCCTTCCATATGCATCTAATTGCGGGCCTGTCCATATAGGTTCGATCCATTTTGTACCATCTTCACTTAAAAATTCAGCTGCAATTGGACCTACCAAAAGGCCAATTAAAATTAAAGGCAAAATAGCTGGGATTTTAAATTTCCAAGCTACCCATTGGGCTAATATTCCTAAAATAATAATTCCGGCAAGTTCTAACATTCTTGATTACTTTTTTGTGAAAATACTAAATAAATGTAATAGTAAAAACAGGAATCATTTTAAATAAACTCAGGGGTTTTTTTAAAAAGTGCTATCTTTCAAATCTTTTAATAAAAAACGCAAAGCTTGATTAAAAACAATTTTGAAAAATTTAAATAGGAGTTACATTTTCTCCAAACCTTAAAGCAAATATTTATTAAGCTTTGAGGCTGGCGTCGTTGTTAACAACTAAGCACATATAGTTAAATAAATGGAAGTTGCACCAAAAAAAGGTTTTAAGGGTTTAATTGAAAATTGGCAAAGTGATTTAATCGCAGCGGTGAGTGTTTCACTTATTGCTTTACCCCTTTCATTAGGTATTGCTTTGGCGGCAGGTGCACCTGCAATGTCAGGTATTATTTCGGCAATTGTTGGTGGTGTTGTTACGACCCTTTATCGTGGTGGTCATATCTCGGTCAACGGACCTGCCAAAGGAGTTATTGCTGTCATTCTCTTGGGAATTGCATCGATGGATGATGGTTCGGGGCAAGCCTTTAATTACGTATTGGCAGCTGTAGTTGTTTCGGGCGCAATTCAAGTATTATTGGGGTTATTGAAACTAGGTCGATTAGCAGATATATTCCATTCTTCTGTAATTCACGGTATTTTAGCAGCCATCGGAATCATCATCTTTGCTAAACAAATTCATGTTGCATTAGGCACGCATTCTGATAGTCCGAGCATTATACAAAACCTTATTGATGCGGTTCTATTATTACCTGAAGCGAATCCTTTTGTCGTAATTATTGCTTTGGTAGGCTTACTTTTATTATTGTTTCATTCCAAAATCAGTAATCGATTTTTCCATATTTTACCTACGCCAATGTGGGTCGTCGCCCTTTCAATTCCTTTTGTTTATTTTTTCAATTTCTTTGACCAACATACGCTTTCTTTCTTTGGAAAGGCATACGAAGTGGGACCCAATCTACTGTTAGTTATTCCAGATAATATTATGGATTCAATCATGCATCCAAATTTTGGTAAAATTAACACCATTGAATTCTGGACAACCGTAGTATCTATTTTAATCATAACAAGCATTGAATCATTGGCCATTGCGAAAGCGGTTGACAAAATTGATCCATATAAACGAAAGACAGATTTAAATAAGGATTTGATAGGCATTGGATTGAGTACGATGGCAGCTGGTTTTATTGGAGGTTTGCCAATTATTGCTGTGATTATTCGAAGTACGGTAAATATTCATAATGGTGCAAAAACAAAGTGGTCTAATATGTATCAAGGACTTTTGTTATTACTTTTTATTATTTTATTGAGCCCTATAATGAGGCAAGTACCTCTATGTGCTTTTGCTATTTTACTCGTTTATACCGGATTTAAATTAGCTTCACCTGCCGTCTTTAAACAAATTTATAATCAAGGAATCGAGCAATTAATATTTTTTGTTGGCACCATGGTTTTAACGCTTTACACCAATTTATTAATTGGTTTACTCGGCGGGTTATTATTAGCACTGGTCCTTCATATGTTATTGGCAAAGGTGTCCATCTCTCAATTTTTTAAAATGATTTATAGCTCGCGTACAAAGTTGATGGAACGCCCAGATGGCAGTTTTGATTTAAAGATTAGAGGTATTGCGAATTTTTTAGGCATTATAAAAATCGATAAACTAGTAGCTCAAATTCCTTCTGGAGCAGATGTCAATATTGATTTATCAGAAACAAGATTGGTAGGCATTACCTATATGGACTACCTAGTGGAATACCTAAACACACAAAGGGCTACAGGCGGCAAGGTCTTTATATCAGGATTAGATTCTCATGTTTCATCATCTACCTATAATAGGGCTTTAAAAATTAGCCTCTCTGGTTCTGGTGCTAAACTATCGCAAAGACAAAAACGATTACGAAACTTAGCAACTGAGAAAAATTATCAATACGCAAGTCAAGTTGATTGGAATACAGATTATTTAAAGAAGTTCCACTTTTTTGAAATTAGACCTATTGAACGTAAATACAATTGTCTCAAAGGAACATTTAAAGATTTGGATGTGTCTTGGGAAATTGCAGATATAACATTCAATGAAGGCCAAGCTTTTGCAGCTGAGACATTTAATACGACTCTAATGGTCTTAAAATTGAATAAAAAAATTCCTGTTTTTACTATGGAAAAAGAAGCTGTATTAGAAAAAATATTTGACAGGGTAATGGCATTTACGGGCTATAAGGACATTGATTTTGAGATGTATCCTGATTTTTCTAAAAAATTCTTGCTTATGGGAAATAATGAATCTGAGATCAGGTCATTTTTTACAGATGAAATCATTCGCTTTTTCGAAAATCATCAGATTTATCATATAGAAAGTAATGGTGAGGCACTAGTCATTTTTGATAAAATCAAATTGGCGAGGACAGATGAAACCATTGCATTTATAGATTATGGTAAAGAATTAGCTACGCTATTAAACGTAATAGATTAGTAAATAAAAATAGATTAAAAAATTAAAAAACCATACCTAAAAACATGTATAATTAATTTTCTTCCAAAGTGTATTAGTAGGCAATCTTAATAAAAATAGTGTTTTTAGTAAATTTTGATTTGTGAGCGCTTGAAGCAGGTGATATCTTAATATATTCTTAACTATTTAAAGGATTTGATATAGATTTCTTAAATTTACGTTTCTATGAATTTATACCCTATTAATGCCGGAAATTTAAAGCTTGATGGCGGCGCCATGTTTGGTGTAGTTCCTAAAACACTATGGAACCGAACAAACCCTGCCGATGCTAACAATATGATTGATATTGCCACACGTTGTTTACTCATCGAGGATGGTAATCGGCTCATCTTAATTGATAATGGTATGGGCAATAAACAATCAACTAAATTTTTCGGTTATTACCATCCTTGGGGTGGTTTTAGTTTAGAGAGCTCTCTTAAAGCGCATGGATTTCATCATGATGATATTACAGATGTATTTATGACGCATTTACATTTTGATCATTGTGGTGGCAGTATTCAATGGAATAAAAATAAAACAAGTTACGAACCCGCCTTTAAAAACGCATATTTTTGGAGCAATGAAGACCATTGGCACTGGGCAACAGAGCCTAATAAACGAGAACGTGCTTCGTTTTTAAAAGAAAACATTATGCCTATGCAGGATTGTGGACAATTAAGATTTACAGATCTTCCGGAAAAAAAAATATTAAAAAATTCGACATTAGGGTTCGATATTTTTTTTGCTAATGGCCATACCGATAAACAAATGATACCTTTAATTAAATATCAGGATAAAACTATTGCTTTTATGGCAGATTTATTGCCAACCGTTGGGCATTTACCACTTCCATATGTTATGGGTTACGACACAAGGCCACTGCTAACGCTAAACGAGAAAGACCAGTTTCTAAACATGGCTGCAGAACAAAATTATTACTTGTTTTTAGAGCACGATGCACATCATGAAATTATTACTGTTCAAAAAACAGAAAAAGGGGTTAGATTAAAAGACCTTTATACAACAAATGACATATTCTAAAACATAATAAAAGACTAATTTAAAATAATACTATGAGAACAATTAAATTAATAATAACATCTGCTTTTTTAGCAATATTGTTTTTAGGCTGCGGAGGTAATGCAGCAATTTTATCAACTCCTGTTGAAAATATTGACACCTCTCCATTAAAAGTTTCTGAACTTACGGATATTGAAAAAAAAAATTGGGGACATTTAGATTTGGTAAAAGATACTATACCCGGCATGAGTGTTGATAAAGCTTACTCTGAAATCATTAAAAATAAAAAAGGTAAAAAGATTATCGTAGCCGTTATTGATTCTGGAATTGATATCGATCATGAAGATTTGAACGATGTAATTTGGACGAATAAGGATGAAATTCCGAACAACGGAAAAGACGATGATAAAAATGGTTACGTAGATGATGTCCATGGTTGGAACTTTTTGGGTGATGGTTATGATGAACAATTAGAATTTGTTAGGATTTTAGCAACTGGTAATACAAGCCACCCAGATTATGCCAAAGCAAAGGCAGAATATGATACTGAATATCAAAAATGGTTGGAAAGAAAAACACAATATGAACAAATTTATCAGCAAATAAAAAGCGCAGATGAAGCTTTAACGACACATTTTGGTAAAAAAGATTATACTAAAAAAGATGTCGTAAGTATTAAAACCGATAATGAAGGGTTAGCACAAGCGCAACAAGTTGCAAATTACATGTTTAGTAATGGCATGGATTCAATGGCTGATGCTTTAAAAGAAATTGAAAACAGTTTGGAAAGTATAAATGATCGATTGAACATTAACTTAAATAAAGATTTAAAAGGACGTGTAACCGGAGATAACCCAGATGACATGTCAACTAAATTTTATGGAAACGGAAACGTAAGACCTGTTAAAAAAACAGAAAATCACGGTACACACGTTGCGGGAATTATTGCTGCAGAACGTAACAACGGAAAAGGTGCTAACGGTGTAGCAAATAATGTTGAAATTATGAGTGTTAGAACGGTACCTAATGGCGATGAGTATGATAAGGATGTAGCCTTAGCGATACGTTACGCTGTAGATAATGGAGCAAAAGTTATTAACGGAAGTTTTGGTAAAAGTTACTCCACACATAGCGATTGGGTTCGTGATGCTATCGCTTACGCTGGCCAAAAGGATGTTGTTTTTGTTCATGCTGCAGGAAATGACAGTCAAGATGTTGATAAAGAACTTAAATATCCTGACGATAATGTAAATGGTAAAGAGGTTTCAAATAATTATATTAGAGTTGGCGCTTTAGCTCCAAAGTACGGATCAAGTATGGTGGCTGGTTTTTCTAACTACGGAAAACAAAATGTAGATGTTTTTGCGCCAGGAGCAAGTGTATATTCTACAACACCAGAAAATGAATACGATACAAAAGGAGGAACTTCAATGGCTGCTCCAGGAGTGGCAGGTATTGCTGCTTTAATTCGTTCACAATACCCAAATTTAAGTGCAGCTCAAGTAAAGCAAATTATTATGGATTCTGGTTTGCCTATTAAAAGTAAAGTTATTGTTGGAGGAAACTCAGAAGATATAAGAGCGTTTTCAGAATTAAGCAAATCGGCTAAAATGGTAAATGCTTACAATGCTTTAATTATGGCGGCCTCAATATCTAAATAATAATAGTTCTATTTACAGTTCAAAAATTCCTTTAAGGATGGCAACAGTTCAAGAAGATACTTTAATGCAAATGTCTATGAGTCGTTTATTTATTTCAGCCTTTTCTCTATCGCTAATGCTCTCCTGCAATAGTTATAAAGAGGTGGCGCCTTTACCACCACAAACACCAATAACGTTTTCAACTTCATCAACATCTCAATATTGGCAACAACATGTCGATTATAAAATGGATATTGATATGGATGTGAACACTTATAAATATAAGGGAAAACAGAAATTAGTGTACACTAATAATTCTCCAGATGTTTTAAATAAAGTATTTTATCATTTATACTTTAATGCGTTTCAACCAGGCAGCGAGATGGACGTAAGATCCCTTACTATTGCAGATCCAGACTCAAGAGTTGGCGACAGAATTAGTAATTTGAAACCCAATGAAATTGGATACATTAAAGTAAATTCACTAAAACAAAATGGTGTAGAAATTAATCATGAAACTGTTGGTACGGTTTTGGAAGTTACGTTAGCAAAACCTATAGAACCAGGAGAAAGCGTTACTTTCGATATGCTTTTTGATGCTCAGGTGCCAGAACAAGTTCGACGTTCTGGGAGAAATAACAAAGAAGGTGTGGCGTTATCCATGACGCAGTGGTACCCAAAATTAGCAGAATACGATTTTGAAGGCTGGCACGCCGACCCATATATTGGTCGCGAATTTCATAGCGTTTGGGGCGATTTTGATGTAAAATTAACCATCGATAAAAATTACGTTGTTGGTAGTACAGGTTATTTACAAGACAGTACTGAAATTAAAGGCACTAAAAAAACGCTTCACTTTAAAGCGCCAAATGTTCATGATTTTGCATGGGCTGCAGATCCAGATTATATTCATGATACTGTACAAGTTCCTAATGGCCCCGTTTTAAATTTCTACTACAAAAATAATTTAAGCGCTGAAAACAAAGCAAACTGGAAAAAAATGCAACCTAAAACAGTAGCATTAATGCACTATTTTTCAGAACAAATTGGTAACTATCCTTATAAACAATATTCAGTAATACAAGGTGGCGATGGTGGTATGGAGTATGCTATGTGTACCTTAATTACAGGAAACAGAAGTTATGGAAGCTTAGTAGGTGTTACAGCGCATGAAATGGCACACACTTGGTTTCAGTTTTTATTAGCATCCAATGAGGCGAAACATGAGTGGATGGATGAAGGCTTTACAACATATATTAGTAATTGGGCTATGAACGACATTTTTAATGAAGGCAAAGCCAACCCAAATGAAAACGCTTATAAAGGGTATTTATATTTAGCAAAATCGGGCAAAGAGCAACCTCTTACTACACATGCGGACCGTTATACTTTTAATCAATCTTATGGTATTTCTGCTTACAGCAAAGGAGCTGTATTTTTAGCTCAATTAGGTTATATTATTGGTAATGATAACCTTAAAAAAAGCATTAAAAAGTATTTTACAGACTTTGCTTTTAAGCATCCTAAACCTTTAGATATTATTAGAACTGCCGAAAAAGTTTCTGGTTTAGAACTCGATTGGTATTTAATAGATTTTGCTCAAACTACAAATACTATTGATTATGGTGTTAATAGTGTTAAAGGTAATTCTATTACTTTAGAGCGTATTGGTATTATGCCAATGCCAATTGATGTTTCGGTAACTTATACGGATGGTTCTACTGAAAAATTTTATATTCCTTTACAAATGATGCGTGGTGAAAAACCAACAACGGCAACCACAATTAAAGATTGGGCTTGGGCGTATCCAACATATACTTTTGAGGTTTCCAAAGAAGTGAAATCTGTGGAGATTGACCCTTCGGGTTTAATGGCAGATATTGATAGTTCGAATAATAAAAAATAGACTATTGATTTATAAAATTGTTTATTAATAAACCATACCTTTTTAAAAAACAGGATATCTTGACTAAGATATACAAACGTAACATGTTTTCCGTAGCTGTACATAATCCTTTAATAAATTGAAAAAATTATACTTCAAGCAGTTTTTATAATTTACTACCTTTGGCGCATAAAACAAACCGCTTGAAATTAACTTATAATAAAAAAGAAAAACTTAAAAGTAAAAAATTGATTGACCAGTTATTTGCTCATGGCCAATCGGTTTCCGCATTTCCATTGCGTTTGGTTTATTTATCCACGCCTTTTAAAGAAGGCTATATAGCAAAAACAGGGGTTTCCGTAAGTAAGCGAAATTTTAAAACAGCTGTTGATAGAAATAAAATAAAACGTTTGTTAAGAGAAGTTTACCGACTGAATAAAGAAGTCTTTTTTAACAATTTAACAACACAACATGCGTTTATGATTTTGTACATTGGCAAAGAAGAACCCACATTTGCCCAAGTAGAAACTAAAATGAAAATATTATTTGAAAATTTTTTAAATAAAGTTTCGCAATCTTGAAAAATGCTACTTATGAAATTATTGTCTTACATATTCGTTTTCGTATTGCCCTTAATGTGCGCTTCTCCTAACAATGGGGACTATTCAAATTCAAAGCAAACAGAAGCAGGCAATGAAGTATTTAATGAATCAGCACCTGCCACAAAACATTATGAATTAACTGATGTAGAACAAAAAATAATCAAAACATCGTATCTGAAATTTGAAACTCAAGATTTAGATAAAACCTATCTTCAAATTAAAAAAGCCATTCAAGATAATAAAGGCTTTATTCAGGATGATAATTCAAACAAATTATACAACACCCTAACCAGACATTTAATTATTAGAATTCCAACTAACAACTTTCAAAACACGTTGGATGCTGTTAGTAAACATGTAGGTTATTTTGACACAAAACGTATTTCAGCAAAAGACGTTACTGAAGAATTTATAGATTTAGAAGCACGATTAAAGGCTAAAAGGACTTTGGAAAGTCGGTATTTGGAACTCCTTTCAAAAGCTAAATCGGTTAAGGAAATGCTAGAAATAGAACGCGAACTTTCAAGTATAAGAGAAGAAATAGAAGCCAAACAAGGGCGTTTAAAATATCTTCAAAACAAAGTGTCTTTAAGCACACTTGATATCGAATTTTATAAATTAACCTCGGAAGTGCCTGTAACCACATCTTATGGCACCAAAATGTGGAACGCCATAAAAGCGGGTTTTAGTGGTATATCATTATTCTTCTTAGGTTTATTACATATTTGGCCTTTTATATTAATGCTTGCTGTTGCTGGCTTATTTGTTAGGAAGTGGATTAAAAAAAGCAAAAAATAAATACATGAAATATATTTTAAAGAAAAAAATTATAATACCTATTCTTGCTTCTGTTCTGTTTATTTCAACAACGGGATTTAAGAATGATTTTTTTGAAATCGCTAAACAAATAGAAATTTTTACCACACTGTTTAAAGAATTAAACATGAATTATGTGGATGAAACCAATCCTGGAGAATTAATGGATACTGCAATAAAAAGTATGTTAGCAGATTTAGATCCATACACTAACTTTATGAACGAGCAGGATGTTGAAGCTGCTAGAATTAATAATACAGGCGACTATACTGGTATTGGTGCAAAAATAAAAACATTAAAAGATAAATTAGTTGTTATTGAGCCTTACAAAGATTATCCGGCAGATAAAGCGGGTTTAAAGGCGGGTGACGAAATTATAAAAGTAGGAAATATTATAGTTGACAATTATGATGACCATGCGGGTGATTTGTTAAGAGGTACTTCTGGTTCATCAGTAGTAGTAACATACAAACGTCAAGGAAAAACAGAAACCGCTACTATAAAACGTGCAGAAGTTGAAATTAAAGCTGTGCCTCATTTTTCATTAATAGATGATAAAACGGGTTATATTGTATTAAGCCGGTTTAGTAGAAAAGCACATGCTGAAACGAACTATGCTTTACGAGATTTAAAAGCCCAAGGCGCAGAGCGTATAATTTTAGATTTACGAGGAAACCCTGGCGGATTGCTTAATGAGGCCATTAAGATTGTAAACCTTTTTGTGCCCAAAGGACAATTGATAGTAACCACAAAGTCTAAAGTTAAAAAGTATAACCGTACCTATATAACAGCAAACGAACCGATTGATACCGAAATTCCTCTCGTTATCTTATTAGATGGTAAAAGTGCATCTGCTAGTGAAATTGTTTCTGGGGCACTTCAGGACTTAGATCGCGCTGTTATTGTAGGGTCCAGAAGTTTTGGAAAAGGTTTAGTACAACGCCCTAAACTATTAACTTATGGAACACAGGTAAAAATAACAATTTCAAGATATTACACACCTTCAGGCAGATGTATTCAAGCTTTAGATTATTGGAATAGAAATAATAAAGGAGAAGCCGTCAAAGTAAAACAAGAAAATTATAACGCTTTTAAAACCAAAAATGGACGACAAGTCTTTGATGGTGGTGGCGTATTTCCAGATGCGCAAGTGGGATCTTACAAAATTTCGCCTATTACAAACGCTATTGTTAATAATGATTTAATTTTTGACTATGCCACACAGTATTATTATAACCATTCCTTAAATGATATTAAAACATTACAAATAACCGATAAAGATTTTTTAGAATTTAAAAACTATTTAAGTGCGAATAATTTTTCATTTGAAACAGATACAGAAAAAGCGCTTAAAAAAGCCTTTGAAACTGCTAAAAAAGAAGAGCTAAATGATAATATTGAAAGCGATTTTAACACCTTAATCTCTAATTTAAAGACCTCTAAAACAAAAGTTATAGATGAAAATAAAGATTACTTATTGGAATTATTAACCAAAGATATTGTTAAACGCTATGTGTATAGAGAGGGGTTATATGAATATTTAGAAACCCATGATCCTGAGATTAAAAAAGCAACCAGCATAATTAGCAACCCTTCAACTTACAATGGATATTTAAAATAATACGCCGTTAATACATAGATTTTACTTTCAAAAATTATTAATAGCCTGGGCTTATTTATTTGTTAATTCTGGGTAAAAAAAAGCAACATTGATTTTATTAGACTTACCCCGATATTTATAGGCCTCTGGCACGGTTTTAGTTTTAAAATAGTATATTTATATTCTATTATGAACAAATTATTAGTATTAATATTAATTACTTGTAGTAGTGTTTTTGCTTTTTCTCAAAAAGAATTAACACAAGAAGTTTATTTTGATACTGATAGATACGATGTGCCTAGCACCGAAGAAAATCGTTTATTATTATTTATTTCTACCTTAAACGATATTGATATTGAATCCATTTCCATATTTGGTTTTTGTGATGATCGAGGTGCCAATACTTATAATTTAATGCTCTCTCAACAGCGCGCAAATGCTATTAAATCCATTTTTGCTAATAATGAAATTAGCGAAACCTTAATAACTAATGTGGATGGTAAAGGTGAAATACTACTTAAAATAGTGGAAGAAAAGAACCTTCTAAAAATAAGAGGCTTAAACCGAAAAGTAGAGATTATTGTAAAACCTAAATCGCCTAAACCTGTTTTTAATAAAGTTATAGATACAGTTATTAAACCTAAAAAAATTAAAGAAAAAAATGTTGTAGATCTTATTAAAGAAAGTGAAAAAGGGGATAAAATATTATTTAAAAACATTTTATTTAAAACAGGCTACCCAACGGTAGCATCTAGTTCTAAAAAAACTTTAGAAACTATTGCAAAAGCACTTTTAGAACGTGATGATATTTATTTTACCATTCAAGGGCATGTTTGCTGTACTCAATTTTCTAGAGATGCGGTAAATAGAAAAACTAAAAAAAGAAATTTATCTGAAGCCAGAGCAAAATATGTTTATGATTATTTTATAAAGAAAGGCATAGATAAAAGACGCATGCGACATATTGGTCTTCGAAGAAAATTCCCGTTAGGTGGCGATCCGCAATTTGATAGACGGGTTGAAATACTTATTACCTACGTTGGTAAACAAGCTAACTAAATTTTGATGAATACCAAAGCTAAGTCTTTACTCATTAGTTTCTGTTTGGTTTCCTTTTACAGTTTATGCCAAAATACTTTTATTCCTGACGATAATTTTGAACAGGCTTTAATAGACTTGGGCTTAGACAGTCCACCTTTAAATAATAGTGTTTTAACCTCGAACATTAGTAATATCACAGATTTAGAAATTACGAGTAGAAATATTACCGATTTAACAGGTATTGAAGATTTTGTAGGCTTAACCAATTTAGATTGTTCTGATAATCAATTAACAGCTTTAAATGTATCTCAAAATATAAATTTAATAGAACTTTATTGTAGTGAAAATCAATTAACAAATTTAGATGTTTCTACACATTCAAATTTAGTCAGGTTATGGTGTTTTGATAATCAGTTATCAAGTCTAAATGTATCTGTAAACCCAGATTTAATATCTTTACGTTGTGAAAATAATCTTTTAATAAATCTAGATACCTCTAACAATCCAAACTTAACTGTTTTAGTTTGTGAACGAAATCAATTATCTATAATTGATGTTTCAAGCAGCTTAGGTTTACAACGAATTCAATGTGGTAATAACAGATTGTCAAGTTTAGATATTAAGGTTAATACGAGCCTATCCTATCTATCATGTGAGCAAAACCAAATAACAAACTTAAATACTTCAGATAATAGTCAATTAGCGTTTTTGTACTGTTTCAATAATCAAATTACAACATTAAATTTTTTAAGAAACCCCAATTTAACTGATTTAAATTGTCGTAATAATCAATTATGCGCGTTGAATATAAAAAACGGTAATAATAATAATATAACAGCAATTAATTTTGACATGAATCCTGATTTGGATTGTGTTGTTGTTGATAATTCATCTGATGGTCGTTCCTCTTGGATACCAACATCATTTTCAAATTATGTGAATTCTGCTGAAGCTTGCAGAGATTTTATTCCAGTTGATTCATTAGAAAATATAATTGGAACAAGTTTTATATTACCACCATTAACTAATGGTAATTACTTTACAGAATCTAATGGTTTAGGCAGGGCTTTAAACGCTGGAACAGTTATAAATACAACACAAACCATTTATATTTTTAATGAAACGACATGTAATAACAACGAGAGCCAATTTGTAGTATATATTAATAATGGAGATTATTTTATACCTAAATATTTTACGCCTAATAATGATGGTACAAACGATGTTTGGCAAATTTACGACAGACTTAATCTTATAAATAACATTTCAATTTATAACCGCCATGGCAAACTTATAAAGTTTTTACCAAACTCTGCATCAGTTTGGGATGGCACTTTTAATGGCGAATTATTAAGCAGCGATAGCTATTGGTATGAAATTATTTTAACCTCGCGTAAAGTTTTGCATGGACATTTTGCTTTGAAACGATAATAATATCATTCTTTTATCATCGCAACATGCGGTATATCGTCTTCTAGGTACACCTGCCCTACACATTTAAATCCTAAAGTAGTATAGAATTTTTTTAAATATACTTGTGCTGAAATTTTAATTGTGGTTTCGTTGAAATACGTTTTTATTGCTTCTGCGGAAGCATTCATAATATCAAAACCATAGTTGTGCTGTCTTTCATTTTTAACCACTACTACCCTACCAATACTAGCAAATTCAAAATAATCGTCTGGTCTAAAAATACGAGTATACGCTACTATATTTTTATATTTTATACCTAAAACATGAAGCGACTTTTCATCCTGACCATCTAAATCTTGATACACACAATTTTGTTCCACAACAAACACCTCGCTTCGTAGTTGTAATAAGTTATACAACTCGTGTTTTGTAAGCTCTTCAAAAGATTTAATTTGAATTTTTAGCATTCTTTAGTCAAAAAAATTGAGTCTTAAATAAAATATAAAAAATTATAATCTTTTAAATCATGAGCATGAAATTAATTATAACTAATTAACAATTTAGTGGTATTTTATCTATTCTGTTTTGGTGGCGGCCTCCTTCAAACTCGGTAATTAAAAATGTTTCTACCATTTTTAAAGCTTGAGGAATTGCAGTAAAACGTGCAGGAATACATAATATATTAGCATTATTATGTTGTCTTATTAACGCTACAATTTCATTATTCCAGCATAAGCCAGCACGTATTTTTTGGTGTTTATTAGCCGTCATAGCTACACCATTAGCACTTCCACAAATTAAGATACCATATGTAGCTTTATTAGTTTCAACATCTTCAGCAACAGGATGCACAAAATCTGCATAATCAACACTATCATAAGCATTGGTTCCGTGGTTATTAACCGTTATACCTTTTGATTCTAGTAATGCTTTAATGGCAAATTTATATTCCGTTCCAGCGTGATCGTTTCCTATAGAGACTGTCATAATAATTTTTTTTTTCCGCGAAAGCGAAACATTATAATCTTTTATTAAAAGTTTCAAAGTTAATAATTGATTGTAATTATTAATAATATAAACGACTTTACTTATTTTTTTAAAAAAATTTAAATAATATTCGGAGATTTTAATCTATATAATTTAAAAGATTTTGTGTGCTGTATTATTGTTAATTTGTCTTTCACGCTGAAAATAAGACGCCTAATATAATTTAATATCCATGTTAATAAATGTTATTTTAAATGGTGAGTACTTGTTAATATCTAAACACAGTTTATTATAACTTTTATTAGGATTATTCATTTAATTTTTCAATCCATAACCTTTAGATAACATACAAATAAGTTAATGTAAATTTTTAGTTAAGTTATCAGCACCAAATTGTATAGTTTTAAGAAGTAAAATTACTAATACTTATTAAAAATTATTATTAATATCAGTTATTAACAACTGTTAATAAAAAAGTTAAATAGTTTCAAACTAAACATATTAACTATTTATAAACTGTTAACTTCCTATCAACAACATTCTATAAGATATATATCAAAACTAAAGCTTAAAAAGTTATACCGCTATTCACAAGCTATAATAACCACCATTTATTTTTTTAAATTTAAAAGAAAAATGATTATATGTATATAAATGTGGATAACTTCATTTAAAAAAAAATATTTAAAAAAAATATTTTTTAATCTTGATTATTTCTATTTTTTTTTATATTTAGTATCTGAAAATCAGTTAAGTGCATTTTATTCTTCCTTTTATTTTAATTTTTATCATTTAGTTTTCCCTCAAAAATTTTAATAGTATCGGCTTTTTAAACGTTAAAAAGTTTTAATCTATTAAAACCAAATGATATGAAAAATCTTTTCTTTTTTATTTGCTTATTTTTTATAAGCATTACGATTTCCGCACAACGAACCTATGTACCAGATGATAACTTTGAGCAAGCTTTAATTAGAGCAGGGTTAGATGATGTAATAGATAATTATGTATTAACAAGTAATATTAGTGGAACTACTAGTTTAGCTGTTCAAAATAGCAGATTTGGCGCAGGTCCTTTTGGTATTCAAGATTTAACAGGTATTGAAGACTTTGTAAGTTTAATTACTCTTGATTGCTCAAGTAATAATTTAACGCATTTAGATTTTAGCTCTAATACGGCATTAGAAGTTTTAGTTTGCGACGCTAATGATTTGACATCAATAGATGTTATATCAAATTCCAGATTGAGAATATTAAATTGCGAAAATAATGATTTAACGCATTTAAGTGTTAGAGCAAATTCTAATTTAGAAATTTTATATTGTAATGATAACAATATAATGCGTTTAGATGTAAGTCTCAATCCTGTACTTAAAAGATTACATTGTTTTAATAATGCTTTAACATTTTTAAATGTAAAAAATGGTAATAATGTTAATTTTGATAGGGATCTTCTTCGTGGTCTTAGTTTTAGTGCAAGAGGAAATATAGATTTAACGTGTATTCAAGTAGATGATAGAAATTATAGTGATTCTAATCCTTATTGGAGCAGAGACCGCGATGCTTCATATAACGAAAAATGCTACGCCTATATACCAGATGATGCTTTTGAACAACATTTAATAGATCTAGGTCACGATTCTGGTCCATTAGATGATTATGTATATATTGAAAACATACGTGAAGTTATAGGTTTATTTATGCAAAATAAAGGTATTTCAGATTTAACAGGCATAGAGTGTTTTACTGCAATGGGTGTTTTAGATTGTAGTAGTAATAATTTAACAAGTTTAGATCTTAGTCAAAATGCTTATTTACTTCAGGTAAATTGTAGAAATAATAATTTAACATCCCTAGCTGTAGGTGGTCTTTTAGAAACACTAGATTGTAGTGATAATAATTTAACAGAATTAGATATAGATCAACCCGAATTACAAGAATTATATTGTGAAAACAACGATCTAACAAGCTTAAATGTAAGAGCTAATAGTTTAATTACTTTAAGTTGTGGTAATAACGATTTAACCCTTTTATCCGTTGAAAGTACAAGTTTAATTTCTGTGAGTTGTAGTAATAATAATTTAACTTCTTTGGGAATAAATGGTGCTTATAGATTATCAGAATTAGGTTGTAATAATAATTCTTTAAGGTATTTAGATTTAGATCGCTTTAATTTAACATATCTAAGCTGCTCAAACAATAATTTAACAAGTATAGAAAACATTGGTTCTAACCGTGAGTTAAGTATATTTAACTGTAGTGATAATAATATAACTAGTTTAGATTTAACTTCTAATTATGCCTTAAATGATTTAAATTGTAGTAATAACAATTTAAGTTCACTAAATGTAAAAAGCGGATACAATGATAGGAACCTTAATGGTTTTAACGCCCTAAATAATCCAAATTTAATTTGTATTCAAGTAGATGATGTAGATTATAGTAATACAAATTGGTCTGACGGTAAAGATGCTACAGCAAGTTTTGGTGAATTTTGTTTTACGTTGTTACCCGATAACGACTTTGAGCAAGCATTAATTGACAGGGGGCTTGACGATGTTTTGGACAATCAGGTACTAACAAGTAATATTAGTGATATTACAACATTATCAATATCAAAAAAAGGAATTTCAGATTTAACAGGTATTAAATATTTTAGTGCACTAGAAGCATTGAATTGTTATAAAAATAACTTAACCAATCTTGATTTAAGTTCCAATACAGCATTAAAAAATTTAGATTGCTCTAGTAATAAATTAGAAAACTTAAATATTAAAAATGGTAATAATGCTAATTTTACTGGGTTAAACACAACTTTAAACGCTTCCCTAACTTGTATAAAAGTCGATTTTGAAAACATTTATTTAAGCTGGGGCACTAGCGCATTTAAATTTGATAGTCATACAAATTTTAGTCAAGGCTGTATACCGTTAAGTACCAACGATGCCGAAATAAACAATTACCAAATGTATCCAAATCCGGTATCAAATATATTAACAATAGAAAGTAAAACAAGTGTCGATAATATAACGGTAATTAATGTACAGGGTGTAAAAGTTTTAAGAACAAACAAACAGACCATAGATTTTAGTCGTTTACAATCCGGTATTTATATATTAAAGTTAGAGCGCGATAATCAAGTAACTTACAAACGAGTTGTTAAAAAATAAAAAGTGAGTCTTCTATCAATAAAAATCCTTGCAGTTCAAAATAAGTTTTGAAATTACAGGTTTTGGTGGTTTTTGGTTAACAAGTGTTACAGTTTTAAGTACGAATGATGTAAAAATTGATGCTGTAAAAATTTATCCTAATCCAGTAAAAAATGAGTTAAATATAGATTTAATTCAAGGCTTACAATTACAAAAAGTTAATATATAATACTTTAGGTCAATTTATTATCAGTTCTAAAAAGTCAAAAATAGACACGAGTAATTTAACTAATGGCATTTACTTCGTAGAAGTAGAAACCAATCAAGGTAAATCATCTCAGAAAATTATTGTGGAGTAAATAGTATATTAAAAAAAGTAAGGCTTTCATTAATTTATAAGCCTTTTTTATTGAATTAATATTATAGAAATATACATTTAATATTAAAACCCTAACTTTGTAAAATACAAATAGCAAATTCTTCAAATTAATGATGCTATTTAAATAACAAAATTTCTTCCCGATAACTATCGGAATACATGACATATAACGATTACAATAATTAAATGAGTAAAAAAAGAAAAGGGAAATCCAAAAAGAATGGTATTTCCAACCTTACAAATACAATCTTAAGTATTTTAAAAAAAGAAAGAAACCAAAGTTTTAACTACAAACAAATTGCTGCTAAATTAGGTGTCAATGATGCTAGTAGCCGAAATCAAATTATAAAAACATTAGCTAAACTTACTGCTCAACAAGAAATTGAAGAGGTAGAACGTGGTAAATTTAAAGCGGTAGTAAATACCGAATACCATATAGGAAAGCTAGATTTAGCCGCAAAAGGAAATGGTTACATTATTTGCGACGATTTTGAAGATGACGTTTTTATAGCTTCAAACAACATAAATAAAGCATTACACGGCGATGAAGTAGAATTTTATGCTTACAAACGCAGAAAAAGAGGAAAAGCCGAAGGTGAAATTACCAATATTATAAAACGTGCAAAATCTGAGTATGTAGGTGTTATTCAAATCCATAAAAAAAAGAATTTTGCTTTTGTTGTTGTGGATAGTAATAAAATGTATACCGATATCTTTGTTCCTATAAACAAAATTAATAAAGCTGAAGATGGTGATAAAGTATTGGTATCTCTTGAAGATTGGCCAGAAAAGGCCGATTCGCCTCTTGGAAAAGTGATTCAAGTACTTGGTAAACCAGGAGAGCACAATACAGAAATTCACGCCATTTTAGCTGAATATGGTTTACCACATGAATTTCCACAGGAAGTTGAAGCCTTTGCAAATAGCATAGATACATCAATTACCGATAAAGAAATAGAAAAACGCCGCGATATGCGTGAAGATTTAACCTTTACCATTGATCCAAAAGATGCTAAAGATTTTGATGATGCCCTGTCGTTTAAAATTTTGGATAATGGTCTATACGAAATAGGCATACACATTGCAGATGTATCCCACTATTTACAAGAAGGCACAATTTTAGATGATGAAGCTTACGAGCGTGCCACCTCGGTTTATTTAGTAGATCGTGTAGTACCTATGCTTCCTGAGGTATTATCAAACAACGCCTGTTCATTACGTCCACATGAGGAGAAATATACTTTTTCGGCAGTGTTTCAAATAAACGATAACGCTGAAATTAAAAATCAATGGTTTGGTCGAACAGTAACTTATAGTGATGCCCGTTACGCTTATGAAGAAGCCCAAGCCGTTATAGAATCTAAAACTAATACCATTCCTGCAAAAGTATCATTAACAGGAAAAACATATCAAACCGATCAAAAATTAGCAGATGCCATACTAAAAATGAACGATTTGGCTAAAATTATGCGTAATCAGCGCATGCGCGATGGTGCAATTTCTTTTGATAAAGTAGAAGTAAAATTTAATTTAGATGAAGCTGCGAACCCCGTAGGCGTATTTTTTAAAACCAGTAAAGATGCTAATAAGCTTATTGAAGAATTTATGTTATTAGCCAACAGAAAAGTATCAGAATTTATAGGAAAACAAAATCCTAAAAAAACCTTTGTGTACCGCGTACATGATGAGCCAGACGAAAGCAAACTAGCATCACTACAAAATGTAGTTGGTCGTTTTGGTTACAAACTTAATTTTAAAGATAGAAAAAGCACAACCGCTTCGTTAAACAATTTACTTCAAGAGGTAAACGGAAAAAAAGAGCAAAATTTAGTAGATACCTTAACCATTCGGAGTATGAGTAAAGCCGAATACACTACTCATAATATCGGGCATTACGGCTTAGCCTTCGATTATTACAGCCACTTTACCTCGCCCATTCGTCGTTATCCAGATGTGATGGCGCACCGTTTATTGCAACATTATTTAGATGGCGGAAAATCTGCCAACGAAGAAATTTACGAAGAAAAATGCAACCACTCTAGCAATATGGAAGGTTTAGCAACCCGCGCAGAACGCGATTCTATAAAATACATGCAAATTCGTTTTATGGAAGATCATAAGGACGAAGAGTTTGTAGGTGTCATAACAGGCGTAACGGATTGGGGAATTTACGTAGAGATTGTTTCCAATAAATGTGAAGGTATGGTAAGCGTTCGCGATATGAAGGACGACCATTATAGCTTCGATCAAGACCAATACGCTATGGTCGGTAAAAGCAACGGTATGGTATATCAACTCGGAGACGAAGTTGTTGTAAAAGTAAAAAATACCGATTTAGTAAAAAAACATTTAGATTTTAATTTACTAGGTAAACCTCAATTATAATTTATTTTGTACAAGCGCAAGACCGTATTATAATTTATAGTGTCTAAATAAATATTACTTTGATTTAAAAAAACTATGTTTTAAATGTCTTTAATAAAGCAAATAAACAAGCTTTTTACAATTTAAAGGATCATGCCATACATTTAGAAATCAACACTATTGGATATTTTTAAATAGAAATAGAAATAGAAACTGGAGCAATATTCATTTTTTATATGTTAAAGGTACCGCATTAAAAGTTCTAGTTTAATGATAAACTTTTCTTAAAGTAAATTACCTAGGTCATAATTAATGATAATTTTGCTTTAAACAAATTAAAAATAATCAATAAATGAGAACACTTATTAAATTAATAGTGCTTTGTTTAACAACAGTATGTTTAGCACAAAATCCAATTGAAAAAACAATTGGAGAGTTCAGCGAATTAAAAGTTTACGATTTAATTGAAGTGGAACTTATTAAATCTGATATTGACAAAATAGCGATAACAGGCAAAAATTCAGACAACGTTTTAGTAAATAATAAAAATGGCACGCTAAAAATAAAAATGAAATTAGAAGAAGCTTTTGATGGTAATAAAACAAAAGTAAAATTATATTATACAAACGTAGATGTTATTGATGCAAATGAAGGTGCAGACATTCATTCAAAAGATATTATCGAACAATTTGAAATTGATTTAAGCGCTCAAGAAGGCGGTAAAATAAATGTAAAGTTAAATGTTAAATATGCTAATATACGGGTAGTTACAGGTGCAGATATTCTGGCTTCTGGTTTTGCTAAACACCAAGATGTTTCTATTTATACAGGTGGCGATTATGATGGTAAAGCATTAAAAACAGAATTTACAGAAGTGTCTATCAGAGCTGCCGGCGAAGCTTATGTAAAGGCCTCTAAAAAGGTGACTGCAAAAGTAAGAGCAGGCGGTGATATTTATATATATGGTAATCCAGAACAAATTGATGAAAGTAAAATTTTAGGCGGAAGAATTGAAAAGATGCAAGACTAATCTTTTTATATAGTTTAAAATTAAAACCCCAGAATACTAACTATTCTGGGGTTTTTGTATGAAAGAATATTTCATTTTGTATTTTTAAAAACCATACAGAAACTATACGTTAAATTTTTTAGAGTACATTTTTACTATATTAGTACCTAAACAAAGTATGTAATTTGTGAAAAATCTGTACTATTTCATTTTTCTCTTTGTATTGGGATTTGTTTTTAGAGGCAATTCACAAGAAAGACCACCAATAAATATTTTCTCTCCAGAAGATTATGGAGCAGAATCTCAAAACTGGTCTATTTCACAATCTGCTGAGCGTAATATATATGTTGCAAATAATAAGGGATTATTAGAATTTAATGGTGCAAAATGGAGTTTTTACGAATCTCCAAATGAAACCATACTACGTTCGGTAAAAGTTATAGATTCCTTAATTTATACAGGGAGCTATCACGAATTTGGATATTGGAAAAAAGATGATTTAGGGGTATTGAATTATACCTCGCTTTCCAAAGCATTGGAAGTTGATTTTTTTGAGGATGAAGAGTTTTGGAATATTCTTGCTTTAGATAATTGGGTTTTATTTCAATCTCTAGATCGTATTCATATTTATAATAAATCTCAAAATAGTTATCATGTTATAAACTCAAAAACGACGATTTCTAAATTATTTAATGTCGATGATAACTTATACTTTCAAAACCTCAACAATGGGCTTTACAAAATTAAAAACGGTAAAGATATTTTAGTGTCTGATGATTCTCTGCTAAAAAATAATGTTATAGTTAATATTTTTAATTATAATCAATCTTTATTAATACTTACTCAAGACAAAGGTTTTTTCATTTTAAAAGCTGGTTTTTTATCGCCATGGAATATTTCTGCCAGTTCCATTTTACAAAAAGTAAGTGTGTTTTGTAGTATTCAGCTTAAAGATAAAAGTTTTGTTTTAGGAACGATTTCTGACGGTGTTATTCACCTAAATGAAAATGGTAAAGAAAACTATATAATAAATCAATCTAGTGGTTTAAGTAACAATACGGTATTATCAATCCATGAGGATATTGATAATAACATCTGGTTGGGGTTGGATAATGGTATTAATTGTATAAATATTAAATCCCCTTACCATATTTATGACGATAACAATGGTGCTTTAGGAAGTGTATACACATCTAAAGTGTATAACGATATACTTTATTTAGGTACAAATCAAGGGCTATTTTATAAACCTTTAAACGGTAATAAAAATTTTAAATTTGTAGAAGGTACGCAAGGCCAAGTATGGTGTATTGAAGTTATTGACAACCAACTATTCTGTGGTCATAATTCGGGCACATTTCTAATAGAGAATCAGAATGCTAAAATGCTATCAAATATACAAGGCACTTGGCAGATTAAAACTATTAAAAATCATGATAATTTGTTAATTCAGGGCAATTATACTGGACTGTATATTCTTGAAAAGAAACAAGGCAATTGGAAACTTAAAAACAAGGTTGAAGGTTTTAATATATCCAGTAGATATTTTGAGTTTTTAAGTACTAATGAAATTTATGTAAGCCATGAATATAAAGGTCTTTATAAATTAAAACTTGAAGATGATTTTACAAAAGTTAAGCACTTTTACCAAGACAGCATTTTAGAAAAAAGCCTTTATTCTAGTTTAATTAAATTTGATAACAACGTTTTATATACTAGTAAGAATGGTGTATTTAAATATAATACATTAAAAAATAAATTTGAAAAAGACACCCTGTTTAGTAGGCTTATTAATAAAACTAATTTTACATCTGGAAAATTAGTTCCAGATATAAAAACGAATAAGCTTTGGAGTTTTTCATCTGAAGGTATTACTTATTTATCACCATCAAAATTAAGTGGAAATAAAAAAATCAATACCATAGCTTTTCCTGTCGACCTAAGAAAGGATATTACAGGTTACGAAAATGTAACACATATAAAAGAAAAACAGTTTTTACTTGGGTCAACTACGGGTTATATTATATTAGATTTAAGTAAAATTACAAATCTCAATCATAAAATTAGCATTGACCAAATAACGGTTAGTCAATTAAAAAATGGTAATTCGGAAACATTTGTAAACCTGAAATCTTCAGCTACATTCAAAAATGTAGAAAACAACATTACATTTTCATATAGTATTTCAGAATTTTTAAAAACACAAAGACCAGAATATCAGTATAAGTTAGAAGGCAGATATAATGAGTGGAGCGATTGGACTACAAATGGAAGCGTGTTATTTGAAAACTTACCATACGGTGATTATACATTTAGTGTAAAAGGAAAGGTAGGTAATCAATTTTCAACAACTATAGAGTCGTATTCTTTTAACATTCAAAGGCCTTGGTATCTGTCAAATTTAGCTATGGTATTATATATTCTTGCTGTAGTCCTATTTTCATTACTTATGCATAATATTTATAAACGCTATTACAAAAAACAACGTGAACGATTAATGCTAAAAACAACAAGGGAATTTGAACTTAAAGAGTTAGAGAATAAACAACAACTCATGCATTTTAAAAACGATAAGCTAAGAGAAGATATTGAAAATAAAAACAGAGAGCTTGGTATATCTACAATGAACCTGATTAAGAAAAACGAATTTTTAAGTACTATTAAAAAAGAGCTGGAAAATAATGTTGAACATAACAACTTAAAACAGGTTATTAAAATTATAGACAAAAATCTTAATAACACAGATGATTGGAATTTGTTTCAAGAAGCTTTTAATAATGCAGATAAAGATTTTCTTAAAAAAATAAAAAACCTTCATCCCAGTTTAACCGCAAACGACTTACGCCTTTGTGCTTATTTACGATTAAATTTATCATCAAAAGAAATTGCACCACTTCTAAATATTTCTCCAAGAAGCGTTGAAGTGAAACGATACAGATTAAGAAAAAAAATGGAGTTACCCCACGAATCTAGCTTATCTAACTACATATTGGAAATATAAATTCCACAACAAAGCGGTTTTTTACCTATACAGCACCACAACATTAGCTGATTTTTACATTATTCTTTTGGTTTAAACCGTATTCAATTCATCAATAAAACCAAAGGTTTATTAGGTTTTTGTTAAAAAAACACACTTTTTTTTGTCATGTATATTTTTTGTTGGGGTTAAATTTATTAATACTTCAATAACATCTTCTAATTTTACAAAAAACAAAAACTAACATATTTATGAGACACACGCTATTACAAATTTTAGCTTTATTCTTTATAGGGCATCTAAGTGCACAGAATATAGATGTAAGCGGAAATGTTCAGGATGAAACAGGGTTTCCAATTCCTGGGGCGAATATCATTGTTAAGAACACTTCCAAAGGTGCTGTAACAGATTTTGATGGCAACTTTGTTCTGACAGGAATTGATAAAGGAGTTACTATTTCTGTAAGCTACATTGGTTATGTAACTAAAGAGTTGGTCATAACAGAAAACAAAGTACTAAACATTCAATTACAAGAAGATTTAGCACAGTTAGATGAGGTTGTCGTTATTGGTTATGGTACACAAACTAAAAAAGAAATTACCGGTGCAGTATCGGTTATTGGAGCAGAAACTATTGAGGCCTTAAAGCCTACACGAGTAGAACAAGCATTACAGGGTCAAGTAGCTGGTGTTAATATTACATCACAATCTGGTTCTCCAGGAGGCGGAACTACTATTAGTATTAGAGGGGTTTCAACAAATGGTGATACTAAACCTCTAATTTTAGTTGATGGTAATGTTATTGAAGATTTAAGTGTTATTAACCCGAGTGATATAGAAAGTATAAATGTACTTAAAGATGCTACTGCTGGTATATATGGTGTTAGGGCTGCAAATGGCGTCATATTAGTGACCACTAAAACAGGTCGGAAAAATATGCCTATAACGGTTGATTATAGTGCCTTTGTAGGTTTCCAAAAAACAACACGAAAACTACCGGCATTAAATGCATCAGAATATGCAGTATTAGTAAACGAATCATTTACTGCTGGAGGAAGCGCACCTCCTTTTACAGATTTAAGACCTTTTGGTCTTGGTACAGATTGGCAGGATGAGGTATTTGAAACAGCGCCTATTTTCAATAATAGTCTTACATTAAGAGGTGGAAAGGAAAAATCATCTTACTCATACAGTACTTCATTGATAACTCAAGATGGTATCGTTGGTGGAAATAAATCCAATTTTACACGTTTAACAAAAAAACTTAGCTATAGTTTAGATTTTTTAGACAACTTTAAATTTACTTCAGGGTTGTTATTTACAAACACAAAAAAGAGAAACCTAGCAGAATCGGCATTAGGCTCTATACTTTTTAATGCCTTGAATATGGCCCCTAATTTATCAGTTTTTAATGAAAACGGCTCTTATACGTTAGCAGAAGGTCTAGGTAACGAGGTTATTAACCCTATTGCTCAAACAGCTAATGCCTTCGATAAAACTAGTGTTAACAGGATTAGCGGTAATGCGGGTTTAGGATATAACTTTCTAGATTATTTCACGGCACAGGCCAATATCCAGTTTAATTATTCTGAAGTTCGAAATAAAATTTTCAGACCAACAGTAAATTATGGTAGTGGTAAAGTTTTTAATATAGATAGAAGCCAGGTTATTGAAAACCTAGATTATTATAGAGATTATACTTTCGATGCTTTCATTAAATATGAAAACACGTTTAGTGATGCTCATAATATAAATGTTCTTTTAGGAACATCTGTTTTTAAAACAACAGGCGAGTTTACTGGAAAAACAGGTTTTAATATTATTGGTAATGCGATACAAAACGCAACTATTGATTTAGCATCAGATGTAGAAGATCGATTTGAACTTCTAGGAAGAAATGACATCTTTGATTCCAGATTACTCTCATATTTTACTAGAGTTCAGTATGATTATAAGGGTAAATATTTATTATCAGCTGTTGTTCGTCGTGATGGGTCTTCTAAATTCGGACCAGAGAATAAATTTGGAATATTTCCTTCAGGATCTATTGGTTGGGTGGCATCAGATGAAGATTTTTTAAAGAATAGCAATACAGTCAACTTTTTAAAGTTAAGAGCATCTTACGGTATATTAGGTAATGATAGAATTGGAGACTTTAGGTTTGTATCACTTTTAAGTGGTGAGGGGACTTACGTTTTTGATAATGAATTAGTAAATGGATTAGCATCAGGAGTAATTTCTAACCCAGAAATTAGATGGGAAAAACAAAAAACTTGGGATATAGGTGTAGACATGAAATTCTTAAATAATAAATTAGATATTACTGCAGATTATTTTAAGAAAACAACTGAAGATTTATTGGTAACACCACAAGTATCAGGTATTATAGGTGGCGCTGCAGCAGGTTCAGGAGCACCAACAATTAATGCTGGCGTAGTAGAGAATAAGGGTTTAGAATTTGCAATTGGCTACTCAGATAGAATAAATAATGATTTTAAATATAGTATTAATTATAATGTAACTCAAATTGATAATGAAGTAATTTCTGTTAGTTCTCAAGGAGGTTTTTTAACTGGAGGGAGTTTTGGAGTAGGTCAAGACCCACCATCAAGAATGGAAGCGGGTTTCCCTATTGGATATTTTAGAGGTTTTAAAACAGATGGTATTTTTCAAAACCAAGCAGAAGTTGACGCTTACCCTACAATAGATAATACTGTACAGGCAGGAGATTTAAGATTCGTAGATACCAATAATGATGGTGTTATTAATGATGATGATAAAACCAATTTAGGTGTTCCGATTCCAGATGCAACAATGGGTCTAAACATTTCTTTAGACTATAAGAATTTCGATTTTTCAGCTTACGCATTTGCATCAATAGGAAACGAAATAGTTCGAAATTATGAACGTAATCAAAACTTAACAAATAGAACGGTTAATTATCTAAACCGTTGGACAGGAGCCGGTACTTCAAATGTAGAACCTAGAGTTACTACTGGAGCAAATTCAAACGGATTGTTCTCAGATTACTTTGTAGAGGATGGTTCATTTGTAAGATTACAAAATGTACAATTAGGATATACTATTAAACCGAAATCAGAAAATGCTAAAATAAATAAATTACGATTGTATGTGTCGGCTGCTAACCTTTTTACTTTAACAAAATATAGAGGGTATGATCCAACAGCAACTTCAGGTAATCCGTTAGGCGGTGGCATAGATCAGGGATTTTACCCAAATCCAAAAACATTTTTATTTGGTCTTAACTTAAAATTATAATTCAGGACGTATGAAAAATTTAAAATTTAAAAATATACTTATAGCCTTTGTGCTAATAGTTTCATGTAGCGACGACTTTGTAAATGTTGATTCTCAAGATGTGAATTCTGAAACCTTCTTCGAAAATGAAGAAGAATATCAACAGGCTTTAATCGGAGCTTATGATGGTTTGCAGTATACTTATGTTAATGTCATGTTAGGCGAAATAGCATCAGACAATACATTGGCAGGTGGTGAAAGTGCAACAGATGTTATTGGTTTTCAAGAAATTGATGATATGAGACATACGCCAAACAATGCTAATCTTAGAGATATATGGAATTGGATGTATGGTGCTGTAAATCGAGCAAATTTTATTTTGGAATTCCAAGATAAAACAGATTTTCCTAATAAAAACAATGTTATAGGACAAGCACGTTTTTTAAGAGCCTATTATAATTTTGAGTTGGTAAAATGGTTCGGGGATATTCCTTTCTTGGTTGATAAACGTATTCAATTTGGTGATCAGTTTACTATAGGAAGATCTCCTAAGGCAGAAGTTTACGCTTTAATAGAAGCGGATTTGATTTTTGCTGCCGCAAACCTACCTTATTCGCAATCACAAGCAGGAAGAGTAACAAAAGGTGCAGCACAAGGGTTATTGGGAAAAGCCTATTTATATCAAGATAAATTTGCAGAAGCGGCTACTGTTTTAGAAGATTTGATAATTAATGGTCCTCATGATTTGTTAACAGACTATAGTATGATTTTCGAAAATGACAATGAAAATAATATTGAATCGGTTTTTGAAGTACAGTATACAGATAAAGAAGGTGCTGGTTTTAATTGTTTACAATGTAGTGAAGGAAATGTAGCTGTTGGGTTTAATGGAATACGTAACTATAGCGGTCCTGATTTCGATTCAGGATTTAGTTTTAATGTTCCAACTCAAGAAGTAGTAGATGATTTTGAAGATGGAGATATTAGGTTTGATACTGCTATTTTGGATATTGAGGCATGGTCTGCGGCAAACGGTTCAACATTTTCTACGGGGTTTGAACATACAGGGTATTTTAACAGGAAATATATTGCTAGAAAAGGGGATTTAAATACGGGTGATGCCAACCTTACTAACCCTAATAATTACAGATCAATACGTTTTGCAGATGTGTTATTAATGGCTGCTGAAGCTTTAAATAGAGGTGGTATTAGTGATGCCAGGGCGTTAATCTATTTAAACAGAGTAAGAACTAGAGCAACTCTTGATGATTTAGATGTTACAAGCACAGACCTTACAAATGCTATATATCAAGAAAGGCGTGTAGAATTGGTGGGTGAAGGTCATCGCTTTTTCGATTTAGTGAGAACAGGAAGAGCTGCTTCAGAAATTGATGGTTTTACAACTAATAAACACGAAGTATTCCCTATCCCAGCAATAGAAATTCAATTGGCAGGAAATCAATGGTCTCAAAATCCAGGATATTAAAATAAAAAAAATAGAATATGAAAACATTAAAATATGTATTGAGTATGGCTTTGGTCTTCTTTATAAGTTGTGCTGAAGATGATAACGATTTAAGTTTTGTTGATAAAATTACAGCGCCAACAAATGTGTCGGCACTTTTACAAGTAACACAAGACAATACTGGTTTGGTAACTATTACACCAAACTCCGAAGGCGGAGTATCTTATAACATTACTTTAGGAGATGATACTACAGAACCTGTTACTATTAAAGCTGGTGAAACTTTTGAAAACACATATCCCGAAGGTACATACACAATAAGTATTGAGGCAATTGGCCTTACAGGCTTAAAATCGGTAATAACACAAGAGCTTGTTGTGTCATTTAAGGCACCTGAGAATTTAGAGATTACAGCTGATATTGATGCTGCCAACCCTTTTATTGTTAATGTATCAGCTACTGCTGACTATGCATCATCTTTTTTAGTATACTTTGATACATCTAATCCAGATGAAGTGGGAACGCCATTAGCAATTGGAGAAACAGTGAGTTTTGAGTATCCAGGTGTGGGTGACTATACTGTTAAGGTAGTAGCGCTAAGTGGAGGTGCAGAAACTAGTGAGGGAACTCAAAATATTGCTGTAACTACACCTACAAAACTACCTATTGATTTCGAAATTTTTGATGCTAGTACTTTTGCTGGTTTTGGAGGTGCTTCAAACTTTGTTATAGATAATCCAGATGCAAATGGAAACATTTCAGCTACAGTTGGACAAATAATTAAAGGCGCTGGTGAAACTTGGGCCGGCAATGTAATTACTTTGTCTGCTCCCATTGATTTTTCAACTAAAAAAGCCATTACTATGGATGTTTGGTCTCCAAGGCCAGGTGGTAAATTAATTTTAAAAATAGAAAATCTTGACGATGGCGATATCGCTTTTGAAAAAGAGGTCACTACCGTCGGAAATAGTGCTTGGGAAGAGCTCACTTTCGATTTAACTGGTTTGGATACATCAAACACCTATCAAAAAATAGTGTTCTTTTTTGACTTTGGAGCTATGGGCGATGGAGGTGCAGATTGGACATTCTATATTGACAATATAAAACAAAGTGTTACAGCTGCAGGGCCAACTGTAACACCAATAACTTTTGAAACTGATTTTGAATTAAGTTCTTTCGATGGTGGTGGAATTTCTGTTATAGCAAACCCAGACACTGTTGGTAACCCTTCAAGCTCAGTTGCAGAAATGGTAAAAGGCGCAGGTCAAGTTTGGGCAGGGTCAAAAATTACCATACAAGAACCGTTTATATTAGGCGCTACAGAAACGGTTACCATGAAGGTGTGGTCGCCAAGAGCAGGATTAAATTTATTAATGAAATTTGAAGATGCTGTGCCATGGCCAGATGTTTCTGCAACTGCCGAAATAAGCGCAACAACTACGGTAGCTAATGCCTGGGAAGAATTAACATTTACATTCCCTACAATTGATACATCTATAAACTGGTACAATATGGTATTAATTATGGATAATGGTATTGAAGGTGATGGATCGGCAAATTATACAATCTATATCGATGATATATCAACCACACCAATATTAGATTTTGAACCTAAAGTGGCTTTAAGTTCTTTTGATGGTGGAGGCATTTCAATAATTGCCAATCCAGATACTTCAGGAAACCCATCTAGTATGGTCGCAGAAATGGTAAAAGGTGCAGGTCAAGTTTGGGCAGGGTCAAAAATTACGGTTAATGAGGCGTTTACACTTGAGAGTGGATCGGTAGTAACGGCAAAAGTATGGTCGCCAAGAGCAGGTTTAAATGTATTAATGAAGTTTGAAGATGCTGTGCCATGGCCAGATGTTTCTGCAACTGCCGAAATAAGCGCAACAACTACAGTGGCTAATGCTTGGGAAGAATTAACATTTACCTTTCCAACGATTGATGCGGCTATAGAGTGGTATAACCTCGTCTTGATTATGGACAATGGCGTTGAAGGCGATGGTTCTGCAAATTACACCATTTACATAGACGATATTGATATAAACTAAAAGGCAAAAAAAATTAAAACTTTAATTATGAAAAAATTAAAATATACCTTCGGAATACTTATGATGTTGACTTTATTGCTTAGCAGTTGTCAAGATGATGAGTTTTCTGTTGGAGATATTGTTGCTCCAACAAATATTGAAATAGCTGCGATTTATATAGACGATGGTGCCGAGTCAATTGCGCCTGGTTTAGGAAGCGGATTGGTACAATTTTCTGCTACAGCTGATAATGCGACAGCGTATCACTTTGTAATACAAGAACAAAAAAAGCTTCAGCAATCAGGGGCTGTATACCATACATTTACCACACTTGGAACAAATACGTATTCTGTAACTGTAATCGCTTATGGTACAGGTGGAATTTCTTCAAGTAAAACATTTGAGGTTGAAGTACTAGCCCTTTATGAACCACCAGCTGATTTAACTGAAATGTTACATGGCGGAACAGAAAAATCATGGCGAATAAAAGCGGAAACTAAACCTCATTTTGGCTTAGGCCCACCAGCTGGTAATATCCCAGGAGAGTGGTTTTCTGCAGAGCCTTTTGATAAAGCTACAGTAGGAATGTATGACGACCGTTATATTTTTAATGCTGATGGAACATTTACTCACATTACAAATAATACTAATGATAGCCCTACGGTAAATCCAGAGGGAACCGTTTTTGGACGTATTAATTTAATTGATGAGTTAGGTGTGTCTGGAGGAGAGGTTGATGGTGCAGATGTTTTAAACCTACCTTATAATGATTATTCTGAAACATACTCATTAACAGCTCCTGGAGATGTTGAAACAATAAGCTTAAGCGGTTTAGGTTTTATGGGGTATTATACAGGAGGAAATCATCAATATAAAATATTTAGCCGTACGGCAACCGAAATGGTTTTAAGTACGCTTGATGGTAATGGTGAGTTTGAATGGTGGTTTACTTTAACAAATGAAGAAGAAGGTGTTGTTGTTACACCCGAGTTTGAAACATCATTTACGACTTTAGCTTGGCAAGATGAGTTTGATACCGATGGTGTTCCAAATCCTGCAAATTGGACTTACGATTTAGGAACCGGAACAAATGGTTGGGGTAATTTTGAGGTACAAAGCTACACAAGTAATGCTGAAAACGTGACTGTTGATGGTGGTTTTCTAAAAATTACAGCTAAGGCTGATGGAGCCGGAGGTTACACCTCTGCTAGAGTAAAATCTCAGGGCTTACAAAATTTTTCTTATGGAAGAATTGACGTTAGAGCAAAATTACCATCAGCACAAGGCACATGGCCTGCTATTTGGATGCTTGGTTCTAACTTTCCAACGGTGGGTTGGCCAAGATCTGGAGAAATCGACATTATGGAGCAAACAGGAGCTGATAAAGCAAATACATTAGGAACTATTCATTGGTTTGATGGTAGCAATAATGCTAGTTATGGCGAAAACACACCTGTATCAAATACTTCAAGTGAGTTTCATGTCTACTCTGTAGATTGGTCTGCAGATAAAATATACATCCTAGTTGATAATGTACCGTTTTTTGAATTTAACAATAATGATACATTACCATTTAATGCAGACTTTTTTATGATTCTTAATATTGCCATGGGTGGGACTTTAGGTGGAGATATAGATCCTGCATTTACTCAAGATACTATGGAGATTGATTATATAAGGTTTTACCAATAGTTAAGCGTTATGTTTATTAATAGCAAAAGGGTCGGTATTAACTCTCATTAACGACCCTTTTTTTTAATTCTTAACAAGTAACCTCTTTTCAAAAACTAAAATTTAAAGTGCTTATTAATACATTTATAATTCATGAATAATATTATTTTCAAAGAAAACGCTAAAGAACCTTCTTCTAAAACAAAAAAAATAGCACACCAAATAATAACACTTAACGGTGAAACATATTTCAAGATTTCCAATAGTGATAAAATGCGCCCTTTTTTCATGAGCATTGTTAGTGATTCTAACCATTGGATGTTTATTTCAAGCAATGGCGGTTTAACAGCAGGAAGAAAAAATGCAGAGTATGCATTGTTTCCATATTATACTGATGATAAAATTACCGAATTAGCCGATATAACAGGGAGTAAGACTATTTTTCAAATTCATTTAAAAGGTAAATCTTATGTATGGGAACCGTTTTCTGAAAGACAAACAGGACTTTATAACATATCTAGAAACCTCTATAAAAACAGTTACGGAAACAAAGTTGTTTTTGAAGAAATTAATGAGGATTTAAAACTCACATTCAGGTATGAATGGAGTTCGAGCAATCAATTTGGTTTTGTAAAAAAGGCAACTATTTTAAATAATTCAAGTATAGCCGTAAGGTTGACCGTTTTGGATGGTTTGCAAAATATTTTACCGTCTGGGGTCACTTCAGAACTACAAAATAGCAGAAGTAATCTTGTAGATGCTTACAAAAAAAACGAATTACAAAAAGATTCAGGTTTAGGTATATACGCTTTAAGTGCCGTAATTGTTGATAAAGCTGAACCAAGTGAAGCGTTAAAAGCGAATATAGCTTGGTGTAATGGGTTTAATAATCCAACACATTTATTATCATCATTACAGCTCAATAATTTTAGAAGAGGTGAAACCATTCATGAAGAAGTTGATATTAAAGCTGAAAAAGGCGCTTATTTTATCGTTTCAGATATAGCGGTGCAATCTGAATCAGAAAAAAATTGGCTGTTTGTTGCTAATGTGAATCAATCCATTTCAGATGTGGTTCAAATTTCAGAACTTATTAAAAGTAAAAATAATATTTCAGAAGTAATCCAAAATGATATTGATTTAGGAACAAAAAAACTAATTAAAATAACAGGAAATGCTGACGGTTTACAACTTACAGCAGATCAACTTATAAATACGAGACATTTTGCAAATACACTATTCAATATTATGCGTGGTGGTATTTTTGATGATGACTATAAAATTGAAAAAGGAGATTTTTTAAATTATATAGCAAATGCTAATAACGATGTTTTTCTTAAAAAAGAAAACACTTTAAATGCTTTACCGGAATTATTTTCTCTTAGCGATATAAAAAGTTTTGCCGAACAAAGCAATAACAACGATTTTAAACGCTTATGTTTTGAGTATTTACCCCTCAAATTTAGTAGAAGGCATGGTGACCCAAGCAGACCTTGGAATAAATTTTCCATAAATACACAAAACGAGGTTGATGGTTCTAAAGTATTGGATTATGAAGGAAACTGGCGTGATATTTTTCAAAACTGGGAAGCGCTGGCACATTCGTATCCAGAGTTTATAGAAGGGATGATCCATAAGTTTTTAAATGCAACAACTTTTGAGGGTTATAACCCGTACCGTGTTACTAAAGATGGTTTTGATTGGGAAGTTATTGAGGAACACGACCCGTGGTCTTACATTGGCTACTGGGGCGATCATCAAATAATATACCTTTTAAAATTTTTGGAATTTATTGAAGCCCACTACCCTAACGCTCTAGAGAAACGTTTTGCAGAAAATATTTTTGTTTATGCCAATGTGCCTTATAAGATTAAAAATTATGCAGATACGCTAAAAAATCCGAAAGATACTATCGATTTCGATTACAATTTAAATCATAAAATTGATGAAAAGCGAGACGTTTTAGGTGCTGATGGTGCTTTGTTAACCGATAAAAACGCAACTATTTATCATGTTAATTTAATCGAAAAATTATTGGCTACAGTTTTAGCTAAAGTGTCAAACTTTATTCCAGAAGGTGGTATTTGGTTAAATACACAACGGCCAGAATGGAACGATGCCAATAACGCTTTAGTGGGTAATGGCGTATCTATGGTAACCCTAAATTATTTATATAGGTTTTTAAATTTCTTTGAGAACTTAGTTTCAAAATCCAAAATTAGAAATGTTGAAATTTCACAAGAATTAGCCGTATTCTTCAATAGTATTGTTAAAACACTTCAAGAGAATGCTAATATTTTACAAGGTAAAATTTCAGATAAAGCCCGAAAAACAATTCTTGATGGTTTAGGTAAAGCAGGAAGTAATTATAGAAAAACTATTTATGCTGATGGATTTTCAAATGTCAAATCAAAATTAAACCTTGAAGCTATTTCTAGTTTTATTGAGGTTACAAAAGCATATTTAGAGCATAGTATAAATGCAAACAAGCGCGATGATAATATGTTTCATGCCTATAACTTAATGACAGTTGAAAATGACAAGGAAGTATCTATATCCTACCTGTCAGAAATGTTAGAAGGCCAAGTGGCCGCATTGAGTTCAGGTTACCTTGCTCCTATTCAAGCTTTGCATTTGTTAGATGGATTAAAAAAAAGCGCCTTATTCAGAAAAGATCAATACAGTTATATTTTATATCCAAATAAAGAGTTACCACGATTTGATAAGAAGAATCATATCTCAGCTAATAAAGTAGAACAATCTCCTTTATTAAAGCAATTGGTTTCAGACGGAAACAAACAAATTATAGAACAAGATGTACTTGGAAATTATCATTTTAATGGAAATTTCAACAATGCAAACAGTTTGAAGTCAGCTTTAAACAACTTAAATGCTAATTATAGTGCTTTCGTTGAAAATGAAACAGAAGCGCTATTGCAAACCTTCGAAGCTATTTTCGATCACAAATCATTTACAGGGCGCTCAGGTACATTTTTCGGGTATGAAGGATTAGGGTCTATTTACTGGCACATGGTTTCTAAATTATCATTAGCTGTTCAAGAAAATTGTTTGCTGGCTATAAATAATAATGAAGATGATGTTATAGTTGGTAGGCTTTTAGATCATTATTATGAAATAAATGCAGGTATTGGTGTTCATAAATCTCCAGAATTATATGGTGCATTTCCAACGGACCCATATTCACATACGCCAGCTACAAAAGGTGCACAACAACCGGGAATGACAGGGCAGGTAAAAGAAGATGTATTAACTAGGTTTGGCGAATTAGGTGTTTTTGTTGAAGATGGCAAATTGGGTTTTAATCCAAGGTTATTGCAAACTAAGGAATTTTTAAAAGTGTCATCAATCTTCCGTTTTACAAATGTTAATAAAGAAAAGCAAGAAATAGCGATTGAAAGGAATTCACTTTGCTTTACCTATTGCAAAGTGCCAGTTATATATAAGAACTCCAATAGGAATGGTTTACAGGTTATTTATAATAATGGTAATAAGTTAGAATTGGATGCAATGAATCTTGATTTAGAAACATCAAAATCTATTTTTCAGAGGAAAGGCGAAGTAAATCAAATTATAGTTGAATTAAAAAAATGATGAGGTTGAATGACATCAGGGGTTTTAAAACCCTGTAGTTTAATTACAATTTATGACGTTTGAGTTTAAACAGCTATCATAAAAAACAAAAATAATGGAAATAAACTTAAATTTTTTTTATCTATTTCCTTTAATGTTTGTAATTATTGGTTGTGGAGATGCATCTAAAAAACAGAATAAACCCGTGGTAAAAGTAAAACATATAACGGCAGCCTATATTTTGGGAAATCCAGAATACCTAGCTATTTCTTATGGAGGTTATCGTGAAAATACGCGCGATATTCAGCCTACTATTTCAGATATTAAAGATGACATGAAGATTTTATCTGCCATGGGAATAAAAATTGTACGAACATATAATGTACAACTACAGCAAGCATCAAATTTATTAAAGGCTATTAAAGAATTGAAGACAGAAGATTCAAACTTCGAGATGTATGTTATGCTCGGTGCTTGGATAGATTGTAAAAATGCATGGACAGATAAAGTACCAAACCATGAGGTTGAAAGCGAACAAAATGTTGAAGAAATTAACAGGGCTGTTACATTGGCAAAACAATATCCAGACCTAGTTAAAATACTTGCAGTTGGTAATGAAGCCATGGTGCATTGGGCAACAAGTTACTATGTACAACCGCATATTATTTTAAAATGGGTAAACCATTTACAAGCTTTAAAAGCATCTGGTGAATTATCTAATGATTTATGGGTTACAAGCTCAGATAATTTTGCCTCATGGGGCGGAGCAGGAAACGAATATCATGTTGAAGATTTAAGGCAATTAATACATGCAGTGGATTATATTTCAATGCACACCTACCCTATGCACGACACACATTATAACCCTGTGTTTTGGGGTGTTGAAGCTAAAGATTCAACTTTAACGGATTTAGAAAAGTTAGATATACTCATGTTAAAAGCCAAAGCTTACGCGGTTTCTCAATATGATAGTGTATTTAAGTACATGAAAAGCATAGGGGCTAATAAACCCATACACATTGGCGAAACAGGCTGGGCAACACACTCAAATGGACTTTATGGCACTCATGGCTCTAGAGCCACAGACGAATATAAAGCGTCTTTGTATTACATACACATGCGCGAATGGACTAGTCAAACAAATAGATCTTGTTTTTATTTTGAAGCTTTTGATGAAAATTGGAAGGATGCTCAAAACCCATTAGGCTCAGAAAACCACTTTGGTTTATTTACAAGAGAAGGAAAAGCAAAATATGCCCTTTGGGATTTAGTAGATTCTGGAATTTTTAAAGGTTTAACAAGAAACGGCAACCCTATATCTAAAACCTATAAAGGAGATAGAGATGCTTTAATGCAAGAGGTTTTAGTTCCCGTTAAAAATGAATTGATAATGCAAAAATAATAACGTTTTAAATATGGCTAAATTTGTTGTTATATTAATAATTATTGGTTTTTGTTTCTCTTGTAAAAGAAACAAAAACAACCCTTCTGTTTCTATTTCAGAAAGACATATTCTTGTAAATAACAAGCCTTATTTAATAAAAGGCATCTGTTATCATCCTGTACCTAAAGGACGTAGTAAAAGAGATTTTAATAACCTAACTCAAGATCTTGCATTAATGCAAGAAGCAGGTATTAACACTATAAGAGTATATGAGCCTATTTATGATAACAACGTTTTAGATGATATTGATAACGCTGGTATTAAAATTATTATTGGCTTTGGTTACGACCAAAAAGGTGTTTTTGATATAAAGACAGGAACATGTATTGATTATGTAAACACCTATAAAAACCATCCTTCTATCTTAATGTGGGAATTGGGTAATGAGTACAATTATCATCCTGAGTGGTTTGGCGGCGATATTAAAAATTGGTATAACGCCATGAATAATATGGCAAACCTTATCCATCAAAACGACCTTTCGCACCCAGTTACAACAGCACATGGCGAATTACCTGACGCTCTAGCGCTTTCTATGAGTCCTAGTATAGATGTTTGGGGCATGAATGTGTATCGTTGGGATAATCCAGAAACTATTTTTTCACAATGGGATACGCTTAGTACCAAGCCCATGTATTTATCAGAGGCTGGAGGAGATAGTTATATGACCATAACTAAAGCAGGCTTCGAGATAGGTATTAATGAAAAAGCACAAGCGGCTGCCAATTCAAATATTTTAGATAAAATCTTCGAAAACCGAGCGGTTTGTTCTGGTGTTACCATGTTTTCTTTTACAGATGGCCTGTGGAAAGCAGGACACCCCGAAAAACAGGATGTTGGAGGTTGGGCACCGAACAGTAGCGGTGTGCCTTATGATGGCTCTCCTAACGAAGAATTCTGGGGTATGGTAGATATAGGTAGAAACAAAAAAGAAACATTTAGTGTTATAAAAGATAAGTACCATAAGCTAAAATCTTAAAATAATGAAGAAACTTAATTGCATATTAGTTTTAGTAATTACCATACTTATATCAAGTTGTAATGAGGAAAAGGAAACCATGGATTATGAAGTATTTGAAACCTCGGCAAGTGGAAATAAATTAACTAAAATCACAGCGTTTACAACTCAGGTTAGTAAAGTAAATATAACGCTTAATCCTGATATAATCTTTCAAACAATATCTGGTTTTGGCGGTGCATTTACAGAGTCTTCTGCCTATTTATTAAATCAATTAAGCAAAAAAAATAGAGATACGATTCTACAAGCATATTTCTCAAAAGATGGTGCAAACTACTCTTTAACAAGAACACATATGAACTCTTGCGATTTTTCATTAACAAATTATTCATATACACCTGTTAAAGGCGATACAAACCTAGAGCATTTCACTATTGAAGAGGATCAAGAGGATTTAATTCCTATGATAAAAGATGCTTTATCGACATCAGAAGAGGGATTTAAAATCTTTGCCTCACCATGGACTGCCGCACCTTGGATGAAAGATAACAACAAGTGGGTTGGCGGTAAATTACGTTCCGAATATTATGATACTTGGGCATTATTTTTTTCAAAATATATTGGTGCATATAAAGCTGAAGGTATTGATATTTGGGGTTTTACTGTTGAAAATGAACCTCATGGAAATGGAAACAATTGGGAAAGCATGCATTTTTCACCAAAGGAAATGACAGATTTTGTTGAGTTTCATTTAGGTCCGAAACTAGAAGCAGACGGATATGGCGATAAAATTATTTTAGGTTACGATCAAAATAGAGCGGGTTTAAAGGAATGGGTAGATGAAATGTATAGAAATGAAGCGTCCTCGAAATATTTTGATGGCACGGCTATACATTGGTATGAGAGTACTTATGATTATTTTCCAGAAGCTTTACAATACGCTCATAATAAAGCACCAAATAAATATTTAATAGAAACGGAAGGTTGTGTGGATTCTCAAGTTCCAGTTTGGAAAGATGACGCATGGTATTGGAAAAAAGAAGCCACAGATTGGGGATGGGATTGGGCAGCTCCAGAGGATAAGCACTTACATCCTAAATATGCACCTGTTAATAGGTATGCTAGAGATATTATTGGCTGCTTGAATAATTGGGTTAATGGTTGGGTAGATTGGAATATGGTTTTGAACACGAAAGGTGGCCCCAACTGGTTTGAAAATTGGTGTGTAGCCCCTGTAATTGTAGATCCAGACCAAGACGAGGTTTACTTCACCCCATTGTATTATGCCATGGCTCATTTTAGTAAATATATTAGACCTGATGCTAAAATAATAGCTCATGAAAATTCTGATGATAAACTTATGGTAACCGCTGCCCATAATCCTGATGGTTCTTTTGCTGTAGTACTTTTTAATGAATTTGAAACGCCAAAGTCCGTGCATTTAACACTTCACGAAAAAACAATAACGTTTTCTATTGATGCTCAGGCAATACAAACCTTGTTAATAAATGAATAAGATGACGATAAACTTAAAAATCACTATAAACCAATAAAAATTAAAATTATGTCTGCAAAAAACAATTCGGTTTCTATGTGGCAAAAAACAGCTTTTGGGCTCGGTATGTTTGCTAACCAAATGTTTCCGGCAGCAATGGGTATTTTTATGGTGGTTTTAGTTCAAGATTTAGGTTTTCCTGGATGGATGTGGGGAGTTATTTTCTTTATGCCTAGGATTTTCGATTCGATTACAGACCCGATAATGGGATTCATTTCAGATAATACCAAATCAAAATACGGAAGGCGAAGGCAGTACGTGTTTTTAGGTGCGTTAATCATGGGTATTTCATTTTCAATTTTATGGCAACTATATAGGGAAAATGGTCTAGATTATAATTTTATGTATTTCATGATATGGTCCTTTGTGTTTTATTTAGGGCTAACCATATTTAGCGTGCCATACGTGGCCATGGGCTATGAAATGAGTGATGATTTTCATGAACGCACCAATATTATGGCTGTTGCACAATGGATAGGGCAATGGGCATGGGTCATTGCGCCTTGGTTTTGGGTAATTATGTACGATAAGGGCTGGTTTGAATCTGCCGATGTGGCTACTAGAACAATAGCAGTTTGGGTAGGCATAATTTGTATGGTTTTTGCTATGGTTCCAGCCTTTTTTATTAAAAGCCAATCGACTGTAAACAACGATTACAAAACATTAAATGTAAAAAATATAAGGCATAGTTTTTTTGATATTATTCGCGGTTTTATACAAGCTTTTAAAAACAAGCCGTTTAGAAAATTATGTATAGCCACTTTTTTTGTATTTAATGCTTTTAACACGGTTGCAGCATTTACATTTTTTATAATTGTTTATTATTTATTTAATGGCGATGCTGGTGCGTCGGGAATATGGCCCACACTGTTTGGTAGTTTGGGTGCTTTGGCAACCACGTTTATAGTCATTCCTATAGTCTCTAAAATGTCAAGAGTTATGGGCAAGAAAAAAGCCTTTTTAGTGTCCCAAAGCATTTCTGTTTTCGGGTATATTTTACTGTGGTTTCTATTTATTCCAGGAAAACCGTTTATGTTCATTTTTGCATTACCTTTTTTCTCTTTTGGTATAGGGAGCTTGTTTATGCTAATGATGTCCATGACCGCAGATGTCATTGATCTCGATGAATTAAACACAGGATTACGTAGAGAGGGTATTTTCGGGGCTATTTATTGGTGGATGGTAAAATTTGGGTTTGCCATTGCAGGCTTACTTAGTGGTCTTATTCTATCAATGATAGGGTTCGACGCCACTGCCGCTACACAATCTGAAAATGCTATAGTTGGCTTAAGGTTTTTCTTTTCAGGATTACCAATTCTAGGAACTTTAATTGCCATTTTAGTGATGCGTAATTATGATTTAACCGAAGAAAAATCCAATGAAATTCGTGAGCAATTAGAATCGCGAAAAGATAAAATATAATTTACAAACAAAAAGGGATGTCTTTCAATAAAGAAAAACTTATGTCACTTTCAGGAGGTTTACACGATAAAACCACTAAAGGGCTACAAAACACGTTTAATAGAGTTTTGAAAAACGGCATGCATGGTATTTGTTTTAGTGCGTATGAAGAAGGACAAAGCGCTGGCAATCAAATTACAGAAAAGCAAATTAGAAGGCGAATGAAAATTATAAAACCATACACCAAATGGGTGCGTTCTTTTTCATGCACAGATGGAAATGAACTAATCCCCATAATCGCCAAAGAATTTGGAATTAAAACACTTGTGGGTGCTTGGTTAGGTAAAGATGATACTATCAATAATAAAGAAATTTCAGGCTTAATACAATTGGCAAAAAATGGCTATGTTGATATTGCAGCCATAGGAAACGAAGTTATGTATAGAGGCGATTTATCTGAAGAAGCACTTTTAGCGCATATGCGTCAATTTAAAGCAGTTGTTCCAAAACTTCCAATGGGATATGTTGACGCGTATTATGAGTTTGCCAAACGTCCAAAAATAACTGAAGCTTGTGATATCGTTTTAGCGAATTGTTACCCCTATTGGGAAGGTTGTAGCTTAGAGTATGCTCTAATTTACATGAAGGATATGTTTAACAGAGTAGTAAAAGCAGCCAACGGGAAAAAAGTGATTATTACTGAAACAGGATGGCCCAGTCAAGGTTTGGGGTTGCATGGCGCTTTACCATCTCATGAAAATGCTATTAAATATTTTATAAACACACAAGAGTGGGCTATTGCAGATGCTGTTGATATGTTTTATTTCTCTTGTTTTGATGAATCATGGAAAGCAGGTATTGAAGGAGATGTAGGGGCTTACTGGGGCTTATGGGATAAGAATGAAAAATTGAAATATAAAAACAGCAGTCTCAATTTTAAAATAAATAAAAAGTATTTAATAAATAGCATTTTTAATTAAAATTGAAGATCGTTTTTTTTAATTCTTAAATAAGAAAAGTAGCGGGATTATGAATATTATTAAACCTTCATATAAAATAATATTTGGAATAATTTTAGCCGTTTTTGCTTGCAATCAACCTAAACGTAGTTTGAATTCAGAACCTTTAGTTGAAGGATTGGAATTATTATCTTCAGAAAAAACAGGAATCGATTTTAATAATCGTATTATAGAAAGTAAATCCGAAAACTTTTTACACAATAGTCAAATATATAATGGTGCAGGGGTTGCTATTGGCGATATTAATAATGATGGCTTACCAGATATTTTCTTTTGTGGCAATCAAGTTCATGACCGGTTGTATTTAAATAAAGGTGGTTTTCAGTTTGAAGACATTACAAAAATATCAAATGTAGCAAATAATTCAGGGTGGTCATGGGGCGTAACTATGGCTGATATTAACAATGATGGACATCTTGATATTTATGTAAGCAGAAACGGAGCTTCAATGAATCCTAAAGACCGTAAAAACCAACTCTACATTAATAACAAAGATGCAACCTTTACAGAATCTGCTAAAGCATTCGGTCTTGCAGATCTAGGTTTTTCTTCACAGGCAGTTTTTTTTGATATGGATAATGATGGTGATTTAGATATGTACCAAGTAAATCAACTTCCCGATCCTAGAATATACAAACGTCATGGAATTAAAAATGAAGATGTAAAGTACTACACAGATAAATTTTACAAATTTGATAATGGTTTCTTTTTTGATGTTTCAGATGATGTAGTAACGGAAAGGCCATTAACACACGGTTTAAATGTTAATGCTACAGATTTTAATAATGATGGATGGATAGATCTGTATGTTACAAATGATTACGATGAACCTGATTTTATGTATTATAATAATGGCGATGGCACCTTTAAAAATGTAATTAAAGATAAATTAAAACATATTTCCAGATTTTCAATGGGATCTGATACAGGCGATATTAATAACGATGGCAGTATAGATTTTATGACTTTAGATATGGCTTCGGAAGACCATTATCGCTCAAAAACAAATATGGGTTCTATGAGCACGTCATATTTTGATAATATGGTAAATACAGGGAAACATCATCAATATATGTTTAATACATTGCAGATTAACTCTGGCAATGGTCACTTTTCCGATGTAGCAAACTTGGCTGGTGTGGCTCAAACCGATTGGAGTTGGTCCAGTTTGATAGTAGATGTAAATAACGATGGTTGGAAAGATATCTTAGTATCAAATGGGATTAAAAAAGATATGCGCAATAATGATTATGTTACGCTATTAAATGAAAAAATTAATACTGGAGCAATTGATTTTTATACGATTAGTAAAAATGCACCTTCTGTTCCCTTACCTAATTACATATATAAAAACAAGGGTAGCCTAGAGTTTGAGAAAGTCTCAAAAAATTGGGGTTTTAATACGCTTAGTTTCTCAAGTGGTATGGCTTATGGCGATTTGGATAATGATGGTGATTTGGATATTGTAACTAATAATATGGATGCGCCCGCATTCGTATATGATAATAAAGCGACCGGGAATTTTTTAAAAATTAAATTTGAGGGGCCAGAGAACAATAGGTTTGGTTATGGTGCTAAAGCCATAATCCATCATAATAATAATAAACAAATAAGTGTTAATTTTGTTTCTAGAGGGTATTTATCGTCTGTAGAACCTAATTTGTTTTTTGGTTTAGGCCTGGATATGGAAGTCGAAAAGCTTGAAATAATATGGCCAGATGGTAAAACAAACACATTAAATAATATTACTGCTAATCAAATATTAACAATTAAACATTCAAAAGCAGATGGAAGTTTAAAAGAAAAAAAAGCCTCTAAAACTATTTTCGACAAGAGGAAACCGCCTTATTTAGGACTTAATTTTAGGCACCAAGAAAATAATTTTGATGAATTTAAAACAGAAGTTTTATTGCCTCATAATATATCGGAAAATGGACCATTTATGGCTACTGCTGATGTAAACGGTGATGGTCTAGAGGATATGTTCGTTGGTGGCGCTTCAGGGCAAAGTGGCGTGCTTTATTTACAAAATGAAGATGAAAATTTTAATAAAAGTCCGTATCAACCATGGGAAAAAGATCTCATTTCCGAAGACTTACAAGCGTTATTTCTAGATATTGATGGGGATCATGATCAAGATTTATATGTCACTAGTGGCGGAAGCGAATTTAAAAGAGGCAATCCCCTACTAAAAGATAGAATATATGTAAATAACGGACTTGGTAAGTTCATAAAAAATAATAGAGCGCTTCCAAATATATATGAAAGTACACAATGTGTCAAGGCATCTGATGTTGATAATGATGGTGATTTGGATTTATTTGTTGGAACTAGAGTAATAGCTGGTAAGTACGGATTTCCGGCCAGCAGTTATTTACTAATCAATACCAATGGAATGTACCAAAAAGCTCCAAAGGAAAAAGCACCAGGTTTATATAATATAGGTATGGTAACAGATGCCGTTTTTTCAGATATTGACACTGATGGTGATGACGATTTAATTCTGGTTGGAGAATGGATGCAAATATCCGTTTTGCTGAATAACAATGGCATATATGAAAACCATACTGATAATTTTGGTTTGAATGATACTAGAGGTTTGTGGTGGTCTATTACGGCAAGCGATTTAGATGGTGATGGTGACGATGATTATATTGTTGGCAACCTTGGCAAGAACAACAAATTTGAAGCTAGTAAAGAGCGTCCTTTTAAATTATATGCAAATGATTTTGATAATAATGGAACTAACGATATTATATTGGCTAAATTCTATAAAGCAGATTATGTCCCAGTTCGTGGCCGAGAATGTACGAGTCAACAAATGCCTTATATTTCAGAAAAATTTAAAGACTATCATAGTTTTGCGTCGTCAAAAGTATTAGAGATTCTGCCAAAGGCTAAATTAAAAGACGCTGTAGTATATGAAATTAGTAATTTTGAAAGTATTATCTTAATTAATGAAAATGGTAAACTTATAAGAAGGCCTCTCCCAAATGAGGCACAGCTTTCTCCTTTAAAATCCTGCTTGGTAAATGATTTTAATAAGGATGGATTTATGGATGTTTTAACCGTAGGTAACCATTATGGCGTTGAGGTTGAAACTAAAAGATATGATGCAGGTCTTGGAACATTACTTTTAGGAGACGGAGAGAATAATTTTCGATTTGTACCACCCAATCATAGCGGGTTTTATGTACCATCGGACAGTAGACACATAACACATATAAATCAGAAAAACGATAATTTAATTATTGTCACGAATAACAACGATTCCATTAGCGTTTTTCAGCATAATAAAAAGTAATTTAAATATGAATTTTATTAAGTTTTCCTATATAATCGTATTAAGTCTTTTACTTATAGCTTGCCAACAAGCCAAACGAGATCTTAATCCTGAAACACTGGTTGGCGGTCTGGAATTGTTGTCTTCAGAAAAAACAGGTATAGATTTTAATAATTCGATTAAAGAAACAAAAACGTTTAACCATTTTTATTACAGTCAAATATACAATGGTGCTGGAGTTGCTATTGGCGATATAAATAATGATGGTTTGGCAGATATTTTTTTTGGAGGTAATACAGTAAGCGACCGGTTATATTTAAATAAGGGGAGTTTTAAATTTGAAGACATTACAAAAAAATCCAGAGTAGCAAAAAACTCCGGCTGGACCTGGGGCGTAACTATGGTGGATATTAATGCCGATGGTTTTCTAGATATATATATTAGTAGAAATGGAGAATCTATGAACGCTGAAAATCGTAAAAATCAGTTGTATATTAATAATCAAGACTTAACATTCACAGAGTCTGCTATGGCTTATGGTTTAGCCGATGCTGGTTTTTCAACACAAGCTGTTTTTTTCGATATGGATAAGGATGGCGATTTAGATATGTACCAAACCAACCAACCACCAGATCAAAAATTATTTCTTCGTTATTCAGTTACTAGTGACCAAAAGAAATTTTATACCGATAAATTATACAGAAATGATAATGGGAGGTATATAGACATTTCAAAACAAGCTGGAATCAGTTCAGATCTAAGTTATGGACTAAGCGTTAATGCTACAGATTTTAATAATGATGGATGGGTGGATTTGTATGTTTCTAATGATTATGAAGAGCCAGATTACATGTATTATAACAATGGCGATGGTACTTTTAAAAATGTAATTCATGAAAACCTCAAACACATATCTAGGTTTAGTATGGGCACAGATACAGGCGATATAAATAATGATGGTTTGATGGATTTGATCACGTTGGATATGTCTTCTGATGATCATTACCGTTCAAAAACCAATATGGGCTCAATGAGCACCGAAGCGTTTAATAAAGTCGTTCGTTTAGGAAAACATCACCAGTACATGTTTAATACGTTACAGTTAAATACAGGAAATAATCATTTTTCTGATGTCGCAAATATGGCAGGCGTAGGATTAAGTGATTGGAGTTGGGCAGGATTGTTAGTAGATTTGGATAATGATGGGTTAAAAGATATTGTAGTATCTAATGGTGTTAAAAAAGATGTTAGAAATAACGATTATTTAACTGTTGTAAATAATTTAGACCCTAACATTACTAATGATGAATTTTTTAAGATTAGCAAGCTAGCACCCTCCTTTCCCTTACCTAACTATATTTATAAAAATAAAGGTGGTTTAGAGTTCGAAAAAGTTTCAAAAGATTGGGGCTTTGATGCGCCTAGTTTTTCAAGCGGAATGGCATATGCCGATTTAGATAACGATGGTGATTTAGATGTGGTCACTAATAACATGGATGCTACTGCTTTTATTTATGAAAATAAAGCTACGGGCAACTCCCTTAATATTGTTTTTGAAGGTTCTAAAAACAACACCTTTGGCTACGGCGCTAAAGCAATTATTAAACATAATAAAAAAACACAAGTTGCCGATAATTTTGTTTCAAGAGGCTATTTATCTTCTATGGCGCCTGGCGTGTTTTTTGGTTTAGGAAAGGATGTAGAGGTTGAAACCGTAGAAATTATATGGCCAGATGGGAAAACGCAAGCCATCAATAACATTAAAGCAAACAAAACATTAACTGTAAAATATTCTAACGCTACTTTACCGGCTCCTAAAAAGCAAGCTAATGCGCTTTTAGCATCCGTAAACCCCTTAAGTTTAGGGGTTTCTTACATGCATAAAGAAAATGTGTTTAATGAGCTAAAAGAAGAAATATTATTGCCTCATAATGTGTCTCAAAACGGTCCGTTTTCTGCGGTTGCAGATGTTAATAATGATGGATTGGATGATTTGTTTTTGGGTGGAGCATTTGGGCAAAGTGGTGTATTGTATCTGCAAACAGATAGTGGAAAATTTGTAAAAGGCGGATCACAGCCTTGGGAAAAAGATAAAGCATCAGAAGACTTGGGGTGTTTGTTTTTGGATGTTAATGGCGACAAAAACTTGGATTTATTTGTTGCAAGTGGTGGTAGCGAGGTTAAAAAAGGAAATATTTTATTGAAAGACAGAATTTATATAAACGATGGCAAAGGAAACTTTATTAAAAAGGATAAAGCTTTACCAAATATCTATGAAAGTTCTCAATGTGTAAAGGCGGCAGATATTGATGCTGATGGAGACTTGGATGTGTTTGTTGGCACACGACTTGTTCCAGGTAAATACGGGTTCCCTGCTAGCAGCTATTTGCTAATTAATAAAAACGGAAAATATACCAAAGCATCTTCTCAAATAGCTCCAGATTTAAATGCCATTGGTATGGTTACAGATGCTGTTTTTACTGATGTTGATAATGATAAGGATGAAGATTTGCTTATTGTAGGCGAGTGGATGGAAATCACACTTTTAGAAAATAACAACGGTACATTTACAAATACCTCTAAGGCATACGGCTTAAATGAAACAAGAGGGATTTGGTGGTCTATATCTGCAAACGATATTGATAATGATGGTGATGAGGATTACATTATCGGAAACCTAGGAAAGAATAATAAATTTAAAGCTTCAAACGAACACCCTTTCAAACTATACGCTAGCGATTTTGATAATAATGGTACAAACGATATTGTATTAGCCAAGTTCTATAAAGATGATTATGTTCCCGTTCGCGGACGCGAGTGTACAAGTCAGCAAATGCCTTTTGTTGCTGAAAAATTTAAAGACTATCATAGTTTTGCATCCTCTAAATTGGTAGATATTTTACCAAAAGATGAAGTTGAGGATGCTTTTGTTTACGAAATCAAGAATTTTGAAAGTATTATTCTAATTAATGAAGGCGGAAAACTAATTAGAAAGTTACTTCCAAATGAAGCACAGATATCGCCTATAAAATCTTCATTGATTACAGATTTTAATGGAGATGGCTTTAAAGATATTATCACTATTGGCAACCATTACGGAGTTGAGGTTGAAACAACACGATATGATGCTGGTATTGGCGCTGTACTTTTAGGAGATGGAAACAATAACTTTACATATATGACGCCTATACAAAGTGGATTATATGCGCAAGACGATAGTAGAGATATTAAGTTAATAAAACAACGCCGTAAAGAGCTTATTCTTATCACAAATAATAACGCACCTTTAAGTGTGTTTAAAAAACGTTAGTTAAAATAGTTCGTTTTAATCGTTTGCTACAATTTAGGTTTATGTTATTAATATAGCTTTCGATTATTGTAGTGTTCTTATTACTTACCTAACAATCATAACAATACTTCTTTTAAATCACCACAACATTACTACAACATATACCTTAAATAGAATAATATAAACAGTTTTATTAGTAATCTACTCATACACTAAAGTAAGGTATAGCCTGGTTTTTTTGATAAAATGATAAAAAATTGTCATTTTTTTTATTATGTATGTTTTTTGTAGTGCTGTTCATTGATGATTATGCAATAAAACGGTATTAATTTTACCAAAACGAAAGTTGGTGCATTATTAATAGTTAAAAAGACCATTTAAATAGCATTGACTAATTGAACAAAAACTAAATATTATGAAAAAAATTACTTTTTTACTTATTGTTCTGATGATGTCCTTCGGGTATTCTCAAGTAACACTTCCAATTGATTTTGAAGCCACGCCTGTAACAGCCGATTTTACAAGTTTTGATGGCGGAGCTGCTACAGTAATTTCAAACCCACAAAGTAATGGTATAAACACAAGTGCAACAGTTGCGCAATTGGTTAGAGATGGTGGTCAGGTTTGGGCTGGTGCTAAATTAACCTTGTCTGGAACTCTAGATTTTTCTACAAATAGTTCTATTAGAATGAAAGTGTATACCTCTGCTCCTATAGGGACTACCATGGCTTTTAAAATTGAAAATGGAGATGGTAGTGTCAATATTGAAAATGCATCTGTGGCCACTACTGTGCAGAATGCATGGGAAACTTTAGAATGGAGTTTTCCAAGTGCTGCTCCGGATACTTATAATAATATTGTATTTCTTTTTGATTTAGGTAATCTTGGTGATGGTTCTGCTACATCTACTTTTCTTTTTGATGATATTGAACAATTTGATAGTTCTGGTGGGTTATCACAAATTGATTTACCGGTAAATTTTGAAAGTTCTACAACCGATTATACAGTTTCTGATTTTGGTGGGAACGCTTCCACGTTAGTTGTCGACCCAACAGATGCAGGAAACATGGTAATGCAGACTATTAAAACGAGTGCTGCCGAAACTTGGGCAGGTACAACTATTGGTACTGCTGCTGGTTTCGCAACTGATATTCCAATTACAGCATCTGAAACAAAAATGAATGTACGTGTATGGTCTCCAGATGCCGGTATTCCTATTATGTTAAAAATTGAAACTGCAGGAACGCCTACGCAATCTTGCGAAACGCTTACGAATACACCGGTTGTTATGGGTTGGAATACATTAGAATTCGACTTTGCAAATGAAAGACCAGGCACAGCAGCTTTAAATTTAGGTTACACATTCGATTTGGCTTCAATCTTTTTTAATTTTGATGTAAGTGGAGCTACCGTAGGAACCGATAAAACCTATTATTTTGATGATGTTATGTTTGGTACAACTCTTGGTGTTAATGCTTTTAACAAAGTGACATTTAAAACATATCCAAACCCAACACAAGGTAGTTGGACTATTAAAAGCCACAACACGCAAATAGAATCTATTACTTTATTTAATGTAATAGGAAAACAAGTATTACAAATTTCTCCTAATACAACTGAAACCATAGTTAATGGTTCTAATTTAAAAACAGGATTATATTTTGCACAGATTAAAACAGAATTAGGTATTAATAGCATAAAACTTATTAAGAATTAGTTTAGTGAATTTAGTATGTTTGAAAAGTGGGGCTATTAAGCCTCACTTTTTTATTTAACGGTTTTTAAATCCAGCAGGTAAGAAAACCAATAGTTTTAAAATATTTCTTTACTTTGTGTAAAAGCAATTTGTTTTTATGTTTGATGATATTTTAACAGCCATTCCCTTTGGTATTATACTAGCCTTCACCATTGGCCCAGTATTTTTTGTGCTTTTAGAAACCAGCGCAACAAAAGGGTTTAGAAGCGCTTTAATATTCGATTTAGGCGTTATTTTAGCTGATATTATTTTTATCGTTATTGCTTTTTACAGCACTAATAATTTGAGAGGAAAGATTGGCAACGATCCTGGGTTTTTAATATTTGGAGGTGTTTTATTAATGGTATATGGTTTTATTTCATTTATAAAAACATCAAAATCCTTTAGGGCCATAGTAAAAGAATATCATAAAGTTGAAATTAAAAAAGGCTACGGTAAGCTATTTGTTAAAGGCTTTCTGCTCAACTTTATTAATATTGGTGTGTTATTAGGTTGGCTTGGATTTATCGTTTTAGGAGACTCATTAACAACATCGGAACATGGTGATATTGTTTTTATAGGTTCCATGTTAGCCGCCTACTTTGTGTCAGATTTAGTAAAAATTATCATAGCAAAACGGCTAAAAGCAAAACTAACACCACGTCTTATTTTTAAAACAAAAAAAGTTATAGCCATTGTTATATTAGGCTTCGGTGTGTTACTATTTGTTCAAGGTCTATTTCCAGAAGCCTATGTGAAAAACAAAGAAAAGTTGGAAAACATAAGTCCGATAAAAGAACAACTTCCACAATAGATAGTGCTGCTTTAAGGCGATTTAAAAGCATTAATTGATCGTTTCGCTACCTAATTTTAAACAGATGAAAATTATATATTTTAAAAGCCTAATACTAATAGCGACTTTTTTAATTTTTACAAACTGTAAAGATTCAACCCTTGAGACTTATAAACTACCTCAAAACGCAATAGAATTGATTTGTGGAAAAGAAGAGAAAGTCTGGAAATTAGCAAAACGATTAAATAATAATATTAGAATGAATATGGGTGACTGTTTTTTATCCTACAGGCAACATTTTCGAAATAATATGACGATGAATGATAATAACGGTAAGCACAATGGTTGTGGTGAGAGTTTAAATGCAAAATGGGAAATAGTTAAAAATGAGAATGGAATCAGTTTCATAAAAATAGAAAGTAATCAACTACCTAAATTAATGAATATTGAAGATAATTTTAAGTATTTTCAAATATTAGAACTCACAAAAGAAAAACTTACAGTGACATACCAGCACAAACAGTTTTCTAATAAAGTTATGTGGATAAAGGACTTCTACGTGCCAGAATCAGTTAAGGTTAAGAATAGAGACTTTCATAATAAATAAGAATTTATCATAAAAAAAACCTCCAAGATATCTTGAAGGTTTTTGAGGCGTCGAGCGGATTCGAACCGCTGTAGAAGGTTTTGCAGACCTCTGCCTAGCCACTCGGCCACGACGCCATAATTTTAAAAAAGTTTTCAGAACGAGTTTTAAAGCCTTCTTAAACTAAGATTTCGCAAAGGACTGCGAATACTCTGATGCAAATGTATAAAAAAATGTGACTTTTTCTTATAAAAATTTACTTTTTAAGCTTTTCTTTTATTTTTATCGTCACCCGTTCAACATCCCCCCCAATTGGTGGATTTAATTTACTTACCCAAACCGTTGCTTTTTTAACCCGCTTATCCTCATTGAAAATTCTATTTAATATGCGTTTCGCAACTGTTTCAAGAAGACGGGAAGCGATATCCATTTCCTCTTTTATAATGCGATTTAAAAACACATAATCAACGGTATTACTAAGGTTATCTGTAACTGCCGAGGTTTGTAAATCTGCTTTAACCTTTAAATCTACACGGTAATCGCTACCAATTTTTGTTTCTTCCTTTAAGCAACCATGGTATGCAAAAATACGAATGTTTTCAACTTTTATAATGCCCATATTCAATAATATATTAAAGCAAAAGTAGCTAAAAGTATGTTCTAAGCTAATAATATTTGTTGTGATAAACCATTAAACTAAAAATTAACTAATTTTACATCTTATTTTTTAAGGAGAGTTCGATAGAAAATAATCAATTTAAAACAGATAATATTTATGTCTGAAGAAAGAAAATCACTCAATTTTATTGAGCAAATTATAGAAGAAGATTTGGCAAACGGCATGTCTAAAAATGATTTGCGTTTTCGTTTTCCCCCAGAACCTAATGGCTATTTGCATATTGGGCATACAAAAGCTATTGGAATTAGTTTTGGTTTAGGCGAATATTATGATGCACCTGTAAATCTTCGTTTCGATGATACCAATCCAGCAAAAGAAGAACAAGAATATGTTGATGCCATAAAAGAAGATGTTGCTTGGTTAGGTTATAAATGGGATAAGGAATTATTTTCTTCTGATTATTTTCAGCAGCTATATGATTGGGCTGTCCTTTTAATTAAAGATGGCAAAGCGTATGTAGACTCGCAATCCAGTGAAGCTATGGCGGAACAGAAAGGTACACCAACACAACCTGGGGTTGATGGGCCTTACAGAAGTAGAAGTGTTGAAGAAAATTTAGAATTATTCGACCGTATGAAATCTGGAGCGTTTAATGAAGGTGAGCATATTTTACGAGCTAAAATAGATATGCAGCATGTTAATATGCTTATGCGTGATCCCATTATGTATCGTGTTTTAAAAAAGCACCACCACAGAACAGCTAATGATTGGTGTATTTACCCAATGTATGATTGGACGCATGGCGAGAGTGATTATTTAGAGCAAATATCCCACTCCTTATGTTCGCTTGAATTTAAGCCCCATAGAGAACTTTATGACTGGTTCTTGGATCAAGTTGTCGAACCGGGCAAGATAAGACCAAAGCAACGTGAATTTGCCCGTTTAAACCTAAGTTATACCATTATGAGTAAACGTAAGTTGCTTAAATTGGTTGAAGATGGTATTGTAAAAGGTTGGGATGATCCAAGAATGCCAACTATTTCTGGTTTACGCCGAAGGGGTTATACGCCGACCGCCATTAGAAAATTTGTAGAAACTGTTGGGGTTGCAAAACGGGATAATATTATCGATGTATCGCTTTTAGAATTCTGTATTCGTGAAGATTTGAATAAGACTGCACCACGTGTCATGGCGATTTTAAACCCTGTAAAGGTGGTTATTACCAACTATCCAGTGGATAAAGTAGAATGGTTGGATGCTGAAAATAATCAGGAAGATGATAGTGCTGGCTTTAGAAAAGTCCCATTTTCCCGTGAACTTTATATCGAAAAAGAAGACTTTAAGGAAGCGGCGAGTAATAAATTTTTCCGATTAAAATTAGGAGGCGAGGTACGTTTAAAAAATGCTTATATCATCAGGGCAGAACAGGTTGTAAAAGATGCCCAAGGCAACATTACAGAAATCCATTGTACCTATTCTGAGGATACAGAACGAAAAATTAAAGGAACCTTGCACTGGGTATCTATAAAACATGCTGTAAAAGCAGAGGTTAGGGAATATGACAGGTTATTTGTAGATGAAGCACCAGATAATCATCCTGAAAAGGATTTTATGGCATTTATAAACCCAAATTCCTTAAAAATTATTGAGGCTTTTGTTGAGCCAAGTTTAAAAGAAACTCATATAGGAGCACGGTTTCAATTTCAACGTTTAGGCTATTTTAATGTTGATGATGATTCAACTTCAAGTAAGTTGGTATTCAATAAAACTGTTGGTTTACGCGATACTTGGGCTAAAATAAAACCACAACAAAATACAAATCAAAATCAGCAAAAACAATCGCAACAAAATAATAGGCCGGCAATAGAACAGATAAAATCGTATGGAAAAAAATACGATAGAATGCCAGACGATAAACGTGCTGAAGCAAGAGCGGACATTGAACATTTAGCGCAAAGTGTGAATTATAATGATGTGGAACCTTTATTTAATACATCTGTTAAAAAATCTGGAACGCGTATTATTACCATGATTACATTAGCCGTATTGCTTAAAAATGGTTTGGAAAAAAATGATGCTATTAATAATTTTATAGCCAAAGCTTTGGAAGATAAAAATGCATTGTTAGTGCAAGAGGCAAAAGCTGTTTCTTAAATACCCTAAGCCTCTTTCTTATCCTATAGATAAGGGGTTATAATGTTTGAACATTTGGAAAATTTAAAATTAATATTAGGTCTTTTTTCATTTGTTTGCAAAACACAAATGCACCATCTGAATACCCTGTTCTGAAAGAAATAGCAACGGATAATGCTAATCTTTTTCGTGAAAACCAAGTGCTTGAACTACGGCAAAGACTTGAAACCCATAATTCTAGTATTTTATTAGCAGTCCATAATAGTTTCATAAAATGGTCTTGCTGTAAATATTTAATTTGATTATAATTTAAGCATCAGAGCATCAAGTTTTTTAAATGGAAATAATATTTGTAAATAATTAACACATTTAAAGACTAAGAATTGTAATTTCCAATCTTTTTTAGTGCCGTATTGATAGATTTTAAAATATATAGACAAGCCAATAAACTTCCTGCTGTATGGGATGCACTCCCTAGCAAAGATGTTTTCCTAAAAACGGATTTTTTAAAGGGTCTAGAAGCTTCTATACCCAAAAATATTTCTGCATATTACGTTGGTGTATTCAAAGATGGAATATTGGTTGGCATAGCAGTATTTCAGCGTGTTGAACTCTATGCTAATGATATTTTTAGAAAAAGTAATAGCAGCAAATTAAAACAGATTGCAAAACAACTCCTTTCTAAAATAGTAAAAGGGAATGCTTTAGTGGTAGGGAACTTAATGCATACTGGTCAGCATGGCCTTTTCCACAGTAATAACCAAATATCCCAAACTGAATTTTTAAGTCAGATTGAACAAGCTCTCGAAGTATTAAAATTAGAAATATATAGCACATTCAACAGAAAAATTCGTGTTATTGTTTTTAAGGATTATTTTGAAGAAGACGTTATTCATGATAATTTAAACTTCTTTAAGGCTAATAATTTTTATAAAATCCAAGTACAACCAAATATGGTTTTTTCCATTTCTGAGGCTTGGAACAACACGGAAGATTATATATCAGCTTTTAACAAAAAGTACCTAAGGCGATATAATACAGCACGAAAAAAGGCAATTCATCTTGAATATAGACCTTTAAATGCAGATTATTTAAAAAACAATTCAGAATCGCTATACAAATTATATGAAACCGTTTCAGACCACGCTGGTATTAATACGTTTAAACTTCAAGAAAATCATTTCTATGAATTGAAAATTCACTTAAAGGACAAATTTCAAGTTTTTGGTGTGTTTTTAGAGGCAGAGCTGGTTGGTTTTTACTCTTTAATATTGAATAATAATACCTTGGAAACTTATTTCTTAGGCTATAGGAAATCTTTGCAACACCAATACCAAATGTATTTAAATATGCTTTTTAATATGGTTTCTTTTGGTATTGAAAACGGTTTTAAAGATATAGTGTTTGCAAGAACAGCTATGGAAATTAAAAGCTCGATAGGAGCAAAGCCTATTACAATGCATATTTATTTAAATCATACCAATAGCATTATAGCCAATACCATTTTAAAGGGTATTGTTACATATTTAAATCCTATTCAAAAGTGGGAGGAAAGGCAGCCTTTTTAAATAAAAAACTTGTTGGATTTTTAAAATCCAACAAGCCTTATTCACTAATTTTATTAACATTAACACTATTCTTTTTTCTTTTCTCTAGCCTCTTTCATGGCTTCACCAATTTGGTTGCTGGCCGCAAAACTTGCTACCATATCGTTTAGCATATTGCTTCCTGCTTGTGGCGCATTTGGTAAAAGAATAAGATTGCTATTGGTTTCCTCACCTAGAGATTGAAGGGTGTCATAATGCTGGGTTACAACAATAAGCGCAGAAGCTTCTTGACTATTAATACCAACACGATTAAGCACTTCCACAGATTCTTCCAACCCACGTGCAATTTCACGGCGTTGGTCTGCAATACCTTGACCTTGCAAGCGTTTGCTTTCTGCTTCCGCCTTTGCTTTTTCAACTATTAAAATACGTGCCGCATCGCCCTCAAATTGTGCTGCAGTTTTCTCTCTATCCGCGGCATTAATCCTGTTCATAGCGGCTTTAACTTGTGCATCTGGGTCAATATCCGTTACTAGGGTTTTAATAATATCATACCCATATTCCATCATAGCATCATTCAATTCTGCTTTTACAGCTAGGGCAATATCATCTTTTTTCACAAAAACGTCATCCAATTTCATTTTCGGTACTTCAGCACGTACCACATCAAAAACATAACTTGTAATTTGGTCGTGCGGATAATCTAATTTGTAAAAGGCATCATAAACTTTGTCTTTGATGACTTTATATTGAACGGACACTTTTAAGCGTACAAATACATCATCCAACGTTTTTGTTTCTATAATAACATCCAATTGCTGAATCTTAAGACTTAATTTACCTGCAATTCTATCTACTAAGGGAATTTTTAACTGTAAACCTGATTGACGTATACTTTGAAACTTACCAAACCGTTCTACAACAGCAGCTGTTTGTTGTTTAACAACGAAAAATGAAGAGATTAAAATAAATAATCCAATTACTACAAATGGGATGAAAATGAAACTCATAATTGTTTAATTAAAATGGTTAAAAATTAGAATTACTAAATTAAGTTATATTTGTTCACTTAACTCTAAAATAATATGAAAAAATTGCAATCTTACCTATTAGTAGTATTATTGATATGTTTTGTTACAAAAAGTTTTTCTCAAAAAGGACAATATGATATTATAAATGGGATTGGAATTTTTGCAGGAACGACAAAAGTAAATCTTAATACCAGTAATTTTATTACAAAGGCAGGCAACGGTTTTATTGGCGGACTTAGTGCTACGGTGGAGATACCACAAAAATGGTATAACATGAGTTATGGTTTGCATTTGTCTGAAAGCACGGTTAGTATTTTAGGCAGATCATCTGCTTCGAATACTATGAATGAATTTATAGACTACAAATTTTTCGCAACGCAATTGGCGCTTATGATGCATATTAAACTTGCTGGAAGTTATGTCACTTTGGATGTTGGCCCAATGGTGCAATACAATAGCCGACTGGAATTTAAGGACAGTGCCCAAGAAGGTTACTTTATTAATAATTATGATAATCTATTGGCTGAAGATATTAGTAATATTTCCCAGCTTAATTTAAATGGAGCACTAGGTATTACCGCTGGTTTTAAATTTTTGAAGCTAAGGGCACATTACATTTATAGCGCAACTAATATATTAAAAAAGATTGAAAGTGAAGCTATTGATACTTCTGGTGGCGATTCTCGTTTTAAAGGGAATTTATCTATGTTGGTGTTTGGGGCTATGGTTTCGTTTTAAATTCCTGCTAAGGCAGAAATCTCATTAATTTATTTTTCTATAGAGTCAGTTAATTCTATTATATTTATGGAAAGAATTGAAAAAGAATGAATGATTTTAGTGCGAAAAGTATATCTTGAGTACTTAGTTCCTTGTAAATTGTCTAGAATATTTGATTATCATGATTCAAATTCTCCATTTTTAATATCAAAGTTCCATTTATTGGCTAGTTTATTTTGTACACCATTTAAAGTTTTTAAAGAAGAAAAAACAAATTTCTTTTTTTTGATACCCTTAAAATGAATTTTGTTCAATACTATTATTTTTCTACAAAAGGAATAATCGTTATAATCATTTATAAAACCTCTTTCCAGAGAAATTTCTACTATATTTTCTAGCATCAAATGACCTTTTAATAGTATTAGCTCTAAATCAGTTTTGAAATAAAGGTTTCCCTAAACAGCCCATTCAAGTAAAAAATCTACTTTTTCTTTTAATATTTTAAATCTAATCTTTAAGTTCTATTTGTCTCTAAAACAAGTTCTAGATAAAAAAATTCACAAAACAGCAACTACACTCTCAATCCGCTTAACACTCTCCGCCTTACCAATCATAAACATAATATCAAACACATCAGGACCCTTTAAAGCACCAACAAGCGCTAAACGAAGTGGCATCATCACTTTACCAAAACCAATGTCGTTTTTAGTAATCCAACCCTTAATATCGGTTTGAAGTGCTGTAACTGTAAACTCATCAATATGTAAAATAATGTTTTTTAGTTCGCTCATTAAAGCAGGTGTTTCTTCTTTAAAAGCCTTTTTAGATGCTTTTTCATCATAAGAAGTAGGCGCAGTGAAGAAAAAATGGCTCAAATCCCAAAAATCTGAAACAAACGTGGCGCGTTCTTTAATTAAGGCTACAACCATTTCAATGTAATTGATGTCGGTTTCAGCTAATTCAAAATGCTTACTTTTAAAAGCTTCAGCTAATTCATAATCATTTTGCTTTTGCATATACTGATGATTGAACCACTTGGTTTTATCAGGGTCAAAACGTGCTCCAGATTTGTTAACTTTATTTAAATCGAAAGCAGCAATCAATTCATCTAAATTGAAAATTTCTTGTTCCGTTCCAGGGTTCCAACCTAAAAAAGCTAAGAAATTAACCATAGCTTCTGGGAAATAGCCATCTTCTTTATAACCTCTGGAAACATCGTTTGTTTTAGGGTCTGTCCACTCTAAAGGAAACACGGGGAAGCCTAATTTATCGCCATCACGCTTACTCAATTTACCTTTTCCTGTCGGTTTTAAAATGAGTGGCAAATGTGCAAATTCTGGAATGTCCCATCCAAATGCTTTGTATAATTGGTAATGCAAGGCTAAACTTGGCAACCATTCCTCGCCTCGGATAACATGTGAGATTTCCATCAAATGGTCATCCACAATATTCGCTAAATGATAGGTTGGCATCCCATCACTTTTAAACAACACTTTATCATCTAGGATATTAGTATCAATAGTAATAGCGCCACGAATAATATCTTGTAGATGTAGTGTGTCATCTTGAGGTGATTTAAAACGAATTACATAATCATCTCCAGCATCTATTTTGGCTTTCACCGCTTCCGCACTAAGCGATAAAGAATTACTTAATTTCAGTCTGTTATGCCAGTTATAAATAAAGGTTTTGCCTTTAGCCTCATGGTCTTTTCTGTGGAAATCTAAAGTTTCAGCAGTATCAAAAGCATAATATGCGTTACCAGAAGTAATCAATTCTTCGGCATAAGCCTTATATAAATGTTTACGTTCGCTTTGTCTGTACGGTCCAAAAGTTTCGTTGGTATTTGGCCCTTCATCAAGTGGCATCCCACACCAATTTAAGGCGTCAATAATATACTGTTCAGCACCTTCAACATAACGATTTTGGTCTGTATCTTCAATTCGTAAAATGAATGTGCCGTTGTGCTTTTTAGCAAACAAATAGTTGAATAAAGCGGTACGAACGCCGCCAATATGTAAAGGTCCTGTTGGGCTAGGTGCAAAACGCACACGAACATTTTTGGTCATGATTTGTAAATTTCATGCAAAGATACGATTATCATGTTTTTTTGGGACACGGATTTCACAGATTTACACGGATAAAATGGTTTACTCTAAAAAAATCTGTGGTAATCTGTGAAATCCGTGTCACGATCACTTCCTAATATTACCCTAAATTAGCAGCTGCTTTTTAATCGTATAAAAATAAAATTGTAGTTTAGTATATTAAATCATTTTTTTTAATTTTTGCAAAAGCAGAAATACACCCAAATCATGAGCAACTTTAGCACCATACAAAATAAACTAGAGGCCTTTATAAGGCGGTATTATACCAATGAATTGCTTAGAGGCGTCATTTTATTTTTTGCTATTGGTTTACTGTATTTTTTGTTCACACTTTTTTTAGAACATCTTTTATGGCTGAATACAGCATCTAGAACCGTTTTGTTTTGGCTATTTATTGCTGTTGAGTTCGGTTTGCTTATTAAATTTATTTTTATTCCGCTATCAAAATTGCTTAAGCTTCAAAAAGGGATTAACTATAAAGCAGCTTCAAAAATTATTGGCACCCATTTTCCTGAGGTGAATGATAAATTACTGAATGTGCTGCAGTTGAATGAGAACGACTCAAAATCTGAATTACTATTGGCAAGTATTGAACAAAAATCTTCAGAATTACAACCTGTTCCTTTTAAATTAGCGATAAATTTCAAGAAGAATATAGGCTATTTAAAATATGCAGCGATACCTATTGTCATTTTACTTTTTACATTTTTCACAGGTAATTTTGATTGGTTTAATGATAGTTATAAACGTGTTGTTGACTATAAAACAGCTTACGAACCACCAGCCCCATTTCAGTTTTTTGTTGTTAATGAAGAATTGAATGCTATAGAAAATAAGGATTTTAAACTGATTGTAAAAACAGCAGGTGAGGTTACCCCGGAAAGTGTTCAAATAAAGTATAATAACGAAATATACTATTTACAACAAAAAGCTGTTGGCGCATTTGAGTATGTGTTTACGCAACCTAAAGAATCGTTAACATTTCAGCTATCCGCTAACGATGTGATTTCCAAACCATATACAATCGATGTAGTAAAAATACCAGCGTTATTGAGTTTTGCAATGGTTTTAGATTACCCAAGTTATACCAAAAAACGTGATGAAACTTTAAAAAGCACTGGAAATGCTTTAGTTCCAGAAGGCACAAAGATTAAATGGCAATTGAAAACAAAATCCACAAATAAAGTTAATTTGTATTCAAAAGACACTATAAACTTCAGTGCATTTGAAGGAGGTGTTTTTGAAGCCTCTAAGCGTATTTACAACAATTATGATTACACACTAAGCACGAGCAATAAAAACCTGATAGACTACGAGAATTTGGCGTTTAGTATTGACATAGTAAAAGATGAATATCCTGAAATTGATTTGAAAGTTGAAAGAGATAGTTTGGATTTGCAAACGCTTTATTTTTTCGGACAGGTAAGTGATGATTATGGCTTTAGTAAACTTCAGCTGGTCTATTATCCATCTACAAATGAAAAGAATAAACAGTTTGAAATTATTCCCATTTCAAATTCAAATATTGCTGATTTTATTAGCGCATTCCCTAATAATTTAGCTATTGAAGAAGGTGTTCCTTATGAGTTATACTTTCAAATATTTGATAATGATAGGGTTAACCGATACAAAAGCTCAAAAAGCAGTGTGTTTACATATAGAAAACGCACAAAAGATGAAGAAGTTAAAAAGAACCTAAACGAGCAAAGTAAAGCTATTAAGGATTTGAACAAATCGTTAGAAAAATTTGATGAACAGGAGCAGAAATTAGATGAATTAACTAAAACCCAAAAGGAAAAATCGAGTTTAAATTTTAACGATAAAAAGAAGTTAGAATCATTTTTTAAGCGTCAGAAACAACAAGATGAAATGATGAAAAATTTCAACAAAAAGCTAAAAGATAATTTAGATGAATTTCAAAAAGAAAACCCAAAGGAAGACGAATTTAAGGAAGATTTAAAGGAACGTTTAAAGGCTAATGAGGAGCAACTTAAGAAGGACGAAAAATTATTAAAGGAAATAGAAAAGCTTCAGGAAAAAATCAATCAAGAGGATTTAATTCAAAAGCTAGATGAACTTAAAAAACAAAATAAAAACAAAAAAAGAAGTTTAGAACAACTGTTGGAATTGACGAAGCGTTTTTACGTGGAGAAGAAGCTTGAGAAACTTAAAGATGATTTAGAAAAGTTAGCTGAAGAACAGGAAAAACTATCAAACAAATCTGAAAAAGAAAACACCAAAGAAAAGCAAGATGATTTAAATAAAGCGTTTGAAGATTATAAAAAACAAATTGAAGAATTAGAAAAAGAAAGCAAGACATTAAAAAAACCAATTGATGTTCCAAGAGATAAATTAGACGAGCAAGAAGTGGAGCAAGAACAACAAAAAGCGTTTGAGGCTTTAAAGAAAAAAGAACAACAAGCAGACGCACCTCAAGCTCCAGACAAAGAAAAAAATGAACCGGAAGATAGTAAAAAACAGAATTCTGAAAACGCGAAGAAAAGTCAAAGAAAAGCAGCTCAAAAAATGAAGCAAATGAGCCAGAAAATGCAAGGCGCCATGCAATCTGGTGGGGAAGAACAAATGCAGGAGGATACAGATATGTTACGACAAATATTAGACAATCTTGTTCTGTTTTCTTTTGACCAAGAAGCGCTGATGAACCAATTTAAATCTATTGAAGGGAATAATAATAAATTTGCCATATATCTTAAAAAGCAAAATAATTTAAGAGAACATTTTGAACATATTGATGACAGTTTATTCGCCTTATCTATGCGTCAACCTAAGCTTTCAGAACAGGTCAATAAGGAAATTACAGAAGTGTATTATAATATTGATAAGGCTTTAAGTTTGTTAGCTGAAAATCAAGTATTTCAAGGTGTTTCAAATCAGCAATTCACAGTTACAGCAGCCAATAACCTAGCTGATTTTTTGAGTAACGTTCTGGATAATATGCAAGAGAGTATGAGCATGAGTGCTGGAAAAGGTGGTGAAGGCGATATGCAATTACCAGATTTGATTATGTCTCAGGAGGAGTTGAATAAAATGATGGAAGAAGGTATGAAAAAAGGTGAGCAGGGAAAGCCAAATCAAGGGGAAGGACAAAAACCAGGCGATAGCAAAAAGGAAGGTAAAGGCGAAAAAGAAGGTGGAAAAGAGGATTATGGTAAAAACGGCAAACCTGGAAAAGAAGGTAAGGGAAAAGACAATGGGGAAGGTAAGAACGGTCAACAAAATGTAGGCGAAGGCAATAGCGATGTTAATACGGAATTGCTATTTAAGATTTACCAACAACAACAACAATTACGACAGGCACTACAAGATAAACTTTTAAAAGAAGGCAAAGGTGGCAACGGTGATAGGTTGGTAAAGAAAATGGAAGACATTGAAATGGATTTACTAAATAAAGGATTTACAAAGCAAACGCTTCAAAAAATGATGGATTTGAAACATCAATTATTGAAACTTGAAAATGCCACATTTCAACAAGGCGAAGAGAATAAACGAGAATCTGAAACTAATAAAAATAGATTCGATAATAACTCCAACAATCAAATCCCAACGGCAAAACAATATTTTCAAACGACTGAAATATTAAACAGACAAGCTTTACCTTTGCAGCAGGTTTATAAAAAGAAAGTGCAAGATTATTTTAAAAAAGCTAATGATTAATTTCAATTACGAAACGGATTTTAAATTAGATTCTGAGAAACAAATTTCAATTTGGATTACGAATACTATTTCTTCTGAAGCATACAAATTAGAGGAAATAAATTATGTGTTTTGTGATGACGAATATCTCTATAAATTGAATGTTGAATTTTTAAATCATGATACGTTAACAGACATAATTAGTTTTGATTATTCTATCGGAAAAATTATACAGGGGGATATTTTCATTTCTGTTGAACGCGTAGCAGATAACGCTAAGGATTTTGGTGTATCGTTTGAAGATGAATTGAAACGTGTTGTCATTCACGGTGTTTTACATTACTGTGGTTACAAGGATAAAACGGATGATGATGCTAAGTTGATGCGTAAAAAGGAAAATCACTACTTGTCGAAATTATCTTAGATTCAAGATTTCAACGTATATTTGCAAACCCAAAATTTTGATGTGTTCCACGTGGAACATGCTTTAAAAATTAATTTTAAATAATGTCAGGTTGAGCACAGTCGAAACTTTTTGACATTAATAGAAACAATAATTATGTTTAACGAAGTTTATGATGTTATAGTTGTAGGAGCAGGTCACGCAGGAAGTGAAGCTGCTGCTTCTGCTGCAAATATGGGAAGCAAAACGTTGCTTGTTACCATGAACTTACAGAACATCGCGCAAATGTCTTGTAATCCTGCTATGGGCGGCATTGCTAAAGGCCAAATTGTACGAGAAATTGATGCACTTGGCGGGTATAGCGGAATTGTTTCTGATACATCGGCTATTCAATTTAAAATGTTGAATAAATCTAAAGGCCCTGCTATGTGGAGTCCGAGGGTGCAAAGTGATAGAATGCGTTTTGCAGAAGATTGGAGAATGCTTTTAGAAGGCACACCAAATCTTGATTTTTATCAAGAAATGGTTTCTGGTTTAATTGTGGAAAACCATAAAGTAGTTGGTGTTAAAACATCATTGGGAATTGAGATAAAAGCAAAGTCGGTTGTCTTAACAAACGGCACTTTTTTGAATGGATTAATTCATATTGGCGATAAGAATTTCGGTGGAGGAAGAGCAGGCGAAAGAGCAGCAACCGGAATTACAGAACAACTCGTTAATTTAGGTTTTGAATCTGGTAGAATGAAAACAGGAACACCTCCAAGAGTAGATGGTAGAAGTTTAGATTATTCTAAAATGGTTAAACAGCCTGGAGATGCTAATCCTGAAAAATTCTCGTATTTAGATATTACAAAACCATTAGAAAATCAGCGTTCTTGTCACATGACTTATACGAGTCTTGAAGTCCATGATTTGCTTCGTGAAGGGTTTGATAGGTCGCCAATGTTTAACGGTAGAATTAAAAGTTTAGGGCCAAGATATTGTCCGTCAATAGAAGATAAAATTAATCGTTTTGCTGATAAAGATAAACACCAATTATTTATAGAGCCAGAAGGTTGGAATACCTGTGAGGTTTACGTAAATGGATTTTCTACATCACTTCCAGAAGATGTTCAATTTAAAGCATTACGATCTGTAGTTGGTTTTGAAGGCGTGAAGTTTTTTAGACCAGGTTACGCTATTGAATATGATTATTTTCCACCCACACAATTGAAGCATACTTTAGAAACGAAGCTTGTTGAAGGCTTATATTTTGCAGGTCAAATTAACGGCACTACAGGGTATGAAGAAGCTGCTTCTCAAGGATTAATGGCAGGCATAAATGCGAGTTTAAAAGTCCAGGAAAAAGACCCGTTTACTTTAAAACGAGATGAAGCTTATATAGGCGTTCTGGTGGATGATTTGATTACGAAAGGCACAGAAGAGCCTTATCGTATGTTCACATCTAGAGCAGAATATAGAACCCTATTACGTCAAGATAATGCGGATAAAAGATTAACGCCAAAAGGATTTGAATTAGGTTTAGCTTCTGAAAAGCGTTTAAAGCGTATGGAAGAAAAGCATGAAGCTGCTGAAAAATTCGTTACGTTTTTTGAAACTGAAAGCGTTAAACCAGAAATCATAAATCCGATTTTAGAAACTAAAAAATCAGCTGCTGTAAAACAATCTGGAAAGCTATTTAAAGTTTTTGCTAGACCGAATATTGAGATGGATGATGTTAGAAAAGTTGAAAGTGTTGAAGCCTATATTCAAGATAATAATTTAGATAGAGAAATTATAGAGCAAACAGAGATACAAGTAAAATACGCTGGATATATCGCCAAGGAAAAAAACAATGCCGATAAATTAACACGATTAGAGTACGTAAAAATTCCTGAAAACTTTGACTATTCACAAATCAAATCTATGAGTTACGAAGCACGTGAGAAGTTGAAAAAAATTCAACCAACAAGTGTTTCTCAAGCCTCAAGAATTAGTGGTGTTTCGCCAAATGATATTTCTGTTTTATTGGTTTATATGGGGCGCTAAATTCTTGCGAAGGCAGGAATCTCATTATAAAAATAAGTAAACATTATTACTTATAATGCGAATTTTTTAAACGTTCCACGTGGAACATATAATCTTTTAGTTCAAATTTTTAAATCTTCAATTAGAAAGTAAAGTGCAAAAATCAATAATTTTATTATTCTTTATTACAACAATTGTTTTCTCTTGTAAACAAAGAAATAGTAAAATAGAGTTTGTTAAAAAGTATTATGAAACTTTAAATAATTCTGATTTTTTAAACGTTACTTCATTGTTGTCGGATAGTATATTAAGTAAAGAAGTTAACTATAAGATGATGTTTTCTCAAGAAGATTATCTTAAACTTCTCAAATGGGATTCAACTTTTAGTCCAGAATATAGGGTCATCGAGATAAGCGAAGAGGACGAAATTATTAGAACTAAAATTTCTCAAAAAGATAAACGAATTCTTTTTCTTAATGAAGAACCAATAATAACGAATCAAATTATTAGGTTTAATAATGGTAAAATATCAAATATAGAAATTGTTAAATATGTTGTTTTTAATGACTCAATATTTATTAGTAATAGGTTTAAGCTTTTAAATTGGGTTGGAATTAATCATCCTGAAATAAAAGATTTTATTAACGACCAGACTGAAAAAGGTGGTTTAAAATATATAAAGGCTATTGAACTTTATCAAGAAGCTAACAAATAATTTTAAGTTTTAAATGACAATTAAATCTGTTTCTATAACCGTAAAAGACCACTCCGTTTCAGGAGAAGAGTTTCAATTAATTCAAAACTCTGAATACGGTTTTCTAGAAACGCAACCACAACCGTCTTCGGATAAATTACCCGAATATTATCAAAGCGAAGATTATATTTCGCATACAGATTCCAAAAGAAATCTATTCGAAAAAGCATATCATTTAGTCAGAAGTATTTCACTTAAAAAGAAATTAAACTTAATTAATTCTTTAGCTTCCGAAGAGAAAAAACTTTTAGACGTTGGATGCGGAACAGGAGACTTTTTAAAAACAGCGCAACAAAATAATTGGCAGATTTCTGGAATAGAACCAAACAAAGAAGCAAGAGATATTGCTAATAAAAAAACAAATAATTCCGTTTTTGAAACAGAGCAATTATTAAAGTTTAAACCAAACAGTTTTAATGTCATTACGCTTTGGCATGTATTAGAGCATTTACCAAATTTAGAAGAGCAAATTGCAATTTTTAAAAAACTTTTAAAGCCAAACGGAACTTTAATAATTGCTGTTCCGAATTATAAAAGTTACGATGCAAAACATTATAAACAGTTTTGGGCAGCTTATGATGTACCAAGACATTTTTGGCATTTTAATCAAGCATCTATTTCAAAATTAGTTTCAAAACAATCTTTTAAAGTTGAAAAAGTAAAACCCATGTGGTTTGATTCATTTTACGTAAGCATGCTTTCTGAAAAATATAAGTCTGGAAAAATGAATCCGATTAAAGGCATTTGGGTTGGATTGCTTTCAAACGTAAAAGCAATAACAACAAAAGAGGCTTCATCTTTAATTTATATCATTAAAAACAGCTAAAATCAATTTCTATTTAGCACATTCTTTCTTCTGTTGCATAAACACCCAAATACTAGTCGGTTTTATTAAAGTGTCTTAAATCGCTTTAAATACATGTTTTTTAAATAGAAATTAACTATTATTTATTCTTTTTACTATAAGGATTCATTATATGTTAAAATCAGAATAATTCCGCTTCAATTTAAAACTTACTTTATTACATTTGTTCGGATTAAAAATAAAATCAATCAAAAAACAAAAACTGATGAAAAATATTATTTATGTAATGCTAGCGACTCTAGTTTTCGCTTCTTGTGAAAAACCAAACAAAATTGCTTTTGTGAATAATGGAACTTTAATTAATGATTACCAAGAAAAGAAAGATGTTGAAGCTGCTTTTCAAATAAAAGAAGACGCTTTTAGAAAAAGAGCAGATAGTATTAGTCAAGCTTTTCAAGCAGAAGCTCAAAAAGGTCAAGCTGAAGCGCAACGTATTGCAAGAAGCAATAGAAAGAAAGCTGAAGAGTTAATGGGAGGTTTACAACAAAAACAACAACAATTACAACAACAAATGCAAGTGGAGCAACAACAATTGACTCAAGCATTTCAAGTTGAAATTGATTCTGTTATCGTTAATGTAAAAGACTTTGTAAAAGACTATGGAAAAAAGAACGGTTACAACTATATATTAGGAACTAGCGATGCAGCTGCAACGGTTATGTATGGTGCTGAGGAAAGTGATTTAACGCAAACTATTTTGGATGCGCTTAATGCGGGATATAATAAATAATAGCTACATAATAGAATAATATGCTGAAAGTCAAGTTTTTAACTTGACTTTTTTTTGTGCCCAAAAATTAAATTTCAAAATATTTTCAATTCCATGCAACCTTTCGTTTTTTGATATGTCAATAATAATATCAATCATCAATCAAAAAACGAACAAATCAAATGAAACACACTTTACTAGTCTTGTGTTTAGTATTAAGCACAGTATTAACAGCTCAAAATACGTTTAGTATAAGAGGTACAGTTAAAGATTCTAAAAACGGGGAAACATTATTAGGCGCTACCGTATTTTTAAAAGGCACAACAAATGGAGCTGTTACAAATCCTTATGGATTTTACTCTTTAACAGCTAAAGAAGGAACATACTCATTAGTAGTGTCTTATATGGGATATAAAAACATATCTAAAGACATTATTTTAAAAGAAGACCAAATTCTTAATTTTGAGCTTACTGAATCATCACAACAATTAGACGAAGTCGTTATTACTGCTGAAGAGCCAGAACGCATCAATATTAGGAAACCACAAATGAGTGTTTCTAAATTAAACGCCTCCACAATTAAACAAATACCTGCGGTTTTAGGCGAAGTGGATGTTATTAAATCCATCCAGATGTTGCCAGGAGTTACCAATGGTGGCGAAGGCACACCTGGTTTTAATGTGAGAGGTGGTGCTGCAGACCAGAATTTAGTGTTACTAGACGAGGCTATTATCTACAATACCTCACATTTTTTCGGATTCTTTTCGGTTTTTAATAACGATGCCATTAAAGATGTGAAATTATACAAAGGCGATATTCCTGCTAAATTCGGCGGACGCGTATCATCTGTTTTAGATGTGCATCAGAAAGACGGAAATAGTAAAGAATTTGCTTTAAGTGGCGGTGTTGGTTTGATTTCTAGTAGGTTAACTGCAGAAGCGCCGCTGTTTAAAGATAAAGGGTCTTTTTTAATTGCAGGTCGTTCGTCTTACGCACATTTATTAATGAAAACTATTGAGGAAGTAAAAGACGATAAAATATCTTTCTACGATTTAAACTTAAAAACAAACTACGAAATCAATAACAATAATCGTGTGTATCTCTCAGGATATTTTGGTCGAGATATTTTCGATTTATCAGGCGTTATTAAAAATACTTACGGAAATGCATCAGGAAATTTGAGATGGAATCATGTATTTAACGATAAGCTTTTTTCAAATTTATCCTTGATTTATAGCAAATATGACTATCAAATTAAACTTGATTTTGTAAAGTTAGATTGGATTGCTGTCATCAAGAATTATAATGTAAAGTACGATTTCAAATATTATGTAAATAATAAATTGACTGTAGATTTTGGTGCAAGTGGTATTCTGTACAATTTGAACCCTGGGGAAGTAAAACCCACTTCTGATGATTCGCCTGTAAATTATTTAAAATTAGAACAAAAACGTGCTTTTGAAAGCGGTATTTACGCTAGTGCGGAGATGAAATTGACCGATAAGTTGACTCTAAATTACGGTTTAAGATATAGCCGATTCAATAGATTGGGAGGGCAAAATATAATGAATTATGTAGATGGTATGCCAGTAATTTACAATGAAGAATTGGATATTTATGAAGATGGCGAAGAAACCGGAAATACATTTTTTAAGAAGAATGAAAGCATTAAAAGTTTTGGAAATTTAGAACCTCGATTAGGACTTGCATATCAATTAGACGAGTCGTCTTCTGTAAAAGCAAGCTTCACTAAAACAGCGCAGTATTTACATTTATTATCCAACACATCTGCGGTAACGCCAGTTGATGTTTGGACACCAAGTGGAAAGTACATAAAACCACAATTATCCAAACAGTATGCTTTAGGTTACTACAAAAACTTGAAAGACAGTAGGTACTCCTTAGAATTAGAAACCTATTATAAGGCTATAGATAATAGAATTGATTATGTAGATGGTTCTGATTTAATAGGAACAAACACGATTGAAACTGAAATTTTAAATGGAGAAGCTAGAGCTTATGGATTAGAGGTGTTATTCCGAAAAAATAAAGGGCGTTTTACAGGTTGGTTCGCCTACACATTGGCTAAATCTGAACAAAGAACTTTAGGTGGCGATGCCGGCGGACCTGGTATAAATGATGGCAAATGGTACAACACCGCTTATGATAGAACACACGATATATCAGTAACTGGAGCTTATAAACATAATGATAGATGGAATTTTAGTGCCAACGCCGTTTTCCAAACAGGAAGACCAGTAACCTATCCAGACGGACAATATGAATATGAAGGCTTGTCAATAGCTAGTTTTTCCGATAGAAATGCAAGCAGATTACCAGCATATCATAGGTTAGACCTCTCAGCAACGTATAGCCCAAAAAAGAACTTAAATAGACAATGGCAAGGCGAGTGGGTTTTTGGAATTTACAACGCATATAATCGTAAAAACGCAGCATCCATTTCGTTTCGTCAAAATGATGAAACAGGCGTTAATGAAGCTTCTAGAACAGCCATTTTTGGACTTATTCCTTCAATCACTTATAACTTTAAATTTTAGCATCATGAAACTATATATAAAATCATTTTTAATACTACTGTTTATCGGCATCACATCTTGCGAAGATGTTATAGATGTAGAGGTACCAACTTCAAAATCTAGATTGGTTATTGAAGCCTCTTTAGATTGGCAAAAAGGCACAACTGGAAATAATCAAACTATAAAATTAAGTGCATCAACACCGTATTTCGATATTAATAAAAGCAATCCGGTAACTAATGCTTCTGTAAAAGTGACTAATAATAACAGTAATGCGGAATATGTATTTGTTAATCAAAATGATGGCACTTATACTATTGATAATTTTGTACCAGTAATTAATAACAGCTATACTCTAAAGGTTGTGTATAATAATGAAACTTATAATGCTACTGAAACCCTCAAATCTGTTTCGCCAATAAAACGCGTAGAGCAATCTTTGGAAGGGGGCTTTGATGATGAATTAATAGACATTTCTATATTCTGGGATGACCCTGTAGATGAAAAAAACTTCTACCTCATAAAGTTTATAGATAAGTTTGAAATACTCCCCGTTTTTGAAGAATTTGCTGATGAGTTTGTTAACGGAAACGAGTTAGATACCTTTTTTGAAGATGAATTTGAGGTAGGCGATAAGGTGGAATTTACATTGTATGGCATTTCAGAACGCTATAATAATTATATGGTTTTATTGATAGAACAATATGATAGTGCTGGCGACCCGTTTAGTCCCGTTCCAGCTAAATTAAAGGGTAATTGTATTAATATAGATACGCCAGAAAATTATGCTTTTGGATATTTTAGGGTTACAGAATTTGATACGGTAAATTATACGTTTCAATAACTTTTAAAACCAATATTATCTTCTCAACGCTACGTAATAAAATTTTATTTAAAAGTGGAATATGTTGAGCTGTTTAATAACCAATAGGAAAAATATAAATTAATTAGCATGGACTGAATATATTTCAGTTTTAAAACACCTAATATTATGAAATCAAAATTTTTAATTTACACAATTATCAATTTTAGTTTAGTACTTACGTCTTGCTCATTAGATATAAATATAGATTCAGATGAAATTATTACCAAAAAGCGTAAATTATCGATTTTTAATGAGGTAGATGTTGAGAATGATATTGAAGTTATCATCAAACAAGGCCCTGAACAATCCGTTAAAGTAACTACGCGCGATGATTTTCAAAAAAAAGTGATTACTACTGTAAGTGCCGGAAAATTGACGGTAAGAATAAATGGAACTCTTACTAAAAAACTAAATATCCTTAGATTAGAAATTACTATGCCCAATATTACACGACTGGTACTCTCATCAGATAGTTTTGGTAAACTTTTAGGCTTTGAAAATCTAGATGCTTTCAGATTGAAATTATCTAACGACTCATCTATAAGCTTGTTATCGGGCTCATCAAACAGTATAGATATTGACGCTAGTAGCGATGCAAAAATTGAGGGTTTTGATTTTGAAACCAAAACTTGCCATGTAAAATGTACTTCAGATGCTAGCATATATATAACATGCTCTGAAGTTTTATCTGGTTCTGTAAGTAGTGATGCGGTTTTGTTTTATAAAGGAAACCCAACGGTTAATGTGTCAACAAGCAGTGATGGTTCAGTAATTAATTCAAATTAAACATGAAAAAAACCAAATTAATAGTGCTTCTATTTTTAATGGGTTGGTATTCAAATCTTTCCTACGCTCAAAAAATAAACAAAAATTTAATAGTAGATGAAGAAGTATTAAAAACTATCGAAATACGGGCTGAACACCAATATAAAGTACTTATGCAAAAGGGACATTTTGGCTTGATTAATTTGCAACAGAACGGAATTGATGTAAAAGTGATTATCTATGATCCAAATGAAAAAGAAATAGAAGTATTCGATTCACCTAATGGGGCTTTTGGCAGTGAGTTGATAGTTATTGATGCTAATATTTCAGGACTGTATACGTTGAAAGTTATCCCTCTTCAAGAAAACAAAAAAAAGGGCTCGTATACAATCAAATTAGTATCCAAAACCAATACTATTAATCTGCATCTAGACAAGAGCTTTAAATTAATAGGTGATAATAATTATCTCCCAGGTTTTTTTGTTAGTATTATTAATGATGAAGAAATCTTATATACTAACGGTCAAGGATTTGCTAATATTGAAGCACAGATTCCATACACCGTAAATACAATTCAACAAATTGAATCTATTTCCAAAACATTTCTTGGGCTTTCAATAATGTTGTTAGTTGAAGAAGAGAAATTAGATCTTGATAGGGATATAAACACCTATTTACCTTTTAAAGTAACTAATCCTTATTTTCTGAATATACCAATAACTATTAGAAATTTGGCAACTCATACAGCTTCTATAAACGATTATAACAATCTTCATGAATCCTTACGTTGGATTGAAAATAAAGACGTTTTTTATCAAAATAAAAAGAAATACGTGCATAAAGAAAGGCGTAAATACTATAAAAGCTTACTTAAAAACAAGAAACTATCAATGGAAGATTTTCTTAAATCATATTTTGATACAAAAGGAAAAAACTATTCTAATAAAAACTTTTTAAAGCTCAAGCCCGGAGGAGCATGGTTTTATTCTAATATTGGCGCAACCTTAGCGGCTTATATCGTTCAGCGAGTAAGTAGGCAGCCTTACCATGAATTTGTCGAAAAAAACATAATTACTGCGTTAAATTTGAAACATACAAGTTGGGGGTATAATCCAGATTTGTACGCAAAACAAGCTGTAAAATATGGTGGTGGTAAAAATGAATACCCAAGAATAGTAGGACCAACATATCCAGACGGAAGCATTTATTCCAGTACTGCCGATTTGTCTCAATACCTTATGCACTGGATGAAAGGATATAGGGGAAAAAGTCTGTTCTTAAAAAGTGAGTCTTATCAGGATATAATGACCGTTCAATTTGAAGAAACCAAAGGACAATTTAAAGGTTTAAAAAACGGTCTTTTTTGGTGGATATTTCCAGAAAACAGAATGGGTAGTAACGGAGGTGATATGGGTACAAATGCAAATATGTTTTTCTGCCCAAATCTCAATGTTGGATACACAAGCCTTGAGAATATGCAATATAGTGAGTCTGATGGCGCAGTAAACCAAAGCATTCAAATAAAAAAAATTATTACACGGTACCTCAAACACTTTAGCAGCAGCAAATAAAATCAAGGGATTTTAAATTTATTATAACTTTAATGCAACCTTTTAAGTTGTTTTATTGTCTTTAATAATAAAAACCGAATTAAAGGTATTTCGAAATCAAAAAAACATAGTGATTAACCAAGTACTATTTACACATAAAGACCTCGTTGAGAGGAGTAAATTGGGAGACCGTAAAACACAATACAAACTGTATTCGCTATACGTAAACGCTATGTTTAATGTGAGTATCAGGATGGTAAAATCAAAGGAAGATGCAGAAGATATTTTACAAGAAAGTTTTATCGATGCTTTTAAAAATCTAGAAAGTTTCAGATATGAAAGCACTTTCGGTTCGTGGTTAAAGCGTATTGTAATAAACAAAAGCATCAATCATTTAAAATTAAAACGCATGCCGTTAGTCGCATTTGAAGACCACGAAAATTGGATTTCAGAACAGGAAGATGAGCAGATTAAAGAAGAAGATTTAGACGTGAGTAGCGTAAAATTAGCCATAAAACAACTTCCTAATGGTTACCAAACCATTATCAATTTATATTTAATTGAAGGGTACGACCACGTTGAAATAGGTCAAGTTTTAGGAATAAGCACCTCAACATCAAAATCACAATACCACAGAGCAAAAAAGAAATTAATAGCATTAATGCATTGAATATGAATGATGAATTAAAAACATATACTACCAAACACCAAGGTAAGTTTGACGACTTTGATTTAGATGAAGTTGACAAACTAAGACTTTGGAGCCATATTGTTTCAGAAATACCAGAGCAACCTAAAAAGATTATTCCATTATGGAGAAAACCATCATTTAGAGTAGCAGCAAGTGTGATTATTTTTTTAGGATGTACGATTTTCTTTTTCATGAAAAGCAATCAAATTACAGAACATGACATCGCTAACGAAGAGTTATATGAAATTGATAATCATTACAAATTATTAGTAAACAATCAAATCAATTTAATAAAAAACAACACCCATTTATCTAAAGCAGATCAGGAGGATTTCTTGTCGATAATTGATGATTTAGATAACGAATATAAAGTATTAAAAGACGAACTAAAATTAGGTATTAACAACGAGAAAATTATTGAAGCCATAATTAATAATTATAGAAAAAAAATACAATTAATGGAGGATCTATTAACACGATCTTATCCCATAAAAACCGACTTTGAAGATGAAGCAATTATTTTATAAAAACATGCTCTACGGAGCACTAATGGTGCTTTCACTTAATGTGTTTAGTCAAAGTAAAGCTACTAGAGAAACAAAAAAAATATTTCCGTTAGCTGATAATGGAGCACTTTATTTAAATAATAAATATGGCGATATATTTATTAATGGATGGGATAAGGATTCCATTAAAATTATAGTGGATATTGAAGTAAAAGGAAAAAATTTAGATAAAGCCAAAGATTTATTAAATAGAATAACACCCAAAATTTTAAACACAAAAAAACAGGTTATTGTAAAGTCTGAAATAAGCGAAAAAGAAACCTCTTTTTTTAATAAATACTTCAACAAAATAGATCCTTTTAAAAATGAAAAAGCGAATACCAATATTAATTATACCATCCACCTTCCTAGAAACGCCGAATTAGAATTACTCAATAAATATGGTGATGTAATAATTTCTGGTTGGAACGGAAAATTACTTGCAGACGTAGAACATGGTGATTTAAGAATTATTGATACTATAACACAGTCTAAACTCGCTATAAAATATGGGAAACTTAAAGCAAATACATTGCGCCAATCAAGTATTAGTGCAAAAGGCGCTAAAGTGTTTTTTGATTCTGCTGAGGTTTTAAAACTAAAATCTGATGGTTCAGAAATACATATAAATCGTGTTAATGAATTAGATATAAATTCCAATAAAGATGATTTAGAAATTAACAACATAAACCATGTTTTTGGTGATGTAAAATATTCTAAAATTGTATTTAATGCAGTACACAGTAAAGTAAATTTGAACTTGAATTTAGCCGAATTAAAAATTTTACAGGTTAACACGGTGTTTCCTGTAATTAATTTACATCAAAGCTCTTCAGAAGTGTATATAAATATTTCAAAAACTAATTTTAATTTTAGTGCAGAATTGGAACAAGGTGTGTTGAGAATACCAAAAACAATGAAAAACATTACCAGTAAGCTACTAGATAAAAAAAATAAAATACGGCAAATACGAGCTAATTACGGACATTTAAAAACAGGTATTTTTAATATTACAGGATACAAAGGCATTATTATTTTTAAAGAATTACAAACAACATCCAATGAGAAAAATAGTTTCGTTAATAGTAGCGTTAATAACAATTAGTCAATTAAACGCACAAAGGGAAGATAAAGGAGAGTATGTTCAATTTGATGATAGAAAAAATACCGTTCACGGTGTTTACATTGGTTTAACGCAACATATAGGAAAAATGGAAAATGAATGGGCAAGTTTTACAAGCTTAAAATTAGCCTATGTAGCAAATAGAAAATTAGAAATAGGGCTTGAAGGCACCATATTTTTTAGTGAAATTGCTAATGAAACCGGCGTTTTTAAAGGTGATAAAGCATTATTTGCGGGAGTTTACGGAGGCCTACATTTAGAGCCTATTCTATTTGGAAATAAATTTATAAGCGTATCGTTCCCACTTTTGGTCGGTGGAGGAAGCATTACATTACTGGAAGAGAAAGAAAAAGGAGGTTACGAGTTTACATCAGATGAATACGAAAATGGCGAATTTGAGTTTGATAGTTTTTTTATAGTCGAACCAGGTGTCAATCTACTCTATAATATTTCCAGATTCGTTCAGGTTGAAACAGGGTTTAAATATCGCTTTTCAGATCAATATAATATACCAATTTACGGTAAAGGAAATATGAATGGGTTTTCAGCAGGATTAGGATTAAAAATAGGAATCTTTAATATGGGGCGTAAAAAGAAAAAAATAAAGGATAATTTTAATTAAAGCCCCGTGGTTTTTAAATCAATACTATTCTGATTTTTTATGTAACAATCGTGTTAACTTAATAGATAAATCTGTCAAAATAATTTTAGAGTTTCCATTTCGCTCGATATGGTAAATAGCATCTTGTAGCGCGTTGCTAATGTCCATAATGTTATTGCCATGTACAAAAGGCGCAAAATTTTCTAGTTTAAATTTGTCTGTTTTTGGCTCATAAAAAACCAAATCTGTAGCGTTATAATTTAATAGCAAAGCCTGACGGAAAAAATTCAAACAAAAGGTTAAAAATTGTTTTTGGGTTTCACGACCCGTTTTCGCAATAGTCTCGCTCCAAGAAATTAAATCGATAATTACTGCTTTATTGCCTTTCGCTTTAAAAGCACTCCGGATCCAAAAAACAAACCAAGTTTCAAATTGTATATCTTCAGAATCATGATATACCAAATCGCATGCTTTATTATAATTACCGTTGGATTGATGCGCAATTTTAGTAGCCACACCCACATCAATATTATACTGCTTTATCAAAGATGCTTTAATAACATCCTCTGCCAAAGGTGAAAAATGCAGTATTTGGCAACGCGATTTAATCGTATTTATAATTTGCTCCTCATCTTCGGCAATAAGTAGAAAAACCGTTTTATTTGGAGGCTCCTCGATCAACTTTAAAAGCTTGTTGGCACAGTCTGTATTCATTTTCTCAGCCATCCAAATCAGCATTACTTTATAACCACCTTCATAAGATTTTAAGGTTAGCGATTTTACAATATTTAAAGCTTCCTCAACCCCAATTTGCCCTTGTTTATTATCAACACCTAACAGTTTGTACCAATCGAACAAATTACCGTAAGGTTGTTCCTTTAAAAGCTGTCTCCACTCATTAAGATAAAAACTTGATGTGGGTTTACTTTTTACTTTCTCGCTGGTAGTTACAGGAAAAGCAAAATGTAGATCAGGATGCGAAACGTTCTTAAACTTCAAGTTGCAAACTTCATTTCCATTATTATTCTCGCCTCCAGAATTCGAACATAAAATATACCGCGCATAAGCCAAAGCCATGGGTAATGTTCCAGAGCCCTCGTTGCCCACAAACAATTGGGCATGCGGTATTCTACCATTATCTACACTTTGCGTGAGGTGGTTTTTAATATGATCTTGACCTAAAACATCTTTAAAAAGCATAAAAGCAAAAGTAAATGAAATTTTATCATTTAGAAATTTAAATAAACACAGAGGATATTCTTGTTATACTTGAGGTCGTTATAACAAGGCTTGGACTTTGTGCTGCATCTTTATTTTTAATACTTTTTGAAAGTTCAAATCGATTTGCCAAATAGTATGCATTTTAAAAGACTACGGTCCTTTTTTAATGACGGGTTTTGCCAATGACCACAATATGCTTTTGTGAAGTATTGTATCATTAGGAAAAACTGTTTTATTATTAAAAATACATAACAACATTTATCATTTAGAAAATATTTAAAACAGCATTCCATATGCCATCCGGTACTTTTAGATATATACAATTACAAAAGCAAATCATTTGTAAATAGATTCTGTTCCATTATTCTCTGGTCTTCAATGTTATGTTTAACTAACCAACTTAAAAAGTCTTTGATTTTTTGCTCCTCCATAACACCACAAGTTATTACAGAACCAAAGTAGGGCGCTGTCATTTTAACGGATTTGTATAGGTCTATGTTTGCCCTATCATAGGCCGTAACATGTTTTTTTAATATATCTGCCGATTTTCTCTTATGTTCTACAGCAAATAAATAGCCTTGCTTCGTTGCATTTATAAAACGAGAATAATCTCGCTTGCTTTCAATTAATAAATTACTATTGGCAATAATTACCGGAGAATAACCATACGGAATACCAAATTCACCTAATGAAAATGTATTTAAATCTATTTGCTTCGTTTTAGCCTCAACGCCTTCCCAATTGTCAAAAATCCAAGTTGCGTCTGCTTTGCCTTTCAAAAGCGTGTTCCATATGCCCAATTTCTCAGGATATATAATATTCATTTTGCCTTTACCACCATCGTTTTTAATCATTTCCTCGACAATAAGGTCTTCATATCGAGCCTTGTAAGAGGCGTATGTTTTACCATCTAAAAACCTTGGAGCATCCAAATTTGAAGACTTTAATGAAGCAATACTACTTATATCTTCTTGTAAAATGGCAAAAACAGCTTTTGAGGCAAATGCATTGTTTTTATTATTTAGACTTATAACAGTCTCAAAAGGAGCAATAGCAAAATCAGCCATTCCCAATTCCAGTTTTTTACCTGGAGTTGTTTTGTAATCATCATCTATAGGATTTAAAACGTTAACCTCAAGTCCGTGGTCGTTATAGAAACCCAATTCTTTGGCAATTAAAATGCCTATATGATTACTATTTGGTGTCCAATCCAGTGCTATTTTCAATGGCCTCATTTATCTCAAATTATTTAATATTAATAATTCATACCCGAAGTAAACGAAAGTAGCTGAAAATTTTTGTATGAGCAAAACTTAATACAGTATAATTACAACAGTTTTTAGCTTAGTAAAACCTATCGTGTAAAACTTTTTAAACAAGATGGCAGTCTTAAAAACGTTAACTAAAAAACGCTACAATGACTATAATGCTATATAAAATGATTTTAAAACAAGTACAAATAGCAGAAATTCTTTTTAAAGCTACATCGTTTTCGTTAAAAAACACATTTTAAATGGGGGTTTAATTAGTTACATTTGTGATTAAAATAACTAAAAATCAAAATTATACTATAATGAAAACGCTTAACGACTTTAACTTCGAGAATAAGAAAGCTTTAATACGAGTGGATTTTAATGTGCCTTTAAATGAAAATTTTGAGGTTACTGATGATACACGAATTGTATCTGCAAAACCTTCAATTATTAAAGTTTTAGAAGATGGCGGAAGCTGTATTTTAATGTCTCATTTAGGCCGTCCAAAAGGCTTTCAAGATGAATTTTCGTTAAAACATATTGCTGACAAAGTTGAAGATATTCTAGGTGTTGAAGTTAAATTTGTAGCAGATTGTATTGGAGATAAAGCAGAGGAAGCCGCAGCGAATTTAGAACCAGGTGAAATTTTACTATTAGAAAACCTGCGTTTTTATAAGGAGGAAACTGAAGGTGGCGAAGATTTCGCTAAAAAATTATCAAAATTAGGCGATATATACGTGAATGATGCTTTTGGAACAGCACACAGAGCACACGCTTCTACAACAATTATCGCACAGTTTTTTGAGGATAAAAAATGTTTCGGAAATTTATTGGCGCAAGAGATTGAAAGCATTAACAAGGTTATGGAAACTGGAGAAAAGCCTGTTTTAGCTATTCTTGGTGGTGCTAAAGTATCTTCAAAAATTACTATTATTGAAAATATACTTGATAAAGTAGACCATTTAATTATCGGTGGTGGTATGGCATTTACGTTTGTAAAAGCCAAAGGTGGAAAAATAGGAAATTCTATCTGTGAAGATGATAAAATGGGGTTAGCTCTAGAAATTTTACAACACGCTAAAGATAAAAACGTTCAAATTCATATTCCCATTGATACAGTTGCTGCAGACGATTTTAGTAACGACGCCAACACGCAAATTGTTAAAATTAACGACATTCCAGATGGTTGGGAAGGTGTTGATGCTGGACCAGAATCTAGAAAACAATTTCATGATGTGGTCATGCAATCTAAAACTATCCTTTGGAACGGCCCATTAGGTGTTTTTGAAATGGAAAGTTTTGCTGGCGGTACTATTGCACTAGGAGATTCTATTGCAGAAGCTACTAAAAATGGAGCATTCTCACTTGTAGGTGGAGGCGATTCCGTTGCTGCAGTAAAGCAATTTGGTTTTGAAGATAAAGTAAGCTATGTAAGTACTGGCGGAGGTGCAATGCTTGAAAGCTTAGAAGGAAAAACATTACCAGGAATAGCTGCTATCTTAGAATAACTTAAAATAAGTTTTCAAATTCACTGAAAAAATACGATTTTAGCCATAGCATCGTTCATTAATGAATAGATTTTATGGCTTTTCGTTTTCTTATAGTTTTATGTTTTTTTAAAATAAGCACTTGTTTTTCGCAAATGCAAGACAGTACTATTATCGAAAATAGTATTATTAAGGACACTTTAGTCGTTAAAAACGTGATTATTAGAGATTCTGTAGTTGAAGACAACACGCATATTGTTAAAGTTATTGAAGCTGAAATTGATAGTACATCAATTAACAATTTAAAAGATAACGAATTTGTTTTAAAGTTGGATGAAGCTTGGTATGAAGAGTTATACAGCAACCGTTTATTTGATACCATATATAAATCGGTTACAGAGTTGGATTACCAACCCGTAAATTATCCGGAACTTTCCACAGATACACTTAAAGCACGTTTAAAAGAATTAAATGCTAAAACACCATTTAATGTGGAGTACAATCCATCATTAGAAAGTGTAATAAAATCGTATTTAAAACACAGGCGAAATGCCATACAAAACCTTTTAAACTTAAGCGCATTTTATTTTCCTATGTTTGAAAGCGAATTGGATAAGCATAATATTCCTTTAGAAATAAAATATTTAGCCATTGTAGAATCTGCATTAAAACCAAGAGCGAGGTCTAGGGTTGGCGCAACAGGATTATGGCAATTTATGTACGGAACCGGTAAGGAATATGGGTTGGACGTTAGTAGTTATGTGGACGAAAGAAGCGACCCCATAAAATCTACCGAAGCAGCAGCAAAATATTTATCAAGATTATATAAAATTTTTGGCGATTGGGATTTGGCTTTAGCAGCTTACAATTCCGGCCCTGGGAATGTTGGAAAAGCCATACGACGTTCTGGAGGCTACAGGAACTATTGGAATATTCGTCATAATTTACCACGAGAAACCGCAGGCTATTTGCCCGCATTTTTAGCCAATATGTATATTTTTGAATACGCTAAAGAACACGGTTTTAAAAATTACAAACCTGAATTAGCTTATTTTGAAACCGATACGGTCAAAGTAAAACAACAAATAACGCTCGATCAGGTTTCAGAAGCTACAGGAGCACCTATCGAACAACTTCAATTTTTAAACCCATCTTACAAGCTAGATATTATCCCTTATATAAAAGATGAAAATTATGTATTAAGATTACCTCGTGATGTGGTCGGTACATTTGTTAATAATGAAGATAGAATATATGCCTTTGCCAAAGCAGAATTTGATAAACGCGAAAAGCAGATGCCTCAGTTTATTGAATCTAAAAACAAAATTACCTATCGTGTAAAATCTGGAGATTATTTAGGGAAAATTTCTAGAATGTATTCCGTTAGGGTTAGCGATTTAAAAAAGTGGAACGGATTAAGAAATAACAACTTAAAAATCGGGCAACGTTTAACTATTTTTCCTCGAAATTCCAATAGAAACACTACGTCTTCCTCGAAAGTGACAAAAAAACCTATACCTATATCTGGAGAGGTTATCACGTACACTGTTAAAGATGGTGACTCATTATGGAGTATTTCTCAAAAATTTTCTGGAGTTTCTATACAAAATATTAAAGATTGGAATGGTATTAGTGGTAGTAAATTAAAACCAGGAATGAAACTTAAAATAGCTAAGAATAACTCTTAAAACATAAAGTATATTATGCGGTATTTTCTTCTATCTATATTATCATTAACACTTTTAATGTCGTGCAGTGATAAAAAAGCGTCCAACCAAAAATACCTCCCAGACGCTTCTGGAGCTATAAATAATGTATCTGTAGTTGCGGCAAATAACTTATGGGATGGTCGTGTTGGCGAAGCCATAAGGCAAGTGCTTGCAAGGCCTATTTACGGATTACCACAAGATGAGCCAACATTTACAATTAGCCAGATTCCACCAGCAGTTTTTTCTGATTTTGTAACGAAAAACAGAACAATCTTAAAAATTGAAACCACTAAAGACGCTGGTATTAAAATTTTGGATAATGTATATGCAAAACCTCAAAAGGTTATTGTAGTCTCAGGACAATCCAAAGATGCGATTATAGATATTCTTAAAGCTAATGAAGCTAAGATTATTGAAACTTTCAGAAATGCAGAATTAAATGAAAGGCAACGGCAAATGGCAAAATCGCCACACACATATACTTCTATTAAAGAAAAATTAGGATTGACTATTCAATTTGCATCCATTTATGAAGTTGCAAAAGAAACCGAAAACTTCTTCTGGTTTAGAAAAGATATTACTACGGGACATTCCCATATAATGATTTACGAATTGCCTTTTAGTGCTATTAAGAGAAACGATAGTATAGTAACCCAAATTATTAAAATCAGAGATTCTATTGGGAAAAAGTATTTCAAGGGGCGATTAGATGGTACTGTAAACGCCGATGGAAATACGGTAAACTCTTTTATGGTTACCGAAGATGCTTATACACCGTTTCATGCGGAAACCATTTTAGATAATAAACCTGCGCTTGAAACAAAAGGCTTATGGGAACTAACCAATGATTTTATGGGCGGATCGTTTATAAATTATACAATTGAAGATAAAGTAAATAAAAGATGGTTAGGTATTGAAGGTTTTGTTTTCGCGCCATCTGTAGAAAAAAGGAATTATATGTTAGAGCTTGAATCTATTATAAAATCATTAAAAATAGACTAGATAAAAGCCTTATTTCAAAACACAAAAACCAGCTTAACAAGCTGGTTTTTGTGTTTTATATTAAATAGATATCATCCTTTTTTCTCTTCAGTAGTAGATTCTTCTTCTTTACTAGCATCTTTAAACTCTTTAATACCGCTGCCTAATCCACGCATTAATTCTGGTATTTTTTTACCTCCAAATAATAATAAAACGACAATAACTATTAACGCTATTTGCCAAGGTCCTATTGCTAAGGGTAACATATATAAGCTCATAATTCTAGTTTTGAGATACAAAGTTAATAATTAAAGTTCAATAAAAGCATTTTAGTACTAACTTTAGCATATGTGAACCATTACATTTGATAAATTTATTTATTTTTGTTTTGCATGGAGTATAATAAAAAGAAGCCTAAAAAGATAAGAAGTAAATTATTGGATAAGTATCGTTTAATGATACTTAACGAAAATACTTTCGAGGAGCGCTTATCGTTCAAATTAACAAGGCTCAATGTTTTTGTATTAACATCTTTGTTGGCTATTTTTTTAATTACACTTACGTATTTGTTAATTGCATTAACACCGCTCCGCGAATATATTCCAGGATATTCATCAACAGCATTAAAAAAGAAAGCTACCGAATTAAGTTTTAAAACAGATTCACTACAACGTGTTATTCATATGAATGATCGATATTACGAATCGATTAAAAAAGTACTAACGGGCGATTTAAATGTGGTAGATTTTAATAAAGATTCCATTATCGAAGCTGTAAAGTTGGAAGCTAGTGAGGTTGATTTAAATCCAATTGTTGAAGATTCTCTGCTTAGAGAGAAAGTAGATAAGGAAGATAAATACAACCTTTTTGAATCTGCAACCTCTGTTACAAATTTTGTGTTGTTTCCGCCAGTAAGTGGAACATTAAGTGAAGCTTACAATGCTAAAGAAAAACATTATGCTGTTGATATTGTAGTCGCAAAGGACACGCCTATAAAAGCCACAGCCGATGGTATCGTGATTTTTGCAGAATGGACTTCCAGCACAGGTTATGTTATCATTATAGAACATAGTTATGGCTTAATTTCGGTATATAAGCATAACGCAACATTAACCAAAACACAGGGCGATTTAGTTAAGGCAGGCGAGGTTATTGCCACTGCAGGGAATACGGGCGAATTATCAACTGGCCCACATTTGCACTTTGAGTTATGGAATGATGGCTACCCAATTAACCCGACGAATTTTATAGATTTTAAATAGAAATTATGATGTCATTAAAATCTTTATTAGCAAAACCATTTGCGAAAATCATTTTTAAAAAAGTTCAAAAATGGGCAAATAAACCTGTGGAAATTCAGGAGAAAGTATTTCGCGAGCTAATTTCTCAAGCCGCAGAAACCGAGTTTGGAAAAGACCATGATTTTATTAACATTAATAACCACAAAGATTTTTTTAAACGTGTTCCTGTAAGAGATTATGAAGCCTTAAAACCTTATGTAGAAAAGGTGGTTGCAGGTGAAGAAGATATTCTTTGGAAAGGTAAACCCATTTATTTTGCAAAAACATCGGGTACAACTTCAGGCTCAAAATACATTCCTATTACCAAAGAAAGCATGCCAAGCCATGTTGAAGCCGCAAGAAATGCCATTTTAATGTACATTCATGAAACGGGTAATGCTAAATTTGTAGATGGTAAAATGATATTTTTACAAGGAAGCCCTATTTTAAATGAACAAAATGGCGTACAACTAGGTCGTTTGTCTGGTATTGTAGCACATTATGTGCCTAAGTATTTACAAAAAAACAGATTACCTGCTTGGGAAACTAATTGTATTGAAGATTGGGAAACCAAAGTAGATGCCATTGTAGAAGAAACTTTACCTGAAAACATGACGATTATTTCTGGAATCCCATCTTGGGTGCAGATGTATTTTGAAAAATTACAGGAAAAAACAGGAAAAAAAGTAGGTGATATTTTTAAAAATTTTAATTTATTCATTTTTGGCGGAGTTAATTACGAGCCTTACCGTAATAAGTTTGAGAATTTAATAGGTAGAAAAGTAGATAGTATAGAATTATACCCTGCAAGCGAAGGTTTTTTTGCTTTTCAAGATAAACAGAATGAAAAAGGGATGTTATTACAACTTAATTCTGGAATATTTTATGAGTTCATTAAAGCGGATCAATTTTTCGACGACAACCCTAAGCGAATTACCATTGGAGCTGTTGAAGTTGGTATTAATTATGTGATGATTATTTCAACAAACGCAGGGCTTTGGGCATATAACCTTGGTGATACAGTTGAGTTTACATCAACAAAACCCTACCGCGTTATTGTTTCAGGACGAATAAAACATTTTATTTCTGCTTTCGGTGAACATGTTATTGGCAAAGAGGTAGAACAAGCTATGCAAGATGCCACTGCAGATACTAATATAAGCGTTTCAGAATTTACCGTAGCGCCCCAAATAAATCCCGATGAAGGTTTGCCATACCATGAATGGTTTGTCGAATTTGAAAACGAACCAAAAGATCTTTCCGCTTTAGAGAAAAAAATCGACGTCTCCCTTCAGCAGCAAAACTCCTACTATTTTGATTTAATTCAAGGGAATGTATTACAACCTTTAAAAATCACTAAAGTTAAAAAAGGAGGCTTTCAAGACTATATGAAATCTGTTGGAAAGTTAGGCGGACAAAACAAGCTTCCAAGGCTATCAAACGATAGAAAAATTGTTGCTAATTTTTCCGCATAAAAATTAACACAAATAGTATTATCTTTGCGCGACCAAACTAAACTATGAGTAGTAAAAAACATCATGCTAGAACGCGCGCTCAAGAAAGTTCCAATGCTATTGAACGGTTGTATATTACTATGCGCCATTTGTTCAATCGGGGTTTTTATAAGCCTATGGGTATTTCTGGCGAGACCTTAAGGCAGGCTTTACTACTTTTGCGTCCTGAAATATATGGCTCAATTGGTGATGAAAAGGCTGAATTAGAAGGGTTGCTTTATGTTATTGATCGTTTGCCTCAAGGTATTGAAGAGTGTACTTTTATTAATTTAACTAGTGATGAAGGGTATTCTAACTCTCATTTTAAGCCTATAATTCCACCAAAACGTCGTCGTAATTGTTACCGAATTGATAATGAGCAGATGAATATTGAAATTACCCGAGGTCGATCTGAGATTTATGACATTCTTACACACCTTACTTTTCTCTTTATTGAATCTCATAAAATAAGCAAACGCATAGTTATTGATGAAAATGGAGCAACTACAAGAGATTGGGTGAAACTTGAAACTGCCGTTTTATCTAAAAAGGAACTTACCCAAGAGGAGCGCGAAGTCGCTATTACCCATTTGGCTAATATTTTAGGACGTACGTTTAATGAATTAAACGATATTTATAGCCAATTTGCTGTGTCTTCACAACCTGAGAGACTATTACATATCGTGTATTGGTTAGGCAAATTAGCTATTGAAGAGTTAATAAATAACAACAAACGAACCGTTACTTTTAGTCCCGTTTTAAGAGAACGTATTGGGCATCATATACATGGAGAAATTTGGGCGGATGGAATTAAGGACATTCTATTTAAAAATGATCTCTTAGAAAGGCCAATTCATATTATCAGTGCTAATATGCACAGTGTTATGAATGTACTTTATGCCACCAATGCACAAAAACCAAACACCCAAAAGAAAGATATATTTGAAGTATACCAAGCTTTGAGTAAAAAAGAGAATGAAGCATTACGCAATAAAGTAACTAAAGAAGCGTTGCAAAAAGGCATGTTTTATATTAAGGATACGTCTGGAGCTAATATTGATGTTCAAATATTTGATACGAGTAAGCTAGATGTCTCTAAAATGGATATTATTGTATCTGAAACAGGTTTAAAACAAAATAAACCTGTTATATTGGTCATGGACTACGCTTTTGGAGAGCAAGCCTATGAAACTATTGATGAGTTACTAAAGCCATATAAACAAAAAGGCGAAAAATACCATCTAAATGTAGAATCTATATCCATAATGGGAAAAGCAGGAATTCTAGAAGGTGATAAGGGTGATATTATGATCCCATCGGCACATATTTTTGAAGGTACAGCAGATAATTACCCATTTAAAAATGAATTGAAACGAGAAGATTTGGAAGGTCATGAAATTAGTATTTGTGAAGGATCTATGATTACGGTATTAGGAACCTCATTGCAAAATAAAGACATTTTAAAATTTTTTTACAATTCCACCTGGCAAGTTATTGGTTTAGAAATGGAAGGTGCACATTATCAAAAAGCAATTCAAGCCGCATCAAAAGTTCGTGGCAGTATAAAACCAGATGTAAAAGTAAGGTACGCTTATTATGCTAGTGATAATCCTTTAAAAACAGGAGCTACATTGGCATCTGGTGGTTTAGGAACATCGGGCGTTAAACCAACCTATTTAATTACAAGAACAATATTAGAACAAATATTAAATTAATTTATTATAGTTATGAGTAAAAATTTACAACAAATACCACAATCTGAAGAAGTAGATTTGGGTCAATTGTTTAAGGTTATTGGGAGTCTCTTTGATCGCTTTTTTCAATTTATAGGGAATATTCTTAAGGCTATATTTTCCGTTTTTATTTTTGTATTGAAAGCTTTTTTTAGCAACATTAAAATAATAATTATTTCTGTTGTTATTGCCGCGGCTATTGGTTTTGGTTTAGAAAAAAATAAAAAACCTGTTTACGCTTCTAGTATGCTAGTTAAGCCATATTTTGATTCAAAATTTCAATTAGTTACAAATATAAATTACTATAATGCTTTAATTGAAGATAAAGATTTTAAGCAATTAAGTAACCTTTTTAAAATAGATAAAGAGTTTGCTGATAAAATTATTGAATTTGAAATCACTTCTGGGCCTGAAACAGAGAATGATAGAATTTTAGAGTACGAAGAATTTATTAAACAAGTAGATAGCTCAAGGGCTACAGAAATTTATTTTAAAGAGTTTATTGAAAATAGAAGTATATATTCAGGAAGCCTGTATCAAATTGGTGTAAAATCATATAAAAAAGATATTTTTAGATCTTTAGAGGAGGGCTTAAACTCCACCTTCACTAACACATATTCTGTTAAGAAAATGGAAAAGAGAGATTCTTTATTGGCGATCGATAGAGGTCGTATTATAAAGTCTTTAAAACAAGTTGATTCTTTACAAAAAGTTTATATAAAGGTTTTGCAAGAAGAGTCTAGCTCTAAGAATTCAGGAAAAATTACACTTAAAGATGGTATGTCTCTTGTTCAAGAACGCGTAAAAACTAGAGAATATGAATTATTGGATAAAGAACTAAAGCTAAGAGAAGCCTTATCTAGATTGGATTCTCAAAAAGTTGAAGAAGATGTGTTTTTTGATACCTTATCTAGCTTTCAAGATGTAGGTTCTGAATATAGTAGCATTTGGTCTAAATACTCTCTCATCTTTCCTTTAATTGCTTTAGTAATATTAACTATGATATTCTTAATGAAAAAATTAATAAGGTTTGTAATTAATTATGAAAATTAAAAAACATATTTTATTAACAGGAGGCGCAGGCTTTATTGGCTCTAACTTTATACCCTATTTTATAGAAAAAAATCCAAATATTAAAATAATTAATTTAGATAAGCTCACCTATGCAGGAGAGCTTTCTAATTTAAAAGAAGTAGAACATCATGAAAATTACACTTTTATTAAAGGCGATATTTGTGATAGAAGTTTGATTGAAAAGGTATTTAAACAATATAATTTTAAAGGGGTTATTCATTTTGCTGCAGAATCGCATGTGGATAATTCAATTAAAGCTCCAAACACGTTTATAAATACAAATGTTTTAGGCACATTTAATTTAGTTGACGTAGCTAAAAACAGTTGGATGGAGTCGCCGCATAAACCTAAGAAGCAGCATAACAACTCACGTTTTCTGCATATATCAACAGATGAGGTTTATGGAACATTAGGGGCTCATGGACTGTTTACAGAACAAACACCTTACGCACCTAATAGCCCATATAGCGCTTCGAAAGCATCATCAGATTTTATTATTAGAAGTTATTTCCACACGTTTGGATTAAACGCTGTTACAACAAACTGTTCCAATAACTATGGCCCTAAACAACACGATGAAAAATTGATACCGACTATAATAAGAAAAGCTATTAAAGGAGAAAATATACCGATTTACGGTGATGGTAAAAATATTCGGGATTGGCTATATGTTAAAGATCATTGTAAGGGTATAAATTTAGCGTTTAAAAAAGGCAGTGTTGGGGAGACTTATAATATTGGTGGCAAAAACGAAAGAAATAATTTATATATTGCAAATACTGTATGTGATATTTTAGATGAAATATTGCCAAAAAATGAATCATATAAAAAGCAGATTACATTTGTGAAGGATAGACCTGGGCACGATTACAGATATGCTATTGATGCTACTAAAATAGAAAATGAATTAGGTTGGCGAGCAGCAGAAAATTTTGAAACAGGAATACGAAAAACCATAAATTGGTACATAAAAAAATATAGTCTTTAAAATAAAGATATTTCCAGAATTAAGGAAATAAAAAAATAGCATTTTTAATGAAAGGAATTATACTTGCTGGAGGATCTGGAACTCGATTGTACCCACTTACTAAAGTAGTAAGTAAACAACTTATGCCGGTTTATGATAAACCCATGATTTACTATCCTCTAACAACACTTTTATCTTGCGGCATTAAAGAAGTTTTGATTATATCTACATCCCATGATTTACCTAGATTTAAAGCACTTTTGGGGAATGGTAACGATTATGGTTGCTCCTTTGAATATGCTATTCAAGAAGAACCAAAAGGTTTGGCAGAAGCTTTTATAATTGGAGAAAAATTCATTGGAAAGGATAGTGTAGCCCTAATTTTAGGAGACAATATATTTTATGGTTCCGGACTAGATAAAACATTGCAAAACAATGTAAACCCCAAAGGAGGTGTTATTTTTGCGTATCATGTTCAAGACCCAAAACGTTATGGTGTTGTTGAGTTTGATGATAATAATAAAGCTATTTCTATTGAAGAAAAACCAGTAGAACCAAAATCAAATTATGCTGTTCCTGGAATATATTTTTACGATAATTCTGTAGTTGAAATTGCTAAAAACATAAAACCTAGTAGTAGAGGAGAACTTGAAATTACAGATGTAAATAAGGTATATCTAAAAAAAGGAAACCTTAATGTACAGATTTTAGATAAAGGGACTGCTTGGTTAGATACAGGCACCTTTACCTCGTTGATGCAAGCTTCACAATTCGTTCAAGTTATAGAAGAGCGACAAGGACAAAAAATTGGATGTATTGAAGAAGTTGCATATAAAATGGATTTTATTAATAAAACGGAACTAAATAAACTGGCTGAACCATTACTTAAAAGTGGTTACGGAGAGTACCTTCAACAATTGATGTAAAATAGGATATGAAGTTTGAAGAAACGTATTTAAAAGGGTGTTATGTAATTACACCAAAAATATTTAAAGACGAAAGAGGGTACTTTTTTGAAAGTTTTAATAAACAAGTATTTGAAAAAGAAATAGGTGTTGAAATTAATTTTGTTCAAGACAATCAATCAAAGTCATCAAAAGGGGTTTTAAGAGGACTACATTTTCAATCCGGAGATGCATCACAAGCAAAATTAGTAAGGGTTATAAAAGGTAAAGTGTTAGATGTATGTATCGATATACGACAAGATTCACCTACTTTCGGAAAACACTTTTCAATTATTTTAGATGATATGAACAACAAGCAACTTTTTATACCTAGAGGTTTTGCACATGGATTTGTTGTATTGGAAGATAACACAATATTTTCGTATAAATGTGATAATTATTATAACAAAGCTTCAGAATCTGGAATTCTATTTAACGATAAAAGATTAGATATCAAATGGGGGGTTACAGAGAAACAAGTTATTGTATCTGATAAAGACAAAGTTTTACCAACATTTGAAAAATTGTTTCGGTTATAATGAATAAAAAAATTTTAGTAACAGGTGCTAAGGGGCAATTAGGAGAAACAATTAAGGAGTATTATTCTAAAAATATAATCGGTTTGGATTTTTTCTTCCTTACCAAAACCGAATTAGATATAACTAATAAATTTTTGTTAGATTCTTTTTTTAATAAAAACAAGTTCGATTATTGTATTAATTGTGCAGCTTACACAAATGTAGAACAAGCTGAAAAAACACCAGAAATAGCCTTTAAAATTAATGCAGAGGGTGTTAAACAATTAGCGGAACGATGTAAGTTAGATAATATTATTTTAATTCATATATCAACAGATTATGTTTTTGATGGAAAAAAAAAAGACCCTTATTCTGTTCATGATATCACAAACCCAATTAATGCCTATGGAAAATCAAAATTAATAGGAGAACAATACATCCAAGATATTTTAACGAAATATTTTATAGTAAGAACCTCTTGGTTGTACAGTAAAAAACACGGTAAAAATTTTTATAAAACAATTTTAAATAAAATTAAGTTAAAAGAGCAATTGATAATAACAAACGAACAAACGGGGTGTCCAACAGATACTGTTAACTTATCTAGATATATTATTGATTTGATAGTAGAAGAGAATAACCCTTTTGGAATTTACCATTATTGCGACAATGAGGTTATGACATGGTACGCTTTTGCAAAAAAAATATTAATTGAAAATAATTTGTTGGACAAAGCAAGACTTAAAAAAGGAAGCAATTATCGTACTTTGGCTGAGAGACCAAAAAATTCAATTTTAAAAAATTAATTAATTTTTGAGCACATAAAAAATAAAAAAAGTAATTCATATCACGTCAAAAAAATAAAACTTGTTATGGTAAACATTTATGTTATTTTTACGGCAGGAATTGAAAGTTTAATATATCACATATAATTATATTTTGAAAAATATTTTAATAATAATCCCAGCCAGAGGAGGCTCTAAAGGTATTCCTAGAAAAAACCTAAGAACACTTAATGGTAAACCTTTAATATACTATGCTATTAAAAACGCATTAGCAATAAATGTTTTTGTAACCGATTGTTATGTATCAAGTGATGATGACGAGATACTTCTAATAGCCTCTAAGTTCGGGTCGAAGACTATAAAAAGAGGAAACACAATTTCAAATGATAAATCTACTTTAGATCCTGTAATATATGATGCCTTTACAAGAATCGTTGATATAGAAAAAAAAAATTATGATATAGTAATCACTCTCCAACCAACATCGCCGTTATTAAGAAAAGAAACAATTGAAGCTGCAATTGTTAAAATTGAAGAATTTAATATTGATACTTTAATTTCAGGTGTATATGATAGTCACCTAACTTGGTTGAAGCAAGATGGTAGTTATCTTCCTAATTATGAAGAACGTGTAAATAGACAGTTTTTACCAGAGATTTACAAAGAAACAGGAGGATTTGTTGTAACAAAATCAAAATTTGTATTTGAAAATTCCAGATTCGGAAAAAATGTACAAGTATTTCCGATATCAAAAAAAGAAGGGATTGACATAGATGATGCTGATGATTGGAATTTATGTGAGTATTACATGAGTAGGAAAACGATTTTGTTCGTGGTTACAGGTAATTCGATTGTTGGAATGGGTCATGTATACAATACACTTAGTATAGCAAATGAAATTTTACAACATAATATTGTTTTTTTAGTTGATAAGAATAGTGAATTGGCTTTTAGAAAAATAGCAGAGTATAATTATAAAGTTCATATTCAAAAAGATGAGAATATTATAAATGATATTTTAAATTTAAAACCAGATGTAGTAATTAATGACATTTTGGATACTCAGAAAGAATATATAAAACGTTTAAAAGATGAAAAATTTTTAGTTGTAAATTTTGAGGATTTGGGCAACGGATCTAAGGAAGCCGATATGGTAATTAATGCGATGTATCCAGAAAAACATATAATACCAAATCATTATTATGGTTCCAAATTTTTTATTTTAAGAGATGAATTTTTATATACAAAGAAAAAGGATATTACAAAAAATCTAGAAAAAATTCTCATATCTTTTGGAGGGGTTGACCCAAATAATTTTACAAAAAGGGTGTTGGATATAATTTTGGAATATTGCAAATCAAATAAAATAGAAATTACTGTTGTAGCGGGTATGGGTTATTCTTATATAGAAGAATTAAAAAAGAATTATCCAGAAATTCAAATAAAACAAAATGTAAAAAATATTTCAGATGAAATTTTAAATGCAGATTTAGTATTTACTTCTGCTGGAAGAACTACTTTTGAGGTAGCCTCAATAGGAGTGCCATGTATTGTGTTATGCCAAAACACTCGAGAAACCACTCATTTTTTTGCATCTCAAAAAAATGGGTTTTATAATCTCGGTTTAGGAAATGAAATTGAAGATAATACTATATTGGAAGTTTTCTTTTCAACATTACCTTATGAAGTAAGAGAATTGATGCATCGAAGAATGTTGGAAAAACAGATTAACCAAGGTAAAAAAAGGGTTTTAAACCTAATTAAAGATAAAATATATAACACATATAATTAATGAATATTCTTGAACTATTTAACAATTACGATTTTTCAAAAGAATCTATTAATCGCCCGTATATAATTGCTGAAGCTGGAGTTAATCACGAAGGCTCTTTTGATACTGCAAAAAGGCTTATAGACGAAGCAAAAGAAGGAGGTGCCGATGCTATTAAATTTCAAACTTACAAGGCGGAAAAAATAGCTTCAAAAAACAGTCCTTCATATTGGGATACATCAAAAGAATCAACAAAAAGTCAATTTGCACTGTTTAAAAAATATGACAATTTTTGGAAATCTGAATATGAAAAATTAAAATTATATTGTGATAAAGTGGATATTGAATTTATGTCTACACCATTCGATGTAGAGTCTGCTAAATTTTTAAATGAGATGATGGATGTTTTTAAGATATCCTCATCAGATATTACCAACATTCCTTTTATTGAATATCTTTGCTCATTTAATAAACCTATAATTTTATCTACAGGAGCGTCCTACAAGTGGGAAGTTCAAGAGGCTCTTGAAGCCATAAATAAATATAACATTCCCGTATGTTTAATGCATTGTATTTTAAACTACCCAACGGAAGATGAGAATGCTAATCTAGGCATGATAAAAGATTTAATCAAAAGCTTCCCAAACACAATACCTGGTTATTCGGACCATACTCTACCTAAAGACATGCAAGTTTTAAAAACGGCAAATCTACTTGGTGCAGTAGTTTTGGAAAAGCATTTTACCCATGATAAAAACTTACCTGGAAATGACCATTATCATGCCATGGATAAAGAAGATCTAAAGGTGTTTTCAAACGAAATAGATAGTCTTTTTAAGATACTTGGATCTTTTGAAAAGAAACCACTAATTACCGAGGAAATATCTCGAAATAATGCAAGACGAAGCTTAGTTTCTGACAAAAAAATTGATATTGGTGAAGTTATTAATAAAAGTCACCTAACTTGGAAAAGACCAGCAAGTGGTATTTCTCCAAGAGATATAAAAAGTGTTATTGGAAAAAAAGCTGTACAAGTAATAGAAGAAGATACTGTATTGCAATGGAACATGATTAACTAAATATATATAAATATGGTTGTATTATTATCTGGTCAAATAAAAAACATTGGAGATTTTTTAATAACAGATAGAGCAAGAAGATTATTCGAGCATTTTGTTGATTCAGATGTTGTGATTCTTGATAGAACAAAAAAATTAGATGACAAATTAGATATAATTAATAAGTCTAGGTTTGTTGTGCTGTGTGGAGGGCCAGCATATGCATCAAATATTTACAAAGGCATTTACCCTTTGGTAGATGATTTAACTTTAATTAAGGTCCCTATTATTCCATTTGGCCTAGGATGGTGTGGGTTTCCTATTGGTAAACCTATGGAGTTTGCTTTTAATAATGAATCATCTGTTTTTTTAAAAGACATACATAAATCAATAGATTTTTCAAGTTGCCGTGATGAAATTACAGAAAGCGTAGTTAAAAACAATGGAATTGATAATGTACTAATGACGGGTTGTCCTGTCTGGTATGATTTAGAATTTATAAATGATTCTTTTTCTGATTTTAAAGCAAATAATATTGTTATAACAACAGCAGCTGCACCAAGATTATTTTGGCAAAACATTAAATTAGTCAGGTTAATGAAAAAAGAGTTTCCAGATGCGGAAAATTTTTATATGACTTTCCATAGAGGTATTATGCCTGATAAGTATACTAAGCTGGTTACTAGTATTGGCTATATTTTAATGTGTATTGGTTCGAAAATCTTTATCCCTAGTTTAAAAATAAAAGATGTAGCATACAGTATGGATAAAATCGATTTTTATAGAAATATGGATTTCCATATCGGGTACAGAGTTCATGCTCACCTATATTTTTTAAGCCAAAGAAAACCATCTATGTTAATTAATGAAGATGGACGTGGCGTTGGTATGGTAAAAACATTAGGTTTGCCTATGCTAAATATTGATGATAAGGCTTTATTTAATAAAATAACTAATACTTTAAGGAAGTATAAAAATAATGATTTACAGGATTTTAAAAATGTAAAAAAGATTTTCGATAATAAGTTTGAGGTTATGAAATCCTTTTTACTCAACCTTAAAGATAAATTATGATTATTCGAATTTTAAATAAAATTCGAGACAAAATTATGTCATACCGATGGGGTGCTATAATTGTAAATTCGAAACTAGGATCTAAGGTTTTTATTTCGAAAAATTCTTTCATATCTAATTCTTTTATTGGGAATTATAGTTCGGTAGGAAGGAATACAACAATAATAAACACAGATTTAGGCAGGTTTTGTTCAATATCATGGAATGTAACAATTGGTGCTACACAACACCCTTTCGACCATATTTCAACACATGCATTTTCTTATATAAAAAGGTTTGGTTTTGTTAAAGAAAATAAAAGAATTATATCAAAAACTTTTATAGGAAATGATGTATGGTTTGGTGCAAATTCAATTGTTATGCCAGGGATAAAAATAGGTAATGGAGCTGTCATTGGAGCAGGGTCTGTTGTAACAAAAGATGTTCCAGATTATGCTATCGTTGCTGGGGTTCCAGCCAAAATAATGAAATTTCGATTTTCTGAAGATGTCATCAAAAAGCTTCTCGATTACCAATGGTGGAATTTATTACCATCAGCTATTAAAGGAGATATAAAACTCTGGCAGACGTCTTTAAACTCAGATTCTTTGGAAAGATTAAAAGCGGTATGCAAGTTTTAAAAAATTCTTCAATTTACTTAGTTACGAGTTTATTTAATAAAGCAATACCTTTTTTGTTACTGCCCATATTAACTAGATATCTCTCTGCTGCCGAGTATGGAATTATTTCTATATTTCAAATTATTATTAGTTTATATACAGCTCTAATAGGTATGGCAATCCATACTAATATTTCAAAAAATTTCTTTAAATATAGTAAAGCACAGATAGCAAGCGTAATAGGCAATTCAATATTCATATTAATAATATCTACATTGGCTGTTTTTATTATTACTTGTTTTGCCTCTGTTTTTTATGTTAGTGTTTTTTCAGTACCATCAAATTGGATGATAATAGTTCCAATTATTAGTTTTATGTTCATGATAAACATCTTAAATCTAACTGTTTTAAGGATGGAGGGTAAAGCACTATTGTTTGGCACGTTTGAAATCTTGAACACTTTTATTAATATGGGAGTCTCAGTTTTATTGTTGGTAGTGTTTCATTATGGTTGGATATCAAGGGCGATAGGTATTTCAATAGCGTATTTTGTTTTTTTTATAGTAAGCATAATTTATATGCATAAAAGAGATTATCTTAAATTTAATATAAATAAAAAAGATCTTAAATCCATATTAAGTATTTCCATTCCATTAGTGCCTCATGGTATAGGTGGTATTGTTATGGCCTTAAGTGATAGATTATTTATCGAGAAAATGGTTGGGCTTGAAGCGGTCGGTATATATACTGTTGGTTATATGTTCGGCATGATTATACTACTTTTTACAGATGCGTTTATTAAAGCTTGGACGCCATGGTTTTTTAAGAAACTTGCAATGCCGTCATTAAATGATAAAAATCAAATAGTTAAATATACATATCTTTATTTAGGCCTACTTTTAATTTTAGCGCTAATGGTATCTTTTATTGGAAATCTTTTGTTACCTTATTTTGTTGATTCGAAATTTTTTGGTGCGGGTGTTTATATTTTTTGGATTGCCTTAGGATATGTTTTTTTTGGTATATATCAAATATTTTTCCCTTATTTAGTGCATATAAAAAGAACCTCATTTCTAGCTATAAGCACTGTTATTGCGGCGTTAATTAATTTAATTTTGAATTATGTTTTAATAAAATATTTTGGAGCTATTGGAGCAGCATACTCCACAATAATTTCATTTGCAATTAGCGCTTTTTTGGTTTTTTGGTATCAAAAAAAACATTTTTGGATGCCTTGGGCATTGTCTAATAAATCTAGGAAATAATTTATGAATTTTAAAAAGAACAACATAATTAATGTTTTTGTTTCTATAGCCCCATCGCACAATAAAAATTTTGAGGAGATAATTAGTGCAGGGTTAACTTCTGGTTCAAACATTCTAATTAACGCTGGTGATTATATTTGTAATAACAGTTTGTGGGATATGATAATTAGAGGCGATAGAAGTATTGGAAACAAGTCAGGAAGTTCTTTTACTAAAATAAAATTTCAAGTTTCAAAATTAAGATCCTATAAAAAAACCATTAATAAAGTTAAAAATTCTTTGCCGAAAGCAAGGTTCAATCTTTATTATTGCAATTTAGAAGATGTTTTAAACAATTATATGTTTTTTAGTTTTAGAAAGAATTTAATAAACGAAAGGATTTTGGTAGAAGACGGGATTTTAAATTACTATGATTATAAAATAAGCCCCCAAAATAAAAAAACCTTTAAGACAAAAAAAATCATATCATTTCTTACAGGTATTCCATATGTAATTTTAAAAGGCCAATTATCGGGCATTGATTTAGATATAGTGAAAAAACAGTACGTAAAGAGCCCCTTAAAAGCTATATACCCCGAGAAATCATTAGAGTTACCTCAAAAAAAAATTATTTATAAACCTTTAAAAAATATTATATTATTTATAGGGCAAGATATTCTAGAGAACATTTTAGGTAAAGAAAAATACTTATTAGAAGTAGAGTCAATTTTAATAGAAATAAAAAAAGAATTCAAGAAAGAGTCAATTTTAATATATAAGCCACATCGCAATGGTGATTATAAATCTATATTGAGTCTTTTGGATAAATACTTTAAACAGAACTATGAGCTTATATTGGATAATACACCTATTGAACGTTTGGTAAGTGAGATAAAACCAATTTTAATTTATTCTTTTTACTCCACAGCCTTGTTAAATATCCAAATGGCACTGCCTGAGAAAACGGATGTTATAATATTTTCCAAGCCCACAGAATCTGTAGATCAGAAAGTTTTAGATATGTTTAAAGAGGTTGGGATAAAACTATTAAGATGAGTTTAATATTTAATATTATTATTTTATTGTCTATTATATTTTTTAGTATAAATAGATTGAATAAAAATTATAAACTGTTTTATTTATTTTTATATGTTTATTATCAAGGTATAATCACATCTGCATCTTTGACTTTTATTGAAACTTCAATTCATATTACTGAACAAGGTAGAGAAAGTTATTTTGTTGGTGCTAATTTTGTTTTTTTAATATTTTTTTTGTTATCTATATTAACATTAGAGTTTGTCGTAAAACTTTTAGATGGTAAATTATACGTTAATATACCTTGGTTTACTATAAATTCGAAAAAAATAGAATTTCCAATAATTTATTATTTAGGTATATTCATTTTAGGTCTTCTATTATTGAATTTGTTAATTTCTGAAAGTGCACTTTTTAATTCTCATATAAGTAGGTTTAATTTTTGGCGTAATTCCAAATTAGCATTTCTTCATAATCTTTTTGGTAATACAGCAACTTTTTTACCTTTTATGTTTGGCATTGCGTATTTAACTAAGCGAAAGAAAGCTTTAATTTTATTGGTTGTTTATATTGTTTATTTGGTTTTCATAGGACAAAAGTTTAGTCCAATTATTAGGTCTTTGTACGTATTTTTTATTCCTTGGATTTTAAACTCTAATTTAAATTTTAAGTTTAAATTTTTTAAATTGTTAAAATCATATTTTACGCTTATTTTAATAATTCCTTTAGGGATTGTCTATATAAAATACTCTATTGATAATCCTTTTAGATATTATGGTATAGATACACCGTTAGAAGCTATGTTTTATAGAGCATTTGGTTTACAAGCTCACCTTTTTTGGGGGTGTGTTGAGCAATTTGTGTATGTAGGTGAACCAAAGTCATGGGACTTAACTGAATTATATAAAGGGATGCACGTTTTAATGAGATATTTTTGGTTTGGTGATTTAGCGCATATTGAAAAATCTATGGAAAACGGGTACAGTTTTGCAAATGCTTATCCAGCGATTTTATTAAAGGTTTTTCCTCTTGGAGTATCGTATTTTTTTCACACAGTGTTGGTCGCATTCATATTGGCACCAATTATTTGGTTGTTCAAAACATCCATACTAAAGAATAGACTTTTGTTCTCGACATTTATATTTCAATTTTTTAATTGGACAGGAATATCTTTTATTATGGGGTATTTTAATAAGGCTGTTCCAGGTGTGTTATTAATTTTTATGCTTAGTTTATATTCATTTCTTATAATTAGAACAAAGAAAAAAATATAAATGAAAAAAAAGATTAAACTAAATAATCCAGAGATTGGGCTTTATATAGTTTTAGCCCTTTTACCTTTTGAAATGATTTTTTCGGCAATTGGCCTAGGCTTATATTTTTTTTTAGTTTTTTTTAATTATAAAATAATATCCTCTATAAAATTCCAGATTAAGCATAATAGCTTAGTATTATTGCCTTCGCTATATTTTATTGTTGTTTTGTTAGGCTTACTTTATACTCCATTGCTTAATGAAGGTTTTTCTAGGCTTAACGCTCAGTTAAGCCTATTAGTAATTCCTTTGTTAATAATGTTTTCAAACCTCAAGCTATCTCATATTCGAACAGCAAAAAAAATATTCTTATACGCTTGTATAATATTTTGCTGTTTGTCTTTAATCACTTTGTTATATAATTATATTGATAAATATCATTATAGGTACCATTATAATTTTGTACAAAGTTCTATGTATCATTTTCATTTTCCTTACGATGCTTTATACATAAACTTTGCTTATTTAATTTTATTATTTGGAAAATACAGTACGAGGCTTAAAAGTATAATAGCACTGCTTTTTTTTACAGTTATTTTAATGTTTGGGGTTAGAGTGGGATTATTTTCTTTTTTAATAATTTCTTTAGTTTATTTTGTTTTAAATTTTAAAAGTTTTTTTAAAATTAGAAGTTTAATTTATTTATTGTTATTAATGGTTGTTTGTTTTTACACCTTTAAAACAAGTAAATACGTTAGTGATAAATATTATGACACTCTAGATAAAATAGGCTTTAATACCAAAGCTAATGTATCTAAAATTGGCGTAAAATATCATAAAATAAGTGAGCGAGAAGCACTTTGGAGTAGTAGTTTAGAGTTGATTAAACAAAAACCATACTTAGGTTATGGAACAGCTAGACATCAAGAGGTATTAGATGCTTTATATGTTGTTAAAGCATGTAAATCGTGTATTAATAAAAACTCACATAATCAATACCTATCCAGTTTGGTTAATTTTGGATTTTTTGGGTTTATTATTTTACTTTTTGTTTTGGTATATTCACTTATCCTTGCAGTAAAGATGAACAATATTCAGTTTGTGTTGTTTCTTTTTTTAGTAGGACTAGCTTTTGTAACGGAAACAGTACTAGTAAGACAGAAAGGAGTTATGTTTTTCAGTTTGTTTTTAGCTTTGTTTTTAAGGGAATACAAATTACATTGCTCTTTCAAATTAAACGAAATCAAAAAAACACTTTAAGTGTATTGATGGAATAAAACGACAACACTAAAATAAGTTTAAATCTCTTAATTATTTTTGTGAATTCTGGTCAAATTTGTATATATAATAATATGTAAATTCCTTCGAAGAATCTATAACTTTGTTTTTATACTTGAAGTACGTGGTTTAATACTGTTTTTTATTTGGGTTAGTTATTCTCCAAAATAAAAAAAACAAATTGTTTTATAAAGTACGAGTGTTTTGTTTTATTAATTCTGCCAAAATCCATTTTAAAGTTTGCGAACTAGTAGTTTATTCCTGCAAGAGTATTCCTGTGTTTTATCCATTGCTTTTCGGGTGTTATTATAAATGGTTGTGAAGTAGCCGTTCTAAAGCAAGTTCCATAACAACATCTGGTTTTTCTTTATCGATTAACTCTTGGTTAAAAACACCTCTAATGTATATAACTTCATTAAAATGAAGAGAAATAAATTGAAGCCAATATATGCTATATGAATCGCCAAAAAATATAGCTTTCTTTTTATTACTGGAATTTTTATTAATTGTTTTTATTGTTCTAGGTGGGTAGCCCTTAATGTCAACTTTTTTATATGTACTTTTTTTATCTTTTAATTTAAAAAAAAATCTATCTTCCTTATATCCACTAATCTCTTTAACACCTATTAGCTTTGTTAAATCTCCCCAATTACGAGAGCCATGGGTTATGTCAAAATCATTTAATTCGTACGGCTTAATTTCTAAAGTTTTATTTTCATTAAGAAAGTTGTGATAGGCTATATATGCCCCATATTTGTTCCAATGCGTATCTAATTTTAAATATAAAAGGTTTTCGTTTTTATTATTTATCAGGGCTTCAGAAGGGTCGAAAAACTTAAGATTATTGTCTTTAAAAACTTGTTTTATTTGATTTGCAAGTGATATTTTTCTATGTATTTGCGAGCTCATAGAATACGGGAGAAACTCCTTATAAATACTATGTTTATTTGGGAAATATCCAAATATATATTTAATGCTATTAGTATTCATTTTTTGTTTTCTTTCAGAGAATTTTGTTATCGTTTCTTTTAAAGCTTCAGTTGTTAAGGTGTTAGAATTAGTGTAACTGGATATGGTTGCTTTGGTATTTAAGAACAGGAATTTTTCTTTTCCAAATTTTACTTTGTTAGGAAAAGGAGATGAACCAAAGCATGCAATTTTAAAAGAAGCCATGGTGCTTGTTAAAGTACTTCTAAAAGAAAAATTATCATTAAAATAGATTTCATATTCTTTAAAATAGCTTTTTGAAAATTTATATTTAGGCTTTTTAGTTATTTCTCTGTTCTCTAAAGTATTATTTTTTTCCTTTAGGTTTAAAATATCAAAAATTGTAGGAAGGGAAATTAACAAACAAAAAGCAATTATGAATGTATTTACAGTACTCAAAGTTTTGTTTTTTTTAAAAACGTAAAGTAATATTATAAAAGTAAATAGCGAAAAAGTTAAGCATAAACCCAAATTTAAGGCTAAAGTAAACTTTGGTTTTTTATGTGTTAACCTTTTTATAATTTCAGTTTGATCAGTTTTTAATGATAAATAAGGGTCGTAATTTGTTTTAACCTTTTTTGTTTTTAAAACACCATCAGCGAAAGTTAAATATTTGTTTAATTGAAAATATTTCTCGATATCTTTTTCATAAATTATAGTTTTCGTATTAGTTTTAAAAGATAAAGACTTAAGATTAATAGATTTTTGCTTACTGTTAGAACTGATGTCTAACCTTATTGATGTTAGTGTATCTAGGCTATCTATAGGTATTTTAAATTTAATATTCTGAAAGCCTGTTTTGCCCTTAACTCTTTTATTTATAGACTGTTTTTCTGAAACTTTTGTAGAATTATTAAATGAATAGAATAATTGTACTCTATCGGGTTTAGTAAATTCAGCATTTATTTCTACGCTAACTTCAGTTGTTTTAACTTTTATTGATTTTAACAAAAAAAATGAAATAACAAAAACTAAAATAGGAAGTATTGTTTTTATTATATTTTTCATATTAAAATCTAAAATAAATAAAAGGGTTGTAATTGGATTGAATAAGCTCTAATATCGAATATAGCAATAGTAAAAAGTATATAAAGTATTTTAAAAAAGGGGAGTAGTACATTTTAATTTTTTCGAAGATATTAGAGCTAAAAATCTGTTTTCTTATAGGAGTACTCAAAATTATACCAAATATAAAAACAATGGTAGTATAAAAACTTATATATGTAAGTGGGCTATTGTTGTTACCTGCATTAAACGAAAATAATGTTTTAACATACTTTAAAGCGTAAGTTAAATTTTCGGCTCTAAAAAATACCCATCCAATAATAACAACAAGGATTAAATAAGCATGATTAAGAAATTTTAATGGTTTAGGTAATTTAACATAAATGTTTTTTTCTAAAAGCAAAAATAACCCATGATATAAACCCCAAATAATAAAATTCCAACTAGCTCCATGCCATAGGCCCGTAATAAAAAATACGATGATTAAGTTTAAATAATTTCTAAATTTTGATTTTCTATTTCCTCCAAGAAGAATATATAAGTAATCCCTAAATCAAGTAGATAATGATATATGCCAACGTCTCCAAAATTCTTTAACGGATATAGATATATATGGATGTTTAAAATTTTCTTTAAAGTTAAAACCAAATATTCTACCTAGGCCAATAGCCATGTCTGAATAACCAGAGAAATCAAAATATATTTGCAATGAATAACATAAAATAGCAATCCAAGCAGTTAAACTACCAAGATCTTCTACAGGTAAAGAAAAAGTTTGATCTGCAATGAAACCAACATTATTAGCTATAATTATTTTTTTAAATAACCCACGGATAAATTTTAAAATACCATCAGTAAAAGATTCTTTAGTTATAGTGCGCTTCAATATTTCTTTTTGGATATCTACATATCTAACAATTGGACCTGCAATTAATTGAGGAAATAATGAAATATACAAACCTAAATTTAAAATATTTTTTTGCGAAGCAACAGTTTTTCTATAAACATCGATAAGGTATGAGATACTTTGGAAAGTAAAAAAGGATATGCCAATGGGTAACATTATATGTTCATTACTTAGGCTCGTGCCTATTTTTATAGAGTTAAAAATATCTATTAAAAAATTAAAATATTTATAATAGATTAATATCCCTAGGTTAGATATTATTCCAGTTACTAAATATAACCTTCTTAAAAAAGAGCTAGATGATTTATGGTCTATTAAAAGGCCAAATAGATAATTTAATGTAATTGAAAAAATCATCAACAACACCAAGTCACCCTCTCCCCAAGCATAAAAAATAAGGCTTACAATAAGTAGAAATATATTTCTAAATTCTTTTCTTAATAAAAAATATATTAAAAGAGTAAGTGGTAAAAAAAGGAATAAAAATATTAAGGAGCTAAATAACAATTTGTAAAAATATTAAAATTTATTTATAAAAAGAACACGGGGTTGAAGCATACAACAGGTTGCTTTAAGATTTATAGATATTTAGAAGCTCCTCAAAATTCTTATCTCTATCAAAAATCTCGTTAGCTCGAACTAGTGAAGCTTTTGCGAACGTTTCTTTTAATTTTTTATCTTTTATTATCTTAGAAATATAATTTTCAAAATCATCTAAAGTATCACATAAAAACCCGTTGTAATTGTGTTTAACTGCATCTTTATTACCAATAACATTGGTCGCGATAACGGGTTTTCCCATTGTCATGGCTTCAATAATAGTAAAAGGGAGACCTTCCCAAGAAGATGTTTGAATGTATAAATCTAAATTAGATAAAACGTCAAGTGCATCTTCGCGTTTCATCCATCCTGTCTTTTCAATATTTTCTGCGCTTAATTGGTGTTTCAGTTCTCCATCTCCTACCCAAACAAATTTAATATTTGGAAACTTCAGAGCTACAGCATTAAATAACTCAGGATTTTTTTGATTACTCATCCTTCCTAAAGTACCAATGGTGAAAACATTATTATTTGCTATTTTAATTAAATGTCTTAAACTGTCAAGATGAATTCCGTTTCTTACCAATAACGCCTTACCAATCCCTTTAGCAAGCTCATATTCTGTATCTCCGCAAGCAATTGTAATACCTCCAAAAAATTTATTTATTAATGATTCAATACTTTTAAATACGAATCTTTTAGATTTGGAAATGTCCTGCCTAACAAACGAATAACCATTGGGGGTGTAATATACTTTTGCACTTGGATATGATTTAGAAGCTATTCTTCCTACAACTCCAGCTTTAGATGAGTGTAAGTGAATTATATCAGGTTTAATTTTTTTGATTTGCCTAGAAATTAAACGTAAACTTTTTAAATCCTTAAATGCGGAAATTTCTCTTTCCATTTCTATTTCAATCAAGGTAGTGTCATCAGAGAAATCTTTCGAGAATTTTTCAGGCTCGGTATCTTCTCTCTTTCCGCTATAAATAACAAAAGATTCAATATCTTGAATAGCATCAAAATATTGACATATATCTTTTATATACGTATAAACTCCCGCTGCAAAAGTTTCGGAAATATGAAGTACTTTAATTTTTTTCATTAAAAACAAAATTAAAGCTATTTTTGCATTTAATTACAAAAAAATCCATGAAAGCAGTATTTTTATTTGGAGGCTCTGGATACATAGCCCATTTTTTACTAAAACGCTTAATCGAATTAAATAAATTTGATATTTATTATGTCTACGATATTAAAGAACTATCTGATTTCGATTCTGAAATAAAATCAGGATTAGTGGTTTTCAATTTCTTAGATGTAAGAAAGCCAATAGAATTGGTTAAAAATAATATAGAAACCAAAGAGTCTTGGGCTTTTAATTTTGCTGCAATACATAGAGAACCAGGACATGAGCAAAAAGAATACTTTGATACTAACATAAACGGAGCTAAAAATGTAAATGTTTTTTTAGAAAAAATGAATTTAAAAAATTTGTTTTTTACCAGCAGCATAGCTCCATACGGTCGCTCTTTAGAACAACGTACAGAAAAGTCTCCTTTATATCCCGAAACACCATACGGAATATCCAAGGGTATGGCAGAATTAATTCATAAAAATTGGGCCAATAAACAAGATGACAGAAGGTTAATAATTGTTAGGCCTAGTGTTATTTATGGCCCAAATGATCCAGGAAATGTGTATAGAATGATTAATGCAATAAAAAACGGTACTTTTTTAATACCAGGAAAAGGAGATGTAATCAAGGCCTATGGTTACATTTACGGTCTTATTGATAGTATTCTTTTTGTAATGGATAAAGAAGAAAAGATCATAACTTATAATTACGCTGAAAATCCTATTGAGAACTTAAAAAAAATGACTAAAATTGTAAGGGAACAATTCAATTATAAAAGGCCTGTTTTTTCAGTACCAATAAAAGCTTTAGTCGTTGTGGCGTTTTTTATAGGAAATGCCTTAAAAGTAGTTGGCAAAAAATCAGATATACACCCAGTGAGGGTAAGAAAAGCGGGTTTCCCTACAAATATTAAACCCCAATATTTAATAGATAACGGATTTGAATTCAAATATGCATTTAAAAAATCTTTAATACATTGGGAAAAAGAATCTCCAGAAAATTTTAATAATTAAATATGAATATATCAGTAATTGGAACAGGTTATGTTGGTCTAGTAACAGGAACTTGTTTAGCAGAAACAGGAAACAACATTTTATGTATAGATATAAATGAAAATAAGGTAAAAGAAATGCAAAATGGTCATGTTCCTATATATGAACCTCATTTAGATGTTATTTTTGAAAGAAATATAAAAGCAAATAGGCTTAAGTTTTCAACAAGCCTTAAAGAAGGGTTAGATTTTGGAGATATTATTTTTTTAGCATTACCAACACCAGAAGATGAAGATGGATCTGCAGACTTGAAATATATTTTAGGAGTAGCTAACGATATAGGCAAACTAATAGAATCTTACAAAGTAATTGTAGATAAAAGTACAGTCCCGGTAGGAACATCTGACAGGGTAAAAGAAGCTATTTCAAAACATGCAAAAGTAGATTTTGATGTTGTTTCTAACCCAGAATTTTTACGCGAAGGATTTGCAGTTGACGATTTTTTAAAACCAGAAAGAATCGTTATCGGCTCAAGTTCAAAAAGGGCAATAGATATCATGCAAAAACTTTACAAGCCTTATGTCAGATCTGGAAACCCAATAATTATAATGGATGAGAAATCTGCTGAATTAACAAAATATGCTGCAAACTCTTTTTTAGCCACTAAAATTACATTTATGAACGAAATTGCAAATTTTTGTGAAAAAGTTGGAGCAGATGTTGATAAGGTAAGAATTGGTATGGGTACCGATTCAAGAATAGGAAAACGTTTTCTTTTTCCTGGTATTGGTTATGGTGGATCCTGTTTTCCTAAAGATGTTAAAGCGCTTAGAAAGTCTGGAAAAAACTCAAATTATGATTTTAAGATATTAAATGCTGTTATAGATGTTAATACAAATCAAAAATTAGTTTTAATCCCAAGAATTAAGACGTTTTTTGATAATGATTTGAGAAATAAAAAAATAGCAATTTGGGGATTAGCTTTTAAACCTGAAACCGACGATATTAGAGAAGCTCCGGCATTATATATAATAAACCAATTGCTAGAAAACGGAGCGAGAATCTCTGTTTTTGACCCAGAGGCTATGCCAAACGTAAAAAATAAATTTGCAGATAAAATAGATTATGCTTCTAATATGTACGAAGCTATAGAGAACGCAGATGCTCTTGTTATATGTACAGAGTGGAGCATATTCAGAACTCCAAATTTCGACAAAATAAAACAAGATATGAATGCCGCAGTAATTTTTGATGGCAGAAATCTTTATGATATAAACGATATACAAAAAGAAAATATATATTATAGTTCAATAGGCAGGTAATTATGGCAAATAAAAAAAATGTACTTATTACGGGAGCAGCAGGATTTTTAGGGTCGCATTTGTGCGACCGTTTTCTAAAAGAAGGGTATTATGTTATTGGTATGGATAACTTTATAACTGGAGATAAAAAAAATCTTTCACATTTAAGTGATAATAGTAATTTTACTTTTATTAAACATGATGTTACTGAATTTATAAAAATAGATGGAGAATTAGATTATATATTACACTTTGCATCACCAGCTAGTCCGATAGATTATTTAAAAATACCAATCCAAACCTTAAAAGTCGGTTCTTTAGGTACCCATAATTTATTAGGTTTAGCAAAAGCTAAAAATGCCAGAATGCTAATTGCCTCAACATCAGAAATATATGGAGACCCATTGGTACACCCTCAAACAGAAGATTATTACGGAAATGTAAATACCATTGGCCCACGTGGCGTTTACGATGAGGCTAAGCGTTTTCAGGAATCAATAACAATGGCGTATCATAGATTTCATGGCGTTGAAACTCGAATAGTCAGAATTTTTAATACCTACGGACCAAGAATGAGGCTAAATGATGGAAGAGTTATTCCAGCTTTTATGGGTCAGGCATTGCGAGGTGAAGATTTAACGGTTTTTGGAGATGGAACACAAACCCGTTCTTTTTGTTATGTAGATGATGAGGTTGAAGGCATATACAGATTATTATTAAGTGATTATGCAGAACCTGTAAATATTGGCAACCCGCACGAAATAACTATTGGAGATTTTGCAGAAGAAATTATAAAACTAACAGGTACGACTCAAAAAGTAATATATAAAGATTTACCTATTAATGATCCTTTACAAAGACAACCAGATATTACTTTAGCCAAAAATATACTAGGATGGGAGCCAAAAATAGGACGGGCTGAAGGAATGAAAATCACCTTCGATTATTTTAAAAGTTTAACCGAAGAAGAATTACATAAAAGTGAGCATAAAAATTTTAAAGATCATATAAAAAAATAGTGAATTATAAAAAAGGGAGATATTCAAACTTTATAAGACCTTTATTTGGTTTTATAGATTTAGCTATAATAAACGTGGCCGTATTTTGTTTCGAGATAAACTTAAAAAACCCATATATATTTTGCTTTTATATTTCATTTTTTTGGATAATTATTGCCATAAAAAATAGTTTTTATGAAGTACAAAGGCATACAAGGTTAATCCAAACCGCCCCGCTTTTATTCAAACAAATAACATTTTTCGCTATTGTAGTTTATGCTTTTATTGGGTTTTTTAAACAACCTTCGATTAGCAGATTAACTCTAGGAAATTATTTATTATCTATTTTTATACTTATTTGTGTTTTTAAATTTTTAACGACTTATTTATTAAAAAAATATAGAACAGTTTTAAGAGGGAATACTAGAAAGGTCATTGTAATAGGAAGTAATGAAAAATCAAGACAATTAATTAAGACCTTTAGGACAAGGCCAGACTTTGGTTATAATTTTGATGTTAAATTTAGTGCAAAAGACAAAAATTTTTCTTTAGACAACTGCTTTGAATACATAATTGAAAATAATATAGACGAAATTTACTTTTCAGTTGCAGAACTCACAAATAAGCAAATAAACAGACTTATTGATTTTGCAGACAATAATCTACGGGAATTAAGGTTTATACCAGACAATAAAGAAATTTTTTCTAAAAAACTCAAATATGAATATTACGACTATATTCCCATTCTATCTTTAAGAGCAATTCCACTTCAAGAATCTGTAAATCAATTTATGAAAAGATTGTTCGATATTTTGTTTTCTTTATTCATAATCGTTTTTATTCTATCTTGGTTAACCCCAATTTTGGCGATATTAATCAAATTAGAATCAAAAGGCCCCGTGTTTTTTAAGCAATCTAGAAATGGATTTAATTACAAAGAATTTGATTGTTATAAATTTAGATCCATGACACCTAATAAGAACGCCCATTTGCATCAGGCCACTAAAGGTGATTTAAGAATTACTAAAATGGGAGCTTTTATTAGGAAAACAAGTATAGATGAATTACCACAGTTTTTTAATGTCTTGTTTGGCGATATGTCTGTTGTTGGTCCAAGACCACATATGGTAAGCCATACAAACATGTATGCCCGAAGAATTGACAAATTTATGGTTCGTCATTTTGTTAAACCAGGAATAACAGGATTAGCCCAAGTTAGTGGTTTTAGAGGAGAGATAGAAACTGATAACGATATTATTAACCGTGTAAAATATGATATTTTTTATATTGAAAACTGGTCCTTATTATTAGATTTAAAAATCATTGTTCAAACATTTACCAATGCCGTAAAAGGCGAGGAAAAAGCCTATTAGAAGCTTTTTACAAGTCGATTTAATTGATTTTTAAAATCAAAATTATCAAAAGCTATTTTTTGAATATTAATCCTATTATCAGATTGTAATTTCCACAATTCAATTTTTGAAATTACAGTATTTAAATCTTCATAATTACCAACTTTAGCAATCCAACCTAAATCATGCTTTTCAATAATTAATTCTCCTTCACCACCACCAAAATATAGTATCGGTATTCCCAAGCGCGCATATTCAAATATTTTGGAAGGCACTGAACCGTAAATTCTATTAAGTAAAGGGATTATTGTAAAGTCGTATTGAGTTAATATATTATGCAATTGTTGTCTGGAAATCTCACCTTGATAAATAATATCTAATTCTGGTTTGTTTTTTATTAAAGCTTCAATAGCATTCTGCTCTGCTCCAGCACCATAAATATAAAATTGAATATTTGTGTAATCTAATTTTTCACAGAGTTTTAAAATGCCTTGAGCTACACCTAGTAAACCCGCATAAACCATTTTTAATTTTCCGGTTGTATTTTGCCTCTGATTTATTACGGAAGCTTTAAAATCCGGATAATTTCGATACAAGAAGGTTTCTTTCTTGTTAAAAATTGATTTTACATGCGTTAATATTTCTTCGCTTTGCCCTAAAATCAAATTAGCATGCTTATAATTAAACCGTTCTATTTTCTCTAATATTTTATAGCTAAAACCTTTTTTAAATACACCAAGTTCTAGACCAGCAAGTGGCCACAAATCACTTACATTTAGTATAATCTTTCTTTTTTTTGAACGTAAAAAAAATACAGACGTAAAAGCAACCAATAACGGGGGCGATTGTATAATTACCGTTTTTGGAATTTTGTTCCAAATAAAAAACCAAATTAAACTAATACTATAAGATAACATGGCGATAAGACGCAACAGAATGTTCTTAGAATTACTGGCGTAAATCCATAGTCTATGTGTTGTGATATTATATTCTTTAGAAGTGTGCTTAAATCGCCCTCTATACCCTCCAAAAATCTTACCTTTTGGGTAGTTTGGTAAAGGTGTTATAACCGAAACGTTAAAATTATGTTCTTGAAGTCCTTTAGCTAAATGAAAAATTCGATTTGAAGCGGCACCCGTTTCTGGAGGGAAGTAACTGGTTATGATAAGAATATTAGGCATTATAACTCATATATTTTGGCAATATGATGTACAATTCTTTCTGCTGCATAGCCATCCCATAGCTTTGGGACATGCCCTTTTTTCCAATTACCAGAAAGCAAGGTTTTAAAAGCGTTATTAATTTTTTCAGAGTTATTACCAACTAAAACGTTCGTTCCAATGGTGCATGTTTCAGGTCGCTCAGTAGTGCTTCTTAGTGTCATACATGGCACATTCATAACAGTTGCCTCTTCGGTAATTCCGCCAGAATCAGTTATAACGGCTTTTGCGTATCTCACTAAATAATTGAATTCCAGATATCCTAAAGGACTAACATAATGAAGATTGTCAAACTCTAAATCTAAACTATTTAAGAGTTTTTGGGTTCTAGGGTGTACGGGGAAAATTATGGGATAGTCTTGTCCTAAATTTACAATTTGTGTGATTAATTTTTTTAATTGTGTCTCTTCATCAACATTACTTGGTCTATGAAGCGTCATTACAAAATATTTTTCCTTCGATAAATTTAAATCTTTCCACAAGCTGGGTTTTTTAAATCGACTTGCATTTTTATATAATGTATCAATCATCACATTACCAACAAAAAAAATATTATTTTCAAAAACACCAAGCAATCTTAAATTATCATTAGCATGGGTTGAGGTTGTAAAAAAATAATCCGTTAAACTATCTGTAACTATTCTATTAACTTCTTCTGGCATTCGAATATCACCAGAACGAATTCCAGCTTCTACATGAGCAACTTTAATATTGGCTTTTTTTGCAACAATTGTACAGGCCATAGTTGAGGTAACGTCACCTACAACCATAACTAAATCACTCGGGTTTTGTTGTAATTCTTTTTCAAAACCAATCATAATAGCCCCAGTTTGCTCACTTTGTGTACCACTTTTAACATTTAGGTTTATGTCTGGTAAGGGGATGTTTAATGCTTCAAAAAAAGTGCCGCTTAAATTCTTATCGTAATGTTGGCCAGTATGAACCAATCTGAAATTTATATTGAAACCTGCTATTTTTTTTTCTTCAATAGCTTCAATAATAGGAGCTATTTTTACAAAATTTGGTCTAGCGCCAGCAACAATAGTTATAATCATAGATTTTAATTTAGATATGACGAAAATTGTTTCAATTTACCGCTTTTTGGGCGAATTAATTGTTTTCGTTTTTCAAATTCTATTTGAAGTCCTTTTTCAAGATAACTTTCGGTTTCATTTATAATAATTTTTTTTTTGGTTTCAGAAAGAGTTTCGTTACTCACATAAATTATTTTAAAAGTATCTACTTTTAGTTGTTCAATAATAAATTCCTTAACACTTCCATCGTCTTCAATAATACGTTTAGTAATGTAATAAAAGGTTAATCCAGCAGCCTTTTTCCCGCTAGGTAAAAGCACTATGTCGTTAGTGCGTCCTATAAGTTTTTTTAGTATGGGTTTTTTAAAGGTACTTGCTTTTGAAAGTATACCAACGTCTCCAACATCATATCGAATAAATGGGTGTGCTTTATTGTAAAGCGACGTAATTACGATGCGCCCTTCCTTACCGTAAGGCAAAACGTTACCGTTATCATCAATAATTTCAATAAATAATGTTTCGTTATTGACTTGCCAATGTCCATTTTGGTTTTCAAAAGCTATTAAATCTAATTCTGAAGCGCCATATTCATTAATTACAGGTACTCCAAATTGCTCTTGCATAAGTTTTTTGTCGTCTTCAAAAAGCATTTCAGAAGTTACCACACAAGCTTTTAAAGTAGTACAAAAATCTTTTAAAACTGTATTTTTGTTTTTTAGGAATTTAGCAAATTGAACAATGGCACTTGTATAGCCGTTAATATAATCAAACGGTGTTGTTTGAAATTTTTTCAAATGCTTCTCAAAAGCAGCATGACTTAAATCAAATATCGAAAAGCGAAATCTATTACTAAGTTCATCTTTAAAGCGCTCTTTATAATAGCCTTTTTTATCCAAAGGAATTCCATAAAAACGTGCTTGTTTGGAGGTATTGAAATCTAAATTAAACCAACCAAATCGGTTCTGTATAACCGCCCAGGTTAAAGCATGGCTAAATTTATCTTTAGCAAAGACAAAAGGATTGCCGGATGAACCTGACGTTTTATTAACGTAAACAGTATTTTGTGAAAACCCTTTTGAAAGTCTTTCAACCAGAGGTTTTTGCAAATCCTTTTTTGTCATTATTGGAATTGAATTCCAATTTAAAACATCAATATTACTCGCAAATATATTATAGAATGTATTATGTTTTATGTGAAAAGCAACAATCTCTTGTTTTTTAGCCTCTATAAAACCTTTATAGTCACTTTCATTTACATCTTGTATTTTTTTTAATACACGAGCAGCTTCCTTTATAGGGAAACCGTTTAGTTGTAATGAAAAATCAAATAAATTCACCTTAAGTACATATAATTTGTAAAGTAAATAAAAAATAGTGGTGTATTCGTAGCATTAATTTTATTTTTGCGCAAACAACTATAATTATGAATATTTTAATACTTGGTTCTGGCGGAAGGGAACACACTTTTGCTTGGAAAATTTCTCAAAGTCCAAAATGCAAAAATTTATTTGTAGCACCAGGTAATTCTGGAACTGCGCAAGTAGCAACGAACATAAATATTGGCGTTACAGATTTTTCAGCAATAAAAAAAACGGTGTTAGAGAATACTATTGATATGGTTGTTGTTGGACCAGAAGACCCTTTAGTGCAAGGCATTCATGATTTTTTCTTAAATGATGAGGCTATCAATCATATAACTGTCATCGGGCCTCAAAAAGCCGCAGCAGAATTAGAAGGCAGTAAAGAATTCGCAAAGGAGTTTTTGTATCGCCATAATATTCCAACGGCAGCTTATGAGAGTTTTACCAAAAACACGGTTGAAAAAGGATATGCTTTTCTTGAAACATTACATGCGCCTTATGTTTTAAAAGCAGATGGTTTAGCAGCAGGTAAAGGGGTTGTTATTTTAAATGATTTAGCTAAAGCTAAAGCAGAATTAAAGAGCATGCTTGTTGATGCTAAATTTGGGGAAGCAAGTAAAAAAGTGGTTATTGAAGAGTTTTTAGATGGTATTGAATTAAGTTGTTTTGTGTTGACCGATGGTGAAAATTACAAAATTTTACCCACTGCTAAAGATTATAAACGTATTGGCGAAGGCGATACAGGATTAAATACAGGAGGCATGGGAGCTGTATCTCCAGTACCTTTTGCTACTGATGAATTTTTAAATAAAATTGAAGAGCGTATTGTAAAACCAACCATTAGTGGTTTTAAAAAAGACGATTTACCTTATGTAGGTTTTGTGTTTATCGGACTTATTAAAGTTGGTGAAGACCCTAAAGTTATTGAATACAATGTAAGAATGGGCGATCCAGAAACCGAAGTGGTTTTACCAAGACTAAAAAATGATTTTGTTGAAATACTACAAGCTATGGGAAACGGAACGCTAGATAAAATAAATATAGAAATTGATGAACGCGCCGCTACAACCATAATGACTGTTTCTGGTGGATACCCAGAAGGATACGAAAAAGATAAAGTAATTACAGGCATTGATGCTATTACGGATTCTATACCGTTTCATGCTGGGGCACAGATAAAGAATAGTAATATTGTAACTTCTGGAGGTCGTGTTATGGCAATTACATCTTACGGAAATACGTATCAAGAGGCCATAAAAAAATCTTACCAAAGTATAGAAAAACTACATTTTGATAAGATGTACTATCGTAAGGATATTGGTTTTGATTTAAATTAAAGTAGTTTTACAAATAGGAATGTGCAGAAACACTTTTATCTTCTTCGTTATTATCGTTAAAGCCCTTAAGTTGAAGCATCCAATAAACCATAGCTACAAATCCAACAATAATAAAAATCCAAGAAACGGTGTTAGCTACAAACCAGCTTTCAAGTTCTAATGCTCTTAAGGCATCAAAAGGTGCAAAAACAACATTAACAAATAAATCTTGTATAGCGTAAAAGAAATCTTTCATTTTTTTATTTATTAATACTAACCATTTTATAGTTAGTATATTTACTTAGCAAAAATACAAAAACAGTTAATGATAACAAGTTTTTTTAATAAATCTAGACCAATATATTTTGTTCTTGTTTTTTTTATTACACTTTTAGCATTTTTTATAGCTAGAATTGATAGGCTAAATGAGGGGCTGAATTTTGATTTTATTATAAAACAAATAATACTTCTTTTAATAGTTTTTGGGTCTATTTTACTTTTAAGTTTTATTGTAACTAAAAACAGTTTATCAAATAGAAACAATTATGAAATTTTACTGTTCAGCCTTTTTTTATTATTTATAACGCAAACCACAAATTATTCCAACATATTACTTTCTAATTTTTTTGTTTTACTTAGCTTAAGAAGAATTGTAAGTTTACGCTCGCCAAAAAATATTAATAAAAAACTTTTTGATGCCGCCTTTTGGATAGCGATAGCGGCATTGTTTTATTTCTGGTCTATTTTATTTTTTGGTTTAATAATCCTATCACTTGTTCTTTACTCTAATACTAATATAAGGCATTGGTTTATTCCTTTTTTAGGATTAATATCCGTTGGTATTATTTATTGTACAGGATCGTTGGTTTTGTATGATAGTTTTTTAGCCGCACTTAATTTACAATTAGGAGTTAGTTATGATTTTAGTAACTATAACTCTGTTTCCTCTTTAGTAGGAATAACCGTGCTATTATCTTTTGGTATCTGGTCTTCAATATATTATTTGCAAAACATAAAAAAGAAGAAAAAGGCCTTTAGGGTATCATTCAAAACTATCATTCTAGCTGCAGTAATTGGTTTTTTTGTAGTGATACTTGTACCAGATAAGAACGGAAGTGAGTTTTTATTTTTATTTGCACCTTTAGCTATTATTATTGCTAATTATATTGATACCATTCAAGAAAAATGGTTTAAAGAAATTTTTTTAGCCGTATTAGTTTTTCTTCCTTTTGTATTATTACTGCTGTAATTTTTTTCCAAAAGCTAAATCGCCAGCATCTCCAAGTCCAGGAATAATATAGCCTTTATCATTTAAGGTTTTATCAATAGCTGCAACCCACAAGTGCGTGTTATTATTAAAATTTTGCTTAACAAAATCAACACCATTTTTCGCGCCAATAATACTAATTAAATGAATTTCCTTAGGCATTCCAAAAGGTTTTAGTGCTTGAAAGGTAGCTACCATTGATTGTCCTGTTGCCAGCATAGGGTCTGCCAAAATAAGTGTTTTTCCTTCTAAATTAGGGCAGGCTAAATATTCAACAATAATCTCACAATTTTCAGGATTATTTTTATGGCTTCTATAAGCCGAAATAAAAGCATTTTCAGCACTATCAAAATAGTTTATCAAACCATTATGCAAGGGCACACCAGCTCTTAAAATAGAACATAATACAATATTATTTTCAGGTAAATTAATTAAGCATGTTCCTAAAGGTGTTTCAACAATTTTAGGTTTAAACCTTAAACTTTTGCTCAGTTCATAACCTAAAATTTCTCCAATACGTTCAATATTTCTTCTAAAGCGCATACTGTCTTTTTGAATATCGTTATCTCTTATTTCAGAAATAAATGTATTTAATATTGAGTTTTGAAGGGATATGTTATGAATTTTCATGTGAATGGAATCTAAATTTATCTATCGTAAAGTTAACAAAATCATAGTATAAATGTACTTTCAGGTATTTTGTATTAAACATTCTTATATAATTTCCGTAGTTTTGTGCTTTAAAATTTTTTATCTATGTTCACAACTAAAGCTAATAAGATTTTTCAAGATGTTATTGAAAAATACCATATTATTAACACCGTAGACCAACCTTTTAAAAATGCCTATCCAAAAAGCGATTTGTTGGAACATTTATTGTACAGAAAATGTTGGATTGATACTGTACAATGGCATTATGAGGATATTATCCGCGACCCGCAAATTGATCCTGTTGCAGCTTTAACATTGAAACGTAAAATTGATGCTTCGAACCAAGACAGAACGGATATGGTGGAGTATATCGATAGCTATTTTTTAGAAAAATATAAAGATGTTCCTGCAAAAAAGGAGGCAACTATTAATACAGAAAGTCCTGCTTGGGGAGTTGATAGATTGTCTATTTTAGCGCTAAAAGTGTATCATATGGATGAGGAAGCAACCCGTAATGATGCTTCTGCGGAGCACAAAGTGGCTTGCCAAAAAAAGCTAGATATTTTATTAGAACAACGTGTGGATTTATCAACAGCTATTGATACACTCTTAAGTGATATTGAAAAAGGCGATAAATATATGAAGGTTTACAAGCAGATGAAAATGTATAATGATGACGAGCTGAACCCTGTATTGCGTTCCCAAAAATAACATTACTGTTTAAGCAGGAATCTCGTCCCTTAAGTTGAGATGTCAAAACAAAAAAATATTTTAGTTATACGTCTTTCAGCTATGGGAGATGTAGCCATGGTGGTTCCTGTTTTACGCGCGCTTAACCAACAACACCCAGAACTTAAAATAACCATTTTAACACGCGCTTTTTTTAAACCACTTTTTAGAAATTTAAAGCATGTTGAAGTTTTTGAAGCAGATGTTAAAGGGGAGCACAAAGGTGTTTTTGGTTTATATAAATTGGCTAGAGCACTAAATAAAAATAAGTATTACGTCGTTGCCGATTTGCATAATGTTTTAAGAAGCAAAATGCTAAAAAAATTTATTCAATGTAAACGTTTTATTTCTATTAATAAAGGTAGAAAGGAAAAAAGATTGCTAACTACCGGAAAGGCGTTTAAACAACTTAAAACTACTCACCAGCGTTATGCAGATGTATTTGGGGGCTTAGGATATACCGTTGATTTATCTCAACCTAATTTTCCTGAAAAAGTAGTTTTAAATTCAAAACTTCAACACTTAATTGGCAATAAGAAAAGTAAATATATAGGCATTGCCCCATTTGCTGCTCACGAAGGAAAAATGTATCCTTTAAGTTTAATGAAACAGGTTATTGAAAAGTTATCCAAAGACTACCAAATTATCCTATTTGGAGGAGGTAAATATGAATCAGAAATTCTCTTTGAATTTGAAAATAGTTTTAAAAACACTATTAATTTAGCTAATAAAGTATCCTTAACAGAAGAAATGAACATCATGTCAAATCTTGATGTCATGTTATCTATGGATTCTGGGAATGCCCATATTGCAGCCATGTTGGGTATTAAAGTAATTACAATTTGGGGCGTTACACATCCATTTGCTGGATTTACGCCATTTAATCAACCCGAACATTATGGTTTAATGGCTGACAGAGAAGAGTTTCCTTTAGTGCCAACGTCAGTTTACGGCAATAAATATCCAGAAAATTATAAGTACGCTTCAGGTAGTATTTCTCCTGAAAAAGTTGTTCAAAAAATAAAATATCTATGTGATTAGTTCGTTTTATTTATTTTAAATAAAGAGTGGTAGTCATTATTATTGGCTACAAAAACTACGTTATCGCTTCCTACGCTTAATAAAACCATATGTCTCACATCCTTATCTACAAAAAACCCTGTTTCTAAATGCGAAGTATATTTAAAATCACCTTTGCCATTGCCTAATAATATAGAACCAATTCCCGCATCTGCTCTAGTGGTTTCAACTTCAGATTGGTAGTTGTTTCCAGCTAGAATTAAATCTTTAAAACCATCATTATTAATATCTTCAAAAAGCATACTATTAATAAGCGAAGCTTGCAACTTGCTTTCAAATGGTGAAAATGAAAAATCGTTATTACCATTATTAACAAAAATTCCGGATCTAAATTCCGTTATTTTATAATTTAATGCTTTTTCTATACGTTTTCCAACAATATCTTGAAGGTCGAGGCTGGCAAACTCATTATATGTTTTTATTTTTTGCGCTAAATGCGGTAACTGCTGGGTCATACAGGATTTGCCTCTTATAGGAACATCTTTGCCATTATATTTTTTAGATAGTATAACGTCCTGAGTGCCATTAAAATCAAAATCTGTTGCATATACTTGAAATGGTTTTTTCTTAGAAGCATGAAACTTATAATTTAAACCCAAATTACCTGCCACAATATCGTTATCTCCATCGTTATCAATATCTGCTATTAAAAGTTTATTCCACCAGCCGGAAGCTTCATTAAGTGCTTTAAAATTATTACTTTTTAAAAGTTTTCCGTCGGAATTTGTGAAAACTTCAATGCCCATCCATTCGCCGGTAACAACTAAATCCAATTGGTTATCATCGTTAATATCTATCCAAGTGGCATCAGTCACCATGCCAATTTTTTCTAACTCAGGTGCGAGTTGAGATGTACTATTTTTAAATTTCCCCTTTTCGTTTTTCAAAAGATAACTTATTGGAGCATGTGGATATTCTCCTGGAATCACTCGACCACCAATAAACAAATCAATATCCCCATCATTATCATAATCTGAAGGGATAACTACAGAACCAGCAGAAACTATTTCCGGAAGTGCATCTTCCGATTTAGAAAACACTCCGTTTCCATCGTTTAAATAAAGTACATCTTGCATGGCAGAAGGATAGCCGTAATATTCATAACTACCGTGAACAACATATAAATCTTGATCCCCATCATTATCCGCATCAAAAAAAGCAGCACCAACATCTTCGTATTTTTTATCAAGAATAAAAGCATTTGTTGGTTTTGAAGTAAATTTACCAGACTTATCTCCTATTATTAATGCTCCTGAAACCCCATTAGCTCCACCTATAAATACATCATCAATACCATCATTATTTATATCTCCTTTTGCCAAAGCAGGACCTAATTGAGATAGCTTATGCGGCAATAAAACTTGTAATTCATAATCATTAAAATACGGGTCGGTATGTTTAAAATTTGATTTTAATGGAGTTAACAATTGCCTCTTAGTATCCGTTTTAATCTTTTTATTTTCAGCAAAATGATGATTCATTAATAAAGATTGATTAGCATCAACATCTTTCAAAATTTGGATTTTATCATCTGGCCAAATAATTTCCAATGTATCAATTTTTAAGTGCTTACCAAGGCCAAAATGTAGCGTATATGGCACTGCAGAAAGAAAACCTCGTGTGTTAATTACTTGTTTACTTTGCATCGTACCATCTTCAAAATATAAATTCACAACGGCTCCTACGCCGAAAATGTTAGCATCATCATTTTGAAGGTCAATTTTTAAGAAATATGATCGCTTGTTTTCTAAAGTATTATTTTTTAAAATACTTGCTTCGTCGTTTATATTATTTACAACAATTTCTAAATCACCATCGTTATCTAAATCAGCATAAACAGCACCATTAGAAAATGTTGGAACAGTATCAATCCATTTGTCCGAAGTGTCTTCAAAAGTTAAATCGCCATTATTTTTATAAAAATAATTATTAAGTTTTTGCTGAGGCAACATTTTTGCAAACTTTAAAAAATCTTCTTTGGTAGGTTTCCTACCATTGGCTCTTAAAATTTGAAGTGTTTCGTTAACCTTATCTCTATCCATCACATCTCGATACACGCCGTTTGTAATGTAGATATCATTAAATCCGTCCAAATCAAAATCTGCAGATAGTATAGACCAACTCCAATCTGTATCGGCAATACCTGCCATTTTAGATATTTCGCTAAAGGTGCCGTTACTATTATTTAGTTGCAACATATTATGCATGTATTGGTTATGGTAACCATTATCAACCATAGATTCAAACACATCTATTGAAGTCATTGCCATGGTGGTTTTGGATCTTATGTAATCTTGGGGGTTCATATCTAAAGTCATTAAATCTAAAGCACCATCATTATTAATATCAACTAAATCGCTACCCATACTGTTAAAGGACATGTGTTTAAATAGTTTGTCTTTAGACTCCGTAAAGGTTCCGTTTTTATTATTTAAGTACACCAAATCTGGAAAATTGAAATCATTACATACGTAAACATCTGGCCATCCATCAATATTCAAATCGCCTACAATGGGATTTAACCCAAAACCAATATCGTAACTTAAACCCGCTTTTTGAGAGACGTCTTTAAAATGCCCTTTACCATCATTCTGATAAAGTCGATCACAGCCTTTTAAATCCATTGTTTTAGGGTTGTTAAGAACTTTATTTAAATCAACAACCTCTTCCTTACCTGTTACAACAGGTGTATTGGAAATATACACATCCAAGTCGTTATCTTTATCATAATCAAAAAAAGTGGCTTGTATACTTCTATTTGCATCGGCTAAACCATATGCTTCTGCTTGTTCTGAGAAATGAAAATTACCTTCGTTAATATATAATTTATTAGCAAGTTCTTTAGTGTTATCTTTTAATCCGCCTTTACATATATAGATATCAAGAAGCCCATCGTTATTAACATCTGCCATAGTAACACCCGTACTAAAACCACCAATATTAGTAATCCCGCTAGTTTTAGAAACGTCTTTAAAATTTAGACTACCGAGATTCATGTATATTTTATCTTCTCCACTATTTGAAATAAAATAAAGATCGATATATCCATCATCATTTAAGTCGCCAGCTGCAACACCACCACCTATATATGTATAATTGTATTGGTAGTAGTTATAATCTAAGGTTTCTTTAAGTTCGTTAATAAAATGAATACCAGTTTGTTTAGGCGTTAAGTAGGTGAATAATTTTTTATTATTTAAAGTATCTTTTATAGATGTTGAGGTATTGTCTTTTTTACATGACGTAAATAAAGCAACGAGTAAAATTAAAATTAGGGAATTCTTTTTTTTATGAAATAGCATACAAGGTCTCTTAATTGATAAAGATATAGATCTGGAAGTTATATTTTTGACTAATTAATTACAAATTTATAATTAATATTTCTATATAAAAAAGCGACAAAGTGATTGCACCTTGCCGCTTTTTAAAACATATTTTTTTTAAAAAACTGTATTAGTTATTTAAATTTGGATTTCTATCAACCTCATTTTTAGGTAATGGAGCGAAATAATTTGATGTTGCTAAAGAGCCTTTAATCTCATTAGTTTCGCTTGTAATTGGTGTGCCTGTTAAGCCATTTACTGACACCTGAGGATCTCTAGCAGATCCACCTAAGGCATCTTCTACTTTTTCTTTACGAACTAAATCATTATATCTCAAATATTCTCCAGCTAGTTCCCATTTACGCTCAGTAAATGCTAAATCCTGAATGGTTCCATCTGCAGCAGATACATTACCAAGTCCAGCTCTATTTCTTACATCGTTTAACGCTTGCCATGCATCGGCGTTTGCAGAGCCAGCCTCACCAGAAGCTTCAGCAAAAATTAATAATAACTCTGCATATCTCATGTAGTAGTCGTTACGGTCACTTTGGAAGCCCGCCCAAGTGCCTTCTTCCCAAGGCCCAACAATTTTTCTGAATACGGGTTGTTGTTGATCTATAAATTCAGTCCAAGGCAATGTATTTACAGCTGCGGCTACATCACTTGTTGCATTTCCATCGGCCCCTAAAGGCACCTCGGTATGGTAAGTAGCATCTTTTCTCGCACCAGCAGGCATATCCTCAAAATATCTAATTTCTGCAAATGTTTCTTGCCATCCTTTTGTTGCAGAATCACTAGGTAGTCCTAATTTCCCATGTTTACGATTTGGAAGACCACAAGAGTTACAATAAGCAATTGTAAAAATAGACTCTTCGTTAAATCTACCAGCAACTGTTGCAAGTGTACTAATATCATTAACTAAACCAAATCCGTGAGAAGACGCATTATCAATTACTGTTTTAGCGCTTGATGCTGCCATAGCATATTTTGAAGCATCTTTTTCAGGAAAACCAGCCCAATCCAAATATAATCTTGCAAGTATCGCCCTAGCGGAACCTGAATTTGGTATTGAAGCACCAACATTTGTTTTTGTTGGTAACATAGTTTCAGCAGTTAACAAATCGCTTTCAATTTGTGTATAAACTTCAGCTTGAGTCGCTAATTCACGATTAAAATTCACATCTAAATCTAACGGTAGTACAATTCTACCATGAACACGTGCTAAATGGTAAAACATTAAACCTCTTAAAAAGTACGTTTGACCTAATAGTTCTTTTTGTTTATCTGCCTCTGTCAATTCTAAACCTTCCGCAGTTATAATTACAGTGTTAGCGGCTTTAATCATGGCATAAACATCTGACCAGTTAGTGGCTGTTCTACCATTTGTAGCGGCAACATTTCTTTGGTCATACTCTCTAAAATCGGCTTTATTACTCTCTCTATGAGTGGTAATATCATCTCCAGCCCAACCGTTTACATAAAAGGTTGTCATCCATGCTGCTTTGTTCAATTTTCCAAAAATTCCATTTACTGCCAGTTCAAGTTCAGCAATATTAGAATAAGGCTCGACAGCTAAGTTTGCTTTTCCTGGTTGCTCTTCAAGGTCGAACTGTTCGCAACTATTAAAAATCAAGACTAATGTAAGCATTGATGCAAGCAAAAATGGTTTTACAATTAGTGATTTATATATTTTGTTTGTTTTCATATTTTTTAATTTTATTTATTTCTACAATAACTATTTTCTAAAAACCTATTTTAACACCAAAAGTGAAAGTTCTAGGGTTTGGATATGCTCCAATATTAATTCCAGGAGCCACATCTTCGTTGCCTTCTTGATTTCTTCTAGAACTTGCTTCAGGATCATAACCCGTATACTTTGAGATCAAAAACAGATTTTGACCACCAGCGTAAAGCTTAATTGATGTGTCGTTTAGCCACTCAATATCATTTAAGGTATAACCTACAGTTAAATTGCTTAACCTGATAAAGTCGCCTTTCTCTACGTAACGACTAGATTCATAAAGATGCGCAAAAGCAGGAATATCTGTTTCGTTGGTTGGTGTCCATTGATTAACTTGATCTGGCGCTAAAAAACTTCTTGAATCTCCTGCACCACCAGTAATTGCTGCTTGTTGGATGTTATAAACATCAAAACCGTGTACGCCTTGAAGAAATACATTAATGTCCCAATTTTTGTAAGTAAAAGAGTTGTTGAAACCCCAAGTTAAATCTGGAGTACCATTTCCAATGGCACCGTATAGTACTTCATTGTTTTCATCTAAAACATACCTTGCTTGACCAGGAGCCGCAATGGCTACACCTTCAGAATCTAATGGGATGTTATCAGTAGTTTTCCACGTGCCTAAAAAAGTAGCACCATAAAATTGACCTAGAGGTTGTCCTAATTCTATAGCATTAAGAATATTCCCTTGTCCTCCAGGAGCTTGAAATTGACCTAAAATACGAGTTTGATTATTATTCAATTTAGTTACTTCATTTTTTACAAATGAAACAGCAATATTTGAGTTCCAATTAAAATTTTCAGTATTTATAATATCGTATCCAAGAGTAATATCTATACCAACATTTTCTACTTCACCTACATTATTTATAACTCGTCTGTTTCCACCTTCTCCACCATCATAATCTGGAATTGTTGTGTCTAATAATAAGTCTTCGGTAATTTTATAGAAACCATCAATACTTAAATTACCACGTCCGTTAGAAAACCCTAAATCTATACCGGCATTAAATTGAGAAGTTGTTTCCCAAGTTACATTTGGATTTCCAATCCTGTTAATAAATGTACCTGATGTAGCACCGGAACCATCAGCGGCATAACTATTAAACCCTAAAGTTGTGAATGTATTATAATTACCAATACCTTGGCTACCTACTTGTCCCCAACCTGTTCTTAATTTCAATAAAGAAATACTTTCTGAATTTTCAATTAACTTTTCAAAATTATAAGCTAATGCTACAGAAGGGAAGAATCCCCATCTGTTTTCAGTTCTAAAAACAGAACTTGCATCGTAACGTCCAGTTGCAGTTAAGAAAAAATTATCATCTAAAATATATTCTGCACGAAGCATGAAAGAAGACAATTCTCTTTCTCCAAAACCATTAAAAACAGTCTGGCCGGAGTTAGGCGCTAATTCAGCAAAATAAAACCCTCTATTTTGAAGTGTAAGGTCGTTTGCATCATAACCATTTCCTTGAAATTTGGCATTATTATATTCTTGAACACCAGTTAATTTTACATCATGCTTATCATTAATTACTTTTTGCCAAGTAAGTATATTACTTATTTGGTAGCTGGTGTTTTTGTCATTTTTGAAAGATGTGTGTGGTAAAAAGTCATCCCCAGTTTCAACCGCATACCTTTCAACATTATAATTGGATAACTGAGTTCCTAAAATTAAACTATAAGAAAGGTTATCTGTAATATTGTATGTTGCATTAAGTGTGGCACTTAAACGCTCATTAAAATCTTTAATATTTGTCTCGTTTAAAGTCCTAACAGGATTATCATTTAAAGACGCTACCGCAGATCTGATATTATAATTTCCATTTGCATCGAAAACCGGTGTGGTAGGATCCCAAGTTAATGCTTTATATATAGCACTACCCTGTCCGTTTCCAAACCCTTGAATATTATTTTTTAATTCAGTTCTGCTTGCAAATACATTAAGTCCAACTTTTAATTTTTCTTTGACTTGAGCCTCAATGTTAGAACGTAAATTAAGTTGTTGTAACCCTGTATTAATTACAATACCTTCTTCATCTCTGTAATTACCAGAAATAAAATATCTTAATTTACCTTCAGCACCACTAGCAGATAATTGTAAGTTTTGGCTAATACCTGTTCTTAATATTTCATCTTCATAATCTGTACCTCCATTAGTTTCAAACCCTTGAATATCTGCAGCACTATAAACGGCAGTACCACCAGAATTCGTTCTTCTTAAATTTTCTATCCTAGCAAAATCTGCAGCTCCTAATCTTTCAACTGAAGTAGGGCTAGACGATATAGTATTGAAATAATCAATATTTATTTTTCCTTTACCAGAACCTTTTTTGGTAGAAATCAAAATAACACCATTTGCACCACGTACACCGTATATTGCTGTAGCCGATGCATCTTTTAATACATCCATACTAGCAATATCGTTAGGATTTATTGTCGCTAAATCGCCACCTAAAACACCATCGATAACTACTAGTGGACTATTATCTCCTGTAATAGAGTTAATACCACGTATACGAACTTTAACAGCCCCACCTGGTTGCCCATTACTTTTTGAAACTGTTACACCAGCTGCTCTACCTTGAAGTGCTTCTTCAACTCTAGTTACAGGTTGGTCTTTAAAAGAATCTGCTGTAACTCTTGAAACAGAACCAGTTAAGTCACTTTTTTTGGCTGTACCATAACCAATCACAACAACTTCATCCAGTTGTGCAGCATCTTCAACTAAAGTAATTTTAATGGACGTTTTATTACCTACAGTGATAGATTGAGTTACATACCCAAGGAATGATATTGTTAACACATCACTCGGAGAGGCATCAATACTGAAATTTCCATCAAAATCTGTAACAGCTCCTTTTGTTGTCCCTTTAACAAGAACATTTGCTCCAGGAACACCAACACCAGATTCATCTACAACAGTACCCGAAACAGCTTGCTGAGCATTGGCCTGCTGAAAGCCCATAAATAATAGAAGAGCTCCCAAGAAGACGCTTCCTCTAAATAATTTAATAATTTTGTTCTTCATAATTGTTTAGTTTAGTTAGTAATTTAGTTAATATAATTAATTGAGTATGTTTAAGATTGAGTTTTTCTAAATTTAAAATACATTTTTTATTTATTCTTAAAGGATAAGAATCTTTTATTAGGAATTAGCCAATATATGATTTTTATCTGATAAAAGATGATATATGTATCTCAACTGATTTTTTTGGAAAAAGATTGGTTTTTCTTGCTGTTCGATTAAAATTTTTAATTTTTCTTGAAATTTGATAGGTAATTTGGTTGAAATAAAATTGAGCAAAAACAAAGATGTATATTAATAAATTTTTTATTATGCTTGCTTTATTTTTTAAATAATATTTATCCCTATGTTGAGGCATAAATTTATCATTAAAAGTTTAAAAAAAAATATATACTTTCGATTTTTTTAAAAAAAATATATATTTCTTACGAAAAATGAATTTTTATAATGTCAATTTTAAGATTTTCACGAAATGTGTAGATAAAACACAATAAAAAGTAAATTTTATTATTTTAAGAAGTAAAACGTAAAAATTATAATTCTTGAGCTGCTTTATTTTATTACAAAATCATTTTTGTAAAATAAAATTTAAACATCATCATAATCAACGCTAATACTAGGCGTTGTAGGATACGCTTGGCAAGTTAAAATCAAACCTTCAGCAACTTCACTTTCTGTTAGTATATTGTTTTGTCTCATAGTGGCGCTGCCTTCCGTAACTTTAGCTAAGCAACTGCTACAAATTCCGCCTTGACAAGAATAAGGGGCGTCCAAATCTTCATCAAGAGCCGCTTCAAGAATGGTTTGTTTTGGAGACATTTCAAAGGTTGTCGTTTCATCATCAACAGTAACCGTTATTTTAGTGCTTCCTTTAGATTTTATTTCTTCTTTTACTTCCACAGGTTTAGCTGCTTTAAAAAGTTCAAAATGAATTCGATTTTCATCAATGTTATGGCTTGTTAAAACATCTTTTACGGTATGAATCATAGCTTCGGGACCACATAAGTAAAAAGCATCAACCTCAATATGCTTGTGTTTGTTTTTCAATACATAATTAACGGTACTTTTTTCAATGCGTCCAAAAATGGCATCATCTTCATCTTGCTGGCTAAACACAAACTGGATAGAAAAACGTTCTTTATAATTGCGTTGTAATTCCAAAAGCTCATTTAAAAACATGGTATCCTTGGTCGTTTTATTTCCATAAACCAATATGATTTTACTATGCACTTCTTCTTCTAAGGCACACTTAATAATACTTAAAACAGGAGTAATACCACTACCGGCAGTAAAAAGTGCTATGTTTTTGGTTTTTGAGTCGTTTGGCTCGAATATAAATCGTCCTTTTGGAGGAGCAACTTCAATGGTGTTTCCAGCTTTTAAGTTACTATTTGCATAAGCGGAAAATGTACCATCCTTGACCTCTTTTATAGCGATTTTCAATTCACCGCTTTTTGGAGATACACAAAGAGAATAATCACGACGCACCTCGATACCATCTATTTCAGTTTTTAAAGTAATATACTGCCCCGCTTTAAAAGCAAAAGCTTCTTTAATGTTTTCAGGTAAGTTAAAAGATATACTAATAGCTTTATCAGTTTCTCTTCTTATATTTTTTATGGATAGTTTGTGGAATGATGACATAAAGAATGATTTTTAACAAAAATAGTAAAGCCCATAAAAAGAAGGGTGTTATTTCTATAAAAAAAATGATACATATAATTTTTATGCATAAGAATATTATGCATATATTTGTTTTATTATGAAATCTTCCAACTTATATAAAGGTAGTTTAACAACTATAATTTTAAAACTTTTAAATGAGCATGATAAAATGTATGGTTATGAAATAACCCAAAAGGTAAAAGAGATAACAAAAGATGAACTTCAGCTTACAGAAGGCGCTTTATATCCTGCGCTTCATAAAATGGAGGCAAATGGATTGCTAGATGTTGAAACTGTAAAAGTTGGGAACAGAATTCGTAAATACTATAAATTAACAGAAGCTGGAACGAAGGAAACCGTAAATAAACTTAAGGAATTGGAGGATTATATAAAGACTATGCGTGCTTTGGTAAACCCTAAATTTCGATTGGAATAATGAACACATTAACAGCACTTCAAATACAACAACTTTATACATTTACTGCATTACATTATGTAGAGTTTTTTGAGATACAGACAGAACTAGTAGATCATTTAGCTCATGGCATTGAGGCACAATGGGAAAAAAATCCAGATTTAGGGTTTGTAGAGGCTTTAAAAGTAGAATTTAAAAAATTTGGTGTTTTTGGTTTTTCTGATATTATTGAACAAAAACAGAAAGCACTTGCTAAACATTATCGCAAATTAGTTTGGAAATCAACAAAGGTATACTTTAAATGTCCTAAAATTATAGCCACTTTATTTTCGATATGGGTCGTTTACATATGTTTAAGCCTTGTTGAAAATAAAAATTATATAGTAATTCCAATACTCATTTTTCTTCTTGTTTTTCAATCGTATTTTTGGTTTAAAGGGCTTAAGGAAGCTAAAGCCATTAGAAAGAATACAGGTAAAAACTGGTTGTTTTTAAATGTAATAGCACAATTAGGTGGTATTATACATATTTCACATTTAGGTATTCAAATACCAAACTTTTTTTCAGATAATTTGTGGTCTATAACTGAGCAACTCGTGTTTTCTATTGGTGTAGTTATTTGGTTTATAGTCTATTACGTTTCGGTAAAAATTGTATCGCCTAAACTTAAAAAAACAATAGCAAAACAATTTCCAGAATATAAATTCACTTAATTGTAACATTACATAAAAACGTTCTACTTATAATTAAATTATAATCATTTTAAAATCAAATTTTATGAAAAAACTATTATTTCTATGTGTATTCGTTTTAGGATTAACGACTCAAATTCAAGCCCAAGATAATTCAGAATTTAAACAAGAAACCGTTGAGTTTATAAAACTAACAGGAGCGGGTGAAGCTTTTGAAAATGCTATTGCTCAAATAGGTTTTAAAGTTTCCGATGCTAATAAAAAGGCATATAAAGAAGAAGCTAATGCTACATTAATTGACCTTTATGAAAAAATGGCCGATTTGTACATGGCAGAATTTGAGCAAAATGAAATTAGAGAATTAGTAAAATTTTACCATACGGATTTAGGTAAAAAACTAGCAGAAAAGCAATTGGGGCTTACTCAAAAAGCGATGATGTTTGGTCAAACTTGGGGTATCGAAATACAGGGTATCGCTCAAAAATATAATTAACTTTATAATGATAAAACGATTTTTAAGTTTAGAATGGAAGGCTTTTTTCAGATCTGCTAGTTTAGGAAAAAATTTAGGAATTAAAATAGTTATGGGCTTTTTAAGCCTTTATTTTATTACTATGTTTCTAATCATGGGATTAGCCTTATATCCAGCACTTAAAGATTTTTTTCCAGAGAAGGACCCACTATTAATTGTAAATACCTTTTTGTTTTATTGGGTAATAGGCGATTTAGTATTTCGATTTTTTTTTCAGAAATTACCTGTAATGAGTGTAAAACCATTACTTACATTACCAATTAAAAGAAGTAAAGTTATTCATTTTGTTTTGGGTAAATCAGCTTTTTCATTCTTTAACCTTTTACCATTATTTGCCATAATTCCTTTTGGTATTACGTTGTTATTTCAAGATTATCCGGTAACAAATGTTACAGCATGGATGCTTGCATTGATTTTAGTAGTGTTTATTATAAACTTTATGAATTTTATTGTTGAAAGTTTTTCAGCTGAAAAAGAATTGTCTGTTTTACCTCTAATAATATTGGTAGGTGGTTTGTATGCGGTAAATTATTTTAACATAATTTCCTTTAGCAATATTGTAGGTTATGGTTTCAATGCTATTTACAAAAACCCTTTATTAGTTATAGTACCTTTGTTAATGTTAGCTGTTTGTTATATCATAAATTACAACCTATTAAAACAAAAATTATTTCTGGATAGCGGATTAAAAACCAAGATTGAACAAGTTAATACATCAAATTTAGAATGGACTAAAAGTTTTGGAGACATTGCGCCTTTTTTACAGCTTGATTTAAAGTTAATTTGGCGTAATAAACGAACAAAGTCTTCAGTTTGGATGATAGCCTTTGGTTTACTTTACGGATTAGTTTTTTACACTAATCCTCAATTTATGGAAATTACACCTTCTTACATTTTTGTTGGTATATTTTCTACAGGTATATTTTTAATGAACTTTGGGCAGTTTATCCCTGCTTGGGATAGTAGTTATTACAAGTTACTTATGAGTCAGAATATTAAATACCAACACTATTTAAAGTCAAAATTTACTTTAATGGTAATAAGTGTTTTGATACTTTTTATCTTAGGAATACCCTATGTGTTTTTTGGCTGGAAAATTCTATTAGCACATTTTGCAGCAGCCATCTATAATATGGGTATTAATACACACGTCATTCTGCTTGGTGGTTCTTTTAATCGAAAAAAAATTGATTTAAGCCAGAAAGCAGTCTTTAACTATCAAGGCACAGGAGCGGTACAATGGCTTATCGGGATTCCTTTATTACTTTTGCCCATGGGAATATTTGCAGCGTTTTATTTTTTAGTAAACTTTGAAATGGCCTGTTTAGTTTTAATAATTCTTGGATTAATTGGCATCGCATTTCATCAAAAATTTATGAAAATTATTACTCAAAAATATTTAGATTCAAAATATAAAATGATTAACGCATTCAATCAAAATAATTAATAAGACTTAAGCATGATAATAACTTCTAATTTGTCAAAAACGTACCACGGCAATCAGATTTTAAATATTGAGTCTTTAAATATCCCTAAAGGTCAAAGTTTTGGATTGGTAGGTAATAATGGCGCAGGGAAAACAACCTTTTTCAGCTTACTTTTAGATTTAATACAACCTACAACAGGGCATATTACGAGCCATGGTGTGCAGGTAAATAAAAGTGAGGACTGGAAACCATTTACTTCGGCATTTATCGACGAAAGTTTTTTAATTGGCTATTTAACTCCAGAAGAATATTTTTATTTTATAGGTGAATTACGCGGACAGAATAAAGCCGACGTTGATGCACTTGTTTTTAAGTTTGAGGATTTTTTTCATGGTGAAATACTAGGGCAAAAAAAGTATCTGCGAGATTTAAGCAAAGGAAACCAAAAGAAAGCAGGTATTGTTGGAGCGCTTATAGGGAATCCTGAAGTTATTATTTTAGACGAGCCTTTCGCTAATTTAGACCCTACAACGCAAATTCGTCTCAAAAATATTATTAAAGAATTAGCTGAAAAACAAGGTGTTAACATCTTAATTTCAAGTCATGATTTATTGCATGTAACCGATGTTTGCGAGCGTATCGTAGTTTTGGAAAAAGGGGAAGTGGTTAAAGATTTATCTACAAGTGCAGCTACATTAATGGAACTCGAAGCACATTTTGCCAACTAATCCTTTTATTTAAAAGTCTTTACATTTTTTTAGGTAAATACAAAAAGATGCTTATTTTTACCGCTCTATATAATAATAACAACCAGTTACAGTTATATTTAGACTAAAAATACCAGCATTGAAAAGACCTTACAAATCCATATTATTTTTTATTTTAACTCTCTTACTAACATTTAGTTGTTCTAGAAAAAAAGATAAATTTATAAATAGAAATTTCCATGCAGTTACTGCGGAATTTAATCCACTTTATAATGGTTACAATGCCTTGGAACAAGGTAAGCAATCTTTAAATGATGCATATTTTGATAATTATTGGAACGTTTTACCAATAGAAAGGATGCAGATTTTTGAAGATATTGTGCTTCCAGGTCAGTCTAAAAACGAAAACTTTTCAAGAGCAGAAGAGAAAGCCGCAAAAGCCATTCAAAAGCACAGTATGAATATTAAGGGTAAAGAGAAGAATCCGCAAATGGACGAAGCTTATTTGCTTTTAGGAAAAGCTAGGTATTTTGATCAGCGTTTTGTACCCGCTTTAGAAGCCTTTAACTATATTCTTTACAAATACCCAGCAAGCGATAAGATTAACCAAGCCAAAGTGTGGCGGGAAAAAGCTAATATCAGGCTAGATAACAATGAGTTAGCTATTGAGAACTTAAAACGGCTTTTAAAACAAGAAGACCTAGAAGGGCAAGATTTAGCTGATGCAACGGCTATACTTGCACAAGCCTATTTAAACACTAAAATTGTTGATACTGCCATTACGCAATTAGAAATCGCATCAAATGCTACTAAAAATAATGATGAGCGCGGACGTTACCGTTTCATTCAAGGGCAACTGTATAATCAACTAGGTTATAAAGACAGTGCAAATATCGCATTCAGCAAAGTCATTGAACTTAAAAGGAAAACACCTAGAATTTATATGATTTCTGCGTATTTGGAAAAAGTTAAAAATTTCGATTTTGAAAATGGGAATAAGCTAGAGCTTACCGAATTACTCACAGAACTTGAACAAAATAGAGAAAACCGCCCATATTTAGATAAAATTTATCATCAAATTGGGGCATATCATTTACAGAATGGTTCAGATTCATTAGCTATTGCTTACTACAACAAATCGTTAAGAACCAATACCCGTGATAAATTGTTAAAAGCTAAAAACTATGAAACGTTAGGCGACATAAATTTTGATGCTTCTGTTTATGCAGATGCAGGTGAGTATTACGACAGCACAATGGGTAATTTGCTGCTAAACTCGAAACCTTATCGCATTATTAAACGTAAGCGCGATAATTTGAAAGATGTTATCTACTATGAAGCTATTGCCAAAGTAAACGATAGTGTTTTAAGGTTGGTAAATTTACCAGAAGCGGAGAAATTGACTTATTTTGAATCTTTTGTTGAAGACTTGAAGATTAAGGCGGAAGTCGAGAAAGAAAAACAAGAAGCTGCACAACGAAATAGTGGCTTAGCCACAGTTAATTCGATGATTAGTGCTCAAATAAACAAAGTGGGGCAACAAGCGCAAGCTACGGCATTTTATTTTTACAACCAGAATACGGTTGCCTATGGAAAAAATGAGTTTACAAAAATATGGGGTGATAGACCTTTAGAAGATAATTGGAGATGGTCTAGCAGAGGCATTTCAAATGTTGGAAATAATAACGTTACAAATAATATTGTTGCTTCGGCTTCAGATGAAGAACGTTTTGATCCACAATTCTATATGTCTAAAATCCCTTCCGAAGAAAAAGAAATAGATAGTATTTCCAAAGAGCGTAACTATGCTTACTACCAATTAGGATTAATTTATAAAGAGAAATTTAAAGAATATAATTTAGCAAAAGATAAATTTCAAAACCTTTTGAACAGTAGTCCGGATGAACGATTGATATTGCCCTCAGAATATAATTTATTCAAGATTTATGAGCTTTTAGGTGAAATGGATGAAGCTTCAATTGCTAAAAATCAGATTATTTCGAATTATCCGGATTCTAGATATGCAACCATATTGAAGAATCCTGAATTGGTTACTGATCGGGATGAAAATAGTCCTGAAAGCTTATACGAAGCTTTATATGCTCAGCATGAAAATCAAGACTATGCTGATGTTATTTCGAAAAGCGAAGCGTATATAAAAACGTTTGATGGTGAGCCAATGATACCTAAGTTTGAGCTATTAAAAGCCACTGCTACAGGACGGTTGTATGGTTATGAAGCGTATAAAAAAGCAGTGAATTATTTGGCAATTACCTATGCTAATACGCCAGAAGGTAAACAAGCACAAAATATCGAGTCTGAAATTCTACCTAAGTTAGCAAATAAGGATTTTGTTGAGCACTCTGATAGTATCTCAGATCATTATAAAGTCATTTTTAAATTTACAGACGCCCAAGCAACGGCCGTTTCAAACTTTAAAGAAACTTTAGATGAGGTTTTAGAAAACGTAAAATATTATACGTTGAATGCCTCTGTAGACGTTTATAACCCAAGCACAAAATTAGTAGTGGTTCATGGTATTAAAACACCTCAGATAGCAAAAACGTTTAATCAACTTTTAACTGAAAAAGATCAGAATAAAATTAAAAACCCTTATTTTGCAGTATCATCTACAAACTATCAAATCATTCAAATACATAAAAATTTGGATGCATATTTAAATATCGATACTAATTAAAATTTACCCAATTCACTATGTTCTCTGATAATAAAAAGGAAAAACAAATGGCTGAAGGCTCTTCAAATCAAAATATAATTGCCCAAGGCACTAAAATGGTAGGCGATTTTACTAGTCAAGGCGATTTAAGAATAGATGGAATAATTGAAGGAAATATTAAAACTTCTGGAAAAGTCGTTGTTGGCAAATCTGGAATAGTAAAAGGTACATTAAATAGTACGGATGCTTATTTTGAAGGTAAACTTTCTGGTAAATTAGAGCTTTCCGGTACATTGACATTAAAAGCAACAGCACATATTGAGGGCGAGGTCGTCGCTGGGAAACTAGCCGTAGAACCAGGCGCTACATTTAACGTGTCTTGCATGATGAAGGGGGCTACAAAGGAAATTAACAATGCTAATGGCAAACAAATCCAACAACACAAAAAACCAAAAGCAGAGAAAACAGCTTAACCCATACATTCGTTTTGTATCTACAGGTTTACAAATGGGTTTGACTATATATATGGGAAATCTTTTAGGATTTTGGTTGGACACCAAATTCCAAACTACTTATTTGGAAAGTGTAGTAACACTATTTGCTGTATTCGCTTCTATGTATTTAATAATAAGTCAAGTTCTAAAAATCTCTAAAGAAGATGACTAAAAAAATCATGCTTTTTGGTCTTAGCTTTTTACTTTTATTTGCGGTTTCTTTTCTTCTACATAATAGTACTTTAAAATATTTAAGCTTAAGGTTCGAGTTATTTAATATATATAGTTTTCATTTTCTTTCTTCATTAACTATATGTTATCTCATTCTTTTTTTTTCAAATATTGAAAAATGGATTACCCAACTTGGTTTTATCTACATATTTGCACTAATTACTAAGCTTTTCATTTTTATTTTAGTATTTAAAAACGTTATTTTTCAACATGAAAATATAACGAAAGTTGAAAGCCTTAATCTATTAATCCCTGTGTTTCTTTTCTTATTTCTTGAAGTCTATTTTATTATTAAGATTTTGAAAGATAAATAAGGCACAAGATTAATGCTAAAAAAAATAATTATTTTCAAATAATTACATACATTTGCACGGAATTTAAAAACACAGTTTTTTTGATTTTTATAACAATGAATATATTTCAACAAACTTTTAAATTTTTCTTTCTTACAATAATGCTTTTTGCAAGTACTTTTGCAAAAGCTGAAAATCCTACTACCGATGGTGGTCAAGTAGATACGAAAAAGGAAGTAGAAAACTATATCTTACACCACATTCAAGATTCACATGATTTTTCTTTATTCTCTTACACGAATGATGCAGGTGAGCGTAAGCATTTTGGTTTTCCATTACCAGTTATATTATGGACGAGTAATGGATTGGTAACATTTATGTCTTCAGAATTTCATCATAATGATGACGGTCATGTTATCGTTGAGAAAAACGGGATGAAATTCGCCAAAATTCATTCTAAAATTTATGAGTTAGAGGCAGGTGCTTCTGCTGTTAATTTTGATGAAACACATCACGCCACAAACGGACACAAAGTATTGGATTTCTCAATTACCAAAAGTGTTGTAGGGATATTGGTTATTGGCTTATTAATGTTATTCTGGTTTTCTAGTTTAGCAAAACAATATAAAAAGAAACAGATTCCAACTGGGTTTGCTCGTGTATTAGAGCCTCTTGTACTTTATGTAAGAGATGAAATTGCAAGACCAAACATTGGAGAAAAGCATTACCGAAGATTTACGGGGTATCTTTTAACCGTATTCTTTTTTATATGGTTATTAAACTTAGCGGGTTTAACACCGTTAGGATTTAACGTAACAGGGCAGTTAGCAGTAACAGCTTGTTTAGCTATATTTACTTTAATTATTTACACAGTAAGCGGAAATAAAGATTATTGGATGCATATCTTGTGGATGCCAGGTGTACCGGTTTTAATTCGTCCAGTATTAGCAATTATTGAATTAGCAGGCGCATTAGTAATCAAGCCGTTTTCATTATTAGTACGTTTGTTTGCAAACATTTCAGCAGGTCATATTGTGGTAATGAGTTTAATAGCAATTATGTTCACATTAAAAAAATCGCTTGGTGTGGTTGGTGCAACAGGATTGTCGTTAGTATTATCATTTTTTATAACATTAATTGAGGTTTTAGTAGCTTTCTTACAGGCTTATATCTTTACAATGCTTTCAGCATTGTTTATTGGTATGGCAGTAGCAGAGCACGACCATCATTAATACATTTTGTTTAATTTAATTAATAATCAATTATTATGTACAATTTAATTGGAGCAGGTTTAATCGTAATCGGAGCAGGTATTGGTCTAGGTCAAATTGGTGGAAAAGCAATGGAAGGTATTGCTCGTCAACCAGAAGCAACTGGAAAAATCCAAACAGCAATGATTATTATTGCAGCACTTTTAGAAGGTTTAGCATTCGGTGCTTTATTCTTAGGGAAATAAGCAGCAATCAAACTTTAAAAACGCAAATCTGCAACGGTTGGTTGCAGGTTGTGTTTTAAAATTAAACAAAGAAATAAACATACTTAGAAATGGATAAATTATTAAATGACTTTTCACCAGGACTATTTGTAGTTTCTACAATATTATTATTAGCACTAATTGCTTTAATGGTAAAATTTGCGTGGAAACCTATACTTAATTCCTTAAATGAAAGAGAGGAAGGAATCCAAAGTGCATTGGATGCTGCTGAAAAAGCAAAACTAGAAATGCAAAACCTTCAGGCTGATAATCAAAAATTGTTAAAAGAAGCTAGAGCAGAGCGCGAAGAAATGCTTAAAGAAGCACGCGAGATGAAAAATAAAATGATTGAAGATGCTAAAACTGAAGCTAATGAAAGTGCCTCGAAATTAGTAGCTCAAGCTCAAGCAAGTATAGCGTCTGAAAAGAAAGCAGCAATCGCTGAGATAAAAACCCAAGTTGCTAATTTATCTTTAGAGATTGCTGAAAAAGTAGTACGTACAGAATTAACTAGCAAAGACAAGCAATTAAAATTGGTTGAAACGATGTTAGCTGAAAAATCATTAAATTAAATTATAATGGCGGGAGCAAGAGCAGCAATACGTTATGCAAAAGCATTATTAAGTTTAGCTACAGATCAAAAAACAGCTGAGGTTGTAAATAATGATATGAAGTTAATCGCCAATACTTTAGCAGAAAGTAAAGATTTAAGCGAAGCACTTCAAAGTCCTGTAATTCCTGCTTCAGTTAAAAAATCACTAGTATTTGAAGTTTTTAAAAAATCTAATAAAACAACATTAGGTTTAATTGACACTTTAATAGCAAACAACAGAATTGATGTTTTAGGTCACGTAGCTTCTCAATATAATGGTTTATTTGATAAATCTAGAGGCATCGAGATTGCAACTGTTACCACAACAGTTGAGTTAACACCAGATTTAAAGAAGAAAGTTTTAGCAAAAGCTAAAGCCCTTACAGGTAAAGATGTTGAAGTAGAAAATATTATAGATGAAAGTATTTTAGGTGGTTTCATTTTACGTATAGGCGATGTGCAGTATAATGCAAGTGTTGCAAATCAACTAAATAAATTAAAACAAGAATTTACATTAAACTAAGATCTTTTAGATCTAAATAAACAATAAGATGGCAGAAGTAAAACCAGCTGAAATATCAGCGATCTTAAAAAAACAACTTTCAGGTTTTGAGGCTAGCGCTTCATTAGATGAAGTGGGAACTGTATTAACTGTAGGTGATGGTATCGTTCGTGCTTACGGATTGGCAAACGCGCAATATGGTGAGTTAGTTGAATTCGAAGGTGGCTTAGAAGGTATTGTACTTAATCTTGAAGAAGATAACGTAGGTATCGTATTATTAGGAACTTCTGTAGGTGTTAGAGAAGGCTCTACAGTTAAACGTACATCTCGTATCGCATCTATTAAAGTTGGTGAAGGTATTGTTGGTCGTGTTGTTGATACATTAGGTAATCCAATTGATGGAAAAGGGCCTATAACTGGTAAAACTTATGAAATGCCTCTAGAGCGTAAAGCGCCTGGTGTAATCTATAGAGAGCCAGTAACAGAGCCATTACAAACAGGTATTAAAGCCATTGATGCTATGATTCCCGTTGGTAGAGGTCAGCGTGAATTGGTTATTGGAGATAGACAAACTGGAAAAACAGCTGTTTGTATTGATACCATTATAAATCAAAAAGAATTTTACGACGCAGGTGAGCCTGTATATTGTATATATGTTGCTGTAGGCCAAAAAGCTTCAACAGTAGCGCTTATTGCTAAAACATTAGAAGAAAAAGGCGCTTTAGCCTATACAACTATCGTAGCTGCAAACGCATCAGATCCTGCTGCTATGCAAGTATATGCACCTTTTACAGGAGCATCTATTGGTGAGTATTTTAGGGACACAGGTCGTCCAGCATTAATCGTTTTTGATGATTTATCCAAACAAGCTGTTGCTTATCGTGAGGTATCTTTATTATTACGTCGCCCACCAGGACGTGAAGCTTATCCTGGGGATGTATTTTATTTACACTCCAGATTATTAGAGCGTTCTGCAAAAGTGATTAATAATGATGCTATTGCGAAAGAAATGAACGATTTACCAGATTCGCTTAAGCCAATCGTAAAAGGTGGTGGTTCGTTAACAGCTTTGCCAATTATTGAAACACAAGCGGGTGACGTTTCTGCATATATTCCAACCAACGTAATTTCGATTACAGATGGTCAAATTTTCCTAGATGGTGATTTATTTAACTCTGGTGTTCGTCCAGCAATTAACGTTGGTATTTCTGTATCTCGTGTTGGTGGTAACGCACAGATTAAATCGATGAAGAAAGTATCTGGAACATTAAAATTAGATCAAGCACAGTATCGTGAACTAGAAGCGTTTGCTAAGTTTGGTTCAGATTTAGATGCCGTGACTTTAAACGTTATTAATAAAGGAAAACGTAACGTTGAAATTTTAAAACAAGCACAAAACGATCCTTTTACGGTTGAAGACCAAGTAGCCATTATATATGCTGGTTCTAAAAACTTACTAAAAGATGTGCCTGTTGAAAAAGTAAAAGAATTTGAAAGAGATTTTCTAGAATTTTTAAACGCTAAACACAGAGGTGTTTTGGATACTTTAAAAGCAGGAAAATTAACTGATGAAGTTATAGATACATTAAGTTCTGTAGCAAAAGATTTATCAGCTAAATATAAATAGCCCCTTCCAACCTCACCAAAAGGGAGGGGTTAAAAGGAGGATGCAATTATAAATTATAACTAATAAAATTCCTCCCCTTGGGGAGGTTAGGTGGGGCCAATGGCGAATCTTAAAGAAATACGTAACAGAATATCATCCGTTTCCTCAACGATGCAGATTACAAGCGCCATGAAAATGGTATCTGCTGCAAAGTTAAAGAAAGCACAAGATGCTATTACGGCAATGCGTCCTTATGCTGATAAGTTAACAGAGCTTTTACAAAGCTTAAGTGCCACTTTAGATGCTGATTCTGGAAGTGCATATTCTGAAGCACGTGAGTTAAAGAAAGTGCTTTTAGTACCAATTACTTCTAACAGAGGTTTAGCAGGGGCTTTCAATTCAAATATTATCAAAGAAGTTAACAAATTAACTTTTGGGACTTACGCTAATAAAGATGTTTCTTATTTAGCAATTGGTAAAAAGGCAAATGATGCTTTTAAAAAAACCAACCGTGTTATTGCTAATAAAAGTGAAATTTATGATGATTTAACATTTGATAATGTTGCAGAAATAGCGGAATTATTGATGGAAAAATTTGTTACTGGCGAATTTGATAAAATTGAAATCGTTTATAACAAATTTAAAAATGCAGCGACTCAAATCGTGATGACTGAACAGTTTTTACCAATTGTTCCTGTTGAAGGTGAAGCTCATGCAAATTCAGACTATATTTTTGAACCATCAAAATTAGAAATCGTTGAAGAATTAATTCCTAAGTCATTGAAGACTCAATTGTACAAAGGCATTAGAGATTCTTTTGCATCTGAGCATGGTGCGCGTATGACGGCAATGCATAAAGCAACCGATAATGCAACTGAATTAAGAGATCAATTGAAGTTAACATATAACAAAGCACGTCAAGCAGCTATTACCAATGAAATCCTTGAGATTGTTGGTGGAGCTGAGGCTTTGAATAATTAGCAAATCCTGCACAAGCAGAGATTTCATTATAAAAATCAAAGACCTAACTTTAACGAGTTAGGTTTTTTTTGTTATAAAAACCCTATTTTTAGCCTTATAAACAAGCAACTTTTTGAGCGGATTAAAAACATTATTTAAACAAACATTCATATATGGTTTAGCTACTGTACTTCCTAGAATGTTGAGTTTTTTGTTGGTTCGCCTTCACACCGATGAAAGTGTCCTAAAAACCGTTGCAGATTATGGAGATGTATCTTTAATTTTTTCCTATTTCGTATTATTTAATGTCATTTTAGCATACGGAATGGAAACCGCTTTTTTTAGGTTTTTTAATAAAGAAGATGATAAGTCTAAAGTTGTTGGCACATCTACGGTATCTTTAATTGTTACTTCATTAGCATTTTTTGCTATTGCTTTAGTATTTCAAAATCAAATATCCCAGTTTATTGATATAAAGGTTGAATATATCAATTTAGTTATTTGGATTTTGCTTTTAGACGCTCTAGTTATCATTCCATTTGCATGGTTAAGAGCCAATGCAAAACCAATTAAATATGCTCTTATTAAAATACTAAATGTTGTTATAAATTTAGGCTTAAATCTATTTTTGCTGTTATGGTTAAAAGATTTAGCGACGGATAGTTCAATATTTGATTCTATTCATAAACCAAATTTTGAAGTCAACTATATACTTATTGCAAACTTGGTTGCAAGTGGAATAACTTTATTATTCATGTTACCTTTTTATTTCAAAGTGAAGTTTACATTTGATAGATCACTTTGGAAACAGATGATGCGATACGCTTTTCCAGTATTAATTGCAGGTGTAGCTTACTCAATAAATGAAACTTTTGACCGTATTTTACTAGATAAGTTATTACCAGAGCAAATTGCAAAAACAGAAATAGGTATGTATTCTGCGTGTTACAAGTTAGCTTTATTTATGATGCTCTTTGCAACAGCTTACAGATTAGGTGTTGAACCCTTCTTTTTTAGTCATGCTAAAACTGAAAATCCCAAAAAAAATTATGCAGTAATCTTAGAATATTTTGTGATTTTCGGGTCAGTTATTTTACTTGCAGTTGTTGTTTTTGCAGATGTCTTGAAAGTGATTTTTATTGGAAATGAAGCTTATTGGGAAGCTATGTGGATTGTGCCTATTATTTTAATAGCCAATTTTTGTTTAGGTATTTATCATAACCTTTCTGTTTGGTATAAAATTACAGATAAAACAAGATTTGGGGCTTACATTTCCATATTTGGAGCTTTAATAACATTAGGGCTCAATTTTTGGCTCATACCTATAATAAGTTATAAAGGCTCCGCTATAGCAACTCTAACAGCTTATGCCTCTATGATGTTATTGTCTTATTATTTTGGAAGGAAATATTATCCAATCCCTTATAACCTCAAAAAAATCGGAATGTATTTAGTGCTTTCAATTACACTTTCTATACTATCTTTTTATCAATTTAGAGGGGAATATATTGTTGGAATTTCCTTGTTAATTGTATTTTTGACCATAGTATATTTTGCTGAACAGAAAGTCATTAAACAACTTTTAAAACGATAACATGCAAATTAAAATAATAAATAAATCAAGTCACGATGTGCCGCATTACGAAACTATGGCTTCGGCAGGAATGGATTTACGCGCAAATATATCAGAGTCTAGAGTTTTGAAGCCATTAGAACGAAGTATCGTTGGTACAGGGCTTTTTATAGAGCTTCCAGTTGGTATTGAAGCGCAAGTACGCCCTCGAAGTGGTTTAGCAGCTAAAAAAGGCATTACGGTTCTTAATGCGCCTGGAACCATTGATGCAGATTATAGAGGAGAAATAGGCGTTATTTTAGTAAATCTTTCCAATGAAGAATTCATTATAAATAACGGAGAGCGTATAGCGCAATTAGTAATTGCAAAACACGAACGTGTAGAATGGGACGAGGTAGAAGTGCTTTCTGAAACCGATAGAGGTGAAGGTGGTTTTGGAAGTACTGGAACAAAGTAATTGCAAAAAAATAAAACATATGAGGTCGAGCCTAGTCGAAACCTAAATGAAATAAACTTTAATTTTAAAAAGATTCCCTTTTTAAGGGATAACAAAAATAAAATTCATGAAAATAATAGTACCAATGGCGGGACGCGGTTCTCGTTTACGCCCACACAGTTTAACCGTACCAAAACCATTAATTCCAGTTGCAGGACAACCCATTGTTCATAGATTGGTAAAAGATATTGCAAAAGTTTTAAAACAACCTATTGAAGAAATAGCCTTTGTTTTAGGGGATCCAGCCTGGTTTGGTGATGAAGTTGTTTCAAGTTTAGAAAAATTAGCTACAGATTTAGGGGCAAAAGCATCTATCTATCGTCAAGATAAACCCCTAGGAACAGGTCATGCCATTATGTGCGCTGAACCTTCGCTTTCGGGACCTGCGGTTATTGCTTATGCAGATACGTTGATACGCGCTGAGTTCGATTTAGACCCAACAGCAGATAGCGTAATTTGGACCAAACAAGTGGATAATCCAGAAGCTTACGGTGTGGTTAAATTAAATTCAAATGATGAAATAGTGGAATTGGTTGAAAAACCAGAAACGTTTGTATCTGATCAAGCTGTTATTGGTATATACTATTTTAAAGATGTAGCAGTTTTAAAAGGAAAACTACAAGAAATATTAGATGAAAACATTATGAATGGTGGCGAATACCAAATTAATGATGGTATTAAACGCATGATGGCCGATGGGAAAATATTCAAAACAGGAACGGTTGATGAATGGATGGATTGCGGAAACAAAGCCATTACCATTAAAACTAACCAACGTATGTTAGGTTTTTTAAAAGCAGATGGTGAAGAGCAATTAGTAGCAGATTCAGCTAAATTGTATAATTCAAATATTATAGAACCTTGTTTTATTGGTGAAAATGTGGTGCTTAAAAATACAACTATTGGCCCTTTTGTTTCTGTTGGACATGGTACGGTTATTGAAAACTGTACGATTGAGAATAGTTTAATTCAAACACATTCTGAAATAAAAAACGTAAAGTTGAACAATGCCATGATTGGTAATCACGTTAAATATAATGGCGAATTCACTAGCATAAGTATCGGAGACTATTCTGTTTTAGAGTAATTTATATTATCCCCTTAAAGGCGGGAATCTCATAAATTTAAGCTAGGAATACAATTTGAAGCTGATATTTTTGTTTAGGGTTCTGTTGCTTGCGTTAGGGATTGCAGTGGAAAACCCACAGCGACCTTTTTGGAGCGAGGACTTGCAACGTAAAGCCCGACCCTTGTGGTAACGTCCAAATAATTAAAGTAATACATGAAACAAAAAAGCTATATATTTTTTTTTCTCTTTGGGATGTTTTTACTTCCTCAGATAAATTATGCGCAGGTAGACTTTAATAAAACGCCTGATGATGATCTAGGCAATAATAAAGACCAATTTCAAGAGTTATTTTACGAGGCTCTAAAACAAAAAGGGATAGAGAATTATGATAGGGCTGCGGACGCTTTGCAAAAATGCATAGATATCGATAAATCGGTGCCAGTTTTGTTTTTTGAATTAGGTAAAAGCTATGTTAAGCTTAAAAACTTTGGTGCTGCGGAAGATGCCTTGAAAAAAGCTGTGGATAAAGACCCTGATAATGAATGGTTTTTAGATGCTCTTTATGGGTTTTATGTGGAGCAAAATGAATATGATAAAGCCATAAAAACGCTTAAGCAATTAGTGAGGTTTCACCCAGATTATAAAGAAGATTTGGCGTCCCTTTTTGTGAAAATTAAAAAATATGATGATGCTTTAGCGATTTTGGATGCTTTGGATGCTGAGTTCGGAATTTCTGTAAGTAGGGATGTTATGCGAAACCAAATTTATGAAGCTACAGGGCGAAAGAGTGATCAAATTAAAAATTTGGAAACACGTGTTGAAAATAACCCAGAAAAGGAGTCGAATTATTTAGCGCTTATTTTTCGTTATAGCGAAAACAATGACAAAGAAAAAGCTTTTGAAACGGCTAAAGAGTTGTTGAGGATTAACCCGAATTCGCAATTAGTACACTTAGCATTATATAAATTTTATTTGGATGATAATGAGGCTGAAAAGGCTATTGAATCTATGAACTTAGTGATTAAAAGTATTGAAATTAAACCTGAAGCTAAACTAAAAGTGCTTACTGATTTTGTAAAGTTTGTTAAGGAAAACCCTGAGTACGAAACAGATTTAATTGAAGCTACGGCTATGGTAAGCAATACCAATACTAGTAAAACTGTTTTTGAATTAGCTCAATATTATTTAACTAAAAATGATAAAGTAAAAGCTTTAGAAAATTTTGAAGCGGCATTACAATTGGAGCCTAATAATTTTAAAATTTTAAAAAATGTGATGCTTCTATATATTGATTTAAAAAAGTTTGATTTGGCTAAAAAAATGAGTAGCGAAGCGCTTGAAGTATACCCTTCGCAACCTTTATTTTATTTAATAAACGGTGTCGCTCTAAATGCCTTGAATACACCGAAGGAAGCTCTTGAATCCTTAGATACTGGTTTAGATTATATAATTGATGATACCAAGATGGAAGCCGATTTTTATAAGCAACTAAGTAAGGCTTACACCTTATTAAATAATACTAACAAAGCAAAAACCTTTAGTGATAAGGCAAAACAAATACAATCCCCAAATTGATGCATACCATTTCAAAAATTTTCTTAGGCTCATTTTTTATTCTAGCGTTTAATTGCAAATCTGCAAAAACAATTAGTAATGGTGAAGCAAATTATAATCTGTCTACCAGACAATTGGTAAAAGAAAACGCAAAACAAGCTGCCGATTTTAAAACGCTACAAGCTCGGCTTAAAATCACATATACTCAAAAAAACAAAACACAATCGCATACCGTAAATTTTAGAGCTGAAAAAGATAAAGCACTTTGGATAAATGCTACCTTTTCAATAATTAGAGCATTGATTACTCCTGAAAAGGTAAGTTTTTACAATAAATTAGATAATACCTATTTTGATGGTGATTATAAATATTTGAGCGATTTATTGGGTACGGATTTAGATTTTGATAAAGTCCAGAATGTATTACTGGGAGAAACTATATATACTATGGATTCGGTTAATTATAAAACTTCGGTCGATGATGGTGCCTATATTGTTCAGCCAAAAAATCAACGTGATTTATTTGAAATATTCTTTTTGTTGAATCCGTCCAATTTTAAAGTAAAATCACAGCAAATTTCGCAACCTAAGGAATTTAGACATTTACAAATTGATTATTTAGCCTATCAGGACGTTGGCAAGCAAATTATACCAGAGCATATTAAGGTAATCGCTGTTGAAGCTAATGAAGAAACCCTCATAGAATTAGAAATGAAGAATGTGTCTTTAAACGAAAACTTACGTTTTCCGTTTAAAATACCTTCAGGATTTAAAGACATTGAACTTTAAATGACTTTTAATAAACACACATATAAACTAATTTTTATGCTTTGGTTTTTGTTGTGCAGTAGTTTAAGCTTTTCTCAAAGTAATAAACAAAAACAATTAGAATCGCGCCGGCAAGAATTACGTAGGGAAATTCAAAAAATTAACAAATTACGATTAGACAATAAATCGAAAGCAAAATCCGAATTATCCTTAATTGAAGATTTTAACCATAAAATTAATGTGCTTTCCAATTTAATAAAAGTGACTAATCAACAAGCAAATTTATTAACTCGTGAAATTGCATCTAATCAAAATAAAATTTCAAGTTTAAGAACTGAGTTAAAGGCTATGAAAACAGCTTACGCTGCTATGTTAGTAAAGTCTTATAAAAGTAAAAACCAGCAAAGTCGAATTATGTTTTTACTGTCTTCAGATGATTTTAAGCAGGCTTACAAACGATTACAATATATTAAGCAATACGCAGACTACCAGAGGCAACAAGGTGATGTTATAAAGTATAAAACCAAAGAGCTTCAAGAAACCAATGCAAACTTACTGGAACAGCAAGAAAACAAAAAGAAACTTATTGCTGAAAATAGAGTGGTACAAAACTCTTTAGAAAAAGAGCGTAAACAGCACCAAAACTTAATGGCTTCTATTAAGAAGAATTTATCCAGATATACATCGCAAATAAAACAAAAACAACGGGAAGCTAATAAAATTGATCGGGAAATTGACCGGATTATTAAAGCTGCTATTGCAAAATCTAATAAAAAAGCGGGAAAAGCAAAAAGCTCAAAATCATTTGCGTTGACTGCCGAAGAAAAAGTATTAGCGTCAAATTTTATATCAAATAAAGGAAAGCTACCTTGGCCGGTAGAGAAAGGTTTTGTGCGTTTAGGCTACGGTAAACAACCGCACCCAATTGATAGATCTTTAACTATAAATAGTAATGGTGTGCGTATTGCTACTGAAAAAGGTGCACAAGCGAGAGCTGTTTTTGATGGTGAAGTGAGTGAAATTTTGAAGATGAGAAATGTGAATCCTATTGTGATGATTCGCCACGGGAATTACTTAACGCTATATAGAAATCTATCTCAAGTTTACGTAAAAAAAGGAGATAAAGTAAAAACGAAGCAGGTTATTGGCGAAGTGTTTACTAATCCTTCTAATGGGGAAACTATTTTGAGTTTTACACTATCTAAAGGAACATCTACTGAAAACCCTGCTAGTTGGATTTATAAGATGTGACAAATTCCTGCGAATTTAAAAACCTATCGCAACTTGAGATTTGCCTATCGCCAGGCAATTTACTAGATTATATTAATCAAACAACGCTTTCAACTCCGTAGCTTCATTAGGTTTTATTTTTCCAGCAAGTAATAAACTTAATTGTTTTCGGCGTAAAGCCGCATCAAAACGGGCTATTTCAAGGTTGGTTTCGGGAGTTACTTCTGGCACTTTTACAGGTCGCCCAGTTTCATCTACAGCAACAAAGGTGTAAATGGCTTCGTTCGCTTTCGTTCTGGCACCAGACTCTCTATCTTCCATCCAAACATCCATATATATTTCCATAGACGTATTAAAGGCACGTGAAATTTTGGCCTCTACAGTAACAACACTTCCTACGGGCACAGCTCTATTAAAAGCTACATGATTTACAGAAGCGGTTACCACGATACGGCGGGAATGACGTCTTGCAGAAATACTTGCAGCACGATCCATACGCGCTAATAATTCCCCACCAAATAAGTTGTTTAAAGGATTGGTTTCACTAGGTAAAACCATATCGGTCATGGTTGTTTTAGATTGTTCGGGAGTCTTTGCCTTCATCGTTATATTTTGATGTGGCAAAGTTACATATTATAGTAGAAATGTGAGTTGTAATATTTACTAAACTAATACAGCTTTTTAACTAACAACCAAGCATCGCTATTATGCGTTTTTTTGATATTTCGTAATGCTTTTAAGGCGTCAAGTCTGCCTTCAAAACTAGAATAAACCACTTGATGCAAGCCGTATTTATTAGCGCCAATTTTTCTGGCACTAAACCCATCAGCTTTTAATTGTTTTATTTTTTTATCGCAATTTTCCTCAACTCTAAAAGCACCAGCAACAATATGATAATTACCTGTTTGTTTAGTGACGTTCAAAGTGATAGTAGGAAGCGGGTTCAAACTAAAAGTAGCTTGTTGAATTTTAGTGTCTAATTGTTGTGTAGCCTCTTCTTGAGCTAATTGGTTATGTGTTTCAATTTGATTTATATAAAACTTAGATGCTCCAAACCCACCTAAGGTCAAGGCAATTAAAGCAACTGCTGCATATTTTAAATACGATGTAGATTTACGTTTTTCTGGAGTTACAGCGATAGGAATCACTTTTTCAATAGCCTCAGCAGTTTCTTTGTAAATTTCACGATTTACAGTAGGTGCTACAAATTGTGATAGCCCAAAAGAATCGGTTAAATAATTTAAATGATATATAGGTTCAAATAAAATTTTGCCTTCATTATTAAAAACAATCTCACCAATATTTTTAAATGTGAGTGTTTCCCCTTCTGTTAAGTAAGTTTTTAAAAGTTTAACACGTTTAGTGATTTTTTTGTTAGCAACCTCAAAAGGTATTTTTTCTACATCGGCAATATAATGTGCCAATAATCCATCATTTTGTTGAATCTGCTCATTAAAAGACACCATTTTTTTTGGCGCATGGAATGCATTTTTATCATCATCAATAATTGCAGATACGTGTTGTGTCAAAAAAGCACCAAATTCTGGTATGGTAACACACTCATATCTATAGAGTAAGTCGCTTATGTAGGTTTCTAATTGCATAAAAACAAAGTTAAAAAAATGTGCATTGCAATAAAATTTTGCCCTAACTACTTATTAACAATATAAAAATTCTTTTATTGCAGTACCAATTTGGCTGTGAATTATCACATATAAATTGGTGCTACATCAAAATCAATAAGATAGAATGACAGAAAATGATTTGCTTTATACTTTAGCCCTCCAGCATGTGCCAAATATTGGTGATATAACTTCAAAACGTCTCATTTCACATTGTGGGTCTGCGGAAGCTGTGCTAACGGAAAAAAAGCAAAACCTTTTAAAAATTGATGGTATAGGACGCGTAACTATAAGTGATTTGTTTAAAAGCCATCATTTAAAAGAAGCTGAAAAAGAATTGGTTTTTATTAAAGAAAATAATATACAAGTTTCTTATTTTCAGGATAATAACTATCCTGAAAAGTTGAAACATTGTATTGATTCCCCTATTTTATTATTTCAAACAGGGCAAATAAATTTAAATAAACCACACATTATCAGTATTGTAGGTGCAAGAAAAATTACGACTAACGGTGTTGCATTTTGCGAACGTTTAGTAGAACAATTAGCACCTTACAACCCTATTATCATTTCTGGGTTCGCTTACGGAACAGATATTACGGCCCATAAAGCGGCTATGAAACACAATTTGCAGACCGTAGCTTGTTTAGCTCATGGATTAAATCAAATTTACCCCAAAGTACATAAAAAATACATGGTTGATATGGAGAAGAACGGTGGTTTTTTCTCAGACTTTTGGAGTACGGATAATTTTGACAAGCAAAATTTTTTAAAACGAAATAGAATTATCGCGGGCGTAAGTGAAGCAACTATTGTTATTGAATCTGCTGAAAAAGGTGGAAGCTTAGTAACGGCCGATATTGCTGGGTCTTACAACCGAGATGTATTTGCTGTTCCTGGTAGAACTACAGATAGCCAAAGTGTGGGCTGCAATAATTTAATAAAACATCAAAAAGCACACATGGTTACAACTCCTTTGGATGTGCCTTATATTTTAAATTGGGAATTAGAAAGTAACAAAACACCCGCAGTACAAAAACAGTTGTTTGTGGAGTTGGATACGACTGAAAAAGTGATTTATAATTATTTAAAACACAATAACAAACAACAATTAGATAGTATTGCTCTAAATTGTGAAATGCCTATTTTTAAAGTCTCTGGAACACTTTTAAATATGGAACTAAAAGGGGTTATAAGACCTTTACCTGGGAAATTGTTTGAGGTTATTTAGTACCCAACCTTTTCACGAACTCTATTTAAAACAGCATCAGCAACAAATTTAGCTTTTTCAGCACCAACTGAAAGCGCTTTATCAACCTCTTCAAGATTATTCATATAATAATTATAACGCTCACGAGGCTTAGCAAAGGTTTCAATAATTAACTCGAATAAGGCTTGCTTTGCATGTCCGTAACCATAATTTCCTTTTTCGTAATTAGTCTTCATTTCAGTAATTTGCGCATCATTAGCTAATAAACTATAAATAGCAAAACAATTGCATGTATTCCATTCTTTCGGGTCTTCAAGAGGTGTGCTATCGGTTTGGATACCCATAATTTGCTTGCGTAATTTTTTATCTGCTAAAAATATATTGATGGTATTATTTCTACTCTTACTCATTTTTTGTCCGTCGGTACCTGGAATAAGCTTGGTGTTTTTTTGAATTTCAGCTTTAGGCAAAATAAAAGTCTCCCCAACTTTGGCATGAAAACGAGAAGCGACATCGCGCGTCATTTCAATATGCTGTTCTTGGTCTTTTCCAACGGGAATAATTTCGGCATCGTACAATAAAATATCCGCAGCCATAAGCATGGGATAGGTAAATAAACCAGAATTCACATCTTCCAATCTATCTGCTTTATCTTTAAAACTATGGGCTAAGGTTAAACGTTGATACGGAAAGAAACAGCTTAAATACCATGACAATTCTGTAACTTGTGGCACATCACTTTGTCTATAAAACACTGTTTTTTCAATATTCAAACCAAAAGCTAACCAAGTGGCAGCTGTGGAATAGGTGTTTTCACGCAATAGCTCTGCATCTTTTATTTGCGTTAATGTATGCAGGTTTGCTATAAATAAATACGAATCGTTTTTAGGATTTTCAGCCATTTTTATGGCTGGAACAATAGCGCCTAGAATGTTTCCTAAATGTGGTGTTCCTGTACTTTGTATGCCTGTTAGTATTCTTGCCATGTTTTCATTCCTTCGCAGGAGGTAATCTCATTTAAAAATTAAACTCAAATTTTCCTGTTCAAGCAAAGGTAAACGTTTTAATAAAATAGCTCAATACAATTATGTATTTTTGAAGCGCATGAAACTATTTAAATACTTATTCTGGTTACTTTACCGTATTTGGTTTTATATACTATTGGCAGTACCTATATTGGTAATGTTGCCACTGCTTTTAATCTCCATAATAAAAGAAACTTGGTATCCCTATTTTTTTAAAATGGCTAGGATCTGGTCTAAATTTATTTTAATCGGGATGGGTTTTGCCTATAAAATTGAGTGTGAGCAAACTCCAGAAAAAGATAAAAGCTACATGTTTATAGCAAACCACACCTCTATGGCAGATATTATGTTAATGTTGGTTTCAGTAAAAAATCCTTTTGTATTTGTTGGTAAAGCAGAATTAGCTAAAATTCCATTATTTGGTTTTTTTTATAAACGAACTTGTATTTTGGTAGATAGAAGTTCACCTAAAAGTAGGCAAGCCGTTTTTTTAAGAGCACAACGCAGATTAAAAACAGGAATAAGTGTTTGTATTTTCCCCGAAGGTGGTGTGCCTGAAGAACATATTGTATTAGATGAATTTAAGGATGGCGCTTTCAGATTGGCAATAAACCATCAAATACCTATTGTGCCCATAACATTTGCCGATAATAAAAAGCGATTTTCGTATACTTTTTTTAGCGGAAGCCCAGGAAGAATGCGTGTTAAAATTCATAGATTTTTATCTACAGAAGGCTTAACTATTAAAGGTACGAGAACTTTGAATGAAACATCTAGAGCAATCATATTGAACCAACTTAGAACATTCAACAACGTTAGTTAAGTTTTAAATTAAAGAATAACTGAAATCACAACAGTAAATAAAAAAACTGCTCTAGGGGGAGAGCAGCTTCTTTTTCGATAGAAGTTTCCAAATTTAAACAAAAACCCATATCTAGATCTAACCAAAAACCTAAAAATTTATAGAGAAACCAGTATAAACACCAATAAAATATGGTGATAAATTACCCGATGTATTATTAAATGTATTGAATTGATATTTAAAAATTGGTTCTAAATTTAAATCGAATTTTTTAGTGACTTTATAGTTTAACCCCAGTCCGAGGTTAGCACTATAACTTATTTTATTTATATTGTTAGCTTCACCTAAATATCTTCTAGAGCCATCTTCTTGTTCATAAAAAATTTCACTAGTATTTAAAATAAACGAACTAAAACCACCAATAAGGTTAAATCCAAATTTTTTATCAGAAAGTGTATATTTAATTTCTAATGGGATTTCAATATATCTTAAATTTTGATTTATTTCTGCGTTAGAAGAAGTTATAGATGTGGGCGCAACAGAATTTAAAGCCTCTGAACTGATAAGAGATATATTATTAGAAGTACCATCAATATTTTTTAAACCACTACTTAATCTGTTAACGCCAACCGACTGAAAAACTACAACATCATTGGTGTTATATCCTAAATTAACACTATTAATACCTGAGCGCACACGTATTTTTTTATTAATGGCATAACTTGTGGAAATACCATAACTCATATTAATATCTCCAGATGTAGAATTGGTATTAAATTGAGGATGTATGGACGAACCATTTCCTAATTTATTAAAATAAACGGGTGCTAAGTTTGGTGCAACGCTCCATTTACTATTTAATTTATTATTTGTTTCTAACACAACTTTAGTCTCATTTAAAGCGTCTTCAATAGACCGCTTCTTATCTTTTGACTTTTCATCAGTTTTAATATTCTCAACCTGATTTAATTTTACATCTGCAATGGCAGTATTGTTTTTTGGTGTGTTTATAAGTAGTGATTTCGGTTTTTCTGAGTTTGCTATTGGCGTTTCGCTTTTAGATTCGATAATACTATCTTTTTTTAGTGCATTAGCAATATGAGTCTTGTTTTTTAAAGCCTGATGAATAGTTTCAACTTTATTTTCTTCTTCTTTATTTCTCTCTTCGGGAGCATTAGTAATTATGGCATTATTGCGTTTATGTTTAATATATAATTTATCAGATGAAACTAATTTCGTTTTACTTTCATTTTGATTTTTTGAAGATGAAGATTCAGTAATTGATATTTTTTTTGAAGGTATTTTTTTATGTTTTATAATTTCAGATTTAATGTTTGAAGTATCGTTTAAACTCTCTTTATTATTATCTGAAATCAAAATGTTTGATTTAGCAGAACCATTATTAAAAGGGTTTTTACTAATAATATTTATGCTCTCAGAATTCGGGTTTTTAGAATCAACATCAACAACATTGTTAATTGAAGCTTCATCTATAGTATTAAAGTATAAGCCACCAATAGTTATAAGAAGTAGTAATAAAGCCGCTATACCGGCATAACGCCACCAAATAGGAATAACACGACGTTTTTTATTTTTCTTTTTGAGTTCTGACTCAATATTTCTCCAAACCGCATTATCAGGTGTTACTTCAAAATCTTTAAAGCCTTCTTGAAATAATCTATCTATATGTTTCTTATCGCTCATTTATAATGATTGAGAACGTTGTATTGTTTTATAATCTTCAATAGTTTGTTTCAGAATCTGTCTAGCTCGTGCCAGATTGGATTTTGAGGTTCCTATATTTATGTTTAGCATGTTCGCTATATCTTTATGCGAATACCCATCAAGCACGTAAAGGTTAAAAACCAACCTATATCTATCGGGTAATTCCTGGATAATTTTTAAAAGGTAGTCAATGGAGACTGAATCCTCATCAACTTCCACATCAACATCTTCAATAGTATTTTCATTAATAATATCAAAAACTTTTTCGTTTCGGTAACGCTGTAAAACGGTATTTACAGTAATGCGTTTTATCCAACCTTCAAAAGAACCTTTGTTTTTATACTGTTCAATTTTCTCAAAAATTTTTAAAAATGCGTCTTGCAGATTATCTTCCGCTTCGGCATAGTTTCGTGAATACTTTAAGCAGGTAGCGAATAATTTACTCGAAAAGAGTTTATATAATTCGCCTTGCGCTTTAGTATCATCAATTTTACAATTTTCTATGAGTTGATTTAAACTCAAATTAAAACAGGTATATAATTAATACTTATTACTCCACAACAGGCACTTCAATAATTAAATATTGAGTTTCTCCATCATCATCTTTACCTTGCCAAAACTTAAAGATATAAGAGCCATTACTGGTAACTTTAAAATTAAAAGTGGATTCAGCCAAATAGTCTTCTTCAATAATTTCGCATTTGTTGTTGTCAAAAACATAAGTTATCGGAGCAACGGTACGCTCATTATTTTCTTTTGCATAAAAAAACTCCTTAAAAGTGTGACAGCTTGATGGCTTTGAATAAGATACTGTAATTGGGTAAATCTCTCCCAATTTAAATTCATCAGGAATATCTATACTTTCAACAGGTAAAACTTCAAAACTATAACTTGTGTTATCGTCATCAATACTACAAGATGCACAAAATACCAAGGTTATGCAAAAAATTAATAATCTTTTCATAGAAAAAAATTGGGGTTACATACATGTTTGCATTATAAAGATGCAAAACATATTAAAAGGTTGCGTGGAAAGTTAGTTTATTTGATAGTTTGTTTAAAAACAAAACCTATAAAAATTAAAAAATCCCGAATTAACGGGATTTTAAAAATCATCAATATTTTTTTGATGTTTATTTGGTATTAGTGTTCTGCAACTGCCGTTCTAACTTTACCTTCAAGCTCATCCATAAGTTCAGGATTATCTTTTATTAAGGCTTTTACGGCATCTCGACCTTGGCCTAGTTTAGTTTCATCATAACTAAACCATGAACCGCTTTTCTTTACAATTTCATGCTCTACTGCTAAATCTAGAATTTCTCCAACTTTGGATACGCCTGCACCATACATAATATCAAATTCGGCTAATCTAAATGGTGGGGCTACTTTATTTTTAACCACTTTTACTCTTGTTTTATTTCCTAGAACTGCACCATCTGTACTTTTTATTTGGGTTGAACGTCTGATATCTAAACGCACAGAAGCGTAGAATTTTAATGCGTTACCACCCGTTGTTGTTTCTGGATTACCGAACATAACACCAATTTTTTCACGCAGTTGGTTAATAAATATAACAGTACAGTTGGTTTTGCTAATGGATGCTGTAAGTTTTCTTAGGGCTTGAGACATTAAACGTGCATGAAGTCCCATTTTTGAGTCTCCCATTTCGCCTTCAATTTCACTCTTTGGTGTTAATGCGGCAACGGAATCAATAACAACAATATCAATAGCGCCAGAGCGGATTAAATTATCGGCAATTTCTAAAGCTTGTTCACCATTATCTGGTTGAGAGATAATTAAATTATCAATATCAATACCCAGTTTTTCAGCATAAAAACGATCAAAAGCATGTTCTGCATCAATAAAGGCTGCAATACCTCCAGCTTTTTGAGCTTCGGCAATGGCATGTAATGTTAAGGTTGTTTTACCAGAAGATTCTGGGCCATAAATTTCAACAACACGACCACGTGGGTAACCACCAACACCTAAGGCAATATCTAAACCTAGAGAGCCCGAAGGAATGGCTTCTACATCTACAATGGCAGAGTCGCTCATTTTCATTACGGTTCCTTTTCCGTAGGCTTTATCTAATTTGTCTAAGGTGAGTTGTAGTGCTTTTAATTTTGCTTCTTTTTCTTTGTCGGTGCTCATTTCTTATTTCTTTGTTTTTCTGAAAAATTGTATGCTAAAGTACCACATCTTTTTTCACTTTACAATTTTATGACGCAACCTTTTTGCACAATTTGTATCTACTAAATAAAGTGGAAAAATTTTGCTGTCAAATTTGCCAAATGGGTTTTGAATAAGTATTATTCTAAACTTGACTAAAGCATCTGGATTTTTAATTCAGTTGCTTTTTTTTATTATTGGACCTTGGCAAAAGAAAATAAAGTAATTTTTGATTTAGCAGTTCTAATTAAGGGAAGCCTACAAATGGAATTACTGCCATTTGGTTTTTTCTACTAAAGAGTGGAGATTAGTTAGCGTGTTTTTTGGAATATTTAATTACATACTTGGAGTTGTGTTTTAATCATGACTCTGGCGGATAGCTGCGCTAGGGATTGAACGGCATGTTTAAGCTCCCCGACTTTTTAGGAGGGAGCGAGTAGTGAAAGCCCGACCTTTGGGTAGCGCCCAAATTTTTTTAATTATTTAGAAATTGTACCTTTGCATTTCAAAATTTTCTGTAACCTTAAAAATTAGTATAGCATGCAACTGTACAATACCTTAAGCGCAAAAGAGAGGGTTGAATTAATCGAAAAAGCCGGTAAGGATCGATTAACACTTTCCTTTTATCAATACGCTAAAATTACAAATACTCAAGAATTTAGAGATCAATTATTTATTGCTTGGGATGCTCTGGATGTTTTAGGACGCATTTATGTGGCAAAAGAGGGTATTAACGCTCAACTTTCTTTGCCAGCAGATCGGTTTAATGTATTTAAGGCGCATTTGGATACAATTCCTTTTTTAAAAGATATTCGTTTAAATATTGCTGTGGCCCAGAATAATATGTCTTTTTTAAAGCTAAAAGTAAAAGTACGCGATAAAATTGTTGCTGATGGATTAAATGACGATACGTTTGATGTTACTAATAAAGGCGTGCATGTTGATGCTGAAAAATTTAACGCTCTTATTGAAGATGAAAATACCGTTTTGGTAGATATGCGAAACCATTACGAAAGCGAAATCGGGCATTTTAAAAATGCCGTTACGCCAGATGTGGATACATTTAGAGAGTCTTTGGATATTATTGAGGACGATTTAAAAAACCATAAGGAAGATAAGAATTTAGTAATGTATTGCACGGGCGGTATCCGTTGTGAAAAAGCGAGCGCTTATTTTAAACATAAAGGGTTTAAAAATGTTTTTCAGTTGGAAGGTGGTATTATTGAATACACCCGGCAAGTGAACGCTGCCCATTTGGAAAATAAGTTTATGGGACAGAATTTCGTATTTGACGATAGGCGTGCGGAACGTATTAGCGATGATGTGATTGCAAAATGCCACCAATGTGGAGACCCTTTTGATACGCATAGCAATTGCGCTAATGATGCTTGCCATTTGTTGTTTATTCAATGTGAAAAATGTAAGGTTGAAATGAACCACTGCTGTTCTGCAACTTGTCAAGAGATTCACGCATTACCATTTGAAGAACAGAAAGCACTTAGAAAAGGACAAGGGAATAGTAACGATATTTTTAAAAAAGGGCGTGCTGACCATTTGCCTTATAAAAAAGATTTGAGGAATATTTTTGAGAATTTTAAGAAATAAAGAAACTTTCCAAAAAATCATGCTGAACTAAATTGTCTTGTTGAGCACAATCGAAACCTTATTAAAATTTAAAAGGTGAATTTCTCGCCTGCGCTCGAACAGATTTTTTACAAACATCCTTTATTATCCAAAAAGCTTAAAAGAGCTCATCACCTTTTTTAAAACAAACAGGTTTTAGTGAATTATTTTATCAATTTCAAGTCTAAAAATAACTCAAAAAACCATGTTTAATTGGCTTTATTATAGGGATAAGTTTAATTTAAAATCTTTCTTCCAAATCCTTAGAATAATCTTATATTTACATCGAGAAGCTAGGGGTTTTTAAAACATTTTCAAAATTGCTTCTATAAAATTCATTATCAAGTTTTTATGTAAAAAAGTTTTTTAGTGAAAATCAGATTCAACATAATAATTAACCATCTTCCGATAGCTGCTAAATTCTATTCGGAATCAATATATATAACATATGGCTTGCGCAAGTTGCTCAACTAAAGACGGCTCTTCACCAAAAGGCTGCAAAAACAACGGTACTTGTGGAACAGATAGTTGTAATAAATTAACCGTTTTCGATTGGTTAGCTAACATGTCTCTTCCAAATGGCGAAAAACCTTTTAATTGGGTTGAAGTTCGTTATAAAAATGGCAGAAAAGAGTACTACAAAAATACCGAAAATTTAACATTAAGTATTGGCGATATTGTCGCTACACAGGCCAAAGCAGGTCATGATATTGGTATGGTTACCCTTACGGGGGAATTGGTACGCGTCCAGATGAAGCGTAAAAGTATCAAAGAAAATAAAGAAGAAGCGCTTAAAATTTACCGTAAAGCAAGTCAGAAAGATATTGATATTTGGTCTGCAGCGCGCGATAAAGAAGAGTCCATGAAGGTTAGAGCGCGCCAGTTTGCAATCGATTTGAAATTACATATGAAAATTTCGGATATCGAATTTCAAGGCGATGCTAGTAAAGCAACGTTTTATTACACTGCTGAAGAGCGTGTGGATTTTCGTGAATTAATTAAGGTTTTTGCACGAGAATTTAGAACACGTATTGAGATGAAACAAGTTGGCTTTCGTCAAGAAGCTGCCAGACTTGGAGGTATTGGGTCTTGCGGGCGTGAATTATGTTGTTCTACATGGTTAACAGATTTTCGTTCGGTAAGCACATCGGCCGCACGCTACCAGCAATTGTCTTTAAATCCACAAAAATTAGCAGGTCAATGTGGTAAATTAAAATGCTGTTTAAATTATGAGTTAGATACTTATCTTGATGCTTTAAAGCATTTTCCGAAAACAGACACAAAATTATATACGGAAAAAGGCACGGCAGTATGCCAGAAAACGGATATTTTTAAAGGTCATATGTGGTTTGCATATGAGGGTGAATGGATGAATTGGCATAAGATTACTACAGAGCAAGCGAACGAAATAATTGAATTAAATAAAGAAAAAACAAAAGTAACTAGCCTTGAAGAATATGCTTTAGACCTTGTTGAAGTAGATATTAAAACAGAGTTTGAAAACGTTGTTGGGCAAGATAGTTTAACACGTTTTGATAGTCCAAAACGTAATAATAAACGTAAAAAGAATAGACGTAAAGGAAAGCAAGGTAATAGAAACGCAACACCAAATAAAAATTCCAGAACTAATAGTCGTAGCGCTTCCAATAATAACGCGTCATCAAAAAATAATTCAAACCAGAATACCCGAAGAAAGAGTCCAAGAAGAAAACCGCAAAACAGTAAAAATGTTGAAAAATAAAATTCTGTTATTTTTTTTAATATGTATTTTTATGATTGTATCATGCGACTCCAATAGAGTTTACGATAAGTACAAATCGGTTCCTAATGCATGGCATAAAGACTCTGTAATTAGTTTTAAAGTAAACCCTCCGGATTCAACACAGGCATATAACTTATTTGTTAACTTAAGAAATACAAATGCATACAAATACAATAATTTATTCTTAATTGTCGAAATGATTTTTCCTCATGGTAAAACGATAAAGGATACTTTGGAATATAAAATGGCAGAACCTAGTGGAAAGCTTTTAGGGGAAGGTTATACAGATATAAAAGAGAATAAATTGTTTTATAGAGAAGGCGTTTTTTTTAATGAAGTAGGAGAATATACCATTAATATTCAACATGCTATGCGAGAAAACGGTAAGGTTAATGGAATTTTAGAATTAGAAGGCATAACAGATATTGGTTTTAGAATTGAAAACTCAATTAACGAATAAAGAATCATAACTTTAAATACTTAAGCATTAAACCTTAAGACACTTAAACTATGGCAAAAGCAAAAAAAGAAACAAAAGGAGTTCAAGATTTTTCAAAATTAATTCGTTGGTTTTGGATGGTTTTTTTAGGAGGTATATTAGCTGTTATATTAATATTTTTATTAGCATCGTGGGGTGCTCTTGGTGATATGCCAGATCACACACAATTAGAAAACCCAAGAACTAATTTAGCAACTGAAATCCTTTCTTCAGATGGAAAAACTTTAGGGAAATTCTATTTCAAAGATAATAGAACACCAATAAACTATGATGAATTATCGCAAGATCTTGTTGATGCTTTAGTGGCTACTGAAGATGCTCGTTTTCATGAACACTCTGGAATTGATGCACGTAGTACTTTAAGAGCTTTCTTTTTCTTAGGAGGAAGAGGTGGTGCTAGTACAATTTCACAACAATTATCAAGACAATTATTCGTGGGGGTCGCTTCTCCAAATACGTTTAGCAGACTTACTCAAAAAATAAAAGAATGGGTTATAGCAACTCGTTTAGAGCGCCAGTATACCAAAGAAGAAATCATGGCTCAATATTTTAATATATATGATTTTGGGAACAATGGAGATGGTATACGAAGTGCATCTAGTATTTATTTTGATAAAGAACCAAAAGACTTAAGTTTAAAAGAATCTGCGATGCTAGTAGGAATGTTTAAAAATTCATCTTTATACAATCCAAGAAGAAACCCTGTAGGTGTAAAAAACAGACGTAATGTGGTTTTGGCACAGATGGAAAAATACGGTTATATAAAAGAAGCTGTTAAAGATTCACTTCAAAAAACAGAGTTGGATTTAAAATATACACCACAATCACATCGTGATGGTATAGCTACTTATTTTAGAGGGTATTTAGATGGTTTTATGAAAGATTGGATTAAAGATAACCCTAAACCAGATGGCACAAAATGGAATTTGTATAATGATGGATTAACAATTTATACAACTATAGATTCCCGTATGCAAAAATATGCTGAAAATGCAGTACAACAACACATGCCAAGATTACAAGCTGAATTTTTTGTTCAAAATACACCAAAAAGAAATCCAACAGCTCCATTTCTAGAACTGGAAAAAGAAGAAATTGATGCACTCATGCAAAGAGGAATAAAACAATCTGAACGTTGGAGGCATATGAAGTATGATTTAAAAAAATCGGATAAGGAAATTAAAGCATCTTTTGACAAAGCAACTAAGATGTCCGTTTTTGCTTGGAAAGATGGTAAAGCTTCAGAGATTGATACCATTATGAAACCTATAGACTCAATGCGTTATTACAAGTCGTTTTTAAGAACAGGTATGATGTCCATGAATCCGCAAACAGGCCATGTTAAAGCCTGGGTTGGCGGTATTAATTATAGACATTTTCAATACGATATGGTAAAACAAGGGAAACGTCAAGTAGGCTCGACCTTTAAACCTTTTGTTTATACAGCGGCTATTGATCAATTACACTATTCACCTTGTGATGAATTTCCAGATGTGCCTTTTTGTATTGAAGCCAATAAATATGGAAACCCAGAAGAGTGGTGCCCCAAAAATGCCAATAATAACTATGGCGGTACAAGAACTTTAAAAAATGCTTTAGGAAACTCTGTTAATACAGTTACCGCTCAATTAATTGATAAAGTGGGCCCGCAAACCGTCGTGGATTTAGCTAAAAAATTTGGTGTTGAATCTGAAATGCTTGCCGTACCATCTATAGCACTCGGTACTCCAGATATAAGCGTTTACGAAATGGTTGGTGCTTATTCATCATTTGCTAATCATGGTGTATATACCAAGCCTGTAATGGTAACTAGTATTGAAGATAAAAACGGCACTATTTTGTATCAGTTTAAACCAGAAACAAGAGATGTTATAAGTGAAGAAACAGCTTATGTTGCCGTTAAACTTATGGAAGGTGTAACTCAAGGGGGTTCAGGAACAAGATTACGGCATAGTTGGGCTAAACATAAAGCAGAATATAAAGAGGTTGTAACCGGATATCCTTATGAGCTTACAAATCCTATTGCAGGAAAAACGGGGACTACACAAAACCAAAGTGACGGTTGGTTTATGGGTATGGTTCCTAATTTAGTAACTGGTGTTTGGGTAGGAGCTGAGGATAGGGCAGCACATTTTAGAACTGTTACTTATGGTCAAGGTGCTGCTATGGCATTACCAATTTGGGGTTTGTATATGAAAAGTTGTTATGCTGATAAAGAATTAAACATCTCAAAAGCTGAATTTGATGCCCCTAGTAATTTATCAATAAATGTAGATTGTTCTAATCATACAAATTCTACTGATACAGAAGAAGATACAGATGAGGACACGCCAGATGATTTAGATTTCGGATAGTATTAAAATTATATTCTTATAAATTTTAAAAAACCATTCTGAAAGGAATGGTTTTTTATTTCTTTAAATTTTAGACAAATCATTCAATTATTCGTAATTTTATAAAGCAAAAACTGAATAATAATGATTAATAAAAAGGTAGCTGGAGTTCAAGATGCTTTAAAAGGGGTTTCAAATAACATGACATTTATGTTGGGTGGCTTCGGACTTAGCGGAATTCCTGAAAATGCTATATCAGAATTGGTAAAACTTGGCGTTGGTGGTTTAACATGTATTTCAAATAACGCTGGCGTAGATGATTTCGGATTGGGCCTATTGCTTCAAAAAAAGCAAATCAAAAAAATGATTTCATCTTATGTTGGAGAAAATGATGAATTTGAGCGACAGATGCTTTCTGGTGAGTTGGATGTTGAATTAATTCCGCAAGGTACTTTAGCAGAACGTTGTAGAGCGGCTCAAGCTGGTTTCCCTGCAATATATACACCCGCAGGATATGGCACCGAAGTGGCCGAAGGTAAAGAAGCACGAGAATTTGATGGAAAAATGTACGTTTTGGAACATGCATTTAAAGCCGATTTTGCGTTTGTAAAAGCATGGAAAGGGGATGAAGCTGGGAATCTAATTTTTAAAGGCACAGCCAGAAATTTTAATCCAAATATGTGCGGCGCGGCAAAAATTACGGTTGCTGAGGTAGAAGAAATGGTGCCGTTAGGCCAATTGCATCCAAACCAAATTCATATTCCCGGGATATTTGTACAGCGTATATTTAAAGGTGAAGTTTATGAAAAACGTATAGAACAACGAACGGTGAGAAAGAAGAGCACTTGAAATTATAAGTGCCTAAAGTAGCTAAAGTTAAGTTTCCGATTAAGTGAGCAATTTATAACTTTAAATACTTATTAACCTATAATTTAAACAAATGTTAGACAAAAACGGGATAGCAAAACGTATAGCAAAAGAAGTAAAAAATGGATTTTATGTCAACCTTGGTATCGGTATTCCTACGCTTGTAGCGAATCATGTTAGAACCGATATAGAAGTTGAATTTCAAAGTGAAAATGGTGTTCTAGGTATGGGGCCTTTTCCGATTAAAGGTAATGAAGATGCCGATGTTATTAATGCGGGAAAACAAACTATTACAACATTGCCAGGAGCCAGTTTTTTTGATTCAGCTCTAAGTTTTTCAATGATTAGGGGAAAGCATATAGATTTAACCATTTTAGGTGCTATGGAAGTGGCAGAAAACGGAGATATAGCCAATTGGAAAATACCTGGAAGAATGGTAAAAGGTATGGGTGGTGCTATGGATTTAGTTGCTAGTGCAGAAAATATAATAGTCGCTATGATGCATACTAATAAACGTGGCGAATCTAAACTACTAAAAAAATGTAGTTTACCGTTAACGGGAGTTAATTGCGTAAAAAAAATAGTAACTAATCTTGCCGTTATTGAAGTCACTAATAAAGGGTTCAAGTTATTGGAACGTGCACCAGGTGTTTCTGTTGAAGATATTAAAAAAGCTACAGAAGGAGCTTTAATTATTGAAGGCAATATTCCCGAAATGAATATTTAGATCATAAATATTATTTATTAATAAACGAAAAATAATACAAATGTTAAATTTAATAACTTTTAATCGAATTTAATAGTTTTTAAACGATAATTTTGAATTTGTTTTTTATATTAGTAGTCCCTAAAAAAAATCAATTAATTTTGGATTCCCCTTAAATCTTTCATAAACTTAACCACTATGAGTATTGCAACAAATCTACCTGAATTACCTACTAATAATGAAAATAAATTTAAAGTAACTGTAAAAAATAATTTGCGGTTTTTAAAGAGTTTATTTCATCTGACAAAAAAATTATTCATGTTATGATATTATATTTATAATATGAATGTTTTAGATTATCCCGATGTTTTTCGGGATTTTTTGTTTAAAATTATTTGAGCATGGTTAATCCCTGTTATAATATACCAACACATTGTATTAATCCGTTCATTATTCAATTGAATTAATAGAATTTTAATTAAAAGGAAACAAAATATTAAAAAAAAGGATAAACCTAGTAAAAAATCTAAATAACAAAAAATCTTTTTATTTTGTTTGATTTAAACCCACTCGATTGGGTTTTTTAGTATGTTCAAAAGTTTCTCCTCTTCACTTCCCGCTTCTGGACTATGATTATAAATCCATTGCACATGCGGCGGCAAACTCATTAAAATACTTTCAATACGCCCGTTGGTTTTTAAACCGAAAAGTGTGCCCTTATCATGTACTAAATTAAATTCCACATAACGACCACGACGAATTTCTTGCCAATGGCGTTGTGCATGTGAATATGGCAAATCCTTTCGCCTTTGAACTATTGGCACGTAAGCTTCCAAAAAGCTATTTCCAACCTCTGTCACAAAGTTATACCAATCTTTCATGTTCATAGCATCTGAAGCTTTACAATAATCAAAAAATAATCCGCCCAAACCTCTGCCTTCGTTGCGGTGTGCGTTATAAAAGTATTCATCACAACGTGCTTTGTATTTTTGATAGAATTCAGGGTCATGCTTATCGCAAGCCGTTTTACAGGTTTGATGAAAGTGTATGGCATCATTTTCAAACAGGTAATAAGGCGTTAAATCTTGTCCGCCACCAAACCAATTATCAATAACATTACCATCGCTATCATACATTTCAAAATAACGCCAATTAGCATGAACGGTTGGCACCATTGGATTTTCGGGGTGTAAAACCAAACTTAATCCGCAGGCAAAAAAGTCAACATCGCCAACCTTAAAATAAGCCTGCATGGATTTTGGTAATTTACCGTGTACACCTGAAATGTTCACGCCTCCTTTTTCAAAAACGTTACCGTTTTCAATCACTCGGGTACGGCCGCCACCTCCTTCTGGCCGTTTCCAGACATCTTCTTGAAATTTGGCTTTTCCATCTATAGCTTCCAATTTTAAAGTGATACTATCTTGTAAATTTTGTATGTATTGGTAGAATTTGTTTTTCATTATTCAATCTCTTTATACAGTTCGTATAGCTCCATATTTAATGGCTTTCCATTTGGAAGCGTAAACTCATATTTGAGTGTTTTGATCCAAGTAAAATTATTGTTTTCCGCAACTTTCAAACTTCCTATATTGCTTTTATGAACTACAATTTGTAAAGTTTTTAAACCAAGTTTTTTAAAAGCATAACTAGATAGTTGTTTTACAGCTTCTGTTGCTATGCCTTTGCCTTCAACATTATAATCAATAGCATATGCAAACTCGCCTTTTTTTTTGTTCCAATTCACTTCTTTAATGTAAACCAAGCCGAACAATTTTTTAGTTTCGTTTTCTTTTAAAGTGAATAAAAATTCTTCTTTAGCTTCAAATTGCTTTGCCTTTTTTGCTACAAAGATATTCGATAAATCGGGAGTTAAATTTTGTTCTAACGTTTTCGGGAAATATTGTTTAAGTCGGTCTTCGTTAGCAACAGCAAAGTTGCAGATCTTCCATCCATCTTTTGAATGAACTGGAATAATATGATATGAGCCAAAATTAAGTTGCATGAACTGATTTGTTTTTAAGTTGAAGTGCTTTTACCGTTCTAATTGTCGCCGCCGTAACGGATAATGGCAACACTAAAATGATACCTATTACAGGAATTAATAAAAACAAAATAAAAATAATACCATTGCCAATGGCTAATCCACGATTTTTACGAACAAATTGCAAACTTTCCTTATATTGAAAATGCCGTTCCAAGGTATAATCCATATTACCAAAACCTGCATAATAGGCTTGAACCAAAAATAAAAGTAAGGTCGAGAAAATATTGACTACCGGAATAAATTTTAGAAGTAGTATTGGTATGGTTACTAATAGTTCTTTCAATAAGTTTCTGACATTTATTCGAATACCTCTCCATAATTGCTCAGAAAAGTTAGTATTACGATGTGAATGCTCTGGCTTACCCGTTAAATACGCTTCAATTTTTTCAGAAACGGGACTCATAAATGGCGCTGATAATGCCATTACGATGTGTTTGAAAAGAATGAGTCCGATAACGACTACTAGTAATCCACCAATAAAATTACTTATGGATGAAAATGAATCATGTCCCCAATCCCAAATCCAGATTTTTGAAATGAATCCGCCTATATTATCTGATAATGTGTAAGCTAAACCAAAAACGACAATAGCTGTGACGCAGCTTATAAGCATGGGTATGGCAAAATATTTCCAAAGTCTTAATTTTGAAATTAAACTGAAAGCACCAAAATATGCTTTAATTCCCGAAATGATATTTTTAATCATAAGCCGCTCCCCAGCCCTTGCCATAAGAGCGCGCGTTTGGGTCGTTTTATTATTTAAGTTGCGTTACTAATTTAAAAGTTATTTTATATAGTATTTAATTGAGTACGAGTTTCTTTCCTTTTGGGAGATTAAGAAATATATTTATATTCCTTAACAGCATCAATAAAGGCTTTTGCATTATCCAAACCAATATTTGGCAAAATACCATGACCAAGGTTTACAATGTATTTATCCTTGCCAAACTCATTAATCATTTGGTGTACCATTTTCTTGATTTCTGCAGGTGGGGAAAATAAACGTGTTGGGTCAAAATTGCCTTGAAGCGTAATGTTTCCACCAGATAAGTATCGCGCATTTCGGGCAGAACATGTCCAATCTACACCTAAAGCCGAAGCACCGGATTTTGCCATGTCGCCAAGCGCAAACCAACACCCTTTACCAAAGGCGATAACAGGAGCATCATCTTTTAAAGCGTCAATGATTTGTTGAATATATTGCCACGAAAATTCCTGATAATCAACAGGGGAAAGCATGCCTCCCCATGAGTCGAATACTTGAACGGCATTACAGCCTGCTTTTACTTTTTCCTTTAAATAGGCAATGGTTGTATCTGTTATTTTTTGTAAAAGTTCGTGTGCAGCTATAGGATTTGTAAAACAAAATTCTTTGGCTTTATCAAAATTTTTACTGCCTTGCCCCTGTACGCAATAACATAAAATAGTCCATGGCGAACCTGCAAAACCAATTAATGGAATTTCATTATTAAGTTTTTCTTTTGTTGCTTTTATAGCTTCGTATACGTAACCTAAACTTTCTTTAACGTCTGGAACAATAACATTATCTACATCTTTTTGAGAGCGTATAGGATGAGGCAAATACGGGCCAAAATTCGGTTTCATCTGTACCTCAATATTCATAGCTTGAGGGATAACCAAAATATCACAAAATAAAATAGCCGCATCCATACCATATCTTCTTATGGGTTGCACGGTAATTTCACTTGCTAATTCTGGCGTTTGGCAACGTGTAAAGAAATCGTATTTCGCCTTAATTTCCATGAATTCTGGAAGGTAGCGCCCTGCTTGTCGCATCATCCATACAGGCGGACGGTTAACGGTTTCTCCTTTTAATGCTCTTAGAAATAAATCGTTTTTTATCATAGCAGTTAGTAATTAGTTTTTTTAATATTTATTTTTTTCCATTAATTCAACTCTAACATTACGCTTTGTAAAAGACTTGGTGATATGATAATTTTCATGTAAAACTTCTAGATTAAAATCACTTAAATTATATACATTAGAATAGAAAACAAATGCTTCCTTTCCTGTAAAATTAGTAAAAGAACGCATATCTCCATTTAAATCAACATTATCAATTGAAGTTAAATTTGGAAAAAAAGATGCTGTTTCGGTAACGGGTATTTTTTTTTTGTCCATATATTCAATACCTTTTTTTCTCAATTCCCAATAAGGTAAATGAGCTAAAGAAGAATCCCAGCCTTGAGCAAACGTATCAGAATAGACAATAAAATTACCTAGAAATAATCCACCTAACAAACTTATATATATAAACTTTTTTATTTTATATTCTTTAATGAGCATAAAAGCTAATAGCCCTAAGGCGAGATAGGATGAGATATAGTACCTATGCCCCATTGTGTTTTTAATTACTAGACTAGTACAATAAATTATAATTGTAGAAAAAACAGCAATAATCAATAACGTATTGTATTTTTTCCAATTAATTTGTTTTCTTTTAATATATAAAGTAATGGCTATAAATAGCATGATTATAATTCTGCCAAAATCAGTAAACTGATGTCCTAATACTAATATGTTTTTTCCAAAGTTTTCAAAAAACTCTTGATTTGAAGAGAACCCCCATGCACTACCCCATATTTCCAGTGGGTGTGAAATTAACCACCCTTTGTTTATTATTCGCCAGAGTATATACAAGCAAGCTGGTGAAGAAGCTGTTACATAAGTTAAAATATTCTGTTTTGAAAAAAAATCTGTGGTTTTTCTTTTCTTTACAAAAGCCTGTACTAGAACATCAATAATAAAGATGCCCCCACAAAGCATCATACCTCGAAATGATACTATTCCTAAAAAAGCAAGCCCTATAATTTTTAGATAGGTATTATCTCTTAATAATGCGTTTAATGTTAAAAAAAAGAAAAATAGCTTAATAATTTCAGGGTTTACCAAAACAAATTGAGATAGTAATGTTGGATCTGAAATGACTAATATAAAGCCTAATACTCTAAGTGTTTTTCCTTTTACAAAAAAATCTACGAAAGAAAATAGTTGCCATAATAAACCAAAAATAAACGGAAGCATCATCCAATGTGATATGGAAAGTGATTTGCCAAATAATTTCCAACCAGTTGCTAATAAAGTCGCAAGAAATGGAGGGTGACCTGAGTCTGATTCAATAGGTATAGAAGACCAATTAAAAACACCATTTTTGTATAAAGGATTTCCCATTTCAGATGCGAAAAGCACATTATCCCAAAACATACCAACTTTTAAACTAAAAGACACAATGATAAGACTAATAATAAATAAGATTAATCCTTTATAAACTTCTTTTATTTTTTTATTATCAGCATGCATAATTAAAAAAGGTATTCGAAATTGTATAGGAACCAATTCACATGAAACAGAAAATGATGTATTTCTTATATATAATACGCATTAACCAACTCAATTACACTTTCCACAGTAGGTACTTTCGCAACTCTAACATCATCAAAATGTTTTTTTGCTTCTTTTGCGGTAGTTTCCCCTATACAAAATGCGATAATTTCGCCATTATTACTACGTACAAAACTTTCAACCGTTGACGGACTGTAAAACATCACGCTTTCAATCGAATCATCGACTTTCAAACCATCATATTTAGTTTCGTAAGCTTCAATCTCATTAACGGTTATATTATTTTCAGCAAGAATCGTTGGTAATGCATCTAATCTGATATCGCTACAGAAATAGGTGACTTCCGTGCCTTCGATATAATTCACTAAATATTCTGCAAGCTTTTTAGCATTCTTTTCAACGTGTTTAACTTTGCCAATTTTATGTTCTACCAAACGTTTTGTTCTTCTGCCAACACAATAAATATTTTTAAATTGAAGTTCAATGGCCGAGTAGTTTGTGGTTAAAGATTCCACAGCGTTTTTGCTTGTAATCACAACATTTTGAATTTCTTTTTTTAAAAAACGCGGATGGATTCGTTTCAAACTTATCTTGATAAAATCCGAGCTCTCAGCAACTACTTTTTCATGGAATAATAAACGTTGGTCTTCGGTAAAACGCTTTGTAGAATAGACCTTTGTTTTTTTATTGGAATTTTTAATGGTGTCCATTAATCGTTTTCCACCACGTTCTATTACAAAATCAGCGCAATATGATGCCATATCATGGTGTTCACCCAATTTTTTAATTCGTGTAACATCAATTTTTTTTGTACCATCTGGACTTAATAAAACGCCTTTAAAGTTAATTTCCTCATCTTTAATATACGCCAAAGCACCAATAGGTGCGGTACAACCACCTTCTAATTTATTTAAAAACTCTCGTTCAATCGTGGTACAGATTTCGGTTTCTTCATGATTAAGTACTTTACAAGCTTCTCTTACAAAGTCGTCTTCATCTAAAGCGGTAACCATAATGGCACCTTGAGCAGGTGCAGGAATCATCCAATCTAGATTAATGGCCTCTTCTGGTCTGATGCCAATTCTGCCAATACCTGCTGCTGCGAAAATGGCACCGTTCCAATCACTATTTTCAAGTTTTTGTAAACGTAAATTTACATTGCCACGTAAATCTGTAATGGTGTGGGTTGGGAACCGGTTTAACCACTGTGCTCTTCGGCGTAAGCTACCCGTAGCAATAACTGCATCTTTAGCACTTAAAAACTCTTCGTTATTTTTAAAAACCAAAGTGTCGTTAACATTACCACGTTTTAAAACGGCCGCTTGTACAATGCCTTTTGGTAACACCGTAGGAACATCTTTTAAAGAATGTACGGCAATATCAATATCATGATTCAACATGGCGATATCCAAAGTGCGCGTAAAAATACCCGTAATGCCTAATTCATAAAGCGGTTTATCTAAAACTAAATCACCCGTAGATTTTACGGGTACGAGTTCGGTTTTATAATCTGCTTCTTCAAGCAATTTTTTTACTATGTTGGCTTGCCATAGTGCTAATTCACTATCGCGCGTGCCAATTCTTATGGTTTTAGACATTCGTTTTTTTAAGTTCTTCTAGCTGAAATACTTTTTTGATAAGCTCTAGGCTTTCATCAGTAGATATGTCATCATCCTTTAAATGATGCGCAAAATGGTTGGTAATTTTTTGAATGATTTTTTTACTGATTAATTCTGCTTGAAGTTCATTAAAATTCGCCAATTTTTTACGTTGGGTATCGACCTCAGCAGTTGCAAAACCAGTCAACTTATGTTTTAAGGCCTTTATAGTTGGTGCAAACTTTCTAGTTTCCAGCCAACCATTAAATTCAGCTTTAATATCTTCTATAATCGCTTCCGCGGAAGGAATATGAGCTTTACGAGCCTCAAGAGTTTCATCCGTAATTTGGGATAAATGGTCTAAATGGACTAACGATACATTATCTAATTCTTGAACATTTTCATTAACATTCTTTGGAATTGATAAATCTAAAATTAATAGTGGTTTTTTAGCTTGAATGATGTGCTTATCAATAGTTGGGCGTTGTGCGCCGGTAGCTACTATTAAAATATCAGAATCACTTACCTCTTCTTGCAAATTTGAATAATCCTTAACCAATAAGTTAAACTTACCAGCGATTTTTTCAGCCTTATCTTTTGTTCTGTTTATTAAAGTGATGTGTTCGTTCTTGGTATGTTTTACCAAATTTTCACATGTATTCCTTCCAATTTTCCCTGTTCCGAAAAGTAAAATATTTTTATTTGTAATATCTTCAATATTCTTAAAAATATACTGAACAGATGCAAATGAAACGGATGTTGCACCAGAGGAAATTTCGGTTTCGGTTTTAATACGTTTACTCGCTTGGATTACAGCATTTACCAAACGCTCTGTAAAATGGTTTAGCAACCCATGTGTTCTTGACAGTCGTGTGCTAATTTTTAACTGACTAATAATCTCGAAGTCGCCAAGAATTTGACTATCTAAACCAGAGCCTACACGAAACATATGCGAAATGGCAGCTTTGTTTTTGTAAACGTATGCTACTTTTTGAAATTCCTCAACAGTACCTCTTGTGTTTTCACAAAGTAATTGGATGAGTTGAAAAGGGTGTTGAGCAAAACCGTAGATTTCGGTTCTGTTACAGGTAGAAGTGACAACCAAACTTTCAATACCATTTTCGTTGGCTTGACCTAGCAATGCAAGCTTGGATTCTTCATCCAAACTAAAACGCCCCCTAATATCCGCATCGGCTTTTTTATAACTTAAACCAATGGCATAAAAGGAACTACTTTTGCTAATATTATATTTATGCATAGGTATACCTGAAAATGTGATGCAAAAATATGGGTAAGGTCTAAATAAAAATAACGCTGAAAGAACTTTTAATATCGTTTGTGGTTTTTTAACGTTATTTTTTTATAAAAGATGATAAATGTCTTATTTTTGTAGGTAATTGGGATGGTTTTAAAATCTTAATTTAGAATAAATCTAAATAAAAACCTTATGAATTCAAGTCATGTTAATAAAAAAAGTGTCGTTAAAAGTTCTTTTGAAGAAACAAAAATTGAAGATGGTTTTTTGATTTTGATGTTTAAAAATGATAAATATGAAACTCAAAAGGTTGCAAAAGAAATAGATAGCACTTTTTTGCAATTTCACTTTTGTATTAAGGGTTCTACAAAATTTATTTTTAACAAAGGGCGTTATGCTTTGGATATTCATGAGGAAAACTCCTTATTACTTTACAATCCGCAACGTGAATTACCTATAGACCTTCAAGTCGATCCGAATTCTTGGATTGTTTCCGTATTGATATCGATTAAAAAATTTCACGGCCTATTTTCACAGGAAGCGGATTACATAAGTTTTTTAAGTGAAGATAATAGAGATAAAAAGTATTATAAGGATGGCGTGATTTCGCCATCTATGGCTATTGTTTTAAATCAGTTAATTAATTTTAATCTCAACCCATCTATAAAATCCTTGTATTTTAAAGGAAAGGCTTATGAGTTATTAAGTTTGTATTTTAATAGGAGTGAAGATGCAGATGTGGAGCAGTGCCCCTTTCTTGTAGATGAAACCAATGTGATAAAAATTAGAAAAGCCAAGGATATTATAGTTTCTAGAATGGCTGAACCGCCAAGTTTACATGAATTGGCAGATGAAATTGGGCTGAGCTTAAAAAAACTTAAAGAAGGCTTTAAGCAGATTTATGGCGACTCGGTATTTAGTTTTCTCTTTGATTATAAAATGGAAGTGGCACGAAAGCTTTTAGAGGCTGGAAATAATAATGTTAATGAAGTAGGGCATAAGGTGGGTTACAGTACGTCAAGTCATTTTATTGCGGCGTTTAAAAAAAAATACGGTACAACGCCTAAAAAATACGTTATGTCTTTAAGTTAATGATTATTCAAATTTTAAAATTAACTTTGGTAAAGTTTAACCCCAAAACTATCAATTATGAAATTTTTAAATCCAGACATTGAAGCCTTATCTAAACATCTAGTAAAAGGAAAATCTTTAACACGTTCAAGTACCTCTTGTGGTATTTTTCAAGATTGTGATTATAATGAGGTACGTCCAGATTTGTATCAACAAGGTGAATCGCGCGGGAAAACATCTTCTAAGCAATAATTAGTTGAAAATTTAGCAGGTAAATATTAAGATTGCAATTTGTATCGTATTTTTGCAATATGAAAAAAGGAATCTTATTAGTTAATCTCGGTTCTCCAGATAGTCCCAGCCCAAAAGATGTCAAAAAATATTTAGGAGAATTTTTAATGGACGAGCGCGTTATAGATGTCCCTTATTGGGCCAGAACCTTGTTAGTAAAAGGCATTATATTAAACACACGCCCAAAACAGTCTGCAAAAGCGTATCAAAAAATATGGTGGGATGAAGGTTCCCCGCTCATCGTACTCTCTGAAAAACTTCAAAGTAAAGTTCAGGAAAAAATAGATATGCCTGTGGCGCTAGCCATGCGTTATGGCAGTATGACCCTTAAAAAAGGACTTAAGGCACTGGTTGATAAAGGATGTACGGATATAAAAACCATTCCGCTATATCCGCAATTCGCTATGGCCACAACAGAAACCATTGACGTTAAAGTAGATGAGTTGGTTACTGAGTTTTTTCCACAAGTAAAAATAACACGCACTCCAGCCTTTTATAAACGAGAAGATTATATAAATGTCCTTTCAAACAGCATTGCAGAAAAACTTGAGGGATTGGATTATGAGCATATTCTTTTTAGTTATCATGGGGTTCCAGAACGCCATATTCGTAAAAGCGATATCACCAATGGTAATTGTAAAATGGATGGAAAATGCTGCTTTAAAAAAGGTAGTACACAACATGAGTTTTGCTACCGGCATCAATGCGAAATAACTACGGTTAACGTAGCTAAAACTTTAGGTTTAAAAAACGGTACATATTCCACATCGTTTCAATCCAGGCTCGGCTTTGATCCTTGGTTACAACCTTATACAGATCGCACTATTGAACGTATGGGGAAAGCGGGAATAAAAAAAATGGCTATTGTAACACCAGCATTTGTAAGTGATTGTTTAGAAACTTTAGAAGAGATTGCAATGGAAGGTGAAGAGATTTTTCATGAAGTTGGAGGAAAAGAGTTTACGGTTATTCCATGCTTAAACGATCGTGAAGATTTTGCACAGGTTATTGCTAATATGGCTGAGGCATGGAAGCCTGTTAAAAAACCATTAACCGTTTAATGGCTAAATCAGCATCACAGGATTTAGGCATACTCCCTATTAGTAAACTTCTAGTTAAACAAGCCATTCCTGCTTCAATAGGTATTTTAGTGATGTCTTTAAATATATTGGTTGACACTATTTTTGTAGGCCAATGGATAGGTTCTACAGCTATAGCTGCTATAAATGTTGTATTGCCTGTTTCTTTTTTTATTGCAGCCTTGGGTATGTCTATAGGTGTTGGGGGTTCCTCAGTAATATCTAGAGCTTTAGGTGCTAATTATCTAGACAAAGCTTTAAAAACATTTGGCAACCAGATTACATTAACCTTGGTGTTAACGATTTCCATGGTTATTTTAGGGTTATGGTATGTCGATGCTATCGTACCTGCTTTTGGCGGAAGAGGAAATATTTTAGAGCCTGCAAAAATCTATTATATTATTGTGCTTTACGGCGTGCCTTTTTTAGCACTCTCCATGATGGGAAATACGGTAATCCGCGCAGAAGGGAAACCAAAATTTGCTATGTATGCCATGATGATCCCATCGGTTGGCAACCTTGTAATGGATTATATTTTTATAAATATATTAGACTTAGGAATGGCAGGTGCAGCATGGGCAACCACGTTGGGATATGTATTTTGTTTCGCATTTATTTTATGGTATTTCCTGTCTAAAAATTCTGAATTGAAGTTAAAAAAATATCATTTTACGTTAAACAGACTCATTGTTTTGGAAATAGGCGCCTTGGGCTTTGTTACCCTAGCAAGACAAGCTGTGGTAAGTATAACGTACTTATTGATGAATAATATTTTATTCAATTTGGGTGGTGAAACCTCTGTAACTGCCTATGCTATTGTTGGGCGTATGCTCATGTTCGCTTTGTTTCCTGTTTACGGCATAACGCAAGGCTTTTTACCTATTGCGGGATTTAATTATGGTGCTTTTAAATACGCCAGAGTTAAAGAAAGTATATATACCGCCGTTAAATACGCAGCAGGATTAGCTGCTATAGTTTTTATGATATTAATGGTGTTTCCAGAGGCTATTACCAGACTTTTTACAGATAATACAGATGTTATTCTACAAACACCTCCGGCTATGCGCTGGGTATTTGCAGCTACACCAATTATTGCGCTACAACTTATTGGTGCCGCATATTTTCAAGCCATTGGTAAAGCACAACAAGCGTTGTTATTAACGCTGTTAAGACAAGGTTTTTTCTTTATTCCGCTGATATTCATATTACCAATATTTTATGGGGAATTGGGCGTATGGATTGCCTTCCCAATTTCTGACGTATTGGCAACAATTGTTACGGCATATTTTCTAAATAGAGAAATTATTAAGAACTTAAACCCTGAAAGTAAACCAACAATCCAAGTTAACTAAACCATGCAATATTATCAATACATCAAGGCATTTCATCTTATTTTTGTAATCACTTGGTTTGCGGGCTTATTTTATATTCCTCGCTTATTTGTATATCAAATAGAAGCGTTTCATAAACCCTCACCAGACAAAGAAATACTTGGTAAGCAATTAAAGCTCATGGCAAAACGCTTGTGGTATATTATTACTTGGCCCTCGGCTATTTTAGCAACACTTTTTGCTATTTGGTTACTTGTTCTAATACCAAGCTGGCTACAACAACCTTGGATGCAGGTAAAACTCGCATTCGTAATTTTACTTTTTATATATCACCTAAAGACCCATCAATATTTTAAGCAATTACAATCTGGTATTGTTGATAAAACATCGAGTTTTATGCGTATTTGGAACGAGGGTGCGACTTTTATTCTTTTTGCTGTTGTTTTTTTAGTGGTTTTAAAAAATGCTATCAACTGGATTTGGGGTGTTATAGGTGTTTTCATTCTTGGGGTTTTAATTATGTTGGGTTTTAAAATCTATAAGGCTATCCGTGATAAGAATCCAGAAGCTTAAATGACGACGAATAGATGGCATATAGGCGCGTTAGGGATTAAACGGCATGTTTGAGCTCCCCGACTTTTTAGGAGGGAGCGAGTAATGAAAGCCCGACCCTTGTGGTAACGCCCATGTTATATATTTAAATTAGGTGTAGTTTGTTTGGTTTGATTATTGCTATATTTATTGAATCATATTTAATTGATGAAGTTAAAAAAGCTTGCTTTAAGAACCCGTATATTTTTAGCCATGATTTTATTGGTTATAATGGCATCTGTATTGATTTCTGCGGTTGCCATATACCAATATAAAGAGCAAAGTGAAGATTACCACAGAGAGCGATTAGAGCGCAAGGAGGGTAGCATACAAACCCACCTTAAACGTAATTTGAATGGTAGGCAAAATACTTGGGAGGTTAAAACCGAAAATATTCCATTAATCTTTAAAGATGAAATTTATAATATTGCTGATATTCATAAACTTCAAATCAATTTATACGATTTGGATGGTGGACTTTTAATTTCATCTAAAGCAGGGTTGCAAAATGAAACTGCAGATACATGCATTGATACCGGAATTATGAATGCTTTAACCCAAACCATAGCTTTTAATAATACCTCGGAAATTGCACGACATAGACATGTTGATATTCATATAGAAAATGGAGAAACCTTCCAATCGTCCTATACCTACATTACAGATAATAAATCCAAGCCTATAGCCATATTAAATATACCGTATTTAGAGAAGGATAACTTTTTAACTAAAGAGCTTCAAGAGTTTTTACAGCGTATCGGTTTTGCGTTTATGTTGGTTTTGTTAACAGCTATTGGTATCGCCTTTTTACTATCTAAATATATCACTAAATCCCTAAAAAAGATTAGCGATAAGATTAATACTACACGACTTGAGCGTACAAATGAAAGAATTGATATTGATGATACGAGCGAGGAAATCTCGACGCTCGTAAACTCCTATAATAGCATGATTGACGAGCTTGAAGAAAGTGCTGTGCAATTGGCAAAGAGCGAGCGTGAACAAGCTTGGAGAGAAATGGCTAAACAGGTCGCGCATGAAATTAAAAACCCGCTAACACCTATGCGTTTAACGGTTCAGAATTTTCAACGTAAGTTTAATCCTGATGATGAGCATATCCATTCTAAACTGGACGAGTATAGCAAAACCTTGATTCAGCAAATAGATACCATGAGTTCAATAGCATCTGCATTTTCAAACTTCGCAAAAATGCCAGCGCAACAAAATGAGACCCTTAACGTGGTTAAAATTGTAAAACTTGCTTTAGATATATTTAATGAGGATTATATCGTTTTTACAGCAAATTCAGAAGAAATAATAGCAAAATTTGACAGAACCCAACTTATTAGAGTGGTTACTAATTTGGTTAAAAATGCTACCCAAGCGATTTCTGAAGATCAAACCCCGAGAATTGTTATTAATGTTGGACAGGATAATGGTAATGTTTTTATTTCGGTAGCAGACAATGGTTCTGGCGTATCAGAAGAAAATAAAGAAAAAATATTCGAACCTAAATTTACAACTAAAACCAGCGGTATGGGACTGGGTTTAGCTATGGTAAAAAATATTGTTGAAACTTATAAAGGGAGCATATCTTTTGTTTCAGATAAAGATAAAGGCACAACTTTTAAAGTAATGTTTCCGAAAGGATGATAAATTTCAGCGAAAGCAGAAATCTAAATTAACTTACCGATGATTAAATTGAAATATTTTTATATATTAATCTTATTAACTTTCAGTCTCAATGTGTTTGCCCAATCTGGAACTTACATAAGAGAAAACTATCCTACTGATGCAGATGGTACAAAATTGAAATGGACAATTTCATTACAACCCAACGGTACTTTTTTATATCATTTTTTTAGAAATCATTTAGGAAGCGTAAATCAAGAAGAAAATTATTATGCTAAAGGAACTTGGAAAATAGAAGGAAAAGTAATTTTGTTTTTTTCAAAAATAGGGGATGATATAAACAAGAAATTTACAGTGAATTTGAACAATTCTAAGGCAAGATATATAACAAAATCGCCACGGGACAAAACAAATAGAATTGTAAAAACAGCAATACGTTTTTTTGATTCTGAAACATTTTATATTCCGGGTTTAGAATTATTTAAAGAATAAATTTATGAAATACAATAACTTACTGATAGGAGCACAAAAAGGGATTACAACTATAACCATAAATCGCCCTAAAAAGTTAAATGCTTTAAATAGCGAAACTATTCAAGAGTTGCACGACGCGTTTGACGTTGTAAATAAAGACAAAAACACCAAAGTTATTATACTTACTGGAAGTGGAGAAAAAGCGTTTGTTGCTGGAGCGGATATTAGCGAATTTGCAAATTATGATGAAAGTGAGGGCAGAGCGTTAGCGGCAAAAGGACAAGACCTATTATTTAATTTTGTTGAAAATCTATCCACACCAGTTATAGCTGCCGTAAATGGTTTTGCCCTTGGCGGCGGTTTGGAATTAGCCATGGCATGCCATTTTAGATTGGCTAGCGATAATGCAAAAATGGGCCTCCCAGAGGTATCCCTAGGCGTTATTCCGGGGTATGGAGGCACCCAGCGTTTACCACAATTAGTTGGTAAAGGACGCGCTATGGAAATGATAATGACGGCTGGTATGATTGATGCTAATACTGCTTTAAACTATGGCTTAGTGAACCATGTAACTTCGTTGGAGGAGTTACTTCCACTATGCGAAAATATAGCGACTAAAATATCTCGAAACTCATTAGTGGCTATTGCGGGTGCTATAAAAGCAATACATGCAAATTTTAAAGATGGGGTTAATGGCTTTCAAACCGAAATTACGGAGTTTGGAAATTGCTTTGGCACTGATGATTTTGAGGAAGGTACTACGGCTTTTTTGGAGAAGCGCAAGGCTGAGTTTACTGGAAGGTAGGTTATATTCGTTTAACTTCTCGTAAAAGAAAGGTAGGGCAGGTGATAAGCACTGTCGTTTCGGTTTATTATTTAGCGGACTTTATTAATATTCACAGACCTTTCGGGTTATCACAAACGCCCTATTTTTTTAATACATTTTTGGGCTTAGTGCTTTTTCAGTATCTCTATTAATTTTCTATTTACGTAAATGTTTTCTCTCCCAATTTTTTCCGAATTAATGATTCCAATCTGCTCAAGACCTTTCAAATATCTTGATGCTGATTTTCTTTCTACATTCATTTTTTTAACCATATATTCAATTTTTGAATAAGGTTGTTCAAATAATAATTCAATTAGCTCTTTTCTATATATTTTTGGTTCTTTATTTTGGACTATCTCAATAGTCTCAGAAAGTAAATTATTAATAGAGTTTATTTTTTGAATTGTTCTATTAGAGGTTATTTCTATTGCTTTTAATATGTATAGAATGTAGTCCTCCCATTCATTAGATTTATTTACCTTATTTAAAAGTCTATAGTAATCTGATTTATTTTCATTTATGTATGAACTCAGATATAGAATCGAAATATCAAGAAGTTCATTAATAATTAGGTGTAGAATATTTAGTATTCGTCCAGTTCTACCATTTCCATCATAAAATGGGTGAATACTCTCAAATTGATAATGTAATATTGCTAAATTTATAATAGGTGGGAAATCGTCTTGTTTTATATTAAAATGCTCTAGGAAATTCCCTAATAAATCTAAAATCTCATCTTTTTCTTGTGGTGGTGTATAAACTATTTCTCCTGTTTTATCATTTTTTAAAACAGTGCCTGACATACTTCTTATACCTGCATTATTTTCAATAATCATTTTTTGTAAAAACTCAATATCTTTTAATTTTAAGAAACCTTGTTTTTTAAGTAAATCTTGACCATAAAAAATTGCTTTTCGGTAGTTAATTACTTCTTTTACTTGAGAACCTTGTTTTGTTTTTGTAGCTAATGCTTTATATAATTCATCTTGAGTCGTAATTAATTTTCAATTTCAGAACTATCCTTTGCTTCTTGAAGTACCATAGCATTTCTTAATTAGGCATTGTTTGTGCAATTCCTTTAAGTTCTCCTAATGATTTAGACGATTTGCTTAGTTGTCTAAGTATTTTAAGAGTCTCAACTTTTTCTCTTTTTGGAGGTAGCTTATAAAGTTTTCTTATAAGGTGCATTTTATCGTACATTTTTATAATGTGCACCAAAAATAAAAAATAATGTACATATATTGTGATTATGGGACTTTTTGTCGCATTAAGCCCAACGACTTAATATGAAAACGTTTTGATGTTTTCTATCTTATATTAAACGAATATGGTTGAATTTTTTTTACAAAGTCAAGTATTCTCAAATCAAATTGAAAAAAATTATTTTATTAGCTAAATACAATTTATAGAGTTTGTTAATAACCAGTATTTCCTTTAACACTTTTCAGCAAATATTATAAGTAATTTTAAAGCACTTGCTGAAAGCAATTCAACCTTTAATTTTATTAGAATGAACCCAAAACCTCTCATAAAAGGACATGGCGCTCAGCTAAACGTACCTAATCGCTTTTTTGAACTCAGTCATGAAATGCATGATGATTTCCTCGAATTCTGACATAAATCGGGTGAAATAGCAGATAAAAATAAAACGTAATATTTAGAGGTTTTTCTGAAATACAAACATCCGGTAAGTATTATTACCAAAAATTTTAAGGTTTTAGAAGATATAGATATTCTGAAAGCTTTAGCAAAAGATAATTTAATTAGTGTTAATATATCTGTAACCTCTTTATCTGAGGATACAAGACGTGTTTTAGAACCTAGAACAGCAACCATTAAAAAATGGTTGGAAGCCTTTAAAACATTAGGTGAAAACGGAATTCCTGTAAATGCGATGATTGCACCAATTATTCTATCTATAAACAGCCATGAAATTTTCCACTAGCAAAAGCAACTCTAAGCCATGGCGCTTTATCTATAGGATACACCATTGTAAAACCTAACGGTGCTATGGGTAAAATTTTTACAGATTGGATTAAAAAAACCATGCTATATTAGCAGATAAGGTTTGGCACCAAATAGAAAATTGCCATGGAGGGTCTTTAAGCGATTCTAAATATGAAACAAGATTGCGAGCCGAGGTCAATATTGCAAAACAAATTAACGATATTTTTACATTGGCTAAACAAAATTATTCTAAATAAAAGTGAGCCATTACGGCTCACTTTAAATTACTAATTCTAAACAAGGTATTTATATTTATCTAATAGTTTTAATAAACTTTTTACCTTCTGTGTAAAATACAATCGTGTATGAACCTAACCTTAAACCCTCTAATTTAAAGATTCTTTCAATTGTTTTTATGTCCTTAATGGTTTCTGTATACATAAGTTGAGACTCGTTAAATCCTTCGAAGAAAATCTCAATTTTTAAAGGGGCTTCATTCAAAGCTAATTTTGAAACGTATACTAAATTATTTTCAACTCGCGCGAAGGGTTTAAAAATAGTTTTCTCATTTTGCTTATCAAAAACAACTAGGCTATTTTCAACTTTAAAAGGAATTGAGCTAATTTCTAAATCTTTGTCAAGCTCAAATATGTAAGCGCCATTAGGTAATTCAGTTAAATCAAATCCTTTATTGTAAATACCTGGTTTTTGTATGGTCTCTTTATAGAGTATCACACCGTTTTTATCTATTACAGATAATAGGTTTCCTTGCTTTACATTGTATAAAGTAAGAGCGGTTTTTTTAGCATCATTTTTAATATTAAATAATGAAGCATCATTTGCGAAACTTAAAAAGGTAGCGAACATAGTTACCATTAAGATTCTTTTTTTTGAGTTTTTAATTATTTTTTTCATAGGTGTTGTATTTAATATTCAACACTACAAATATATGACGCTAAAGCGATACGTAAAACATTGATATTTATGTATTTATGTGCTATTTTATCTATTAATTTTATGTCATTATTAGGTTAAATTAACTTATATTATTACAATTATAAATTACTGATTTTAATTATCATAAAATGTGATTTTTTGGAAATAAGGATTGGGTCAACAATGCGATGAAAATTTTTGAAAAAATGTTTATAAATAAAAAGTGGGCTAGAAGCCCACTTTTTTTAACTAAACTAAATAAGACATTAAGCTAGTTGTTAATTAATGTTGTGTATTCTTTATTATTAGAGTTTGTTACTATTTTATAACTTCCTTTTTCTAATTTAAAAACTTTTTCAATAACTTTTACATTATCAAATGTCTCTGTGTGAAGTAGTTTGTAATCACCTTTAATATTTGAATAAATGTCAACTGTTATTTTATCTCGATTTAAATTTAGTTTTGTAAAAAAAACTAAATCTTCTTCTTCTTTAATATAAGGCTTAAAATATGTAACCTCATCTTCAGTATCAAAACTAACATTGTTTAAATCAACTGAAAATGGAATGGTTTTAATTTCTAAATCTTTTTCAAGTTCAAAAACATAATCACCATCGGGTAATTTAGTTAAATCAAATCCTTTTTTATATACGCCATTATCTTCAATGGACTCTTTAAAAAGAACAATACCATAAGCATCTTTTAAAGTAAGGACATTTCCTTGCTTTACATTTTTTAAAATTAAAGATGTTTTTTTGGCATCGCTTTTAATTAAAGCATTAGTGTCTTTAGCGAATCCAGTAACCGTAGCCAATAGGGCAACCATTAGAATTCCTTTTTTTGTTTTTTTAATTGCATTTTTCATAAACTTGGGTTTTATATTCAACACTACAAATATATAACGCTATTGGGGTATGTAAAACATTGATATTGACGTATTTATGTGCTATATTACCTGTTAATTTTGTATTATATTTAGGTTAAATAGCATATATTATTCAATAATATATTTTTTAAATGAAATATAGAAAAGAAAAATTTTGAAGATTTAGAGGAGTAATATTGGGTGGATTCTTTGATGAAATTCAGGAGCTTTTTACTAAAAACAAAAGTGGGCCACCACAGCCCACTTTTTTCAACTAAACTAAACTAAATAAGACATTAAACTAATTATTAATGAATGTAACGTACTCTTTATTATCAGAGTTTATGATTATTTTATAATTACCTTTTTCTAACTTGAATATTTTTTCAATCACCTGTGTTTTCTCAATTTCTTCTGAGTGTCTAAGCTTTGAATCACCATCGCTGTTAATAGCATATATATTAATCGTTGTTGTTTTAAGATTTGAATTTAATTTTGTTAAATAAATTAAATCTTCCTTTTGATTAATATATGGCTTAAAATATGAAGCCTCATCTGCTTTATTAAATCTAACTTCACTTAAAGAAACAGTAAATGGAATGGTTTTAATTTCTAAATCTTTTTCAAGTTCAAAAACATAATCACCATCAGGTAATTCAGTTAAATCAAATCCTTTTTTATATAATCCATTTATTTCAATTGATTCTTTATAAAGGATACTACCATAAAAATCTTTTATAGTAAGTTGATTGCCAGCTTTTACATTCTCTATAACTAAAGATGTTTTTTTAGCGCCTACCTTAATAAGGTTATCAGTATCATTTGCGAATCCAGTAACGGTAGCCATCAGGGCTAGCATAAGAATTCCTTTTTTTGTGTTTTTAATTGTGTTTTTCATAATGGGGTTTTTTAATAACGTTCAACGGGTACAAAATTATGTAAGATGAAGAGTTTTGAAAACATCAATTTTAATCAATTTATATGCTAAATTATCTGTTAATCTAATGTTAACCCAGTGTTAAGTTAATTTAGTATATATTTGTGTTAAATTAATATACAATTCATGCATAATAAATTGTAATTTTGTTATAAAATTAATTAACATGATTAATAAAAAACCTACTTTAGAGAAGCTTTCCCCGAGTTTCGGAAGTTCGATACTGGTAAAACAGCATCAAGAAAAAGCCGACAGATTAAATGCTTACTGGCATTTCCATCCTGAGTTAGAACTTATATTTATAAATAAAGGACAGGGGCGAACCCATATTGGAAATCATTTATCCTATTTTAACAATAGCCAATTGATATTAATAGGCTCCAATTTGCCGCATAATGGTTTTGCAGATAGACTTACAGCAAATGGTACAGAAACCACGGTACAATTCAAATCTAATTTTTTAGGTGAAGACTTTGTGAATATTCCAGAGATGGTTCACGTTTCAAACCTATTTGAAAGGGCAAAAATGGGGGTTCGGTTCAATATGGACACTAAAAAAGAAATTGGTGCACAAATTAATAATCTTTTAAAGTTTGAGGGCTTACAGCGTGTTTTGAAATTTTTGGATATTTTAGATTACCTTGGAAACACAAATGATTATACTTTGTTAAATGCCGATGGTGTTGCTTTGGAAACTAATCCACAAGACAGCGATAAAATTAATATTATTTATAAATATGTAAACACTAATTTTAAGCAGCATATAACTTTGGATGAAATTGCTGAAAAAGTAAGCATGACAGTACCAGCGTTTTGTAGATACTTTAAGAAAACCACAGGTAAAACATTTACGCAATTGGTAAACGAGTATCGTATTATTAATGCCTCAAGACTTTTAAATGAAAGCCAAATGAGTATTGCAGATATTTGTTTTGAATGTGGATTTAATAATTTTTCGCATTTTAATAAGCAGTTTAATGATATTACAGGTAAAAGTGCTTCACAATACCGTAAGGAAATTAAGCATATTATTCAATAATTAAAAAGTAATACGGATTTTACAGATTTTCAGGTGTAAAAATTGTTTTTTAAAAACCCCTTACAATCAATAAAATCCGTGTTTTTATTTTATGCCATTCCATTCCGCATAAAACTGATTTAGAAAGCCTTCCATAAATGTATGTCTTTCAGAAGCTATTTGTCTACCAGTTTTTGTGTTCATTTTATCTTTTAAGAGCAGAAGTTTCTCGTAAAAATGATTGATGGTAGGTGCGGTTGAAGTTTTATACTCTTCTTTACTCATAACAAGATTAGGCTTTATATATGGATTATAAAGTGTTCTGTTTTTAAACCCCCCATAGTTAAAGCATCGTGCTATTCCTATAGCGCCAATAGCATCGAGTCTATCCGCGTCTTGAACCACATCCAATTCTTTAGAACTGAAACCCAAAGTGTCTTCAAGCGATTTATTAAAAGAGATGTTTTCAATAATAAGTACAACATGCTCTATGATTTTCGAATCTACATTCAATTTGAAAAGAAATTCTCTTGCTATTCTTGGGCCAATCGATTCATCACCATTATGAAACTTGCTATCTGCAATATCATGAAGCAAAGCACCTAAGGCAACAACAAAAACATCAACGGGTTCATTTTTAGCTATTAAAAGGCTGTTTTTGTAAACACGCTCTATATGAAACCAATCGTGACCACCTTCAGCGTTAGCTAAGGTTTCTTTAACAAAAGTTATGGTTGTTGTGATTGTTTTCTCCGTGGACATTTGTACTATAGTTCTTTTAATACGGATACTCCTTTAGATTTATCGCCGGAAATCCATTCCCAGCTTTCATAAATTTTTATTTTTCCGTCGGAATCTATTTCTGGTTTAGAGGTGCAAATTCCAGCCGTTAATTCACCTGTATCGTTAATTTGATGATACCTCATATTAATTGTACCATCATGATCAACCAAACCAATTAAATGGCCTTCAATAATGTGTCCTCCTTTATAAGTAGAGGTTAGGATGTTCCCGTTTTGTTTGTATGGAAATACAGTATCAGAAGTAGTTTTACTGTTTTCTGAACTTGAAATTGGCCTAAAATTTTTATTATTATAGTTTATCAATTATTTATTTTATAATAGCAGGCTCTACCCATTTAAATTGAAATGAGTTTTCAGGAACTTTCATACGCTCAGAAATGCGATACATCCTAGAGGGCAGTTTCATTAAATAATCTCTAGCTTTTTCAGCTTCATCGTTTAAACCAGTAATTTTATCAATATCCCAACGCTCGATTAACTTTTGCAGAATATCTACATAATCAGTTGCGGTATAAACACCAATTCGTTGTGCTGTGTTAGAGAATTCTTCGAAAGCAGAACTGATTTTTCCGCCAGATTCTCTTAAAAAGTGAGCAGGCATAGTGATTTTTTGTTTCATCATATAATGAAAAGCCATCATCATTTGGCTGGGATCTACGGTAAAAATACGTTCTACAAATTCGGAATATGCATGGTGGTGACGCATTTCGTCACCAGAAATAATTTTGCACATTTTAGCTAAACGCTTATTACCCTTGTCTTTAGCAAGTTTTGCCACCCTATTGTGGGAAATATAAGTTGCTAATTCCTGAAAGCTCGTATACACAAAATTTTTATATGGGTCTCTATCAGTTCCTATATCAAAACCATCAGCAATAAGGTGTTGTGTGGTTTTTTCAATTTCTCTCATATTAACTCTTCCCGATAGGTAAAGGTATTTGTTAAGCACATCGCCATGCCTGTTTTCTTCAGAAGTCCATTGGCGCACCCACTTTCCCCAACCATTTTCCCTATTTACCTGGTCGACACCTTCAACATCCATTAACCAGGATTCGTAAGTAGGCAAGGCTTCTTCGGTAATCATATCGCCAACAAGAACTACCCAAAAATCGTAAGGTAAATCTTTAGCTAATTCTCTAATTTCTTTAACATCTTCAAAAAAAGAGGCATCTGTAGCTTCAGAATTTGGTAAAAAATCACTGGGTTGCCAGATACTGTCAATAGGAATTAAATATTTCTCCATTAATACATCAACGTCTTTTTCTAAAAACTTCATGACTTCCAATCTCTTATTCTTTAAAGACATATACTTATTTTTTAATATTCAATGTGTTTCTTTATGGTCGACTCAATTTCTTCAATAAGCCCTTGCTTATTAACAAATATAGCTAATTCTATGGGTTTATGTACTGTAAATTTTAGATGATTTCCTAAGCCCATGGGGAACATTCCATAACGAAACATTTTCCATGAATTATTTATAGTAATAGGAACTATTAATGCGGAGGGTATTTTTTTAAATAAAATCTCTAATCCTTTTGTTTGAAAAGCTTTAGGTGTACCATCTTTACTTCGCGTGCCTTCGGGGAAAATAACGGCAGCATAATTATTTTTTTCTATATATTCTCCAAACTTCATAAGTACCGGTAAGGATTGTCTAGGGTTTTTTCTATCAATTAAAGCAGCACCGCCATGGCGTAAGTTATAGGAAACACTGGGGATGCCTTTTCCGAGTTCTATTTTACTAATAAATTTTGGTGAATGTTTGCGCATATACCATGTTAAAGGATATATGTCGTGTAAACTTTGATGATTAGCTACAATAATTAAAGGACGATTAGTGTCAATATTATGCGGGTTATTGAAAGAAAATTGTGTGCCTAAAATATTTGCACACCGCATTAGGCTCCACTGTAAGGCGTAAACACTTTTTTGATGTGTTTTTTGACCAAAAACATTAAGACACAACCATTGTAAGGGATGAAACACAATAAGGGTTAATCCAAAAAATAAATAGTAAATACCGGATATAGGATATGAAATCAATTTCATCATGTATCAAAATTAGCATAATGAAAATTAATAGCATAAAAAAACCACGAATTAATCGTGGTTTAGTATAATTTATTGTTTTAATGTTAGCAATGCGAATTATAAGCATCAACAAGGTTTTCTGCAATTAGTTCTGCGGGACGCCCTTCGATATGGTGGCGTTCCAACATATGTACCAATTCACCATCTTTAAACAGTGCCATACAAGGGGAACTTGGCGGAAATGGAACCATATGTCCACGAGCAGCATCAACAGCCTCTCTATCAACACCTGCAAAAACAGTTGTAATATAATCAGGTTTTTTTTCATTTTGTAAGCTCATTCTAGCACCTGGTCTTGCATTTGCTGCAGCGCAACCACAAACAGAATTGACCACAATTAGTGTAGTTCCTGCTTTTGCTATAGCCACATTAACTGCCTCGGCAGTATGTAATTCTTCAAAACCAACTTTGGTTAAATCCTCGCGCATTGGTTTTACTAATTCTGCTGGATACATATCTTTAAATTTTTAATTTTATAATTAATACTTATGCAAAGTTAATCAAAAATCACGCAAAAGTTCTTTGGACGTTATCTTAAATCGCTTATGGCGTTATAAGGTCAGGCTATCTGCTGTATTTTTTAAGTTTATGTTATTTAGTACCACATTAAGTTAGCTGGTTGTATTGAATTAGCCTTGATAAATTGGCTTTATAATTCACAAAAAGGATATCGTTTTTATCCTTAACGTAACTTTAAAAATCAAATGGGCGATAGTATAAATTGAATAACCTCGGTAATTACATGCTATTCATCAGCAGAAATTTTAATAATTTCTATATACTTTGAGGTTACTTTATAAATTCCATTAACGGCAGGTATGGTTGCGTTTTTAGAATTGGGAATCTGTATTACATCTTTTAAAGTTGCATTACATTTAAGTATATAAATTTCTTTGTACAATATGTTCTCATAACCACTAAAAGTTTTACGCAAATACGTTCCAATGGTTCTAACATATAAAATGATTAAAAATTTTGTTTTCAAGCGGGGTTTTAAAATAGATTTTAAATAATGCCATAGGTTGCGTAACAAAAGGTTTAAATTTTCAACTAACAATAGTATATTTGATAGATAATAAAATATAATTACTTTACATGAGTTTTTCAAAATGGATAGGGGGTGCTTTAGGTTGGTCGTTTGGTGGTCCCATAGGAGCCATTATAGGTTTGGCAATAGGCAGTTTTATAGATGCTGTAACAGATGGAAGCGGAACCCCACTTTTAGGGGAAAGACAATCCACAGGTCGAGGCAAAACAACATACAGAACACAAACCAGACAACGCCCACAAACACAATCGGGCGATTTTCAAGTAAGTTTATTGGTTTTAGCATCGGTAGTTATAAAAGCCGACGGAAAACAAGACCAGAGTGAATTGGATTTTGTGCGTCAGCAGTTTTTAAACATGTACGGAAAGGAACGTTCAAACCACGCTTTCAAGTTATTCAAAAATATAAGTAAACAAAATATAACATTAAGACCAGTATGCTTGCAAATACGACAAATGATGGATCACCCATCACGTTTGCAACTCTTACACTTTTTGTTTGGAATAGCTAAAGCCGATGGGGCAGTAACTGAGGATGAAGTAAAACAGATTTATACCATTGCCAATTACTTAGGAATTAGTGCCAGAGATTATGAAAGCATTAAAGCTATGTTTTACAACAGTAGCGATAATGCTTATAGAGTTTTAGAGATAACAAAAGATGATTCTGTCGATCAGATTAAAAAAGCTTATAGAAAAATGGCTAAAAAATACCATCCAGATAAGGTTATCCATTTAGGAAAAGAACACCAAAAAGGTGCCGAAGAAAAGTTTAGACAGGTTCAAGCGGCTTATGAACAAATCCAGAAAGAACGTGGGTTTTAATAGTTGTTAAAAAAAGAAACTAGTACCTATTACTGCTAAAATTAAAATCACTAATACAACAATTACAAATGTTGATGTTTTCTTAGTTGTTTTATCATTTTGAAGGATATAGTTTCCTTTATCATCTTCACTTTCTTTTACAAACTCAAAATTTCCTTTTTCTTTTTCCATCATTTTTTTTTAAATTATATTTTATTTATTTACTATCAACGCGTGTATAACACCTGGTAACCATCCTAAAAGGGTTAACAAAATGCTAATTAGTAATGTGGTTCCAATACCATGTTTCATGAAAACGGCCACGGGTGGTAAAAGAATACTTAAAATTATAGTTAAAATTGACATATTTATAAGGTTTTAAATTCATTACAAAGATATAGGACATCATAAAAATTGTTTAATTGCAATCAATTTGATTTTAACTCAAATGAAAAGAGTTCCATTTAAATGAAAAAAATATAGCGTTTGGAAGACTGTGTTTTCATACAAGACATCACATGTATTCCTGGAATTTAAAAATAAGTATGGAACACTATACTTTTCAAGTATTCATAAAAAAAATATTTAATTGCGCTTGGTATGTAAAGCTACTTACTAAATGTGATTGTAGATTGTTTGCTACCAACTACCAATTTAACGCTTCTGCCTAAAATTAAAGCCCGATTGTCTTTTTCGTGTCCAGCGGGCATATTAAATCCAATTGGAAAATTATAATCGGCTAAAGCATCTAGAATAAGTTGCTCTACAGATGTGCCCCAAAGTGTTGTGTTAGTTCTCATTTTAGACATGCCTCCAACAATAACTCCGTGGCACGTATCAAAATAACCAGCACGTTTTAAACTTTGTAACATGCGATCGATATGGTATTTATATTCCCCAATCTCTTCAATAAATAAAATTTTTCCAGAGGTGTTAATACTTGTTTTAGACCCTAACATGGTATGAAGCATCGTTAAATTTCCACCAACTAATTGGCCTGTAGCGTTACCGGTTTTGTTGTAAGTAGAACCTTTTAAGGTATAATTTAGGGGTTTTCCAAAAATGGTATTCTTAAAGGTAATGATACTCGTTTCAATTTCAGATGGGTCTTTTGTTAAACTCACACACATAATACCATGCAAACTCTCGATACCTTGATTATGTATTTGATTGTGAAGTGCCGTAATATCAGAGTATCCAATAACCCACTTCGGGTTTTCCTTAAATTTTGAAAAATTTAATTTGTCTAAAACTCTAACGGTTCCATAACCACCACGAGCGCACCAAATAGCGCTAATTTTTGGGTCGTCTAGAGCATTTTGTAAATCCTCACAACGCTCATCATCCGTTCCAGCAAAATGATGTGCATTGCTAAACACATGTTTTCCAAGAACAGAATGCAACCCCCAACTTTTTAAAAGTGCTTGGGCTTGTTTAATCTCTTCGGTCCTGTTCTTTAAAATGCCTGATGGTGCAATTATAGCAACGGTATCGCCTGCTTTTAGGTATGGTGGTGTTTTCAAAGTGTTTGTTTGTTTTTCAAGCGTTATTTTCTGTGCTGATGTATGTTCTATTCCAATGAAAAAAACAACATAAAACAAGCTAAGAATGAGTAGGTTTTTCTGCATGGTGCAAATTTACATTTTTTTAGCGAAACTCTAATTTTAAAAGGCTTAAACACGTTTTTGAAAGAGTAAATTGAACTCGTACAGTCCAAGAGCAGAATCTAATAATAAAACTCAAAATTTCATAAAGCTTAAAAGCAAATATAAAATTTATGAAGACTCGTTTTATATAGCTCTCAAAATGTGTACTTTTACGGCTTTAAAATAACTTCTAAATTATTGTTCCCTCGAGCGCAGTCGAGAGGTTTTGAAGTAACATAGTTATATTAAGGTTTTGAATGCGCTCGACCAGACATGAGGAATATAGAAATGAAAAAACCGAAAAGATATACCATTACTACGGCACTTCCATATACTAATGGACCCATTCATATTGGGCATTTAGCAGGTGTTTACGTACCAGCAGATATTTATGCACGTTATTTGCGTTTAACAGGACATGATGTCGCTTTTATTGGAGGAAGTGATGAGCACGGCGTACCAATAACTATTAAGGCAAAAAACGAAGGTGTTACACCTCAGGATATTGTAGATAAATACCATGCTATTATTAAAAAATCGTTTGTAGATTTTGGAATTACTTACGATAATTATTCCCGAACCTCTGCACCGATACACCATGAAACGGCTTCGGAATTTTTTAAGACTTTAAATAATAAAGGTGAGTTTATTGAGGAAACTTCAGAACAATTATACGATGCAGAGGCCAATCAATTTTTAGCAGACCGTTTCGTAATTGGAACATGTCCCAAATGTGGTAATGAAGAAAGTTATGGGGACCAATGCGAAAACTGTGGAACGAGCCATAACGCTACAGATTTAATAAACCCTAAATCTGCAATAACCGGTAATGTACCGACGCTAAAACAAACTAAACATTGGTTTTTACCTTTAGATAAGCATGAAGCCTTTTTAAAAGAATGGATTCTTGAAGGACATAAAAAAGATTGGAAACCCAATGTTTACGGACAATGTAAATCATGGATTGATGATGGGTTACGCCCAAGAGCCGTAACCAGAGATTTGGATTGGGGTATTCCAGTACCAGCAGAAGGTGGCGAAGGTAAAGTATTATACGTTTGGTTCGATGCGCCAATAGGTTATATATCATCTACCAAAGAATGGGCAGCACGAGAAGGAAAGGATTGGGAACTATATTGGAAAGATAAAGACACTAAATTAGTGCATTTTATAGGAAAAGATAACATTGTATTCCACTGTATTATTTTTCCAGCCATGCTAAAAGCGGAAGGCAGTTATATTTTACCAGAAAATGTACCAGCAAACGAGTTTTTAAATTTAGAAGGTAATAAGCTATCAACTTCAAAAAATTGGGCAGTTTGGTTGCCTGAATATTTACAGGATTTCCCTGGCCAGCAAGATGTGTTGCGTTATGCGTTAAATGCCAATGCTCCAGAAACTAAGGATAATGATTTTACTTGGAAAGATTTTCAGGCTAGGAATAACAACGAATTGGTTGCTATTTTCGGAAACTTTATAAACCGAGTTGTGGTGCTAACTAATAAATATTATGAAGGTATTGTACCTGAACCAACAGATTTTACAAAAGTAGACCAAGAAACTCTAGCGGCTATTAAAGTATATCCAGATGTAATTGCGAGTTCTGTCGAGCGTTACCGATTCAGGGAAGCAGGTCAAGAACTTATGAATTTAGCACGATTAGGAAATAAATATTTAGCTGATGCAGAACCTTGGAAAACCATTAAAGTTGATGAAGCTAGAACGAAAACCATCATGTATGTTGCGCTTCAAATAGCATCTGCATTAGCCGCGCTATGCGAACCCTTTTTACCTTTTACATCAACAAAGTTGAAAGCTATTCTTAATGTCACTTGTAGCGAAATCGAAACGTCTTGGAATGAGGTTTCAATCAAAAAGGAATTGCTTCCTGCAAATCATAAAATTGGAAAAGCAGAACTATTATTTTCAAAAATTGAAGATGCAACCATTCAAAAACAACTCGATAAATTGGAAGCAAGCAAAAAAGCCAACGAAATAGCCAATACAACTGTAGAGCCACAAAAAGACACCATTACTTTTGAAGATTTTACAAAACTAGATATTCGTGTAGGGACTGTTCTTGAAGCTGAAAAAATGCCAAAAACTAAAAAGCTTCTAAAATTGAAAGTGGATACTGGTATTGATACAAGAACTATAGTGTCCGGGATTGCTGAAAGTTTTTCTGCGGAAGAGGTTATTGGTAAACGTGTAACGGTTGTTGTAAATCTGGCTCCGAGAGCTTTAAGAGGTGTCGAGAGTCAAGGGATGATTTTAATGACTGAAACGCCACATGGGAAGTTAGTGTTTGTAAACCCTGATGATGCTCAGGTTGGCAATGGTTTACAAGTAAATTAATTTATATTTATTTTCCCCTTAGTGTTAATTTTTTAATTGAAAAATAAAAACTAAATAATAAGCACTAAATAATATAGATTATTAAATTTTAAAAAATAGTAAATGGATTAATATTAAAATTAAAAGCATCAATTTGTGAAATTTTTTTTTCGCATATTTGAATATTATTCTAAATCAAATATTTATGAAAAACCTACTTGTAATTATTTGCACGATATGCCTCATATCCTGCGGAACTTCAAAAACATTAAGAACATCCAAAAAAGTTATTAAAGGTGATTGGACGTTAAATGATATTTCTTATAGTGAGAAAGGAACATTTAATGTTACACTTTTAAATGACGTACCAAAAGACTGTTTTGAAAATAGTACATGGAAATTTATTCCTAATAATTATACAGGGATGTATACTATCAACGGAGCAAAATGTAATACTGGAACCAGAAACTTTATCTTCACAATAAATGAAATTGATGAAGCAACAGGATTGTACAACTTCCTATTAAAACCAACTGATGAAAAAGGTAAATCTGAAACAAATCAAGGTTTTAAATTAAAACTTACAGCATTATCTGATACTTTAATGCAATGGCAGCAAACCGTATTAGTTAATGGCGCGCCCTTTGTAATTAGTATGAATTTCTCTAAACTCTAATTTTCCCAAATCAAAATCATTTTAACCTATTATAATTATAAAACACATGAAAATTTATTTTAAAAAAACCGCGATTCTATTATTTAGTATTATAATGGCTTTTAGCTTTATAAACTGTAAATCTGTAAAAAATGCAAATAACAAACAAAAAGGTGGTGTTATTGGTGCTACTGGTGGTGCCATTTTAGGAGCCATAATTGGAAATAACGTTGGCAAAGGAGGTAACGGTGAATTAGGAGCTGTTATTGGTGGCGTAATTGGTGGCGGTGCTGGTGTGCTTATCGGAAATAAAATGGATAAACAAGCTCAAAAAATTGAAGAAGAGATACCAGGAGCCCAAGTGGAGCGTGTTGATGATGGTATTGTGCTGACTTTTGATGAAAATAGTGGTGTACATTTTGATACTGGTAAATATAGTGTTACCCCAGATTCAAAAGAAATATTAAATAAACTAGCAAACGTATTTAGTGAATATCCAAATACCAACATTTTAGTTGTAGGGCATACCGATAGTGTAGGTGCCGAGGCATCAAACATGACTTTGTCAAAAAATAGAGCTAATGCTGTTACAAGTTATCTACAAGGTAAAGGTTTAAATGCTGGAAGATTTACGACCAATTGGTTTGGAGAAAGTAAGCCAACTCATGATAACGCAACTGCTGAAGGACGTGCTAAAAACCGTCGTGTAAATGTAGCCATTGTACCAAACGAAAAAATGATTGAAGATGCTAAGCAGCAAACTCAAAATTGATATATAATTACATCTTGAAATTAAGAGCTTTTTATCATGTAACAAGCTAAATAAAAAAAGGTTATTTTAAAAGAATAACCTTTTTTTATACCTGATAATTAAAATTCATGAACTTATTATTTAAATTTACATAAAACCAGAAATTATGTTATCAAAAAAAATTCAAGACGCATTAAACAATCAAATAAAAGTAGAGGCAGAATCTTCTCAAATATATCTGGCCATGGCGTGTTGGGCAGAAGTTAAAGGTTTGGAAGGTGTCGCAAATTTTATGTTTGCTCAAAGTGATGAAGAGCGTGAGCATATGTTGAAGCTAGTAAAATTTGTGAATGAACGCGGCGGTCACGCCAATATTTCAGAGTTAAAAGCACCAAATGTAACTTTTAAGTCGTTCAAGGAAATGTTCGAAAAATTGTTTCATCATGAAGTTTTTGTTTCAGAAAGTATTAATGAATTGGTTCATATATCACTTCAAGAAAAGGATTATGCAACACATAACTTTTTGCAATGGTATGTTGCTGAACAAATAGAAGAAGAAGCCGTTGCAAGAACCATATTAGATAAGATTAATATGATTGGGGATGATAAAGGCGGCTTGTATTTATTCGATAGAGATATTGAAAATCTTACAGTCACTACAGCAGCAACAGATACGCCATTATAATTTAACATTTAAACTTATTTAGATTTAATAAAAATAAGTTATTTTTGCTTTAAAATCACAATGTAAATTGCTGTTTTGGGGAAAAAAAAGAAGAAAAAAGCAATAAAAAAATTACGGGAATTGGGAATAGAACTTCCTAAAAAAGTAAAAACAAGTTGCTGTAAAAAGTTTAGAAAAGGTGAAAACAAGCGTTGTAAAAAATGCCCTTGTTTTGATTTGGTAAAAAAAGTGGCTTAGTTATTTCCCTTGCCTAAATAATTAGATAAAAAAAGACCTGTCAAGTTTTCAAAACGAAACAGGTCTTTTTAAATTAGCACTATGATAGACTTCATAACAGCGCAAACTAAATTGCCATTACAATCTGTAAAAAATACAATACAGTTACTAAATGAAGATTGTACCATACCCTTTATATCACGCTATAGAAAAGAATATACAGGAAATTTAAATGAAGTTCAAATAGGTAATATTGTTGTTTTTAAAGATCAATTTGAAAACTTAGAAAAACGAAAAAAAGCCATTCTCAAAGCTTTAAAGGAACAAGATGTTTTAACTTCGGTATTAAAAGAAAAGATAAATTCGGCTGCGGATTTAACAATAGTTGACGACTTGTATCTCCCTTATAAAAAAAGTCGCAAAACAAAAGCCGAAAAAGCGAGAAAAAATGGTTTGGAACCACTTGCTAAAATCATTATGTCTCAAAATACAAATGCTATTGATTCTATAGCTTATAAGTACATAAAAGGCAATATTTATTCAGTTGAAGATGCTTTGCAAGGGGCTAGATATATAATTGCAGAATGGATTAACGAACGTGCGGATATTCGTAATAATATCCGGCGTGAGTTAGAGCGCTTCGCAATGATTTCCACAGCAGTAGTAAAAACAAAAGGGGATGATGAAAAAGCCCAAAAATTCAGAGATTATTTTGAATGGGGGGAAAGTTTAAGTCGTATACCATCACATCGATTATTGGCTATTTTAAGAGCTGAAAAAGAAGGGGTAATTAGGGTTAAAATTGAAATTGATAAGCTAAAAGTCTTAGAAAATATAGAACGGCGGATTATTAAAAGTAATAATACATGCGCGGAAGTGATAAAAACAGCTATTAAGGATGCCTACAAGCGATTATTATTTCCATCATTAAGTAATGAAGCCTTGCAGATAGCTAAACATAAGGCTGACGAATCTGCCATTAGCGTTTTTGCTAAAAATTTAAAGCAACTATTATTAGGTTCTCCATTAGGCGAAAAGTGTGTTTTGGCCATCGATCCTGGGTTTAAATCAGGTTGTAAAATAGTATGTTTGGATGCACAAGGACAGTTGAAACATAATGAAACAATTTATCCACATCCACCAAAAAGTGATAGTGTTGGTGCTATGAAAAAGATAAGCACACTTACTGAAGCTTACAAAATTGAAGCGATTGCCATAGGAAATGGAACGGCTTCCAGAGAAACCGAAGCATTAATTAGAAATGTGCAATTTAAGCATGATATTCAAGTTTTTGTAGTAAGCGAAGCGGGCGCTAGTATTTATTCCGCATCAAAAATCGCCAGAGAAGAATTTCCGGATTACGATATTACGGTTCGCGGATCAGTGTCTATTGGAAGACGATTACAGGACCCATTAGCTGAATTGGTGAAAATTGATGCTAAATCTATTGGAGTTGGCCAATACCAGCACGATGTCGACCAAACTAAACTCCAAAAACAATTAGATATTGTAGTTGAAAATTGCGTAAACGCCGTTGGTGTAAATATTAATACAGCAAGCAAACCGTTGTTAAGTGCTGTTTCTGGAATAAGTCCAAAACTGGCTGAAAATATTTTCAATTATAGAAATGAAAATGGTGTATTTAAATCCAGAAAAGATATTAAAAAAGTACCACGCTTAGGTGAAAAAGCATTTGAACAAGGTGCTGGATTTTTAAGAATTAAAGATGCTAAAAATCCACTTGATGATTCTGCGGTACATCCAGAACGTTATGGGTTAGTAACTAGAATGGCTAAAGATTTAGGGAAATCTGTTCAGGATATTATAGGAAATAAGGAAGTGCTTCAAAAAATAGACTTAAAAAAATTTAGTACAGAATCAATTGGTTTGCTAACATTAAAAGATATTATTAAAGAATTGGAAAAACCAGGTCTAGATATTCGGGAACAGGCCAAAGTATTTAATTTCAATCAAAATATAAAAACCATTAATAATTTAAAAGCAGGGCAATTACTGCCCGGAATTGTCAATAATATTACCAATTTTGGTTGTTTCGTAGATGTTGGAATTAAAGAAAGTGGATTAATTCATGTCTCTAATCTTTCAGATAGTTTTGTTAAGAATGTGAATGAGCACGTTAATCTTCATCAGCAAATTATAGTAAAAGTGTTAGAGGTTGATGTTCCGCGAAAGCGTATTCAATTGAAATTGCATAAGTGATTATTTTTGTACTAGAAAATATAAATAGAGTTTTAAAACATGAATTCTTATCAATTCGGGTAGTAGAATATGCTAAAAATAGCCTATCACGACATATATAAACACCCCTTGCCTGAAGGCCATAGGTTCCCTATGATTAAATATGAATTGTTATCAGAACAATTAATATATGAAGGAACTTGCACTCAAAATCATTTTTTTGAACCGAGTATTCCTGATGATATACATATTTTGAGAGTACATACCGAAGCGTATTATAACCATTTAAAAAACTTAACTCTCGATGCTAGAGCTGCTAGAAAAATAGGTTTTCCACTTAGTGAAGCATTAGTAAAACGTGAAGTTATAATTGCCGATGGTACTATAAAGGCTAGTAAATTTGCTTTAATACAGGGTATAGCTATGAATATAGCAGGTGGTACGCACCACGCTTATTCCGACAGAGGTGAGGCCTTTTGTATGTTAAACGACCAAGCTATTGGTGCCCGGTTTTTATTGGACAACATGCTATTAAAAAAAATATTAATTGTAGATTTAGATGTGCATCAGGGCAATGGAACGGCGGAGATTTTTAAAGATGATGGCAAGGTTTTTACATTTTCCATACACGGAAAAGGCAATTATCCATTTAAAAAAGAGCAAAGTGATTTAGATATTCCTTTGGAAAATAATACGGGTGATGCTACTTATTTAAGTATCTTAAAAGACACGCTACCTAAACTTATTAAAAAGGAAAACCCAGACTTTATATATTACTTATGTGGTGTGGATGTGTTAGCTTCTGATAAGTTAGGGAAATTGGGTATGACACTCGCAGGTTGTAAAGCACGTGATCGTTTTGTTTTACAAACTTGTAAAACCCATCAAATTCCAGTTATGTGTTCAATGGGCGGAGGGTATTCTCCAGATATTAAAATTATTATTGAAGCACATGCCAATACGTTTCGTTTGGCACAGGAGATTTTCTTTTAGAATTTACATCACAAAAAAAGAGGCTGTCTTAAAAGTAAAGTTTTTTCCATTTTTTGAGTTAATGTTTAACTTTAAGAATGAAAAGAGATGGCAGGAAGGTAAAGCGGAAGCCAATTACCCAAAAAAAAAATGGCCACAGAATATGGCTGAATACGAAAGACAAGAAGCTGTTTTTTGATAGTATTAAACAAATCATGAACTTTAAACGATTTATGTTACGAGGAATCAAACAAGTAAATATAGAAATAGGGTTAATTACAATGGCACATAACCTTAAAAAGTATAGTTTAGATATAAGCCTAAACAACCAAAAATTAATCTATCAATTTAAATCACAAAAGCAAACTAAAATCTATTGCCATCAAATCAAAAAAAAAAATCGCCTTAAAAAAAGCTGTTTAGAAAATCTATTTTTTGCACCAATTTTGAAAAATTAAAAACTAGATAATTTATGACCTCTCCCATTTTTAATTGTGTATTCTGTATTGCTTTATAATTTAATAAATTACACCAGCTTTAAAATTTTTTCAAAAAAAAGTAGGGTATTTGTTTTTTGGTGTGTTTTAGATATATAAACAATTAATATTCTAAAAATTTAAAATCATGAAAACTATTAAAATTTTATTAAGCGTCATTCTTTTATCAACATCTATAGCTAGTGCACAGCAAATAAATCCAAAATCAGGACGGGAAAAAGGCGATTTTGATAACATTATTACCGTGAATGCTCTAGAGGCTTCATTAGGCATTTTAAGCCTAGGTTATGAAAAAGTAATAAACAACAAAGGGTCTTTTGATATTGATGTTATTTATTATGGGTCATCTATAAATGATACTAAAGAATTTCGTAAGGAGAACGTAAAAGCCAATTATTTATCATTAAATACAGGATATAAGCACTATATTAAAAGACAGGAAAATAGGCCTCAAGGCTGGTATGCCCGTGGTGGAATAATTACGGATTATGGTCAAGTAAAAGAAACTACAGGTAGTAAGGAGAAAGGTAATATCTTTTCTTTGGGAGGCGAATTAAGAACTGGTTATCAGTTGATTTTGCCTAAATTTTTAAAAGGTTTGACAGCAGATATTGGCATAGGTGCAGAATATAGAAAATTCTTCATATCAAATTCAGACATAAACCTTAAGGGGGTTGTTTTGCCATCATTGGAATTATCTTTGGGATATGCATTTTAGTCTATCGTCACAATAATCTTTATTTTTACCGAATACTCAATTCGACTTTGTAAAAATGAATGACAAATTCCCCAAAGTATGTGATCAAAAAATATACGAATCGTTATTTTATGATCACTATGAAAAATTGCGCAACTACTTATTTTATAAATATGGCGATTTAGCTAGAGCGGAGGATGTTGTTCAAGAAAGTTATGCAAAACTATGGCAGAATTGTGAAAAAATTATTTTCGATTCTGCCAAAAGTTTTTTATACAAAATAGCAAACAATACAAGTCTTAATGCCATACGGGACAAAAAAACACGTTTAAAATATGTAGAAAAACTTAAAAATAATGATACTGCTGAGTCTCCCGAGTTTCAATTGGAAGAGAAAGAGTTTGGCATCAAACTTCAAAAAGCTATTGCAAATCTACGCGATAAGCACCGGGAAGCCTTTTTGTTGCACCGTATCGAAAAAAAAACGTATTTGCAAATAGCTGAATTATTGGGCATTTCAATAAAAGCGGTTGAAAAACGAATTCATTTGGCACTTGAGAGTTTGAAAAACGAAATTGGTCATTATAAACTTTAAGGACATTCAAATATAATCTTTATGGGAGAAAATCTTAACATACCGGAAAATAGATTGGCCAAATGGTTGGAGGGGACATTAACGCCTAAGCAATTGGAAGCTTTTGAAAATACTGAGGATTTTAAAATATATCAAAAAATTGTTGAGGGTACTAAAAATTTACAACTTCCAAAACCAAACCTAAAGGAGAAATTTGAGCAACAATTGGCGTTTAACAAAACTATAAAAACACCACCAAAAGTTATAAAAATAAAAACCGTACGCCCTTGGATGTATGCCGTAGCGGCGAGTGTTTTGGTGTTTATTGGTTTACGATTCTATTTAAATCAAGATACAGTTTACACGACTGGTTATGCTGAAAATAAAACCATTAAGCTTCCAGATCATTCAGAAGTCATATTAAATGCAGGATCGGAATTACGTTTTGATAAAGACGGTTTCTTAGCAGATAGGGTATTAAATTTATCTGGTGAAGCTTTTTTTAAGGTTGAAAAAGGACGTCGTTTTAAAGTGAATACTCCTCAGGGATCAGTTCAAGTATTAGGAACAAAATTTAATGTTTATTCCAGAACAAAAACATTTAAAGTGTTCTGTGATGAAGGTAAAGTCTTTGTGGTTTCAGAACAAGATAGTTTAGTTTTAACTCAGGGTATGGGGGCAATGACTACGACAGAATCCAAATTAAAATTAACATCAACAGAAATAGTAAGTCCGCAATGGCGAAACGGAAAATTAATTTTTTATCGTACACCGCTAGCAGAGGTGGTTGCAGAACTTGAATTACAATTTAATATTTCTATTATAGCGCATGCTATAAATCAGGAACGGTTATACACTGGCACATTCCAAGTCGATGATTTAGAAACGGCTTTAAGCGCAGTTTGCATACCTATGAATATTTCTTATGCTATAGAAGATAATACGGTACAATTACAAAATATATGAAGCATTATATTTTAACAGTATTTTGCATTATAGGCATCTGTAGTTTAGGGAGTTCACAGGATAGATACATTGACATATCATCACCTTCTATAAATCTAGAAAAAGCATTTAAAACTTTTGAAGAACAACACCAAATAAGTTTTTCATATGATGCCGATGCTGTTGATGGTTTTCATTTAAAGATTGAAGATGAAAATTTGTCTTTTATAGAATTTCAGAAGATAATAGCATCTGAATTCGGAATGACATTACAAGCTGTTACTAAGGATAATTTTCTTTTAATCATTGACAAAAAGGAAATTGACTTTTGTTTGACTATTTTGGATGACACTGGCATGCCTTTGCCAGAAGTTAATATTATAGTTAATAAAAATCTAATTGGTCTTACAGATAGCGAGGGTGTATTTCAAAAAACATTATTAAGAAATACGCTTATAACATTATCGCATTTTAGTATGGAAGATTACCAATTTGTAGTACAACCAATGGTAAATGGCTGCTCAACAATTACCCTGAAACATAAATTTACAGCGTTGGATGCGGTTGTGATTACAGACTATTTAACGCACGGCATGGTAAAAAATAAAAATGGTTCCATAACCATGTCTCCAAAAGGTTTGGGAATATTGCCAGGCTTGGTAGAACCAGATATTTTTCAAAGTTTACAGCTTATTCCTGGGGTTGGAAGCCCAACGGAAGACCCAACAAATCTTAATATACGTGGTGGTACGCCAGATCAAAATTTAATTTTGTTTGATGGTATTAAAATGTATTTGAATGATCATTTTTTTGATCAAATGAGTAGTTACAATCCTTATATTGTTAAAACAGCAGATGTTTACAGGAGCGGTACAGGCGTAAAATATGGCGAAAGAATTTCTGGAGTAATAGATATTAAATCTGCTGATGATTTGTTTGATGACGTTAAAGCGGGTGGTGGTATCAATTTAACCAGTGCCGATGCGTTTGTGAAAATTCCGTTGTCCAAAAAATTCGGGGTTATGGTAGCTGGCAGAAGATCTTCCACAGATTTGTACAAAACATTTACTTATAACACACTTTCTGAAAAAGTATTTCAAAATTCCAGATTAGCTGTTGGTAATGTTGAAGAAGCAAAACCAGAAGATAGTCCGTTTATAAACTATTATTTTTCAGATGTGAATTTTAAAGCGATATGGAAACCTAAACCTTATCAAAATATTCAATTTAGTATTATTAAAATTGCTAACCAATTACAAACATTAAATGTTATAGAAGGAAACTCAACGCGATTGGTAACAGCAGATTTGCTAAACCAATCTAACTTAGGAATTGGTTTCAATTGGACGAATGCTAAACCCAATAAAACAAAAAAAATGTTTGAATGGTATTTCTCCAACTATTCATCGAGTTACGGTTTAGATACGAGCGAAAGTAATTCAAGTGCCATTTTTAACACAGCTACCTCAAATGAATTTATTGACTTAGGTTACGATTTGTCTTTTGATATTCCGCTAAAAGGTTCTAGTAGCCTATTAATAGGTCAACAAAGTACTGCAAAAAGCATAGGTAGTAACTCAGATATTGAAATTCAATTCGACTCTAGTGAAGCGCCTATTTTTGGAAACTCTTTTGGATATAATGATTTGATTGATATCATTTTTTATTCTGAATATAAATATAAAACTGAAAATTTATTTTTTAGTGCAGGTATTCGAGCCGGTCTTTATAACAAATTTCAAGACATTTTGATTGAGCCTAGGGTGTACGCTCATAAAAAAATAAATGATAGATTTCGTTTAACGGCTTCTGCTGAAATAAAAAACCAATCTTACAGTCAATTTTATATCCCACAATTGGAGTTAGACGTGTACAGCCCTTTACCAGCATCTAACTTGTTATGGGGCTCACAATATTTGAACAATAGTGTTATATCAATTTTGAAAAGCAAACAATTAACACTGGGAGGTCTTTATAATTACAAGGGTTGGCGTGTTGAACTTGAGAGTTATTATAAATTCATATCAAACACATTACCTACCAATAATAATTTTATACCGAGTTATTATGAAGTACAGCAAATTAGTGAAATAGAAACGGGAAAAACCCATATATTCGGTTTAGACTTTTTGGTAAAAAAACGTTATGAAAACTATAGGGTTTGGTTAAGCTATGCTTTCAATCATAATAAAGATACATTTAATGATTTTCAGAAAAATTCCTACCCAGGGTTTTATAATCAACCACATAACCTAAATATTTCTCAAACGTATTTTTGGAATAATTTTGAGTTTGGTTTGGGCTGGACAGTCTCCAGCGGTTTGCCATTTACAGAAATTGGAGATGGAACAAAAATAACATTGGATGATGTTGTTTCTCAAAATAAAATTAATAGCGCACGTTTACCGAATTATAATAGATTGGATATTTCTGCACTATATAATTTTAAATTTAACAAAAAGTGGCATGGAAGAATAGGTTTTTCTGCAAGAAATTTATTTAACCGCCAAATGCCTATAAAGGTAGATTATTCTCTTTTAAATAATAATGATGATACTGTTTTATTAAAGGCAAAAAAGAGACAATCACTAGGATTTGTTGGGGACTTTGTGGTTAGAATAGAATTTTAGATATTGTTATATGAAAAAAAGTTCAGTAGGAATACTGAACTTTTAATTTCCTTTTTCAAAAGAAAATTTTTATTTTAAACCTACTATTACTTTATAATCTTTTTAAGAAGCAACATACCACCCAATTTGCCAACTATTTTAGCACCAGTTTGAATCCAATTGAGAGGCTGTAAATCCTGTTTATAATCTTCTTTCAAACTTTTAAGTTCTTCATAAGCAATTTGTCGTTCTAAATTTAAAATTTCTAGATCGCGCTCAATACTTTCGGTGTTTTTGTATGTTTTCATCCTAATTGAAAAACTTTTTAGATAATTTTTTTACTACCAAGTTATTAATGTGCTTTCTTAGAATAAAAGCCATTAATGATAATACTAAGAATATGATACCAACAGAAATAAAGCCTAGCGTGTAATTTTCTAAAGATTTACCAATAGCTAAAGCCAAAGCTATGGCTAGAAACCAAAAACCTATTAGCACGAAGCCGCCAATCGCAACAGCCTTAAAAACCATACTAACAGAAATTGTTAGCTGCTGAAAGATTTTTAGCTTATAGAATTCGTAAGATGTTTTTAAATACGTCTCACCAACTTCTGAAGCTTTTGCATTCGTTTCACTTATAGAATCTATTAAACTCATGTATTATGATGTTTTTTGTAATCTTTTATTTTTTGCTTTTAAATCCTTTAGTTTATTCTCCAAAGTAGAGATTACATCATCTGCTTTATAACTAGCACTTGTTACTATAGAGTCTACTTGCTCATCTAAAGTTTGTTTTTTTGCAGTAACTGTAGATGTTACTTGATCTTTAATCTCCACAGCAGAGTCGGCTATTTTTTGTTTTGCCAAAAGCGCTTCATCGCTAATTCTTTGTCTTGTATTTACACCTTTATCTGGAGCAAATAAAATACCTAATGCCGCTCCTATTGCTGTACCTGCTAATATCCCTAAAACTGTATTTCCACTATCGCTCATAATATTTATTTTTTAATTAAACTTTAATAATTTGTTACACAAAGATAGCTATAAACATGTGTGATGCTTGACGCTATAGGTCTAAATATTGACTTATTTAATACTTAACAGTTAGTAATTTTAAAGGTTATGGTACTTAAAATTTCTTTTTTGGTATTTACTTTTTAAAATAAACTCAGGGTTTTCCCTGAATTTTATAATTCAGGTTTTTACCTGAGTGATTTTACCTGAATTTAAAAGAACTTGCAAGTGCTATTAATTACTAAAATTTAACATCATGAAAACATCAATTTTACTTATAGTGCTCATTGTACTAAACACATCTGCACTCATCTCACAACCCCTCAACAATCTTTTAGAAGGTATAAATATCTGGTGGTTATTAGGTATTGAATTATGTCTCATTATCGCTTATTTTATAAATAAAACCGTAAAAGATTTAAGAGCGCATTGCGAAATCGACTGTAATAACCTGAAAATGTATATAGTAAAAGGAACAAAACAGATTTAAAACCGAGCTAAATTTTTTTAGTTTAATTAAAACAACAATGAGAAAAAAACACTCTGTAAAAATGAATCATAAAAATATGGCAATTTTTATAAAAGATAAACGTAGACCCTGCAAAAAAAGTCAAGACCTGTTACTTACAAAGCGTTTTTTTCCATTTTATATGGGAAAAATTAAATACGTCGTAAATTTTGTACATGGTATTTATCCTAAAACCTCTATTTTATTGATAATAAAATTACTTTCTCTTGCAATACGAAAAAAAGTATCTCCTAACGCCATGGCATTTTATAATAAAGGTATAAAACGAAACTTTAAAGTAGAAGAATCGACTTTTTGCACATATACCTACGGAAAAGGCCCCCTTATTTTAATGTTGCATGGTTGGTGCAGCAATGGCGCAAGGTGGCGCGTTTATGTAAATGCATTGGTAAATTCAGGATATAAAGTTATGGTTGTAGATGCACCAGGCCATGGTACGGCACCAGGTCGTTTTTTATCTATTTTTTTATACGCTAAGGGTGTTAAAGCTATTCTTTCTTCAGAATCAAATTGGCATACGGTGATCACACATTCCATAGCAGGTCTTACGGCCATGGCTGCTATTGGAAATTCTGAACAAAAGTATCAGCCTTCTAAATTTATTATGATGAATACATTTTCCAGTGCCACGTCCATACTCGAAAAATTTTCATCTTGCCTCGGTATTTCTGAAAAAGTAGTTATAGGCTCAAAAGAAAAAATGTCTCAATATTTAGATTTTCCTTTAACGGAATTTAATATCCAAAAGCACTATAACCAAATAAACACCAACGGATTGCTTATTTATGACACCGATGACAGCGTAGTACCTAAAACTGAAGCAGAACATATAATAAGTACAATTAAACCACTACATGTCTTAAAAACAGATGGATTAGGTCACAATTTAAAATGTCATACCGTTGTAAAGGCTGTATTGAATTTTGTAGAACTTGATACGAAACCTAAACTAGAAGTCGATAAGACATTATGCTATACAAATTAATACCCTACTTTGTTTAGTACCTCTTGTTGCCATTATTATAAATATATTTAATGTAAATCAAAAGGTTATCATTTTATGTTTATATTTAATTAACTAAAAATCAGTTGTTTTGAATAAATTTATGCTTTCATTCCTTATAGTAATATCATCATTTTTTGGGTTTTCGCAAACTCAGGAAATTGATAGTTTGCTAAAAGTATTAAAAACTGCTACAGATATCAAGACTAAAACAAACACTTACGATAAGATATCATGGGCTTTAATTGATATAGATTTAAAAAAAGCAATTGCTTACAATGATAGTTTGTACACAATTTCCAAAAATGAAGATTACAAAGAAGGAATTATAGGTGCCTATGATAACTTTGTGGTTTTAAATAGAGCTTTGGGGAATTACGATGAGGCTTTGGTATACCTAGATGAATATGAGAAACTTATTCTCGGAGATAGCCTTAAAATCGCAGGCGCAGCATTTCAAAGAGGGGTTCTAAATTCCATACAGGGTAATTATGATAAAAGCTTAAAAAGCTATCACAAGGCTCTGAATATTTATGAGTTATTAAAAAATGAAAGGGGAATGGGGATAACCTACAATACCATAGGCCTGACCTATTATAACGTAAAACGTTATGATAAGTCCATTCAAAATTTCATCAAATCTATAGAAAAGTTAAAAGGCTCTACCCATATTGATGATTTAGCAAGTAGTTATCTCAATTTAGCAAATGTTTATGATAATATAGATGAAGATGATAAAGCTTTGGAAAATTATAAAAAATCAATTGCTTTAAGTGAAAAAACTTCTAACATTAGAAGAATTGCACTTAATAAACAGAATATTTCTGCAATATATAAAAGTGAAAAAGCGTATTCCAAAGCGTTTTCATTTGCTCAAGAAGCATATAAAACTTTAAGAGAAAACAATTATCATGGAGAAGCGACTGGTGCAGCAGCAAATTTAGCAGATTTATATACTTTAATGGGTAAATATGGTAAAAGCGAAATGATTTTGCTAGAACAACTTGACAGGATTAAAGGCTCTGCTGCAGACCAGCAAAATTTATATTTTAATCTCTATAAGCTTTACGAATTAACTAACCAAAATAAAAAAGCTTTAGAATACCATAAAAAATATAAAAAAATTTCAGATAAGCGCATCAGTGAAAAAGGTTTAAAAAATTTGGATGAACTTCAAATAAAATATGATATAGAAAAAAAGAATAAGGAAATTGTAGAACACCAATTACAACTGGAAAAATCTCAAGTAAAAACCCGAACTATGACTATACTAATTATCTCCCTACTATTAGCATCCATTTTATTATGGTTCTCTTTCCGGCAACGGCAAAAACGCATCCAACAGCAATTAATAAGCATTCAAAAAGAACAAGAAGTCCGCACGCTGGAATCGCTTATTACTGGAGAAGAAAAAGAACGCTTGCGTATTGCAAAAGAATTACACGATGGTGTAAATGGCGATTTATCTGCCATAAAATTCAAATTGTCTTCCTTATTAAAAATGAATAATGAAGTAATTAATGAAGCGGTTACTATGATTGATAATTCCTGCAAACAAGTGCGTGCTATTTCACACAACTTGGTACCACCTTCCTTAAAAAATTTCTCGTTAATTGAAGCTGTAAACAATTATTGTGAGAATATGAATAGCATTCACAAACCAGAAATTACCTTTCAACATATTGGCGAGCCAATTGAGCTTAACAAAAAAGTTGAGGTTAATATCTTCAGAATTATACAAGAATTAGTTACCAATGCTACAAAACATGCAGAAGCAAGCACTATTGACACTCAAATAAGTAATCGAAACAATACGCTACTAATAACTATTGAAGACAATGGAAAGGGTTATGAAAACAACAAAGAAAAGCCATTAGGGATTGGATTGGATAATATCAAATCAAGAGTAGAATATTTAAACGCTACTTTTGAAGTAGTCACTAATAAATCGGGTACTTATAACACTCTTGAAATAGATTTAAACACAATAGATGAAAACTAAAATAGCCATAACAGACGACCATGAAATGATACTAAAAGGTATAGATGCGCTGCTTGAAAACCAACCGGATATAATGATGGTTGGTAAGTATGTAAATGGTAAACAAACCATACAGGCTTTAAAACAAGCACAACCAGATGTTTTATTACTGGATATTAACTTACCAGATATTAATGGTATTGATTTGTGTAAAATAATATTGAAATCGCATCCAAATTTAAAAATTATAGGATTAAGTAATTTTGATGAAACTGCTTTTGTAAAGCGCATGTTAAAAAATGGTGCACATGGTTATTTACTGAAAAACACAAATACCGAAGAACTTGTTGAAGCCATACAAACCGTTTTGAATGGTGGACAATACATTCAAAAAGACATTCAAAATAAATTATTTAATAGATCAATAGGTCATGAAAATAAAAAGTCTTTAAAAATCAAATTAACCCAAAGGGAGAAAGATGTTTTACATTGTATTTATGAGGAATTAACGACTCAGCAAACTGCCAAAAAATTATTTATAAGCCCTAAAACGGTAGAAACCCACCGTATGAATATAATGAGTAAACTAAATGCAAAAAATAGTGTAGGAATTATAAAAAAGGCTTTGTTACTGCAACTTATAGATAATTAATCAATAAACCTTGATACGCTAATTTCTGTTTTTATTATATCGATACACAATTTAGTGTTGTAAGGCCTCTTTTATAATTTCTACAGTTTTCTTTGAATTCCCTATAAAAATGGCATCATCTATAATAAAAACAGGTCTGCTTAAAAACGTATAATGTTCAAGAATATAATTCTTATAATCACTTTCAGTTAAATTCTTATTTTTTAAATCTTTCTGTTTGTACAATTGTGCACGTTTACTAAAAAGAGCTTCGTAACTTCCCGCTAAAGCTTTCATTTCCTCAATTTGGTTTATTGTGATGGCCTCAGATTTTATATCTTGTAAAATAAATTCAGATGGCAAATTCAACGTCTTTAAAATTCGAGAACAGGTGCTACAGGTTTTTAAATAATATACTTTTTTCATTCAAATTGTTTAAATTTTTTAATTTCCTTGCTTATACTGAAATTGATTTAATAACTAAGGAAATGCAAATTATCCTTACAACAAATAAAAGCAATTAAAGCTTAAATACTATATTTATCAAAAATTTACATGATATGCAATTTACATTTGAAGTATTACAAAATATCCGCCCTTTTTTTAAAAAGTATATTGAAACTAATTCATTGGAGGATTTAAATAAAATCCCAGAAGGCTTTAATAATAATATCATCTGGAATATAGGCCATATTATTGTTACGGCACAATTGTTAGCCTATAAATTATCAGGACTGCCAATGTATGTAAGTGATGAATTAGTAAATAAATATAAAAAAGACACCAAACCTGAAGCGCCTGTTTCTCAGGCAGAAGTTGAAGAGATAAAAGGGTTACTTTTTTCCACATTAAAACAATTAGAGACTGATTACAAAGGTGGTGTTTTTAAAAAATATAATGCCTATACAGTTTCTACTACGGGCAATACATTAAATAATATTGATGAAGCTTTGCAATTTATTCTATTCCACGAATCAATGCATTTGGGTTACATTTTAGCTTTAGTAAGAACTGTTAAAAACTAAATGAGGTTCAGCCTTTTCAAAAGGAATTGCAAATTCTATAATGTTGCTAGAATAAGCGGCTAATTCGTAAGTATTGTAAAGTAATACAATGCCGTCCTCACTATACCCCATATTTTCGGGCAGTTTAAAGTCCTTATCTAAAAGTAAGTTTTTATCTTTTGTAACATTTTCAAAATAAGATTTAGCTAATGTTTTAAAAGCTTCGGTATTCTTTAAAAGTTCGTTGTTTTGAATTCGTTGCCCTGTGTTTGAATCAAAGTTTAAAAAAGAAATATTCAAAATACCGTGCGCGCCTCCCGTGTTAGAAAATGCTGTAATCGCAACACTGATTATTTTTGTAGAATTGTACATGACTTCACCATCAATTTGAGCTTCCCAAATTAATGGTGTTTCAGGAAATTTAGTTTTAAAAATGGTGTATTCATTATTAAAAGAAGCAATACTTTCTTCTACTGAAGTGGAAGTAATAGTGTCAGGATTGCCAATATGTAAGTCTGAAATGATTTTTTTTTGTATTTCAGAATTTATCTGATTAGAAACCATTTTATTTCCATTAGCCTCAGGAATATTAACTTCAACAATAATATTTTGATTCGTGGTTATATTGATATCTGAAAAAGTGATTTTCTGCTCTTCCTTACAATTGAATAATGTTAAGAAAAAACAAAGTGATATAAAATATTTGTAATGGCGCATACATTGAATTTAAATCTAGATTAAAGGTAATTATTGGGTTTGTAATGAAAAAAAATTATAGTTATAAAATAGCTCTAAACTCTATTTAAATGTTGTGGAATTAAGTAAGGTGGCTTGTACTGTTTTTGAGTCGGTTAGGGAAATTAATAAACCTACAATCTTGTATGATGGACTTTAAAAAATCCCTTTACCAATAATGAAAATATTAGGGTTTAAAGCAAAGTTTGGAATGATAAAACTGTTAATCTAAGTAATAAATATAACCAACATTAAACCAAACCAACCAATCATTCTTTTTGTTAAAATCTAATTCGTGATTAAATCCATCCACCCAATCGCTAAAGTAATATTGCCACCTTAAATCCAGCATTAAATCGGATAGCTTTGTTAATTTATATCGAGCACCAGCACTAGCTACGACAGACCAATGTGAGGTTGGGTTAACATCAATAGGGTATTGGCGAGTTTCTCCAGCAGGTAAAACTGGTAAAAAGGTTTGGTCTCTATGCCAAAAGGAATAAATGTTTTCCGAATTATAAATGTCGCCATCTCCAAAAGTTGTGGAAGCTTCAGGCGTAGAAAATGTATAATGAACGCCTAAACTTACAAAAGGCGCAATACTATAGTCATAACCTTGAAAATCCCTAATACTCAAAGGGAAAAATTCAATTTGTGTGCCTATATCTAAGTTTCTTGCAACACCACTATGTGCTCTTAACCTGTCTGCATCAGTCGATATATTGTCTGCTCCAACCCATTGACCCAGATGCTCCAAATTTGTTTTATTCCAAGATAATTCATTTCTAATTTTAAAATGGTCATTAAAATACGTGTCAGTAGTATAGCAGTTACAATCTGCTCTGTACGAGAAGTTTAAGTAATGTATAACCCCAATACCAATCCCTGAGTTCCCAAAATTTGTTTGACCCTCATTTCGACTTCCAAAATCGGATCGAAATTGTACAGGACCAGCAATAACACCAATTTCATGAGAAAATCCTAGCTGAGCATTTCCCTTCTGAACCATGATAAAAAAGCAAAAAACAGAAACTAAATGTTTCAAGTTAAGCATATAAAGATTTATTTTAGAGGGCATTATTAAAAGCAAATATATAAAAACTAGCAAAATAAACAAATATTAATAAAGTGTTCAAAAATCATCGAAAATAATTAATTATGAAATTCAAAAAAAAACACGTCTTTTTTTATAGATAACGTATATTTGTACGCATAAATTACTTTTTTATTAAATAACGATGCAATTATTGTATATATGAAAGACAACATTGAAGCATTTTTAGAGCTTGTAAAGCAAAGAAATGGACACGAACCAGAGTTTTTACAAGCTGTAGAGGAAGTTGCAGAGACTGTAATTCCTTACATTGTTAAACATGATATCTATTACGGAAAAAACATTTTATTAAGAATGGTAGAGCCAGAACGATTAATTTCTTTCAGAGTTTCCTGGGTGGATGATGATGGTGAGATACAAGTTAATAGAGGGTATCGCGTACAAATGAATTCGGCCATTGGCCCTTATAAAGGAGGTTTGAGGTTTCACCCAACGGTGAATGCCAGTATTTTAAAATTTTTGGCCTTCGAGCAGGTATTTAAAAACTCTTTAACTACGCTTCCTATGGGAGGAGGAAAAGGTGGTAGTGATTTTGATCCCAAAGGTAAATCTGATAATGAAATTATGCGTTTTTGCCACGCTTTTATGAGTGAATTGTTTAGGTATATTGGCCCAAATACAGATGTTCCTGCAGGAGATATAGGAGTAGGTACAAGAGAAATCGGTTTTTTATTTGGTATGTATAAAAAATTAAGAAACGAATTTACCGGTGTATTAACAGGTAAAGGCATGTCTTGGGGAGGGTCTTTAATTAGACCAGAAGCAACAGGGTATGGAAATGTTTATTTTGCTCAAAAAATGCTTGAAACCAAAGAGGATAGTTTTGAAGGGAAGAATGTAGTGGTATCTGGTTCTGGTAATGTGGCACAATATGCTGCTGAAAAAGTATTGCATTTAGGAGGAAACGTTTTAACACTTTCAGATTCATCAGGTTATATTTATGATGAAAATGGTATAGATGAGGAAAAATTAGCTTTTGTTATGGAGCTTAAAAATGTTAAACGAGGTAGAATAAGCGAATATTTGGAAAAATACCCAAACGCAAAGTTCGTAAAGGGAAAAACACCATGGGAAGTTAAATGCGACGTGGCATTACCCTGTGCAACTCAAAATGAACTCCATAAAGACGATGCTAAAATGCTTTTAGATAATGGCTGTATTTGTGTAAGCGAAGGTGCTAATATGCCTTCAACAAAAGAAGCTATTGCTGCTTTTCATAAAGCTAAAATATTATTTGCTCCAGGTAAAGCATCAAACGCAGGTGGTGTTGCTACATCTGGTTTAGAAATGACTCAAAACTCTTTACGATTTAAATGGTCTAGAGAAGAGGTTAATAATAAACTTAAGGATATTATGTCAGACATTCATAAATCGTGTACAGAATACGGTAAAGATGAAGATGGATATGTTGATTATGTTAGAGGTGCAAACATTGCCGGATTTGTAAAAGTTGCAGATGCTATGTTAGCTCAAGGTATTGTTTAAAACATAACATACCTCGATATAAAAGCTTCCTAAATATTTAGGAAGCTTTTTTCGTTTAAAAACTATTTTTGAAGCAAAACTCGTTTGTTATAAATATATTTGAAGTTTAATATAAAGGTTTGAAAGAGATAAATATTAATAATTTTGATTTTTTAAGAATTGTTTTTGCTTTTACTGTGGCCTTAGCTCATTTGATTGAATTAAGTGAGGTTAAAGTGTTTCAGCCTTTATTAAGATTTTTTAATACGCAATTAGCCATTAGTGGTTTTTTTGTGATTAGTGGTTTTTTAATTGCAAAAAGCTATGAAAGTAGCCGTTCAATTAAATCCTATATATTTAAAAGAATACGGAGAATAGTGCCCGCATATGTTTTTGTAATTCTATTTTGCGCACTGTCCTTTTGTGTTATATCAACAAATTCAATTATAGATTATTTTCTTAACATTCAGTTTTGGAAATATTTAATAGCCAATTTAACATTCCAAAATTATATAGAACCTTGTTTGCCAGGGGTTTTTGAGGGCAATTTGATGTGTGCCATAAATGGCGCGCTATGGACTATAAAACTAGAAGAGGCTTTTTATCTATTACTTCCCTTATTTTTTATATTTACGCAATCTAAAAAAATTAAAATTATTGTATTTGGAGCTTTAATTTACTTATTATCGATATTTTATTTTAATTATTTTGTTGCTATTGATATGTACAGAATTGCAAAACAACTTCCGGGAGCCTTAGCTTTTTTTATGTCTGGAATTATATTCTATAAAAATTTTGATTTTTTCATAAAATGGAAGCACTATTTAATATTTCCATGTTTGTTTGTTTTTCTATTGGAACAATACGTGATTAGTACACATGTTATAAAACCTGTAGCTTTTAGTTTTATGGTTTTCTATTTTGCGTATAATTTCAAAAATTTGAACAATTTTGGAAAATATGGTGATATTACATATGGTGTTTATATTTATCATTTTCCAATAATCCAATTATTTGTTTTTTTAGGTTTATTTAAAAACTATAACCCATATATTATAGCCGCAATTGTTTTACTATTAGTTACTTTGTTGGCAACTTTATCGTGGCATTTTCTTGAATTGAACTATTTGTCAGCGGGCAGGAAAGCAAGACAAAGAAAACTATGGTCAAATAATTTTTAGCTTACAAATACAACTTTAAAAACGGGTACGAACTATACATCTGCTCAATATATTATTTTAAGATAATATTCGTTAGATATAATATATGTGAATATAAATAATACCAGATTTGAAGAAAATAATAATTTTACTTTTTTGTTTTTTACCTTTAATTCAGTTTGCTCAAGATTTTTCGGGGCTTTGGAAAGGGTACTTTTCATACTACAATGTTAAACAGGTTGTAAGAGGGAATGATAAAATATACGCAGCATCAGAAAATGCTGTTTTTAGTGTACATATTGAATCGAATGAAATTCAAGAATTTACAACAATTAATGGACTTTCAGGAGAAAGTATATCTACAATACACTACAGCGAAACCTATGAATTATTAATTATTGGATATGAAAATGGACTTATAGAAATCGCCTTTGATAATGATGATGATATACTAACAATTGTCGATATTATTGACAAGTCAGCAATACCACCAAGTAATAAAAAAATAAACCACTTCAATACTTTGAATAATTTGATATATATATCAACCAATTATGGTATTTCAGTTTACGATCTAGAACGATTGGAATTTGGTGATACTTACCAAATTGGTAATGGAGGAACACAGGTAATAGTTAATCAAACAGCTGTTTTTGATGGATTTATATATGCAGCTTGTTTTGGAGGTAATGGATTAAAAAAAGCAGATATAACAAGTGCTAACCTAATAGATTTTAATAATTGGGAAGTTGTTAGAGCAGGTAACTTTATAGGTGTAGAAAATAATACTGACCAATTATATACAACAAGTACAAATAGGTATATATACGAAGTTTCAGAAGATGTTCTAAACCCATTATTTAGATATGACGACAGACCTATCGAAATACAATCTACTGATGGTGATTTAGTAGTTACAACACAAAATGATGTTTTTGCTTACAATTCAGACTTTGGTTTAATATCTCAAGTTTCATTAGAGGATAGTTTTAATACTTCCTATAATTCTGCTATTATAGTTGGAGAATCCATATATATAGGCACTAAAGATTTTGGTGTACTTAAAACAATAACCTCAAATAGTAGCGTATTTGAAGAAATTCGTCCAGCTGGACCACTACGAAATGATTTATTCGCAATTGAGTATTTTAATAACAACCTTTTGGGCGTTTCAGGAGGCTATAACCTCTCATATAATTTTATTGGAGGCGATAGACGTGAAACTGGTATCAGTCGTCTAATAAATAATGAGTGGTTAAACATTCCATTTGAGTCCATAAAAAATAAAATAGAAAGGCCTTGGTATTTAGCCCACGTTGCAATTAACCCACTAAAACCAGAACAAGTTTTTGTAAGTTCTTACTATAAGGGGTTAATTGAGTTTAACGACGATGAGGTCGTTCAGTTATTTGACGAGACTAATAGTCCGCTAACGCCTTTTTCTGAGGATGTAAATCTTACCGGTACTAGTACTTACGATTCAGATGGTGTTTTGTGGGTTGCAAATGGAAGGGTTGAAAAGCCATTAAATAAATATGAAAACGGTATATGGACATCTTATGCGCTTTCTGGAGTTATACCTTCTTCTGGTAGGGATTTAGGCTTTAGTAATATTACAATTGATGCTTCTGGAACAAAGTTTATAGGATCGTATTCTTATGGCGTTATTGGTTTTAATGAAAGCAGTGGCGATCCAAAAATAAAAAATATACAAGATGAGTCTGAAAATATGCCAACAGATTTTGTAACGGCAGTAAGAATTGATAAACGCAACCAACTGTGGATTGGGACCTTCAGAGGATTGCGGGTACTTTACAATACATCTAATTTTTTTTCAGATGAAAACATACGTGTTGACGATATTATTATAGAAGAGGATGGTATTGCGAAAGAATTATTATTTCAACAACATATTATAGATATTGAGATAGATGGGTCAAATAATAAATGGATAGCAACCTCTGGCGCCGGGTTGTTTTATTTGTCTCCCGATGGGCAAAAAACAATTTATCATTTCACTAAAGATAATTCACCATTACCATCGAATAGCATTAGTGATGTATCTCTAGATGTTGCTAAAGGAGTGGTATATATCGCCACATTAAAAGGAATGCTCTCTTTTAATTCAGGCGGTTCTAATGCCCTCGAGGATTTATCAAATGCCTATGCCTATCCAAACCCTGTAAGACCTAGATTTAATATTATTGAAGAAAAAGTAAAAATTAAAGATATTTCTGAAAATGTAAACATAAAAATAACAGATATTGAAGGAAACTTAGTTGCTGAGGCTCAGTCTGGAATTAACCAAAGATACCAAGGCTATAATTTAGAAATTGATGGTGGAACAGCCTATTGGAACGGTAAAAACTTGGCTAATAATATAGTGGCATCTGGAGTGTATCTAGTGATGCTTTCAGATTTGGACACCTTTGAAACTAAAGTTATAAAATTAATGGTAGTTAGATAATGCTTATTACTACAAACGCTATTGTATTATCCAAATTAAGATATCGAGATAACGATTTAATTGTAAAGTGTTATACGGATCAGTTAGGTATTGTTAGCTTTTTATTAAGGGGCGTTTTAAAGAGTAAAAAAGGAGGTTCTAAAGTTGCCTATTTTCAGCTTTTATCCCAATTGCAAATCGTATTCAACTATAAAAAAAACGGAGCTTTACAAAGTATTAAAGAAACGAAGTTGAACGTTATATATACAACGCTGCATTCACATGTTTTAAAAAGTGCCATAGTTATGTTTTTATCTGAAGTTTTATCAAAAACACTTCAAGAGGAAGAGCAAAATGAACCACTTTATAGTTATTTAGAAACCACCCTATTATGGCTGGATTCTCAGTCTGAATATGCTAATTTTCACTTATTGTTTCTATTAAAATTAACGAAATATCTGGGTTTCTACCCTGATACCTATAACAACAAATACCCTGTATTTAATTTATCCGAAGGTAAGTTCGAATTAAAGGAGAGTAATAAATATACGGTTAAAGGTAAAAATTTATTACTGCTAAAAACTTTATTAGGCACAACATTTGATGCATTACAAACTATAAAAATTAATGCAAGACAAAGACAGTCGTTTTTAAGTATGATTTTGCTATATTTTGAATTACATTTGGGCGGTTTTAAAACCCCAAAATCATTACAAGTATTTAATCAAGTTTTTAGTTAAAACATGAAGTTTTTTTACTCATTCTTCTTTTTACTAGTATCTCTATATTCCCAATCCCAAAATTTAAAAGTTCTTAATAAAGTTACCAAAGAACCTATTTTTGGAGTTGCCGTTTACAATGCAGATAAATCTAAAAGTGTAGTTACTAATTTTAGAGGAGAAGCGAGTTTAGATCAATTTTCAGATACCGAAACTATTTATTTTAAGCATTTATCGCATGTTTTAAAATTTTTACTTAAATCCCAGATAGATCCATCAAACAAGGTATATTTAGTATCAAATACCCAAGGTTTAGAGGAAATAGTAATTTCTGCATCAAATTTTGGACAAAATAAAAAAGATATTCCTCAAAAAATAGTAAGCTTGGATGCTAAGAACATTGAATTTACAAATCCACAAACCAGTGCAGATTTATTGGAAAACACGGGTCAGGTATATGTTCAGAAAAGCCAATTAGGTGGTGGTAGCCCAATAATTAGGGGTTTTTCAACTAATAGATTGTTAATTACTGTAGATGGTGTTAGGATGAACAATGCTATTTTTAGAGGTGGAAATCTTCAAAATGTCATTTCAATCGATCCTTTTTCAATTAGAAATACCGAGGTTGTGTTAGGTTCTGGATCTGTAATATATGGTAGTGATGCTATTGGCGGTGTTATGAGTTTTTACAGTAAAAAACCCAAATTATCTTATACAGACTCTTTGATGTTTAATACTAATGCTGTAGTGAGATATGCGTCTGTTAGTAATGAAAGAACGGGTCATTTCGATTTTAACTTAGGCTATAAAAAATGGGGGTTTGTAAGTAGTGTGAGTTATACCGATTTTGATGATTTAAAAATGGGGAGCCACGGTCCTGATGATTATTTAAGACCAGAATTTGCTTTTACAAACACTAATGGCGACGAAATTATAAAAAATAGCGACCCTCAAGTGCAAAAATATTCAGGGTATAATCAGTTAAATTTAATGCAGAAAGCACATTTTGAGCCCTATGAGGATTTAAGTTTCAACTTGGGGCTATTTTACACAACAACTTCTAATATCCCTCGTTATGACCGTTTAGTACGTTATAGGAACGGTACATTACGTTCGGCAGAATGGAATTACGGGCCGCAACAATGGTTTATGTCAAATTTACAAGTTACAAAATTGAGTAGCAGATCAAATATGTACGATAAAATAAAAGCAACTATAGCATATCAAAACTTTCAAGAAAGCAGACGGGATAGAGATTTTCAATCGTCAATTAGAAGTATTCGTGAAGAAGCCGTTGATGCGTATTCCTTTAATTTAGGTTTAGAGAAAAGAGTATCTCCAAAGTTAGAATTTTCTTATGGTGGAGAGTATGTTTATAACCGCGTAAAATCCATAGGTTTTGAAGAAAATATATTAGATAACACACAAATAGCCTCAGTTTCAAGATATCCAAATGGTTCAAGTTGGCAATCTGCGGCTTTGTATTCTAGTATTAAGTTTAAACCAAATCTTAAATTTGTGTTTCAGTCTGGTTTACGCTATAATTACATTGTTTCAGAAGCTGATTTTACTGAAAATAATGCCTTTTTAAATTTACCTTTCGATTCAGCTGAAAATGAATCTGAAGCTTTAACAGCAACGGCAGGTGTAAGTTGGTCGCCAAACCCTACAATACAATGGAAATTAAATGCCTCATCGGCTTTTAGAGCTCCAAATATTGATGATGTCGGTAAGGTTTTTGATTCTGAACCAGGTTCTGTGGTTGTGCCAAATGATAATTTGAGACCAGAATATGCTTATAGCGGAGAGCTCGGTTTAAAACTGAATTTAAACGAAAAGTTAGTTTTGGAGATGAGTACGTATTATACGTATTTAGATAATGCATTGGTGCGACGGGATTACACTTTAAATGGTGAGACCGAAATTATGTACGATGGCGAGTTAAGTAATGTGCAGGCTATACAAAATGCATCAAAAGCATGGATTTATGGTTTTGAAGTAGGTTTAAGAATGCCTATTACGAACCAATTGGACTTGACCTCGCAGTATTCTGTAATTGGAGGAACAGAATCTGAAGGTACTGTTGAGGTTCCGATAAGACACGTTGCGCCAAATTTTGGAAACACGCATTTAGTCTGGACTTCAAATAATTTGAAACTAGATTTTTTTGCTAATTACAACAGCAGTTTATCTTTTTATCAATTAGCGCCTTCGGAAATTGAGAAGGATTATATTTATGCTTTAGATGAAAATGGAAATCCTTACAGCCCGTCTTGGTATACTATTAATTTTAGATCACAATATCAAATTAATTCATCTACAATACTAACAGCAAGTCTTGAAAATATTACAGACCAGCGTTACAAAACGTATTCATCTGGTATAGCCGCCCCTGGTAGAAATCTGATTTTATCTTTAAAGTATAGCTTGTAAAAAACTTTAGATTAAATTAGCCAAAGCTCTTTCATTAAATGATTTTTTAATTTTTGAATGCTTTTTTAGTTACAATTGCTCCGTTAGATAATAACACTTTAGCAATATAAACAGAACTGCTTAAATTTGATAGGCTGTAAGTTTCCGAGTTACTTTTACCTTTTAAGGTGTATAGCTGTCTTCCTAATAAATCAAATATTGTTACAGTATCAATAATTTTTGAAGCCGTGAACTGAACATTGCCATCTTCTAATTCAATAATTTTTAAAGTGTTAGCGTTTTTACTAATATCTCCAGTAGATAAAGCATTTGCGTTAAATAAAATTTCAAAACGATTATTGAATTCTCCTGTTTCAGATGTAAAAGTATAATCAGAATTGGATAAATTATGTAGTGTGTTAAATAAGTTGTCTTTTAAGTAAACATTGTTTTTGGTTAAATAGGAACCTTCAAATTGTGCTATAGAAAGTGTGTAATCTATAGTTGATTCAATTGTTGAATTGAAGCCAAGGTTGATTATTTCATCTTCATTTATGCTATCTATATTTTTTCCTTGAATAATATATTTTTTATTATCGGTATCTATTATTGAATATAAAATTGCAGAATAATCTTGATTAACCAGTTTTGGAGCATCATAAGAAAAACCATCGTTTCCATTTGTGGCCCCTTCAACATAAGCAACCAGTATTTGACTAAACACACCATTTTCTGTACTGAGGTTAACCCATAATCTATTTGCTGAATTTTTATTTGTCGATTTATTAGAACCTTTAAAAAATAATAAATTACTTGTAGCATCGGCCATTCTCATGGCATTAGTAAACATTGCAGACCCATTAGATATACCATTAATAAAAAAACCTTGACCAGAAGGAATGTATTGGTCAGGAATACGTCCACTAGCCCCAGCTACCCCTCCTGACCCTACAGTATATGTTGCGTAATCATTTTTATTAAAGTTTATTTGCTCATTGCCATCGTTTCCATTGGCAGGAGGTAATGATTGGGACCAAAAATAGACAGCACCATCAACTAAGGTATTATTTGCAGCATGAAACACATCAAAATCTATAGCAGACGGGTACGGATTACCAATAAAATTCCAACTAGCAAGAACATTAGCAGGATTGTTCGCTATTGTAACCGGTATATCACCAGTATTGAAAGCACCTTCAAAAGTAGCGGTTCCAGCACCTGGAGCAACAAAAAGCCGAGCTTCTGTAACGGCATACCCAATACCAGAACCCATAGTGGTTCCAGCCAAGGCAGCTTGCCAATCGTTACCATCATCGTCAATATCATCACCATCGGTATCTAAAAAATTAGGCGCATTAAATGAAAAACGCCTATCACCATCTACATCAGGAAATACATTATCGATAGTTTCTCCAATAACTGGCGAACTCCAATAGGTGTAATAAAACCAATTATTTTTGGTTGCTGTTGTTTTGTTAACTCTTGATGATCCTGTGCTATTTACAATAAAACCTCCGGAACTGTTTCTTTGAACAAAATTCCCTTGTGTTTCTACAATAATATCTCCACTTACAATAACATCATCTTCTACTTCTATGAAGTTGCCATTATTAACTGTTAGCGTAAAAGTTTCTTTAACCCAAAGGCTACAAGCATTAAAATTTCCTCCGGAATAATCCCCTTCAATAACTGCAAATGTTGAGGAAGATGGAGGAGAATCCCAAGATGATCCGTTCCACGTAACTGTAGTTGAGCAATTGTCGCACGTAAATGTGCAAAGGCCTAAGTTAGGTCTGCTAGCACCATTATTATTTGTAAAAAACCAATTTGAAGGATTTGCCACAGCAGCTAAAATTATAGTTTGGTAAGCAGTTTCGGTACATGTATAATTACCATTGTCAGCAGTACTTAAATAAATCGCACTGATACCAACCGTTAGCCCAAATGGAACAGCACTTGTTAAATTGTCTGTAGCATTAGTCCAACCAGTTGTGCTTGCAAAATGTATAGCATACAAAAAAGTTGGTGAAGCAATGGTTCCCTGAAAAGCGAAGATTTGATCACCGTTTGCATTTAATGCAAATCCAGTTTCAGATTCAATGGCTGTACCTGAAGTGGTAGAATGATTATTGGAACCTATATCAGTAATTACTATTTCTGTTCCGCAGGATAAATCTGAACTTGCTGTCCAAGTAATAACGCCTTCTCTAAGGCCTCCTCCACCTAAATACCTAAAATCGTTAGTTGGGGCTCCTATCCAGCCAGAATCTGTAAATTTTATAACCGTTCCTGTTGTAACATCTGTTAATAGAACAAATGAAAATTCATCTGGATTATCCGAAATAAAACCTGTTATCGCAATATCGCCAACATTTAATGTTGTCTGCCCATAACTAAAATCAAAAGCCAAAAGCAATAATAGTAGTAGAGTAATTTTTTTCATAACTGTTAAGTTTTAAAAATTTAAGATTTGGTTTTTATAAATTTTTATTCAAATTGTTAATTTAACATTGTTATTTTTGGAGCTTATGCAAACAAAAAAAACATATACCGTACAAGAAGCGACTAAAAAATTAGAGCATTATTGTGCGTATCAAGAACGTTGCCATAAAGAAGTTAGACAAAAGTTGGAATCTTTACACATGATACCAGAAGCTATCGATGTTATTATAGTCCACCTTTTAAAGCATAACTTTCTAAATGAAGCACGTTTTGCCAAAACATTTGTAAGTGGTAAGTTCAGGATTAAGGCTTGGGGCCGAAACCGATTAACTTTTGAATTAAAGAAAAAAAGTATTAGCAAAGTTAATATAAATCAAGCACTTGCAGAAATTGATGATGTGGAATACATCGGGGTTTTTGATGGTTTAGCCGAAAAAAGATTCAATTCTTTAACAGAAACCAATACCTATAAAAAACAAAAAAAAATAGTCGACTATTTGCTGTATAGAGGCTGGGAAACGCATTTAGTATACCAAAAAGCGAAAGAACTTTGCAAATAAAACCTAAAAAAGCGGATTAGGTTTTTTGCCTAATCCGCTTTTTAAAATTTATAAAATTTTAATATTTATATATTAAAACTTGCTCCTATATTAACTGAAAATTGGTTGTGTAACGTTTCAGCAGGTGTTAAGTTTTCTGTTTTATACTTAGCAAAAGGAATATTTAATTCAGTATAAACACCAAATCCTTCAGTAAAAAAGTAACGTGCACCTAAATGGCCTCCAAAGTTTTTAAGCCCTAAGCTTAAACCTGGGTAAAGGTCAAAATTCTCATCAATATTAATAACGTTTCCTAAGTTAGCATTAAAACGTGCTCTTACATCAAAACGATTATCAAAGTCCGCATCATCTATCAAAGGGTTGTTTGTTAAATCGTCATTAACACTTAAAAGATAGGTTGTAGATAAACCAATTGAAATATTCTCTCCAACACCGTAATCGTAACTTACATTTATACCAGTCCCGTTATCTTGGAAATTAGCACCTACTTGAAATTTGTTGTCATCTTTCCCTTTAAATGCTTGAGCATTAAGAAGCGAAACACTTAATAATGTTAATAATAAAGTTAAATTTTTCATGATTTGAGTTTTAAATTTAAGAGGGCAAAGATATTATAAGTTTTTTAATATCAAAGGTTTATTTATAACTCTTTGTGGGTTTTGTTAATGGCTTTTTCATTTTTCCAATCAATCCATTTTTGCCCTTTTATACGTCTCATAATATTATCATAATTGCGCATAATAAACACATTGTAAATGGCTTTGCTAAAGTTTTTTGGATTTCTAGCAATAGCTCTTAAACTCATTGAAAAGCCAGGTGTTATATAGCGCATATAATGCCAATAGCCTTCGGGCATATATAAAACCTCACCATGGTTAAGTTCCGTTTTATATCCTTTAGCTTTTTTAAGCATCGGCCATTTTTCAAAATCGGGATTACTAAAATCAATATCCTCGCGAGCAATTAAGGAATGTGGTATTTTATAAAGATATTCGTTCTGTTGTTGATCAAACAAAATACATCGTTTTTTTCCTTCAAAATGAAAATGGAAAATATTAGCCAAATCAATATCATAATGCATAAATGTATGTGAATCGCGCCCACCAAAAAATAACATCGGTATACTCTTCATAAGTCGCAATCCAAAATCAGGAAATGTAAAATCGTTTTGCAGCTTCGGGATTTCTTTTAGTGCATTCCATAAAAAAATACGGTATTTGGTAGGTGTACTTTTCAATAAATCCACATAATCTGCCAATTTCATTATGGCATGTGGTTCGTTAAAACCATCTTTATAATCTACGGGCCTATCATCATATAGCGGCACCATGATATCGCCGCCAACCGTTTTCATATAGTCTAAATCCCATTTCTTAAACGCAGGCCAATCCTCAATAAAACGCTCGATAACCACAGGTTTTTGAGGCTTAAAATACTGTTTTAAAAAATCTGATTTAGTAATCGATTTTACACGTGGAATATCCTGTAAGTTTAACGACAAAGTATTATCAGTTTAAGTGCTTAATATTAATAAAACATGACCAACCTATAAATAGTATTTTTGGCGTTACCCGAAAAGGGTCGGGCTTTCCGTTACAAGTCCTCGCTTCTGCGCTAAGGCGCAAAAGCTGTGGGCTATCCACTGCAATCCCTAACGCGGGCATAACTTAATGGTATCTCAAAAAAATCTAACGACTTTATTTAATAGCCTTGGCCTTTTTTTTTGCTATTTCATTACGCTCTATAGTATGCTCAGGGCGCGTCCACTTTGGTTTTTCGCCTAACGCTTCGTACTTAGAGTTTTGGGCTTCAACGGTTTGTGGTTGCACCTTTTTAGTAAATGGCTTCTGCGGATTCAATCCTAACTCCTTAAACATTCTCATGTCCTCATTCACATCAGGATTTGGGGTAGTTAATAATTTATCACCCGCAAAAATTGAGTTAGCACCAGCAAAAAAGCACATGGCTTGGCCTTCTCTACTCATTTGTGTACGGCCTGCACTTAATCTTACTTGTGTTTCTGGTAAAACAATACGTGTTGTAGCAACCATGCGAACCATATCCCATATAGATACTGGTTTTTGATCTTCAAGTGGTGTCCCCTCAACAGCAACTAAGGCATTAATAGGTGTAGATTCTGGTTGCGGATTTAAAGTTGATAACGCAACAAGCATTCCTGCTCGATCTTCAACGTCTTCACCCATACCTATAATACCACCACTACACACGGTAACATTTGTTTTTCTAACATTATCAATAGTTTCTAAACGATCTTCAAAACCCCGAGTGGAAATTACTTTTTTATAATACTCCTCAGAGGAATCTAAATTATGATTGTAAGCATAAAGACCAGCTTCAGCTAAACGTTTTGCTTGGTTTTCAGTAATCATTCCAAGTGTACAACACACTTCCATATCTAATTTATTGATAGAACGTACCATTTCCAAAACTTGATCAAACTCTTCGCCATCTTTTACATTTCGCCATGCGGCACCCATACAAACACGAGAACTTCCTGTAGATTTTGCACGTAACGCTTGTGCTTTAACTTGCTGAACGCTCATTAAGTCATTGCCTTCAATATCTGTATGATAGCGTGCTGCTTGAGGGCAGTACCCACAATCCTCAGAACAACCACCTGTTTTTATAGATAATAATGTGCTTACTTGTACCGTATTTGGGTCGTGGTTTACACGGTGTATGGTTGCAGCCTCATAAAGCAATTCCATTAAAGGTTTGTTATATATGTCTAGAATCTCTTCTTTGCTCCAATTGTGTTTAGTCTCGCTCATAAATCTGCTCGTTGGTTTAATAGGTATAAAATCAAAAATACTAATTTAAAAAGTTATACCCTTAATTTTTGGATAATAAAATAGAAACGGCATTACCACCAAAGCCTACGGCGTTTACTAGTATGTTTTTAAACGTATTAGGTGTTTTTTGTTTTTCTAAATATGGGACTTTTACAAAGTTTTGGTTTTGTAACATTAAAACAGCAAGCTCTATACTTAAAGCTCCTGATGCACCAAACGTATGGCCAATTTTCCATTTATTTGAAGTTAAGGCAGGTATGTTGTTTTTAAAAACAGCTTGAATGGCTTTATATTCTGAAATGTCTCCTTTAATGGTCCCTGGCGCGTGCATAACAATTATATCAACATCATCAGGGTTTATTTGGGCTAATGCCATTTTCATGGATTTTTGAAAACACTTCGCATCACTTGAAATAGAAATATTATGTTTCAAGATTTCCGTGGCATATCCAAAACCACGAATAACGGCTAATGCATTTTCCTTTTTACCTGCTTCCATACACGCCATGGACGCACCTTCGCCTAAAACCATAGTATTTTTAGTTTTGTTAAGGTCTAATGCAAGACAAGGAAATGCTCCAGTCTCCTTTGAATATATTTTTAAAGCTTGCATCTGTGCAATGGTAAAAGGGGTTAAAGGTGCTTCGCTACCACCGACTAAAAACCGATTACACATGCCTGAATTTATCCATGCTATACCGTTTAACATACTGTGTAATGCGGTTGAGCAGGTTATAGAATGGCTAATTTCTGGGCCGTTGGTTTGTAAATCATGCGCTACCCATGATGATATGTTTCCTAGTGTTGTTGTTGGGGAACTTAACGTTTCTGATGTGTTGCTTGCTAAAAATAATTTATGGTATTTTTCAAAAAGTTGTGTAGCGCCACGAGAAGAGCCTATGTTTATCCCAAAATTATCTGAACTGTTCCATTGTGCTTGCTTTATAGCTTGTCTTGAGGTGTAAATGGCAAACAAAACGGTATTATCTAAAGATTTGTATTTGGAGTCAGATGCTTTTAAAAGGGCAATATCTTGTTTTGCGTCTTCTGTTATTTTAGAAACAAATACGTGCTTACCTAAAACTTTTTTTTTGGTTATATGGTGGCTGTTGTTCTGGTAGCTTTCCCAGGCCTCATCAAGAGATTTTCCTAATGAGGATATGGATGAAATTGCTGTTATGGAAATTGGTTTTTGCAAGTTTTTAAAGCTTTTTACAAAAGTAGTGCTTATGCGTTAGGGATAGAAGCGGCATCCTTTTTAATTTTCAAAAAAAAATTAAAAAGATATAGCGGTATAGCCCGACCCTTGTGGTAACGCCCTAAATAGTTTCTAAAACATCTTCAATCGTTTGATATACTTTCTGTAATTCGATATCTGAAATTATGTAAGGCACTTGGATGTAAATGGTGTTTCCTAAAGGTCGTAAAAACACACCTCTATCCATAAAGAACTTCAAAATTTTGTCGCGTAAATCGCCATAACGTGCCATTTTTGTATTGAGGTCCAGTGCGAAAATAACACCTAAATGTCTGGTCGTTTTTATTTTTGGATGGTGTTCAATTCGTTTTTTAAATTGGCTATGGGACTCAATAATCCTTTTTATATTATTCTGAATGTTTTTTGAGGTTAATAGATCAATACCTGCAATGGCAGCTGCGCAGGCTATTGGATTTCCAGAATAGGTATGGCAATGAAAAAATCCTTTTGCCATATCGTTGCTTAAAAAGGCATCATAGACATCTTGAGTACAGGATGTAATGGCCATTGGGATTAAACCTGCTGTTAGTGCTTTACTTAAACAGATAATATCTGGTTTTGTTTCAATATGGTCTGAAGCAAAATATGTTCCTGTTTTACCAAAACCTGTCATAACCTCGTCGGCAATTGTAAGTATATTATGGGTTTTACAATATTTTAAAATGGCGTTTAAACCATGTGCATCATGCGTTTTCATGCCTGCTGCACCTTGAATTAAGGGTTCGTAAATAAAACCTGCAATAGTATTATTTGAAATCGTTTTGTTTAATTGCTTTAAAATGGTTTCAGTATTAGACCCATTAGGTGTTGGAATGCGCTTAACATCAATTAAAAATTCTTCAAAAGGGCCGTTATAAACTGATAAACCTGATACGCTCATGGCACCAAACGTATCGCCATGAAATCCGTTTTCAAAAGCTATAAAAGTAGAGCGTTTATCATCTTTATTAAAATAATATTGAAGTGCCATCTTAATTCCTGCTTCAACAGCTGTAGAGCCGTTATCATTAAAATAAATCCTATTCTGATTTTCTGGAAGTATTTTAATAAGTGCTTCAGAGAGTTTTATAGCAGGTTCATGCGTGAAATCGCTAAACATCACTTGATCTAATTGCTGCATTTGCTTGTAAACCTGGCGGGTTATGTAATCATTACAATGCCCATACATACAAGTGTACCAAGATGCAATGGCATCAATATATTCGTTGCCCTGCTCATCTGTTAAAATACACCCTTTTGCTTTTACTATCGCTAAACTTTCAGGTTGTAATTGGTGCTGCTTTAGCGGATGCCAAAGGTGTTTTTTATCGCGTTCCTGTAGGTTCATAATTTTCCTTTAAATAAATCAGCATATTCTTTAACAACATTTTTATCAAAATAAGGTTCTTCATCAATGCGTCCAATTATAGGAACTTGAGTTGTTTTTTTGATAATTTCTTCTGTTGTATTATGTAAGTTTCCACTAAAAATAATAGATACATTAAAACCTTTTTCTTTTAAAAAGTTAACCGTTAAAAGTGTATGGTTTATGCTTCCTAAATAATGTCTGGATACCACAATAACATGGTATTCTGGTTTAATTAAATCGAAAACAGTGTGTTTATTGTTTAGTGGTACTAGTAACCCGCCAGCACCTTCAATAACTAATTGGTTTGATGTTTTTGGAACTTTAATTTTATTAATATCAATGGCAAAACCATCAATAGCCGCCGCCGCATGCGGACTCATAGGTGTTTTTAAAGCATAAGCATTTTCATGAAATTTTGATTTGGTGTTTGATACCAATCGCTCTACTTTTTTAGTATCGCAATTTTTTAACTCCCCTGCTTGTATGGGCTTCCAATAATCAGCTTTTAAGGCTTCGGTTACAATTGCCGATGCTACTGTTTTACCAACATCGGTTGAAATTCCTGTGATGAAATATATGCTCATTTTAAATCGAATTCTGTTTTGCAATTCTCACATTTGTATTTATGTCTAGTATAAAATGGAAGTGCGGAAAATAGTACTCCAAAAATAAACCAGAATAATGATTTAGCATCTTTTATTGTTGAAAATAACGCTACATGCTGTCCTTTGCAATTTGGACAGTTAATAGTTTGCCCATCATCATCAATCGAATATTTATTGATGGATTCCAAAATATGTTGCGCCTTTAAAGCATCGGTAGATAATACTTTTAATTTAACGCCACCAATAGCGTTGCTTACCAAGGGGTCTGTATCGATTGTTAAATTATCTGATAAAAATACTTGAATGCCTTCAGCTTCCAAGCGTCCTTTTACAATTTGGGCTTCGGTAGAATATTGAAATCTAGCTATTATTTTAAAAGTAGCGCTCATATATTTATAAAACTGGCTAAGAGTTGTAGAACTTTCGAGATGTCTTTTTTAGAATTATAAGCATGTAGGCAAAAACGCAAACGTTCGTCTCCTTTTGGAACAGTTGGTGAGAGAATGGCTTTTATATCAAAGCCGCTTGCTTGTAGTTTTTTCGCAACTAGTGTAACCTGATCATTTCCTGAAATAATACAACACTGAATGGCTGAATGCGATTCAATAAAAACATATTCAAGATTATTTTTAGCTATTTCAGCTTTAAAAAACATAATATTTTGGTAAAGTGTGGTTCTGTTTTCAATATCTGTTAATTCATGATAAGCAGCACGTATAGTGGCTAAACTATGAGGCGGCAATGCGGTTGTGTATATAAAGCTGCGCGAAAAATTGACTAAATATGTTTTTAAATTATCGCTGCCTAGAATAGCAGCTCCATGACACCCTAAACCTTTACCAAAAGTAATAATGCGTGCAAAAACAGCATGTTCTAACTTTAAGTTTTGAATCATTCCAGAGCCGTGCTCTCCAAAAACTCCAATGGCATGGGCTTCATCTACAACTAAAAAAGCATTGTGTTTTTTACATATATTAGAAATTGTTTTTAAATCTGGAGAATCACCATCCATTGAGAATACAGATTCTGTAATAATATATATAGTAGCTTCCTTGTGAGCGCGGCTACGTTCAGTCTTGCATTTTTCCTCTAAGTTTTTTAAATCGTTATGCTTAAACTTGTAAGCTTTAGCGTTACTCATGGTAATACCATCACGAATAGAAGCATGAATATATTCGTCATATAAAATAAGGTCTCCACGTTGAGGTACACTGGAAAAAAAACCAATATTTGCATCATATCCAGAATTGAATACCAAGGCGCTTTCACTATTATGGAAATTAACCAAAATGTCTTCAATTACCTTATAAAGATTATGGTTTCCAGAAAGTAATCGAGAGCCTGTCGCACCGTTATTGGTGTTACTAATTGCTTTTAAAAACTCATGAGCTTTATTAAAGATTTCTATGTTTCTTGAAAAACCAAGATAATCATTTGATGAAAAATCAATCAAACTACTTTGGGTGCCAAGCGTGCGTAAAGCATTTTCGGCTTTACGCGTTTCTAATTTGTCTTGTAGTTTTTTTGGAAAGGTTTTCATTATAAACAAATATAAATAATGCTAGCATCATTTTACGAATTAATTGTTTTGTTCGAGAAAACGAATTACCCTAAAATTGTAATCTTAGATATTATATTTACCAAGCCCTTATAATAGTAAATAATTGTTAGGAATTATAGATAGCACAAAAGCAAATCCTCCCATTTTTGAAATTAGGAAAAGCAAAAGTAGTACGTTTTTCACCCTTAGATGCGATTTGTAGAGATTTGAATTGCCAACCAGTTGATATTTGAGAATATTTAGAAGATTAAAATTGTATTTTTGATATATAATTTTAACGTTATAAAATTCAAAATGAAAATCTATATCCTGCTTTTGGTGTGTCTCATATCAGGAATTTCAATAGCACAAAACAATCATATAGTAAAAACCGATGACGGTAGGCGGATATTGCTAAAAGCAGATTTTACATGGGCATATATTGATGCGACTGGAACGATAGCTAATCTCGAAGATAAAATTATAAGCAAAACCACCAATTGTAACATATCAGAAGATTTTACAGAACCCCGATTAAATAAAAAAATCCAGGCACAGCTTAAAAAAGGGCGCGCCACTATAAGCCATGTAAAAATGAAGGTCGCTAAAGATTATAATTGCGAACCCGATACTGTTATATTAATGTCCGTTTCAGAACAAAAATCCAAAGCTTTATATCATTTTTGTGCCAATGGCAAAGCCGTTACCTATAAACGTATTGGCAATGCCATTATAAAAAAAGAGAAATTTTTCTAAAAAACTTCAATCCTATTTAAATTTTATTGAGTTCATAATCAAATAGAAGGACATTCTCAAAAATTTAAATTAAATTTAGGAACAGAATTTTTTATCTGGGCGTTACCCAAAAGGGTCGGGCTTTTCGTTACAAGTCCGCGCTCCCAAAAGGTCGCTGTGGGCTTTGCACTGCAATCCCTAACGCAATAAACGTTAACTAATACACATAGAAATGATATTACATAAATCCAACAGCCTAACCTTCTTTACGCCCAATGCAACAGATAATTTAGGCGCGCTTTTTTTCGATACGGGAATTTCAGCTGGGATTCCAGCACCTGCCGAAGATTTTAGCCAACAGCGCCTTTCCTTGGATAGTGAGCTTGTAAAAAACAAAGAAGCTACTTTCTATGCCAAAGTAAGCGGGCAATCCATGATTGGTGCAGGGCTAGATGATAATGATTTACTAGTAATCGATAGAAGTTTAGAACCAACAAACAATAAAATAGCCGTTTGTTTTTTAGATGGGGAGTTTACCGTAAAGCGTTTAAGAGTTGATAGCGATGGTATTTGGTTAAAACCGGAAAACCCCAATTATCCCATTATAAAAATTACAGATGATAATGATTTTGTTATCTGGGGCATTGTTACCAATGTGATTAAGAAAGTGTATTAATATAAAATAATCAATTCCAGACCTGCCAGATTCTAAAAAACCTGGCAGGTCTTTAAATATAAACAAGCACATATGGTAAACTTATCCAGTTTGGACATTATAATAATTGTCGTTTTTTTTGCAATTACACTATGTATTGGTGTTTGGGTTTCCAAACAAGCAGGCAAAAGCTCTACGGAGTTTTTTTTATCTGGCAGAAATATGCCGTGGTGGTTATTGGGCGTGTCTATGGTAGCAACCACTTTTGCTGCCGATACTCCAGGCTTGGTAACTGAATTGGTCAGGAAAAATGGTGTATCAGGAAATTGGGTCTGGTGGGCCATGTTACTTACAGGCATGCTTACCGTTTTTTTTTATGCTAAGCTTTGGCGAAAATCAGGTATTTCAACCGATTTGGAATTTTATGAATTACGCTATTCTGGCAAGTCTGCAAGTTTTTTAAGAGGTTTTCGCGCCATTTATTTAGGCGTCATTTTCAATATTATTACCATGGCAGGGGTGTGTTTGGCAGGTGCCAAAATTGCCAATATCTTATTAGGCATTTCTCAACAGGAAGCTTTACTATATTCGTCAATAATTGTGGTTATCTATTCATCTTTAGGCGGATTGAAAGGTGTTTTAATAACCGACTTTCTTCAATTTATAATTGCTATGGTAGGTTCTATTTGGGCAACTATTTATATAGTGAATCTTCCAGAAATAGGTGGCATGCAAGCGTTATTAACTCATGAAAATGTAGTGGGTAAACTAAATATTCTTCCAGATTTTTCAAATTATGAAGCTTTAATAACCTTATTTATTATTCCGTTTGCCGTACAATGGTGGAGCACTTGGTATCCAGGAGCAGAGCCAGGTGGTGGAGGCTATATAGCCCAACGCATGCTAGCTGCCAAAGATGAAAAAAATGCCACTTGGGCAACCTTGTTTTTTAATTTTGCACATTATGCATTGCGTCCGTGGCCATGGATTGTGGTGGGCTTGGCATCTTTAGTTGTTTTTCCAAGTCTAGAGAGCATCAATACGGCATTTCCAGATTTAAACCCCGAAATGCAAGGTGATGACGTGGCGTACGCTGCGATGATGACCTTTTTACCTGCGGGATTAATCGGTATTGTTTTAACCTCATTAATAGCGGCGTTTATGAGTACCATTTCAACACAGCTCAACTGGGGAAGTTCTTATATAGTTAATGATTTTTACGGACGGTTTATAAATAAAATAGCTTCAGAAAAACAAAAGGTATTTATTGGTAGAGTATCAACTGTGTTGCTTATGGTTTGTGCAGCGTTATTTTCTTTCTATATAAAATCAGCAAAAGATGTTTTCGATTTATTATTACAGATAGGGGCGGGCACAGGACTACTTTTTATAATGCGTTGGTTTTGGAGCCGCATAAATCCATATAGTGAAATAGCAGCTATGGTTATTTCATTTGTAATTGCAGTTGTGTTTTTTATTAATGGGAAGTTAGATGTGCCTTGGTTTAAAATAGAAGGCTACATGCAATTGGTTTACGGGGTTTTAATAACCACAATTTGTTGGGTTGTTGTTACGCTGCTAACAAAACAAAGCGATACCGAAACCTTAGAAAAATTTGAAGATTTAGTGTACGGTAAAGCAAGTAAGTTTAAAAACATCGGCTATAAAATTCTAGCATTTTTTTTAGGCGTTATTGGAACCTATAGTGTTTTATTTGCTACAGGCTATTTTATTTACGGAAAAACAGTGTTAGCGTTCGGGCTAATAGTATTAGCCGTGACATGTTGTTTATTATTAATTAAGAACTGGAAAAAAATAGTATAAAAAAACGTGGCGCCATGCGCCACGTTTTTAATTTTTATAAGTAAAATTGTTTCTTAATCAGCTAAAACAATAACTTTATTATCTTTCATTTCCAGGGTTCCGGAATTTATTTTAAGCGTTAGTACTTTTTTGTCATCATGATGAGGAACAACACTTCCGTGTAGATCATCAAGTACTAAATGACTTTGAGTATGTGTGTTGATTTTTATAGTCCCTTCCGCCAAAACAGCTACAATAGGCGCATGATTATCGAGTAGTTGAAATTCGCCATCCAACGCTGGTAAAGTTACAGCATCAACTTCGCTACTAAACAATATGGCTTCTGGTGATACAATTTCTAAATACATATATTTTAGTTGTTTGTTGTTAGTTGATGATTATTGGTAAAAACTATAAACCATTAACCAATTAAGCTTCAGCTAACATTTTATCTCCTGCTTCAATAGCTTCTTCGATAGTTCCTTTAAGGTTAAACGCTGCTTCTGGTAAGCGATCTAATTCACCATCCATAATCATATTAAACCCTTTAATAGTTTCTTTAATATCAACTAATACACCAGGTATACCAGTAAATTGTTCAGCTACGTGGAAGGGTTGAGATAAAAAACGTTGTACACGTCTTGCTCGGCCTACAGCTAGTTTATCCTCTTCAGATAATTCTTCCATACCTAAGATGGCAATAATATCTTGTAATTCTTTATAACGTTGTAATAACTCTTTTACTCTTTGAGCACAAGCATAATGTTCGTTTCCTAAAATGTCAGCAGTTAAAATTCTTGAAGTAGAATCTAATGGATCTACCGCAGGATAAATACCTAGCTCAGCAATTTTACGCGATAATACCGTTGTTGCATCTAAGTGAGCAAAAGTTGTAGCAGGCGCAGGATCCGTTAAATCATCTGCAGGTACGTAAACCGCTTGTACAGATGTAATGGAACCTCTTTTTGTAGAAGTAATACGTTCCTGCATCGCACCCATTTCTGTTGCTAATGTTGGTTGATAACCTACCGCAGAAGGCATACGACCTAATAATGCAGATACCTCTGATCCAGCTTGTGTAAAACGGAATATATTATCTACGAAGAACAATACATCTTTTCCTTGTCCTTCACCAGCACCATCACGGAAATACTCAGCAATAGTTAAACCAGATAATGCTACACGAGCACGTGCTCCAGGAGGCTCATTCATTTGTCCGAATACGAAAGTTGCTTTCGATTCTTTCATTTTTGATTTATCAACTTTAGATAAATCCCATCCGCCATCTTCCATAGAATGCATAAAATCATCACCGTAACGGATAATTCCAGATTCTAACATTTCACGAAGTAAATCATTTCCTTCACGGGTTCTTTCACCCACACCAGCAAATACTGATAAACCACCGTGGCCTTTTGCTATATTGTTAATCAACTCTTGAATTAATACTGTTTTACCTACACCAGCACCACCAAATAAACCAATTTTACCACCTTTTGCATAAGGCTCAATTAAATCAATTACTTTAATACCTGTAAATAAAACTTCAGTAGACGTTGATAAGTCTTCAAATTTTGGTGCTTGACGGTGAATTGGTAACCCAGCTTTACCAGCTTTAGGTAAATCTCCAAGACCATCAATAGCATCTCCAATTACATTAAATAAACGGCCGTAAACATCGTCTCCAATTGGCATTTGAATAGGAGCACCTGTAGCATGAACTTCAGTACCTCTACTTAACCCATCAGAAGAATCCATAGCAATTGTACGTACAGTATCTTCACCAATATGGGATTGTACTTCCAATACTAGAAGCGTACCGTCTGCTTTTTTAATTTCTAATGAATCGTAAATTTTTGGGAGCTCTGAGCCAGCAGCGAATTCAACATCGATAACCGGTCCTACTATTTGTGAAACTTTACCTGTAACTTTAGACATTACTTATGTATTTAATATTATGCGACTTAATTAAACAAAAACATATTCTGTTTTAGCGCTGCAAAGATATATTTTTTAATTTAAAATGAAAGTTGTTTATAAAGCTTTTTTGGGAATAAAAAAACACCTTCAGGCAGAAGGCGTTTTTTAATATTATTTCGATTATATCTTATTGTAATAAAGGCGAATAGTTTGTTGGGTATTCCCCAACATCTACGAGATTTCCTGAAGCTTCAAAATTCGATCCATAGGTAACATCGATTACTTTAAGCATTTCATTGGCTAGTACTGCATATCCTCGTGCTGTTAAGTGTATACCATCTAAACTTACTAAGCCACCAGTAGCTAAATTAGTCTTAAGAATAAAGTTTCCACTGGCAACACCTGTAGTAGATGCTTCTTCTAAAATACCTTTAAAATCAACTAAAGCTAATCCTTTTGAGTCAGCAACGTCCTGAATAACTGTATTGTAAGCATCCGTGGCATCTTTAATATTTTTAAGTTCGTCAGAATCTAAAGCATCTACATCGTCAATACCGTTTACAGCTGCTAATACCAAGCCCGCTTGCATAGGTGAAGGTGTTCCGCCCGCTTGTAAAAGTCCTAATACCTGAAGAACATCATTGGTTAGTGCAACTGAACCATACCCTTGTTTTAATGCAACTTGGTCTATCGGTAGTAACAATAGTTCATCTTCTGTCATCTGTCTGAATCCTAATGGGTTAGTTGAAGTAACGGGAACATCTATTAAAAATCTATTTGGACCTTCTTGAAACGTTATAGCATATTGAGCAGCTAAAGCTTGTGCTTGTTCTGGGGGCAGTCCCTGAAGAACAGCTCCTTGTGTAAATATACCTGTAACAGCTTGAAAAAAACCAGTCAAATTCTCAGCTTGTCCAGTATCTAATACCAATGCATTATTAGGTATCGTTGTAAAATAAGGTAAGTTCGTAATATAAGGAACATTAGCAATAACACCTTTTGCACCGTTGGCTGTTAATTGATCTACAACACCATTAAAAACTTGTCCAAAAACTATAGGGTCTGTAATATCATTACCACCGTAGGTAGCAGGATTAAAATTACCTTTTCGATCGATACCAATACCTCCAGATGTGGCATATGATAGTACATCGTTACCACCAATTTCAGATAATGTAAAAAACGTAGGGTTTTGACTTGCAGCATCACCAAGCATGGTTGCAGATGCTGAAGATGCCATTCTACCAAAATATGGATTTAAACTACCATAACCAGGGAAAGTTAAGTGGAAACTTTTAGCTCCAGGGACACCGACATTGCTGAAGGTACCACCAAGATTCGCTGTGGCATCTGTTGTAATTGGAGGAGCAGAAATGCCACGGTCGTCAAAAAATTCGTTTAACCGTTGTGGACCAGAACCGTTAAATACTAATCTATAGGGTACTATAGGTGTTACTCCAATAACCAATCCACCAGTATTTCCATTTACTAATGGCTGTGTAAACACACCTCCACCAGCATTGGCAAATTGTTTCGATAAAATATTAGGAAATGAGTTTTGTTGACCAGCAGCAAAGACAGCTCCATCGGTAAATCCAGCTGTAAAGGATGCCCCTAACGAAACATAATTTGAGAAATCTGCTGAACCATTAGTTAAAGCTGGTAATTCTACTAAAGTCTCAGGCTCTATATTTGTGTCTTTAAGCACATCTTCTGGTTCATTACAGCCAACAAAAGCAATATAGCCCAATAATAGAAATAAATTTTTTATATTTTTCATAATCTTTTTTTTATAGGTTATTAATAGTCCAGGATAGATAGTACATTGAGCCTATAAAACCAGTGCCAAATGCTGTAAAGTATTCATCTCCTAAAAGGTTAGTTGCACCAACTTTTATAGTAGATTTAAAACTAGGAACTTGTAAATTTACCTGGGCATCAACAACGTGGAATTCTGGTACTAGACCATTACCAAATGTTGCTTCCCAAAAATAATCATCACTAAATCTATAATTGATATTAAAACCAACATTTTTAATGACTTCAGTATTTCCAAAAGTGGCTTTAAATTTGTGTTCTGGGGTATTGAAGTTTGTTGCGAAGTCCGGAAACCTTTTTCTATCGAAATCTAATTTTGCGTATGTATAACTTCCGCTTAAATCAAACCCTCCAAATATCTTAGTCGATAATCCAATAGAGGCGCCATAAGAATTTACATCTGCTTGTGAATTTGTATATGTACTGTAAGCTTGAAAATCATCGTTTGCTATGGCTTGAACCGATAAAGGGGTGCCTACTGTACCATAATAGGGAGATATGACAACCTCCTGAGAAATAAAATCCTTGTATTTGTTGTAATACGTACTAAAGTCGACAATTAGATTCTTAAATTTTCCACGATAGCCTATTTCGGCAGAGGATACTTGTTCTGGCTTGATAATATCTGGATTAGAGATTTCAAGTACCGCAGGGTTTCCGGTATCTGCTAATGCTTGGACTGAACTTGCCGTATAAGAGTTTTCATAAGCCACACGACCAGTTTGAGTTATTGTAGGGTCTTGACCAGCATCTTGTCCCTCATCACTAACATCAAACGTTCTAACATAGCGATCTAAATTATCTGGTGCAGATCCCACTAGAATAGCTCTACCAGCATCTAAACCAATAAATAAATCTTGTGTTGTTGGGTTTCTAAAACCAGTTTGAACGGATGCTCTAATATTATGGTTTTGATTAACAGTTAAACCAGCAGAAATTCTTGGCGAGAAAAAACCATCAAAAAATTCAGATTTATCATAACGAATAGACCCTGTTAATTTTAATTCTAAATCTTCATTTAACTCTAAATTTTTCTGAATTTGAGTGTAAATACCAAATTCAGAATAATCAATCGGTCCATCTAAATCGGTATAAATAGTTCCTGAAGAATTTAAACTATATCTTCTGTATGATCCACCAACTTGAATGTCTGCAAAATCTATTAAATGGCTTAAGTTGTAATTAGCATCCGAGTGGTAATATTTAGAAGCATCTTGAAATTTAGAACCCGTACTTAAATCTGGATCGTTAATACTTCTATTAAATGCGGTATCATACTCAGGTGTGCCAGGTAAAAATCTTCCAGACTCAGCCTGTGCTCTTGCTGCAGCATGAGATTCAGCTTCTGTTGCACCACCAAGTGTAGCGCCAGCATATGTTTCAATATATTCTTGAAACCATTGGGTGTCACTCTTCCAAGCTCTGTTTATATTAATACCAGTAAAGACCATATCATAAGAATCCCCAGCCTTATCAGTAACCACATAACCTCTTAAAAAGAAATTATCATTTTTAAATTCTAATTTATGCTGTTGCTGAAAGAAGTTTGCGATATTATATCTATTTGTTCCTTGGTAAATTGTAGAACCTGTTCCTATTTTTCCAACATAGGATACTTCAAAATCATTTTCAAAAGGGCGATAATATAACCCCCAGTCTGATTTTATACTTTCCGCATTATAATTCGTTAAATCTCTTTCGTTATAACCAGTTCTACTTACAAAAACATCAGGAATAATCCCTTTAACACTGGCTGGTGCTTCTGTTCTAATATTTGCAGATACCTCATCACCATATACATTTATACCATCGTAATCAAGATCAGCTCTTGTTTTAGTTGGATTAATTTTATCTGTTTCATTTGTTGCGGCCCAATCGGTTCCTGTTAAATACCCAAAATTTATTTTTGCAGCAAATTTTTCGCTAAACTTGTACGCCGCTCTAAAACTAACATCTGTATAAGGATTATCTCCAGCAGATTCTTGAGAAGTTATTCCTCTTTTTATTGAAGCACTTATACCGTGATGATCGAAAGGGTTTTTACTACGCATAAATAAAATACCGTTAAAAGCATTGGCGCCATAAAGCGCAGAAGATGCGCCAGGGAGTAATTCAACACTTAAGACATCTGTTTCTGTCATACCAACCAAATTTCCTATAGGGAAGTTTAAAGCTGGTGTAGAGTTATCCATACCATCAACCAGTTGCATGAAACGATTATTTGCAAATGTGGCAAAACCTCTTGTATTAACAGATTTAAATGTTAAACTATTGGTATTTACATCAACACCTTTTAGGTTTTCTAAACCACCATAAAAATCTGCTGAGGCTGTGTTTTTTATTTCTTTAAGTCCAAAACGCTCCACAGTTACAGGCGATTCAAATATACGCTCAGGTGTTCTTGAAGCAGAAATTACTACTTCATCAAGGGCATTACCTTCCTTAAGAATAAAATTAATTTTTTGATTGTTTGATGTAATAGCTTCGGTAACAGTCTCAAAACCGACACTACTAGCTTGTAACGAAAAAGGTGGTTTAAAACTTGTTGTTAATGAAAAATTACCATCAAAATCAGTTACTGTTCCGGTAGATGTTCCAACAATAATAATGTTTGCACCAGGAATGGGCTGACTATTATCATCAACTACAGTTCCAGTAATAGTTGTTTGTGAAAATGATAATCCACAAAACAATAGCATTAAATAGGGGAGAATTGTTTTCATTTAATAATTAAAGTTTAAGTTCAATAAAACAAGATAATATAAATAAATGATATTATGTATGTGGTTAAAAGTATAAAAAATTATGCACGCATAGTATAATTTTACAAAAAAACTCATGTTTTATTGCTAAATAAATAAAAAATAGTGCGTAATAACGAGAATTTCCATGTTTTAAGTTAAAACATGGAAATTCTATTTTTTTTTATTGAAGTAAATATATTACTCTACAGTAACAGATTTTGCTAGATTTCGTGGTTGATCTACGTTTTTGTCCAACATAACCGCAATATGGTAAGATAATAATTGTAATGGAATAGTTGTAAGAAGTGGAGAAAGTGATTCTAAGGTTTCTGGCACTTCAATAACATGGTCTGCAAGATCTTTTACCTGAGTATCGCCTTGCGTAACGACCCCAATGATTTTACCTTTCCTTGATTTAATTTCTTGAATATTACTAACTACCTTTTCATAGTGTCCTTTTTTTGTGGCAATAACTACAATAGGCATATTTTCATCAATTAATGCGATAGGACCATGCTTCATTTCTGCTGCTGGATAACCTTCAGCATGAATATATGAAATCTCTTTTAATTTAAGTGCACCTTCTAGTGCTACAGGGAAGTTGAAACCCCTTCCTAAGTAAAGGAAATTATTAACATTTTTATAAACTGCTGCAATTGTTTTAATATTAGCATCAGATTGTAGTGCCTCCTCAACTTTTTTAGGTATCATTTCTAATTCTAGTAGGTGCTGGCGGAAATCAGAACTTGTTATTGTACCTTTTGCTCTAGCAAGCCTTAGTGCTATAAGTGTTAATACTGTTATTTGAGTTGTAAATGCTTTTGTTGAAGCCACACCAATTTCTGGCCCAGCATGTGTATATGCTCCTGCATCAGATTCTCTAGCAATAGAAGATCCTACTACATTACACACACCAAATACAAATGCACCTTTGGATTTTGCTAATTTAATAGCTGCTAAAGTATCAGCTGTTTCTCCAGATTGAGAAATTGCTATAACGATATCATCTTCTCTAATAACGGGGTTTCGATATCTAAATTCTGAAGCATATTCTACTTCTACGGGGATTCTAGCTAAATCTTCAAATATATATTCTGCTACCAAACCTGCGTGCCATGATGTTCCGCATGCCACTATGATAATACGGTTAGCATTAAGAAACCTTTTCATATTGTCCTCAATACCAGCCATTTTTATAATCGCGTCGTTTCTTAATAATCTACCTCTGTAAGTGTCAGTAATGGCTTTTGGTTGCTCATGAATTTCTTTAAGCATGAAATGGTCGTAACCTCCTTTTTCAATTTGCTCTAAATTCATTTGAAGCTCTTGAACGTAGGTATCGACTAAGGAATCGTCTTTAATTTTTCTAACTTTTATCCCTTTATGAAATCTTATCACTGCCATTTCTTCATCTTCAAGGTATACAGCATTTTTCGTGTATTCTAAAAAAGGTGACGCATCACTAGCAATAAAAAATTCATCGTCATTTTCACCAATACCAATGGCTAAAGGACTTCCTAAACGTGCCACAACAACTTCTTCTGGTTTATTTTTATCAAAAACAGCAATAGCGTAGGCACCTATAACTTGGTTTAGAGCTATTTGAACTGCTTTTCCCAGCTTTACGTTTTCTTGTTTTTTTACATCTTCAATTAAATTTACTAAAACCTCAGTATCTGTGTCCGATTGAAAGGTGTAGCCCCTAGTAATAAGTTCCTGTTTCAGTGAATCATAGTTTTCAATAATTCCATTATGGATAATTACTAATTCTCCAGAGTTTGAAAGGTGTGGATGAGAATTTACATCGTTTGGAACACCGTGGGTTGCCCATCTTGTATGTCCGATACCTACACTTCCATGTTTAGTAATATCTTTATTAGCACGGGTTTCTAAATCTGCTACTTTACCTTTTGTTTTAGAGACTTTAAGATTTGTACCATCAAACAATGCTATTCCAGCACTATCATAACCTCTGTACTCTAATCTTTTAAGACCCTCAATAACTATTGGGTAAGCTTCTCTTGGGCCAATATATCCTACAATTCCACACATAATTTTTAAATTTGATTTTGGGGGTTTATTTCATTAAAAAAGCAAATATGTAAAATAAATACTAATGACATATAATTATTATACGAACGAGTACATTTAAACGATAAAGTTCATTTAATTAGTTGTTTGAATGTTATATATAAAAATATGCAAACTACTAATTCTCTTTAAGTTCTGTAAAATATAATATTAATTTTAATCTTTTCGATTTAGAAACACTTTCGTTACTTCCATATAAAATAGTGCCTCGTGGTGATAATATTGATGCTGATGGAACAGCGGTAACATCATCATTACTATTTAAAATTTGAGAGTTAGCGGTATAATTGACATTATTAGATAAAACTAAACCAATTTTTGTGTTTGTAGAATCATTTTGTATAATGTTATTTATATGTTGTGTTATACGTATTTTGTATCTCGCTATTTCAGGTGAAATACTATCTCTTTGCCCAAGACTAAAAATTTTAGAGAACAATGGGTTTTTCGAGTTTACTGTTGGGTCAAGGCCTTCGGCAGTATCAATTAAGGGAAGGTTATTGTTAACATCATAAGCGTAAATACGATCGTATTTATGGTATGCATCCCCATTAGCATCCGCATCATTTGTTGGCATTTCTTCATCTTCATAAATAACTAAATGGGCCTCATTAACTAGTTTTATTTGATTTTCATCAGCATCTAAAAACGCATTTCTAAAATTTTGTCTTTCTGCTTCATTAGCAAATAAATCTACAATAGCCATGGAGCCTTCAGAGCCTTTTAGATATAATTTTTTGTCTCCTAAATCCTTATCGCCATCCGTTAATGTTGCATCAAAATCATTTATAAAGGTGTTCAGTATATTGCCACTAAAATTTAATGTATAAGAATCGTCTATTCTATCACCAACCTCCCCTTTTTTATAGTGTATAGTAATATTAGCATTATTAGCTGCCAAATTAAGCAGAATCATGGAGCCTGCACTATCATTTATAGCTTCGACTTTGAAATATAAACCTCTAAAATAGTCTTTAAAACTATTTGCGTTACTGAGGATAGAAGGGTTGTTTATAGATGCGTTTATTATGGCATTTTGCCAAAATGAATTATCTAAAATTCCTCTAAGTGCTGGAACAGATCTTGTGTTAACTTCGTCATCTATTTCGCCAGTAGTTATAACAATCTCTTCATTACTTGGGGTAAAAGCATCAAATGCATTACCTTCAAAAATATTTGCTCCAATAATATAATCGTCGAAATTAACCGTTGTAGTTTCGTTAATTATAGAATGTGATGTATTGCCAGCGTTTGAATAATAATTTTGAGGATTATTATCCTCGCTATTCAAATTGAAATCTTTTAAAAAATAATTATTTCTGTAAAGCGTAAGTTTAAAAGCTGTTGACGGGTCTCCATAAATGGAATCCAATTTATAGTTCGTTCCATCGTTATCAGTTCCAATGCTCGTACTAAAGTAAGGGATAGTTAGTATAACCTCATCAATTATTGGGTTTTCACCAAAATCTGGACTGTAGGTTGCAGGTGTTATTTGTGTAATAATACTTGCTGTAGTTTGCCCATAGGCAGGATCATCAAAAACACCTAAAAGGTTAGAGGCTAGATTGTTGATTTTCAACGCTTCTAGTTTTTTACTATATGCGGTAACTGCTAACGTATCAACACCAGTTGTAAAATTAGCATTTCCTTCTCCTAAAACGTCACTTTTTATAGTGCTAAAATCTTTATCGCAAGCAATTAAAGACGTTAGAAAAAAAGCGAAAGCAATGGGGGATTTAAGGGCTTTTAATTTTTTTTTCATAAAATAATGTGAATGAATTAAAAAGTTTAACTTAAAACAGTTTCATTAAAAAATGTTGTATAAGCTTCTCCAAATTCATCTTTACTTTTGTATTCCAAAATAGGTTTATCTGAAGATTTTAAATATGAATCTAAATCTTCCGGAAGGTTTTCAGACCCTACAATCAATGCATCCGAATAATCAATAGCAACTTTCATTAAATTATTATATGATGGTTTTTCAAGAGATTTAACTGCGGCATCTTCAATATTGTCAAACTTAATTTTGTTGACCATATCTTTATTTAACGTACCTTCAAAACTTTGATTGTATATAGATGTTACTATTTTACTTTCGTTAAATAATGGCTCGTCTTTATAATATTGTTTAAGATAAAGTGGAAGTAATGATGCTAACCAGCCATGAACATGTATAATATCCGGAGCCCAGTTTAATTTTTTTACGGTTTCAATAACACCCTTGGCAAAGAAAATAGCACGTTCATCATTATCAGAAAACAATTTGCCATCTTCATCAGTTAAGGTTGCTTTTCTTTTAAAATACTCATCATTATCAATAAAATAAACTTGAATACGCTCTTTAGGTATCGAGGCCACTTTTATGATTAAAGGCATATCCAAATCATTAATTACCAAATTAATACCAGACAACCTTATAACCTCATGTAATTGATGCCTTCTTTCGTTTATATTCCCATAACGAGGCATGAAGATTCTTATTTGACCGCCTTGTTGATTCACCAATCTTGGAGCTTCAAAAGATGCTGAAGAAATTTCAGTTTCAGGTAAATAAGGTACTACTTCAGATGATACGTATAATATCCTCTTATCTTTCATATGTTTAATTTTGGTGGCTTATTTCAATTACTAATACTGTTTTTTTTAACTATAATTTTAAAAAAGAGCTCGTTATATGGTTACAAATTTTTAAAAATTCAAAATAAAAAACACGCAAAAGTACAAAATTTTATGCTAATTGATTGTAAAATATTAAGTTTGCAAGCGTTAATTTTTTATTAAAAAGTGGAAATTTATTCAGAAAAACAACAAATTACAGATGCTATTGATGGTTTAAAAGCTAAAAAGCAAACTATTGGTATGGTGCCCACAATGGGTGCATTGCATAACGGGCATTTACAATTAGTAAAAAAGGCTTTGACAGACAATGATAAGGTAGTGGTGAGTATTTTTGTAAACCCAACACAATTTGATGATAAGGACGACTTAAAAAATTACCCTAGAACTTTGGAGAGCGATGTTAATTTATTAAGCACAGTTAGCAAAACTAATATTTTGGTTTATGCGCCAACTGTCAAGGATATTTATGAGGGTAACGCCGTGTCTCAAAACTTTGATTTTGATGGCTTGGAATTTGAAATGGAAGGTAAATTTAGAAATGGTCATTTTAATGGTGTAGGCACTATAGTAAAACGTTTTTTCGATATCGTTAAACCTCATAAAGGTTATTTTGGTGAAAAAGATTTCCAGCAATTAACCATCATTAAAAAATTGGTTGAAAAATACGATATTCCTGTAACAATAGTAGGCTGTAAAATACATCGAGAACCTAATGGTTTAGCCATGAGTTCTCGAAATACAAGATTAAAACCAGACTATAAAATAGCGGCACCTTTTATATATAAAACCTTAAAATCTGCTAAAGAAAAATTTGGCATAAAAAGTGCTACTAAAGTTAAGGAATGGGTTGAAAAACAGTTTGCTAAGCATGATTTGTTAGTATTAGAATACTTTATTATAGCAGACGTAAAAACCTTACAACCAATAAAACGAAAATCAAACAAAAAAGCATACCGCGCATTTATTGCCGTATATGCAGACGATATTAGACTTATTGATAATATCGCATTAAATTAATTATCTTTGCCGCATGCAAATTCAAGTCGTAAAATCTAAAATTCACAGAGTTAAATGCACAGGTGCAGAACTCAATTATATAGGCAGTATAACTATTGACGAAGATTTAATGAATGCGGCCAATATCATACAGGGCGAAAAAGTTCAAATTGTAAATAATGATAATGGCGAGCGTTTGGAAACCTACTGTATTCCTGGACCTCGTAATAGTGGGGAAATTACTTTAAATGGTGCTGCTGCAAGAAAAGTATCGGTCGGTGATACCTTAATTTTAATAACTTATGCTTTTATGGATATTGAAGAGGCTAAAGGTTTTAAACCTGATCTTGTATTTCCTGATGAGGCAACAAACTTGTTAAAATAGCTATTGAATAAAAGAACAAAACATATACTAAAAATTACACTCCCATTATTATTGGGAGTTTTTTTGGTTTGGTATTCACTATCGAAAGTATCTATAAATGAGTTAATGTTTTATGTGAAAAAGGCTGATTATACATGGATTATTATGGGTATGTCTTTAGGTTTGCTTAGTCACCTCTCAAGAGCATACCGTTGGTTGTTTCAGCTTGAACCGATGGGTTATAACGTAAAATTCGGGAATAGCGTTATGGCTGTTTTTGCAACATATTTAATAAACTACACCATTCCTAGAGCTGGGGAAGTTGCAAGAGCATCCATTTTAACAAATTATGAGGGTGTACCTTTTGAAAAAGGCTTCGGGACTATCGTGGCAGAACGTATCGCAGATTTAATAGTTATGTTTGGTATTATTGGTATTACACTTTGTCTGCAATTCGATTTTATTTATGGCTTTTTAATTAAAACATTCGACCCAATAAAAATAATTATAACCCTTGCTGTACTGACTATATTAATGATTCTACTGTTATGTTTTATCAAGAAAAGTAAATCTAAAACAGCATTAAAAATAAAAACATTTGTAAACGGATTAATAGAAGGCGCGCTTAGTATTTTCAAAATGAAGAAGAAATGGGCATATATTTTTCATACGTTATTTATTTGGGCTATGTACTTACTTATGTTTTATATCACATCGTTTTCAATTTCTGAATTGGATGGTGTTTCCATTGGTGCTGTTTTAATTGGTTTTATATCTGCAAGTTTTAGTATTGCTGCTACAAACGGCGGTATTGGATCCTATCCTTTGGCTATTTACGCGGCGTTCTCAATTTTTGGAATCGCAGAAGAGCCAAGTATTGCTTTCGGTTGGATTATGTGGGCGTCTCAAACACTTATGGTGATTATTTGTGGCGGAGTATCCTTGATTTACTTACCCATTTATAATAGAAATGCGGTTTCTTAGCATCTTTAAAGTTTTATATCGATTTCTATCAGATAAATTTAGCTTTTAATCTCTACCTTAATTTCTTACCTTGGCCCTAATAAATCTCAAATCATTTTAAAAATGAAAAAGACGCTTATTTTCTTTTTACTCCTTGTTTTAGTATTTAGACTTTCCGAAGCACAAGTTAAATATGAAACGATTGAATCTTCGAAATTAGGAGAAGAACGCCAAATAAAAATCCAATTACCTAGAAGTTACAACTCAAATGAAGACAAATCGTATCCCATATTTATTGTTTTAGATGGTGATTATATGTTTGAAATTGTTGCTGGAAATGTAGATTATTACTCCTATTGGGAAGATATGCCAGAATCTATAGTTGTCGGCATAAATCAAATAGATAAACGATTTGATGACTCTATGTATTCTGAACAAAACTCATTACCTATTGAAATGGGTGCTGCGTTTTTTGAATTTATAGGCATGGAATTATTGCCCTACATGGAAAAGGCATACCGGATAGGAGATTTTAGAATAGCCGTTGGGCATGGTGAAACAGCTAATTTTATAAATTATTACTTATTGAAACCTCAACCCTTGTTTCAAGCGTATATTTCGTTAAGTCCAGAATTAGCACCAAATATGATTGATTATTTGCCAGAGGCAATGGGTAAAATCCAATCCAAAACATTTTATTATTTAGCAAATACGGATAATGATTCTAAATCGGCAAAACAAATGTCAGACGCTTTAAATACAGATATTAATGCTATTGAGAACGAAAATTTAGTCTATAATTTTGATGGTTTCGAAGGGCCTTCACATTACTTAGTCCCTGCTCATGCTATCCCAAAGGCTATTGAAACTATTTTTAAAGTATTCCAACCTATTTCAAAAAAGGAATATAAAGATGAAATTTTAGAACTGGAAATATCACCAGTCCTTTATCTTCAAGAAAAATATGAGGCTATTTCAGATTTATTTGATATCGATAAGAAAATACTATTAAATGATTTTAAGGCTATCTCTGCAGCTATTGAAAAAAATGAATTGTATGAATATTACGAAGAGTTGGGAAAAATGGCTAGAAAAACATTCCCGGACACTTTATTGGGAACCTATTATATTGCCCGTTTCTATGAAGAGACAGGAGAACCTAAAAAAGCGATGCGCACCTACCAGTCAGCTTATACTTTAGAGGAAATAGCTGGGCTTACAAAAGATTTGATGTTAGAAAAAGCAGATTCAATTAAGTCTGATTTTGGCTATTAATATAAAATTGAAAATTTCCAACTCGAAAATCCAAAACAATTAATGGCAAAAGTTAAAACGACTTTCTTCTGTCAGAACTGCGGCACACAATATGCGAAATGGCAAGGACAGTGCAATGCATGTAAAGAATGGAATACCATTGTTGAGGAAGTTATTCAGAAGCCCGAAAAAAGCGACTGGAAATCGCCAACATCATCCGTAAAAAAACCATCAGTTCCATTACGAATTAATGAAATTGATATCTCAAAAGAAGCACGATTAGATGCATTTGATGCAGAATTTAATCGTGTTTTAGGTGGAGGTATTGTACCAGGCTCTTTAACCTTGTTAGGAGGTGAACCCGGTATCGGTAAAAGTACATTGTTACTTCAGATATCATTAAAACTACCTTATAAAACCCTATATGTTTCTGGTGAGGAAAGTCAGAAGCAAATAAAAATGCGTGCTGAACGTATAAATCCAGAAAATAATAATTGTTATATCTTAACGGAAACTAAAACACAAAATATTTTTAAACAGATTGAATCATTACAGCCCGATATAGTTATAATCGATTCCATACAAACATTGCATAGCGATTATATTGAATCCTCTTCAGGAAGTATTTCGCAAATAAAAGAATGTACTACAGAACTTATAAAGTTTGCTAAGGAAACCTCGACTCCTGTATTGTTAATTGGACATATTACTAAGGATGGCAATATAGCCGGGCCTAAGATTTTAGAACATATGGTAGATACTGTTCTTCAATTTGAAGGGGACAGAAATCATGTATTTAGAATTTTAAGAGCACATAAAAACCGCTTTGGTTCAACTCATGAATTAGGGATTTATGAAATGCAAGGATCGGGTTTACGAGAGGTGTCTAATCCATCAGAGATTTTAATTTCCAAAAAAGATGAAGATCTTTCCGGAAATGTAATTGCCGCAACTTTAGAGGGTATGCGACCCCTCATGATTGAAGTTCAAGCTTTGGTCAGTACGGCGGTTTATGGAACGCCACAACGTAGTGCGACAGGTTTTAATGCAAAACGGTTAAATATGTTACTGGCAGTTTTAGAAAAGCGAGCAGGTTTTCGTTTAGGTGCGAAAGATGTATTTTTAAATATAACAGGAGGTATTACAGTCGATGATCCTGCTATAGATTTAGCGGTAGTAGCAGCTATCTTATCATCAAATGAAGATATAGCACTTCAAAAAGATTTTTGTTTTGCGGCAGAGGTTGGTTTGTCTGGTGAAATACGACCTGTGCAACGTGTTGAGCAACGTATTATTGAGGCTGAAAAATTAGGTTTTTCAACTATATTTGTGTCTAAATTCAATAAAATTTCATTGAAAAAATCAGTCATTAAAATTCAACTAATTTCTAAAATTGAAGATTTGGTTAATTTAATTGTATAAGTTATTGTATTAATATCAGCCTTACTTTTAAATAGAATACGCTTACATTATATGTTATAGTTATTTAAAAAAGACACATGTGTTATCAATCAAGAAAAAATAGCACACGTAATAGCTCATAAAAAATATTATATTAATAGTTGTATTTTCTTAATTTTGCAAAAATAAACGTTTAATCGTATATAGTATCCACTTAATCCGATTTTTATTAGTTTTTATCATTTTATTTTTTTAACATTGTGGTATTATTTTGTATAAAAATAAGCAGTGTTATTCATTTAATTAATCTTCCCTCAAAATAAATTTTAACTTTTAGATTGAAATTATAATTTTTATTGTTTATAAAATCAGTCATAATATTGCCGTCGTGGGAAATATTATGACTGATTAATTTACTTGGTTCAAATAAAACGTTTTGATAAACTCAAACAGGGTATTGATTATGTTATCGATACTAATTAATTTTTAATAAGTAACTAAGTGATAGATATTATTATTATTATAAAGATAGAGATATAACCTAATTGTTATACGTTTAATAGTGACTTTTAATAAAAAATATGGTCTAAAATATAACAAGATAAGTAAGATTATTACACAGTTATATTTGTTTTAATTACAGTTATAATAGTAAAATTATAAGCTATTATTAAATTAATTTTGATTTCCCAAAATCTATTAATTATGAATACAAAATTAAGATTGATAGTTCTTTTTTTAGGATTATTTTTTATCCCTCAGATGGTAGAGGCGCAAGATGCAGATAACGATGGTGTTACTGACGATTATGACGTAGATAATAACAACGACGGTTTTATTGATATAGCAACATGTGCTTCTTTATCTGGTGCTGCTCTACCTCAATCCGATGCCATTACATGGTCTAAAAACAATTTAAAAATCTTTACTATCGGGAATAACACGAATGGTCTGGGATACCAAGAATCTGGATTTCAACAAGAAGTGTACTCAAAAGGAGAAGCTTTAACAGTATTAAATGGTGGTAGTGATTTTTCGTTTCCAGCAACGTCTTGGGATCCAGGAACTGCCAATACAAGTATAGGAAAATTTGCTAATGGGACTTTAGATTTTGAATCCAATTATTATAGAAGAACCAGTTCGCCAAGAATAGCTGTACTTAGAACAACCACTTCAGATGGGTTTATTTCTAATAGTTCAGGAAGTGGTGTTTATATATATCCAGAAACCGCAGCACAAGCTGGGGATTATTATACAGTCAATATTAATTTCACGGTTCCTGTAAGGTCATTCAGTTTCGACTTGATTGATATATTTGATACATTAGGTAATGGGGCCATGAATAATTATGAGGTATATGTTGACGGAGATTTGGTCGCATACCTAAGAGGTGTTTTTTTGGGAGATGATGCCACTGGAAACTTAGATTTATATGATGCGGATGACATATTAAAGGGAACTTTATTTGCTGGTCAAAATATCGAGGATACCTTTGGTATTACCTCAAATTCAGGCATAAATAAAGTATCCATTAAGCACATAGTTACGTCCGGTGAATTACTAATAGACACACATGAGCCTCATGGTTTAGATACATTTGCTTACAGTTTTGTTTGCGTACCTCCAATTGATATTGATAGTGATAATGATGGTATTCCGAATAATGTTGAAATTCAAACTACAATAGGCTATCTAGCGCCAAGCGGAACGGTTAATGCTACAGGTCCTTATGCTGGGCTTTGGAATAATTACGGAACAGGACTAACTCCTGTAGATACAGATGGTGATGGCACCCCGGATTATCTAGATTTAGATAGTGATAATGATGGCACTCCAGATATTCAAGAAAATGGTATGTCTAATTCGGTTTCAGGATCTGATTCTGATAATGATGGATTAGATGATGTTTTTGAAGGTGGAAATATAAATGATGGTGTCGATCCAAATGATGAAATAAACAATCCCTCAGATTTAACAATTTTACCTGATGCTGATGGTGATTTGTTTTCAGGAGGCGATTTAGATTATAGAGATTATTTTGATATTAACCCTCCTGAAGAGGCTACCTTAGATTTTGATGGTGTGGATGATCATGTTATAGGCCAGGAGGTTATGTCTGCCTTTAATGAGAGTAATACTAACGGTGTTACATTAATGGGTTGGATTAAGAATGATAAACCTGATTCAGATACCTCCACAGTATTTATGTTTGGTGAAGATAATGCCATAGAACTCAAATCGCAAGGTTCCAGATTTGAATTTTCAGGAAGTTTTGAAACAGCAACCGGAAGTTTAAAAACATCAAGATTCTCAAGACCTCATGGATTAAAACAAGGCATTTGGAGGCACGTTTCATTTGTAGTAGATTTTGTGAATAATAACGGCAGTATATATATAGATGGAAAATGGGTACATACCAGAAACTTAGGTTACCCTGGTGGTCATGATGTGGTAGGTTTTTATAGCGCGGTAACACCAAAAACAGAAAAATTTATGTTAGGGAGAGAAAACGAGACGAGTACCAGATATTATGATGGTTCGATAGATGAGGTTCGTTTTTTTAATAAAATTTTAAGTGAAGCAGAAATTAAAGATATCGTTTTTCAGGAAATCAAAAATGATGCAGGACAACTAAAAGGGACAATTACGCCGCATCAAATCGGATCGAAAAATTGGAGCGATTTGGAATTTTATTATCCAATGACGGATATATCAAGCTCAAAAGTTCCTGACGCCTCAAATAATAATTACCATGCAACATTACATAATATAACCACAATACTACCACAAACAGCACCAATGCCTTTTGTAACCAAGCAAGATGGTAATTGGCACGATAAAAGTACGTGGTTGCATGGAGATGTTTGGGCACTACCCGGAGATGAGGTATCGCAAAATCAATCAAATTCAGATGAATGGAATACTTGGGGGGTTTACCACATCCGCAATAGTGTCAATTTAACAACATCGTTAAGTTTAGCCAATAATTCAGGGGCACTTGAAGGCATCCATGCTATGGCGGTTTTGGTGGATGAAAAAGATTGGTTTGAAAACGACGATGTGGTTTTTACCATAGGAAACACTACAAAAGATTTACAACTTAATGTTTCGAAATACCTTGATTTAAATGGCATTATGGATTTTATGGACGATTCACAGCTTATTCAAGGTGTTGAAAGTAATTTGGTTACATCCTCTAAAGGTAAAATTTTAAGAAGACAAGAAGGGACCTCGAATCCCTATTGGTATAATTACTGGTCATCACCAGTTGGGTCTTTGGGCGCTACAAGTCTAATTGATAATAATGGGACTACACATAATACTAATAATTCCGATTTCAGCTTACAAATGTTAAAAGACGAATCTGGATTTAATTGGACTTTTACTTCCGGTTATACAGGAAGTAATAATATAAGTACATATTGGTTGTATACCTTTAAAAATGGAAAAACCTACTGGGATTGGGAACAAATATCAACAACAACGCCATTAGCACCAGGTGTTGGCTATACACAAAAAGGAACAGGAACAACTGCTCCAGAACAGCAATATATATTTGAAGGTAAGCCCAATAACGGTACTATATTAATAGATGTTTTGGATGTTGGCGGACCTGGATCGGTAGCAAATTCTACAAAAACCGAATATTTATTTGGAAACCCTTATGCATCAGCAATAAATTTACATAAATTTATAGATGATAATATAGGTGTAATAAAAGGTTCTATTCAATTATGGCAACAATGGGGCGGAAGTTCCCATAACCTTAAAGAGTATCATGGAGGTTACGCACAGGTTAATAAAACGGGATCTATAAGAGCTTCTCAATTTATAAGCTTTTATGGTAATAATACTGGAGGGTTAGAGGGTACATTAGTACCAACACACTACCTTCCAGTTGGGCAAGGCTTTATAGCGGAAATTGAAGCGGATGGACAAGTCGAATTTAATAATAGCCAACGTATTTTCATAAAAGAGTCCGACGCTAATTCTAGTGATGATACAGGTTCTTTATTTTCCAAATCAAAAACAGATAAATCTTCAAAGAGTTCAAATTCAAAATCGGTTGATGAGGTCGACCCTATGCAAAGAATTCGATTAGAGTTTAATGCTGTTGAAGGCCCACAAACAAGACATGAATTACTTTTAGGGTTTAGCAGTTACACTACTAATGATTATGATTATGGCTATGATTCAGAAAAAGTAGCGCAAAGTAATAATGATTTAAGTTTGGATTTAGAAGGTAAGCATATGAATATTCAGGCATATAGCTCTATTACTAATGATAAGGTTGTGCCATTAAATTTCAGGTCTTCTGGCGATAACAGTTTTGAGATTAGAGTCTCAGAACTAGACCATATTGAGGAAAGTCAGGCAGTTTTTTTACGAGATAATCTAAAAGGAACCTATTTTAATTTGAGACAAGATAGTGCTTATGGATTTTCCTCAGAACAGGGCATATTCAATGACAGGTTTGATATTGTTTTCCAAAACGAATCACAAACGTTAAGCACAGAAGCGTCAACATTTTCAGAAAACTATATGTATTTTCAAAATAATACCAGTACATTTTTTGTAAAAAAACTTAAAAATCAAATTGATAAATTATCATTGGTCAATATGCGAGGACAAATTATTATGGAATTGAAGGATATATCTATCGACCGACTAGAAAACGGTATACAATTCAATAACATAGCAACAGGTACTTACATAGTTTCTATGAGAACAGAAACGAATCAAGTTTTAACTAAAAAGATAGTTGTGAACTAAAAAATGATTAAATTATGTTTAAATATAATATTTTAAATTTATTTTTTGTTGTATTCCTGTGGTTTATAGGTTCGCCCCTATTTGCGGCAAATACGAGCAAATTTATAACTGTAGATAAAGTATCTTATTCTTTATTCGATGTTGGTGGGAGTATAAGTGCTGTACCCGCAACATGCTCTAATAATGGCTCTATAAATGCAACTGCATCTGGTGGTTTAGGAAATCCGAAGGTATATATTTTTACACTAACTAACGGCCCTACAACGAATGGACAAACTTATCCAACAGTAGATTATTTTGATTCTGTAGGTTCTACTTTTGATGATTTATACCCGGGAACTTACGAAGTGACTATTGAGGATGCAAATGATTCAAATAATACACCCTACATCCAAACAATAGCCGTATTAGATGAAACACAAAATTTAAACTTTTCACTTACACCAACACCACCAAATTGTCCATCAACAAGTACAGGTGCTTTTGAGGTTAATATATCTTCTGGGACTGGACCGTATCAATATCAAATTTTTACAGGACCATCAGGAACTACAACAGGACCAATTGCTGATGTTAACCAAACATATACTTTTAGTAATTTGCCTGCTGGGAATTATAGTATAAGAGTTTACGATGGATGTGGGGATTTTCAAACAAGAAGTTTCTTGCTTTCAGACCCTACATTACGAAGCTTAAATTTATATTCATCTGGAAACCCACCGAGAGAACGTATATCTTGTACTGATGCTATTTATAAAGTTGGTGGATCTGGAGGTACCGGATTTGGAACTTATATTTATGAAGTTGTAGGTGGCGCTCCTTTGGGTTATAGTTCGAATAATACTGATGGCCAGTTTACACTACCAATAAATATGGCGCCTTATACATTAAGAGTAACAGATGCTTGTGGTCAAACAGCAAATTTCACTCACAGCAATCCTAATTCTTCTTTATCCTGGACGTCATTGCAAAGAAATTGTAGCGATTGGTCTCTCAGGATAAATCCAAAATGGATGGTTGGTCCTTATGTTTTTACATTAACTAATACACCCGTAGGTTACTCGGGACCAGTATCAAACACTACAGGTATATTCAATAATATTCCTTACGGTTCATATAGTTATTCAGTAACAGATTCTTGTGGATTAATAAGAAATGGCTCAACAACTAGAAGACAGGAACCAATAACCATAAACGATGCTCTTATAAATCCTACTGTGGATAACTGTTTAGTAGGAACGGGAATGGTTCGAATTAGATATAACAATAGTAGTAATGGAGCGGTTGGGCCAGTAAGTTTTGAGTTAACTTCAGTTCCTACTGGTTTTACAGGCAATTTAGGGCCTCAAAACAGCTCAGTATTTAGCGAGCTTACGGCTGGCAATTATGTTGTTACCGCATCTGATTCTTGTGGTAATACAGATACATATGCTTTTGAAATAATTGATGTCTTAGAGGTTACGGTAAATGCAAGTGTAATTTTAGGTTGTGTTAATTCCAATTCAATTGAAGTTAATGTTAATAGTAATAATAGTTCCCATAATTCAGGAATTAGACGATACAGACTCAGAAATGCGAATACAGGATCATTAATTCAATCAGTAACAGGAAGTAGTTCTTCACCATATACATTTAATAATTTATTTGCAGGTGAATATTATGTAGATTACTATGCCTCAGGATCTTGTATATACTCATCAGAAACAGTTACTATTTCCAATTACGAACAGCCTTTAATTTTACCATTAAGTAGTTATAATTGTGGTGCTGGCCTTGTAACAATTTCCGGAGTTGTTGCTGGAGGAAGGGCGCCTTACACATTTACTTTAATAAATACTAATAATAGTCAAGTAATTGCAACGAGTACAGATTGTTATTTTTCAAATCAAGATGCTTCTTTAACATATTCAGTTAGAATAGAAGATGATTGCGGAAATACAACAAGTTCTCAGGTATCTTCTGTTACCAATGGTTTAGGTCTTAGTTTTCAAAATGAAAGTTGTGGTATACTTGGTGAAACTTTCCCTACTTATCTAAGAAATTATAGAGGGATGACTTACAGTTGGACTTTTCCTGACGGAACGACCTTTAGTGGTTATGATCCTAGAGCATTTATTGGTGTTATACAAATGAGTGATTTTGGGTTGTATACAGTTGATGTTTCTACCGCCGATGGGTGTAGAACGCAAACCTTATCAACTAATTTTGAAAGATGCCCACTACCACCAAGCGATATTGATTTTGATGGTGTCGACGATTATCTGGATGTTACGCCATTTATTACAAATTGGACAGCAGGTACCATAATGGGTTGGGTTAAAATCGAACATTCAACAACGGGTACACTACCTAATCTATATAGTATTGCGGGACAGGAAAACATGAGGTTATACATTACTAAGGCTAGAACTCCTGCGTTCTATGTTGTTACTCAAGATCAGATAACAGCTTCAAGTAATTTTCCTTCAAATAATATTCAAGTACAACCAGACCCATCATACAACGTTAGTTTAGATAATGATTTATGGTATCATTTAACAGGGGTTTTTAGTGCTGCAGACCAAACGGTTAAATTATATGTTAACGGCAAATTAGTAGGTACGACAACAGATGCTAATTTAGATTCAGAATTGTTAACAAAAAATTTTAATGGTTCGCCCCATATTTATTCAACTAGAGAGTTTACTATTGGTAGGTATCCAACAAATACGAGTGTTGCAGGTTTTGGGCATCTTAATGGAAATATTGATGAAGTTAGAATTTTTAATTCAGCATTAACAGATGCACAAATTCAACAAATGGTATATCAAGAAATTGAGAATAATTCAGGATATGTAAGAGGAAGTATAATACCTAAGGATATTGAAGATTTAAATACAGGCTCTAAAGTATCATGGAATAATTTACAAGGATATTATCCAATGACTGATATAGTCAATAATAAAACCATAGACTATTCAGGTAATTTAAATGATGTTACATTGCATAACATAACGACAGTTCAGGATCAAACTGCTCCAATGCCTTATGCTACCATAAATGATGGGGTTTGGACTAATGAAAATACTTGGCTGCATGGTAATGTATGGGATATTGATGATATTACAGATAATAAAGATTGGAGTATAGTACATATTCAACATGATGTTATTGCTAGTCATGAAGCTAAAAGTTTAGGGCTAATTATCGATAGTGGAAAAACCCTAACAGTAAATTCTGATAATTTAGTGCAAAATAGTTGGTATTTTGAACTAAATGGTACCTTAGATTTAATAGGAGATTCCCAATTAATACAAACCCCTACAAGTGATTTAGTAACCTCGTCTTCAGGGAAAATATTAAGGCGACAAGAAGGAGCCTCTAATCCTTATAGGTATAATTATTGGAGTTCGCCCGTGGGCGCAATAAGCTCTACAGCCTTAACGGATAATAACTCCATGCTTAATAACACAAACAATTCAGCTTTTAGTCTAAACATGCTTAAAGATGCTTCTGGGTTGCCAGTACAATATACAACTGCATACGATCAAAATGGATTTATAAGTAATTATTGGTTTTATACTTATATAAATGGCGTTACTTATTGGAATTGGAAAAAATTTGATGAAAATACACCATTAGCACCAGGTCTTGGGTATACTCAAAAAGGAGGGGGTTCTCTATATCAATATATTTTTGAAGGTAAGCCCAATAACGGTACGATCCTTTTAAGCGCGAGCGATGTAGGCGGCTCAGGATCTATAGGGGGTGATAGTAAAACTGAATATTTGCTCGGAAATCCATATCCATCAGCTATAGATGCACACCAATTTATAGCCGATAATGCCACAGTCATCTCAGGAACCATTTATTTATGGGAGCAATGGGCGGGAAGCACCCATGTATTAAGAGATTATCAAGGTGGTTATGCTACTTTAAACCTCATGGGTAAAGTAAGGGCTTACCAGTTTATAGGGCTTGATGGAGACGCAACAGGATATCAGGGAGGCTCAAAAATACCAACTCAGTTTATTCCTGTAGCACAAAGTTTTATGGTGGAAATAATAGCTTCTACAGGAAACATCGTATTCAATAACGGACAGCGCATCTTTAAAAAAGAAGCTATTGGAGAATCTGTATTCTTCAAATCTGAAACAAGTAATAAAAAACAAAAAAGAGCTGATGCAAAAACAACAGATAGTATCGAAAAAATAAAATTAGAGTTTACTACCAATAACGGATTAGGCAGAGAAATGGTTTTAGGATTCAGCGATCTGACTACAGATGGTTTTGATTATGGATATGATGCCATGGCATCTGAAACGTTTGTAAATGATTTGACCATGACTTTAAATAATTTACCAACAGTAATTCAAGGGTTTTCTAATATAACTCCAGAAAAAGTAATAGATCTTAATTTTCAATCAGATGGTAAATTAACATATGCTATTGAAGCTAAAATTTTTACTGGTTTCCCTGAGCATCAAGAAGTGTACTTATTAGATAATCAAACAGAGAATTATCACGACTTAAAACTAGAAGGACCATACGAATTCTCGTCTGTAGCAGGAATTTTTAATGATAGGTTTAAAATTGTTTTTCAAAAAGAATCAAATACTTTAAGTACGGAAGGGAAAGCGTCTCCAAAAGAGAATTTATATTATCAAAACAAAACGAACACTTTTTTTGCTAAAGAATTGGGTAGTCATGTAAGTAAATTGTCCTTAATAAATATGAGAGGACAGGTAATATTTGAGTTACATGATGTTTCAAATGAAAGGTTAACAAATGGAATACAGATCAAAACTATCAGTACAGGAACATATATTATTTGTTTAAGAACTGAAGCAAATAAGGTATTAACTAAAAAAATTGTCGTGAATTAACAATTAAAACCTATAAATATGTAAAGGGACTACTTGAAAAAAGTAGTCTTTTTTTGTTTTTAAAATAAATATTTCATAATTAAATTAGTATAAATCATTAAATTCGCGAACTTATAAGAATCAACAATAAATGAGCGCTAAATTTCCTGAATATAAAGGACTTGACTTACCAAATGTAGCTAAGGATATACTACAATATTGGCAAGAAAACAACATTTTTGAAAAAAGTGTATCCTCTAAAGAGGGTGCAGCATCATACGTGTTTTATGAAGGTCCACCTTCTGCAAATGGTCTTCCAGGAGTACACCACGTTTTAGCACGTGCTATAAAAGATATTTTTCCACGTTATAAAACCATGAAAGGCTTTCAAGTAAAGCGAAAAGCAGGTTGGGATACGCATGGGTTACCAATTGAATTGGGTGTAGAAAAAGAATTGGGAATAACTAAAGAAGATATTGGTAAAACCATTTCTGTTGAAGATTATAATGCAGCTTGTAGAACAGCAGTAATGCGTTACACAGATGTTTGGAATGATTTGACTCAAAAAATGGGGTATTGGGTTGATATGGATGATCCTTATATTACTTATGAGCCTAAATATATGGAATCTGTCTGGTGGCTCTTAAAGCAGATTTACAATAAAAACTTAATGTACAAAGGTTATACCATCCAGCCTTATTCACCAAAAGCAGGAACAGGATTAAGTTCGCATGAGCTTAACCAACCAGGAACATATCAAGATGTTACGGATACGACTATTGTGGCGCAGTTTAAAATCCCACTAACCCCAAAATCGGGAACACATTCTGTGTGGGACGCTTTTAAAATCCCTTCTCCTTTGGAAGGGGCGGGAGAAGCTTATTTTTTAGCTTGGACAACAACTCCTTGGACATTGCCTAGTAACACAGCACTAACTGTTGGCAATAAAATTGATTATGTAATTGTCTCGACATATAATCAATATACGTTTGAACCTATGCACGTTATTCTTGCCAAGAATTTAGTAGGTAAGCAATTTGATAAAAAATATATTCAGACCGATAATGTTTCTAAGTTGAGAAAATTTTCAAAGGAAGACAAAAAAATTCCTTTTTTAATTGCTGCGGAATGTAAGGGAATAGATTTGGTAGGAATCAAATACGAACAATTATTGGATTACGTATTACCAAACGATAATCCTCAGGACGCTTTTAGAGTCATTTCTGGAGATTTTGTAACCACCGAAGATGGAACAGGAATAGTACACACAGCACCAACTTTTGGAGCTGATGATGCTTTGGTTGCCAAACAAGCAACACCAGAAATCCCTCCAATGTTGGTAAAAGATGCACATGATAATTTAGTGCCGTTGGTGGATTTACAAGGGCGTTTTAGGCCAGAGGTTACCGAGTTTGCTGGTAAATATGTTAAGAATGAATATTATGCAGATGGCGAAGCACCAGAAAAATCTGTGGATGTAGAAATTGCCATCAAGCTTAAAATTGAAAATAAAGCCTTTAAGGTTGAAAAGTATAAGCACAGCTACCCAAATTGTTGGAGAACTGATAAGCCAATTCTATACTACCCCTTAGATTCTTGGTTTATAAAAATAACCGATGTTAAAGTGCGTATGCATGAACTTAACACAACCATAAACTGGAAGCCTAAATCAACTGGCGAAGGACGTTTCGGCAATTGGTTGGCAAATGCAAACGATTGGAATTTATCGCGTTCCCGATATTGGGGAATCCCATTGCCAATTTGGCGCACTGAAGATGGTAAAGAGGAACTTTGTATTGGCTCTGTTGAAGAGTTAAAAGCTGAAATGCAAAAAGCGGTTTCAGCAGGTGTTTTAAAAGCTGATATTTTTGCAGATTTTGAAGTTGGAAACAATTCCGAAGCTAATTACGCAAAAATAGATTTACATAAAAATATTGTAGATGAGGTGGTGTTAGTATCGCCTTCAGGACAAAAAATGTTCCGTGAAAGTGATTTAATCGATGTTTGGTTCGATTCTGGCTCTATGCCATACGCACAATGGCATTACCCCTTTGAAAATAAAGATTTAATTAATAAAGGAACAACCTACCCTGCAGATTTTATCGCAGAAGGTGTCGATCAAACACGTGGCTGGTTTTACACATTGCATGCTATCGGCACCATGATTTTCGATTCTGTAGCTTATAAAAATGTAGTTTCAAATGGATTGGTTTTAGATAAAAACGGGCAGAAAATGTCCAAACGTTTAGGAAATGCTGTTGACCCTTTTGAAACTTTAGGAAATTATGGAGCCGATGCTACACGTTGGTACATGATTAGTAATGCTAACCCTTGGGACAATTTAAAATTCGACTTAGATGGGATTGAAGAGGTTAAGCGAAAATTTTTTGGAACACTTTATAATACCTATTCATTCTTTCAGTTATATGCCAATCTGGATAACTTCAATTACAGTGAGGTTGATATTTCTCTAACTGAAAGACCAGAAATAGATCGTTGGATTCTGTCGGAATTGCATACATTAATTCAAACAGTAGATACATTTTATGCCGAATATGAGCCTACAAGAGCAGCAAGAGCCATTTCTGATTTTACTCAAGATTACGTAAGCAACTGGTTTGTACGTTTAAGCAGAAGGCGTTTTTGGAAAGGCGATTATCAAAAAGATAAAATTTCAGCATACCAAACACTTTACACATGTTTGCTAACCATTGCGAAGTTAAGTGCGCCCATTGCACCGTTTTTTATGGATAGGTTGTATTTAGATTTGAATGCAGCTTCAAAAAAAGAAAATTTTGAAAGCGTGCACTTAGCAAATTTCCCGGTTTTTGATGAAGCTTATGTAGATAAGTCTTTGGAAAACAAGATGGAAAGTGCTCAGATTGTTTCGTCTTTAGTATTGTCTTTAAGAGCAAAAGAGAAAATAAAAGTAAGACAGCCATTACAAAAGATAATGATTCCTGTTTATAGTGAAACTCAGAAAAATGAAATTTTAGCTGTTGCAGACCTTATTAAATCTGAGGTTAATGTAAAGGAGATAGACCTTTTGGAGGATGCTTCAGATATTCTTGTAAAACAGATAAAACCAAACTTTAAAGTTCTCGGACCTCGATTTGGAAAAGATATGAAAGCTGTAGCTCAGGCAATTAATTCATTTACACCTGCGGACATAAAAAAAATCGAGCAAAATGGTAATTTAGACGTTGAAGTAAACGGAAAAAGTATTATTTTAGAACTTAAAGATGTTGAAATAACATCACAAGATATTGAAGGTTGGTTAGTCGCAAATGAAGGGGCTTTAACAGTAGCTTTAGACGTAACCATTACCGAAGACTTAAAAAAAGAAGGTATCGCAAGAGAGTTGATTAATAGAATTCAAAATTTAAGAAAAGATTCTGGTTTTGAAGTGACTGATAGAATACATGTAACGCTTCAAAAGGACCATCAAGTTGTAGACGCTGTTAATGCAAATAAAGCATATATAAAGTCAGAAACATTAACAAACGAACTTGAAATTATTGATATTTTAGAAGATGGTATAGAAATTGCTTTTGATGATGTAAATACCAAACTATACATACAAAAAAATTAAAATTATGGGAGAAAATACAATACGATTTTCAGATAAAGATTTAGCATACTTTAAAGTGCTTATAGGAGAAAAAATAGAAAAAGCCAAACACGATTTGGAATTAATTAAGAGTGCTTATATGAACGATTATAACAATGGCACAGAAGATACATCACCTCAGTTTAAAGCTTTTGATGAAGGAAGTGCTGTAATGAGTAAAGAATCGAATTCACAATTAGCTATTCGTCAAGAAAAATTTATTCGTGATTTAAAAAATGCTTTAATAAGGATTGAAAACAAAACATATGGTGTTTGTCGTGTAACGGGAAAACTAATCAATAAAAAAAGATTGGAACTTGTACCCCATGCAACGTTGAGTATTGAAGCTAAAAACATGCAATAATTTTATAAAATTATATATTTGAAACGTCTCAAAATCATTGAGGCGTTTTTTATTTAAAACAAACGTGCTTGAGGCGTAATTCTAAAATCGTAAATCGTAATGGCTTTAATGTCACTAAAAAAACCCATAATCCTAATTATAATCATTTTACTTATTGATCAGATTAGTAAAATTTATATAAAAACAAACTTTGTACTTCAAGAAAGTATTGATGTTTTTAACTGGTTTGAAATTATATTTGTTGAAAATGACGGGATGGCTTGGGGTACAAAAATTAGTGATTTTGTATCGTTCATATCAGATAGAACAGCCAAAGTCATTTTAACCTCATTTAGGATAGTAGCTATTTTTGCAATAGGATACTGGTTATATGATGTAACGAAAAAACAAAGTTCGAAAATATTAATTTTAGCTATTGCTTTAATTTTTGCAGGCGCTTTGGGGAATATTATAGACTCTGTGTTTTACGGCGTTCTGTTTGAAGATAGCTATAGTCAGGTAGCTAAATTTTTACCTGAATCTGGTGGTTATGATGGGTTGCTTCATGGTAAAGTAGTAGATATGTTACACTTTCCATTATTTGAAGTGGATTTACCAGAATGGTTTCCTTTTTATAGCGGAAAACGATTTAGCTTTTTTGATCCTGTTTTTAATATTGCCGATATGGCCATAAGTACAGGTTTTATTATGCTTATTGTTTTTAATAAGAAAGCATTTTCTAAGTAAGGCGAGCGATTTTTAAGTTGAAATATAGAAAAAGAGGTAAGGAAAAATCATTTTATCTATTACATCTAATTTTTATATTGTCTGTAATATTTTTTTTATTAGAATCAATTTTAAGAACAGTCACACCAGAATTTAATTATATATAAATCTGGATAAAATTAGTTGTAACAGAAATTTTATTATTTGTTCTTTTTTAAGAAAAAAATTAAAACGTATAGACACGTTTAACGGTCGCACAATAATCCAATCCAATATCCCCCTCAAAAACATCACTAATTTCAGCTTCGGCGTCAAAAAAAGATAATCCAACTTTAATCGTTTCAGGTTTGCAATCAGCCAAAAACCGATCATAAAAACCTTTTCCATAACCAACACGATTACCAGCTTCATCAAAAGCTAAAAGCGGAATAAAAACCACTTCAATTTTGTTGTTAGCGATTTCAATTCCATCAACAGGTTCAGGAATATTGTATTTGCTTTTCTTTATAACCGTATTATCAGTCAGGAGAAAATGCATCATGGCTCCAGTTTCAAAATTACTTTTGGAAATGAGTACATTTTTGTCTTTACCAGATAAAATATTTAGAATATAATCGGTATTCACTTCCTTTTGTTCTTCAATAGCTAAAAAAATATGATAGAAGGAGTAATCCCAAATAGGAAGCTTCAAGATTTGGTTTGAAATAGCTAAGCTTAAATCGTTAATCTCCTTTTCAGACAAAGATTTACGACGTAATTTATAATTTTTACGTAATTCTGATTTTGTCATTTCACTAAATTAAGATTAATACCTTTTTTCAAATATAGCTTCTATTTCGTTTATTTTCATGGGTTTTATGAGATAACCACAAACGCTGCTTAAAGATTTTGCGCGATCAATATCTACGGGGTTTATGGAAGAGCTTACAATATAAATAGTAATGACTTTATTAAATTTGTTCTTTATGCTTGTAAAACGCTCTAAAAACTCCCATCCATCCATTACAGGCATATTCAAATCGAGGAATATAATTTCAGGAATACTTTTTTCTTCTATATTTTGGAGTAGAGCTTCAAAATAATCAATACTTTGTTTTCCATCAGAAAATACCATCAAGTTATTACACAGTTTCTTAGTTTCAATAATTTTTTTAATGATATTAACATAAATATTATCATCGTCAATAATGCAAGCTAATTCAACTGTTGGTAATTTCATAATTGAAACGGGTTAAAATTTTATTTTAAAAATAGAGCCTTTGTCAACTTCACTATCAACATGTATGTGTCCATTAAGTGATTCTATTTGGTTTTTTGTTATAAATAAGCCAATCCCAACAGCATCCTTATTAAAATGAAATGTTTGATACATTCCAAAAAGCTTATTACCATACTTATTCATATCAATACCAATACCGTTATCTTGTATTTCGAGATACTTTTTTTTGTTTTTTATATATGTTTTAATTGTAATTTCTGGATCCCTTGATGCGTGTTTGTATTTTATGGCATTGGTTACCAAATTTAGTAAAATACTTTCTAAATATGCTGGTATATATTCCAAAGATGGTAGTTCGGAAAAATCGACAATAAATTTAGTTTTACTTACACTTATATATTCACCAATAGATTTTTTGACGTAATTTAGAGTGTCCTCAAAAGAGACTTCTACTTTATTCTGATGGGTTTGCGTTTGTATAGTAACAACATCATTTAAATGATTTATTGTGGTATTTAGGCTTTCAGAAATTTTTTTAATATTTCCCATCATTTCCAATTTCTCTTCCAAAGTTTCCATACTGTCGATTAACTCTGTTATTAAAGTTAAATTGCTAGTATGTGAACGTAAGTTATGAGATACAATATGAGCAAAATTAAATAGCCTTGAGTTTTGAGAAGCAATAATGTCTGATGTTTTTTGAAGTGCCAGAATTTTCGATTTTTCATCATCTATATCTTGAAAAACACCTCTTATACCAATAATTTCTTTATCTATATTATACACAGGTTTACCCGTTGCTCTTACCCAAATTTTTCTTTTATTAGCAGTTAGCATTTTCATCTCCGTATTAAAAGATTTTCCAGACATGGCACATTTAAAAAATAAACTTGTTGCTAATTCATGGTGTTCTTCGGCGTAATATTCACCAGCGTCTTTTAGAGATGGTAAATAATCTTCAGGATATTCTAAAATTTTTCGAGTTTGTTGATCCCAGTAGCTTTTTTGATTTAAAAAATCGATAAACCAACTTCCAGTTTTAGTCATTTCCGCAGATTCTCTGTAGAAAAATGCATTATTTTTTACTCTATAATCAGTAACTAGTTTTCTCTCTTTGAAGAATATATATTTATATTTTTTTTTGTTATTTTTTGTGGTTTTAGAACTTGAATAACATCTAAACTCCTTATATTTTCCATGTTTACATTTAATAAGTATTTCAAGGTCAAAAATAGACTCGTTCTTAATATAATTAAAAAAACTGTCTCTAAATGCTTCACGATAATAATCATGTATAAGATGTTTTAAAAAATAGATAATATCTTCCTTTATCTCAACTTTTTCATAGCCTATTTTTTTTAAGAATGCTGATGACCAATAAAATACATTAGGACTTACTTCCCAGTACTCCGATTTTAAATCATCTACAACATGCGGGTTTAAATTATTTTCTAACATGAAATTAAATTATACTGTGTTAAGACAAATATAACCTAATTTAGCACTTAATCGAAATTTTATGTAATTTATCGATGAAATGCTATATGTTTTGCTTTTAGCAAGAAATATATTATAGTTACGATTGTTGCAAACCCAATTATGAGTAAATAGATTTTAGCGTTTTAATTTGGTAGAAATATGGAACAATGCATCACCTTGATATACAATTGGCGATTCATTGACATTAATAATATAACCTGCGTTTGATGCTTTAACGGCATAATTAAACTTCCCATAAGGATCGCAAATATTTCCTAAAACGTCACCTTTCAACACAGGCTTTCCAATACCGATAGAAGCTTTGAACATACCGGAATGCGTAGCACGCAACCACCGACTTTCATTAATAAAAACACAGTCACTTTTGGGGCTGGACGATTTAAAATTAGACCGTAACATGCCTAAATGTTTTAAAATCCGTTTAGAACCATTAACCCCAGAGTTGGTAACCACATCATCAATATGAAACGATTTCCCACCTTCAAAAAGCAATAAATTTTTACCCATTTTAAAACAAGTCGTTCTAAAGGATTTTGATAAGTTTTTAGAATATAGAACAAAAGGCGCCCCAAACACATGAGCCAATTCATTGAGGTTGTAATTATTTTTGGCGTAGCGTAATTGTGGCGCATTAAAACGCCCCGAACCACCCGTATGAAAATCAATAATTAAATCCACATGCGGTATTACATCCTGTGTTAATTTATGAGCAACCCTACCAGCCAAAGAACCTGATGGGCTTCCTGGAAACACTCTGTTCAAATCCCGACCATCAGGAAACTCACGCTTCAGGTTTATAAACCCAAAAACATTGATAACGGGCATACAAATAATAGTTCCACATTTTGGTTTATTAATGCCTTTGGCAATAAGTTGTCTTACAATTTCAACGCCATTTACCTCGTCGCCATGTATCCCAGCAGTAAACAACACCGTAGGGCCGGGCTTTTTGGAGCGTTCTATAATAACAGGTAAATTTACAGGTGTCGAGGTGTGTAAATTAGCCACATCAAAACGAACCTCTTTACTTTCTCCGGGTTTTACCTGTGCCCCTAAAATATGTAAGATATCAACCGTATTTTCAGACATCTATTTTTTATTTTTTTCAATAAAGGAAATAATCGCTTTTGCAATATTTCTACCAGTGGCCGCTTCAATACCCTCTAAACCAGGTGTGGAATTTACTTCCAATAACAAAGGGCCTCTAGAAGATTGTAACATATCCACGCCACAAACAGGCAGTTTTAAGGCTTTGGAAGCATTCATGGCTAACTTCAATTCATCATGGTCCAGTTTAATAATATTTGCCGAACCACCACGGTGTAAATTAGAACGGAATTCGCCCTCCTTGCCTTGACGCTTCATAGCACCAACAACTTGCCCATCAACCACCAAAGCACGTAAATCTGCACCACCAGCTTCCTTAATAAATTCCTGAACAATTACACGCGCCTCCAAACCATTAAAAGCTTCCAAAACCGATTCGGCAGCATTCTTGGTTTCTGCCAAAACCACACCCAAGCCTTGTGTGCCTTCCAATAATTTAATAATTACTGGCACACCACCAACATGCTCAATAACTTCTTCCACATCTCTGGAATAGTTGGTAAACACTGTTTTAGGCATCCCAATGCCTGCCTTACTCAAGCGTTGCAAACTACGCAGTTTATCTCGCGAGCGTTGTATCGCATCAGAGGTAACAATGGTAAAAACCCCCATTTCCTCAAACTGGCGCACCACCGCGCAACCGTAAAACGTTACCGAAGCTCCAATCCGCGGAATGATTGCATCCACATAATCCAAATACCGATCCTTATAAAATATTGTAGGCTTTTCCTTTTCAATAATTATGTCGCATTTCAAAGGGTCAATCACTTCAATTTTGTGCCCTTTTTTCTCGCCCTCTTCGATCAAACGCTCCGTAGAATATAAGTTCGCGTTTCTAGATAGTATTACTATATTCATTCTTAGTTTTTAATATTATTAAAAGAAACATTTTCCAAATCAACATCAACCATAAATTTTTGCCTTAAAAATTGCCTACCAATAAGTACAGGAAATTTCATGGCATCCCTAGTGCTTAAAGTTAAGTTAATCTTGTACGTTTTACCAAAAAATACCACCTCACTTTTCACTTTATACCTATTTTCCTTAAAACCATTACTGCTTTTCACATCGGTTCTCCAAAACGTATCAAAAACAATCTCCGTTTTACCAAAGTTTTTGTGCACATTACTATTAAAAATACACAATAATGTGTTGTTAATTTCAATAATTTCAGAACAGTGAATCGTTGATGTATAAGCACCCGTATCCATTTTCACATCAATTGTAAACAACCCTAATTCAGGGAAATCAACAACATCAACACGTCCTAAAATCTTTTTACACATTGTTAAATAATTAGTTTGGCGTTACCACAAGGGTCGGGCTTTCACTACTCGCTCCCTTCTAAGGTCGGGGAGCTCAAACATGCCGTTCAATCCCTTACGCGTGCCACTCCGCTAACATTATTTTTCAGCTTAAAATTAATCCTTATTCTTTAGAAGGTTCCAGTCCGTTTTAAACGGCGAAATTATATAATTAATCGGTTCCATAAATAAAAATCAATTAATATTTTAAAGTAACAGTATCCCTTTTGTAAAGTAGGGATTACGCAAGGTGTTTAAACATTTTCAAATTAAAAATATGAAATTAAACCCTCAAAAAAAACATTAAAATAATTACCTTTACAACAATGGATACCCCAAAATTAGAGATACAACTAAAAACCTTGCCAAACCAACCTGGTGTTTATCAATATTATGATAAAGAAGGTACGATTATCTACGTTGGTAAAGCCAAAAACCTAAAAAAACGAGTCAGTTCCTATTTTACCAAAACCCATGACAATGGCAAAACTCGAGTTCTTGTTAAAAAAATAGCCAACATAAAACATATAGTGGTTCAAACTGAAACCGATGCGCTATTACTGGAAAATAACTTAATAAAAAAACACAAACCACGCTATAACGTACTCCTTAAAGACGATAAATCATACCCGTGGATTTGCATAAAAAACGAGCGTTTCCCAAGAGTATTTCCCACAAGGCGTGTTTTTAAGGATGGCAGCACGTATTTCGGTCCATATACGAGCATGAAAACCGTAAGAACCTTATTGGATTTAATCAAAGGGCTCTACTCTATTAGAACGTGCAGTTATAATTTAAGTGAAGAAAAAATAGAAGCCAGAAAATTTAAAGTCTGTTTGGAATACCATTTAGGGAATTGCAAAGGCCCATGTGAAGGTTTGGAAAGTGAAACCGAATATCATGATAATATTAAAACCATAAAGGAAATTATAAAAGGTAATTTTAAGGATTCTTTATATCAGTTTAAGGCACAGATGAAGCAGTATGCTGAAAATATGCAGTTTGAGGAGGCCCAAAAAATTAAAGAAAAACTTGGGATTTTAGAAAATTATCAAGCAAAATCTACCATTGTAAATCCAAAAATTAGTAATGTAGATGTGTTTTCCATAATGAGTGACGAGAGTTATGGGTACGTTAATTTTTTACAACTATCCTATGGTTCCATAATCCGCTCGCATACCTTGGAAATTAAAAAAAAACTGGATGAAACCGATTTGGAATTATTGGAACTCGCCATTACAGAAATTCGACAACGTTTCAACTCCAACTCCAATGAAATATATGTGCCTTTTAAAGTTGATGTTGGCGAGGATTTAAAAGTAACCATACCAAAATTAGGAGATAAAAAACACATACTAGATTTATCACTCCGTAACGCCAAATATTTTAGAATGGAGCGTTTCAAACAAATGAAAATTGTAGATCCAGATAGGCATGCCAATAGAATTATGGCACAAATGAAAGTCGATTTAAGACTTTCAGAAGAACCAAGGCATATTGAATGTTTCGATAATTCAAATATTCAAGGCACGCATCCCGTGGCGGCTTGTGTGGTTTTTAAAAACGGTAAACCAAGTAAAAAGGATTACCGTCATTTCAATATCAAAACCGTTGAAGGCCCAGATGATTTTGCATCCATGGAAGAGGTGGTTTACAGACGCTATAAACGTTTAGTTGAAGAAGAGGAACCTTTACCTCAACTCATCATTATTGATGGCGGCAAAGGCCAATTATCATCGGCAGTAAAAAGTTTAGATGTTTTAGGTTTAAGAGGTAAAATCGCCATCATCGGGATTGCAAAACGCTTAGAGGAATTATTTTACCCAGACGATCCTATTCCTTTATATTTAGATAAGAAAAGTGAAACCTTAAAAATCATTCAACAATTGCGAAACGAAGCCCATCGTTTTGGAATTGAACACCACAGAAATAAACGGAGTAAAACAGCGTTAAACACAGAACTGGAAACCATTTTTGGTGTTGGCGAAAAAACGGTTGTAGAACTATTAAGGCATTTTAAATCGGCAAAACGCGTTGCCAATGCCAAATTAGATGAGTTGGAAGCGATTGTAGGCGTGTCGCGAGCAGAAAAGGTTTATAATTATTATCATAAAACATAAATATATCAAGAGGTTTTAAAAATCTAGTAAATAAAAACAAAAACTTGAACATAAAAAAAACCCTATTAATCCTATTGATTCTAGCTTCACTTTCCGCGAAAGCGCAAACCAAGGCAGAAGAAAACCCTAAGCCAAAAATCGGTTTGGTTTTAAGTGGTGGTGGTGCAAAAGGATTGGCGCATATAGGTGTTTTAAAAGTGATTGATAGTTTAGGGATAAAAATAGATTATATAGCAGGTACGAGTATGGGATCCATTATTGGTTCGCTATATGCTTCAGGATATTCGGGTAGACAGCTGGATTCCATTTTTGGAAAATTAAATTTTGATAATCTTATTAATGATGCTTTGCCAAGATCTTCTACCGATTTTTATGAGCGTGATAATATGGAAAAGTATGCTGTGAAATTACCGTTTAATAATTTTAAAATAAAATTACCTTCAGCACTTTCAAGAGGTCATAATACCTATAGTTTATTTTTAAAACTCCTTTTACATGTTAATACAACTAATAATTTTAGTGAACTTCCTATTCCGTTTTTCTGTGTAGCAACAAATGTTGAGACAGGAAAACAGGTCATTTTGGAAAAAGGCAATTTAACACAATCTATTATGGCGAGTGGAGCGTTGCCCTCATTATTTCAACCAGTAATAATTGATAATAAAATACTTGTTGATGGTGGCGTTATTAATAATTATCCTGTGGACGAATTACGTGCCAAGGGCATGGATATAATAATAGGTGTGGATGTCCAAGATGGTTTGTCTTCTCGCGCTGACCTCACTTCTGCACCACAGGTTTTGTTTCAAATTAATAACTTTAAAACTATTAATGATATGGTTGCGAAGTCCAAAAAAACGGATATTTATATTAAACCAAATATTGAAAATTTCAACGTAGTTTCTTTTGATGAGGGAGACGATATCATTGAAGCTGGTAAATCTGCTACATTGTTAAAATTAAACGCTTTAAAACTTTTAGCTAATGAAACTGTAAAGATTAATAAAACATTAAAATTAAAACCATTAGACAGTATCGTGATAAACGATATTAATATTAAAGGAAATAAGAATTATACCAGGGGTTATGTGTTGGGGAAACTGAAATTGAAAAAAGGCGAAAAAACAAGCTATAAAGATTTTATTAAAGGAATTAACAATGTTGTCGCTACAAATAATTTTGTTGCTTTTGAATATGAATTAAAAAAAACTAAAAATAAAGAGGGTTATGATTTGGTTGCTAAAGTAAATGAAACGACAGTGACCACATTTTTAAAATTAGGATTACACTACGACGATTTATATAAAAGTGCAGCATTGGTTAATCTAACTAAAAAGCACTTTGTTTTTAAAAATGATATGGCATCTTTGGACATTATTTTGGGAGATAATGTACGTTACAATTTTAATTATTTAATTGATAAAGGTTTTTATTGGAGCGTAGGTCTTAGGTCTAGATACAACCAATTTCATAAAAATATTAATGCACAATTGTTATTGGACGATAACCAAATAACAACTACGGGCATTAATAAAATTGATGTAAATTTAACGGATCAAACCAATCAATTTTATTTGCAAACTTTATTCAGACGCGATTTTGCATTTAGCATTGGTGGGGAACATAAACGATTGGAAATAAATTCTGAAACAATTTTTGGAACCAATTCAAATAATAGTTTTTTGTTTGAAAACACAGATTATCTGAGCCTTTTTGGTAACTTGAAACTGGATACTTATGATAATAAATATTTCCCTAATAAAGGGATTTATTTTAATGGTGATTTAAATATCTACTTAAGTGCTTCAAGTTTTGTTGATGATTTCAAAGACTTTTCGATTGCTAAAGCAGAAATGGGTTACGCTTTTAGTTTTTCAGATAAATTAGCATTTAATTTACAAACTAGTGGTGGTTTTAAATTCGGAGATAAATCTAACAAAACTCTCGATTTTGCTTTAGGCGGCTATGGTAATAATTTTATAAATAATTTTGTGCCATTTATAGGTCATGATTTTATTTCTTTAACAGGGAATAGTTATGTTAAAGCATTTGCCATTGCAGATTTTGAGATATTTCGAAAAAACCACATCACTTTAGAAGGGAATTGGGCTAACGTAGATGACAATATTTTTGATTCCGGTGAATGGTTTACACTTCCAGACTATACAGGATATGCCTTAGGCTATGGTCTTGAAACATTTTTAGGACCAATTCAAGCTAAATACAGTTATTCACCAGAGCAAAAAGCGAGTACATGGTTTTTTAATATTGGGTTTTGGTTTTGATTTTCCTTTTCTGCATTTCCGCAAAGGCTACAATCTTCTAATTTGAGTTTCAATATTTTTTCCGATATTTGTAATACTATGATACTTTTCTGGAAAGACTTATTATCACATCTTCATTACCTCATCAAGAGAAATCCTGAGTAGGCATAAATTCTTCTATTCCTCATCTAACGGTAGTTTTTAAATTTCACTATCTTTATTAAAGTTTGAATATTAAGGTTTTAAGACATTTTAATATTTCACTTTTCACTTTTAATATCCATCAAATATGCCTTATTATCATAAACTAGGGAATATTCCACCCAAACGACACACCCAATTCAGAAAACCAGATGGGAGTTTATACTCCGAACAACTATTTGGAACTATTGGTTTCGATGGTATGTATACAAATAGTTACCATGAACAACGCCCAACACAAGTCAAGGAAATTAAAAATCAATACAGCGTAGCTCCAAAAATTGCTTTAAAGAACAATATAAAATCCTACCGTTTAAAAGGCTTTAAAGTAAAACAGGAAAACGATTATTTAGAAAGTAGAAAAACGGTTTTAATAAATAGCGATTGTGCCATAATTTTAGCAGCTCCAAAGCAATTGTCCCAAGATTATTTTTATAAAAATACGGATGCTGATGAATTGATTTTTGTACATAAAGGTATAGGGAAATTAAGAACTCACTTAGGGAATCTCGATTTTAAGTATGGCGATTATTTATTAATTCCCAGAGGAATCATCTATAAAATAGATTTTGATACCGAAGATAATCGTTTGTTTATCGTAGAATCTCGCAGGCCTATTTACACACCAAAACGTTATAGAAACTGGTTTGGGCAATTATTAGAGCATGCGCCATTTTGCGAAAGGGATATTCGTAGGCCACAAGAGTTAGAAACGCATAACGAATCTGGGGATTTTCTTATTAAAGTAAAAAAACAAGATGATATTATAGAAATGGTATATGCTTCGCATCCGTTTGATGTGGTTGGGTATGATGGTTATAATTACCCGTATGCCTTTTCAATACACGATTTTGAACCCATAACAGGTCGTATTCATCAACCACCACCAGTGCATCAAACCTTTGAGACCGATGCTTTTGTGGTGTGCAGTTTTGTACCACGCCTTTATGATTATCATCCACTATCCATACCAGCGCCATACAACCACAGTAATATAGATAGTGATGAGGTGTTGTATTACGTGGATGGCGATTTTATGAGCAGAAACGATATTGAGAAGGGGCATATATCATTACACCCTGCAGGCATACCACATGGGCCGCATCCAGGAGCAACTGAAAGAAGTATTGGTAAAACAAAAACCGATGAACTCGCCGTTATGGTAGATACGTTTAAACCTTTAATGGTTACTGAAGAAGCGATGAAAATTGCCGATGATGATTATCATAAATCTTGGTTGTAAGCCTTCTTCAAACCTCCCATATGGTGGAAACAGGCTATTAATAAAAATTAAAAGAATAAAATAAAACTCTTAATTCCCAGATTTGAGTTTCTCCCCTTTGGGGAGGTTAAGAGGGACTTTTCTAGTTATGGATACTTTAAAAAAAATATTTGAAGGCGCGCAAGATTTCTTGCCACTTTTAGGAACAGATTATGTGGAATTCTATGTAGGTAACGCAAAACAATCCGCACATTTTTATAAAACAGCATTTGGGTTCCAATCTTATGCATACAGAGGTTTAGAAACAGGTTCGAGAGATTCGGTAAGTTATGTGCTAATACAAGATAAAATTAAATTGGTGCTTACAACACCACTTAACAGTAAATCGCCAATAAATAAACATATAGTAAAACATGGCGATGGTGTAAAAGTGGTGGCCCTTTGGGTTGAAGATGCCAAAAAAGCCTATCAAGAAACGACAAGTAGAGGTGCAAAACCATATTTAGAACCTGTGGTGGAAAAAGATGAATATGGGGAAGTCGTGAGAGCTGCGATTTATACATATGGCGAAACGGTGCACATGTTTGTAGAACGTAAAAACTACAAGGGTGCTTTTTTACCAGGGTTTCAAAAATGGGAATCAAATTACAATCCAGAACCAACTGGTTTAAAATATATTGATCACATGGTGGGAAATGTGGGCTGGGGGCAAATGAATACTTGGGTAAAGTGGTATGAAAATGTTATGGGGTTTGAAAATTTTTTATCGTTTGATGATAAGCAAATCCATACCGACTATTCAGCGCTTATGAGCAAGGTCATGAGTAATGGAAACGGACGTATAAAATTCCCTATAAACGAGCCTGCAAAAGGAAAAAAACGCTCGCAAATAGAAGAATATCTTGATTTTTACGAAGGCGCAGGTGTACAACATATCGCTGTTGCGACTGATGATATAATTAGTTCCGTAAGCCAATTAAGAGCAAGAGGTGTGGAGTTTTTATCTATTCCTCCAGAAGCTTATTACAAAGCTGTTCCAGGAAGGTTAGAAGCGCATAGCCATGAATTGCGCGAAGATATTGAAGCTTTGAAAAAACTAGGGATTATGATTGATGCCGATGAAGAAGGCTATTTGCTGCAAATATTTACAAAACCTGTAGAAGATAGACCAACCTTGTTCTTTGAAATTATTCAACGTATGGGTGCGAGAGGTTTTGGAGCTGGAAATTTTAAAGCACTTTTTGAGTCTATAGAAAGAGAGCAAGCTAAAAGAGGAACGCTTTAAGAAAAATTACATTAATTTACTAGGTTTTTAAAACCTAGCAGATCTTTAAGTTTTTATTTCATTCCCGAAGCGTCTTTTGCGTTAGGGATTGCAGAGGAAAGCCCACAGCCCGACTTTAGGAGGTGCGAGGACTTGCAACGAAAAGCCTGACCCTTTTGGGTAACGCCCAAATTATTTTAGATTAATTGTTATTGCTAAATTCTAACAGAACTATAACAATATTATCCATAACTAATACAATAAAATTTTTATTTTTGGAACAGTAATTGTAATTTCTTAGTAGAACAATAAAATGTGGCGCTAAAGAGTTACATAGCAATTACCCAAAGAAGATGAAAAAATTACTACTTATATGTGTCGCAATAATGACTATGCATACTGCTTTTTCTCAGCAAAAATCTGCATTTCAAGATGGTGAATGGTTTAAATTTAAAATGAGTTATAGTAATTGGTTTAAGGCCGGTAATGCTACACTTACGGTTAAAGATTCAAAACTTGAAGATAAAGAGGTGTATCATGTCGTGGGAAAAGGTTGGACTACAGGTATGATCAAATGGTTTTTTAAGGTGAAAGATCGTTATGAAAGCTATTTTGATAAGCATACAAATTTGCCTTATAAATTTATTAGAAATATTGATGAGGGTGGGCATACTAAAAACTTGGAAATAGATTTTGATCAGGATAATAATAAAGCGCATGTAAATGACAAAAAGCGCAATACAAATAAGGTTATTATAACCAAGCCTAATATTCAAGATATGGTGTCTACATTTTATTATTTACGTAATAATTTGGAGGTTAGTAATTTAAAAATAGGCGATGAGGTTAAAATTGATATGTTTTTTGATGAGGAAAATTATGGTTTTAAATTAAAATACCTTGGCGAGGAAACTATCGAGACCTATTTTGGAAAAGTTGAATCTCTAAAATTTAGACCATATGTTATGGCCGGACGTGTTTTTAAGGAGGAAGAAAGTTTAACACTTTGGGTGTCAAAAGACAAAAATAAAGTACCTTTACGGATTAAAGCAGATTTGGCTGTAGGGTCTTTAAGAGCAGACCTAGAAGCATTTAAAGGGCTAAAACATCCTTTTAAAATACTTGTTAATAATTAAGACATTTTGAACTCTAAAATAACCGACCAACTTAAAAAAAAATACGAAGCTATAAATCAAGATGCCGATGTGCATTTGGAAGGTTTACTGCATAGTAAACCTATAAATTATTGGGAATATATTCAAACAGATGCCTTGTTGAATCTACAAGTACAACGTACTGTTTTTCCCGATGAGAACGTTTTTATAATGTACCATCAGGTTAATGAATTACTGTTTAAAATGGTACTTTCTGAAATGGATCAGATAGCAAACAACGACCATATTGACACAGTAACGTTTACTTCTAAAATAATGCGTATTAGTCGTTATTTTGATGTTTTGACCTCTTCTTTCAGTATCATGAAAGACGGTATGGATGTTAATCAATACAATAAATTCAGAACCACATTAACGCCCGCAAGCGGTTTTCAAAGTGCGCAATATAGAAAAATCGAGTTTGCATCTACAGAACTTGTAAACCTTATCGACAAACGTTTTAGGGACGCTTTTGATGAACATGCCACTTATGAACATGCTTTTGAACATTTGTATTGGCAAGCTGCGGGAAAAGACTACAAAACAGGAAAAAAAACATACACGTTATCTGCTTTTGAAGCTCGATATAAAGATGATTTTATTAGGTTTATTGAGTTTTATAAGGATAATAATTTGTGGAGTAAGTTTAAAACCTTACCAGAAGTAGATCAATCAAATAAAGATTTGGTTAACGCCATGAGGCACTATGATTATACTGTAAATATAAAGTGGGTTATGGCGCATTACAACACAGCTAATCATTATTTAAATATTAATGGAAAAACAGCGGAAGCTACTGGTGGTAGTGAGTGGGTAAAGTATATGCACCCCAAATACCAAAAAAGGATATTTTTCCCCGATTTATGGACTAAGAAAGAAATAGAAACGTGGGGACTAGATATTTAATATATTTTTTATTGGGAATTTGCATTTTTGGATGTAAAGATGACGAAAAACAAGTTGTTGAAGAGGTTGAAGAATTTATAGAAGAACCAGAAGACGTTTTAGAGTTTGGTTTTAAAATAGATGACTATGTTGTTAAAAAAGATACTATACGTAAAGGTGATAGTTTTGGAGAAATCTTAGATCGTAACCATGTGGGTTACCCAAAAATTTTTAATATTGCTGAAAAAGCCAAAGATACTTTTGATATCAGGCGTCTTCAAGTTGGCAAACCTTATACGCTATTGTGTGCAAAAGACTCTTTAGAAACTCCTAAATGCTTTATTTATCAACCCAACTTGGAAGACTATGTGGTTATAAATTTTCAAGATTCTATTTATGCTTATACAAATACAAAACCTATTAAATATGTTGAAAAAACAGCGACAGGTATTATAAACAGTAATATTTCTGAAACTTTACAAAAGCAAGGCTTGAGCCCTAGATTAGCCTATAAAATGGCTGATGAGATTTATGCGTGGACTATAGATTTTAGAAGACTTCAAAAAGGGGATCGATTTAAAGTTATTTATACAGATAAATTTATTGACGATACTATTTACACTGGAGTCCACAAAGTAAAAGCAGCTTATTTTGAACATAATAAAGAACCTTTTTATGCTTTTGAGTTTGTTACAGACTCTGCCAAAGGTATAATCGATTACTTTAGTGAAGATGCTAAAAATTTACGTCGTGCATTTTTAAAGGCGCCAGTAAAATTTAGTAGAATATCATCGCGTTATAATTTAAAACGACGTATTGCTGTTTATGGTTTTAAATTGCGCCCGCACAGAGGGACAGACTTTGCAGCGCCAATTGGCACACCCATTATGGCGACTGCTAATGGAACTGTTACTGAATCCAAACGACGAGGGGGAAATGGCAATTATGTAAAAATAAGACATAATGCTACTTACGAAACGCAGTATCTTCACATGAAGAAACGTAAATCCAAGGTTGGCGATTTTGTTAAACAAGGTGATGTGATTGGTTGGGTAGGTATGACAGGAAATACTGGTGGTCCCCACGTTTGTTATCGTTTTTGGAAAAATGGAAAAGAGGTAGACCCTTTCAAGCAAAAACTTCCAGAAGCCAAACCTATTTCTGATTCTTTAAAAGTGGAATATTTAAAATTTATTGAACCAATAAAAACGCAACTAGACAATATTCATTTTTTAGAAGATGTTTTTGAAAACATTAATCAACTAGAGCATACTATAAAACAAAACGATAATCCAATAACACTTAATAAATAATCCATGGCATTACCCAATATAAATCCAACTACGACCGAGTCTTGGAAAAAATTAGAAAAACATTTTGAAGTTGTAAAAGCCCTTCAAATGAAAGATTTGTTTGCAGAAGATAATGAGCGTGCAAATAAGTTTACTGTTACATGGGATGATTTTTATGTCGACTATTCAAAAAATAGAATAACAGAAGAGACCTTTAAATATCTTTTAGAGTTAGCTGATGATGTAAAGTTGAAAGACGCCATTAAGAGTCAGTTTTCAGGAGAAATAATCAATGAAACTGAAGGTAGGGCTGTTTTACATACTGCTTTGAGAGCTCCAGAAAATGCGGATTTTAAAGTTAATGGTATAAACGTTATGCCAGAAATATACGAAGTAAAACAAAAAATAAAAGGCTTTACAAACCAAGTTGTAAATGGCGACAGAAAAGGATATACCGGAAAACCCTTTACAGATGTTGTAAATATAGGTATTGGAGGTTCTGATTTAGGGCCAGCAATGGTTGTTGATTCTTTACAGTATTATAAAAACCATTTAACAACACATTTTGTGAGTAATGTAGATGGCGATCATGTTAACGAGGTCATAAAAAAACTAAATACAGAAACCACGTTGTTTGTTATTGTTTCAAAAACGTTTACTACACAAGAAACACTCTCTAATGCCAATACGCTAAAAGCTTGGTTTTTAAATTCAGCATCAAAAGATGACATTGCTAAACATTTTGTAGCTGTTTCAACAAATGTTGAAAAGGTAAAAGGGTTTGGTATAAATGAAAACAATATTTTCCCTATGTGGGATTGGGTTGGTGGTCGATTTTCATTATGGAGTGCTGTTGGTTTAACGGTAAGCTTAGCTGTTGGATATAATAATTTCGATAGCCTTTTAAAAGGCGCTAATAAAATGGACATGCATTTTAAAAATGAGGATTTTTCTAAAAACATCCCTGTGGTTTTAGCACTTATAAGTATTTGGTATAATAATTTTTTTGGAGCAGAAAGTGAAGCCATTATTCCGTATTCTCAATATTTAAACCAGTTTGCAACCTACCTTCAACAAGGCATTATGGAAAGTAATGGTAAAAGCGTTGATAGAAAAGGAAACGCCATTGACTATCAAACAGGAACTATCATTTGGGGAGAGCCAGGAACAAATTCGCAACATGCTTTTTTCCAATTAATACATCAAGGCACCAAATTAATACCTGCAGATTTTATAGGGTTTGCTAAATCCTTACATGGTAATCAAGATCATCAAGATAAGTTGACCTCAAATTTTTTGGCACAAACAGAAGCTTTATTGAACGGTAAAACAAAAGCCGAGGTTGTTGCCGAAGGTACAAAAGAAGCTATTATTCCTTTTAAGGTATTTCATGGAAACAAACCCACAAATACCATATATATTAATAAATTATCTCCTGAAAGTTTAGGGAAATTAATTGCCATGTATGAGCATAAAATTTTTGTGCAAGGTATCATCTGGAATATATTTAGTTACGACCAATTTGGAGTCGAATTAGGTAAGCAATTAGCCTCGAAAATTTTAAAGGAATTTAGTGGTGCTGAAAATAGCAATCATGATTCTTCAACTTCTAATTTATTGAACTATTATATGAAAAAGCGTTAGAACACGGATTTTTTCTTACTAAAATCACTAATAAACCTCATTGTTTTCAACAATGAGGTTTCTTTTTGTTCATAAATTAAACCTGATTTGTTAATATTGAGTTAATATTTAACCCTTAATTATCCGTATTTTTGTAAGGACTAATTTCAAAAAAATAATTATGAAAAGAACTACGCGTTTTTTAATGTTTACCGTAGCATTGCTTTTTTCAGCAGTTGTTATGGCACAAAGTACTATCTCGGGTACAATAGTTGAGGTAGGAAGTAATATGCCACTTCCTGGAGCAAATGTAATTGAGAAAGATACTTCAAATGGTGTTACTACAGATTTTGATGGTAATTTCACCATTAAAACTAAATCTTCCTCTGGAGATCTTGTTGTATCTTATATTGGTTATAATTCTAAAACAATCCCTTTTTCTGCTAATGCAAAACTCGGTAACATTGCATTGGAGTCAAGTCAAGTTGGACTTGAAGAAGTTCAAATTATTGCATCTGTAGCAGTAGATAGAAAAACGCCAGTTGCCGTATCAACTATTAGAAAGGAAGAGATTCAGCTTAAATTAGGTAACCAAGAGTTTCCAGAAATTCTGAAATCAACACCTGGTGTTTTTGTAACCCGTAACGGTGGTGGTTTTGGAGATGCCGAAGTGACGATGAGGGGTTTTAATTCTGAAAACGTAGCTGTTTTAATTAATGGTATTCCTGTTAATGATATGGAAAACGGACGTGTATTTTGGAGTAACTGGGCCAGTTTAGGTGCTGTAACATCATCTGTGCAAACGCAGAGAGGTTTGGGGGCTGCAAAAATAGCTGTGCCATCGATTGGAGGTACGATAAATACGATTACGGAATCTACAGATTCAGAAAAAGGAGGCTTTGTAGGGTTTGATGTTGGTAATGATGGATATACAAGATACGGTGCTAAAATTTCAACAGGACTTCAAGATAATGGTTTTGCAGTAACAGCTTATGCTGATAGAACCGTTGGCGATGCCACATACGCTGATGGTACAAATTTTTCAGCCATTTCCTATTTTTTTAATGTCTCTTATAAATTAAATGACGCACATAAATTCGCGTTTAACGTATTTGGCGCAAAACAGCGTCACGGACAACGACAAAATTTATCTCCAATTAACACGTATAGATTAAGTGAAAGAGGTACACGTTACAACCCAGATTGGGGATATAAGAATGGTCAAATAACGAATATTGAAGATAATTTTTATCATAAACCATTAGCCTCATTAAACCACTATTGGAGGATTAATGATAATAGTAAATTGTCAACCTCATTTTATGGCTCTACTGGAACAGGTGGTGGTGGTGGAATTGCTGGAACTGAAAGCAGCAAGTTTTCATCTATTGATTATAAAATAGGTAATTTTGGTCCCGTAGATTTAGACAGAATTGTTGACGAAAATATAGCTAACGGCGCAAATGGTTCCTCTGCATTATTAAGAGCGAGCAGAAACGATCATGTTTGGGTTGGTGCCATAAGTGTTTTTAATACTAAACTTTCAGATTATATCGATTTGAACGTTGGTGCAGATTATCGTTATTATGTTGGGGAGCATTTCCGAGAAGTAACTGATTTATTGGGAGGGCAATATTTCCTTGATGATAGTGATATAAATAACCCAAACAGGGCTACTCAAGTTGGTGATAAAATTTCTTATCACGATAAGGGATATCATTCTTATATAGGTGGTTTTGGTCAAGCAGAATACAATGATGAAAAATTTTCAGCTTTCATAGCTGCAAATTTTAATAATAGTACTTATAAGAGAGAAGATTTTTTTCAAAAACTGGATAATGATCCAAATCAAATCACAGATCCACAAAGTTTCAATGGATATGGTGCGAAATTAGGTGCAAACTACCGTTTTGATGATATGCATAATTTGTATTTTAATACTGGGTATTTTGAAAGGGTTCCTTTCTTAGATGATGTATGGTTGAATTTCAGTAATGATGACATCAATGAAGGTATCGAAAATCAAAAAATAACAAGTTTTGAATTGGGTTATGGTTTACGTACAGAAAAATTATCTGCTAATTTAAATGTATACCACACCATATGGAAGAATAAAACAGAAACAGTTGATAGAGGCACTGGCGACAACCTAATTACGGCGAATCTAAACGGTTTGGAAGCGTTGCACCAAGGTCTTGAGTTTGACTTTGAGTTCCGTCCACTTGAATTTTTAAGTATAACGGGTATGATTTCATTTGGGGATTGGACATGGAATAATAACTTAACAGATGTGGTTTTCTTTGATATTGATAGAAATCCAGCTTTAAATGGAGATGGCTCAATTCAAACCACTGATATTTTTCTTAAGGATATCCCTGTAGGACGTTCGGCCCAGACCACTTCTGCGCTTGGTATTAAATTGAATCTGTCTCGCCAAACATCATTTTCATTTGATTATAATTATTATGATAGGTATTATGCAGATTTCGATTTGCAAAGTAGAGCTTCTGAAACAAGTTTAGATACCAAACCATGGAAAGTACCAAGTTATTTTTTATCTGACGCTATTTTAAGTCATAAATTCGAGTTTGGAGACTTTAATGCTTCAATAACTGGTCGCGTTAATAATTTATTTAACGAAGAGTTTATCAACCGAGCAGATGATGGTAATTCAAGTACTGCAACTGATGCCTTAGTGTTTTTTGGCCAAGGAAGAACATTTAGTATAAGTACAAAAATTAATTTCTAATTTAAAAGGATATAAAAATGAAAAAGTTTATTTATTTATTAATGATTCTAGCCATTGGCTTAGTGTCATGCGAAAATTCTTTAGAGGATGTTTATGATGATTTAAGCGATAACATAAAACCAATATCTGGGGATATTGAATTGATACTTACTGATGAGGATTATACAGATGATGTTGAGGATGGTGGACTAGGTTTGCGTTTTCCTAACTTTAATTCTGAAGATCAAGCCAAGGAATTAGTCCCTAGCTTATTGGATGATAGATATCCTGCTTTAAAAAATGAGTCAAGTGCCTTAGTAACATATGCTTTATATGCTCCACAAAGGAGAGAACGAAGTTTGATTGTTTATGAAGTGACTGATGAGGATTATGACGCTCTTGAATTACGATTCCCTAATTTTTCTAGAGACAGCCATATTGAAGATTTTTTAGAATTTAAATACCCTTCTCCTGAGGATAGAACGTTATTGTCACTAACTTATGATTATTTTTCGAATGGAAGTGTCAATGAATTGAACAATGGATTCTTATTCATTAATGGTAGTTGGAAAAATATAATTGGTTTTACAAATCAAGAGTACGCGTTAATGGGAGAAAGTTTTCCTAATTTTTCTAATGAGGATGAAGCTTCAGAAAAAATCGCTATCATTTTAAAAGATAAGCTAAAATTTGGTGGCTATAAAGCTGGTGATATCGTCGGAACTATGTATAAGTTATTTGTAACTGATGAGGATGATGTTGATGGAGATGGTAGAATAGATGACAGAACCACATATAGCTATGTAAAATACTTTATTTCTGATGGAACCAATTGGTCTGAGTATAACGATGTTATTACCCAACAACTTCAATTTGGTCACGATGGAACTAAATGGGTGCCTGACAATACCATTAAATACACCATTAATGATGCCGATGTCACATTAATATCAAACGCACTTATAGATGTTGCAGGTTTCGAAGGTCCAGCAGACAACGTAGCGTTCTTCGGTAGTTTTGACAGAAGGTCTGGAAGTGGCAATTTTTGGGATGAGGATATGTTACTACGTGCATTTAATATCCTTTTAGATGCTAGAGACCCTAGTGCTGAAGAAGGACAAAAATATATTTTAACCTTTGTTGTTTATACAGGTTCTACTGGTACTGAATCCAAAAGCCTGATCAAGAAGGATGGAGTTTGGGTATATCAATAAAATAATATATTAAAAATATAAACCACCTCGATTGAGGTGGTTTTTTTTCCTCAAAATTCAATATCTTTATAATTGCTATGAAAAAATTTATTTTATTACTAATTACTATAATTATATATAGTTGTAGTAATTCAGGTGGGGATGATTCCCCTATTGAAAAAGAACCTACAGATGATGGCAAGCCAATTGCTGTAAACGACATGGGGACGACCATCGAAGACAAAGCACTTGAGATAAGTAATTTATTAAATAATGATACGGTTGTTGATGCTGCCAGAATAGATGCTTTTGATAAAGCTACAACTAATGGCGGTAGCGTTTCAGACGAACGGACATATTTTTTATACACGCCTAAAAAAGGATTTGTTGGGAACGATACATTTACATATACACTTTGCGATAATGATCTGCCACAAGACTGCTCAACAGCAACAGTTACAATTATTGTAACAGATGAAGGTAATCCTGTAGCAGAAAATGATGCTATAAATATTTTAGAAAATAACACAAAAAATATTTCTAATTTATTACAAAACGATAATACTGTTGATGATGCTGTATTAACCTCCGTAGATAATTCCTCAACACAGGGAATCGTAGTTTTAAATACCGATGGAACTATTAGTTATACACCTAAAACTGATTTTACTGGTACAGATATTTTTAATTATACCATTTGTGATGATGATACGCCAGTTAATTCATGCGCTACAGCCACAGTAACAATTACTGTTATTGCACCTTTAGATTTTAATGTCAATTCTGAATTGACAGATTATTATTCTGGGCTTATATTTTCTGAAGACTCAGATTTAATGTTCGATGAATTGAGTGATCATACTAAAACCAACCATACAACCATTTTATCTTATGGTCAGCGCCATCAATTTTTGTATAATGCAGATGAAGATTTAAATAACGCTGATAACGTAACGCTAATGTATTCAGGAGAAAGTCGTTATTGGGAGGAATATCAATCAGATTCAAATTCATATTCACCAAAAACATTTAATACTGAGCATGTTTATCCGCAATCTAAATTAACTAAAGACAATGCGGTAACAGATTTACACCATTTAAGATCTTGCGATGCTACAGTAAATAGTGAGAGATTAAACTATCCTTTTACAGATGGAAGTGGTACATATAAACTAATAGGAGAAACATGGTTTCCAGGCGATGAATGGAAAGGAGATGTTGCCAGAATGATTTTATATTTAAATATACGATATGGCGAAACATTTTCTAATGTAGGAACCATAGAGTTATTCTTAAAATGGAACGTTGAAGATCCTGTTTCAGCTTTTGAAGAACAACGCAACGAAGTGATTTATGCTGCTCAAGGTAACAGAAATGCATTTGTAGATAATCCATATTTAGCCACATTAATTTGGGGCGGTGATGCTGCAGAAAATAAATGGCAATAAAAACGCTTAAATATTTTAAAACCGCTTTTCTACAAAGCGGTTTTTTTATACATTTAATTATTACATTTGTTATTAATTCTATTATTTAGAACTAAATAAAAAATTATGTACAACGTTATAAAATCACTCCATTCCTATTGGGCATATTTAGTACTTATCGTTTTAATTATAGCTACAATAAGTGCCATTATAAAAACGGTTGGTGGTAAAGAATATGCTGCTAGCGATTTTAGAAAATCATTATTTACACTTATAGTATCCCATATTCAATTATTAATCGGATTTGTGTTGTATTTCGTGTCACCTAGATTGCAACTTTTTAGTGAATCAGGTATGGGAGACATCATGAAAGATTCTGTAAATAGACTGTATTTGGTAGAGCATCCTATTATCAATATTATTGCTGTAGCTTTAATTACAATTGGTTATTCCAAACATAAAAAGAAACTAACTTCTAGCACAAAGTTAAAAACCATAGCTATTTTCTATACGATTGCTCTAGTTTTATTCTTATCTAGAATTCCATGGAGTACTTGGTTGGGATAGTGTATTTTGCTTAACTTAAAAAAATTAAACCCCTCAGTTTTTTTGAATTAAAATATTTTTTGTGTAAATTAATTTCTTTCTATTGGAAATAACACAGAGGGTTTTACTTCCTTTATCAAATACATATATACGGGGAAATGATCGCTAAAACCATTGCTAAATCCACCATCAGACCAACTTCTAAAAGGATAGCCTTTGTAAGTACCTGTATTATGAATTAAGTAGCGTTTGTTAAAAATACCAGCTTTGTAAAATTTAAAAGAGGAATACTCTTTTTCAAGCAGTGGTTTTGTAACTAGTATTTGATCAAACAAACTCCATGCATCACGGTATGCTGTTGTGCCTAATCCGTTTTTATAAAAATTTATAAACGGATTATAAATACCTTTTAAACCCACTTTTTGTTTGTTATTCTTAGCCTTTAAAATAGATTTTACACTAGGATTATTAGGGTTGTCATTTAAGTCGCCCATAATAATAACTTTAGCATAAGGATTAATGACTTGAAGAGAGTCCAAAAGACGTTTAGTAAGTTTTGCAGCGGCTACACGTTTAGATCGGCTTCTTTGCTCGCCACCTCGTCTAGATGGCCAATGATTGACTACAATATGTAATAAATCGTCTTCTAGTTTTCCGGTAACTAATAATTGATCTCTGGTGTGTATTCTTTTTTGATCTTGATCATCGTAAATTTTCAATGTATGCGAACTCGTACTTAAAGGAGCAAATAAATTTTTTTGGTATAATAGTGCAACGTCAATGCCTCTAATATCAGGAGAATCATAATGTATAATACCATAGTTTTTTTTAAGCAAAGTTGAATCATTTACAAGATCTTCTAAAACATCCTTATTTTCAACTTCAGAAACACCTATAATAGCAGGTGTGTTATTGGTTACATCTTTCCCTATTTCTGATATAACCCGAGCCATATTGCTTATTTTTTGTCGATATGCACGCTCTCGATTAGTTTTAAGTTCCATCATAGGACTGTACTCATCAAACTTTTTTGGATCATTTATAGTATCAAATAAATTTTCTAAATTATAAAAAGCAACGGTATGTATTTTAAATTTTTTGTCTTGGGCATTTGTTTGAACGCATACAATTAAGAACAAAATTAAAAATCTAAATTTTGAAAAGTTCATTAAATTATTAAAAAAATTAGTGCCATTATTATATTACAAAACCTAAGCCAAAGTTACGTATTTGTAATAAATGTCGTAAATTTTCACTTTTTAACACCTAACTTTTTAAATTATTAGGTGTCTTTAAAGATAACTATGAATAAAATAACCCTCATTCTTTTATTCGGATTTTTTGCGATATCCTCTTATGCTCAAGATGCTTTAATTAAAGGGAGTGTTATAGATGGGCTTTCATTTGAACCTATAGAAGCTGTTACAGTTACTATAGAAGATTCTAATTTATTTCAATTAACAGATGCTTTAGGAACATTTATTTTTAAAGAAAATATTCCTTTAGGCGAACAAATTCTTAGAATTTCAAAAGGAGGTTATATTACTAAACGTTACCCAATTACCGTAAATGAAGGAAAAACGGTTAATATAACGGATATGATTTTAGATAGAGATGCTGCCCAAACAGCAGATTTATTCACAATAACGTTATCTGATGATGAGTTAAATGACGATGTTAGTGGTGCCGATAATATTTCAGGTTTACTAGCATCTTCACTTGATATATTTCAAAGAACCGCAGCTTTCGAGTTTAGTTCATCCTTTTTTCGAGTACGCGGTTTGGATTCAAAAAACGGTTCTATTTTAATCAATGGCGTTGAAATGAATAAGACCTTTAACGGAAGACCACAATGGAGTAATTGGGGCGGTATAAATGATGTATTGCGTAATCAAGAATTAACGTGGGGGTTAACACCATCAAATTATAATTTTGGTGGCGTTTTAGGAACTACAAATATAAACGTGAGAGCTTCAAAGGCCAGACCAGGTAGCAGATTAACATATTCGTCTTCAAATAGAAGTTATACTAATAGATTAATGGCAACGGATGCTTCAGGGTTATTAAAGAACAATTGGGCATATACCATATCTGTAGGAAGACGTTGGGGAAATGAAGGTTATCAAGATGCCACAAATTATAGTTCTAATTCTTTTTTTACTTCTGTAGAAAAGAAAATTAATGATAATCATAGCCTTAATTTAACAGCTATTTATACACCAAATCGCAGAGGAAAATCATCACCTAATACGCAAGAAGTTTTTGATTTGAAAGATATAAAATATAACGAATATTGGGGTTTTCAAGATGGTGAAAAGCGAAATTCCAGAATTAAAGAAGTTAATGAACCCATAGTTATGCTAAATCATTATTGGAAGCTGAATAGCAAATCGACTCTAAACACGAATGTTGCTTACCAATTTGGGAAATTAGGAAACAGCCGTTTAGATTATAATGGGACCGATTTAATTAATGATTTTCCCCAAGGTGGCGGCGCAAACCCAAGTCCAACGTACTACCAAAAGCTACCCAGTTACTTAGAACGAAATTTTCCAGATGACTTAGGCATTGCCTACGGCGCATTAAAAGCATTTCAAAATGATGGTCAAATAGATTGGAATGCCATGTATGGTGCTAACATCGGAAATGCCCAAACTGGTGGAAATGCCGTTTATGCTTTATATGAAGATCGGGTTGATGACACACAAGTAACAGTAAATGCGATTTTGAATAAAGAAATTAATGATAATATTCTACTAAATTTCGGTATAAACTACAAAACCTTAAAATCTGAAAACTTTGCTCAAGTTATAGATTTGTTAGGTGCATCAACCTATTTGGATGTTGATGGTTTTGCAACCGAACTTAACGAAGCTCAAAACGATTTATTAAAACCAAATAGAATTGTTGGAGAAGGCGATAAATTCAAGTACGATTATAACATTTTTGCAAATGAATTAGGTGTTTATGCGCAATCACAATTCACTTATAATAAAATCGATTTTTACGTTTCTGGAAGTCTAAAATACACCCAATATCAAAGAGAAGGAATATATCAAAATGGAGGTTTTCCTGATAATTCATTAGGAAGAGGAAAAGAGTTAACATTTACAGGCTATGGTGCTAAAGCTGGTTTTACATATAAGTTAACAGGAAAACATGTGTTCGATTTTAATAGCGGCTATATATCTAGAGCGCCATTTATTCAAAATACATATTCAAATTCTAGAGAAAATCATAATACGGTACCCAATATTACTAATGAAAATATAGCATCGGTAGATGCGAGTTATGTGTTTAGATCGTCTATTATAAAAGCAAAATTAACGGGTTATTTTACGAAAATTACTGATGCCAGCGAAATATCTTTCTTTTTTGCTGATGGTATAGGCGGTGATAATACAGCCTTTGTTCAAGAGATTTTGCAAGGTATAGATAGAAAACATATAGGTGGCGAATTTGGTATAGAAGCTCAGGTTACGCCAACCATTAAATTAAAAGGCGCCGCAGCAGTTGGTCAATTTACTTATGATAATAACCCCAATTTATTTCTCTCAACAGAACCTGATGCTGAAGCTGCTGCTGCAGGGTTTGTAAATGGATTTAAAGATTTTGGAGTGTCAAAACTTAAAGGATACAAACTAGCTTCGGGGCCACAGAATGCGTATTCGGTTGGTTTTGAATATCGCGATCCAGATTTTTGGTGGTTTGGTGCTACGGCAAATTTTTTCTCAAACACCTATATAGATGTAAGTCCATTAACCAGATCATCAAATTTTAACACGGATTTTGATGGTAATGTTTTTAATGATTATGATGAAGATTTAGCAAGAGCGTTATTAAAACAAGAACGATTTGATGATTATATGTCGGTGAATTTAATCGGCGGAAAATCATGGAAAATAGGCAAGTATTATATTGGGCTTTTTGCAAGTATTAATAATCTTTTAGATGCAGTTTATAAAACTGGAGGTTTTGAACAAGGCAGAAATGCCAACTATAGAGAATTGAGAAATGATAAGGCTTTAGATACGCCCGTATTTGGCCCTAAATATTGGTATGGTAGAGGGGCAACGTATTTTTTGAATTTGAATGTTAGAATGTGATGTTTTAAAGTTGAATTAAGTTAAGATGTGCGTTAGGGATAGTAGTGGAAAGCCCAAAGCCCGACGTAGGAGGTGCGAGGACTTGTAGCGGATAGCCCGACCCTTGTGGTAACGCCCAAAAAAATAAAATTAGAGTTATGAATAAAATTTTAGTCTTTTTAAATACTATGATTCTGATGATGCTATTTTCGTCTTGTATAAAAGATGATGACTATAGTGTGCCAGACATTTCTATTACGGAACCTGATGTTCCGCAAGAGCAAATCACAACATTTAAAGCAATTAAGTCTTTATATGAACAGGCTGTAAATGGAGGGAATTCTACAGTTATAGTTGATGATGAAACCGATTTATACATTGAAGGTTATGTAGTGTCTTCTGATAAGTCGGGAAACTTTTTTGAAGAATTAATTATACAGAATAAAACAGATGATAGTAGCTCTGATGCCGACCCAAGACTTGGATTTAAAGTAGATATTAATGTAAATAGTTTGTCTGATACCTACCAATTTGGGCAAAAAGTATATATAAAAATGGATGGTTTAACTATAGGAGAAACGAGTGGCGTTATTACTATAGGAAAAGGGAATTCGGTTCAAGTAGAACAAATTCAAGCTGCGGAATATAAAGATATTGTTTTGCGTAGTAATGAAATAGTAGAGATAACACCTAAAATTTCTGGTTTAGCTGATTTAACTGAAGCTGATGAAAACACCTTGATTCAATTAGATAATATGCAATTAAATAGATTTGAGATAGGTGCTACCTTTGCAAGCGAGTCTTTTGATGAGTTTGATGGTTTACGCTTACTGGAAAGTTGCGATTCTGGAATTCAAATAATTATGCAAACGAGTACATTTTCAGATTTTAAAACCTTGATTGTTCCGCAAGGAAAAGGTGCAGTAACGGGTATATTTAGTCGCGATTTTAGAGATAATTTTAATGTGTTGGTTATTAATAGTTCTGAGAATATTGATTTTGATAATGAAACACGTTGTGATCCTATAACATTAACTTGTGGTGTTGCACCGAGCTTTGGAACTGGTAATTTATTATTTGAAGACTTTGAATCTCAAAAAAATAACAAACCTATTGTTATTGATGGTTGGACAAATTATATGGAAACGGGCACAGAAGCTTGGGAAGGGTATGTCTCAACATCATCCAATGCATCTTTAGGGCGTTCTGCTAGGTTTCAATCTGGCAGTTCTGGAGATGTTAGTAATATTGGCTGGTTAATAACACCCGCTATAAATTTAGATGCTCAAGATGGTGAAACATTACGCTTTAAAACCTCCAACAGTTTAGCAGATAGTAGCTATATGGAAGTTTTATATTCACTAGATTGGGATGGTATAGAAGCTAGCGTGACTTCGGCAACTTGGGGTGTATTGTCTGCGGCTTATGTGGTTAAGGATTCAGATTCTTTTGCACCTTGGTTCAATTCTGGGAATGTAGATTTGTCATGTATTACTGGAATTATTCATATTGCTTTTAAATATACAGGTAGCGGACAAGATACTTTTGATGGTATTTATGAATTGGATGAGATAAGTGTGGATTATGTGGAATAATAAAACATTAGTTTTACCTTTGGCATAATAAATTACTAAATGACAACATTCGACGCCCTTTTCTATCACTTTTTCCAACATTACAAAACCAAAAAGAGTAAAAAAGCAAATAGTATAGCTACGTTTTACATTAGTCTTTTACAATGTAGCTTGCTACTACTTTTAGGTGTTTTTTTTGCAGGCTTTTTTAGGCAAATGCATGTAAATACCATGGCAGCTTCTAAGGCTTGGACATTATTTGTTATTGTTACTATTTTTATTTACTTCAAAAATTGGATGCAATATGGCGGTAGAAAGCGTAAAGTGCTAAATGCAAAAATGCTTAAAAATAAAAAAATATCATACAACATTTGGTTACTTTGGTTATTGCCAATTGTTATTTTAGGTTTAGTGTTTGTGCTTTTTCAAGCCACTTAAATTATTTTTTCAAAACCAAATAAACAGGAAAGTGGTCACTATAACCCCCTTTATATTTGGGACCAACATACGTTCTGAAGGGAGAGCCTTTAAAAGGTCCTTTAAAGAGTTTTAAAAAAGCTTCATCAAAAATATTGGCTTTAAAAAACTCAAATTCACTTTCAGAACTCTTAAAAAAGTTAGTAGAGAATAAAATTTGATCAAAAATAAACCATTGTCGTCTGTGTTTTACCGTACCTCGAGTAAAAGAGCGTAAGGTTTCCATAGGGTTAAATAAATTATAGCCTTCAACTAAACGTTTAATACTTTTGCTATGCGGATCGTCATTAAAATCGCCTATTACTATAATTTTGGCATTTTCATCTTCTTTTTTTAAAGCTTTAATAATATCGCTCACTTTTTCAGAAGAAGCGAGACGTTTAAATTCAGTTTCTTTTTCACCTTCGCGCCTTGAAGACCAATGGTTTACAATAACATGCACTTTTTCACTATCTAAAAACCCAGAAACTAATAAAACATCTCTTGTATAATCAGGTGTTCCGTCTAAATCGGTAAGGGATATTGTAAAAGCTTCAGAATGTGATACTTTAAAAACATTAGTGTCATATAACAATGCCACATCAATGCCACGTTCATCTAAAGATTCAAAATGTACATAATCGTAATTTAAATTTTCTAAATGTTTTGAAGTCATTAAATCTTTAATAACTACGGTGTTTTCAATCTCGGCTAAACCAACTAGAGCAGGGTGTTTTCCAGTTTCACGTTGTCCAATATTAGAAATAGTAAATCCTAGTTTTCTTAACTTATTTTTATAACGTTTGGGTGTCCAGTTTTTAACAGAGTTTGGTAAAAAATCATTATCATGTTTAAGTTTGTTGTTCTTTAAATCAAATAAATTTTCAACATTATAAAACGCTATAGTTTGCATATCGTGTCGAACGGGAATATCTTCAAAAGGTTCTGTCATAGGTCAAAAATAGGCTTAAAAATATAAAAATAATAATCAGTACAATTATGTAACTTTGCAATAGACTATTTTTTATAATTGAAAGGCATATATGGGATTAGAAAAAGCTGTTTTAATAGGTATTATCACTAAAGATCAAGATGAAATTAAGCTTAAAGAATATTTAGATGAGTTAGAGTTTTTAACGTTTACAGCAGGCGGTTATGCTGTAAAGCGTTTTACTCAAAAAATGGATATGCCAAATGCCAAAACGTTTATAGGAACTGGTAAGATGGAAGACGTTAGCCAATTTATTAAAGAAAATGATATTGATACCGCTATTTTTGATGATGAACTTTCTGCAGCTCAAGAACGCAATATTAGTAAGATTCTTGATGTAAAAGTTTTAGACAGAACCAATTTAATCCTTGATATTTTTGCACAACGTGCCCAAACGAGTTATGCGAGAACACAAGTAGAATTGGCGCAATGTGAATATTTACTGCCAAGATTAAGAGGTATGTGGACTCACCTTGAAAGACAAAAAGGGGGAATTGGAATGCGTGGTCCTGGAGAAACAGAAATAGAAACAGATAGACGTATTGTACGTGATAAAATAGCTTTGCTAAAAAAACGCATAAAAACGATCGATAAACAAATGGCTGTTCAACGTGGTAATCGCGGTAAAATGGTTCGTGTGGCACTTGTTGGTTATACTAATGTTGGTAAATCCACACTTATGAACGTGATTAGCAAGAGCGAGGTTTTTGCCGAAAACAAACTTTTTGCGACTTTGGATACTACCGTTAGGAAAGTAGTAATTCAAAACCTGCCATTTTTATTAAGCGATACGGTTGGGTTTATTCGCAAACTACCAACACAATTAGTAGATAGTTTTAAAAGCACACTAGATGAGGTAAGAGAAGCCGATTTATTACTGCATGTGGTAGATATTTCACATCCAAATTTTGAAGAGCATATTGCTTCGGTAGAGAAAGTTTTAGGCGAAATAAAAAGTGGCGACAAACCAACCATTATGGTATTCAATAAAATTGATGCTTATGAGGCTGAATCTTTGGAGGAAGATGATTTAGAAACCGAACGTTCTGAAAAACATTATTCGCTAGAAGAATGGAAAAGCACATGGATGAGCAAAGTGGGTAATAATGCTTTATTTATTTCGGCCTTAAACAAAGAAAATTTAGAAGATTTTAAAAAACGTGTTTACGATGAGGTTCGCGAAATACACGTTACTCGTTTTCCATATAATAATTTTCTGTACCAAGAATATAATAGCGAAGGTTTAATAGAATAAAGTCTTTTCGAGTGTCCCAAATTTTCTTTGGGATGTACCGAGAAGTTGGGCGTTACCACAAGGGTCGGGCTATCCGTTACAAGTCCCAAGTCCTCGCAACTCCTATGGTCGGGCTGTGGGCTATCCGCTTCTATCCCTAACGCAAAAAATGCGCTTCCTTTTTTAAAGAAGCGCATTTTTTTACAAATTAAATATTCTTAAAATGGATTAAAACTTATAGCTTAAACCAAGAGTATAATAAGTTTGTAACTTATTATCAACATCATTAAAACCTGTTGCAGTAGCTGGTACTTGAGCTAAAGCATAGTTTAACGCTTCTTGCTTATTACCTCTTAACCCAAAATCAAAACCAACACCAATCATTTTCCATAACGTATAGCTAAATGAGTTAGTCCAAGTAAAGTTTGAAAAATCTCCAGACTTGTAACTTTGGAAAGCAGATAAGTTTGTTTTAAAAGCAATAGCGCCAATTTGTCTTGTATAATCAGCAACAATTTTAGCACCTAGAGATGATTCAAAAACAGAATCATTATCAGCAAAAACAAAATTGTAGTTTAATGGATGTACTACCAATATAAAGTTTTCAATAGGCGTCCATGTTAAACCAACACCAACATCTAAATAACCAGGGTCATTAAAATTATCTAACAATGTTGTTCTGTATTCAGCTAATCCAGAAACCGCTAAGTTTTTAGCAATATTTCTACCATATAAAGAAGATATGTTAAAAATATCTGTTGTAGCATTAAAGCCATCATCATCTAATGGATTGTCTGTATTATCTAATTTTATCCAGTTTAAATTTGTTGTTAAACTATTTCTCCAAAAGAAATCCTCTTGAATTAAATTAGCAAAACCATTTACTGTAAATCCAATACTTCCAGAGTTGATGTTTGGAGTTCCTTGAGAATACCAGTTGTTAAATCCAGATAAGCTACCACCAATAGTACCAAAAGCACCTTTGTGCCAACCTGGAAGGGCATCGATTTTTCCTTGAATAGCATCCGCTTCTGCTAATGCAGCATCAGCGATGGTTTGTTGTTCAGCTTTTTGTGCTTCTAATTCTTCTTTTGTTTGTGCGTTCATTGTTACAACGCTAAAACATAATACAGTTAAAAAAAGTATTTTTTTCATGATTTTAAATTTTGTTAAAAATTTTTGCAAATATACAGTTTAGACGCAACTAACAAAATTAAGTCACAAAAAAAATCACTTATTTTTATAGAGGGGAACAGATGAACAGGCTTCACCGTACATAATGGACTTAACGAATGGTTTTAACTTGTTGGATAACATAATATAAGCGTTTTGTGGAACAGGTTTATTTGCACAACCTTTTATAATAATTGGCTTATCTTGAAATGCAGAAACATCGAGATTATTAATAATGTCTTGATAAATTGAAGTTTCCAAAACGTGTAAATCTCCAACAACAACTTTCTTTGCATAAGACTCTAATTGAATTCCTAACAGCATATATGCCCAACCAGGAATAATAGCATCACTACTACAGGTTAATGCTATGTAACTGCCTTGGTATTGACTCCAATCAAAGACTGCTATTTCATTTCTAAAATCTTTTTCACGAAGCACAAAACCTTCAAAAAGCCAATCTTTAATATCAAACAAAACACGATTTCCTTTCGGGTAATAATCCTCTAGGTCAATAGTTATAAGTTTACTGCTCGCTACGCGATTTATAATATCATCTTTCAAAATAAAGAACCCTCTTAGTCCCAATTTAATCGGGAAACTCAAACTGGGAATTTGAATGTTTTTAAATTATTTGTTACTTATTTAACTGTTAACTGGATATTAAAAAATGAATTAAAGCATTCCCAATTCCAACTTCGCTTCCTCACTCATTAAATCTTGAGTCCAAGGTGGGTCAAAAGTAATTTCTACTTCCGCATCTTTTACTTCGTTAAGCGATTTAACTTTTTCTTCAACTTCCAAAGGCAAGGTTTCTGCAACAGGACAGTTGGGTGTTGTTAATGTCATTAAGATTTTAACATCATAATCTTCGTTTACAAACACATCGTAGATTAATCCTAGTTCATAAATATCAACTGGTATTTCTGGATCATAAATCGTTTTAAGAACGTTTACTATTTTTTCGCCTAATTCGGCAGTATCTATGGTTTCACTCATTTTTTAAATGTTTAAACGTTTATTTGTTGACATGTTTAAATCAATAAACGCATCAACGATTAAACCTAGTTTAACTGTGTTTGGTATGCTATCGCATACATTTTTAATTGCTTCACCATACTTACTAAACCATTAGCTCGTGTTGGCGATAAATGCTCTTTTAAACCTATTTTATCTATAAAACCGGTATTAGCATCAATAATATCTTTTGGGTGTTGATTGGAAAATGTTCTAATTAAAATAGCGATAATCCCTTTAGTGATAATCGCATCACTATCTGCAGTAAATTCAATTTTATCATCTTTCATTTCTGCATGTACCCATACTTTGCTTTGGCATCCTTTTATAATGTTGCTTTCAGTTTTGTATTGGTCGTTAATTAGGGGAAGATCTTTCCCTAAATCAATCATATATTGGTAGCGTTCTTCCCAATCTTCAAACATTGAGAATTCGTCTATTATTTCTTTTTGAATGTCTTCAATACTCATAGATTCAATTTTATACAAAAATACAATAAGAAATGCTGCTATTCAATCTTTTCGATGATTGATAGGATTTCTTTAACTAAAGGCGCTATTTCCTCAGGAGGATTACTATGATCAAAAGGCGGGGACGTATACGTTTTTCCATTTGAATTGATTTTTAATCTTGCCATGGATGCACCATCAAAAAGAAAATCTTTACTTGGAGCTTTTAGCTTTGGCAAGCTTTCAAAATCCATATGTTTTACAGCAGCTCTTAAACTATCCCATTGTTTTTTATCAATGTTTTTCTTTGAAGCTGTTCCGCCACTTATGTATACTGAAGAAATAGATTTACTGTTTATTTTGATTTGTTTATAACGGCCTCTTGAAGTTGATGAATATTCAAAACTTACTGATCCTTGTTTTTCTTCCTTTATAGTGGTTAGTAATAGTTTTTTTTTATGATACAAAGAAAATCCATCTGTTGTAAATAGAATTATATTGGCTTTTCTGAAGATTTTGATAAGTTTGTTTTCAATCGTATTAGCCTCGTTTTGACAAAGCATTTTAGTTGACTTTAAATTATTAAAATATAGTGCGTTTTTTTTCAAAGTGTAAGAACCCAAAAAACGATTACAGCCAGAAAATCCAGAAACCTGTTTTGTGGTATTATTAAAATGGATATTGAGATTGAATAAAGCTACATCTTCACCGCTCAACGTGTTTATTTTATAAATACCGTGTAATGTTTTTAAATTTGATATATCGTTTTGTTGGTCAAGCAACATGTGGTAATCTGGTGATCCCCAGCAGGATCTAAGAATAACCATGCTTAAAATAAGTAACATGCCTTTCATTATTATATATATTGATTTATAAAAGAATGTACAAAAAGGGAGCCAAATTAGTTAAGACAACATCATTTTTGCTTTTTTGACACCTTCCACTAAAATATCAATCTCTGCTTTGGTATTATAAAATGCAAATGATGCACGAATGGTTCCTGGTATTTTATAAAAATCCATTATCGGTTGTGCACAATGGTGGCCTGTTCTTACTGCAATTCCTAATTTATCTAAAATGGTGCCAACATCGTAAGGATGGATGCCATCTAAATTAAAAGATATAACGGACGTTTTATGTTCGGAAATGCCGTAAATTTTTAAACCTTCAATTTCTAGGAGTTTTTTAGTTCCGTATTCTAAAAGGGCATTTTCTTGAGCTGAAATAGTATCGAAACCAATTTTATTCATGTAATCTATAGCTACTCCAAAGGCTATACCTCCACAAATATTTGGCGTTCCTGCTTCAAATTTATGTGGTAAATCGGCGTAAGTTGTTTTTTCAAAAGTGACTTCATCAATCATTTCGCCCCCACCTTGGTATGGTGGTAGTTTTTTAAGCCACGCTTCTTTACCATAAAGCATTCCAATGCCTGTTGGTCCACATATTTTATGTGCAGAAGTCACATAGAAATCCACATCTAAAGCTTGCATATCAGGTTTAAGATGTGGAGCCGATTGTGCACCATCTATTAAAATGGCAGCACCAACCTCGTGCGTTTTTTTAATAATATATTCAATAGGATTTATAGTTCCTAAAGCATTTGAAATATGATTCAGGAACACAAGTTTCGTGTTTTTTGAAAGTAGTTTATCGAATTCGGACATTATTAGCTCACCTTCCTCATTCATAGGAATGACCTTTAAAGTTGCTCCAGAGCGCTCGCATAGCATTTGCCAAGGCACGATATTACTGTGATGCTCTAAAGCTGAAACGATGATGTCGTCTCCTTTTTTTAAGAGTGATGAAAACCCATTAGCTACTAAGTTGATACTATGTGTTGTGCCGGAAGTAAAAATAATTTCGTGCGAATGTTTCGCGTTGAAATGTGATTGAATTTTATGTCGCGATGCTTCATATAAATCGGTTGCTTCTTGACTTAAAGTATGAACACCACGATGGATATTAGCATTATAATTAGAATAATAATCTACAATAACATCTATAACCTGCTGAGGTGTTTGAGAGGTTGCTGCATTATCAAAATATACTAAAGGTTTGCCATTTACTTTGCGAGAAAGAATGGGAAAGTCTTTTCTGATGTCGTTTATATGGAACATGGCGGATATGGTTAGCCCCGATAGAAGCGGCATCCTTTTTTGTTTTTTGTAAAAAAGATACAGCGGATAGCGGGAAATAGCTTCAAATAAAAATTTTAATTACTATTAATAAGATTCCCTGCTTTCAAGGGAATGCTAAAATATATTATAAGTCAAAACCTAAATTAACACCTAGTTTTTTAGCTATAATTTTAGTAATACGTTGTTTTATTTCTGGAATTTTAACCGAACTCAACACGTTATTACTAAAGGCGAACATTAATAATGCTTTGGCTTCTTTTTCTGGAATACCACGCGAACGCATATAAAACATAGCACTTTCATCTAATTGACCTATAGTACAACCATGCGAACATTTAACATCATCTGCAAAAATTTCTAATTGTGGTTTTGTGTTTATTGAGGCTTTATCACTTAGTAAAATATTATTATTGGCTTGAAATGCATTGGTTTTTTGTGCTTCTTTATTTACCACTACTTTACCATTAAAAACTCCTGTAGATCTATCGGAAAAAATACCTTTATAATCTTGGTGACTTTCACAATTTGGCTCTATATGGTGTACTAGAGTATTGTGGTCTACATGTTGTTTTTCGCCAATAATAGTAATGCCCTTTAGAGTAGAATCGATGCGCTCGCCTTCTTGATAAAAGTTTAAATTATTTCGTGTTAATTTCCCACCAAAAGAGAAGGTATGCACTGAGGCAAAACTTTCTCTACTTTGTTTGATGAAGGTATTATCAATTAAAGATGCGTTTTCGTTATCGTTTTGGATTTTATAATAATCCACAATAGCACGTTTGCTAGCGAAAATTTCGGTAACGCTATTGGTTAAAACAGAGTTGCTTGTTAAACTTTGGTGACGCTCCATGATTTGCACATGAGAATTTTCGCCAACAACAACTAAATTACGTGGCTGTAACATGGTTGCCGCTTCATTTCCTGTTGAAAAATGTAGAATTTGAATTGGTTTTTCTACAATTTTATTTTTTGGAATATGAATATAAGCACCTTCACATGAAAACGCTGTGTTTAAAGCCGATAAGCTGTTTTTTTCTGCGGCTTTATTGAAATAATTTTCAATAATCAATTGATATTTCGGTTTGTTTAAGGCAGAAGACATTAAACAAACATCAATGCCATCATGTGTGGTTTGAGATAGGTGCGACGAATATTTACCATCGATAAAAATGATTTTATACGTATCTATATCGTGGATGAAATATTTTTTAACATCCTTATAATCTAAAGCGTTTTCTTGTTTTGGAAAAACACTGTAATCTTCTTTTAAAATACTATTTAAAGAGGTGTATTTCCAGGCCTCTTCTTTCTTTGAAGGAAATCCTTTTTCTTCAAATGTTTTAATAGCCTCAGACCTTACATCGTGTACATAACTATCTACATCAACATTATCTTCGAATGCTAAAAATGATGATACTAATTTATCTTTTAAATCCATGTGTTTCAGTTTTCAGCCGAAGTCGCGGTTTTTAGTAAAATTAAAACCGAGAAAATACTGTTTACTATTTTTAACTTTTTAGCAATCAGTTTTTAGTAGGCTATTGCAAACTGTGACTGATTACTGCAACTTTTATTATGCGTTCACTTCTTCTTTAATCCAGTCGTACCCTTTTTCTTCAAGTTGATGTGCTAGTTCTTTACCGCCTGATTTTACAATACGTCCATTGTATAATACATGGACAAAATCTGGAACAATATGATCTAATAAACGTTGGTAGTGCGTAATAACAACAACCGCATTATTATTACTTTTTAATTTATTAACACCATTTGCAACAATGCGAAGGGCATCGATGTCTAGTCCAGAATCAGTTTCATCAAGTATGGCCAGTTTTGGTTCCAACATGGCCATCTGAAAAATCTCATTACGCTTTTTCTCTCCTCCAGAAAATCCTTCATTTAAGGAACGTGATAAAAATTTCCTATCAATTTCAAGTAACTCCGCTTTTTCACGAATCATTTTTAGCATATCTTTAGCAGGCATATCTGCTAAGCCTTTTGCTTTACGCGTTTCGTTTATAGCTGTTTTTATAAAGTTTGTTACAGAAACCCCAGGGATTTCAATAGGATATTGGAATGATAGAAATACACCTTTGTGTGCGCGCTCTTCCGCCGCTAACTCCTCAATATCTTCGCCTTCAAAAATAATATTACCTTCGGTAACTTCATATTCTTCTTTTCCAGCAATAACAGATGCCAGTGTGCTTTTTCCAGAACCATTAGGCCCCATAATAGCGTGAACTTCACCTGGTTTTACTTCAAGATTTATACCTCTTAAGATACCTTTGTCATCAATACTTGCGTGTAAATTATTTATTTTTAACATACTTTAATTTTGAAAATCCAAATATCAAATCCGAAACTCTAAATGATTGTTTCTGTTTGTTTTTTTGAATTTAGATTTTATTATTTGTGATTTAATTTTGGTTAGTTTCCTAATTTTATAACGTCATTATCTTCTCTTGAAGTTGGTTTAACAGTTAGTATTTCAACAATTTCAACTTTATTTTCCCAAAGAATTTTGTCGTCTTTTTGATTTGTTATTTTCCCTCTTACTTCAACTTGAACCATATCTGTAGGTTCTGTTTTATATTGTTTAGCTTCTTTATTTAACGCTTCTAATTTATCTGTAATTAAAACGCCATAAATTTCTGAATGCGTTTGTAAAACAGCTGCGCCATCAAAATAAACAAATTCGCCTTTTAAAAGTGTTAATCCATCACTTTGCTTTGCTGTTCTTTCTTCAGAATCTACAGAGATTATTTCTGTGTTTTCAGATTTCGTATCGTTTTTACAGCTTGTTAAAGCTGTAAGTACTAGTGTGATAAGAATTATTTTTTTCATTTCAACATTTTACGAATACCTACAAGTTTTTTAAAAGCTTGCAGGAGGCTTTTAGCCCACACTTCCTTCTAAACTTATTTCTAATAATTTTTGAGCTTCAACAGCAAACTCCATAGGCAGTTTGTTTAAAACCTCTTTACTAAAACCGTTTACAATTAACGCAATGGCTTTTTCAGTATCTATACCACGTTGGTTACAATAAAAAATTTGGTCTTCACCGATTTTACTCGTTGTAGCCTCATGTTCTATTATAGCTGTTTTGTTTTTTGCCTCAATATAAGGGAAGGTATGCGCGCCGCAAGCGTTACCCATTAATAAGCTATCACATTGTGAAAAATTACGTGCGTTTTCTGCCCTTGCGTTTATTTGAACTAAGCCACGGTAACTGTTTTGAGACTTTCCTGCGGAAATTCCTTTTGAAATAATAGTTGATTTAGTGTTCTTACCTAAGTGAATCATTTTAGTTCCCGTATCGGCCTGCTGATAGTTATTAGTTACTGCGATTGAGTAAAACTCACCTACGGCGTTATCGCCTTTTAAAATACAAGAAGGATATTTCCAAGTTACAGCAGAACCTGTTTCTACTTGTGTCCAAGAAATTTTTGCGTTTTTCTCGCACAACCCACGCTTGGTAACAAAGTTGAAAACACCACCTTTGCCTTCTGCATTTCCGGGGTACCAGTTTTGCACGGTTGAATATTTTATTTCGGCATCATCCATAGCAATTAATTCTACAACAGCGGCGTGTAATTGATTTTCATCGCGGCTAGGTGCTGTACAACCTTCCAGATAACTTACATAACTACCTTCATCAGCAATGACTAAGGTTCTTTCAAATTGACCTGTACCTGCTTGGTTGATTCTAAAATATGTTGATAATTCCATTGGGCAACGTACGCCTTTTGGGATGTAACAGAAACTTCCATCACTAAATACAGCAGAATTTAAAGCGGCATAAAAATTATCTTTTTGAGGCACCACAGTTCCCAAATATTTCTTTACAAGCTCCGGATGCTCTTTTATAGCTTCAGAAATACTCATAAAAATAATACCCTTTTCACCCAATGTCTTTTTGAACGTTGTTGCTACAGAGACTGAATCAACAACCACATCCATAGCTACATTAGCTAGTTTTTTTTGTTCATCAATAGAGATGCCTAATTTAGCAAATGTTGCTAAAAGCTCAGGGTCTACCTCATCTAAACTATCATATTTAGGTTTGCTGTTTGGAGCAGAGTAATAGGAAATACCTTGAAAATCAGGTTTTTCATAATGCACGTTTGCCCATTCTGGTTCAACCATTTCTTTCCAAACCTTAAACGCTTCCAATCGCCATTCCGTCATCCATTCTGGTTCTTCTTTTCTTTTGGAAATAGCACGAACAATATCTTCGTTCAAACCATTTGGGAACGTGTCAGACTCAATATCTGTATAAAACCCGTATTCGTATTCTTTGGTTTTTAATTCTTCGCGTAAATCATCCTCGGTATACTTCGACATATTGCTTTCTTGTTTTATAATGAAAATGATTCGCCACAACCACAAGTGCGGTTAGCATTAGGATTGTTAAATACAAACCCTGTTCCGTTCAAACCACCTGAATATTCTAATGTTGTTCCAATGAGGTACAAAAAACTTTTTTTGTCAACAATAATTTTTATGTCATTATCTTCAAAAACTTTATCGCCTTCTTTTTGTTCTTTGTCAAAATTCAAATCGTAAGACAACCCAGAACAACCGCCACTTTTTACACCCACACGAACATAATCGATAGCTGCATTGTAACCATCATCAGCCATAAGTTCAATCACTTTATTTTTAGCTGTTTCAGAGACTTTTATCATATTATTAATATTTAAATTTAGTTTTGGCTCAATAATTAATTAAGACAGTTTCTAAATAGAGCACAAATATACAATATAAGTCCCTCAAAATCGAACAACCTAACATTATATTAGCATATAGTTTAATAGCTTTTAATTATTGATTTTAAGTTGAATTAATTATTTGGGCGTTACCACAAGGGTCGGGCTTTACGTTGCAAGTCCTCGCACCTCCTAAGGTCGGGCTTTGGGCTTTCCGCTACAATCCCTAACGCAAAAAGAACATTCTAGTATTTGTATTATTTAATATTATTTTTAGAAAAGAAAGTATCTCGTTGTTCTAAAACGACCTTATCTCCAATTAATTTAACATTACCAGTAAATTTTATGTCTATGCAAGAAGCTCCAACCTTGAATTTATATTCTCCAGGTTCTATAATCCATTTACTGTTTTCGTAATGTGCCAATTGTTGAGGAGAAACGGTTATAGATATATTTTTGCTTTCCCCTTTTTTCAAAAAGACTTTCGAGAAGCCTTTTAATTCAATAGGTTCAAGATGCATATTCGATTCTGGAGGACTCACATATAATTGTGTTATTTCTGTACCAGCCGTAGCACCTGTGTTTGTTATTTTAAAAGCGATTTCTATGCCATCATCTGTGGTTTTTACTTGTTTTGGACTTTTAAAACCTGAATAATCAAACTTGGTATAGCTCAAACCATAACCAAAAGGATACATGGGCATATCATTTTCTTTATAACCTTGGCTATAAACAATAGGTGCTTGCTCGTTTGTTCTTGGGTATGTAAGGGTTAATTTAGCTGATGGGTTTACTTTTCCTGTAATGATATCAGTCAAGGCATTTCCGCCTTCTTCACCAGGGAACCAAGCTTGAATAATGGCGGCGCATTTAGGTTCAATTTCAGTAATAATCTGGGGGCGCCCACCAAAAATAACTAAAACAACAGGCTTGCCTGTAGCTATTAGTTTTTGTACAAAAGCATCTTGTTCTCCGGGTAAATGAATGTCTTCACGGTCTCTGTTTTCACCAACCAAGTACAAATGCTCGCCCATAGCTGCTATAATAACATCGCTTTCTATAGCATTTTGTAATGCTCTTTTTGTATTTGGTTCAGGAAAATCTTTAACACCGATGTATGCAAATTTTTTGATTCGCTCATCTCCAATTTTTTCATCCGGTTGCTCATTGTTAGAGAGCTTTGTCCAATCACAGCCACGCTCATAAGTTAATGCTATATTTTTATTAAGATTCGTTTTTAAACCTTCTAATAAAGTTATCAATTTTGGGTTATCACTATCAATAGGGATACTTCTAAAAAAAGTAGCTAAAGATTGATAAGTATAATCGCCCAATAAAGATTGTACAGCAGCAGCATTAGGGCCAACCAAAGCAATTTTTTTTACATCTTTTTTTAAGGGAAGAATCCCGTTATTTTTTAAAACCACGATAGATTCACATGCCGATTGGTATGCCATATTTCGATTTTCCTTAGGGTCTAAATTAAGGTTTGTTTCAATCTCAGGGCGTTCGTAATCCAATAATCCCAATCTGTCTTTTGCTATTAAAACTCTTTTTACAGCTTGGTCGATATCTTCAATAGCGATATTACCTTTTTCTAATTCGTCTTTTAAATAGGGGAAACTCATGCCAAAAGGCAACTCCACATCAAGCCCTGCTTTGATGCTTTTCACACCCGCATCAGGTTCTGTTTTGGTATACTTATATCGAGAAAAAACTTGTTTTACCGACCAAAAATCGGATATTACAACACCATCAAAACCTAATTCGTTTCGTAAAATATCTGTTAGTAATTCTTTATTGGCAGAACAAGGTATGCCTTTAATGGTATGGTAGCCAGCCATAGCATTCTCTGCTTTGCCCAATCGTACGCCTACCTCATGGGGCAATAGCGTTTCTTCGTAAAATTCTTTTTCGTTAAATAAACCGTTGTCTCCGTAGCCAGCAAAATGCTTGATTGTAGTCGCTACACCATTTTTTAAATCGTCTGTTTGCATCCCATTAATAAAGGCTAAGCCCATTCGTGCAGTTAAATAGGGTTCCTCGCCAAAACTTTCCTCGATACGTCCCCAGTGCGAATTTCTGCAAATATCCAACATAGGTGAAAGTACATGGGTTGCACCTATATTTCTCATTAATTTAGATGTGTTAGCGGTATTGCTTTCAAGTAATTCTGGATTCCAAGTACAGCCCATTCCAATTTGTTGAGGTAATGTTGTGGCGCCTTTACTTGAAAAGCCACTTATAGCTTCTTCAGATAAAATAGCGGGTATACCACTTTTAGTTTCATTGACTAAATAATCCTGCAAATCTGCTATAGCAGTTTTAAGTTCTGTTGGAGTTGTTTTTAAGGAGCTCGCAAATTGTGCAAGATATCCAATACCATTTGGAATTTTTTTTCGGCAAGAGTCTAGAGAAAGTTTTTTGTCATTCATTAAATCTTTTAGCCAAGTGCCTTGTAATTGAGCGATTTTTTCTTCCAAAGGCATATTTTTTAATTTTTCTGCAACTTTGTTTTCTTGAGGAGATTTAGTAGATGTTTTTTCTTGGCAATTAAATAATAAGAGAAAATAACTTATAAAAAATAGGTATTTCATGTTTCAGGAATCTGTTTAAAAAAACCACTTGTCTTAATGTTTTCAAATTGCTAAAAAGTTAAGATGAGTGTATTCGAAATAATTTGAATAAATATAGTTTTTAGAAACTATTTAAACAACTTTTCTTTCAAAGTATAAAATATCAGTCACTACTTCTAAAATCTAAATCAAATATGTTGTGACTATATGATTATAAAGAATATCGCCATGGGGTTAATCAAGCTATAAAATATCTTAATAATTTTGATGATCCTTCTGTACATTTAGTTTAAACCCCCTAAATAGTCAGGAAGCGAAATGAATTAAATGTCCGTTTGTTTGATCTTATTGAATAATTTTTTTTACAGAATTTTAAAAACTATAGTAGAATTATAAGGCTCCTATATGAAATTAAGGGTTTAAAAGGCAATTTTAACATTCCACTTTATCATGTACCTTAACGTGTTTGCCTTTGTTCCAAAGTGTTAGGATATCTGTAGCGACATGTGCACCGCTTCCGGAAGCAATTGCAAATTGGCTACGCCAACCTGCTAAAGTTCCAGCAACATATAAATTTTCTGCAATTAAATGATCGGTATTTTCTAACCAAATCCGGTCTTTTTCAATAGCTGCTCTTGGATGTGCCCCCATATACTTTTCTAAACCTTTAATGGTTATTAAATTACTATAGCCAACAGTGATAACAACAATTTTAGATTTGCGTGTGTTTTTATTCGTTCTAATTTCAAAATGAGAATCAATTTTTGAAATTTCTAAAACCTTTTCGTTTTCAATTTGATTTACATGTGGATATAAATGTGAAAGTTGTGCCTTACCACTTTCTAAAATAGAAGCCCCAGTAGTTCCAGGGGGTAATCCTAAAACATTATTGAATAGTGCATTTTGTAAGTGCGATGTTTTTTGATGCGAAAAAATACCAATTGTTTTGTTCGCCGCAAAAGCTCTTGGTTTGGCAGAGCCTAAAACCAGAGCACAAGACATACCTGCTGCACCGCTACCAATAATTAAAGCATCATACATGTTATTTGCGTTCTTTAAATTTTTGTTCTATACGTTTTGAAGTTCTTAAAATAGACATCATTACTATAACACAGAGTGATGCGACTATAGTAATTATTGCAATTATACTTTGTCCCTGAAAAGGCGCATTAAAGTTAACTTGAGTTAAATTAAAAATGATTAGTCCAAAAGCGATTACACTAAGTAATATGGTGAATATTTTCATAACTTTTTATTTTTAATATACTTTATATTTTTTAAAGTGGCATTGTAAAACAAGCCTAAATAACATCAAAAAGAGCTTTTATATTATGTGCAAATAACTTTACGGCTATAGCCAACAAAACAACACCGAATACTTTACGGATAATATCAATACCGTTTGCGCCTAAAAAACGCTCAATCCTTGCAGATGTTTTAAGGACTATATAAATAATAACAACATTCATTAAAACAGCAACAATAATATTTTCTATTCTAAATTCAGCTCTTAAAGATAATAAAGTGGTTAAACTTCCTGGACCAGCTATAAGCGGAAATGCCAATGGGAAAATAGCCGTTGTAAGTGGTGCACTCTCATTTTGTTTATAAAGAGTAATCCCTAAAATCATCTCCAAAGCAATAAAAAACAGAATAAAAGCACCTGCAACGGCAAATGAATTTACATCAATACCAATAAGGTTTAAAATACTTTTTCCTAAAAACAGAAATACAATTAAAATAATACCAGCAATTATAGATGCTTTTTCACTTTGTATATGTCCTACTTTTTTTCTTAAGTCAATTACAATAGGGATATTACCAACAATATCAATTACAGCAAATAATACCATAAATGCTGTAAATATTTCTTTAAAATTAAATGGCATAACTTTATTTTTTCTATTTAAATAATAACTTTTTTGTGTCGTGTTTTTAAATTTTTTTATTATTGTTAATATCAGAAATTATTGAATTCTGAAATTTTCGGCAAAAGTAGTATATTATCTTTATTTAATTCTTCTAAAGTTTAACTATTTTTACTTACTGAAAGAAAATTATTTTATGTTTCAAATAGGAAAAACTATAGTCTCGGAAGCTGTTATAGAAAAAGATTTTATGTGTAATCTATCAGCATGTAAAGGCGCATGTTGTATTGATGGCGACGCGGGAGCGCCTCTTGAAGCTGATGAAGCAGAGATTTTGAAAACCATTTACCCAAAAATAAAACCATTTTTACGACCAGAGGGTGTCGCTACTATAAAATCTCAAGGTGCTTTTATTATAACAGAAGATGGTGAATTGGAAACCCCATTAATAAACGGCGCCGATTGTGCTTATGTAATTTTCGATGAAAAAAAAGTTGCTTTATGTGGTATTGAGGAAGCGTATAATCAAGGCGAGATATCTTGGAAAAAACCTGTTTCTTGCCATCTATATCCGATTCGTGTTCAGGATTATAGTGCGTTTTCAGCAGTAAATTATCATAAATGGGACATTTGTGATGATGCTTGCGTTCTAGGTAAAGAATTACAAGTGCCTGTTTACAAGTTTGTTAAAGAGGCACTTATACGTAAATTTGGGGAAGATTGGTATGCAGAATTGGAGAAGGTAGCTTCCGAAACGTAGTATTTTTTATTTAAATACTTTTAAATTATTTCAATTTTTAGTGGCTTACTCTATTTTACTTTTTTAAAAGTAGATTCCAAAAATAAGTATAACTATTTGTTATAGAATTAAGGTGCATTGGCTTTTAAGTTTAAAAAACGGGAATTTTCAAAATAACTTTTGTGCCTATGACTTTCTCATTTTTATCAAGTAAATCTTCAAATTCCAAAACATAGTCGTTTTTGTAATCTTTCACAAAATGAGTTAGCCTTTCATTGGTTAAATTGATGCCTACAGAAGTTCTATTATATATTTTTTTTTGCTGTATTAATGCAGATTTCGTTCTTCCAATACCGTTATCTTCTATATTTATTTCAATGTGTGTGTTTCCTACTTTTAAAATATTAATTCTTATTTTCTTATTTTCTTTTTTTAATGACAAACCATGCCAAATAGCATTTTCTACAAAAGGTTGTAAAATTAACGATGGCATTTTTATGGTGTCTAAATTTAGGTTTTTATCCACAGTAAATAATGTATTTATACTATTATTAAAGCGGATATTTTCAATATCTATATACAGTTTTATTGTTTCTATTTCTTCAAAAAGTGTAATTTCTTTTTCTCGTGTTACAGCTAAAATTTTACGTATTAGTTTTGAGAATTTATTTAAGTAGTATACCGCATTTTCTTTTTTATTATCAATAATATAAAGCTTTATTGAATTTAATGAGTTGAATATAAAATGAGGATTCATTTGACTTTGTAACGATGTTATTTTTAATTCTGCTAACTCTTTATCGTACTTTGCTTTTAATTTTTCTAATTTTTCATTTGCAGCTTCTTCACTTAAAACAAGTAGGTTTTGTTCAAGTTGTTTCTGTATTTTATTTTTTAATTTTTCGTTTTCCTTTAATTGCTTTATCAGTTTCTCTTGAGAATTGTTTTTCAATTCTAAAATATTTTTTTGTTTTTGTCCTAAACCTAATGAGAAGATTATATTTTCTATAATAACACCTATATAAAAAATACTTGTAGTGGTTCTAGTTCCCGAAAAAATATTTAAACTAAAAAGATACTCAGCTGTAAAAGAAGATACATAAAGAACAAATGAGCCAACAATAATATACTTTTTTAGTGGCATTTGAATTTTGAAAAGTGAGTAATATGCAATCAAACCAAATATGTATAAACTTGGGATAATAACGTTTTCAACGTTCAATATAATATTAAAATTACCTGTAATTAAATAAGCAGCAACTGTTACCGTAATAGCGATAAATAACAAAAAAACAACTCCAAAAATAAAGAAATACCATGTTTTAGAATATTTTTTTAAATTTAAAAAAGTGAAACCAAATATAAAATAAAATGTATTATAGGTCCACACAATAGGTAAGTGAAAATTGGATAATGTAATTTTATAGGCCTCTATTAATTGTGAATCGGGTGCAATAAGAACAAATTTGGTTTGATTTAAAAAAATTAAAAATGTGTAAATACTATAAAATAAATAGGCTTTGTCTCTATTCTTAAGATATAACAATAAATGATATACAGAAAGAACGAATAAAATACCTAAAATAAATGTTGTAAAACCATTTTCGTGTGGATGTGCTAATAACTTTTTTAAGGAATCAAGCATATCTTTTAGTTACATAAATAATCTAGTAATTCATTTTTTTTAAGTCGAGCAACAGGGATTGTTGCATTGTTTTCTAATACTAAATAATGACCGTCACTTTTTATAAACTCTTTAATACATTTTACATTAACCAAATAGGATTTATGAACTCTGAAAAAATTTTCACTTTGGATCAGTAATTCAACTTCTTTAAGCTTTTTTGATAAGACTTCTTTTTTCTGTTCTTTAAAATATATTTCGGTATAATTACCATTAGATTTACAATACATAATATCTTCGCTATTAACAAATACTGTTTTTCCAGAAAAAGCTAATGGCACTTTCTTTTTTGTTTTTTCGGGAACTAAGCTCTTTAATATTTTATCTAAATCTAATCCTAAAATATTCTTATCCTTATTGTTTTTTATTTTGGCGACAGATGCCAACAAATCATCTGTATCGATTGGTTTTAATAAATAATCTATCGCATTGGCTTTAAAAGCTCTAATCGCATAGTTATCGAAAGCTGTTGTGAAAATTAAATCAAAATTTTTATACTTCAAATTATCTAATAATTGAAATCCGTCCATTTCTGGCATTTCAATATCTAAAAATATACAATCTGGTTTTAAGTAATTAATAGCAGAAATAGCCTCAACAGGATTTGTGAAACTATCTATAATTTCAATATCCTTGCAAAATTTCTCCACTTCCCATTTTAAGCTTCTAATAGCATTCAATTCATCATCTACAATTATTGCTTTTATCATTATGCTATTAATTAGGTGCCTAAAAGTAGGTTATATTTTAAATGTTTTCAACACAATTGTATAATCGCCCTCTTTGGATTTACGAACTGTATGGATTACTGTATAATCAGTGATTTTAAGAACTTTAGCACTGTTTTATCAAAGGTACATTAAAATTCACCCTTTATAAAAAAAATTACACAAGTTATATGTTTATAATAGAAAACACTCTTTAAAGCTCTTATTTTTAACATATTGAATAGTTATTCTGTTATTTTTTTAATAACGATAAGAGTGAAGTAATTTAAGTATAAGTAATTATGAAAATAATAAAACCAATAGTAATAACCTTTTTAGTATTTGCTAGTCAACTTTCTTACGGACAATTTTTAAAAAAACTTAAAAAACAAGCTGAAAGGGCAGTTGAAGAAGTGGTTTTAAGAAAAACAGCTGACAAAGCTGCTCAAATGGCTGAAAAAGGTATGGACAAAATTTTTAATATTGATTTGGCTGGACCACGAATAGACCCAAAAACATTACCCAAAAGTTATGATTTTGAGTGGAAATACACGTTGCAAATGACGCATAAAAAGGGCAACATGAATATGACTTACTATTTAAAACCTAATGCAAAATATTTTGGCTCGCAACCCGAACTTGAACAAAACCAAATGACCAATGGTATGTTTATGATTTTTGATGAGGGTCTGGATATCATGGTTATACTTATGGAAAATGAGGATGTAAAAAGTGGGTATGCGCTTAAAAACCCAACGGACAACATCGAAAACAGGTCTGAAGAAGACGATGTTCCATCAATGGAAGATTACACCTTTAAGGAACTGGGCACAAAAACCATTTTAGGTTATAAATGTCAAGGGTTTCAAATGGAAAATGAGGAGTTAAAAATGACTATGTATGTGGCCTTGGATGCTCCTGTAAGTTTCAACCAAGTGTATGGCGGACACGTGAAAACCAAACCAAAAGGGTTTAATCCAAAATGGATGGAAAAATCTGAAAACACTATTGTAATGGAAATGGATATGGTTAGCAAGAAAAAGAAAAAATTCAGTGCTAAAATGACGTGCATAGCGCTAAAAAAAGCACCAAAAACAATAACCCTCTCAGACTATGAATTTATAGATGGCGAGGCTATTAAACCAGAAAATTAAAATTTTAAAACAACCAATAAATAAAAAAATTATGACACATTTAAAATTAAAAACAAAACGCGTAAATACTTATACAAACAACAGTTTAAAACGACTATGTGTAACCTGTTGTATAGCGGTAGTCATTTTAACAAGTTGTGGTGGTAGTGATGATGGGCTAGGGCAGTCAGATTGTACAAATGCACTATGGGTAAAATCGATACAGACCGAACTTAATGCATGGACTACTGCAGCTCAAACTAACGTTTCAGATCCTTCACCTGAAAATTGTCAAAAATATAAAAGTACGGGCCAGGATTATATTAATGCGCTAGATAGGATAAAAGATTGCGTACCTAATCAAAGTTTAGCCGATTTTGAAGACTCTTTAGAGGAAGCTAGAACAGAAATTAATAACATTCCGTGTTAATTAAGTCTTAATTATTTCAAGCTATTCAAGTATCTAAATATGAATTAAATCCATGATTATGAAAAAAACAACCATAACCATTTTTTTGCTCTTACTTATTTCTACAGCCTGTAAAAAAGAAAATAACGTTTTAAATAAAGCCAAACAAGGTCTTGGGAATGTAAACGAACTCATTAAAGGCGCTGAAAATTTGCAAGATAACATCAAAAAACTTTCTGAAACAATAGCTGTTACCAAAGCAGAATTAAAAGCTTGGATGCCAGAGCAATTAGATGACTTAAAACGGAGTTCTTTTCAAATTAGTAAAGACATGGGTACAATTTGTAAACTTGTTTTTAAAGACGATAACAAAAAAAGCATAAACATTAATATTGTTGATGGCGCAGGAAATGGTGCACCAATGATTTCCATGTATAGCATGATGCAAAACATGGATATGGATAAAGAAAATGATACAGGATATGAACGTACACAAAAAATGGGAGACCAAAAGGTGTATGTAAAGTATCAAAAATCGGGTAACTACGAAAGCTCGAAACTACAATGCACCATTAACGGAAGATTTGGAATAGAAGCAAATGCTAAAAAAAATGACTCCAGATGAATTGTGGAAGTACATTGAAAAACTAGAAATACAAAAATTAATAAATTAGAAAATCATGAAAACACATTTATATATAAGTAAATATAAATTACAATTAAAAATGGTAATGTTATGCATGACGTTTTTAATGCTCGGTAATACAATTGAAGCACAATGGATTCAGGTAGGTCAGGATATTTTTAATGATAGCCCATCTTTTCAAGCAGTAAGTATAAATGCAGATGGATCAGTATTAGCAATTGGTGTTCCTCAAAATAGAATTAACAATTTCAATGGTTATGTTAGAATTTATAGAAAAACTAATGATACATGGGTACAAATAGGCCAAGATCTAGTAGGTGAAGCTTTAGGAGATGCTTTTGGGCAGTATGTAAGTTTAAATTCCGATGGCACAATCGTAGCAATAGGAGCGCCAGGAAACGATGGGAATTATTTTGGTACTGGCCATGTTCGTGTGTTTCAAAATATAAATGATGTTTGGACGAAGCTAGGAAGTGATATTGAAGGAGGCAAAGGGCAAAAAACTGTTGATGGAACACAACTAGGAGATTATACTGGCGTTGTTAGCCTAAGTAATGATGGGTCTGTTTTAGCTGTAGGCGCACAACTTAGTAGTGATAATGGCATAAATGCGGGTAAAATAGATATTTATGAGTATAGTGGTAATTCTTGGGTTCGAAAAGGAAATACTATTCTAGGAGAAGCTGAAGGAGATTTGTTTGGTACAGCCGTTAGCATAAATAATGATGGTACTATTGTTGCTGCAGGCGGACATTATAATAGTGGAAGTGGCGTAAGAGGAGATCGAATGGGCCATGTTAGAATTTTTGAATATAATGGTTCAAATTGGGTAAAAGTAGGTCAAAATATTGATGGAGAATTTGGTGAAACTTCGGGTAATAGTGTGAGTTTAAATGATAATGGTAATGTTGTAGCTATAGGAGCAATAAATTCTAAACGTGCACGTGTGTATAGAAATATTAATAATATTTGGACCCAAATAGGAGAAGATATTATACAATATTCAAAAAATGGAGCTGTTCGTGTCAGCTTAAATTCTGATGGTAAATATCTTGTTGTTGGCACACCTAGAGCTATTTCTAATCGAGGTTCTGCAAGACTTTATAAAAACATTAACGATTCCTGGGTACAGGTTAACGATCAAATATTAGGAGGCCAAACTGCTGACTATTTTGGCAGTGCAGTTGATATAAATGCGGACGGCTCATATATAGCACTAGGAGGCATAGGGAAAATGCCAAATGGAGTAGATTCAGATGTGGTTAAAGTGTATCAAAATGGTTTACAACTTAGTGTAAATCAATCTTCAATGTTTACTGTTTCTCCATACCCAAACCCAGTAATAAATAATTTTCATGTAAATTTTCAACAAGATGGCGATTATTCTTTTTCAATTTACGACGTTTCAGGAAAAAAAATATTTCATCAGCAAAAGGTAGAATTAAATAATACGCTTAATTTTTCTAAATATACCTCTGGAATTTATATACTAAGGATTAAAGATAATTCAACGTACAAAATTCAATATGTTAAAATCATAAGGGCTTAATTAGGTTTTTTAAAAACTTATTAACTGTCATTTATATCTGATAAGAGTTTAGAATTACAGTAAATTTTCAACAGTAAATCATCATGAATAACAAATTTGTGATGATTTTTGTGTTTTAGGAAAAGAGCTTCAAATTTATATAGATAAATTTGCAAAGGAAGTGTCATACATAAATTTAATGAAGATTGGTATGCAGAATAAGAAAAGGTTGTAGAAACTTTTTAACACTTCAAATTTTATTTGAAAAACACTATAAAAAACCATATAAACAAAGGGTTTATGCTGTTAAAGACTAACTTTTTTTCATGAACATTTTTATTTTTATTTTTTCATAAACTATTGTTTTACAGGTTTTTATGTGTTATTTTTTTTGTAAGCTTCTCAGCTTCTAGGTTTTTATTCTTTGTTAAAAACTTGTTGAAAAGGTTTCCATATTTTTAAAAAACGTATCAATCATTTTACAATCTTTGTATTCTAGAATTGAGGAATTTTTCGTTAAAATATATTAAAAATCCATTTAGTTATGTCTCAGGCATTTGGACGCTCCCTATTTAATATCATAATGTTTGGGGAGCGGTAAAGAGCAAAATATTATAATTTAATTTAACGAATACGTTTAGAAACACCAACAGCATTCTATTAATTAATCCTTTAAATTAAAACCTTTATGGAAATAACCCAAATTATAAAAAGAGATTATGAAACAAGTCCTTTTGTTTTAAATAAAATCTCTAATGCCATTGAAAAGGCAATGCTTTCCGTTGGAAACGGTTCTAAGGCAGATGCAAATTCAATTTCTGTAAATGTTTTACAAATATTATTAGAAAGAAAAGCTAAAGACCATAAATATTTACCAACTGTAGAGGAGGTGCAGGATCTTGTTGAGGAAACATTGATGGTAAGTTCTTTTCCGGGTGTTGCCAAAGCTTATATTTTATATAGAGATGAGCAAGCCAGAAGTAGAAAAACCAATATTTTTGAAAAACGAATTAATTTAAAACCTTACGAATATCCTGCGCTTAACGACTATGTAGATGCTATTAGACATTCGTATTGGATTCATTCTGAATTTAATTTCACTAGTGATATTCAGGATTTTAAAACGAGATTAACTATTGTAGAGCAAAATGCTATTAAAAATACTATGCTTGCTATTTCTCAAATTGAGGTGGCTGTAAAATCGTTTTGGGGCGAAATTTACAGTAAAATGCCAAAACCAGAAATAGGGTCTGTTGGAGCAACTTTTGCGGAAAGTGAGGTACGCCATCACGATGCTTATTCACATTTATTGGAAATTTTAGGCCTCAATAATGAGTTTAAAAATCTTAAAAAGAAGCCAGTAATAATGAGGCGAGTTCATTATTTAGAAACGGCTCTAAAAAATGCTAAAAGTGAGGATAATAAAGAGTATGCAGAATCTATATTGTTGTTTTCTCTTTTTATCGAACATGTATCTTTATTTTCCCAGTTTTTAATAATTATGGCTTTCAACAAACATAAAAATATGCTTAAAGGCGTGTCCAATGTTGTTGAAGCGACATCAAAAGAAGAGCAGATTCATGGCGATTTCGGAATTGATATTATTAAAATAATAAAGAATGAAAACCCAACATGGTTTGGGGAGGAGCACAGCGCTATTGTGCGCGAGTTATGTAAGGAAGCATTTGTTTCTGAAAGTAAACTTGTCGACTGGATTTTTGAAGCTGGCGAATTGGAGTTTTTACCTAAGGATGTAATTAATGAGTTTATAAAAAACAGATTTAATAACTCTTTAGAGAGTATCGGTATTGAAAAAGTATTCGATGTAAACGAGACATTATTAGAACAGACCGAATGGTTTGACGATGAAATAATAGGAACAAAACATGGAGATTTCTTCGTGAAGCGTTCTGTAAATTACAGCAAAAGAACAAAAAGTATAACTAGCGATGACCTATTTTAAACCATGAGCGACAACCTGAACTTAAAAATTGACCAAAACGTAAATTTAGAAACAAAACAAACTTCTAATCACGATGAATTAATAAAAGCCAGAAAAGAAGCGATAAAAGAAGCTAAGACCACTGCAGAGCCAGAAATAAAATGGTTAACAGAGCATAGTCGTCAATTTTTAGCGTCTGGTTATCTTACGGAAGGTACCAATCCAGAAGAACGCATTAGGGAAATTGCTGAAAATGCAGAGTCTATTTTGAAAATCGATGGTTTTGCAGATAAGTTTTATGGCTATATGGCAGAAGGCTACTATTCATTAGCATCTCCTGTATGGTCTAATTTTGGTAAGAAGCGTGGCTTACCAATTAGTTGTTTCGGTTCACACATTTCTGATGATATGGGCGATATCCTCTATACACAGTCTGAAGTAGGGATGATGTCCAAATTAGGAGGAGGTACTTCTGGTTACTTCGGTAAGTTGCGCCATAGAGGTGCGCCAGTAAAAAACAATGGAAAATCTTCTGGTGCTGTTCATATTATGCAGTTATTTGAAAAAATGGTAGATGTTGTAAGTCAGGGTTCTGTTCGACGAGGGCGTTTTTCTCCATATTTACCAATTGATCATCAAGATATTCATGAGTTTTTAGAAATAGGAACAGAAGGCAATCCAATACAAGAGTTAACACATGGTGTAACTGTTGGGAATGAATGGATGGAAGATATGATTGCTGGTGATACTGATAAACGCGCTATTTGGGCAAAAGTTTTACAACGTAGAGGCGAAATAGGTTATCCTTACATTTTCTTTAAGGACAATGCTAATAATGCGGCTCCAGACGTTTATAAAGATAAGAATCACGAAATTTATGCTAGTAATCTGTGTTCTGAAATTATGCTACCTACAAACGAGAAATGGTCTTTTGTATGTGTATTATCTTCAATAAATTTATTGCATTATGATAAATGGAAAGATACGGATGCCGTTGAAACCATGGTATATTTCTTAGATGCTGTTCTAGAAGAGTTTATTACTAAATTGGAAGCTTACAGAGATTCTTCAGATCGTGATGATAAACAAACGTTTATGTTTATGGAAAAAGCCTATACGTTTGCAAAAGAAAATAGAGCTTTAGGATTAGGCGCTTTAGGCTGGCACTCATTATTACAATCTAAAATGTTAGGCTTTGATAGTCAGGAAGCCTTTAATTTAAATAGTGAAATATTTAAAACTATTGAAGAGAAATCAAATAAGGCATCTGTTGAGTTAGCAAAATTATTTGGTGAGCCGGAAGTTTTAAAAGGCTATGGAAGACGTAATACGACTTTAAATGCCGTAGCACCAACAACATCTTCGGCTTTTATTTTAGGTCAAGTTTCACAAGGTATTGAACCTATTTGGTCCAATAGTTATGTAAAGGATATTGCGAAAATAAAAACAACTATTAAAAACCCATATTTATTAGCGCTTTTAGAAGAGAAGGGATTAAATACACCTGAAATTTGGAGAAGTATTCGTGATTATGATGGTTCTGTTCAGCATTTACAAGGGCTTACAGATCAAGAGAAAGAGGTTTTCAAAACCTATTCTGAAATCGATCAAATGACAATCATTTATCAAGCAGCTAACAGACAAAATCATATTGACCAAGCGCAATCTTTAAATATTATGGTGCATCCAGATATGCCTGTTAAAGACATTAATAAAATTTATGTTACAGCTTGGAAACTAGGGGTGAAATCATTGTATTACCAACATAGTATGAATGCAGCACAGAAATTCAAACAAAAAAAAGAATGTGCTAGCTGTGAAGGCTAGGATTACTTAATTCACTAACATAGTATAGTTATTCGGTTGCTTGATAGAGCATCCTAAATAAAAAAAGCACCTTTATAATGGTGCTTTTTTTTTGCTAAATAAGATTTTTTAAGCCTAATCTAATACGCTATTTCCTGCAAACTTATCATTACCTTCAGACATCAAAGCAAAAAAATTATCAATATTTGGAAGAATAATAATTCTAGTTCTTTTGTTTTTTGATCTGTTTTCTGTTGTTTCATTTTCTGCAATGGGTTGGTAACTGCTTCTACCAACTGCAATTAATTTATTTGGAGCTACATTGTTTTTCTTGTAATTCACTTGTAATTTCTCGATTTTATTTTTGTAGTGCCAAAAATTTCTTATTTGATATACAGGAAACGGTAAGTTTTGAAACTACTAATATAACATTTTGGGATTTCTATTAATTAAGTTAAAAGTGAATGTATACATGTTCGGTAAAAAGAATAGGTGTAAAAAAAACACCTCAGAAGAGGTGCTTTTATAGTTATGGTATGATTTAAATTTTATTCCTCTTCTGAAGTAGTAATTTTTGCTGGTTTTACAGAAGCATCATGAGCATTATGATATTCTTGTAAAAGATTCATAGTTGCTGTTAGTAAATCTTTTGTTTCCAATAAAACACTAAAATAAAGAGTAGTGTTTTTAGGGCTGGATTCTTCGGTACGCGTTCGTTCTACCTGTTTTTGGATTTTATCGGTAAGTAGATTAAAAACATCTTGTTTTCTTCCTAAAACCAAGCCAATCTCTTGAAACGAACCTGAATTAAACGCTTTTTTAGTATCGCCAAACAATGTTTCCAAAATACTGTCAACCTCTTTTAATTCTTTAATTTGAGTAAATTTCAACTTTTTATGATTGTTGTTCACATGTTTGAAACTCACATTAGAAATATATTCTAAAGACTGTGCAACGTCTTGTAGATGACTTAATATGTTAATATAAAAGCTACTGGCAGTCACACTAGGTTCTTCAAGGTTTTTAATAAAGTAAAAAATATTATCTCTTAGTTCTTCAATCTCTTGAGAGAGTTTCTCAATATTTTTTTTATTCTTTTTAAGAAGCTTTAAATTATGTGTAGCTAAACCATTAATGGCTCCACTATATATTTTATTGCCACGCTTAACAACGTTTGCGATATTACTAGCACTTTCAACAATAACACCTTGTGTAGAACTACTTTCAGCTTTTTCTAAACTATCTTCTTCTTTTAATTCCTTGGCTTGTTTTCTATGGTTCAAAAAGTTTCTAAGAAGAAGTATAATAGTAAAAGTTAGCAATGCAGTTAAGGCATATCCTCTACCATAGTATAAAATTAGTGCCATAATTGCTGCGGCTACAAAGGCGCTTAATGCAGTAAAGAACCAACCACCAACAACGTTTAATACACCAGCTACCCTGTAAACGGCACTTTCACTACCCCAAGCCCTATCTGCTAGAGAGGTTCCCATGGCTACCATAAATGTAACATAGGTTGTAGATAATGGAAGTTTCATTGATGTTGCTATCGATATTAGTACACTAGCAACCATTAGATTTACAGCTGCTCTTACTAAATCAAAAGCGGGTAAGTCTTCAGATTTTATAGCAGCAGATATTGTAGGTTTTTGAAATTGTTTTTCAATATTTTTTTTAGTAGAATTAGGAAGTAAATTATTAAATCCTTCAGATGCTAACATAGTCATTCTTACAATACTTCGTGACAAATAATTAGGTTCAAAACGCTCTTTTACGGCATCTTGTCTGGATAAATCTACTGATGTTTTTACAACTGCTTTTGCCTTACTAGAAAACCATAGTGTTAATACCATGATTAAGCCAGCAATAAGCAATAGGTATGGTTGTGTTTTTACGGGTTGGCTTAGGGCTGCCATTGGAAAATCTTTTGGTAAAATATTGCTCAAAGACCAAGCCTCATAAGAGTTAAATGCCGCAATAGGCACGCCAATAAAATTTACCAAATCATTACCAGCAAATGCTACTGCTAGAGCAAAAGTACCTACAACAATTATAATTTTATAAATATTTGTTTTAAAAAATGAAATAAGTAATATGGAGATAAGTGTAAAAATAACAAAACCAATAGTTAGTAATATTGTTGGGTTAGTAGAGATTAAGCTTTTTATACTATCATCCATAAACGATGCGTTTTTAATGCCTTTAATAAGTATAAAATACATTATTGATGTAACAGCAAACCCACTGAAAATAGCTCCAAATATTTTGGGCTTGTTATTAAAATTAAACGATAGCAATAGTCTTGAAAAAAACTGAATAATAGCCCCAATGGAAAAAGCTACGGCTACCGATAATAAAATACCTAGAATGATTTCAATAGCTTTTTCATTATTAATATAGTTTCCTAAATCTAGAAGCGATTCATTATTGTCTGCAAATATCTTTAAAATAGCAATAGCAACTGAAGCGCCTAAAAGCTCAAAAACAATTGAGACTGTAGTAGATGTTGGCAGTCCAAGCGTATTAAAAAAGTCAAGTAATAATATATCCGTAACCATGACTGCCATAAAAATAATCATGATTTCATCAAACATGAATTCACCTGGATTAAAAATACCCTTACGAGCTACTTCCATCATACCGCTAGAGGTCATTGCTCCAACTGCAACACCTAAACTAGCTATAATCATTATGGTCTTAAAAGAAACCGCCTTAGAGCCTATTGCAGAGTTAAGAAAGTTAACGGCATCGTTACTAACGCCAACGACTAAATCGGCAACTGCTAAAAAAGCTAACGCCACAAGCATGTAAGTATAAATGTTATCCATCTAAAAAATATTGAAAGCAAATGTCGAATTTTTAAATGAACCCTATGTTATGCAAATGTTATTTTCTTTTCAAATTGAATTGAAAACTTAAAAGCATGCTTATTTACCTTACTTTAGTTAATATTACTTTTTTTTAAAAAAAATAAAAATTTAAAATGTTGATAATAAGAAATTTACAAACACAATGTTAATTTAATGTTATGTAAATGTTGCGTGAATGTAAAATTTTTATATATTTGTAAAAGAATTATTAATTTAAAAACCCCCATACTAATGAAAAATATTTTAATTATTGCTATAGCGTTATTTACATCAATAACTTTTGCTCAAAAAGAAAGAACATTAACTTTAAATAAAGATACTAATTTAATTGAAGTTGTTTATTTCCATAATAATGGAGAAATTAGTCAAACTGGAACTTATACTACAGATGGAAAATTGGAAGGAGAATGGTTGAGTTTTGATGAAAAAGGAACTAAACTTGTAACCGCCTATTATAATAACGGTAAGAAAGTTGGAAAATGGATTTATGTTATTGAAGGTAAATTAAAAGAAGTAGATTATACAAATAATGTAGCTTCTCTTTAAATATTAAAAGTGTTTAAATTATAAAATAAAAAAAAGCATCCTGATAAGGATGCTTTTTTTATGTAAATACTTTAATTAAATTATTTTTTTACAACAAAGCCCTGGTTAGCCCAAGCGAATGCAGATAAATCAGCGCCAACACCAGCTTTAGCATTCACAGTATTGTCAGAAGGAACAGTAATACCATCAGTAATTAAAGATACAATTCCAGTAATTGCACCACCAACTTTATCGTCTCCTACGTTCCCTTGTGCAGAAGCACTAGAGATTGTTAAAGTACCATCTCCTTTGTCATCTTTAGTATCAATTCTGTTTCCGAAACTAGCACCGCCATAAGCAGCAAATAAAATATTGGTAATAGTAGCTTGTGTACCTCTTCTAATTTCAGCACCTGCTTTAAGTGCTACATCTGGGTTAAGGTTCAAAATAGTTACATTTTTCAATGTAGGTGTAGATATTGGTGCAGCAGTAGGGTCTGAACCATTGCTATCTCCCTCGATACCTCTTGGATCATCAGTTGCAGCATCAAAACCATCATTACGAACGCCAAATGCATTTGTAATTGTACCTGTATAGCCTTCAGTCCAATCGAACATATCATCTGCAATATTAGCACAGTAAACATTTGTTACGTTTACAGTACCTCCAAAAAATTCGATACCATCGTCATTACCATCGCTAACTACTATGTTGTTTACAATAGTGCTACTACCCACAGCAAAGAAAGAGATGCCATTAAATTCTTGCTCGCCATTAATTTTGGCACCAGTATATTCTGCAATTATGTAGCTTAATTCTCCTGAGCTATCAGTATCATTAGTGCCTCCGTAAAGTAATCCTGCAACTTCCGATTGTACATCTGTACCTTTGTTGCTTTTTGCTTTACCTGCAATTACAATACCTCCCCAATCTCCAGCTCTAGGTGAGCTAGCATCTGATGTAAATTTAATTGGGTTTGCAGCGGTTCCTTTTGCGATTAATTTAGCACCTCTTTCTACAGCTAAAAAAACATCTGTTCTTCCACTTTTTGCTTTAATAACTGTACCTTCTTCTATAGTTAAGGTCGCACCTTCTTTTACAGTAAAAGAACCTGTTAAGGTATATTCAACAGAAGCTAATAATGTAGCATCTTTAGTGATATCACCGTTTAGTTCGTTTCCTGTTATTGGACCTCCATCTTTTCCTGGGTCAATGGATCTGTTGTCATCATCAGATGAACATGAGAAAATTGAAACTACAGTTGCAATTACTAATAAATGTTTAAATGTTTTCATTTTGTTTTTTTGAGTTTTAAAATATACTACAAATTAACCCCAGTACTTTAAATTAAGCTTTACGTTAATATTAGTATAAGGTTAAGAATTTTGGCTAATGTTAAATTAATGTTTGTAAAGTTGTATAATTAGCTCTAAAGTATTTGATAGTGAGGAGGTGTTTAGAATTTCAATTTAAATAACAGTATTATTTGTAATATATTAGAGATTGAAACTCATTTTTTTTTAATCACATCATAAACTAAAAGTTTAATTTCTTTTATAAAAACTTGTGTGAACAAAAATTAAATTTGTTTTAGGAACAAATGAAAAGCCATCCAATACTATCAAAATTATTGGATGGCTTTAAAATAGTTATGGCGATTGTTTTATAAGCTATAGCTTATACCTGCCGAAATAGAAGTTCCTCTTTTGTAAGAGTTCATAGTAAGTTTTTCTGGAACATCACGGTATCTATCAAAACTTGGGTTCAGTAAGTTTTTAGCATTAAATTTCACGCTTAAATTTTTGTTGAATTTATGGCTAAAAACAAAGTCTAATAAAGGGACTCCTTTTTCAATAATATTTTCTTGGAAGTTTGTTCCGATACTAAATACTTTATCACTTTGATAATTGAAAACAACAGTGGCAATAGTTTCTTTGTCATCAATATTAAAATTGTAAGACAGATCCGCATTTATAGTGAGTGGAGCCGCGCCTTCTAGTTGTGAGCTACTCCCAGTATAGTTAAATAGGGTATTTGATGTGTTGAACTCCAACTCGGTACTCATAAGCGTCGCATTACCGCCTATAGATAGTATCTGTGTACTTTCATTATCATCATTCTCAAGCGAAATTACATCCAATCGGCCTTCTATTTCCACACCAAATACAGTAGCATCGCCAGAGTTGTCAAATGTAAAATCTCTTTCTATAGCTGAATTTCTTTCTAAGCGATTTATTGAATTTTCAATTAGTTTTCCAAAAAACCCTACTGATATTAATTCACTTTTGTTAGGGAAAAGTTCAAACTTAATTTCTCCATTGTAATTATCAGATGGTAATAATGAAGGGTTTCCGCTTTCTTGATAATTAATGCCCTCATAGGTAAAAGGGGCAATTTCCTTAAATTGCGGATAAGTATATGATTTGCTCCCCGATAATCTCAAATTTATTTTTTCTGTAAGTTGATATTTTATGTTTAAAGTTGGTAAAATATACTGTTTGTCCAATGCAATTTGGCTATTATTTGAAAATCCTGGAAAACTGATATTGGTGTCCCATGCTACATCCATTTTAATATCTTCTGCTCTCACACCAATATTAGCAGTTAGCTTGTCGCTAATATTATAAACGGCATCTACATAGGCTGCGTGTATTGTCCTTTCTGCATCATAAAGTTGTGGCAAATACGTTTCAGCATCATCACTATTTCGACCTCTAGAAGTTTCAATTCCAAAAACATCATTATCCAAACCACTCTGGTTGAATGTTGCATCAAGATTGTTTACATCAACAAATGTGTTTCTCGGGTTAGAGAAGTTGTGGTCAAAATAGATACCATCAAATTTTCTATCTGCTACACTTCCATTATATCCAAGCGTTACTTTCCCTTTATTTTCATAACGGTCGCCCAAATATTTAACAACACTTAAATTTCCCGCAACACTATTTTCAAATAAGTTGCCATAAAATCTACTGTTATCCCGCACGGCGTTTTGTGAAATTCTTGTTGTATTGGTATCATTATTGATTATGAACGTATTTTTACGTCTGTCTGGTTCATCGTTATATATGGCATTGTAACTTACGGCAGCATTGACATCTATGGTTTCCCCAAATTTATGCTGAGACATTAACTGGTTAACAAAAAGTCTGTTTTGAATTTCGGTTTGCAGCAATACATTAACCTGTCTGTTATCTTCTGCGTCCCTCCCAATATCATTTGTTGTTCCAATAAAATCTTGGATTTTTTGAGAATTAGAATGAACAAACAAATGGTTGAAACTAAGCCTGTGGTTGTTATTTATTTTATAAACTACATTACCCATTAATAATTTTGAAGCTGTGTAGTCAAAAGTTTCCGTAGCAAATATGGAACCTACGTTAAGAGTCCCACTATCGTTAATATCCACAATAGCATCAGACTGACCATCTCTATACGAATAATCGTTATTAAAAGACCCAACCAAAAACAAACTGATATTACTTACATCTGATAAGATGAATTTCTTGCCAAAATTAAGCGATACCCCTAAATTAGGATTTGCCTTTCCTTGATTTGGTGTATAGCTATTATCAAAACTATAGATATCTAAATTTCTAATATCATGCTGCGTATTGGTATTCATACCAACCCAATTTGCACCGTCAATTTCTTTAAAATCATTAAATGTAGTTTGGGTATTAACGCCCGAAGACACACTGAACTTAAATAAGAGGTTTGATGTGGTTTCCTTACTTACAATATCAACATTTGCCCCAGCAACGTCTGATGACATATAGGAAGAAAACGCTTTGCCTATTCCCACACTCTCGATAATGTCGGCACGAAATAGTGATAAGTCTATATTTTTATTTCTTGGATCGTTTGAGGGTAATGGGAGCCCATTGAGCGTAGTATTATTGTAACGATCACCTAGACCACGTACATAGATTTTACTTGATCCCTCTTGTTTATTTACACCTGTAACTTTTAAAGTGGCAGCGCCAGCATCCGAAACTGCTTTTTTACTTAGTTCTTGGGCACCGATGGCAGTTTTAATTTCAACCGCTTTTTTCTGTTCTAACAATAGGGCCGTTTCACTTTCTCTTCTAGTGGTTGTAGTAATCACGATTTCATCAAGTGATGCTGCACTAGCACCCATTGGCACATTTACCTCAGTTACCTTTCCAGAAACCACGGTTACAGGAATTTTTTGAGTTTCATAACCAACAAAACTAAATACTAATGTATAGTTGCCAATTTCTAAATCACTAAATCCGTATATACCGTCAAAATCTGATGTAGTTCCTTGGGTTGTTCCTTTTATAAGGACGTTAGCAAAAGCTAAGGGTTCATTATTATACTCCTTATCGGTTAGTTTTCCAACTATCGAACCAGATTGAGCGTAGGTAAACGCTGTTATAAATAATACAAATAATACTGAAATTTTTTTCATTATTTAGTCCAAATTTTATGGCGCAAAGAAACTAAGACCATCTTAATTTATAATTAATATAAGATTAAAGAACTGTGATAAAAGCGTTAGGTTAGTGTTAACTATAACAGAAGTATTTTAAATATTGGTTACATTTAGTTAACATTGAGAATTATTTTTTTTCACTAGCTAAAAAAATAATCAAACTAAAAGGGGCAGTTTATTATTTGAAATAGTCTTATCTAAAAGACATAAAAAAAAATTAGCTTTCAATTATAAATTGAAAACTTATTTTAAAATATGCATATTGCTAACTAAACAATAAACTAAACTAACTAATTCTAATTGCTTGTAGTAGAAGCCCTGTTTTCAACACTAGCCATTGCTGAAACTAAATCTTCCAAAGATATCGAACTAGGTTCTAGTACTAATTTTATTTGCGTTGCGTTTGACGCTACTTTTATTTTTGATTCTTTAGTTTCGTAACCTGTAAAGCTACTTACCAAAGTATATTCGCCATCATTTAAGTTTTCAAACTTAAAAAAACCTTTTTCGTCTGATAAAACTTCAGCACCAGTTTCCTTAATAGAAACTTTAGCAAACATTAAAGGTTCGTTATTAGATTCAAAATCTAATACATTACCGTTAACTGAGCCATTACTCTGTGCATAAGACAATGTAGAGATAAAAAAGATGGCTACGTATATAATATTTCTCATGTTATTCTTAATTCTGATGCAAAAATATGCTCAGAGACCATAATTATGTGTTACCAAATCATTAAACAACTATGATTAAAATGTTACCTTAATGTTAAATGATTTAAGAAGATAATTTTTACTGAATTTATTATCTTGCCGTAACTTAAAATACGACTATGAACTGGGAGCAACTTCTATCCTTAAAACGCTTTGGTGACACCAATAAACGCATCCGTAAAGAACAAGACGAAACCCGCTTAGGTTTTGAAGTCGATTATGATCGTGTCATATTTTCATCAGAATTTAGAAGTCTTCAAGATAAAACACAAGTCATTCCATTATCGGAAACCGATTTTGTGCATACCAGATTAACACACAGTTTAGAAGTTAGTGTTGTTGGCAGGTCTTTGGGTAGGCGAGTAGGTCAAAAATTATTAGAAAAACATCCGCATTTACAAAGCTCACTGGGCTATCAAGCCAACGATTTTGGAGCCATAGTCGCCGCCGCAGCCTTAGCGCATGATATTGGAAATCCACCCTTCGGGCATTCCGGAGAAAAAGCCATAGGCGAGTTTTTTAAAACTGGAAAAGGCAAAACGTTTAAAAATCAACTTACCGATAAAGAATACCAAGACTTATGCGATTTTGAAGGAAACGCCAATGGATTTAAAATTCTAACTGAAAGTAGAGCAGGGCGCCAAGGCGGTATAAGATTAAGTTACGCTACTCTAGGCGCATTCATGAAATACCCAAAAGAATCGCTTCCTAAAAAACCAACAAACCATATAGCCGATAAAAAATACGGTTTTTTCCAATCGGAAAAAGTGGCCTTTCAAGAAGTAGCAAACGAGTTGGGATTGCTAAAACGTAGTGATACAGATATGAGTTTCACGCGCCATCCGCTAGCCTATTTAGTAGAAGCCGCAGACGATATTTGCTACACCATTATCGATTTTGAAGATGGCATAAATTTGGGCTTAATTCAAGAGGAATTTGCCTTGGAGTATCTATCAAAAATAATCAGAAACACCATTAAACCTGAAAATTATTACGCGCTTTCCACCAAAGAAGATCGCGTAGGCTATTTGCGGGCACTTGCCATAGGCACGTTAATAAACGAGGCAGTCGATATTTTTATGCAGCACGAAAACGCTATTTTGAAAGGCGATTTTAACTGCGCCCTGCTCGATAAAAGTAAATACGATGCCCAGATAAAAGATATTATAAAAATTAGTGTTGAAAAAATATACCAGTCCACCGAGGTAGTCGATAAGGAAATTGCAGGCTATGGCGTTATAAATACGCTTTTAAATACCTATACAAAAGCCGTAAACAATAACTTTAACAACACGGCATCCAATTACGATATGCTTATTTTAAAAGGCTTGCCAAAAATCATAGAAACCCAAAACGCTAGCCTATATAACCGTTTATCTAGCGTATGTTATTACGTGTCGCTACTGTCAGATAGTAAGGCGATATTGGATTATAAAAAGATAAAGGGGATTAGTTTTTAGAATATATATTTGGGCGTTACCACAGGGGTCGGGCTTTACGTTACAAGTCCTCGCTCCCAAAAGGTCGCTGTGGGCTTTTCACTGCAATCCCTAACGCACGTATCAGCTAGGGTAGGCGTTTGGCATTTACAGTTAATTTTTAATTGCTAATTTTTTTGTAGTGCTCTATTTTAAATACATAATGACATGGGTTTTATCACTATTTTTCAATAAAAGTTAAATCTAATATTACAAAAATTTTTCAATGGTATTATCTTAATAATTAGAAAAAAGCCTAAACGCTATTGTTATCATTTATTTTATTGTTTTCTAATATGTATAATTAATTTAAAACTAACCTTCTGTTTATAATAAACTTATACCTTGTCAGAAACAAAATTTATTGGATTTAGACCCTTTAAGGTAAAAGACGGTGGCAGAAATAAATTGTATCAAATAAATTTTTAAGTAACATAGTCAGGCTTTATAAGGTTAAATGTAACTCTTGATTAGAGTTGTTAATCCCTCAACGTTCAACCCTATGGATTTTTGCAATGCATTAACACCACCATGTTCAATAAATACATCAGGAATACCTAAAACTTTTAAAGTGTTTTTATAATCATGTACAGCAGCAAATTCTAATACAGCACTTCCAAAACCACCTTTTGCAGCGTTATCTTCAATCGTAATAACAATATCATAAGTTTTAAAAATACTATGAAGCAGGTTTTCATCCAAAGGTTTTACAAAACGCATATCGTAATGCGAAACATTTAAACCCTTGATAGCTTCAGTAGCATTTTGCGCCATAGTGCCAATACTTAAAACGGCAAGTTTTTTTCCTTTTTTAAGGGTAACAGCTTTGCCAATCTCAATCTTAGAAAAGGGTTGTTTCCAATCTATAGTAACGCCGCGTCCTCTTGGGTAACGTATAGCAATGGGTTGCTCTAATCTTAATTGTGCGGTGTACATAATGTTGCGAAGTTCTACTTCGTTTCTAGGTGCAAAAATGATAAGGTTTGGGATGCAGCGCAAATAACTTAAATCGAAAACCCCGTGATGCGTAGCACCATCTTCTCCAACCAAACCGGCACGGTCTAAACAAAAAATCACAGGTAGGTTTTGCAATGCTACATCATGTATAATCTGGTCGTAAGCGCGTTGTAAAAATGTGGAATAGATATTACAAAAAGGTATTAAGCCTTGTGTTGCCATACCTGCTGCCATAGTTACAGCATGTTGTTCTGCAATGCCAACATCAAAAGCACGATTTGGAATTTCTGTCATCATGTATTTTAATGAACTTCCTGTTGGCATGGCGGGTGTAATCCCCACAATATTTTTATTTTGTTTTGCTAGTTCAACAATCGTATAACCAAAAACATCTTGATATTTTGGAGCTTGCTGATTAGAATTAGATTTAACTTGAAGTTCTCCAGTTTTAGCATCAAATTTACCTGGCGCGTGGTATTTTACTTGATGCTCTTCTGCTTGCTTTAAACCCTTACCTTTAGTGGTAATAACATGCAACAATTTCGGACCTTTTACAGATTTTAATCGTTCTAATTCTGAAAGTAATAATGGTAAATCATGACCATCAATAGGACCAGAATAATTAAAATTTAAAGCCTCAAAAATATTGTCTTGTTGTTCTGTGCCTTTTTTTACGTTTGTTAAATATTGTTTTAATGCACCAACACTTGGATCTATCCCAATCGCATTGTCGTTTAAAATCACTAGTAAGTTTGCATCCGTAACTCCTGCATGGTTTAAACCTTCAAAAGCCATTCCACTAGCAATTGATGCATCACCAATAACAGCGATATGATGTTTGTCTTCTCCCTTAAGTTGCGAAGCAATTGCCATGCCTAATGCTGCCGAAATTGAGGTTGAGGAATGGCCAACACCAAAAGCATCATAATCACTTTCACTACGTTTAGGAAAACCGCTAATGCCATTAAGTTGCCTATTGGTTTCAAAAATAGCTTTACGACCAGTTAAGATTTTATGTCCATAAGCCTGGTGACCAACATCCCAAATTAATAAATCTTCTGGTGTATTAAATACGTAGTGAAGTGCAATAGTCATCTCTACAACACCAAGACTTGCACCAAGATGACCTTCTTTTGTAGCAACGATATTTATTATGAATTCACGTAGTTCTTTGGCGAGTTGAGGTAAGTCTTCTGCTTTTATCTGACGTAAATCTTTAGGTACGTTAATATGTTCTAGAATTTTTTTCATAGACATACAAATGTACCAATTTGCGATTGTATATTTAATTGAAATAGAATTGTATTTTTACGATTATGATAAACCCATTTGACGACACTTATTTTATGAGAAAAGCGCTTCAGGAAGCTGAAGTGGCTTTTGAGAAAGGTGAAATTCCGGTTGGTGCAATTATAGTGGTTAAAGACCGTATTATTGCCAGAACTCATAATCTCACAGAATTGCTAAATGATGTTACTGCACATGCAGAAATGCAAGCGATAACATCCGCGGCAAATTTTTTAGGTGGAAAATATTTGACGGATTGCACACTTTACGTGACCCTAGAACCTTGCCAAATGTGCGCTGGTGCTTTATATTGGAGCCAGATTTCTAAAATAGTTTATGCAGCGTCAGATGAACAAAGAGGATTTGAAACCATGGGAACTACTTTGCATCCTAAAACAGAGGTTGTAAGTGGTATCCTTGCGAATGAAGCTTCAGAATTAATGAAGCGCTTTTTTATTGAAAAGCGAAATCTCAATTAAGAGCAAAAAAAACGCCCAACCATTATTGGTTGAGCGCTGAAACTTGTAAGATATATACTTATAATACCTGCACATTTGCAGCTACCATGCCTTTTCTTCCTTCTTCCTCATCGTACTCTACATTGTCACCTTCGCGTAATTCTACGCCATTAAGGTTTGACACGTGTACGAAGATGTCTTTTCCTGTTTCTTCGTTGGTAATGAATCCAAATCCTTTTGAATCATTAAAAAATTTAACTGTTCCAGTCATTATAATATAAATAAAAATTAAAATGCAAAGATAGTATATAAATTAATACGAATGTTAAGAAATTGTTTTTTTTAAAATATTACTGAATTAATTCTTACACTCCCATCCCCCCTTCTACCATCCGCTTCATAGTATCAAACATCGCTAACCTAAATGCATCATCCTTAGCATGAAGCTTATATAACTCTACGTCTTGTCGACGTTGCTGTGCAAATACATCTTCTATAATCTTGCGCAATGCTAAGTCACGGTTCTGTGTGTCTGGATTATCCTTGAATTTCTCTTGGAAGTCTGGATGCGCTTTTACTCTATCAGAAATTTGTACAAACTTTATCCTTTGGTCTTCTGGTGTAGCATCCCATCCTTGAAACCATCTGTCATTAAAAGACCTTATGATTTCATCAAGTGGGTCTTTGTCATCTAGATCGGAAGAGCACACGTCTG